>JAESGA010000001.1_pt1:0-635000 | contig 1264468 bp, 1245 predicted proteins | sample 9269521 | NCBI WGS metagenome assembly JAESGA01 (sample SAMN14514842, study PRJNA621658) | algae metagenome | isolation source: Aphanothece saxicola GSE-SYN-MK-01-06B and co-occurring heterotrophs from... | place: USA: Grand Staircase Escalante National Monument, Utah | collected... | reverse complement strand
TTGTCGCTACTCATGTCAGCATTCGCACTTCCGATACGTCCACGGTCGGTTACCCTCCCGCTTCACTCGCTTACGGAACGCTCCGCTACCGCTGCAGTAAACTGCAACCCTAAGCTTCGGTGCATATCTTTAGCCCCGTTACATCTTCGCCGCAGGAACCCTTATTTAGACCAGTGAGCTGTTACGCTTTCTTTAAAGGATGGCTGCTTCTAAGCCAACCTCCTGGTTGTTTTGGGATTCCCACATGCTTTCCCACTTAGATATGACTTGGGGACCTTAGCTGTAGGTTAGGGCTGTTTCCCTTTTGACGACGGACCTTAGCACCCGCCGTCTGTCTGCCAGACAAGACTCGATGGTATTCGGAGTTTGGTTAGGTTTGGTACCGCTCGCGCAGCCCTAGCCCATCCAGTGCTCTACCCCCATCGGCATACATCTGACGCTCTACCTCAATAGATTTCGCGGAGAACCAGCTATTTCCCGGCTTGATTGGCCTTTCACCCCTAAACACAAGTCATCCGATAATTTTTCAACATTAAACGGTTCGGTCCTCCAGTGCGTGTTACCGCACCTTCAACCTGCTCATGCCTAGATCGCCGGGTTTCGGGTCTAATCCAACATACTCAGTCGCCCTATTCAGACTCGCTTTCGCTTCGCCTACACCTAACGGCTTAAGCTCGCATGCTAGATTAAGTCACTGACCCATTATGCAAGAGGTACGCTGTCACCCCCTATGGGGCTCCAACTGCTTGTAAGCATTCGGTTTCAGGTACTGTTTCACTCCCCTAATCGGGGTGCTTTTCACCTTTCCCTCACGGTACTGTGTTCGCTATCGGTCATGTACGAGTATTTAGGCTTGGAGGGTGGTCCCCCCATGTTCAGACAGGATTTCACGTGTCCCGCCCTACTCTAGTCCTTCATCATCACTTTCGCATACGGGGCTGTCACCCGCTACGGCCACACTTTCCAGAGTGTTCTGCTAGTTGAAATGAAGGCACTGGCCTGGTCCCGGTTCGCTCGCCACTACTACGGGAATCTCTGTTGATGTCTTTTCCTCCAGGTACTGAGATGTTTCAGTTCCCCGGGTTCGCTTCACCAAGCCTATTTTATTCAGCTCGGTGATACCTTATCCACCTCGCCCGGCTGGCCCGAAAGCCAACTGGAAGAAATGGTGAAGGTGGGTTTCCCCATTCGGAAATCGCCGGATCAAAGTTTGCTCACAACTCCCCGACGCTTATCGCAGCGTGCCACGTCCTTCTTCGCCTGTACATGCCAAGGCATCCACCAAATGCTCTTACCTCACGCTTGAGAATCCACACTATCAACGACAGGCCTGCATAGAGCCTAGCGTCTTGCGATAGTGAGGAGAATTATCTCAGCCAGATAATCAATTTGATTAATGTGATGATATGCGCCGCCCAGCCGCAAACCCAAAGATCTGCACCAGCACGACGATACCGCCACGGCATCGATTTAAAAACCCATTCACAATGTCAAAGAACGGCAATCGCATGCAAAACATGGCGATCACCTAACCCGCCGAAGCGGGATCAGTTTTCGTTTCATCTATCGGATATTTTGAGCGCGCTGGCATAAAACCGCGCTGCGTCATGTGTACCTGGTGGAGCCTATCGGGATCGAACCGATGACCCCCTGCTTGCAAAGCAGGTGCTCTCCCAGCTGAGCTAAGGCCCCTTACAGGTAATGGTGGGCCTGAGTGGATTCGAACCACTGACCTCACCCTTATCAGGGGTGCGCTCTAACCAACTGAGCTACAGGCCCACACCACCGCATCCGGCCGCCATTCCCGAAGGAACAGGCTGCCGCGTGGGCGTGAGCCGGCTCAGGCACACAGCTTACAGGCACAGAAGTGCTGCAAGCTGTATCCGATTGATGAAAGGACATGAGGACGACGGCAATGTTCTTTGGAAGCCACGAAGCTCTTCCAGAGGCTAGCCCCGGCGCTTTCGTGAGTATCCTTAGAAAGGAGGTGATCCAGCCGCAGGTTCCCCTACGGCTACCTTGTTACGACTTCACCCCAGTCGCTGAACCCACCGTGGTCAGCTGCCTCCTTACGGTTAGCGCACTGCCTTCGGGTGAATCCAACTCCCATGGTGTGACGGGCGGTGTGTACAAGGCCTGGGAACGTATTCACCGCGGCATGCTGATCCGCGATTACTAGCGATTCCGCCTTCATGCCCTCGAGTTGCAGAGGACAATCCGAACTGAGACATCTTTTGGAGATTAGCGCATCCTTGCGGAATAGCTGCCCACTGTAGATGCCATTGTAGCACGTGTGTAGCCCAGCCTGTAAGGGCCATGAGGACTTGACGTCATCCCCACCTTCCTCCGGCTTATCACCGGCAGTTTCCTTAAAGTGCCCAACTTAATGATGGCAACTAAGGACGAGGGTTGCGCTCGTTGCGGGACTTAACCCAACATCTCACGACACGAGCTGACGACAGCCATGCAGCACCTGTCACTAGGTCCCCGAAGGGAAGAAATCTGTCTCCAGAAGTCGTCCTAGGATGTCAAAGGCTGGTAAGGTTCTGCGCGTTGCTTCGAATTAAACCACATGCTCCACCGCTTGTGCAGGCCCCCGTCAATTCCTTTGAGTTTTAATCTTGCGACCGTACTCCCCAGGCGGATAACTTAATGCGTTAGCTGCGCCACCCAAGCTCTATGAGCCCGGACAGCTAGTTATCATCGTTTACGGCGTGGACTACCAGGGTATCTAATCCTGTTTGCTCCCCACGCTTTCGCACCTCAGCGTCAATACTTGTCCAGCGAGTCGCCTTCGCCACTGGTGTTCTTCCGAATATCTACGAATTTCACCTCTACACTCGGAATTCCACTCGCCTCTCCAAGATTCTAGCTTTCCAGTTTCAAGGGCAGTTCCGGGGTTGAGCCCCGGGATTTCACCCCTGACTTAAAAAGCCGCCTACGTGCGCTTTACGCCCAGTAATTCCGAACAACGCTAGCTCCCTCCGTATTACCGCGGCTGCTGGCACGGAGTTAGCCGGAGCTTATTCTCCCGATACTGTCATTATCATCTCGGGTAAAAGAGCTTTACAACCCTAAGGCCTTCATCACTCACGCGGCATTGCTGGATCAGGCTTTCGCCCATTGTCCAATATTCCCCACTGCTGCCTCCCGTAGGAGTCTGGGCCGTGTCTCAGTCCCAGTGTGGCTGATCATCCTCTCAGACCAGCTAAAGATCGTCGCCTTGGTAGGCCTTTACCCCACCAACTAGCTAATCTTACGCGGGCCCATCTAATGGCGATAAATCTTTGGTCCGAAGACATTATCCGGTATTAGCAGTAATTTCTCACTGTTATTCCGAACCAAAAGGCAGGTTCCCACGCGTTACGCACCCGTGCGCCACTAACCCCGAAGGGTTCGTTCGACTTGCATGTGTTAGGCATGCCGCCAGCGTTCGTTCTGAGCCAGGATCAAACTCTCAAGTTGTGTCACACACTAAACTAGCATGGGGAAAACCCCACCCTCCAGTCTAGCATGAGCTGCAAGGAGCCAATACCTGCACTGTCAAACGTAATGGATACGAATGAACATGCTTACCATCCGCGCAGACGTGGTGTCTGCGACGAATGTGGCATCGGCTTAAATTAACCAGTTACCGGAGCCTTGAGGTCCCCGGACCGGGCGCCGTCGCCCACATGTCCCTTCATCAAAAACCAACAATGTCAAAGAGCCACCAGACAGTAATAGCGGACAGCGATTGGTTCCCCGATTTACACCGGGGGACCGGCTATCCGTTTATGTTGGCGACCGGTCGTTGCGGTGGCGGTGGAAGCCGTCAGCGCCGCGTCGGTGGAGCCCATTTATGAGGGGTTCGTGATTCGGTCAACGGCTTTTTGCAATTTTATTTCACTGGCACGCAAGAACCGCAGAATTCTGCCATTTTTTCCCTTCATTCACCCCCCGATCAGGCCTTCGGCCGGGGTGAATCGCCGGTTTGAGAGCCCGAATTCGGGTGAATCGGGGGTCTGAATCGGCTTTTCAGCCTCATTCTGGAGGGCAAAGCCTCTGTCTCCCCCGGTCTCCCCCGAGATACCTGTCCAACGGACCCGATTCACCACCTGACCATGATTCGTCCCCCCGTTTGGCCCCTGTTGGGATGTCTACGCAGCGGTGTTAGAATGCCCGTTGTCGGACAGAGCCGTCAGCATCCTGCCGCATTGGGGAGATACCTTATATGTCCGCGCGCACCCTTATGGCAGCAGCCGTTCTCGCCATCAGCGCCCCCACAATGGCTGAAACCCCGGCTGTCGGCCCTTCGATCCCCACGCCAGTCAGCGCGGCGATCGATCCTGCCGCGGAAGTCCTTACTCTTGAGACGGAGCGCCACAGCCGCCTGACGCTTCCCGTATTAGTCGAAGGCACCGGGCCGTTCGCCTTCATGATCGACACCGGCAGTCAGGCGACCGCCGTCACCCACGAGATTCGCACCACCGCCAATCTCGCGCCTGCGGGCAAAGCGGTGCTGGTCGGGATGGCCAGCCGCCGCGAGGTGGAGCTCGCCAGTGTCAGGCGGATTGAATTTGGCACCAACAGCTATACCAACTTCTCAGCGCCAGTGCTGTCACGCGAGAATGTCGGCGCGGACGGGATCATCGGGCTCGACGCCCTTCAAGACTTCCGCGTCCTCATCGATTTCCGCAAGCAGACCATCGCGGTCGAAGATGCCAGTGTGAAGGAGAAGCGCGGCGGGTTCGAAATCGTGGTGCGGGCGCGTAGCCGCCTTGGTCAGCTGCTGATCACTGACGCAACGGTCGAGGGCGTCAAGGTAACGGTCATCATCGATACCGGCGCGCAGGCGAGCCTTGGCAATATGGCCCTGCGCGACAAGATCCGCGCCAAGCGTGCGCAGGATGTCGTCACCACCGACGTCAATGGAGTCGATATCGTCGGCGAGCTCGCCATCGTCCGCTCGCTCAGCATCGAAGGCCTCGCGCTGACCGATGTGCCGCTGACTTTCGCCGATACCCCGGCCTTTGATGCACTGGGGCTACGCGATCAGCCGGTGCTTTCTATCGGGATGCAGCATCTGGCACTGTTCGACCGGGTCGCGATCGACTTTGGCCGGCAGCGCATTCTGTTCGATGTCCCCGCCGACGTGGCCCGGGCGCTGCGGCAGGCCAAGCAATCGGCGAACTACCGCCCACGCTTCTAGAGTCATGATCGCCTTGCGGTAGGGCACCGGCGCGCCCACATCAGGGCCCATGCCGCCTGAAACCCCCGCTCCAGCCGATCCTGCCGACGCCAACAAGAAGATTCGCGTGCGCGATGTGGAAAGCTGGGCGACGCTCAAGCGCTTCCTGCCCTACCTGTGGCCCAAGGATAATCCCGGCCTCAGGATACGGATCGCGGTTTCGATGGCGCTAGTGCTGGCGGCCAAGGGCGTCACACTTGCCCTGCCCTTTGCCTATAAGGGCGCGGTCGATGCCATGTCAGCCGCCGGGGCGGGCGCAGCGAGTGACGGTGCGACCGTCGCCCTCGCGCTGGTTGCCGCCTACGCGCTGGGGCGCTTCACCTCGGTCGCCTTTGATAATCTGCGCAACATCGCCTTCGAGCGGGTCGGCCAAATCGCGACGCTGCATCTGGCCGAGGACGTGTTCCACCGCCTTCACCGCCTGTCCCTGCGCTTCCACTTGGCGCGGCGCACCGGCGAGGTCACCAAGATCATCGAGCGCGGGACCAAGAGCATCGACCAGATGCTCTATTTCCTGCTGTTCAACATCGCCCCCACCATCGTGGAGCTGATCGCGGTCGGGATCATTTTCTATATCAATTTCGGCATTGAGCTGGTCTTGGCCACGGCCGTCACCGTGGTCGCCTATGTCTGGGTCACGCGCGCGATCACGGAATGGCGCACCAAGCTGCGGCGCGAGATGAACGAGCTCGACGGCAAGGCGCTGTATCGCGCAGTCGATTCGCTGCTGAACTATGAGACGGTGAAATATTTCGGCGCCGAAAAGCGCGAGGAAGCGCGCTACAGTCAGGCAGCGCGCGCCTATGCCGAGGCGGCGGTGAAATCCGAAAACTCGGTCGGCCTGCTCAACATGGCGCAATCGGTCATCACCAATGCGCTGGTCGGCGCGGCGATGGCCTATACGGTTTGGGGCTGGAGCACCGGGGCCATGACCGTGGGCGATCTGGTGCTGGTCAATTCGCTGCTGATCCAGCTGTTCCGTCCATTGGATGTGCTGGGCTGGGTGTACCGCACGATCCGGCAGGGATTGATCGATATGGGCGAGATGTTCCGTCTGATCGACACCGATATTGAGGTAAAGGACACACCCGGCGCGCCCGCGCTGATCATCCGCACGCCCACTGTCGCCTTCGACAATGTCACCTTCGGCTATGATCCGGGGCGCACGATCCTCAATGGCCTTAGCTTCGAGGTGCCAGCCGGCAGCACTACCGCGATTGTCGGGCCTTCGGGCGCGGGCAAGAGCACGATTGGGCGCCTGCTGTTCCGCTTCTATGACCCCCTGTCCGGCCGCATCATGGTGGGGGGCGAGGATATCGCCAGCGTCACGCAGGAAAGCGTGCGCGCGGCGATTGGCATCGTCCCGCAGGATTCGGTGCTGTTCAACGAGAACCTCGCCTATAACATCGCCTATGGTGCGGAAGGCGCGGATCAGGCGATGGTGGAACAGGCCGCCCGCGATGCGGCGCTGTCCCCGCTGATCGAGCGCCTGCCCGACCGGTTCGAGACAATGGTGGGCGAACGCGGCTTGAAGCTATCGGGCGGAGAAAAGCAGCGCGTCGCCATCGCTCGCACGCTGGTGAAGAACCCGCCGATCCTGTTGCTCGACGAAGCGACAAGCGCGCTCGACACCCGGACCGAGCAGGAAATCCTCGGCACTCTGCGGCGGATTGCGCAGGGCCGCACAACGATCGCGATTGCCCACCGGCTGTCGACCATCGCGGACGCTGACAACATTCTGGTGCTCGACCACGGACGGCTGGTGGAGAGCGGCGATCATGTCGGTCTGCTCAAGCGCGGCGGGCTTTATGCGGAGATGTGGTCGCGTCAGGCGGCGGAGCGGCGCGACGAAGATGTCACCGTTGATGCCGAGGCAGCCGAATAGCGGGGCAGGATTGCTAGCACGCTAGCGCGGCGTTACCTCTGCTCGATTGCCCCTGCCCAAGCGGGGTGCCCATGGAGAGAGACCTTCGAACATGCGTCACGCTCGTCTGATTGCCCTGCTGCTCGGCAGCGCCGCCCTCACCCCTGTCGCAGCGCAGGATACCGCCGCACCGCCCGCCGAGGTGCCGACCGTGCCGGTGCCCGCTGCGCTCACCGCCGAGGAGATGCCGCCAATCCCGCTCGAACTGGCGGCCCGCGTCCGCCCCTATCTCGAATCGCGTGGTGCCGGCTTTGCCGGGTGGGACCCAAACACCCGCGCGGTGCTGATCAGCACGCGCTTCGCCAATGTCAGCCAGCTTCACCGGATCGCGATGCCGATGGGAGCACGCACGCAGATCAGCTTCGAAGCCGAGCCGGTGTCGGGCTCCTACGCTCCGACCAAAGGTGATGTCATCCTCGTCACCAAGGATCGCGGTGGGGACGAGTATTACCAGCTCCACACCCTCAAGGATGGCCGCCTCACGCTGTTGACCGACGGCAAGAGCCGCAACCAGCCCAACGCCTGGAGCAAGGATGGCGAACTCATTGGTTTCAGCTCGACCCGGCGCAATGGGGTGGATTCCGACCTTTATGTCATGAACCCGCGCGATCCCGCCTCGGCTCGGCTGGTGCATGAAAGCAAGGGCGGCGGCTGGGCGATCATCGCCTTTTCGCCCGACAAGACCTTCGCCTATGTCGCTGATTACAACTCGGTGCAGGATGTCGATATCTACCGGCTCGATCTTGCCAGTGGCGCGATGACACCGATTGGTAACCCGAAAGCGGAGATTGCCTTCAGCGGCATGGAGATCGCGCCCGATGGCACGCTGTGGGCAACCAGCGATGCCGGCTCCGATTTCCAGCGGCTCGGCCGCCTCGATCCCGCTTCGGGCAAGTTCACGCCGGTCTCCAAGGAGCAATGGGACGTCGACAGCTTCGATGTCTCGGATGACGGCAAGACCATCGTCTATGAAGTCAACGAAGCTGGATCGGACCGGATGCGCATCCTTGACGTCGCAAGCGGCAAGGTGACCAAGGTCGATGTCCTGCCCGCCGGCCAGATTGGCGGCTTGGAGATCGCGCCGTGGGGCGAGATCGGCTTTTCCTTCTCCAGCGCCAAGAGCGCGGCGGATGTGTGGTCGCTCGATCCCAAAACGATGCAGCTGACCCGCTGGACCACCAGCGAGACGGGCGGGCTCGACCCTTCCGTTAATGTCGAACCCCGCATCGTGACCACCAAGAGCTTTGACGGGCTTGAGGTCTCCGGCCTGCTCTATCTCCCCGATCCGGCGAAGTTTCCGGGCAAGCGTCCGTTGATCGTCGATGTCCATGGCGGCCCGGAGGGGCAGAGCACCACGGGCTTTGCAGGGGCTGGCAACTACATCCTCAACGAGCTCGGCATCGGGGTGTTCTTGCCCAATGTGCGCGGCTCGACCGGGTTCGGGAAGACGTTCGTCAGCCTCGACAATGGCCCATTCAAGCGCGAGGATTCGGTCAAGGACATGGCCGCGCTGATTGACGCCGTCCGCGCCGATCCGGCCGTCGATCCCGCCAAGGTCGGTGTCAGTGGTGGGTCTTACGGCGGCTACATGTGCTATGCCGCCGCGGTGCAGTTGAAGAACAAGCTCGCTGCGACCCAGTGCACTGTGGCGATCAGCAACTTCGTCAGCTTCCTTGAGAACACCAACCCGTACCGGCAGGACCTGCGCCGGGTGGAGTACGGTGATGAGCGCGATCCGGTGCAGCGCGCCAAGCTCACCGAAATCAGCCCGCTGACCCGCGTGAACGAGATCACCAAGCCGATGTTCGTCATCACCGGCGCCAATGACCCGCGCGTGCCCAAGTCCGAGGCTGATCAGATGGTCGCCGCGATCCGCGCTAACGGCGGCGAGGTGTGGCATCTGGTGGCGGCAGACGAAGGCCACGGCTTCCGCAAGAAGGCCAATTCGGACTACGCCTTCCTCGCCGAACTGGTGTTCTGGAAGAGGCACCTGCTGGGCGAGTGACCGCTCGCGTCTCCGCCTGTTGGAGACACATGAGACACTGTCCAGAAACGAAAATCCCGCCCCCCCGCAACAACGCGCAAAACGCTCGAAGCGAGTGGGCGGGCGAATGAATGGGGTGGATCATGGCAGCGATCCTGCCAGCGCCCCGGCCGGTAGGAAAGCGCCCGGATCAGTCGGCGGCGCGGGCGGAAATATCCGACAGGATAGCCAGTGCCTCCCCGCGCCGCTCCCACGGCACGAACAGGTGATCGTGGTGAAAGCCTGCGACAACATTGCAGGCGATTCCTGCCTCAGCCAGCGCGCCGGACACCGCCGCGGTCAGCCCCACGCCGTCGAGCGCGGAATGCACCATCAGAGTGATGCGGGCGAACGCACCGTCTGCATCAGCGATGGTCGCCGTAAGTCCCTCGTCCTCACGGATCAGGGCAAAGGCGTTTGCCGGCGGATCGCCCGCAACCAGAGCGAATTCCCACCGCCGCGCATCCAGCACCGGGGCCATGCCCGCCAGCATCCCCGCAAGGTCGCTGACCGGCCCTGCGCTCATCAGAGGATATACTTGCTGAGGTCGGTATTGCCCGCCAGCCCTTCGAGCCGCGCCTTCACATAGGCCGCGTCGATGGTGATCGTCTGGCCGGTGAGGTCCTCCGCCTCGAAGCTGATTTCCTCAAGCAGCCGCTCCATCACAGTCTGCAACCGCCGCGCGCCGATATTCTCGACCGTGGAATTCACCTGCGCTGCGATGCGGGCAATCTCGCCAATCGCATCGTCGGCAAATTCGAGCGTCACCTGCTCGGTGCCCAGCAGCGCCTTGTATTGCGCTACCAGGTTGGCGCGGGTTTCACTGAGGATGCGGACGAAATCCGCCTCGGTCAGCGCGCGCAGTTCGACCCGGATCGGCAAGCGACCCTGCAATTCGGGCAGCATGTCCGAAGGCTTGGCGACATGGAACGCACCGCTCGCAATGAACAGCACATGGTCCGTCTTCATCGGCCCGTACTTGGTGGCAACCGTGGTGCCTTCGATCAAGGGGAGCAGATCGCGCTGCACGCCCTCACGCGACACCGATCCGCCGCGCACGTCGCTGACCGCGATCTTATCGATCTCGTCGAGGAACACGATCCCGTTGGTCTCGGCATTCAGCAGCGCAGCGCGGGCGACATCGTCCTGATCAAGCCGCTTGTCCGCCTCTTCGTCCACCAGCCGGTCCCACGCTTCGGGCACCCGCAGCTTCTGGCGGCGGGTGGGTTTGCGGCCCAGCGCCTTGCCCATCATGTCGCTGAGGTCGATCATCCCCATCTGGCCGCCCATATTGCCCATGTCGAACGGAGCGGCAGGGGTATCGCGCACTTCGATCTCGACCTCGACATCGTTCATCGCGTTCTGGGTGATGCGCTGGCGGAAACTGGCGCGGGTCGCTTCGGAGGCATTGTCGCCGACCAGCGCGTTCAAGAGCCGGTCCATCGCGGCTTCCGACGCGGCTTCGCGCACCTTCTCGCGGCGGCGTTCCTTTTCGAGCCGGATCGCTTCTTCGACGAGGTCGCGGGCGATCTGTTCGACATCGCGGCCGACATAGCCGACTTCGGTGAACTTGGTCGCCTCGACCTTGATGAACGGGGCTTCGGCGAGCTTGGCCAGCCGGCGGCTGATCTCCGTCTTGCCGCAGCCCGTCGGGCCGATCATCAGGATGTTCTTGGGCGTCACCTCGTCGCGCAGATCGGCGCCCAGCCGTTGGCGGCGCCAGCGATTGCGCAGCGCAACGGCGACCGCGCGCTTGGCTTCGGACTGGCCGATGATGTGTTCGTCGAGCGCGGCGACGATGGCTTTGGGGGTGAGGTTTTCCATAAGGTGCATGATCCGAAGAAATGAAAACCGTTCGTGCTGAGCTTGTCGAAGCACCGTTCTTCTTCCGTCCCGAGGAGCATGAAGAAGGGCGGCCCTTCGACAAGCTCAGGGCGAACGGAGCAAAAAAACTAAACCGTTTCGACCGTCAGATTGCCATTGGTAAACACGCAGATGTCAGCAGCAACGGCCATGGCCTTGCGCGCGATGGTTTCGGCATCGGCCTCGTAATCGGCGATCGCCCGCGCGGCAGCGAGCGCGAAATTGCCGCCCGATCCGATCGCGGCAATATCGCCCACCGGCTCCAGCACATCGCCATTGCCGGTTAGCACCAGCAGCGTGTCGTGGTCGGCCACGATCATCAGCGCCTCAAGGTTGCGCAGGTATTTGTCGGTGCGCCAATCCTTGGCCAGCTCCACGCTCGCGCGCATCAGCTGGCCGGAATATTGCTCAAGCTTCTTTTCCAGCCGCTCGAACAAGGTGAAGGCGTCCGCCGTCGCTCCGGCGAAGCCCGCGATCACGGAGCCATCTCCGATCCGGCGGACCTTGCGGGCATTGGGCTTCATCACGGTGTTGCCCATCGACACCTGACCGTCTCCGGCGATGACGGTCTTGCCGTCACGCCGCACGCCGATGATGGTGGTTCCGTGCCATTGGACGAGGCCATGGCTGGCATTATCGCTTGTCATGTCGGAGAATATGGCGCGCCTTCCCGCAGGATCAAGCGCGCAAGTGCCAACCGATTACTGGCCGCCTGGCCCGCCGCCGCCCGGCAGACCGCCGCCGCCGACCTGACCGATATTGCCGAACAGGTCTTCAAGGAAGCCACGTTCCCGCCCGAGGGTGGGGGTCTTGTTGCCGTTGGGATCGAGGAACACGACCTGATCCACACCGCTGCGCTTGACGCCGGTCACCCGGCCCCCAGCGTCGAACGTGACCGCCAGGACCGAATGGGTCTGGATGCGCGGACGGTTGAACGGGCGCTGGCCGGTGATGCTGGAAACGTAATACCACGTCGGCGTGCCGTACTGGCTGGTGAAGGTCGGCCGTCCGAGCGTGCCTTCGACCGATTGCTGGTTGTCGATCTGCGGCTGGATCGCCCCAGTCAGAACCGGATCGACGATGTAGCCGCGCGATTCCTGGATCGCCGTGCACGCGGGCAGCGTCGCCGCGGCGCCTGCCAGCAGCACCACGCTGCGCAGCCTGCGCCAGCTCAAATCCATTGCGCTCGCCATTTTCATCTGCGCCAAACCGTCTCAATCCCGTCCTGCACTCACGCACAATCGCGCACTTGTCCCTTGGGCGACGTGCTTTAAGGGGCTAGGCGCAAGCTTGCAACGCACCATATGGCAAAGCGGTGGCGTGCTGGCGTTGAACGGCAGTTGAACGCATCCGCGCTTCGTGCGTTGCCGTAAGGAACGAGGGGGCCGCGCGGCCCCACGACTGCATTGGAACTCCCGCGCGAAAGGCCAAGCATCCCATGTCTTTCCTCTCTCGCCTGCTCGGCACCGCTCCTGACCCGCGCGAAAACGTGCGGCCGCTGTGGCATCGCGTGATCGAGCTGGCGCGCGATTCCGCCTATTATGCCGAGTGCGGCGTGGCAGATTCGATCGCGGGCCGCTTCGACATGATCACCGCTGTGCTCAGCGCCGTGATGGTGCGCGTCGAAGCGTCTGATCTCAGGGCCGAAAGCGCGCTGCTGGCTGAATTGTTCGTGGAAGATATGGACGGGCAATTGCGCGAATTCGGCGTGAATGACGTCGTCGTGGGCAAGCGCATTGGCAAGCTGATGAGCGTGCTGGGCGGCAGGCTCGGGGCCTATCGCAGCGCCTTGAACGCAGGCGATCTGGACAAGCTGACCGCTGCGATCCAGCGCAATGTGACCTTTACCGAAGGCGCCGACGAAGCAGCCAGCGCCCGCGCGGTGGCCGAGCGAGTGATGAAGCTGTTTGAGCGGCTCGGGCGCTTCTCCGATGCCGAAATGCTGAAAGCGAGCGCGATCTGGTGAGTGCGCCGCTTCCTCCGTCGGAACTCACCCGGATGATCAAGGCCCGCCCTTTGCCGGGTGGGGCAGTGGTGGTTGAGGCTACTCCCGAAGAACGCGCTGCGCTGGCGGTACGCTTCGGGCTGGGCGCGGTGGAAAGCCTGCGGGCTGAGATGCGGCTGGAGCAGAAGCCACGGGCGATCCGGGTGACCGGGCGTTTGAAGGCAGCGATCATGCAGCCCTGCGCGATTTCAACCGAGCCTTTCCCTGTCGCGATTGATGAGCCGGTCGACCTCAGATTTGTTGAGGACAATGCTCGCCCTGCGGCTGAGGGGGACGAAATCGAGCTTGAAGCGGATGATTGCGACGAGATCGAATACTCAGGCGATATGTTCGATCTGGGCGAAGCGGTCGCGCAGACGCTGGGCCTCGCCATCGATCCTTACGCCGAAGGGCCGAACGCCGAAGCGGTGCGGGCAGCGGCGGGGATTGTGAAAGAAGGCGAACAGGACGGGCCGCTGGCGGCGATGCTGGCGGGGTTGAAGCGCGACTGATCGCCACAGTTTGTTCTTAAACATCGGCCAAAGGCGGGCTTGAGCTCAGCGTCCGGCTTTGGGCCTTCCACTGTTCGAGGGGAATGGCTGGGGTTGGGTGGATTGCAGTCTTAGCCCTCTCCCCTTGCGGGAGAGGGTTGGGAGAGGGGTCCGGAGCAAAGCTCCGGCCCTTGCCCCCTCTCAACTGCGACTAGGCAGCAAGCTGCCAAGTCTTCGTACTCTCCCGCAAGGGGAGAGATAGAAGCTTGGCTGCAAGGGGGTTGCTAGCCGAACGGCAGCCCTCTTCTCTAAGCGGCCGTTCCTGCGATGGGCCACGATACCCGATCAGAACGGAATGTCGTCGTCCAAATCGTCGTAGCCGCCACCGCCGCCGCCCGAAGGGCCGCCGCCGAAGCCGCCACCCGATCCGCCGCTGCTGCCGCCGCCCTGATCCCAGCCGCCACCGCCGCCAGCACTGCCGCCGCCATAGCTTCCGCCTCCCGACCGGCCACCGCCGCCGCTGCCGCCGCCCATGCCGCCGCCACCGCTGCCCTGCGGACCATCAAGCATGGTCAGCGTGCCGCCGAGGCCCTGAATCACGATTTCGGTGCTGTAGCGGTCCTGACCGTTCTGGTCCTGCCACTTGCGGGTCTGGAGCTTGCCTTCGACGAAGACCTTGCTGCCCTTCTTGAGGTAACGTTCCACCACGCTGACCAGGCCTTCGGAAAAGATCGCGACGGTGTGCCATTCGGTCTTTTCCTTGCGCTCGCCCGTGGCCTTGTCTTTCCACTGTTCCGACGTGGCAATCCGCAGGTTGGCGACCTTGCCGCCGTTCTGAAAGCTGCGGATCTCCGGGTCCGCGCCCAGATTGCCGATCAGCATGACCTTGTTGAGCGAACCCGCCATCGAAATACCCTTCCCATCAATGTCTTGATCCTGCGGGCGCAAGATGCGCCGCGAATCCGAGTCAGGCAATAGGCAAGGTTTGCCCCCAGCGCGAGGCAGGGCCTTGGTGTAATCCACCAGTTCGGATGCGTTATTGTCCGCCTACCGCTGCGCTGCTTGAGGCGGGTTACCGCGCCGGGTACCTCAGCCGCCCGAGGAACCGCGTCAGGCTCGGCAGTTCGCGGTCTTTGCCGAGGAACTGCGCCTTGACCTTTTCAAACTTCATCACGCCGTCGATCCGCCGTTCGAGGAAGGCGTGGGTATCGGCCTTGCCGTCGCTATCATCGTTCACGAACACGGCGAGCGTTGCCGAGTAGATCCCCGCAAGGATCGCGCGCTTGGTGTAGTGGTTGTAATCGGTCGCGGTATCGCCCGCGAGCCGCCACATGATGTCGGCCGAGCGCCAGCCCAGCCGCAGCGCGCGACGCGCGTTGTGCGGCTGCGCCATCACGGCGAGCGCGCGGCGCACGGCTTCATCAATATGCGCGACCGCCTCCAGTCGGAACGCGACCAGAGTGCGGATGCGCTCGCGGATCTTCAGCGCGGCGAGGCGTTCCTGCGGCCATTCGGCCTCCATCGCCAGATCGACGCTGGTGATCCACGCTTCGACCATGTCCATCGGCTTGCTGCCAGGGAAGGCCAGCTTCGCCACATCGACATCGCACCCGGCCATCTCGGCCGCGGCGACCAACGCGGTCTCGTTCCACCCGTCAAAGATCGCAGACGCCGCAATGTCGGGCGCCAGCGCCACGCGCAGCTCGTCGAGCGTAAGGTCGGCAAAATCCACTGTCTGGGTCATGTCAGAAGGAAGGCCCGTAATTCTTTTTGGTTCCCGACTCGGCGCGCTTCGCATCGGCATTGGCGAATTCCTGCTTGAGCAGCGAGTTGCCGCTCATCAGTTCCATGTAGTCCCGCGCCGAACGGCCCGAATTGTCGTTGTGGTCCGGGTCCGCGCCCTTTTCCAGCAACAGCCTCACCATCGCGACATTGCGCGCATGGACTGCCGAGATCAGCGGCGTCTCACCCGTCTGGTCGGAGACATTGACGCTTGCCCCGCCCTTGATCAGCGCCTCGACCCCGTCGGTAAAGCTGAGCGAAGTTGCCAGCTGGAGCGGGGTGATGCCCTTCTTGTTGCGGATGTTCGGATCAGCGCCGCGTTGCAGCAGGAACCGAACCCACAAGACGTCGCTGCGGGCCACCACGATATGCAGCCCGGTATCGCCGCTGGTGATGTCGCGGGTGTTGACGATCTGGGTGCCCGGCTTGCTGAGCATGTCGGTCGCCTCGTCACCCTTGCGATCCTTGACCGCTTCGAGAAACTTGTACCCTTCCGACTGGAACTGCGCGGCGGCCGGCACCGTCACAGCGGCGGCAAGCAGCAGCAGGATAGCACTGGCAATCCCCCGGCGAGGCCCTAATTTGCGCAAAACATCGAAGGCCACGGTTTGATCCTTTCGCATTACCTGTCACACATCTTGTGTGTGCCCGGGCGCGGGGCAGACCCGTTGGCCTGTCATCGGCGCCCTTCGCAAGCGACCAGTTAGCAGAGCATGAACCAGATCAACAAGCCTTCCCCCATCCTTGCCTTGCTGATTGCAGGCGCGCTGTCGCTTGCGGGGTGCGGCGCCGCCGGGCCAGTCGAGGAGCCGCCGTTGGCCGGCGCTGCCATCGGCGGCGATTTCGCGCTCACCAACAGCGCAGGCCAGACCGTGCTCTGGAGCGATTTTGCGGGGAAATATCGCATCGTCTATTTCGGTTATGCCTTCTGCCCCGATGTCTGCCCCACCGATATGCAGCGCGTCGCCCAAGGGCTGAAGGTGCTGAAGGGACAGGACCCGGCCAAGGCGGCGATGATCGCTCCGCTTTTCATCACCATCGATCCCGAACGTGACACGCAAAAGGTGGTCGGCGAATTTACCGCCGCCTTCTCTCCCGACATCATCGGCCTGACCGGCACGCCCGAACAGATCGCCGCCGCTGCCAAGGCGTTCAAAGTTTACTATGCCAAAGGCGAGCCGGTCGAAGGCGGCGGCTATCTCGTCGATCACACCAACATCACCTACCTGTTCAGCCCCGATGGCGAGCCACTGGCCACTCTGCCGACCGACAAGGGCGCCGATGCCATTGCGGCGGAACTGGACCGATGGGTGAAGTGAGAGACCGCTTCTGGGAGCTGCCGCTGGGCGAGCTCTCCCGGCCCGAATGGGAAGCGCTGTGCGATGGCTGTGGGCGCTGCTGCCTGCACAAGATCGAGGACGAGGATACGGGCGAGATCCTCGACACCAACATCGCTTGCCGGTTGTTGGACACCCAGACCGCGCAATGCAGCGACTATCGCAACCGCAAGGCCTTCGTCCCTGACTGCCTGCGGCTGACTTTGCGGATCGTGGAGCAGGTAAGCTGGCTGCCTTCGACCTGCGCCTACCGCCTGCGCGCCGATGGCCGCCCGCTGCCGGGCTGGCATTATCTCCTTTCGGGGGACCGTGATGCGGTGCGCCGCGCCGGGGTTTCGGTGGTCGGCCGGGTGGTGAGCGAGGTGGACGCCGGCCCGCTCGAACATCACATCACCGAGTGGCCTGCCCCGCGCCACTGGCCTGCCCGCGACGAGGAGGCGGGCCTATGATCGACTGGCTGCGCGGCGCCTCGACCGAAAGGACGCTTGATCCCGCGATCGACCTTGGCGGCCAGCGCCTGCCGATCGTCTTGAAGCGGCTGCACAATGCACGGCGGCTGACCTTGCGGCTGGCGCCCGATGGCAGCGAGGTGCGCATCAGCCTGCCCGCCTGGGCGCAGGCGCGCGAGGCGATTGCCTTTGCCCATTCGCGCAAGGGCTGGCTGGCGGACCAGCTCGCCAAACTGCCCGCCCGCACCGCGCCGGAACCCGGGGGCGAGGTGCGCTATCGCGGGGCTTCGCTCAAGGTGGCGTGGGACGCTCGCGCGCCGCGTCGTCCGGCGGTCGAGGAAGACGCGCTGCGGATCGGCGGGCCGGAAACCGGGCTGGAACTGCGCATCCGCCGCTGGCTGGAGGCTGAAGCCCTGCGCCTCGCCGAAGCGGATATGCACGATTACTGCACCGCCGCCGGGCTTGATCCGGTGCCGATGGGCCTCACCCGCGCCCAGCGCCGCTGGGGCTCATGCTCGGATAAAAGCCGCATCCGCATCAATTGGCGGCTGGTGCAGGCACCCGATTTCGTCCGCCGCTCGGTGGTCGCGCATGAGGTCGCGCACTTGGTCCACTTCGACCACAGCCCAGCCTTTCACGCGCTGCTGGCCCGCATCTTCGAAGGCGAGATCGCCAGTGCCGACCGCTGGCTGAAGGAACATGGGCGCGGGCTTTACGCCAGCTTCGGCTGACGCGAAGCATTTGGCGTTCGCGCCCGCTGCCCCTATATTGCGCGCCATGTTCTCCAAGTCCTTCTCCAAGTCGCGCTTCAATCCCGCATCCGGCTTTGCGGATTTCTGGAACGAGATCCGGCGCCCGCAGCCCTATCGTCTGCCGATTCTGGCGCTATCCATTCTGCCGGTCGCCGGGATGTTCTATTGGGGCATGAACAGCACGGTCTATGGCGAGCCGGAGCGGCCCAAGGTGACCTATATCACCACGCTCGACCCGGCCCGCACCGATGCCGAGATCGCGGCCGAGAACCTCGCCAATCAGGAAGTGAGAGACCTGCGCGCCGCCGAGGAAGCGCGCATCGCCGAGGCGAAGCGCAATATGTACAAGGCGCTTGGCGCTGCCGCAGGCATGGATGTCGAGGAAATTGAGCGCAAGGCTGAGGCCGAACGGGCAGCCGAAGCTGCCGCCGCCGCGTCCCCGACGCCTGCACCCAGCCCTGCCAGCGAAAGCGCCGCACAATAGCTGCGAGCCTGCTCCCGAGCGATCACGACTGGATGGCCGCCACCGCGCGGCTGGCAGTGCGCGCGCGCCCGCTCGCTCGTCCCAATCCTGGTGTGGCCGCTTTGGTGGTGCAGCACGGCCGCGTCATCGCGCGGGGCTGGACGCAGGCGGGCGGACGCCCTCATGCCGAGGCGATGGCATTGGCGGGCCTTGCCCCCGCTGCGCTGGCCGAAGCGACGCTCTACGTCACGCTTGAGCCTTGCGCGCATCAATCGGCGCGCGGCCCGTCCTGTGCCGACCTGATCCTTGCCGCGCGGCCTACGCGGGTGGTGATCGGTCAGCTCGACCCCGACCCGCGCACCTCTGGCGCGGGAATTGCGCGGTTGCAGACGGCGGGGATCGAAACGCGGCTGCTGGACGACCCGGCCTCCGCCGCCAGCCTCGCCGGATTCCTCACCCGCCAGCGCGCCGGTCGCCCGTGGGTGACGCTGAAGCTGGCGATGTCGCTCGATGGCTGCATCGCGCTGGCCGACGGGACGAGCCAGTGGATCACCGGTGAGACCGCCCGCGCCCACGTCCACGCCCAGCGCGCGCGGCATGATGCGATTCTGGTGGGCGGCGGGACATGGCGCGCCGACGCGCCGCGCCTCGATGTGCGCCTGCCGGGCCTCGAAACACGCTCGCCTCAACGGGTGGTGCTGACCCGCGGGGCCGCGCCTGACGGTGTGACCGCGATTGCCTCACCCGACGCCATCGCCAGCCTCGACGGCGTGCTCCATCTCTATGTCGAAGGCGGGGCCGTGACGGCGGCGGCTTTCCTCGCCGCCGATCTGGTCGATGAATTGCACCTCTACACCGCACCGATCCTGATCGGCGATGGTCGCCGCAGCCTTGGGCCCCTGGGGCTAGCGAGCCTCACCGACGCCCATGGCCGCTGGCACCTGCATGAGCGCCGCCAGCTTGGCAGCGACCAATTCACCGCCTATCTGCGGTCACGAAACTCATAAGGACACCAGCATGTTCACCGGCATCGTCACCGCCATCGGCACCATTGCCGCCGCCGAGCTGCGCGGCGATCTGCGGCTCAAGATCACCGCCCCGCTCGATCCTGCTCGGATCGACATCGGCGCGTCGATCGCCTGTTCGGGCGTGTGCCTGACCGTGGTGGAACGCGGCGGCACCGCGGGCGATGCCTGGTTCGATGTCGACCTGTCGGGCGAGACCGTCAGCCGCACGGTGCCTGGCATGTGGAACGCGGGCGCGCTCCACAACCTCGAACCCTCGCTCCGGCTTGGGGACGAGCTGGGCGGCCATATCGTCACCGGCCATGTCGATTCGGTTGGCGAGGTGGTGAAGGTCTCGCAAGACGGCGGCAGCTGGCGGATCGCGATCCGCGCGCGGGCCGATATGTCACCCTTCATTGCGGAAAAGGGCTCGATCACGGTCAATGGCGTGTCGCTGACCGTCAACGACGTGCGCGACCGGCCCGATGGCACCTGCGATTTCCTGCTCAACATCATCCCGCACACCGCGGCAGTGACGACGCTCGGCACGCTGGCCGAGGGCGGCCGGGTCAACCTCGAGATCGATGTGCTGGCACGCTACCTCAAGCGGATGCAGAGCCTCGCCGCAGCGCGGTAAGCGGCGGGCGGGAATCAGCCTGGATTGGCAGCGGCAAGCCGGACAAACGGCGCGCGCAGTTCTTCGGGGCTGGCTGTCTCAAGCGCGCCCTTGGCCACATCCTGCGCCGACCAGAACTGCGATGGCGCAGTATCGTCGAGCATCGCCCAATTGGGAAACAGCCGCTCGCCCATGGCTTCGGACAGCAGCAGCCGCACATCGAAATGGCGATCATCCGCCTCAATTCTCGCATAGAGCGCGTCGATCGCCTCGCCCGGTCCCTCGATCAGCTGGAGATAGAGATCATGCCGGCAGACCAGCGCCCCGGTGATGCCGAGGCGCGGATTGTTGCGCCGCGCGGCTGACAGAATGCCCGCCAGCATAGCGGTATCGAAGCCGAACGGCTGTGAGCGGTAGATTAGGCGCTTTTCGATTGGAGGCTCCCGGGTCAATGCGTTGCGCGGCAAGCTACGCGAAAGCCGGCGCGGGGACTAGGGGAGTATTGGGAGGAAAGCAGGGACCGAGATCGCCCCCACCTTCGTCATCCCTGCGCGAAACTTTCCCGCGTGATCGCATAGGTCAGATGCGGGATGATCTTGCCCCCCGCCATGATCCGTTCCTCGCGGCGGTCGGTCAGGCGAGCGCCAATCTTTTCCAGCGCGCGGCGCGAGCGGGTGTTGCTCTCGCCGACGAGGAAGCGGCATTCGGCCACGCTCCCCAGCGCATGGGCCAGCATCAGCCGCTTCATCTCATGGTTGTGCACCCCGCCCCAGACCGCGCGCGCCAGAAACGTCCAGCCGATCTCGACCGAGCCGCCGTCTTCTTCCTGAAGCCCCTGATAGCGCGAGGAACCGATCACCGCACCGCTCGCCGCATCAATCGCGATCAGCGCGCCCTTGTTGGCCAAGGCATCATCGAAGAACGCCCGGAACACCGGTTCCTGCCAACGATCATGCGCCGGGTGCTGCTCCCAGATCAGCGGGTCGGATGCGACCGCGAACAGCGCTTCCCAATCATCGCTGCGCAAGGGCCGCAGCCGGATATGCTCGCCTTCGAGCACCGGCTGACGGTCAAGCACGCCGGCGCCCTCAGCCCGCCACCGCCGCGAGGGCAGCGATGAACTTGGGCAGGTTGCCCGGGGTCAGACCGGCGATGTTGATCCGACCCGATGCGGCCATGTAGATGCCGTGCTCTTCGCGAAGCTGCGCGACTTCATCCTTGGTGACAGGGAGCATCGAGAACAAGCCGTTCTGGTGCGCCAGCGGCGTCAGGTCGATCCGGCCCGCCGTGCCCGCCTGGGCGAGCGCATCGCGCACGCTGCGCATCCGGGCGCGCATATCGTCAAGCTCGGCCAGCCATTGTGCGGTCATGTCGGGATCGCGCAGGATGATCCGCACCGCCGCACCGCCGTGGTCAGGCGGCATCGACCAGCCGGCACGGGCCAGCGCATTGGCGTTGGAGAAGGCGGTGTCGAGCGCGCCCTGCTCCTTCGCCAGCACGTAGAACGCGCCGACGCGGTCACGGTACTGGCCGAAGTTCTTGTCACAGCTGTAGGCGATGAAGGCTTCCGGCACGGCAGCGAGCACGGCGCGCATCCCGGCGGCGTCTTCCTCCATCCCGTGACCGAGGCCCTGATAGGCGGAGTCGATGATCGGGAAGGTGCCGCTGGTGGCGAAGGCCTCGGCGATGGCGGCCCATTGCTCAGCGGTGTAATCGATCCCGGTAGGGTTGTGGCAACAGGCGTGCAGCAGCACCGCCTCGTCCGAACCCGCACCATTGATCGCGGCGAGCACCGCATCGAGGTTTGCCGTGCCATCCGGGTTGGCGTGATCGAAGGGCGCCAGCTCCATGCCGAGATCAGCGAGGATCTGCGCGTGGTTGGGCCAGCTCGGCACGCCCATGTGGACGCGCTTCACGCCGGCCTTCAACGCCAGAGCGAGGGCAAGGCGCACCGCGCCGGTGCCGCCCGGGGTCTGCATCCCGCTGATGCGCCCGCCCATCGTCGGGTCAGCGCCGAAGATATAGGGCATCAGCGCATTGACGAAGCCCATGTCGCCTTCGGGGCCGAGGTAGGACTTGCTGTCCTGCGTATCGACCAGCACCTGTTCCGCCGTCTTGATCGCGGCAAACACCGGGGTCGCGCCAGTTTCAGTGCGGTACACACCAACGCCAAGGTCAATCTTGTCCTCACGCGGATCGGCAGCGTGGAGGCGGATCAGGGCGAGAAGGGCGTCGGGCGCCTGCGGGCTGAGTCGGTCAAGCATCATGCTGCGCGCAATGGCGCGCAACACGCATCATCGCAATCAGAAAGGCGACCACTTCTGTTCCTTGGAGAACTTCATGTAGCCCGCATTGACCCCGAGCCGCAGCCCCGCACCAACGCGAATGGGGATCAGCACGACATCGCCGCGCCGCAGATAGCTGGCATTGAGGCCGCCGACAAAATAGGCTTGCCCCTCACCCGCCGGGAAGCGCTTGTAGAGGTCTTCGGTGTCGTACAAATTATAGACCAGCACGAAGGTATTGGCGGCATTGGCGCCGACATCAAAGCCAATCGAAGGCCCGGTCCAATAGACCTGCTGCGTGCCTTCGACCTTGTGATGCAACGTGCCCGATCCATAGCGCGCGCCGACGATGAACGCCCCGCCTGCTTCGCGCCCGACGATGTAGCCATTGGGCTCACCCTGCTTTTGCAGCAGATCCTCGATCAGTTTGGCGAGGCCTTCCGCGCCCTTGCCGAACACGCCTTCCGCAGCGCCGATCAGGTCATCTTCGCCGTAGGTCTCGCCAGTGGCCTGCGCAGCGGTGGTGACAGGGGCCACGCTCTGATCAGGCAAGGGCGCCGTCGCATCGGCAGGCGCAGGGGCATAGGTGCCGAACTCGTTGTCGAACGCCGGATCGGCCGGAGCCGAGTCAACCGGCGCGTACTGTGCGTCCGGCGCGGCCAGATCGCCATCAATACCGCCCGCACTCGGGCCATTCTGCGCGCTGTAGGCGGCATCCGGATCAAAGGTCTCAAGATCCTGCGCGGCTGCCGGTCCCGTCAATGTCAGCGCGGCCAAGGCGCCGAGCGCCAACCCCGCGATCCGGCGACCAAAGTCTGGAAAACGGGCGGTCATCATCCTCATCATACAGCCTTTCGCAGCGACGTGTCAGCCCCGGATTATTGCGCAGTTAGCAGAATCGCTTCCCACACATGACGCAACCGCTCGTCGCCGGAGCGAATCGGTTTTGCGACGAGCCGTTAACCACTGCGCGGCAAAGGCTGAACGCCCGCCGAACCAGCCCTTCACCCCCGGCGCCAGCAGTCCGCGCAAGGCGGCAGGGGGCTTTTTTGTCCAAGCCACCTTGCCGCTGCCCGTCAGGCTGACTATAGGCCCGCCTTCACAGCCTTGCTGCTGTCCGGAGACGTGGGTGAGTGGCTGAAACCAGTTCCCTGCTAAGGAACCGTACTCTATCCGGGTACCGAGGGTTCGAATCCCTCCGTCTCCGCCATATTCCGCTCAAAAACTAACGAACTTCCCCGTCGGGGGGCTCTCTTATCCAATCGGCTCCTTGCTAGTCGAGCCGTGAGCGGGGGACAGTATTCCGAACGGCCGCTCTTGAGCCGCATAATGTCGCTCAAGGCGCAGGCGTAGCACCTTGCTGTTCGGCCCCGGCAGCTTGGACGGCGACCATGTACTGGACGATCTGTGGGATCGCCTTGGGGTCGACCGGCGCCTTGTATATCTCGATCATCTTTTCAGCGATCGATTGCCACTTTTCAGCGCTGACCTTGGGTTGTTGCAACATCGTCGAAGGCGAATGGCAGGCGGTGCAGTTTTCCAGCACAGCCTCGCGTCCGGGGCCTTCGGGCAATTCCAACGGATCGTCGGGCAGCGTGATCGAGGCGTCGGTGAAAGTCACCTCGGGCTCGCTCTCGCAGCCTGCCAGCGCCAGCGCGGCGGCGATGATGATCAGACCTCTCATTGCGCCCTCAGAGTGATGCGTTCGATCACGTTGCGGGCATAGCCCGAGGGGTTCCAGACGAGGGTATCGGGCTGCACCATGCCATTGGCATTGGCAGCACGCACGCCGATCCCAGCGAGGTCTTGCATGACCGCAGGCAGCGTCACCGACCAGCGGCGAAAGGCATAGGGGCCTTCATCCGGGCCGAGTTCGCAGGGCAGTTCAAGCCCAGGCCCGACCAGATCGACCCGCGCCAACCCGGCATCGCCGCCCATTGCAATGCCTTCAAGCGTCAGCGGCTTGCCTCGCGCCACCACCACACCATCGGCATGGCTGGTGATGAACGCGCGCGGCGGCATGGTGGTGATCGAAACCGTCGGGAAATCCTTGTCGTCGGGCGTAATCGGCGCGGCAGGCATCCGGTAGGACTTGGCGACATAGTAGCTGTCATCCTCGCCAGTCAGCACTTCGATCGTGTTGAGCATCTTGACCCAGTAGGTCGAGAACCACCCCGGCACCACGATCCGCAAGGGATAGCCATGGAGCAGCGGCAGCGGTTCGCCGTTCATGCCCCAAGCGACCAGCACATCGTCGCGCATCGCGATATCCAGCGGGATCGACTTGATGAACTGCGGCGCACCTTCGGTCAGCGGCACATCGAGTCCGGCAAAGCGCACGCGGGTCGCCCCATCGGCCACCCCTGCCTTGGCGAGCACGTCCTTGAGCCGGACGCCGGTCCACTTCGCGCAGCCCATCGCGCCGTTGCCCCACTGAGTGCCGGTGACGCGCGGCTCCGACAACCCGCGTCCGTTGCCAGCGCACTGGTTGATCGCAGTCACTTCGACATGCTCGCCCGCATTGGCGATGTCATCGAGGGTAAGCGAAACCGGAGCCTTGACCGCCCCGCCTACCGCCACGCGGTGATCGGCAGCCTTGACCGCCGAGGGCATATCCCAGTTCCAGCGCACAAACATGCGGTCATTGGGCGTGATCGTCCCATCGCTGAAAGCCTCCATCGGCGTTTCGAGCAAAGGTGGCCGGATGCGCTGGACGATCATCTCGCCCTTGCCGGGGAAGGCCGGAGTAAGTGGCCGCAAGCTCGGCCCGCCGGGCAGGCCGAGATCGATCATCTGCCCCAACTCCTGCGCCAGGACCGGCGCGGCCAGCGCGGCCCCGCCCGCGCCTGCAATCAGTGCGCGGCGCGTAAGGCGGGCGCCTGCATCTTGTTCCGGCTTCGTCACGCCCATTCCCTCACGCCTGTTCGTGTCGCGGCGGAGTTAAGGGCAAATGGCGTCAGCGTCCAGCATCGGCCGCCGCGCCATCCGGCTTGGCGTCAGCACAGCGCCCGTTCGCGCGCGATCATCGCTGCGTGGGTGCGATTCTTCGCGCCGAGTTTGCGGCAGATGAGCTTGACGTGGAGCTTGATGGTCGGCTCGCGCAGATCGAGGTCGCGGGCGATTTCCTTGTTGGCGTGACCTGCACACAGGCCGGCCAGCACCTGCCGTTCACGCGGAGACAGGCCTGAGGCCTGCTCGACCGGGGCCTGCGAGGGACGGTGGAGGTCGATCGGCATATAGGTCTCGCCCGCCGCCATGAAACGGATCGCGTTGACGAGCGAGCGTGCGGGCAGGGTCTTGGGGAGGTATCCCGCCGCGCCTGAGGCCAGCACCCGCTCGGCTACGCCCGGCGGGGCGAGACCGCTCATCAGCGCCACCGGCCGTCCGAAGCTGGCCGCCAGCGCGCGGTCGAGCCCGTCATAGCCGTCCATTCCCGGCATCCCGTAATCGAGCACCACCAGATCATAAGGCGGCGCGGCCTCGGCGATGTTCACCAGCGCGGCGGGCAGATCGGCGACCGTATCGACCGCGAACCCGCCCTCGGCCTCGAGATAGGAGCGCAGCACATCACGCAGCAATTCGTGGTCGTCGGCAATCAGGATACGCATGCATTACTCCGTTCGCGGGCCGCCGCCATGGCCGCTGCTGCCGAACTGGCCAGCCGCGCGGCGCTGGTGGGCTTACCCAGCACGCCATCAAAAACCCCGTCGGGGCCCTGGTGCAACTGGTGAACGCGCGGCAGGGCGGTCAAAAGCAGGATCGGCAAATCCTTGCGGTACTTGCGCAAGGTCTTGGCCAGCTGCGCGCCGTTCATGCCGGGCATGTCGTAATCGGTAATCACGAGATCCCACCCGGTAGGATCATCGCGGATCACCGCGATCGCGTCGGCCGGATCAAGGCAGGGGCCGACTTCGACGCCAAGCTGTTCGAGCATCTCCGCCAGTGTATCGACGACGGCAGGGTTATCATCGACCACCAGCACCGCCTTACCCAAGAGGCCAGGGCCAGCGCGCAATGAGGCATCGCTGCCCTCAGCCGAATCTCCGACGGTGCCCGGTTCGAGCGGCCACCAGATTTCGAACACGGTGCCGCAGCTCGGCCAGCTCTGAATCGCGAGCGCGCCGTTGTTGCTGGCGATGATCCCGGCCACCACAGCAAGTCCCAGCCCGGTCCCTGCCTCGCCCTTGTGAGTGAAGAACGGCTCGAACACCTGTTCCAATTCCTCCGGCCTGATGCCGATGCCGGTGTCACTGACCCGGATCAGCGCGGCTGGAACTTCTGGCACCGTGCCGAGAATCAACTTGCCGGTGGGCTGGATGCCCTCAGCACTGAGCACTTCGAGTTTAATCCGCGCAGTCTCGCCCGGGCGCAGCGCATCGCGGGCGTTGAGCACAAGGTTCAGCACCACCTGGTTGAGCTCGGTATCATCGGTCAGCGCCATCAGCGGCTCAGACGGCAGCTCCAGCTCGATCCGGTGGAGCGGATCGGTCAGACTTGACGAGGCAAGATCGCGCACGTCCCACAAGGTGCGGCGCAAGTCGACCAGCTTGGGATGCGGCACCCGGCGGCCCAATGTCAGCAGCTTTTCGACCAGACCCGCGGCCGTGGTCGCCGCCGACTGGATGCGAAGCGCATGATGGCGCACGCGGTTGTCGTCGATATGGCGCAGCAGTTCGGCGGTACCGGAAATCGCCGCGATCAGATTGTTGAAATCATGCGCGATGCCGCTCGCGAGCTGACCGACGACTTCCTGCCGCTGAGCCAGCATCAGCTGTTCGCGCAGGCGGGCCTTCTCGCGCTCCATCCCGCGGCGGTCGCCGACATCGCGGGTGACGCAGACGATCCCGCCTTCGGGCGCGAGGGAAAGGGCGATTTCCTGCTCGATCGGGGTGCCGTCGACCTTGAGCCCTTGAGTCTCGCCGCGCCATTGGCCTTGCGCAAACAAGATCGGCATCGCCTCATCATTGATGCGCTGGGCTTCAAGCGGATCATAGAGCATGGTCCACGGACGGCCCACCAATGCCGCCGGATCGGGATAGCCGAACATCGCCGCATGGGCGCTGTTCATGAAGATGAAGTCGCCCGACGCGTCGGTGAGCGCAATCCCGTCGTCTGAGGCCTGGATCGCCGCCACCTGCCGGGCGAGCCGGGCTTCAGTCGCGACCCGATCAGCCTCGGCCGCCTTCCGCGCGGAAATGTCGCGGATGATCGCGGCAAAGCCCGCCGGGGTCCGGTCATCGTCGCCTTCCTCGGGCCACATCGCCAGCGAAAGTTCGACGGGGATTTCATGGCCCGCCTTGCACAGCGCAGGAACTTCGACAGTCTTGCCTACCAGCTTTGACGGTTCTCTGGCGCGCATCCGCGCGACGCCCGCATGATGCCCTTTGCGATGCACCTGCGGAATGATGAGGTCGAGGCTCTGGCCCAACGCTTCGGCCGCGGACCAGCCGAACATCGCCTCAGCCGCGCGGTTCCACAAGGTGATGCGGCTGTGCGAATCGGCGCAGACGAAGGCATCCGTGGTGGTCTGGGCGATCAGCTGGGCAATGCGCCGTTCTTGCCGGGCATTGCGTCCTTCAAGCAGGCTGACCACTTGGCGGGCCATAAGCTGAAGGATCTCCGCCTCGCGTTCAGACAGACCTGCGCGTGGTTCCGAGTCGATCACGCACAGCGTGCCAACCTTGTGCCCATCGGCCAGCATCAGCGGGGCGCCGGCATAAAAGCGGATATGCGGTGCACCGATGACCAGCGGGTTTGTGGCAAAGCGTGGATCGGCGGTAGCATCGGGCACCACCATGACGCCCTCACCCGCGATCGTATGCCCGCAGAAGCTATCGCTGCGGCAGGTCTCAGACGCCTCCAGCCCGTAGCGCGACTTGAACCACTGGCGTGTCGAATCAACCAGGCTGATCAGCGCAGTCGGCGTATCGAAGCGGTCAGCGGCCAGCCGGGTGATGACATCGAGGTCCGCCTCGGGCGGTGTGTCGAGCACATCAAGGCGATGCAGCGCGGCGAGCCGATCGGGCTCGTCATAGGGAATCGGCGGGAGGGTGAAATCAGGCTCAAGCATGGCGGTGTGCAGTCCGGTCAGAAGGGTTGTGTCAAACAGGAGCCTTGAGTGGGTTACGCGCGTACCCCGCGCAATCCGGCCTTATGGGGCACAAACCTTATCCTTTCGTATAGGTGACCCTATTCCTTCGAAGAGACCGCTATCCCTTGGGTGCACGCGGTTAAGCCTTCCGCGCCGCCAATTATCCCCTCGCGACAATGACAGGCCGGGTCCGGATCGGCATTTGGGGTTCAGCCACGGCACGACGCCGCTGGACATGACCAAGACCAAAAAGGACCAATGAAATGAACAAGATGTTTGCTATTGCCACTGTGCTCGCTTCGTTCGCCGCTGCCACTTCGGCTCAGGCTCAGTCGGCTGACGCCGGCGCTGGCGCGAAGATCATCGCTCCGCTCGAAATCAGCAACGTGACCGACCTCTACTTCGGCACCATCGCCCCTTCGACGACCGTCGCTGACAGCGTCGTCGTGCTGGCCGACGGCAGCCGCAAGTGCGGCCCGGCGCTGACCTGCCTGACCGCCGACCACACCGCTGCCGCTTTCGCGGTGACCGGTGAAGCCGACGCCTTCTACACGATCAACCTCCCCAAGGAGATCAAGATCGTCAACGACAAGGGCACCGCGATGCGCGTTTCGGACTTCAACGGTTCGAAGTCGAACGGCCAGCTGCTCAAGGGCGAAGACGCCTTCACCGTCGGCGGCACGCTCGACGTTGGCGTCCGTCAGGAAGCCGGCAAGTACACCGGTAGCTTCACCGTCGCGGTGGAATACCAGTAAGCCCTCCGTGGCAGGGGGGGACGGGAGCCGCGCATCCCCCCGCGCGGCTCCCGGATCCCCTGATCCACGAACAAGACCAACCCCTGCCCACGTAAGGTCTTCATCCCATGATCCGCTTTCCCATTGCCGCCGCGTTGATCGCGGCGATTGCCGCCCCTGTACCTGCCGCTGCCGAATTGCTGGTCGCCCCCACCCGTGTGGTGCTGACCCCGGAGGCGCGCTCGACCGAGTTGGTGCTCGTCAACAAGGGCACCGAAACCGCCGCATTCCGCATTGCCATCGAAAACCGCCGGATGCGCGAAGATGGCAGCCTTGAAGACGCAGGCGAGGCCCGTCCGGGCGAACAATTCGCCGACGACAAGCTGCGTTACTCCCCGCGCCAGCTGGTGTTGGAGCCGGGCGCACGCCAGGTCGTGCGCGTCATGGCCACCGCTTCCGGCGATCTTGCCGCGGGCGAATACCGCTCGCACCTGCGCCTGATGTCCGCGCCTGTCAGCGCCGGGACGACCCAGGTTGCAGGCGAGGCCGGCACCGACAACAGCCTCTCGATAGAACTGGTCGCGATCCGCTCGATCACCATCCCCGTGATCCTGCGCGTCGGCAGCCTTGATGCCGCCGTCACGATGGATTCGGCCGCGATGGCCAAGGAGGCGCCCGATCAGCTGGTGGTGCGCCTCACCCGCTCCGGCACGCGTTCGACCTATGGCGATGTCAGCCTGACTGTCGAGGGCGAGAAGGCCCCCGCCTGGCTGGTGCGCGGCGTTGCGATCTACACCCCCAACACCAGCCGCGACGTGATCGTGCCGCTGCCCGCCGATGTGCGCGCCAAGCTGGCCGGCAAGATAGTGCGGATCGACTACACTTCGACTGACGCGGGCGATCCGGCCAATGCCGGCAAGCTGCTCGCCAGCCTGACCGCGGCGCTCTGAGCACATGACCTGGCTCGGTAACCAACCATGTCCCGCCACCCGTTCTGGCCGCTGCGATGGCTGGCCCTGCTCCTGTGCGCAGCCAGTCTGGTTGGCGGAGACGCTGCCCCGGTTCGGGCGCAAGAGGACGGCCTGTTCGATCGGCTGTTCGGCAATGACCCCGCTGCGGAGCGCGCCGGTCAGGCCGCTGACGGGCTCGCCCTTCCGGCCTTGTTCGCCGATCACAAGCTGATCGTCGATGCCATAGCCCTGCATGATCTGGGCGCAGATGGCGGGGTCTGCGTCGCGATCCTTCCGCTGCTCGATGCGCTGGAACTGGCGCATGAACCGGCTGGCGAGGATATCACTCTGACCCTGCCCGAGCCGCGCCGCACGGTCACCATTCCCGCCGCCGCTTTGCTGCCCAGCCCGAGCGGCGAGTGCCTGCCGCTGACCGATGTGGCCGCTTACCTCCCCATGAGCCTCAGCCATGACAAGGTAAGCCAACGCCTGCTAATCGCCCCCACTGCCGCGCTGCCGGTGCTGATGCGCCTCGCGCGTGAAGAACGGCAAGCGCGGCTGCGGCCTGAGACTTCGCGCCCCGATTTCGCGCTGCTTGCCCGCCCGGAAGGCGCGGTGAAGCTGTGGAGCGCCGATCTTGGCGCAGGCATCGCCATGACCCCTCAAGGCCAGCAGGTGTCTGCCAATCTGCTCGCCAGCGGCGCGCTGTTCGGGCTTGCAGGCCGGGTCGGCGTCGCAGTCACCAATGACGGCCGCATCACCCCCGGTTTCACCCTCTCCGACGCGCGCGATACGCCTGACCTTCTCGGCCCGCTCGGCGCACGCAGCCTCGCGCTTGGCGATATTGCCGCGCCTGCCCAGCCGTTGATCGCCGACGCGCTTTCGGGGCGCGGACTGGTGGTCTCATCACGCGCGCCGTGGCGGGCGGATCTGGTCGACACCATCACCCTCACCGGCCCGCTCCCGCAAGGTTGGGAGGCCGAGCTGTGGCACGAAGAACGCCTCGTCGCGGTCACCCGCGAACCCGACGCCGCAGGGCAATGGCAGTTCGGCGACATCCCCGTCCGCATCGGCGAGAACCGTTGGGTGGTGCGCCTTTACGGCCCCAATGGCGAGGTGAGCGAAGAAGTGTTCACCCGGCTCGTCGGCACCGAAATGAATGCCGAGAACGAAATCGGCTACAGCTTCGGTATCGTCGACGGCGGCAAACCGCTGCTGGGCCAAACCCTGGCGGATGAGCCCGCCGGGCCGACCGCCTTTGCCAGCCTCGACTGGGGCATGGCGCCGGATCTGACCGCACGGCTTGATGTGCGCGCGGGCACGCAGGGGCAACCCGCAGTAGCGCTCGGCTTGAACGGGGCGCTGGGCGGCGGGCTGTGGGCGCTGACCGGCGCGCGGGACCGGGCGGGCGGCTATGGCGGCGCGCTGCGACTGGCCCGGCGGATCGGTTCGCAGGATCTGGTGCTCGACCTGGCCCAGCATGGCCGCGACGATGGCCCCGGCCTGCCGCCGCTGGTGCGCGAATTTGCGCAAGTGATGACAGTGAGCGGACAGGGCCGGATCGGTCTTGGCCGCCTCAGCCTCCCCTGGCAGGCGCGGGTTCAGACCGGCGCACTGCGGCGCGGCGGCGAACGTCACATCGCTGCGGCCCGGATGGTGCTGCCGATGGCGGAGTGGCAGGCGAACCTGGCGCTAGGCGCGGTGCGCGAAGGCAGCGCGCCGTGGCAAGGCACCGCCGCGCTCGGCGTGACCGCGCGCCGGGGCGACTGGCGGCTGCGGAGCGGCATCACCGCATCGGACCGGAACGGCTGGCGGATCGACGGCGCCAACCTCAGCGCGGCGCGCAAATTCGGCGCAGGCAATCTCGCGCTCGATCTCGATTGGCAGGCGGACAGCGGCACAATCGGCGGCGGGGCAACCTTCAGCCAGCAGTTCGGCCCGCTCGGCCTCAGCGCCTCGGCGGGGCGCGAAGGCGAAGGCTGGCGCGCAGGCATCGGGTTGACGCTCGGGCTGTGGCGCGGGCCAAATCGCTGGCGCACGGCGCCTGCCGGGATCGCGCGCAGCGGTGCGATCATGGCCGAGATGTTCGTCGACGAAGATGGTGACGGCGCACGCGGAGCCTCGGAAGAAGGCGTCTCCGGCGGTCGCTTCATCGTCGGCGCGGCGCTGCGGCGCGAGGAAACGGCTGCGGACGGCACGGTCCTGATCGGCGGGATCGCACCAGGGCCGGACGTCGATATCGAGACGCAGATGTCCAGCCTCACCGATTTCACTCTTCGCCCGGCCCGCGCAGGCGACCGGCTGGCCCTGCGCCCCGGCGAGGTTCGTCACGTCCCCATCGCTCTGCGCCCCACGGGCAGCATCGAGGTGCAGGTGCTGCTGGTGGCCGGGGATCAGCGCACCCCGCGTTCTGGCATGGTGGTGGTGCTGCACGACACGGGCGGGCACGAGATGGCGCGGGCGGTCACGGATTTTGATGGCTATGTGCTATTCGAAGGGCTCGGCTTCGGCGCCTATCGTGCCGAGGCTGCGGGGCAGAAAACCGGCGCATTGGCGGTCTCGCGCGACGCGCCTGATACGCAAACCCGCCTGCTGGTTGCAGCCAAGGGGACGGTTTGAGGCTCAGCCGCCCCAGCGTTGCAACGTCGCCTGTACCGCCGCGCCCGTCCGCGCATCGGCCACGCCAAGTCCCGCAAGCCCCATCGCCAGCATCTCCGCCAGCCGCGCCGCCGCCTCGCTGCGGGTCGGCCGGGTTTCGAGCATGTGCGCCATCAGCACCTGACATATGCCGAGCCAATAGACGAGGCCCGCCGTCTTGGCCTCGGGCCGGAGCGCACCTTCGGCCAGCGCGGATTCGATATCCTCCTTCAGCCCGCGATTGAGCGGATGGGTCTGGCGCGTGGCTGGCACCTGACTGCGCAGCAAAACCATTGCGCGGCGCGGCTGATCGAGCGCGAAGGCTGCGGCCACCGCCATGCCGCCCGCGATCCGCTCGACCGGATCGGCAACCCCGGCATTGGCGCGCCCGACCTCCGCCTCAACCTCGGCGCGCACCTCGGCAGCGACGGCGGCCGCGAAGTCGTGCTTGTCCTTGAAGTGGTTGAAAAAGCTTCCCTTGGCCACCCCGGCGCGGGCGACGAGATCGTCGATCGGGATCGCATCGATCGGGCGCGCTGCCAGCAGGTCGAGCCCAGCAGCAATCAAGGCCGCGCGGGTGCGCTGTATGCGGGGTGAAGAAGCGTCAGCCACCATGAACGGCGACATACTTGACCAGATAGTCAATTTCAAGCTATCTGACCAAATAGTCAAAAGTAAACAGTTAGGAGGGGATCATGGCCGTCATCAAAGTCGAGGACATCGCGCATGTCCGCTTTGCCGCGCCCGATCTCACGCTGATGCGCGGCTTTCTGGAGGATTTCGGCCTTGCCTGCTTCGAGGAGGGCGGGCGGCTCTACGGCAAGGGCAGCGACGGGCGGGCCTTCGTCCATGTGACCCAGCCGGGTGAGGCGCGCTTTCTCGGGGTGGGGCTTCGCGCGGCGAGCATCGCCGATCTGGAAACCCTCGCCGCGCATGAAGGCCTCACCCCGGAACCGTTGAACGAACCAGGCGGAGGCATGGTGCTGCGCCTCACCGATCCCGATGGCTACATGGTCGAGGTGGTCGCGGGCCAACACTGCGAACCTCCTGCCCCCGTCCCCGTACCGCTGTTCAACAGCGCCGCAGCCAAACCGCGCCAGCGCGAGACCATCCGTCTCGACCCCGCCCCGGCCCATGTCCGCCGCATCGGCCACGCGGTGCTCAAGGTGAGCGATTTCCGCCGCTCGGAAAGGTGGTGGAAAGAACGGTTCGGCTTCCTCACGTCTGACGAAATCGAAGCCGCACCCAACGTCCCGCTTGGCGCCTTCATGCGCTGCGACCGGGGCGATCTGCCGTCCGATCACCATACGATCTTCCTCGCTCAGCTGCCCGGCGCGCTCGGGCTGCTGCACGCCGCCTTCGAGGTGGAGAGCTTGGACGATCTGATGCTCGGCCACGAATATCTTAAGACCCGCCAGCGCGACGCCGCATGGGGCGTGGGGCGGCACATCATGGGCAGCCAGATCTTCGATTATTGGAAGGACCCCTTCGGCAACGAGCTGGAGCACTGGACCGATGGCGACCTGTTCACCGCCGCCGATCCGCCCGCCAAGCAGACGATTCAGGCGCTGCTCGCCGTCCAGTGGGGCGCGCCGCACCCGATGTTTGCCGGGAAGATGGCCCCGCCACCCGGCCTCGTCGCCTTCGTCACCGCCATGCAGCTGCGCATCAAGCGCCTGTTTGCCCGCTCACCCAAGGAAGCCTGAAGCCATGAAACTCTGCACCTTCACCCATGCCGGCAAAACCCGCACCGGCATCGTCGTCGGCGACGCCGTGGTCGAAACCGGCGTGCCCGGCAGCATGATCGACCTGATCCGCGAATGGGAGGCGTTGAGGCCGGGCCTCGAAGCCAAGGCAGCGACTGGCGCGGGCATCCCGCTGGCACAGGTGAAGCTCGAAGCCCCCGTCCCGCGCCCCGGCAAGATTTTCGCCATCGGCCTCAACTATGCCGATCACATCGCCGAAAGCGGCCTCGGGACGCCGGAACGGCAGGTGTGGTTCACCAAGGCGCAGACCAGCGTCAACGCGCCCTATGATCCGATCCTGATCGCGCGCGGCACCATGACGCCCGATTACGAGGCGGAATTGGTTGCGGTCATCGGCGCGGGCGGCAAGCACATCGCCGCAGCCGACGCGCCCGCCGCGATTTTCGGCTACACCGTTGGCAATGATGTGACCGAGCGGATGTGGCAGCACGCCGTGCCGCAATGGTCGCTCGGCAAGAGCTTCGATACCCACGCGCCGATGGGCCCTTGGATCGTCACTGCCGACGAAGTGGGCGATCCCCACGCACTAGGCATCCGCTGCTATATCAATGGTGAGGAGCGGCAGAATTCGAACACGAGCCACCTCGTTTACAACGTCTGGCAGCAGATCGAGCACCTCTCGGTCGGCATGACGCTGGAGCCGGGCGATTGCCTGTTCACCGGCACGCCCGGCGGAATCGGCGCAGCGATGGACCCGCGCCAGTTCCTCAAGCCGGGCGATGTGGTGCGGACCGAGATCGACCGCCTCGGCCATATCGAAGGCACCATGTTGGCCGAGGGCTGATACGCCATGAGCGCCGCCTATGATTGCGACGTGCTGATCATCGGCGGCGGGCCGACCGGGGTGACGCTGGCGGCCCTGCTGGCGAAACGCGGGATCAGCGTCATCGTCGCCGAGAGGGAAGCGGCGATCTTTCCGCTCCCGCGTGCGGCGCATATCGACCATGAGGGGATGCGGATTCTGCAAGAAGCGGGCGCTGCCGAGGCTGTGATGGCGACCAGCCGCAGCGCCGATCGCTACGAGTTCCGCAATGCCAAGGGGCGCGTGTTGATGCGCTTCGACGGGGCTGGCCAGACCGGCCCCGGCGGCTGGCCGATTGCGAACATGATCCACCAACCTTCGGTCGAAGCGGCCTTGCGGCAGGCGCTGCTGGTGCACGAATACGCCGATCTCAGGACCGGGTGGGAGCTGCTCGACTTCGAAGATGATGGCGCGGGCGCTACCGCGCGCCTCGCCACCCCGGACGGCGATCGAAGCATCCGCGCGCGCTGGCTGGTCGGTGCCGACGGCGCGCGCAGTCCGGTGCGAAAGGCCTGCCGGATCAGTTTCGAGGATCTCGGGTTCGAGGAGCCCTGGCTTGTGGTGGATGTGCTGGTCGATGATCCGGCGCGCCTGCCCACCGCCAACTTGCAGATCTGCGATCCCGCGCGCCCCACCACCTGCGTGATAATGGGCTCCGGGCGGCACCGCTGGGAATTCATGATCCTCCCCGGAGAGACGCCCGAGGAGATCGCCTCCGAAGCCTCGGTCACCCGCCTGCTCGCGCCGTGGAATGTCGCAGGCGCGGCCAGGATCGAGCGTACGGCGGTCTACACCTTCCGCGCCCGGATTGCGCAGGAGTGGCGCAAGGGACGGGTGCTGCTGGCCGGCGATGCCGCGCACCAGACCCCGCCATTTGCGGGGCAGGGGATGTGCTCCGGCCTGCGCGATGCGGCGAACCTCGCCTGGAAGCTGGCTGCCGTAGTCAAGGAGGAGGCTGGCGACGGACTAATGGATACCTACCAGCCTGAACGTGCCCCCAACCTGCGCGCCACAATCGATATGGCGGTCATGATGGGGCGGATGGTGTGCACCACCAGCCGGATCAGCGCGATGCTGCGCGATGCGAAGTTCGGCCTTGCCCGGATGCTCGGCAAATTGCCGGACGGCCCGCCCGCCTACCCGCCGCTTGCAGCCGGAGCGGTACTTGCCGGATCGGCAGGCGCGGGAACCTTTTTCCCGCAAGGCCTAGCGGTCGATGGGGCGCGGCTTGATGATGCTATGCCTGATGGCGCGTGGCTGATTGCGCGGACTAGTCTGGACTCGCCCCAACTCGCCCCCTTCGCGCAAGGTCTGACCGCTTGGCTGGACGGACACAATGCGCAGGCCGTGCTGGTGCGCCCCGACCGATACGTCTTCGGCACCGGCAACCCCGAGGCGCTCGCCGCCGCGTGGCAGCAGGCGCTCAGCGGCGCTTGAGGATAAGGTAGAGCGCACCCTCGCCGCCGTGGCGGATGTGGGCGCGGCGCACGGCAGTGATCGTGTCGGCATGGCGGCTCGCGGCGAGCCAGTCGAGCAGTTTGGCGCGGATCGCCCCGCGTTTTGCCATCCGATCCGCCGGATCGACCGGTCGCTCCCGCCCAGCCACCACCAGCACCACTCGCGCGCCCATCATCCGCGCCTGATCGAGCCCGCCCATGATTCGATCGTAGGCGGTGTCGAGCGTGTGACCATGAAGGTCGAGCGTCAGGTCAGGGTCCAATCGGCCCGCCTTCATCCGCCGGTCCCAATGCGAATCGAGGCCTTTCGGGTCCTCTCCCGCATACCGGGGCGGCGGCGCAGCCAAGGGCTGGTGAAGGGGGGCGCGCGGCTTGCCGATGGGCTTGACCGGTTTGGCTGCCATCACAGTTTTGGTCGGGACCGGTGCCGCAACCTTGGGCAGTGCGGGAACCTCGGGCCGCTTCTTGCCCGGCAGTGGCTTCACGCTGGAAGCCAGATGCGCCCAAGCGGCCTGCTCGCCAGTGGTCAGCCCCCGCGGCGCTCTCATCGCCCGCCGAGCCGTGCCGCAGCCGCGCGCGGAAGCAGCACGTAGGCGCGCCCGCGCCCGCTCATCCCGCCGGCAATGCGGCGCGCATCCTCGCCCGCGCCCCAGAAGGTGTCGAACCGGTTTGCGCCCTTGATCGCCCCGCCGGTGTCCTGCGCGATCCACAAGCCGTTCGCCTCGGCCCGGTCGAGCCCCAGCCATACCGGCGCGCCCAGCGGCACATAGGCCGGGTCTGCCGCCACCGAAGACTCGCGCCGCACCGGCACGCCCAAAGCGCCCAGCGGGCCATCGCCCTTCAACTCGGAGAAGAAAATCCAGCTCTTGTTGAGCCGCATCAGATCACGCCCGTCGCGCGGGTTTTGGCGGATATAGGCCATGATCCCCTGCATCGATCCGGAATATTTCCCCGGCCCTTCGCCCAGCAACCCGCGCTCCCGCATAACGCCGCCGATGCCCACATATTCGCGCCCGTTCTGCCCGGCATAGCCGATGCGGATGACCTCACCCTCAGGCGTGCGCAGCCGGCCTGAGCCTTGAATCTGGAGGAAGAAGAATTCGACCGGATCAGCGGCCCAGGCGACGATCGGCGCCTTGCCCGCCAAGGCCCCGTCCTCGATCGCCGCGCGGTCGTGATAGAGCACGAACCGGCCCTGTTCGTCATAGCGGCCCAGCGGCGGGCGACCGGTGCGTTCGGAGGCAGGCACATCGTCGGGCCAGCCGCGCACCAGATCGGACGGCATGGCGTAGACGGGGACATCAAAGCCCGCGCGCCGGGTGCGGCTACCAGCGATTTCGGGCTCGAAATAACCGGTGGCAAAGGCCTTCCCGTCGCCGATCTGCACAGCGGTGAATTGTTCGGCGAAGAAGCTGCGCGCCCGCCCCGGTGCGATGCCGCGCGCAGCATCGCAAACCCCGCGCCAGTCATCGGGCCGGGTGAGGCCGCTGGCATCCTCGCGGGTCAGCAGGCGCGGGCACGATTCGATGAAGCTCGTCAACGCGCCCCGCGCATCGGCATCATTGACTGACAGAGCAGCCAGAGCCGGACCGAGCGCAACGCCCGCTAGTACCGCATTGGCAGCCACAGGGGCGACGGGGGCTGTGACAACCGGCGGCGGCACGCTGCCTTGCGGGATCACCCGCCCGCAACCTGCCAGGGCCAACAGCATCGCAAGGCCAAGCAGCAGCCGCATTACAGGTTCCTCGGGTCGGGGCATCAAGCCCCGGTTGGTCAGCCTTCGTCGGTTTCGTCGAGCAGCCAGTTGGGATCGCGCGCGTTGATGTTGCGCGAGAAGGTCCAAACGTCACGGCTTTCGACCGCATCATCCAGCGACCCGGCGATGACCGTGCCATCCTTGTCGCGGGTCACGGCCGCGATATCGGCGACGAAGAGCAGCGCGATCCGTGCCACCTTGCCATCGAGCGAGGCCGAATGGATGCGCACTTCCTCGACGCGGATCAGCGTGTTGTCCATCGTTTCGCCCGCCGCCTCGCGGGCATCGATAGCGGCGACGAAACCGGCATAGACGTCATCGTCGCACAATTCGCGCAGGGTCTCCCGGTCGCTCTTCCAGAAGGCTTCGAGCGTCATGCGATAGGCGCCGCGTGCGCCTTCGAGGAATTGGGCGAGGTTGAACTTGCTGTCGGCCGCGGCGATTTCACGCAGGCCGCGCTCAACCGCAGGCATGACGCCTTCGAGCTCCACCGGGCGCGGCGGTGCCACGGCCGCCGGCATCGCTGCGGGACGGATCCCGGCGGGCTTGTCATCCGATTCGAAGCGCTGCGGCACTGGCTCTTCTTCCTGCTCCGCCCGGCGTCCGAGCACCGAATAGAGGCGCAGGCCGAGAAACGCGGCGACCATGGCGAGGAGAACGATTTCGAGCACAGCAACAATTCCGATCTTCGTACAGGGCGATAGCTCAGTTACGGCGCAGCTTGCCCCAAGGATGCCTACATTGCCTTAAATGGGTATCGATTACAATTCGCCAACGCCCAATCGGTTGCTGTCCGGGTCGAATCTTTCGACCTATCCCGGCGCGCGTGCCTGCGGTTGCGGGCGGGCCGCACCCCTGCTAGGCGCACGCCGGAGCAGCCCTCGCATGCGCAGCGTGCGTCAGGCGCACATCCTGTTACCCATTTTGAAAGACAAGTGACATCATGTCCGACGAAGAAGGCGTCCTCACCAATCTCGACACCATGAACGCCGGCGGGCCGCAGCCCAATGGGGAAGACACGTTGCCGGCGGTCGGGATCATCACGCAATATGTGAAGGACCTCTCGGTCGAAAACCCCAGCGCGCCGGACGTGTTCCAGTGGGCCGAACCGCCGCAGATCGACGTGCAGTTCAACATCGGCAGCGAAGTGATCGGCACCGACGTTCACGAGGTGACACTGAAGCTGACGCTGACCGCCACCTCGGAACGTGGTACCATGTATATCGTCGATCTGGCCTATTCTGGCCTCGTCGGCATGCGCAACCTGCCCGAGGATCAGGCCCACGCCTTCCTCTACGCTGAAGCACCCCGCTTGCTATTCCCCTTCGCCCGCCGCGTCGTTGCCGATGCCGTGCGCGATGCCGGGTTCCCGCCGCTGATGGTCGATCCGGTCGACTTCAACGGGCTCTATGCACAGCAGCTTGCCGCGCGCCGGGCCGAAGAGGCCGCCGGGGGCAAGCCGATTTCACCGGTGACAGGCAACGCCTGACATCCTGATTACAGTGATCGCGGCCAGCCATGAGCCTGCTTAGAAACGTCGGCACGATTGGCGGGCTGACTGCGGTAAGCCGGGTGTTCGGCTTTGCCCGCGATATTCTTCTCGCCCGCGTGCTGGGCGCGGGGATGGCGGCTGACGCGTTCCAACTGGCCTTCACCCTGCCCAACACCTTCCGCCGCTTGTTCGCGGAAGGCGCGTTCAGCGTCGCCTTCGTGCCGCTCTACAGCCGCGCGCTGCATGGCCGCGATGGCGAGCCGGGCAGCGAGGAGGCCGCGGAAAAGTTCGCCGACGATGTTCTGAGCGTGTTCGTCTGGGTGCTTTTCGCGTTCAGCGGCATCTGCATGGTGTTCATGCCAGCTATCGTCTGGGCGCTGGCGAGCGAATATGGCGACGTTCCGGGCAAGTTCGAACTTTCGGTGTTTCTCAGCCGGGTGACCTTCCCGTATTTGTTCTTCATCAGCTTGGTTGCAATGCTTTCGGGCCTGCTCAACGCGCGGTCACGCTTTGGCCCCGGAGCGGTCGCTCCGGTGCTGCTCAACATCTTCCTGATTTCCGGCATCCTGCTGGGCGACCATTGGCGCGGGACGAGCGGCGATGATGTGGTCGTGGTGCAGGTATTGGCCGCCGCAGTCTCATTGTCCGGCTTTGCGCAGCTGCTCTATCTGGCGTGGGAGACGCGGCGCGCCGGGGTAAAGCTGAAGGTTCAACTGCCGCGCGTCACGCCCGAGGTGAAGCGGCTCGGCCTGCTGATCCTGCCAGCAACCTTTGGGGCCGGGATTTACCAGATCAGCCAGCTGGTTGATACATTCTTTGCGACTTCGCTGCCGCAGGGCTCGCTGACTTTGCTGAAGCTTGCCGACCGCTTGAACCAGATGCCGTTGGGGATCGTGGGGATTGCGCTGGGCACGGCAATCCTGCCGATGCTGAGCCGCCACATCCACACCGGCGATCAAGCCGAGGCACAGCGCTTGCAGGGCAATGCCTTTGAAATCGCGACGCTGCTGACCCTGCCCGCCGCCGCTGCCCTGGCGGTGTGTGCACCGGCGTTCTGCACCGCCTTCTTCGTCGGCGGCAAGTTCACGGCAACCGACGGCGCGCTGATGGCGCAGATCGTGGTCGCGCTGGTTGCGGGCCTACCTGCTTACGTGATCGTCAAGGTGCTGAACCCCGGTTTCTTTGCGCGTGAAGATACCCGCACCCCGGTGTGGACTGCACTCGCTTCGTTGATCTTCAACGTCGCACTCAATTTGTATGTGGTGAACCGCTTCGGGATCGTCGGGCTGGCTGCAGCGACCGCCGCCTCGGCCAGCCTCAATTGCGTGCTACTCTACATCATCCTCCACCGCCGCGGGTGGTTTCACTTCACTCCCAAGCTTATCAGCCGAGTCGCGCGGCAATTGCTGGCGACGGGCGCGATGACCGGGCTGCTGTGGTACCTGATGCCGTTGATGGCGGAACGCTATGGCGCAAGCCTGATCGAGCGCGTTTGGTCGCTTGGTGTGCTTGTGGCCGCAGGCGGTACGATCTTCTTTGCTGCAGCGTTTGCATTCGGCGCGCTCGACAAGGACCTGCTCGCCCAGCTACGGCGCAGGAAGCCGGCCCGCACCAAGGCCGATGACAAGATACTAGAGGTTGAGTGACATGCGCGTCGTTTCCGGCATCCAGCCCACGGGCAAGCCCCATCTCGGCAATTATCTGGGGGCGATCCGTAACTACGTTGCCTTGCAGGATGATGCCCATGCTGCGGGCGGCGAATGCCTGATCTTTATCGCCGATCTTCACGCGCTGTCGATGGCGCATGATCCGGCCGAACTGCGGTCCTCGACCCTTGAACTGGTGGCGACGCTGGTGGCCTGCGGGCTCGATCCCGACAAGGCGATCCTGTTCAATCAGGCGCAGGTGCCACTGCATCCCGAGATGCAATGGCTGCTTAACGGCACGGCCCGGATGGGCTGGCTGAACCGCATGACCCAGTGGAAGGACAAGGCGGGCAAGAACCGCGAGGGACAGTCTGTCGCGCTGTTCACCTACCCGGTGCTGCAAGCCGCGGATGTGCTGCTGTATCAGGCGACCCACGTGCCTGTGGGCGAGGATCAGAAGCAGCATCTGGAGCTGGCCCGCGACATCGCGCAGAAGTTCAATAATGACTTCGGCACCGAAGACGCGCCGATCTTCACCCTGCCCGATCCGATCATCCCGAAGGAAGCGGCGCGGATCATGTCCCTGCGCGACGGTTCGGCCAAGATGAGCAAGTCCGATCCCAGCGATATGAGCCGCATCAACCTCTCGGACGATGCTGACACGATGGCGCAAAAGGTGAAGAAGGCGAAGACCGATCCCGAACCGCTGCCGTCAGAGGAAGCGGGGCTGGCAGACCGGCCCGAGGCGAAGAACCTCGTCGGCATCTATGGCGCGCTCGCCGGGCAATCGGCGGCTGAGGTGCTCGCGCAATTTGGCGGGCAGGGTTTCGGCGCGTTCAAGCCCGCGCTGGCTGACCTGCTGGTCGCCAAGCTCGGCCCAATCCGTGACCGCTTCGTCGAGCTGAAGGACGACAGCGAAGCGCTCGACGCGATCCTCGCGCGCGGCGCTGCCAAGGCGCGCGAACGCGGGAAGCCGACACTCGATGCGGCCTACCGGGCGTTGGGATTAGTGCGACACTGATTTCACGAACGATTTGCGACGAGCCGAGGCGCAGCAACGGCGAATGTTCAATCGTCGTTCATGCCCATGCAATATGATATCACACGCTAACGCCATTGCTTTCATTGCAATGGAAACCAGACAAGGGTTGTGTCATGTTGTCTCCTATGTCTTCGATCAAATCTCTCACCCGCTTCGCCCTTCCGGTCGCTCTCGCGATTGGACTGTCGGCCTGTGCCACCCCGTTCAAGGCCGATGTGTCGCGCTTTGCCGCGCCGCTGCCTGCCCCGCAGGGCCAGTCCTTCGCGGTTGTGCCGGAAGATCCCAAGCTTGCGGGCGGGCTCGAATTTGCCACCTATGCCAACTCGGTCGCAGCCGAAATGCAGGAGCTCGGCTACACCCGCGCTGCCACGCCTGAAAGCGCGGACCTGCTGGTGCGCTTCGACTATCGCGTCGATGGCGGCCGTGAACGGGTGCGGACCGACTTTAACGGTGTCGGCGCAGCTGGCTTTGGCCCGTGGGGTCGGTGGGGCGGCTGGGGCGGCGGCGGCTGGGGCCTCGGCTTCAACGATCCGTTCTTCGGCGGCCCGGACGTGCGCAGCTACACTATCTACACCAGTGGCATCGATCTGAAGATCGACCGCGCCTCAGATGGCCAGCGCCTGTTTGAAGGCAAGGCCGAAGCGGTCTCGCGTTCGAACCGTCTGCCGCGATTGGTGCCCAATCTGGTGGACGCGATCTTCACCGGCTTCCCCGGCAATTCGGGCGAAACCCTGCGGATCACCATCCGCGATGACGAAAAGACCGTGCGCCCTACGGATTGATGGTGTAAGGCTACTCGCAAGAGACCCTTGGACGGGAAAAGAGAAGGCGGCGCAGGGGATCGCGCCGCCTTTTTTTGTGCCTGTTTTCGGCGCTCTCCCGTTAACGATTGTCCAACTGCGCCCGGACCGCCGCCAGCCCTTCACGGGTGATGCGATAGGGTTGTCCGGCCATGCTCCGGATCAGCCCCCGGCGGCGCAACCGATTGAAGATCGACAGGCTGCAATCGGTCAGGCGAAAGCCATCGCGGTTGTAGCAGTCGACTTCGATTACCTTGCCGTGTGCGTCGCGCAGGTAACGGATCATGCCGCCCTGCGCGAGCACGTGCAGCACGCGCTGCTCGTGTTTCGAGATGTTCAATGGAAGTGTCCTGAGAAGAAATGCTGACAGGCGCCGGGGCGAGCCTTGCTCACGGCGGCGACACGATCAGCCTTGTGCGCGGGTCAGACCGCGCCAAGGCTCGTCAGCGGATCACATTCTCGGACATGGTGGTTCCAACAGGAAGGAGGGGAGGCAGTGTGCTGCGCGCGGCGCGCGGCGTCAAGCCTCAGAGCGCCGCATGCCCCCCAGTCGAACCAAACCCGCCCTCGCCCCGCTCGGTGGCGTCCAGTTCCGCAACCTCGCTCCATGCCGCCTGCACCACCGGCGCCAGCACCAGTTGCGCCACCCGGTCACCGCGGGCGATGGCGAAAGGCTCGTCGCCGTGGTTGATCAGGATCACCTTCAGCTCGCCCCGATAATCGCTATCGATCGTACCGGGAGTGTTGGGGACGGTAATGCCGTGCTTGAGTGCGAGGCCCGAGCGTGGGCGCACTTGAATCTCGTAGCCCTCAGGGATCGCCAGCGCCAAGCCGGTCGCCACCGCATGGCGCGCGCCCGGAGCGATGGTCACATCTTCGGCGCTCACCACATCCATGCCCGCCGCGCCGGTGGTGGCATAGGCGGGGAGCGGCAGGCCTGCACCATGCGGCAGGCGCTTCACTTCAACCTTGATGGGTGATGTCATTCTGCCGCTTCCACCCGGAACACCGCCGCGATACGCTCGGCCAGGGCCATCGCCACCGCGCTCTTGGGCATTTCGTCGAGAACTTCGATCCCGTCACCGCTGACGATCGTGACGCGATTACGGTCCCCGCCCATCACATCGCCGCTAACGTCATTGGCGACGATCCAGTCGGCGCTCTTGCGCTTGCGCTTGGCCTTGGCGTTTTCGAGTACGTTGTCGGTCTCGGCCGCAAAGCCGATCACCAGCGCCGGACGCCGGGTGCCGCCTGCGACATTGGTGAGGATGTCGGGGTTTTCCGTCAGCATCAGCGCAGGCGGCGCATCGCCGCGCTTCTTGATCTTCTCACCGCGATATTCCTTGGGCCGCCAATCCGCGACCGCAGCGACCATCACCGCCACATCAGCAGGCAGCGCGCGCCTGACCGCTTCGGCCATGTCGCGCGCGCTTTCGACATCGACGCGGCGCACCCCGGCGGGGGTCTTGAGCGCCACCGGCCCTGCCACCAGGGTAACCCGCGCGCCCAGCGCAGCAACGGCTGCGGCGATGGCAAAGCCTTGCTTCCCGCTCGAACGGTTGGCGATATAACGCACCGGATCAATCGCTTCCCACGTCGGACCGGCGGTGACCAGCACATGCCGCCCGACAAGCGGGCGATGCGAAGCGGCGATGCCGAAATCAGCCCCTTCGGTCACTGCGCCAAGATCGGTTTCGACTTCCTCGGGCACTTCGGGCGCCAGGAATTCGGATTCGGGCGGAGCCTTGCGCTCATCAACTTCGTGGTTGATCGCCCCGAAATCGACGGGCGGTGCGGAATTTGCTTTGCCCTTGCGTGCCAGCAGCGGCCCGTCAAAGTCCGGCGCGAATTCGGGCGCGGGTTCTTCCTCGGGCGGGAGGAGTTCTTCCGCCTCGGGATCGGGCAGGTCTTCGTATTCGGCTTCGATTTCGTCGTGGGTGCGCTTCGCCGTCGAGCGCGGGATGATGCGCGAGAAGAACCCGCCCAGCCCGCCTGCGGGCATGGCGGCGCTGCCATCGTCCTCTTCCTCAGGCTCAAGCGCTTCAACTTCGAACGTCGGGGGCGCGAGGCGGCGTGCCGGCGGTTCGAGCAATTGCGGTTCGGGCACAAGGATTCCGAAATGCCCGGCAATCGCGCGCCAGATTGCCTCAGGCTCGGGCAGGCGGCCATAGCCGAACTCGCCGCAGGCCATCGGGCCTTCTTCGGGGTTCAGCACATTGACGCCCGCAGCCTTGAGCAAGGCGATGTTACGCTGGGTCGCCCCATGCTCCCACATCCGCACATTCATCGCCGGCACGGCCATCACCGGCTTGTCGGTGGCGAGGATCAGCGTGGTGGCCAGATCATCGGCGATGCCGGTCGCCATCTTGGCAAGCAGATCGGCGGTCGCCGGACAGACGACCACCAGATCGGCCTCACGCGAGAGCTGGATATGGCCCATCTCAGCCTCGTTCTTGAGGTCGAACAGGTTGGTGTAGACCTGATTCTCTGACAAAGCGGCCAGCGACATGGGGGTGACGAATTGCTGCCCGCCCTTGGTGACGACGCAGGTGACATCGCCGCCGCCCTTGCGGATCAGACGCACCAACTCGCAGGCCTTGTAGGCCGCGATCCCGCCGCCCACGACCAGCAGGATGCGAGGGTGTTTGCCCGCTTTCGCCTCCTGTGTGCTCATCTTGCCTCTCGCCTCTCGCGCCACGCTGTAGGGTGCCAGCCATAATGCAAGCAACACCCATCGCAAAGCTTGGTTAAGTTTGCCTTGATGCCCGCCCCGCCGCGCTTTGGAATAAATCAAATAGCCCGCGCGGGGCAAAAGCGAGACCGACGCCATAGGCCGGTAACGCCAATTGTACCCAGTAGAAATTCTCCGGCCGCGCAAACAACGCCATCATTGTGAACAGGCCTGCAAACCACAGCAGCGCAAACAACCCGATCCGCCCGCCAATCGCAGCCCAGCCGACCAGCGGCAGGATTGCCAGCGGCGCAGCGAGGCTCACGGGCAAGAGCCGCAGTCCAGTGAGATGCGCCAGCGCGGTCAGGGGGAGGCGATAGCCTGCCAGCGCGGTCCACCCTTGCGAGGCCAGATCACCCGGCACGCGTCCGGCTTCGACGGCGGCGAAATGCAGCGCCATCCCGCCTGCGAACAACGCCAGCAGCACCGCCACGGCGCCTGCCTCGCGCCAACGTTGCTCCGCCAGCGCGAAGGCCAGCCACAGGAGCACGAATGGCGCTGCCAATTCGCGCATGGCCAGCGCCAACGCTGCCCCTATCAATGCAGGCCACCAGCGCTCGCGGCGATAAAGCAGCAGCGCGAGCGTCAGACACAGGCCTGCGGAAAAATCATGGTCCAGCCCCGCGACCGGGTTCAGGGCCGCACCCCCGCCCAGCGCCAGCAGCGCGCTCGCTCCCAGCCGCTCGGGCCATGCGGCGAGCGGCGCTTCCCGGCGATTGAGTGCCCACAGGCACGCCAGCACCAACGCCATTTGCGCATAGCGGACCCCGTCCACCCCGATCACAGCTTGCAGCATTGCCAGCGTCGGTAGGCGCACCGCAACAAAGGGGCGGGTTGGGTAATGGCCGGCGCGCTGCTCGTCCAAGGCGGCCGAGTAATAGCCCTCACCCGCCGTCACGCGCGCGGCGATGCGGGCGTAGAGCGCCATATCGCCTTTGGCCCGGCCCTGTGGGTTCGGGCTTATGGAAGGCATTGCGGCGACAGATGCGCGTTCAGGCTGATCTCCCGGCGCAGTCGCCAACGCGCTCCACCCCATTGCTGCAGCCAGCAGCGCCAGCGCCAGCGCCGCCGCCCAGCGCGGCAGATGCGCAAACGGACGGCCAAGCGCGTCCCACCGCTCGGTAAGCGATGGGAAGGCGTCGAGCCTCATCCGATCCAGCCGAGCGCCATTGCCCCCCACACCGCGCCCGCTCCGGCAAGGCCCGACAGGACGTAGCCGAGCCAGCCACGTCCCTCACGCTTGTCGGTGATGAGCGGGATATGCGGCAGCGGCGGCGTTTCGGGCGCGCCGCCTTTGGGCGGGTATTTCTCTTCCAGCCGCCGAATCAGGCCAGGCAGCCGGAACAGGGTTTCCGCGTCGGTCTTCAGCCGATCCGCCAGCGCAGCTTCCGGCCCCAGCTCGTCGCGAATCCATGACCGCACATAGGGCGCGGCGGTGTCCCACATGTTGATGTCGGGATTAAGCTGCGTGGCGATGCCTTCGACCATCACCATTGTCTTTTGCAGCAGCAGCAGGTGCGGCTGGGTCTGCATGTCGAAATCGCGGGTGATCGCGAACAACCCGTCGAGCATCTGGCCGACACTCAGTTCCTTCACCGGCTTGCCGCGCATCGGCTCACCCACGGCCCGCAGCGCCGTCGCGAATTCACCGACCGAGTGATAGCTGGGCACATATTGCGCTTCGAAATGGATTTCGGCGACGCGCTGGTAATTGCCCGTTGTCAGCCCGTAGAGAATCTCCGCCAGCCACTGGCGCGCCCGGCGGTCGATCCGGCCCATGATGCCGAAATCGATGGCGACGATGGTGCCGTCGTCCTCCACGAACAGGTTGCCCTGGTGCATATCGGCATGGAAGAAACCGGCGCTGATCGCCTGCGTCAGGAAGCTGATCACCAGCTTTTCCGACAGCGCGGCAAAATCATGACCGCGCGTCCGCAGTTCATCGACGCGGCTGATCTTGATCCCGTCGATCCATTCGATGGTCATCACCCGGCCATTGGTGCGATCCCAGTCGATGCCGGGGATACGGTAGCCGGAGACGCCCGCCATCTGCTCGGCGAGTTCGGAGGCCGATGCCGCCTCGCGCCGCAGGTCGAGCTCGGAATTGGTCCAGCGCTTAAAATTCGCGATGGTGAGGCGCGGACGCAGGCGCGAGAACTCCCCGCCCATCGCCTCGACATGGGCCGCTGCCCATTCATAAGTCGTGATATCGCGCGCGAATTTCTCGCGGATACCCGGCCGCAGCACCTTGACCGCGACCTTGCGGCCCTCGGCTGTGACGGCCTTGTGAACCTGCGCGATCGACGCCGCGCCGACGGGTTCCGGGTCGATTTCGCTGAACAGCTTGTCGATCGGCTGCCCGAAGCTCGATTCAATCGCCGCCTTGATCTGGGAAAACGGCACCGGCGGCAGGCTGTCTTGAAGGCTTAGCAGGTTGTTCGCCGCTTCCTCGCCCACCAGATCGGGGCGCGTGGCAAGCGATTGCCCTAGCTTGATCGCCGCAGGCCCGATCGCCCGGAAGGCCCCGGCATAATCGCGCGGGCCGTTCTTCCCCGTCAGCGTCGCCAGCCGCGCCAGCCGCACCAACTGGCGCAGGGCGACAGGCGCATTGGGATCATTCTCAATCCCCACCAGCGCGCGGCGGCGGGCCAGCGTCACGCCCCAGCGGGCGAGGCGGATCAGGTGAACGGCAGACGTGGTCACAGGGTCAGATCTTCCACCCCGAATGGATCGCGACCAGCCCGCCCATGATCGGCTCGACCTTGGTGTTGGCGAAACCGGCGGCGCGGATCATCTGTTCGAAGGCGGGCATCGGCGGGAACTTTCGGATCGATTCGGCGAGATAGCGGTACGAATCCGCATCCCCGGCGATCGCCTGCCCCATGCGCGGCAAGAGGTGTTCGGAGTAGATGTCGTAGGCCTCCTTCAGCCCCGACCATTCGACGGTCGAGAATTCGAGGCAGAAGAACCGCCCGCCGGGACGCAGCACGCGCAGCGCTTCGGCCAGCGCGCGGTCGATATGGGTTACGTTCCGGATGCCGAAGGCGATGGTGTAGGCATCGAATGTGTTGCTGGCAAAGCTCACGCTTTCAGCGTTCTGGCAGGTGAAGACGAGACTGCCGTCCTCTTCGTCAGCGCCGCGTTCCAGCGCGCGTTCGGCGCCCACGTCGAGCATGTCCTGATTGATATCGGCCACGGTAATGTGCGCGCCGCGGGCCGCCATGCGGAAAGCGATGTCGCCAGTGCCGCCCGCCATGTCGAGGATCTGTTCGCCCGGCTGCGGCTTGACCCGCTTTACGAAACGGTCCTTCCACAACCGGTGCATCCCGCCCGACATCGCATCATTCATGATGTCATATTTGCGCGCGACGCTGGAGAAGACCTCGCCGACCTTGCGGGTCTTTTCTTCCGGAGTGACCTGGGTGTAGCCGAAGGAGACGGTGTCGTCAGTGCTCTGTGTCATGCCCGGCTCCCTAGAGACAATTGCCGCCCGCGCAAAGGGTGTTAGAGGAAGCCCAAATGCCTGAGCTCCCCGAAGTAGAAACAACAGTCCGCGGCCTTGCAAAGTTCCTCGAGGGCGAGCGAATCACGCGCGTCGTCTTGAACCGCGCCGACCTGCGCCGCCCCTTCCCCGCCGATCTGGTCCAGGTGATGACCGGCGCCACGGTCAGCACCCTCTCGCGCCGCGCCAAATACGGGTTGATGCATCTTGATCGCGGGGCGACGATGATCTTCCATCTCGGGATGAGCGGGCGCTGGCGGATCGACCCGGAAACGCCCGAGACGCATGATCACCTGCTGCTGGAGACCGCGCACCACAGTTTCGCCCTGTGTGATCCGCGCCGATTCGGCTCGGTCGATCTGGTGCAGACCGGCGCGCTCGACCTGTGGCCGCAATTCGCCGCGCTCGGGCCGGAACCGCTGGGCCCGGGCCTGAGTGTCGCGCATCTGAAGGCGGCGCTGAAGGGCAAGACCCAGTCGATCAAGCTGTGCCTGCTCGATCAGCGGATCGTGGCAGGGCTCGGCAATATCTATGTGTGCGAGGCGCTGTGGCGCTCCGGCATCCATCCGACCAAACAGGCGGGCAAGGTCACGCAGGCCCAGCTGGCGCGGCTGGTGCCCGCCATCGTCGCCGTGCTCGAAGCCTCGATCCGCGACGGCGGCTCGACCTTGCGTGACTATGCCGCGCCGAGTGGCGAGCTGGGCTATTTCGCCAGCAGCTTCGATGTCTATGGCTGTGACGGCCAACCGTGCCACCGCGACGATGGCGGGGTGATCGAACGGATTGCCCAAGGCGGACGCAGCACCTGGTTCTGCCCAGTGTGCCAGAAGTAAGGGAGAATCGTTGACCTTCGGAGCAGTTCTGACTATGCGCGCTGCTTTCCGGCGGTTGGGCCCTGCGTCCGCTCGCCCGTTTTCGAGCAAACCGTCACCAATTTCTCGGCTGCCTCAAGCGGCCTGAACCAAACGCGAGACAGACACGAATTATGGCCAACACGCCGCAAGCCAAGAAGCGCATCCGTCGCAACACCGCCCGCGCCGAAATCAACGGTGCGCGCATCAGCCGCATCCGCAGCTTCATCAAGAAGGTCGAATCGGCCTGTGAAGCGGGTGACAAGGAAGCAGCTGCCGTTGCTCTCAAGGCGGCTCAGCCGGAAATGGCCCGCGGCGTTGCACGCGGCGTGCTGCACAAGAACACCGTGGCCCGCAAGCTCTCGCGTCTGACGCGCCGAGTCGCCACGCTCTGATTCGATTCGTCACGCTTTCGTCCTTCATGCTGCGGCATGAAAGACGGGATGCCGGGGCCTCGTAAACTGATCGGGCCGCGCTCAATGAGCGCGGCCCGTTTCGTTTGCGACAAACGCAACCGTCCGGATGACAGAAATGTCAGGATTCACCACGATTCGCGGCGTGTAGTTCGTACTTTCGCAGGGAAAACAAACACTTCAACGCAAGTCTGCGGGTCAGCGGTGAGTCAACAGGATTATTTCACTTTTTTTAAAAGTCCTCGCTTGCGCAAAAGGCCGCAGAGTTCTTTAGATCAGTTTCACCCGGCGCGGGACAGCCCGGGCGCTTTTACAACTTGGCCGACAGGGGGGAACTCCGGAATCCTCGATTCCGGGGCCGGGATGGTTAAGCCTGTCGCATCGGGATGAAAAGGTCTGTGAGCCGCACGGCTCGGCAGGCTAAGGTTGAATTGGGGAAGAGCTTGTGCACAGGACTGACAAGGCGCGGACGGGTGGCCGCCAGGCCGATGAACATCTGATGGAAGATTCCGAAGCTGTAAATCTCGCCGCGGACTGGTCCGATATCAGTCAGGGCTTGCGCAAGGATCTGGGGCACCAGCTGCACAGCCAGTGGATCAAGCCGATCCAGCTTGGCGCGCTGAATCGCGAGACCGGCGCTCTCGATCTTTACCTTCCGACCGAATTTTCGGCCAACTGGGTGCGTGATCGCTTCCATGACCGTCTGCAACTCGCCTGGAGCATCGCGCGCAGCGAAGTGCGCAAGGTCAATATTGTCGTCCACCCAGGCCGCCGCCAGCTGCCCGACCTCCGTCTCGACGATGGCCGCCGCCCCGCCAATGACGGCGCGAGCGCGATTGCATTGGCCGCGGGCGCGATGGGTGATGCGAACTTCACCTCTTCGGTCGGGCTTGATCCATCGCTGACATTTGCTGCCTTCGTCACGGGTGAGGCCAACATCCTCGCCTGCAATGCGGCGCAGCGCATGGCCGCACTGGAACAGCCGCAATTCTCGCCGCTGTATCTCAAGGCGGCGACCGGTCAGGGCAAGACCCACCTGCTCCACGCCATCGGCCATGCCTATTTGCAGACCCATCCGCGCGCGCGCATCTTCTACTGCTCGGCCGAGCGCTTCATGGTCGAATTCGTCCAGGCGCTGAAGTCGAGCCAGACGATCGAATTCAAGGCGCGGCTGCGCAGCTTCGACCTGCTGCTGGTAGACGACATCCAGTTCATCATCGGCAAGGCGAGCGCCCAGGAAGAACTGCTCTACACGATCGACGCGCTGCTGGCCGAAGGCAAGCGGCTGGTCTTCGCCGCCGACCGCGCGCCGCAGGCGCTCGACGGGGTCGAGCCGCGTTTACTCTCGCGCCTGTCGATGGGTCTGGTGGCTGACATCCAGCCCGCCGATATCGAACTGCGCAAGAAGATCCTCGTCTCCAAGCTGACCCGCTTTGCCCCGCTGAATGTGCCCGAAGATGTGGTCGATTTTCTCGCCCGCACCATCACCCGCAACATTCGCGAGCTGGTCGGCGGCCTCAACAAGCTGATCGCCTATGCCCAGCTGACCGGGCAGGACGTGTCGTTGCAGCTCGCCGAAGAGCAGTTGACCGATATCCTTTCGGCCAACCGCCGCCGGATCACCATCGACGAGATCCAGCGCACCGTCTGCCAGTTCTACCGCATCGACCGTTCGGAAATGAGCAGCAAGCGCCGCGCCCGCGCGGTGGTGCGCCCGCGGCAGGTGGCGATGTATCTCTCCAAGGTGCTGACCCCGCGCAGCTACCCTGAGATCGGACGCAAGTTCGGCGGGCGCGATCACTCAACCGTGATCCACGCGGTGCGCCTGATCGAAGACCTGCGCCAGCGCGATGCCGACATGGACGGCGACGTGCGCAGCCTGCTGCGGCAGCTCGAAAGCTGAGGCCGCGAAGGTCAATTCGCACATAATCTGCCCAAGCTTTGCACTGCACTTTCGACAGGCCTATCCACAGGCCTGTCGACAGGCGGTGCACAGGTTGTAAACAGCCTGTCCATGCCTTCTCAGCGCCTTTCTCCCGACCTGATCAACCTGCCCAAGGGGTGGGTTCCCGCGCTGGTGCGAGGGCTGCGCGGCAAGTGCCCGCGCTGCGGCGAGGCGGCGCTGTTCCGCAAATGGCTCAAGCCGGTCGAGCGCTGTCCGCACTGCAAACAGGACTGGTCGGTCCAGCAGGCCGACGATTTTCCCGCCTATATCGGTATTTTCGTGGTCGGCCACCTGCTCGCGCCGGTGGTGATTGCGATGATCGGGACCTTCGGGATGAGCGCTTGGCTGACACTGGCGATCATTCTGCCGGTGGCGATCGTGATGTTGCTGGTCACGCTCCAGCCGACCAAGGGCGGTGTGATTGGCTTCCTGTGGTGGCACGGTATTGGCGCCTTCCGGCAGGAGCGGCGTGCTGAAACGCCCAAGGACGCGGAATGACGCTCTCCTCCGCCCGGCTTGACCGTTTCGCTCGCCATATCGTGCTGCCCGAAGTCGGCGGTGCGGGACAGGTGCGGCTGGCGGCGTCGCGGGTCGCAGTAATCGGACTGGGTGGTATCGGAAGCCCCGCGCTGCAATATCTCGCAGCGAGTGGAATCGGGCACCTCGCGCTGGTCGATAATGACGTGGTCGATGTCTCGAACCTCCAACGCCAGACGATCTTCACCACCCGCGATGTCGGTTACGGCAAGGCGGTCTCGGCCCGGCGCTGGCTCGCCAATTTCGACGATTCGCTGAGCGTCGATGTTTCCGACGCGCGGATCACGGCTGACAACGCCGCCAGTCTGATCGCAGACGCCGACGTGGTGCTCGATGGCACCGACAATTTCGCGACGCGCCTCGCCGTATCGGACGCCTGCGTTGCAGCGGGCATTCCGCTGCTGTCCGCCGCCGTAGGCCGGTTTCAGGGTCAAGTCGCAGCCTTCGCGGGCCACTTGCCGGGCGCAGCCTGCTACCGCTGCTTCGTCGGCGATGCCTTCGATGCCGAGGATTGTGACACCTGCGCGGATGACGGGATGCTCGGCGCGATGGCGGGCTGGGCGGGCACCTTCGCGGCGCTGCAAGCGATTAAGGTCCTGCTGGCAGGCGTGAGCGGGTTGGGCGATCCGGGCTGGGGCAAGTTGCATATCCTCGACGGGCTCGAACCCGGGATGCGCACGATCCGGATCGCGAAAGACCCGACCTGCAAGGGCTGCGGATCAACCGCCTAGCACCTCGGCGACCCATGCCGGCACCAGCGCACTTGCCGGCCCCAGACGCGTTTCGTGGAACATCCGCGAGCCCTCGCTCGGCTCGAGATTAAGTTCGAGCGTGCGCGCGCCAGCCGCCCGCGCTTCTTGGACGAAGCCCGCCGCCGGATAGACCGCGCCCGATGTGCCGATGCTGACGAACAGGTCGCAGGTCTCGAGCGCCTGATAGATCCGGCCCATCTGATAGGGCATCTCGCCGAACCACACGACATCGGGGCGCAGTGTCGGCGCGCGGCAGACGGGGCATGGCGGGCGCTCGATCATGGTCCCATGCCACGCCGAGCGGGTTTCGCAGGACTGGCATAGCGCGCTCTTCAATTCCCCATGCATGTGCAGCACCCGCGCCGAACCGCCGCGTTCGTGCAGGTCATCGACGTTCTGAGTGATCAGCAGCAGCTCGCCCGCGAATTCCCGCTCCAGCCGCGCGAGCGCTTCGTGCGCCGGGTTCGGCTCAACCACCGCCAAGGCCGCGCGGCGCATGTCGTAGAAATTGAGCACGAGATTGGGGTTGCGCGCGAAGCCCTCGGGCGTGGCGACGTCTTCGACCCGGTGCTGTTCCCACAGCCCGCCTGCCGACCGGAAGGTGTCGATCCCGCTCTCGGCCGAAATCCCTGCGCCGGTGAGGATGACGATGCGTTCAATCTCTGCCATGAGGCCTTCAAGCATGGGGCATAGAGGCACGCAATGGCACAGCTGCAATTCGGGGTGATCGGGCACAAGGGCAGGATGGGGCAAGCGCTCGAAGCGGCGATTTCCGACGCCGGCCACGTGCTGTGCGTGGGCGTGGATGCCGGGGGCAGCATCGGGCCCTACGCGAGCCAGTGCGACGTGCTGATCGATTTTTCAGCACCCGACGCGCTAGCGGCGAATCTCGGCGCGGCGCGGGTGGCAGGCAAGCCGATTGTAGTGGGCACCACCGGGCTTGAAGAACAACATTTCGTCATGCTTGCCGAGGCCGCACGAGCCGTGCCGGTGCTGCAATCGGGCAACTTCTCGTTCGGCGTGACGCTAATGGCGCATCTGGTGCGGGAGGCGGCCGCGCGGCTCGGGCCGGACTGGGATATCGAGGTGCTGGAGATGCACCACCGCATGAAAGTCGATGCACCGTCCGGCACCGCCAAGCTGCTGGGCGAGGCGGCGGCGGCGGGTCGAGGAATCGTGCTCGGCGACAATATGGAAAGCGGTCGCCACGGGATGACGGGCGCGCGGGCCGAGGGCGCGATCGGGTTCGCCACCTTGCGCGGCGGCACGGTGGCGGGCGAGCATTCGGTGATCTTCGCGGGCAGCGAGGAGCGCCTGACCCTCTCCCACTCGGCTGAAAACCGCATGATCTTCGCACGCGGGGCGGTGCGCGCGGGCGCATGGCTGACCGGGCAGAGCGCCGGACGCTACACTATGAACGATGTGCTCGGGCTCTGAGCCTTGACGGTCATGGCGCGCGGTGTATTGCCAATATAATACACACAGATCCATAGGGGAGCGATCACCTTCATGTCCACCACCACCACCCCCGCGCAACAGGCCGCGCGGCTGGTCGACAGCCTTGGGCCAGACGCGCTCGCACAGGCGCAGGCCTACACCACCGGCAACCACTGGCTGCTGCTGTTGAATGTCGGCGTGTCGCTTCTGGTGGCTGTCATCATGGTGCGTCTCAAGCTGCTCGACCGGATCGCCGCGCGGATGGAGGGGCGGCGCCTGTCGCTTTCGACCTTCACCGTCAGCGCCGCGTTCCTGCTGATCTCGACGATCATCGCCTTGCCCTGGACAATCTACACCGATTGGTATCGTGAGCGGTCCTATGGTCTTTCCAGCCAGCCGCTCGGCGATTTCCTCGGTCAGATGGCAATCGGGGAACTGATCGGGACGGTGCTGGGCGGGCTGTTCCTCGTCGGGGTCTATGCCCTGATCCGCCGCACCGGCCAGCGCTGGTGGCTGTGGAGCGGCGGGCTGGCGGGCGTGGTGACGCTGCTGGCGCTCCTCGCCGGGCCGCCCCTGATCGAGCCGCTGTTCAACGAATACAAACCGGTCCCAGCGGGCGAGGTGCGCACCGCGCTGGAGGCAATCGCGGATGATGTTGGCATCCCGCATGACCGCATCTTCATGTATGATGGCTCGCGCCAGTCCGATCGCTTTACTGCCAATGTCTCCGGCATCGGCCCCTCTGCCCGGATCGCGATTTCAGACGTTGCCCTCAAACAGGCCTCGATCGCTGAAGTGCGCGCCGTGACCGGGCACGAGGCCGGGCATTACAAGCTGGGCCATGTGTGGCGCTATGCGGTGATCTTCCCGCTGCTGGCGATGGCGTTCTTCTTCCTGCTGGGCCGCCTGTTCGCCCCCGCCGCCCGATGGCTGGGGAGTGACGCCCGGCTGGACGAACCGCGCGGCCTGCCGGTGTTTGCGGTGGTGGGATCGGTGCTGGGGTTGCTGGTCACCCCGCTCACCAACACGCTCACCCGCGTTGGCGAGACTGAGTCCGACCAATATTCGCTGATGACCGTGAACGAGCCGGACGCGCTCGCCACGGCTTTGGTGAAGACCGCCGAGTACCGCTACCCGCGCCCGAGCGCGCTGGAAGAAGCGCTGTTCTACACCCACCCCTCGGTCGAAAAGCGCGCGCTTATGGCGATGGAGTGGAAGGCAGCACATCCCAAGGCCGGTGAATGACCAAGGACCAGATCTTCGAATTCTTCCGCCGTCTGGCCGAGGATAACCCCTCGCCCCAGACCGAGCTGGAATATGGCAATGCCTATCAGCTGCTCGTTGCTGTGGCATTGAGCGCGCAGGCGACCGATGTCGGCGTGAACAAGGCGACCCGCGCGCTGTTCGCCAAGGTGCAAACGCCGCAGCAGATGCTCGATCTCGGTGAAGACGGCCTGAAGGAGCACATCAAGACCATCGGCCTGTTCAACTCCAAGGCCAAGAACGTGATCGCGCTTTCGCAGATCCTCGTAGACGAACACGGCGGCGAGGTGCCCGATACGCGCGAGGCACTGGTGAAGCTCCCCGGTGTGGGGCGCAAGACGGCCAATGTGGTGCTCAATTGCTGGTTTGGGCAGGAGACCTTCGCGGTCGACACCCACATCCTCCGCCTCGGCAACCGCACCGGCATGGCCAAGGGCAAGACGCCTGACCATGTCGAGGCCAAGCTCGAAAAGCGCGTCCCCCAGCCCTTCCGCCGCGATTCGCACCACTGGATGATTTTGCACGGGCGCTATGTCTGCAAAGCGCGGACACCCGAGTGCTGGCGCTGCACAGTCGCCGATCTGTGCAGCTTCAAGAAAAAGGTTCTGGAGAAGAAATAGAGGTGACGCTCGGCATTGTGGAACCGCAATGCGCGATGATCTAGGCTGATCCGATGGCCCGTAAGCGTGACAATGTGGTGGTATTCCGCAGGCCTCGCCGGATGTCGCAGCCGCGCGGCTCGAACAAGCGGCCACCCCAGCGGCCGGGGCAGCCAAAGCCACCAATGTCGTGGCGGCGAGCCCTGCACGAGACGCGCCCCTTTGTCCTCATGATTGCCCTAGCGACGATTTCCTACATCACTGCGTTACCGGGCGCCTATGAGCCGCCCGCCTTCCTGCAATCGGAACCCGAGCTGATCTCCGGCACATTCACGCGATGCGGCAAGGGCAGGGGATATTACTGCGTGATCGATGGCGACACGTTCCGCATCGGCAAGCGCAGCATCAGAGTGGTCGGGATCGATACGGCAGAGGTCGATGCGCAGTGCCCTGCCGAGGCAGAGCAGGCGGAACTGTCCACCGCAGCCCTGCAATCCTGGCTTAACCGCGGCCCTTTCGAAATGACGGCGCGCATTGATGAGCCGGTCGATCGATGGGGACGTGAACTGCGCATCGTGAAACGGATCGAAGCCGATCAGCGCGTGAGCCGTCTTGCGGAATGGATGCAGGCCGAAGGCGGCGCACGCGACTATCTGGGCGGATGGCGTGCGGGATGGTGTTAACGGAGACGGCGGGACGCGCGTTCTATAAGCTCGGAGCGGATTAAGGCGCGGTTCAAGCGTTGGGGCGAAGATGCCGTCGCCCTTTGGAGAAACCTGCCATGCTGTCACGCTGTCTCGCGCTAGCTCCGCTGCCCCTGATCCTCGCCGCCTGCGCGCCGACTGATCCCGCCGCCCGTGCCGATGCCGATGCGGCGCGCACGCCTGCGGTGAAGGTGCTGGGTGCCGGGCAGAACTGCATCGACCGGTCGCAGGTGCGCGCCACCGTGGTGCGCACTGACCAAGTGATCGATTTCGAGATGAACGGGGGCAAGGTCTATCGCAGCACCTTGAAGAACCGCTGCCCCGGCCTCGCCTGGGACCGCGCGATCACTTACGAGACCTCAATCAACCAGCTGTGCACCCAGCAGATCGTCTACAGCCTCACCAACATCGGCGGCGTCCCCCAGCGCGGCGCGGGGTGCTCGCTGGGCGAGTTTGTGCCGGTGGAGTATGTGAAGACAAGCAAGGACTGAGGGCGCGGGCACCGCTTCAGCCCTTCCCATCCTCAAAATTGCTCTCGTCCAGTTCCAGCCCCGCGCGGCCATCGGCGGCGGTATGGGCGGGTGCGTGGGGGTGGTCGACGTAGTCTGGCTCCTCCACCTCCAGCATCCCTTCCCACTTGGTGATGACCGCGGTCGCCACCGCGTTGCCGACCACGTTGGTGGCGGTGCGGCCCATGTCGAGGAACTGGTCAATCGCGAGGATGATCGCGACGCCCTCGACCGGCAGACCGAACATCGCCAGCGTCCCGGTGATCACCACCAGCGACGCGCGCGGGACAGCAGCGATGCCCTTCGACGAGATCATCAGCGTCAGCAGAATCATGATCTGCGTGCCGATGCTGAGGTCGATTCCATAAGCCTGCGCGATGAACAGCGTCGCAAAGCTCATATACATCATCGAGCCATCGAGATTGAACGAGTAGCCCAGCGGCAGCATGAAGCCCGAAATCCGACGCGGCACGCCGAAACGATCAAGCTGTTCGAACAGCTTGGGCAGCGCGGCTTCGGAAGACGCCGTCGAAAAGGCGATCAACAGCGGCTGGCGGATGTAGCGGATCAGCGCCCATATGCGCCGACCGAGGAACACCGCCCCCGCCCCGAGCAGAATCACCCACAAGAGCAGTAGCGAGAAATAGAACTCCACCAGCAGGGTCAGATAGGTGCCGAGGATCGCCAGCCCGCTTGCCGCCACCACGTTGGCGAGCGCACCGAAGACCGCGACCGGCGCATAGCGCATCACATAGCCGGTGACTTGAAGCATCATCTCGGCGAGGGCGTCCGCGCCCGTGACCAGCGCTTTCCCGCGCTCACCGATGGCCGACAGGGCCACCCCAGCGAAGATCGAGAAGACCAGGATTTGCAGGATATTGTTGGTAGCCAGCGCCTCGACCGCGTTCTTGGGGAAGATCGAGAGGATGAACTCGGTCGCCTTCAGCTCCTTGACCTCGCCCACCGAAGCAGCGGCTTCAGCGACGTCGGGGATCGGTGCGCCGATGCCAGGCTGGAACAGATTGACCAGCACCAGGCCCAGACCGATCGAGATGAGACTGGCGGTAATGAACCACGTCAGCGCGCGCACCCCGATGCGGCCCAGCGCGGCGCTATCGCCCATGTGCGCGATCCCGACCACGATGGTCGACAGCACCAGCGGCGCGACCAGCATCTTGATGAGGTTCAGGAAGATGTCGCTGAGCAGCTTAAACCACGGCGCGATCGATTCCTTGATTACGGCCGCATCGACCATCTGGTTGAGCATCTGGCCGACGATCACGCCCAGCACCATGCCGGCGAGAATGTAGAGAGTTAGCTTGCGGTCCATGATCTCAGGTTCTCTCCCCTGCGCCGCCGGGGCGCTAGATTTCTGTCTCGGCGAGCGCCAATGCGGCCTTCGCGATCCGGATATAGATGCGCGCCAGCGCCGCCAGATCGGGGATCGCCACCGCCTCGTCGCGCTTGTGCATCGTCGCGTTGCACAGGCCGAATTCGATCACCGGGCAAACGCTGCGCAGGAACCGCGCGTCCGATGTGCCGCCGGTGGTGCTGAGTTCCGGGACGATGCCGGTTTCGGTCTCGACCGCCGTGCTCACCAGCTTCGAGAAAGTCCCCGGCTCGGTCAGGAACGGCTCGCCCGAGATGACCGGCCGCGCGCGCCCGCCGTGCTTTTCGGCGATGGCCATGACCCGCTCGGACAGGCTGTGGCCGGTGTGCAGGTCGTTGAAGCGGATCGAAATCCGCGCGACGCCCGCTGCCGGAATGACATTATGCGCGCGGTTGCAGACATTGATGTCGGTGATTTCGAGGTTGGAGGGCTGGAACCACTTGGTCCCCGTATCCAGCGTCAGCGAGTTCAGCTCGGCCAAGATCGCGACCAGCTTGGGCAGCGGATTATCGGCCAGATGCGGATAGGCGACATGGCCCTGCGTGCCATCGACATCGATGAAGATGTTGACCGAACCGCGCCGCCCGATCTTCACCATATCGCCCAAGCGGTTGACGCTGGTGGGCTCGCCGACAAGGCAGAGGTCGGGCTGGATACCCTCGGCGTGCATGGAATCAATCAGCGCGCGGGTGCCGTGAAGCGCGGGGCCTTCCTCGTCGCCGGTGATGATGAAGCTGATCGTGCCCGCCTCAGCCGGAACCTCGGCAACCGCGGCGACCATCGCGGCGATCGCGCCCTTCATGTCGACCGCGCCGCGTCCGTGGAGCAATTCGCCGCGTTCGACTGGCACGAAGGGATCGGACGCCCAGCCTTCGCCCGGCGGCACGACATCGAGGTGTCCGGCAAAGGCAATGTGGCGCGAACCCTCAGGCCCGGCCCGCAGCGCAAACAGGTTCTCGACCGGAGCCTCATCGCTCCCCTCCGGCCCATCACCCCGCACAAAGCGATGGACGGCGAACCCCAAGGGCGTAAGCATCGCTTCCAGTTCATCGAACACCGCGCCGGTCGCGGGCGTCACGGAGGGCGCGGCGATCAGGCGCTTGGCAAGGTCGGCTACGTCAAGCATCATTGCAGGCCTAGCAGGAGTTGCCGCGAATGCCCAAGCTCGATTGTGCCGCCATTCCCCAGACCAACGCGACCGGCTATCCGCCGCCCTTCGATGCCGCGGTCGAAGGGCGCTGGTATCGCCGCCTCGGCCCGCCAGCAGGACTGACTTTGATGGGGGCGAGCCATGTGACGCTGTTGCCGGGCGCCTTCTCCTCGCAGCGCCACTGGCACCACGGCCAGGACGAGCTGGTGGTGATACTGACGGGCGAGGCAGTGCTGATCGACGATGATGGCGAGACACCAGTCGGGCCGGGCGACATCCTCGCCTTCCCGGCAGGCGAGGCCAATGGGCACCACTTGCACAACCGCTCGGACAGCCCGTGTGTCTTTGTCGCCATCAGCGCTGGAGGGCGCGAGGACGACAGCGGCGAGTACTCCGACATCGACATGGTGTTCGACGCCGAAGGCTACGCCCACAAGGACGGCACCCGTTACGAGACCCAGCGCCTGCCGTGATCGATCTTGCCGGGTTTGCCCTCGCGGTGTTGCTGATCGAGCTGACCCCCGGCCCCAACATGGGCTGGCTGGTCACGCTGACGCTGGCCGAAGGGCGACGCGCCGGACTTGGCGCGATCATCGGCATTGCGCTGGGCCTCAGCGCCAATGCCGCGCTTAGCGTTCTCGCGGCGAGCATCATCCTTGCCCAAGGCCCGGCGCTTTCGCAGGCCGTCTCGCTGCTGGCGGCGGCGATGATGGCGTGGCTGGCGTGGGAGGCATGGCGCGATGCCGGCGAGAGCTCGCCCACCGCCACGCCGCGCAATGCCGACCAGCGTCATGCGTTCGCGGGCTTTGCGATCAACCTCCTCAACCCCAAGTCGGCGCTGTTCTTCATCACCGTGATGCCGCAGTTCATCCCCGGCGGGCGGCCGAGCTTTGCGCAAGGCCTGACGATGGCAGCGATCAGCGTCAGCATCGCCACTGCAATCCACCTCGCGCTCGTGTTCGGTGCCGAGCAGGCGCGGGGTGTGCTGATGGCCAAGGCCCGCGCGCAGATCGTGCGGCGGGTGTTGGCGATCGCAATGCTGGCGGTTGCCGCGTGGTTCGTGGCCAAGGCGCTGGGTTAGCCGCGCCTTAGACCGCCGCCTCCCACTGCTCGATCACCCATTCCTCCTGCTCGGCCGCAGTGATCCATTCGCGCATCCAGTCATGCTCCCAGATCGCTTGCATATAGGCCTGCGCGAAACCGGGAACACCGATCCCATAGGTCACGAAACGGGTGACGATGGGAGCGTAGAAGATGTCCGCCGCGCCGAAGGTGCCGAACAGGTACGGCCCCGCGCTGCCATGACGCGCGCGCGCTTCAGCCCACAGCCCGAGGATGCGGACGATATCATGCTTGGCGCCGTCGGACAGGCCGGGAAGCTCCACCCGGCGGCGGATGTTCATCGGCAGTTCCTTGCGCAGCGCCTGATAGCCCGAGTGCATTTCCGCCACCATCGCCCGCGCCATGCCGCGCGCCGCTTCGTCCTTGGGCCAGAACCGCTCGCGCCCGACCTTGTCTGCGCAGTATTCGAGGATCGCGAGGCTATCCCACACCACCGCATCATCATCCCACAGCACCGGCACCTTGCCGCTGGACGGCTGGACCTCGCCCATGTCCTGCTTCATCCGGTCCCACTCCTCACCAAGCAGCGGCACGGTGAGTTCGTCGAAATGCAGGCCCGATTGCTTGACCGCGAGCCAGCCGCGCAAGCTCCAGCTTGAGTAGTTCTTGTTACCGATGATCAGTTTCATGCCGCCGCGCGCTCCACCTTGCCGGGCTGTATCCGGCCCTTGCCCTAGTCGTTCATCCCGGCGCTGTCGACGCTGAACGATGAGACACGGGAGACACGGTCCAGAACGCAAAAACCCGCCCTGCCGAAACGCCTCGACCATGGTGTCGAACTGCACGCGGGTGATCGGCGGCGGTGCAGGGCAAATCGGACGGCGTCGCATGGCGGCATTGGCGCTGCCAGAGCGCAGGGGAGTAGGAAAACCCTTTTGCACGCCGCACCTGCCCGCGCTATTCCCTTGCCCATGACCCTGCCCCCATTCCACCTCGCCTTCCCGGTCGATGACCTCGCTGCCGCGCGCGCATTTTATGGCGGTGTGATGGGCTGCGCTGAGGGCAGGTCGAGCGAGGAATGGATCGATTTCGACTTCCACGGCCACCAGATCGTCGCCCACCTCGCACCAGGGCAGGCGGGCGACCGGGCCAACACCCATGTCGACGGCCACGGCGTGCCGGTGCCGCATTTCGGGCTGGTTATGGCGATGGAGCAATGGGAGGCCCTGGCCGAACGGCTGCGTGGGGGCGGCGCGGATTTCGTGATCGAACCCACCATCCGCTTCAAAGGCCAGCCGGGGGAGCAAGCGACGATGTTCCTGCGCGATCCATCAGGCAACGCGCTGGAGTTCAAGGCCTTCAAGGATATTGGCAAGCTGTTTGCCAAGTGATCGACGGGCCACGCAAACATTATATTCGGAGAATCCGAAGAATTAACTTAAGTTAATAAGCAAACCTGCCTATTTCCGATAGTCTTGAAGGTAGCAGGGCTTGTAAAAGCACTACTTACACCTGATATCATTCTTGCCCCTGCGTGCTGCAATAAGCGCGATTTTGTCTGGCGGCGTCTCTTCGCAATCGAAAATTCTTTTGATTGGCCTTCCCGAGACCGGAAAAACATGCGCCGTATTCTTCCAGTTGACAGCCGGACAGGAGTGGCTTCGAAGGGCTATCGACTATGCCAGCAACCATTTCGGGACATTTCCTCCCGGCCTCGCCGAAGACACCCTCTACGACCACAATCGCCTATTTCCTGCTCGTCCATCGTTTCCCCGAACAGTTCAAACGCCTGTTTCGGGCGATTTTCGTGCCGGGAAACCAGTATGTTGTGCACATCGACAAGAGCTCCGGCGCGGCGTTGGCCGATGATCTTTCCGCCTTCCTCGCGCCGTATCAGGGTGTCGAGATCCTTGCGGCGCAGGATGCGCTGTGGGGTGGCTACAGCCTCGTCGATGCTGAGCTTCGCGGGATGGCCCGCCTGCTCGCGATGGATGGCGGATGGAGCCATTACATCAACCTGTCCGGGCAGGATTTTCCGCTCAAGAGCCAAGAATACATCCGCCAGTTCTTCGCCGCCAATCCCGGCAAGCAATTCATCCGCGCGCTCGATCAGCGCAAGGAGCGGCCCGACACGATGAATCGGATCAGCCACATGTTCACCGAAGGCGGCGGAGTGGTTGCCCCGACCGGGATCGCGCGCAGCTATCTGGCTGGCGACACCCCGTTTATCGGCACGCAGTGGAAAGCGGTCACCCGCAGCTTCTGCGAATATGTCTGCCACGATCCGCGCGCCGACCGGTTCAAAACCTTCTACCGCGACAGCTTCATCGCGGACGAGGCGTTCTTCCAGACTGTGATCATGAACAGCGGCGATCAGGGCATGGTCATGAACGATGATTTGCGCATGATAGACTGGGTGCCCGACGGCGACATCAAGCTGCGCCCGCGTGATTACGATGTCGCGGACATCGAGCAACTGCGCCGCAGCCCCAATCTGTTCGCACGCAAGTTCAACGCCGAGAACGATCCGGAAGTAATGACGTTGCTCGAACGCCACCTGCGCACGCCCGAGGCCGGCATCTATCTTAAGCCCGCGCAGGTGCTGGGGTCAGATCCATCCCTGTGCCCATCGCTGCCAGTGGCAGCCTAGCAGCTACCCCATCCAACCTTCACCCAGCGCGTCGGCCACCACGGCGGCGCGCAGCGCGGCGATGCCCATGCCTTTTTCGCTGCTGGTGAGGTGGAGTTCAGGATAGGCAGCGACATGCTTGCGGATCTCGGCGGCGGTCGCTTCGGCGACCTTGTCGAGCTCGCTCGCCTTGATCTTGTCGGTCTTGGTGAGGACCACGCGGTAGCCCACCGCCGCCTCATCGAGCATTGTCATCATCACGCGGTCGACCTCCTTGATGCCGTGGCGGCTGTCGACCAGCACCAGCGTGCGGGCCAGCACCGCGCGGCCGCGCAGGTAGGAGTTCACCAGCGCTTTCCACTTGTCGACCACCTTCACCGGCGCCTTGGCAAAGCCGTATCCGGGCATGTCGACCAGCCGGAACAGCGGCAACGCGCCCTCTTCCTCGGGCCTGCCGACATCGAAGAAGTTCAATTCCTGCGTCCGCCCCGGCGTCACCGAAGCACGCGCGATGGCCTTGCGCCCGGTCAGCGCGTTCAGCAGCGAGGATTTGCCCACGTTCGACCGGCCGCAGAACGCGATCTCCGGCACATCCGGATCGGGCAGGAATTGCAGCTGCGGCGCAGAGCGCAGGAAATCCACCGGCCCTGAAAAGAGCCTGGAGGCCGCTTCCTCGCGGGCGATGTAATCTTCCTCGTCGGTCACAGCCCTATCCCGCGTCTTTCTTGTCCGCCGCTGCGGTCGCCGCCTTCAGCTGCGGGTGCTTGGAGTAGAGGTAGCTCTGCTGCGCCAGAGTCAGCAGGTTCGAGGTCACCCAGTACAGCAGCAGACCTGCCGCAAACGGGGCCATCACGAACATCAAAATCCATGGCATGATCGCGAACAGCTGCTGCTGCACGGGGTCCATCGCCGCCGGATTGAGCTTGAAGGTCAGGTACATGGTGATGCCGAGCAGCACCGCCAGCGGGCCGATCGCGAGGAAGCCCATCGGGACTTCGTACGGCAGCATCCCGAACAGGTTCAAGATGTGCGCCGGATCGGGCGCGGACAGGTCCTTGATCCACAGGAAGAACGGCTCGTGCCGCATCTCAATCGAGAGGACGAGCACCTTGTAGAGCGCGAAGAAGATCGGGATCTGGATGACAAGTGGCAGACACCCGGCCAGCGGGTTCACCTTTTCATCCTTGTAGAGCTTCATGATCTCTTGCTGCTGACGCGGCTTGTCGTCCTTGAAGCGCTCCTGGATTTCCTTCATTTTCGGCTGCACGGCCTTCATCTGCGCCATGCTGGAAAACTGCTTCTGCGCCACCGGGAACATCAGCCCGCGGATGATGACCGTGAGCAGGATGATGGCGACGCCGAAATTGCCGACCAATCCGTTGAGCGTGCGCAGCAGCCACAGGATCGGCTTTTCGAAGATTTCGAACCAGCCCCAGCTGATCGCCTTGCCGAAATAGGTGATCCCGCCCTCTTCATATTTGTCGAGGATGCCGCTGTCTTTGGCCCCCGCATAGAGCCGCGTCGCCTGCGTCAGGCTGCCGCCTGCGGGAACCGTGGACGCGCCGTAAAGCAGATCGGTGCGGAACAACTTATCGCCGAGCGAACGGAAGCCTGCATCATCGACCGTCACATTGCCCTTGCCGTCACCCGGAACCAGCGCGGCGAGCCAGTACTGGTCGGTAAAGCCGAGCCAGTCCGGCGCGCCTTCGGGCTTTTCGCCGCCCAATTCGGCCAGCTCATCATAGGAATGCGGGTCCCACAGCGTGTCGCCGAACACACCGACCGGGCCGGAGTGCGAGACATATTGGTCGATGGTTGCGTTGGTGCTGGTGCGCTTGATCAGCGCGAAGGGCTGGACGACCGCCGGTGCAGCCCCGGCGTTGGTCACGCTCTGGGTGGCGGCGATCATGTAGTCCTTGTCGATCGCGAACTGGATTCGATAAGTGATCCCGTTCGCATCGGTGCGGGTCAGGGTGACCGGCGTGGTCGGGGTCAGCTTGGTGCCGTCCGCCTGCCACAGCAGGTTCGAAGGCTGACGCGCGCCGCCGCTCACAAAGCCGAACTCGGCGAAATACTGCCCCGGCGTGCCTTCGGGCGCGAACAGGCGGACCGGGCCGGACGCCTTCTTCACCGTCTCGCGGTAATCCTTGAGCACGATGTCATCGATCCGCGCGCCAACGAGGTTGATCGAACCGGCGAGGCGCGGCGTGTCGATCGCGACGCGGTTGGGGCTGGCAAGCGCAGTCGTGAGATTGACCTTGCGTGCCGCTGCGGCATCACCGCCAAGGCTACCAGCGCCCGCAGTGGTGCTCGTCTGAGCGGCGGTGGCGGCAGTCGGCGTGGGCTTGGCCGGATCGACCTGAGCCGAAAGCGCCGCCTCGGGATAGAAGTAGCGCATCCCCACGTCCCACCCGAGAATGAGCAGGCCCGAAAGCACGACAGCGAGCAGAAGATTGCGATTGTCCAAGTGTAAGCCCCGAGAGTGTGCGACGACAGGTGTATTATGGGGTTAAGGCGGTCCCGTTTCCAGACCCCACGGAATTTGCCCCTCAGGGCACGGGGTCATGCCCGTGTCCGCCCCAAGGGTGGCAGCGCATTAGCCGCTTAAATGCCATCCATCCACCCTTGAGCGCACCATACTTGCCAATCGCTTCGATGGCGTATTGGCTGCACGAGGGAGAGTAGCGGCAGGTGGGCGGCAAAATGCGCGAAGGGCCAAGCTGCCAGCCGCGCGCGATGAGGATGAGGACCTGCTTCATTTGCGCCCACCGCCCCGGTTGCCTTTGCGCGGACGCCGCCCGCCCGAAGGATCGCCCCGCCCTTCGCGCGCCCGTTCCAGCGCCTTGGCGAGTTCCTCGGCCATCAGGTGAAAGTCCCGCTCCACCCCGCCCGCGCGGCCAATCAGCACGTGATCATGATCGGGGAGGCCCTGCGTCGGCAGCGCCGCACGCAGAAGCTCGCGAAACCGCCGCTTCATGCGGTTGCGCACCACGGCGTTGCCGATCTTCTTGGTGACGGTGATCCCGAAGCGGATGCCCTGCCCGTCATTCGGGCGGGTCAGCAGCACAAACCCCGCCCGCGCATTGCGGGTGCCGGAATTGGCGGCCAAAAAGTCCGCGCGCTTCGTAAGGACGGAGAGAGTCATTTGTGTGCACCCTCAAACGCCGGGCGGCGGACATCCGTCCGCCTTGGCTTCGGCCTACCGGCCGGCGCGCAGTCGCGCTTGCGAACCGCTAACGCGGTTCGGATGACTCGGTTGAGCGAGGTCGTAAACGCGAACGGGCTCCCGGAGGGAGCCCGCAAGTGCGACCGCGCGCCCGCAGCGACGCGATCTTCAGATCGCATGAGCGAGGAAGTCGCACCCGCGGAGGCGGGTGCGTCAAAAATTAGGCGCAGAGCTTCTTGCGGCCGCGGTTGCGGCGGGCGCGGAGCACCTTGCGGCCACCCGGAGTCGCCTTGCGTGCGAAGAAACCGTGGCGACGGGCGCGCACGAGATTGCTGGGTTGGAACGTCCGCTTCATATCATCCTCGAAAAAGCTACCGGCAGGTCAGTCCTGGGGTTTCCCCCACGCGCCCACCGTGGCCGCAGGCCTGCGACCTCGAAACAGACCGGCGCCGTTATGGGAAAGCCGGAACCGAGTCAAGCAAACCCGTACTCAGATTGGCGCCCAGATCCGCATAGGCGAGCCGGGGTGCGGCAGGGGCAGACCCCGCCCGCAGCATCACGGGTGAGCGTAGCGCCTCCAGCAAAGCACCGCCGGAGCGGGCGACAGCGAGGCGCAGGGCGCTTTGCAGCGGGGTATCGAGCACGCGGGTAGCAGGGCTACGGGCCGCAGGCGCGATCCAGCGCGCCATGTCCTCGCCCTGCAACCACAGCGCGCCTGCGTGCGGCACAGAATTGGTCATCGAATAGAAGGCGCGGGCTTCGTCTGGCGTCATGCCCATTTCCGCATAGTAATCGAGATAGAGCCGGTTTTCCGGCGCATCCGGCGCAAAGTCGGCAGGCTCACGCCCGCGCTCGTCACGCCAGGAATGCACCGCGAACAGCGCGCCCGGGTCCATCGTGCGGCGGGTCCCGGCGAGGAACAGCTCGACCGCGCCCGAACGGGCCGAGCCGCCTGCCGGTACGTGAGTCGCAAGGCCCGCCGCCCGGATCGCCCGGCCAAGGCGCAGGTTTGCCAGATCGTGGTTGGTGCCCGGCGCATCGGCGAATTCGATCACTTGCAGGCCCGGATAGGCCGCCAGCATCGCCGCGAAGGCCTGCGGGCTGGCGGCATCGGTCGACGCGACGAGCGCGGCGCGGGTGCCGTCGATCACCCGGAACGGGCCGAAGCGCGCGATCCCCCCGATATGGGCGGGAAGGCGCGGGGCGCTGGCGATAAAGCGGATCGGCTCGTGGTGGACGGTCTCGGTGATGGTGAGCCCGCCTGCGCGCAGACTACTTGTGGTCACCTCGGCCAGTGCGGCCGGAGCCGGGCTGTCCTCCACGCGCACCCATTGCTGGGTGGCCGGGTTCCATTCCTCGACCCAAGTGATCCGCTCCACCACCCGCGCGCCCGATTGCGCCCACGCCGCTCCGCCGGGGAGCAGTAGCGCAAAGGCAGCAAGCAGAAGAGCAAGGGCACGGTTCATGCCGCCCTTGTCACCCCGCGCCGCCTGCCAATTCGCCAAGATTTATGCTTTAAAAATACCTTAGCATTCGTGCGGACGGGCACGGCTGGATCGCGTTAGGAAACGCGCGGCCGACCCGCGAACCGCTCGACAAGCGATTGCAAAACCTGCACAATCATGCCACAAGGGCGGGTAGGGGTCGCAAATGGTCGCGCTGGTCAGGACGGTTGCCTATCTTGGGCTGGAGGCGCGCGCCGTGGAGGTGCAGTGCCACGTCGGCCCCGGTCTGCCGCGCTTCAATGTGGTGGGTCTGGCAGACAAGGCGGTCAGCGAGAGCCGCGAGCGGGTGCAGGCGGCCTTGTCGGCGATGGGGCTGGCCATGCCGCCCAAACGGATCACGGTGAACCTCTCGCCCGCCGACCTGCCCAAGGACGGATCGCATTATGATCTCCCCATCGCGCTCGCCCTGCTGGCAGCAATGGGCGTGACCGATGCCGAGCAGCTGGGTGACTGGATCGCGGTGGGCGAGCTCGCGCTGGATGGCCGGGTGGTCGCCAGCCCCGGCGTGCTGATCGCCGCGCTCCATGCCAGCGAATCGGGCACGGGTCTGATCTGCCCTGCCGAGCAAGGCCCCGAAGCGCGCTGGGCGAGCGGGGTGCCGGTGCTGGCTCCGCGCGATCTGATAAGCCTGTTGGGGCACCTCAAAGGCTCGCTCGTCCTGCCCGAGCCCGCGCGCGGCGCGGTGGCCGAGGCGGTCAGCGGCAATGATCTGAAGCAGGTGAAAGGGCAGGAGACGGCCAAGCGTGCCTTGGAAATCGCTGCGGCTGGCGGCCACAACCTGCTGATGGTCGGCCCACCGGGCTCGGGCAAGAGCCTGCTGGCAAGCTGCCTCCCCGGCATACTCCCCGACCTTACGCCAGCCGAGGCGCTCGAGGTATCGATGGTACAATCGGTCGCGGGCACGCTGGAAGCCGGCCGCATCAGCCGCGCCCGTCCGTTCCGCGCACCGCACCATTCGGCGAGCATGGCCGCGCTGACCGGCGGCGGGCTGAAAGTGCGGCCCGGAGAGGTCAGTCTCGCGCATCTCGGCGTGCTGTTCCTGGACGAATTGCCCGAATTCCAGCGCCCGGTGCTCGATTCGCTGCGCCAGCCGCTCGAAACCGGCCAGGTCGATGTGGCGCGCGCCAATGCCCATGTGACCTTCCCCGCGCGCGTGCAGCTGGTCGCCGCCATGAACCCATGCCGCTGCGGATATGCCGGCGATCCGGCGCGCAACTGCAACAAGTACCCGCGCTGCATCGGCGATTATCAGGCGCGATTGTCGGGCCCGTTGCTCGACCGGATCGATCTCCACGTCCATGTCGGCGCGGTGAGCGCATTGGACATGGCGCTTCCGCCGCCCGCCGAGGGCAGCGCCGAGGTGGCAAGGCGCGTCGCGGGCGCCCGCGCGCGGCAGGTGGCGCGCGGGGTGCGGTCGAACGCCGAACTGGAGGGCGAGCGGCTCGACCACTACGCCACCCCCGATGAAGCGGGGCGTAAGCTGCTATTGCAAGCTGCCGAGAAGCTGCGCCTTTCCGCGCGCGGTTACACCCGGATGCTGCGCGTTGCCCGCACCGTCGCCGACCTGGCCGGGGCCGAAACGGTTGGCCGCGTGCACATTGCCGAGGCGCTATCCTATCGGCTGATGACCGGTTAAGGAGCGCTCCCGAGGCCGGCCCCCCTCCCGGCCGACGCAAAGGCGCATTGGCGATTTCGGACGATCCTTTAGCATTGGCGGCGGACCAGCCGCGCGGACTGGCCGCGCTGTGGCAAGCCCTGCGCGATACGCCGCGACGCCGAAAGCTGGCAAGCCTTGCGATTGCGGTCGCGCTTGAGGCGCTGATTCTGCTGCTGCTCCTGACCCTCGGCCAGCAATTCGCCGGGGAGGATGACGCGCGCGAGGTCGTGACCATGACCGCGATCGAATTCGCCGCCCCGCCCGAGCCGGAAGCCCCCGCCGAGCCCGAAAGTGAAAGCGCCGCCGCGCCGGACACCCCTTCCCCGCCGGTGACCGAGCAGGAACTCGCGCCCGAGCCGCTGCGCCCCTCGCCGCTGGCCATCAACCCGAGCCCCGCGCCCGAACCTGCCCCGGCGCAGAGGCAACCCCAGCAACAGCCCCAGCCGCAGGCCAGTTCCAAGCCCACCATCGGTGCGCGGATCAATCCGAACCGGTCCTATGGCCCGGCCGACACCGGCAATCCGCGCACCGCCGGTGACAGCCAGCGCGTCGGCACCGCGCCCAATGGCGAGCCGCTCTATGCCGCGCGCTGGTATCGCGAACCGACCGATCAGGAGCTTGCCGGCTACCTCTCGACCGCGAACGGCCCCGGCTATGCGCTGATCGCCTGCAAGACCGTGGCAGGTTACTATGTCGAGGATTGCGTGTTGCAGAGCGAAGGGCCGCAAGGCTCAATGATGGGCCGCGCGGTGCTGGCCGCTGCCTGGCAGTTCCGGGTGCGCCCGGCGCGGGTCAATGGACGCGAGCAGTTCGGATCATGGGTGCGGATCAGGATCGACTATACTATTCGCAAGGCGCCGCGCTAACCGCTCAGATGCTCCCGCACCACGGCGATGAAATCCGGCCCCCAGGTCTCTAGCTTTTTCGCCCCCACGCCCGCGATCCCGCCCAGTTCAGCGAGCGTCTCGGGGCATTGGTTCGCCATGTCGCGCAGCACCGAATCGTGGAAGATGACATAGGCCGGGATGCCGTGTTCGCTGGCGAGCGCCTTGCGCTTGTTCCGCAGCGCTTCGAACAGCGGGCTTCCGATCGGGTTGGGCACGTCCCCACCGCTGCGCGAGCGGCGACCCCGGCGGGTGCGGACGGGTGGCTCGGCGATGCTGACTCCGGCCTCGCCTTTGAGCACAGCGCGCGCTTCGGGGCCGAGCATCAGCCCGCCATGCTCGGTCGCCGCCAGCATACCCCTCGCCACCAAGGTGCGCGTCAGGGGCCGAAGCAGCGCGGCCTCGCCCGAACCGACGATGCCGAACACCGACAGCTTGTCATGCCCGCGCGTGGTGATGCGTTCGTCGCTCTGGCCAGTCAGCACCTTTTCGATATGGCCGATGCCGAAGCTCTGCCCGGTGCGATAGACGGCGGAGAGCAGCTTGCGTGCCAGCTCACTCGCATCGACCACCTGCGGCGGATTGTCGCAATTGTCGCAGTTGCCGCACTGCGCGGGCGGGTGCTCGCCGAAATGCTTGAGCAGGATCGCGCGGCGGCAATCTGGCGCCTCGACCAGCTGCGCCAGCGTGTTGAGCCGCGCCTGTTCGCCCGCCAACCGCTCGGGCTCGACATCGCCGAGCCATTGGCGCGCGCGGGCAAAGTCGCTGACACCCCAGAACAGATGCGCCTCGGCCGGATCGCCATCGCGCCCGGCGCGGCCGGTTTCCTGATAATAGGCCTCGATCGACTTGGGCAGCCCGGCGTGGATGACGAAGCGGACGTCCGGCTTGTCGATCCCCATGCCAAACGCGATGGTCGCGACCATCACCATGCTTTCGGACGCGACGAACTGCGCCTGCACCGCCGCGCGGCGCTCCGGCTCAAGCCCCGCGTGATAGAACGCCGCCTCGCGCCCGGTGCGGGCGATCTGGGCGGCGATGTCCTCGGTCGCCCTGCGGCTTGGCGCATAGACGATCCCGGCGCCTTCCATCCGTGCGAGGAGATCGGTGATTTGGCGCGGGCCATTGTCACGCGGCGTGATGGCGTAACGGATGTTGGGCCGGTCGAACCCGGCGACGATCAGGCCTTCATCCGGAATGCCGAGCTGGCGCAGAATATCCGCCCGCGTCGCCTGATCGGCGGTAGCGGTGAGCGCGAGGCGCGGGACGTCCGGGAAGCGGTCGAGCACCGGGCGCAGCATCCGGTAATCGGGACGGAAATCATGCCCCCATTCGGACACGCAATGCGCCTCATCGATGGCGAAGAGCGAGATGTCGGCGCGCTCGAGCAGCGCCTGAAATCCGGGCGTCGAAGCACGTTCCGGGGCGACATAGAGCAGGTCGAGTGCGCCGTTACGGAAGGCCTCGGCCGTGGCGGCATTATCGCTGTCAGCCGACGTCATCGAAGCCGCGCGGATGCCCGCCGCGCTGGCCGAGCGGATTTGGTCATGCATCAGCGCGATCAACGGGGAGATGACGATCGCGGTGCCTGCGCGCGCCAGGGCCGGCACCTGATAGCACAGGCTCTTGCCCGCGCCGGTCGGCATCAGGGCGAGGGTATGCGCGCCCGCCATGACCCGGCTGATCACCGCCTCCTGCTGCCCGCGAAAGGCGGGAAAGCCGAAGGTGCGGCGCAGGACTTCATGACATTCGGGAGGGGCGACCACGCTCATGGTCGCGGCCCTAGCCGATCAAACGCGGCGAAGGCACCCGAGACGGGCGCTCTATCGACCGATTATCGCGCGGCGGCGGCCTTGGCTTCGGCCAGATCGACCACATCGCCCTTGCCGAGCGCCGCACCGGGAGTCGCGATCGTGCCATCGGCGCGGCGGCCGAGGTTGACCGGACGCGTCAGCCACAGGTCCTGATGGCCGAGAATGCGCCCGTCATGCGCGAGGATCGAGACCGGCCCGATCGGCAAACGGTCCCGCTCGTCGACCAGCACAGGATCCTCGACCACGATTTCGCTGCCGTATTTCTGCCCCCACTGGCGCAAAGCCAGCATCGCCGGGAGCAGGTCGAAGCCTTTTTCAGTCAGGCGATATTCGATCTTCCGACGATCATCGGCGCAAGGTTCGCGCTTGAGAATGCCGTGCTCAACCAGCTTGGCGAGGCGGTTGGAGAGGATGTTGCGGGCAATCCCGAGCTCGCTCAGGAATTCCTCGAAGTGTTTGAGACCGTTGAAACTTGCCCGCAGGATCATGAACGACCAGCGTTCACCCATCACCTCCAGCGCTTGCGGCAAGCCGCATTCGATAAGTTCGCGCAGCGGTTCTCTCAAATCACCCATAGGTCGTGTCCCTTCCCCTTCCGGGGTGATGTGTAACCGCTTTTTGGCGGCCTCACAAAAAAATTTCAGTTTTCAGTTGCAACCCGCAACCTAGTTGGTTAGGTAGCGAATAGCAACCGGTTTCGAATCGAAATGTTGCATTGCAAAATAAAGTGATTGAGACCACAGGGGCACTCCCCCTTCAAGGCAACAGGCAAAGGATACCCCGATGATCAACACCCTCTCCATTTCGCGCGGCAGCAAGCTCGCCGTCCTCGCCTCGGCGCTGGTTTACACTGGCCTCAGCTTCGGCGTCGCCACCGGCGCTGCCCCGCTTCAAGCGGCTGGCACCACCTATTACCACGCCACGCTGTCCGCCCCGGCGAGCGAAACCAAGGCTGTCGCCGATGGCGTCGCCTGGGCCTGCAAGGACGCGACCTGCGTCGCTGGCAAGACCACGGCTCGCCCCCTGCGCGTGTGCCGCGGCCTGAACCGCAAGTTCGGCGAAATCGCGACCTTCAAGGTCGATGGTCAGGAAATGGCCGCTGAAGAACTGGCCAAGTGCAACGGCTGATTTCAGCCTGACATAAGTCCCTCTCCGCGCGCGGCACCTCTCCAGCCCGCACGGATATCCCGGCCCCCGGCACGCTTTCCCCAGAGCGTGGCCGGGGGTTTGGATTCTTGGGGGTGCGCACCCGCCTCCGCGGGTGCGTCCTCGGTGCTGATCCCTTCGCTGCGCTGCGGGGCACCTGCGGGGCGGCCGCGTGGCCTTGCGACGCCTGCGGCGTCGATCCAGCGCTCTTAGCTGCGTTTCCTAGAGCAAACCGGCGTTTTGCAGCTGCGCCTCAAGGCTCGCCGCATCGGTGAACAGGTGCGCGTCCCAGCCGCGCGCTTTGGCGGCTGCGATGTTGGCAGGGTTGTCGTCGGTGAAGAACAGGTTCGCGCCCGCGCGCCCGCTGCGCTGCTCAACGATTTCGTAGATGCGCGGTTCGGGCTTGGCGATTTTCTCGACGCCTGAAACGATGATGTCCTCGAAGTGATCGAAGATCGGCTGGGTCGGGCGGAACAGCTGCCAGAACTCGTCACCGAAATTGGTTAGGCAGAACAGCGGCACACCCGCCCCCGCCAACCGCTCGACGATGGCGTGCGAGCCCGGCACCGGCCCCGGCACAGTTTCATTGAAGCGGGTCGCGTAGGCGTTGATATGCGATTCGTAAGCGGGGAACTGCGCGATCCGTTCCGGCACCATGTCCGCCAGCGCGCGGCCACGGTCATGCTCGAAATGCCATTCCTCGGTCACGACATTGGCGAGGAACCAGTCGAGCTCGTCCCGGTCGTCGATCAGCTTTTCGAACAGCGCAGCCAGCTGCCATTCGAACAGCACCCGACCGACATCGAACACCACGGCTTTGCGCATCACAACCCCAAACCTCTTAGCCCCAAATGACTGCGGCCCGCGCTCCGGTAAGGAGGCGGGCCGCTAATTCTCGTCGCCGCCCATGCCGGGCAGCCGCGCCGTTCAGCCCTGGCGGGCCTTGAAGCGACGGTCGGTCTTGTTGATCACATAGGTGCGGCCGCGGCGACGGATCACGCGGTTATCGCGGTGACGGCCCTTCAGCGACTTCAGGCTATTGACGATCTTCATGGCGCTCGTTTCCAAAAGAGAAGCGCGCCGGACAGGGCCGACGCGCGTTAAATCGAAGGCTGCCGTTAGCGACACCGGTCTGCGGCGTCAATGCGAACCTGCCCCTGTCAGCGCCGCAAATCGCGCAATTTGCGCTCCCACGCCAGTGCATGGGCGATGATCGTGTCGAGTTCGGCATGGGCAGGTTGCCATCCAAGCGTCTGCTTCAGCCGCGCGGGGTTGGAAATCAGCGAATCGGGATCGCCTGCCCGGCGGCCTTCGATCCGGCGGTCGAGCTTGCGATTCGTCACCCGGTCGACCGCGTCGAGCACCTCGTTCACCGAGAACCCCCGGCCATAGCCGCAATTCATCGTCAGCGAGCGTGCAGGCTCGGCAATCAGCGCCTCCAGCGTTTGCACATGCGCAGCTGCCAGATCGCTGACATGGATATAGTCGCGCACGCCCGTGCCATCCGGCGTGGCGTAATCGGTGCCGAACACGCTCACCGATTCGCGCATTCCCAATGCCGCCTCAATCGCGACCTTGATGAGGTGGGTTGCACCTGCGGTCGATTGCCCACTCCTCGCCTGCGGATCGGCTCCTGCGACATTGAAATAGCGCAGCACGCCGAAATTGAGCGGATGGGCCGCTGCGACATCGGCGAGCATCTGCTCGGTCATCAGCTTTGACCAGCCATAGGGGTTGATCGGGCGCTGCGGCGTATCTTCGGACACGCCAGGAGAATCTGGGGCGACATCCGGGATGCCATAGGTCGCCGCCGTCGAAGAGAAGATGAAATGTGGCACCCCAGCCTTGACCGCCGCTTCGATCAGCGCGCGGCTTTTGGCGGTGTTGTTGTGATAATACTTCAGCGGATCGGCGACGCTTTCCGGCACCACAATGGACCCGGCAAAATGCATGATCGCGCCCGTGCCCTGCTCGGCAAAGATTCGCGCCAGCAAGTCCGCGTCGGCAATGTCGCCTTCATACAGCGGCACGCCCTCAGGCAGCGCAAAGCGGAAGCCCGTGGTCAGGTTGTCGATCACCGCCACGGGCCAGCCTGCATCCTGCAAGGCCAGCACCGCGTGACTGCCGATATAGCCCGCGCCGCCGGTCACGAGCACGGAAGGTTTGCCGGGAGAGGTCATGGACGAAGGCCTTATCATGCAATCCACTTCAAAATTCTCAACCTGAGCCGCACACACACGGGTCTGTGCACCGGGCCTGCTGCGCCCTATAGTCTGCTGACCACAAAAGGAACCTGCGTCATGCTGCCTGCCCGCCTGCTTGCTCCCCTCGCCGCCGCAGCCGCACTGGCGCTATCGGCTTGTGCGACAACGCCTTATACTGGCCCGGTCGAAGTCACGCGCTTTGTTGCGCCCAGCCCGGCGGGGCTTGGACAAGGCACGATTGCGATTACCTTCCCCGACGAGGTGAAGAACGAAAACGCGCGCAGTGCCTTCGCCACCGCCGTCAGCGGTGAACTGGCGCGGCTGGGCTATAGTGTGGTCGCGGAAGGCACGCCCGCCGGGCAGGTCGCCGCGATCCGCACCACCCGCTCGCCGATTGCCGCCGCTCCCGTGCGTGAACGCGGCCCGGTCAGCGTCGGCGTTGGCGGGCAGACCGGCGGCTTTGGTTCAGGTCTCGGCATGGGGGTCGGCATCAATCTCGGTGGTGGGCGTGAAGGCGCCAATACCATGACCGAATTGTCGGTGCGGATCGGCCAGACAGACGGCGCCACCTTGTGGGAAGGCCGCGCGCAGCTGGCAACCGGGGTGAAGTCGCCCTACTCGCAGGTCGATGCCAGCGCCCGCACGCTCGCTGCCGGGTTGTTCAAGGACTTTCCCGGTGGCAATGGCGAGACTGTGACGATCGACGTCAAGAAGCTTCAAGGACGATAATGACCTCTCTTTTCATCGATGCCGGTTTCGATAGCGGCAATATTGACGTGCTCGGGATCGACGGCGCGACCGCGCGGCTGGCGATCCGGCGCGATAACGAATCCGAGTTCTTCCAGTGGTTCCACTTCCGAGTGAGCGCCAAGGCGGGCGAGGAAGTGGTGCTGAAGCTCACCGGCCTCAATGCCAGCGCCTACCCCGGCGGCTGGCCGGATTATGACGCCTGCGTCAGCGAAGACCGCGCCTATTGGGCGCGCGCGGCGAGCACTTTCGACAAGGACGAGGATGGCGGCACTTTGACAGTGCGTTATCTCCCCGCCACCGATGTGTTCTGGTGCGCTTACTTCGCACCGTACTCGATGGAGCGGCACCACGATCTGATCGCCGAGACCGCATCCTGCGAGGGGGTCGACTACGTCCGGCTCGGCACGACGCTTGATGGGCAGCCCATCGACTGCCTCGAACTGGGCGAAGGCGACACGCAGGTCTGGCTCTATGCGCGCCAGCATCCGGGCGAGACGCAGGCCGAATGGTGGATGGAAGGCGCGATCGAGTGCCTGACCGATCCTGCCGATCCGGTCGCGCGGGCGCTGCGCAAGGCCTGCCGCATCCACATCGTGCCAAATTGTAACCCCGATGGTTCGCGGCGGGGACATTTGCGAACCAATGCGGTTGGCACGAACCTGAATCGCGAATGGGCCGATCCGACCCCAGAACGCTCGCCCGAAGTGCTGGCGATCCGCAACCGGATGGATCAAACCGGCGTCCACTTCGCGATGGACGTTCACGCGGATGAGGCGATCCCGGCCGTCTTCATCGCCGGGTTCGACGGCATCCCGTCTTGGACGCAGGCGCAAGGTGATGGCTATGATCGCTACCAGCGCATCCTCGACCGCCGCACGCCTGATTTCCAGACCAAGCTCGGCTACCCCAAGGCCTCCCCGGGTCGTGCGAACCTGTCAATGAGCACCAACCAGGTCGCCGAACGCTTTGGTGCGGTCGCGATGACGCTCGAGATGCCCTACAAGGACTTGGCCGACTTCCCTGAGCCGGAGCAAGGCTGGTCGCCGGAACGCTGCAAGCTGCTGGGCCGCGAATGCATGGCGGCGTTGGTGGAGTGGCTGGAGGGGAAAGACGCCTAACCGAGATGCCTAGGCAAGGTGAGAGGGCCCAAAGGCGTGCGGCAGTAGCGCGGAAAGCGTCAAGCGCCGCACGTCATCCTTGCTGACGCACAGCACCAGTGGATCGGTTGCGCCCAGCGCGGCGACTTCGTTCAGCACCTGACGGCAGCGTCCGCAGGGCGTGATCGGCTCGGCATCGGCCTTAAGCCCCACCACCGCGACGGCCACCAGACCGCCGCGCCGCCCTTCGCCAAACGCCTTGGCGACCGCGACAGTCTCGGCACACAGGGCAAGGCCGTAGCTGGCGTTTTCGACATTGCAGCCGGTGATGACCGCGCCGTCATCGAACAGCAGCGCCGCGCCAACGGGGTAGTCGGAATAGGGCGCATAGGCCTGTTCCGCCGCAGCGAAGGCGGCGATGATCAGGGCCTGTTCCTGCGCGTCGTCGAGCATCATTTCTGCACCACCACCCATTCAACCGGCTCCGCCGCAGCCTCTGTCACCAGCGCGCTGTTGGCGCTCCATAGCAGCCACGGACGGCCTGCATAGTCGGGCCGCGCCCGGTCCCGCGCCAGCCACAGGTCACGCGCCAGCGTGGTCGCGGTGTTGTGACGCTCCTGAAAGGCGGGAGACAGTTTGAGGATCACCGGGCGCCCAGCATGGGTCTCGATCTGGTTGATCAGCGTCATCAGCTCGCTTTCGACCGCCGCATCGCTGACCTTGGGGGTGCAATTATCGGCCAGCCGGGCAAGGCCGATCGCGGGCGGCAACAGGTCGGCATCGCGCGGCACCATCTGGGCGAACATCCCGCTCTGCGCATCAGCACCCAGACAGGGATCGAAATCGAGCACCACGCCCACCTGCAAGCCCGCCTCGCGCGCGCGGGCGAAGCGGTCGGCAAAGCCGCCGGATGCGCCTGCGGCGAGCGGCAGATAGACGAACTGCGCGCCCACCGCTTTCAACGTCGCAAATCGCACCTCACCGCCGCCCGCTGGGACCAGCGCACCCTGTTCTGGGTAAAGCGTCTCGTTCGGGCGCCAGGCGCGCATGTCCCACCACAGCCATCCCGCAAAGGCGAGGCCGAACAGAATCGCAAGCGCCGCCATCCGCAGCAGCCACCGCCGCCGACGTCCGCCGCGGCTGCGCGTGCGCTTTGCGCCCTTTGCGCTGGATGCCGCCATGCCTCCGGTGCTCCCCCGCCCTAACCCTTGATGTGCAGCACGCAGATCAGCGTGAACAACCGCCGGGCGGTGGCGAAATCGGTCTCGACCTTGCCCTCCAGCCGTTCGAGCAGCAGTTCGGCAGCATCATTGTGAATGCCGCGCCGGGCCATGTCGATCGTCTCGATCTCAGCCGGGGTCGCTTTGCGGATCGCCTGATAATAGCTGTCACAGATCGCGAAATACTCGCGGATCGGGCGGCGGAACCGGGCCATGCCGATCAGCAGGGTTTCCAGCAGCTGGCCCGCGGTATCACTGATATCCATGCCGAGCCGTCCGTCGGTGACTGACAGGTGCAGGTGATACGGCCCACTGCTCCCGCGTTCGGCGGAGCGAACCGGCTTGAAGGTGTTTTCCTCAATCAGGTCATAGATCGCCACCCGGCGTTCCTGTTCGACATCGGCATTGCGCCACAGAATCGTCGCTTCATCGAGCGTGACCTGAGCAATGCGCTGCGCCCCCGCAGCGCCGGGCGCGGGAGAAATGGGCAGGGAATCGGGCGGCGGTACAGCCATATCCCTGCCTTCGCAGATGGAAGGGGCGCACTTCAAGCACTTCGATAGGCTTGGACACACGCTCTCCCCACTATCCACAGCGTGCGAAATAAATATTGGCGCGTTCCGCCCTTGCGCGAGGGGGCCGCTGCGGCGCATCAGACGCTGATGGCCGAACCCGAAAAAGTCACCCCGATCAAGCTGCAAGCCCCAGATGGCGACGCGGTAGCGCGCAAGCTGCCGTACAACCTTGAGGCCGAAGCGGCGTTTCTGGGCGCGGTGCTGATCGACAACCGGGTGCTGGAAGAATTGCAGGTGCCGATTCGCGCCGATCACTTCTTCGAAGGCCTGCACCAGCGGATCTACACCCGCGTGCTGGCATTGCTGGAACGCAACGCCACCGCCTCGCCCGTCACGCTGCGCCCCTATTTCGAGGCGGACGAGGCGCTGAAGGAGCTCGGCGGCACCAGCTATCTGGCGCAACTAACCGCCAGCGGCGCCGGCCTGCTCGCCCCGCGCGAGCTTGCCCAGCAGATCTATGACCTCGCCTTGCTGCGCGAATTGGTGAGCGTCGGGCGCGGTCTGGTCGAAGGCGCACTCGATACCTCACAGGACACTTCGCCGCTGGACCGCATCGCGCAGGCCGAAGCGGCGCTGTTCGACGTGGCCGAAGGGGCGGCGACCGGCCGCGAAGCCTCGACCTTCCGTGAAGCGGCGATGCACGCGATCAAGCTCGCCGAAGCAGCGATGAATTCAGGCGGCGGCTTGTCGGGTAAGACCACGGGCCTTTCTACAATCGACCAGAAGACCTCCGGGCTTCACAATTCCGACCTTATCATCCTCGCCGGGCGTCCCGGCATGGGCAAGACCTCGCTCGCCACCAACATCGCTTTCAATTGCGCCGAAAAGCATCTCGAATGGCAGCGCGACGGAGGCGAGTTCAATTACGGCGCGCCGGTCGCCTTCTTCAGCCTGGAAATGAGCGCCGACCAGCTGGCAACGCGTATCTTGGCCGAACAGGCGGAGATTTCCTCGGAAGCCCTGCGCAGCGGTAAACTGACCCGCGAGGATTTCCAGAAGCTGTCCTACGCCAGCCAGCGCCTTGCCGAACTGCCGCTCTATATCGACGATACGCCCGCGCTGACGATCTCGGCCCTGCGCACCCGCGCACGGCGGATGAAGCGGCGGCACGATATCGGCCTGATCATCGTCGACTACCTGCAACTGCTGCAAGGTTCGGGCCGGGCAAACGACAACCGGGTGAACGAAATCTCGGAAATCAGCCGAGGTCTGAAAACGCTGGCGAAGGAATTGCAGGTTCCGGTCATTGCGCTGTCGCAGCTCAGCCGTGCGGTCGAACAGCGCGAAGACAAGCGCCCGATGCTGTCCGACCTGCGCGAATCCGGCTCGATCGAGCAGGACGCCGACATGGTGTGGTTCATCTTCCGCGGCGATTATTACCACCTGCTGGTCAAGCCCGATACGCCTGACGCAAGCTCCACTCCCGATGTGCAGGAGAAATACCGCGCGTGGGAGGAGAAGTTCGAAGGGCTGGTGGGCCGCGCCACCCTGATCGTGGCGAAGCAGCGCCACGGCTCGACCGGCAATGTCCCGCTCCACTTCCAGAGCGACATCACCAAGTTCACCTCGCCGAATTATAAGGACTATTCGGACTGGGGGCAGGAGTAGGTCAGGCGGTCAGCGCAACCACGTCACTCGGCTCCGGCATGGGGCGGGCTTCTGCCTTGGCCTGGTATAGCGCGCGGTCGGCATGTTCGAACAGCGCGTCAGCGCTCGCTCCGTCATCGGGCCATTGCGCTACGCCGACGCTGGCGCCAACCTGAACCGGCACGCCTTCGATCTGATGTGGGCGGGCCAGCGCGATCAGAATCCGCGCCGCAATCTGGGCGCCGTTAAGCGGCGAATGCGGCGGGATCAGCACCGCGAATTCATCGCCCCCCTGCCGCACCACCAACCCATCGTCACCGATAGTCTCGCGCAGCCGCTCGGCCACGCTGCGCAGCAGCTTGTCACCGAAGGCATGGCCGTGACGGTCGTTGACAGGCTTGAACCCGTCGAGATCAAGCAGCGCCAGCCGGAACCCGCCTGCAGCATCGCCCTTCCCAAGCAGCGCGGCAATCCGCCCTTCCAGCGCACGGCGATTCGCAAGGCCGGTGAGCGGATCGGTGTGCGCCAGATCGCGGGTCTGCTGCTGCAATTGCAGCAGGTCGACCAGCATCACATGGCCTTGCAGGATGAAGCGCACCAGAATTACAGTGGCGAGGATCAGGCTGGTGGCCGCAGCCATCTCTGCCGGGCGGCCCGAAGCCAGCATCAGTATTGAGATCGGCACCACCCCGATCACCAGATTGACGATCGCGGCCAAGCGGATTGCCGAGAGGCAATAGGCCGTCGCCAGCGCGCCCATCGCGATGATCATGGCAAAGCTGGCATGGCTTTCCGGCGGCGAAGCGAGCCAGTTGATGACTGCCCAGCTGCTGCACATCACCCCCACCATGCCCGAAACGCTGGAGGTCTTCCTCACGATCAGCTGGGCGCGGCGCAAGCTAAGCTGACGGCTGCGGCTGACACGGTTCTCGACCAGACCGAGCACGCATAGCACCGCCAGCAGCGCGGGCATTCCGTATTTGATAGCCCAGTGAAGCTCAGCCGCGCCCGCCCACGCCGCCGTTGGCGTGGTGGCGAGCAGCATCAGATACATCATCGGCGACTGGCTCTCGACCCGGCGCGCGCGCAGGATCGTGAAATCATCCCGGATCGCATCCGGGACCGGCGGCACGAACCGGCGGCGTAGAATGTCGGTGAGCCCCCTCATCTCGTTAGGGTTAGTCAGGAGACATGAAATACGCGTTAAGCTCAGGCATAAGTCCCCAGCCCCGCATCATTCGCCGCGCCATTCGAGCATCAGCCACGGCACGCGGTCGGGCGCGAATTGGGTGCGGCTTTTGCGGTCGAAATAGGGCGGCATGGGAGCCAGAGCCGCGAACCCAATCAATAAGGTCAGCACGTGACTAAACCGCGGGCCCGACACCCGATGCAGGCTAGCTCGCGCCCACCTTGCTGATGCGGTAATCGGCAAGGCTCATCCAGTAGGCGAACCGCCAGCGCATCCGGTTGATGAAGGTGCTTTCCCGTTCATAGCGTTCACGCGTCATTGGCTCACTGGCGGCTTCCATGTGGTCGATCAGCTCGCGCAGCTTGGCGGCCAGCTCCGCGTCCTCGATCCGCACCATCAGCTCGACATTGATGCGGAAGGACCGCTTGTCGAGATTGGCGCTGCCGACATAGCTCGCATCATCCACCACCATCAGCTTCATGTGCAGCTTGCACGGCTGGAACTCGGCAATCTTTGCTCCGGCGCGCAGCAGCTTGCCATAAAGCAGCCGCGCCATATCGACGGCGGCCGAGATGTCGGACTTGCCTGCCATGATCATCCGCACCTCACCGCGCCGCGCGACCTGCGCCATCTGGCGTCGGTAACTGCGCGGCGGGGAGAAATAGGCCGAGACCGTGTCGAGCCGCTTGGCCTTCACCAGATCCTGCCGAAAAGACCATGCCCAGTGCCCGCGCCGCACCAGCGGCCCGCCAACCAGCAGCCGCACTTTCCCATCAGTCCCATCGGCGCCGCCGTCCCAGGCCTTGACGATATCGCGCAAGCGGCGGAGCTGGCTTGTGCGACCGTTGGCCTCGTTCGCGACCCATTTCTGCAGCAGGTCGAACCAGCGCATGAACTGCTCCACGACCGCGCCCTCGATCAGCACCGACAGATCGCACCACCCATTATCGGCGGGGATCGCGAAGTAATGGTCGGAGACATTGGCCCCGCCCGTCATCACCCGTGTGCCGTCGGCGATCACGAACTTTTGGTGGTTGCGCACCAGATAGCGCTTGCCCCATTTCGGCGAGAAGACTGCGAAGCTGCCGCCGGCCTCCTCCAGCGGGGCGAAGAACTCGGCGCCCGCGTCATTGCCGAAATCATCCACGATCAGATCGACCGCCACTCCCCGCTGCGCGGCGGCGACCAGCGCGTCGCGCACCATCGTGCCGGAGATGTCACTGTCGAACAGGTAGTAGAACAGTTTGAGGCTGTCCTGCGCGCCGTCGATCAGCGCGACCAGCGCCTTCAGCCGGTCCTGCCCGTGAGGGTAGAAGGTGAATTGATGCCCGGCGGCGGTGAGGTTGAACGGGTCCAGATCGGAATAATCGGTCACCTGCTCGCCGGATTGGGAAGAATCGGCGGCGGGAGCGGGAGCGGTGGCCATGCCGCCTTGTAGCGCGCAGCAAGCACAAAGCCACAGCCCCATGCGACAAAGCGCAGCAGGCGCGGGACTTGCGGCACGCGCTCAGTTCACGCCTGTGCAGGTCGCCGATTACATCACCCTGCGGCTGCTCGCCCCGACGCGCTAGATGGACGAGGTGGCCGGCCGCGCACAGCGCTCGATCCTGACGCTGATTCGCGCCAACGGGGACCGCCAGCCAGAAATGTCGCGCTTCGATCGCACCTATCTAGCGACGCTGTACCGCCTGCGCTTCAATGCGACCGCCATGGAAGTGGCGATGACCACCGCGCGCATGCTGGCAGAGGATGGGGAGGAGGCGCGGTAGGACGGCAGCGCCTAGCGGATCAAGGCCGGGCCTCCAGCGGATCAACCGGCGCGCGCTCGGCAAAGTCGAACACCGCAGGCTGGCGCCGCAACGGCGACACCCGCACGCCTTCCGCTTCCAGCAGCATGGTCTGATAATCCGTTCCGCCTGGGTATTTCGGATTGAGAAAGCCGCCCTTCTTAAGCACGCGCCACCACGGTGTCAGCTCGGCATCGGGCATGCCCATCTCGCGCTGCTCCTCGGCGGCACGGGCGCACATGTTGAGGAAGATTGCGGTCGAAACCGGGCAGGCCACCGCGACCGAATAGCGGCGGGCGATAGCGGCGCGTAGGCCATCCAGCGTCACCAGCTCCCCGCTCCTCAGGCGGCGCACCATCGCGTTTACCTCCGCTGGCGACGACACCACCATCGCACCGCCATCGGCCTCGCGATAGCCGGGTGCGCCCGGGGGAATGAGATGGACGATGTGCGGCTCACGTCCGCTGCAAAGATGGTCGAGGGCGGTCTTGCGCTTTCCCATGGGCGATAGGCTCCTGATTCGAGGAAGGTCTATCGCAACTCACACAGAGCGGGAATAAGATGACTTTGTTCACCTTTTGAGCAGTGATCGCCCTGTCCGGCATCCCGCCTCGGAATACACTGAGGCGCGGCTCGGCACGTCGCCTATGCGGGTTGCACAGTCCGGTCCGCGCTGGCTGACACCCCCTTTTCCTTGACTTCGTGCCCCCGCCTGCCTAGCTGCGCGCTTCTCTTTCCGTCCCGATTCTGACAAAAGGCTGCCCATGGCACGCGTTACCGTTGAAGATTGCGTCGACAAGGTTCCCAACCGGTTCGACCTCGTCCTGCTTGCCGCGCAGCGTGCGCGCGAGATTTCGGGCGGTAGCGAGCTGACCATCGACCGTGACCGCGACAAGAACCCGGTCGTGGCCTTGCGCGAAATCGCGGAGGAAACCGTTGGCCCGCGCGCGCTGCATGAATCGCTCGTCACCAGCCTCCAGAAGATCCTGCCCGATGACGAGGACGAGGCCGATGAGATCGGTTCGCTCAGCCAGTCGGCGGAAGCGCTGCGGATCACCGCCTCGGCACCGGCGCGCACCTCCTCGCTCGGTGGTGACTACGACGGGTAAGCGCTTCACTATAAAATATTAGCCCAATTCGAGGGGCGGTCCAGACCGGGGTTCACCGGCCGGGACCGCCCCTCGATCGTTTTAGCCCCTGCTTGACCGCTTCTTGACCCCCGCTTGCCTGCGCTTGCCTTCGGGCTTCGCGGCGCTATCCCATGTGGCTGTAACGGAACGGTCATATCACGGGGCGGCAAGGCGCATGGCATCGATTGCGGTCTACAGCGTCAAGGGCGGGGTCGGGAAGACGACGCTGGCGGTCAACCTTGCGTGGTGCTCGGCAAGCATCTCGCGCCGCAAGACATTGCTGTGGGATCTGGACGCGGCCAATGGCTCGGGCTTCCTCTTGGGCGTGGACCCCAAGAAAAAACGCAGCGCAGACAGCATGTTCGCCGAAGGCAGCGATCCGGCCAAGCTGATCCAGCCGACCGCCTTTCCCGGCCTCGACCTGCTGCCCGCTGACGAGAGCATCCGCGCGATTGATCGCACGCTTGACCGGATGGGGAAGAAGAAGCGGCTGGCCAAGCTCACGGCGGCGCTGAGCAAGGACTATGATCGGATCATCTTCGATTGTCCGCCCGTTCTCAACGAATTAAGCGCTCAGATCATCCGCGCCGCCGACCTCATCATCGTCCCCCTGCCGCCCTCGCCCCTGTCGGCCCGGGCGTTCGAAGTTGTGGTCGAGGAAGTGCGCGGGGCCGGCAAGGGCCATCCGCCGATCCTGCCCGTGCTCGCCATGCTGGATCTGCGCCGCAGCCTGCACAAGGAGGCGCGCGAAGCCAACCCGAACTGGCCCGCCATTCCGCTCGCCAGCGCGGTCGAACAATGCGCGGTGGAGCGTAAGCCTGTCGGTGCCTTCGCCCCGCGCTCTCCGGCGGCGCGCGCCATTGCCCAACTCTGGACCGCGATCGAACGCAAGCTCGCCGAGAAATAGCCGCTTTCGCAGGTGCGGAAAAAAAGCCTATACTAGATGTGTTTGCAGACACAGGGGCGCGCAGCATGAGCGGATTGGGCGAGGGAATCGGCGCAGCGATCGAAGGCGGCCTGCTGGCGCGCGCGGTCGAACCCCGAGCCGGCGAGGTCGGCAGCCATTCGCCCGCAAGTTCAGTCACCTGCGCAAACTGTGGCGCCACCTATCAAGGCCATTTCTGCCCCGAATGCGGCCAGAAGGCCCACATTCACCGCAGCCTTGCCGCCATCGGGCATGACATCATGCACGGGGTGCTGCACCTCGACGGCAAACTGTGGGACACGTTGCCGCTGCTGACCTTCAAGCCGGGAGATCTCACCCGCCGCTACATTGCGGGCGAGCGCGCCAAGTTCGTCAGCCCGATGGCGATGTTCCTGTTCACGGTCTTCGCGATGTTCGCCGTATTCCAGATGGTCGGGATCGGAGCGCCAACCGATTTGGCGAACGACCTGTTCGGATCTGATGGTGACAACCCGGTTCAGACCGAAGTGCGCAGCCAGATGGAAGCACTGGAAAAAGAACGCGCCACCCTACCCGCCAAAAGCCCTCGCCGCGCGCAGATCGATAGCGAGCTAAAGGGGCTCAATCTGGTCTTTGCCAAGGCTGGGAGCCCGAGCGACGAGTCGGATAAGGTCGTCACCTTCAATACCGGCAATTCGTGGCTCGATCACAAGCTGTTGGAAAAGTGGAAGAAGAACCCCGGCCTTATGCTCTACAAGCTCCAGGCCAACGGGTATAAATTCAGCTGGCTGCTCATTCCGCTATCGGTGCCGTTCCTCTGGCTGATGTTCGCATGGCGGCGGCAGTTCAAGGCCTATGACCACGCGGTGTTCGTCACCTATTCGCTGAGCTTCATGTCCCTGCTGTTCATCGTGATGTCGATCCTCAGCACGATCCCCGATGGCGGCGGCTGGTCGGCCATGTTGTTCTTTGTGGCTGCTCCGCTCCACCTCTACAAGCAGCTTCGCCAAGCCTATGGCCTCAGCCGCTTTTCGGCGTTCTGGCGGTTCTGCGTGCTTATCTTCTGCATGCAGATCGTAGTGTTGCTGTTCCTGATTGTTCTGGGTCTGCTGGGCGCGTTCTGATTGCGCCGCAGTGAAGCGCGATCAACGGCAGGGGAAACGCTGACGCACAAGCTGCGAGAAAGCTTCGCGGATCGTGGTGCGCGCAGCGGCTTCCGGAGTGTAGCCCGCCAGATGCGCGAACAGCACATCGCTTTCGATCTCGGCTTCGGGCGGCAGGCAGGCTTCGACCGGCTGCCCGGCCGTGAGCCGGTCAGCTAGGGTCTGGCGATAGGCCTTGCCGACGGTCGAGATCGCTCCGAACAATTCGCCAGCCTCGGGTGAAAGCGTCCATTCGGGGCCGCCTGTGCGCAGTTGATCGACCCGGGCGAGAAAGGCCGCCACGGTCATGTCGGGCGAGGGAGTAATCGCGGTCGCGGGCACGGTCTGCGCGATGCTTGCCCCTGACATCACCAGCGCGCTGGCGACCAACGCCAAAGCCATCACTCGCAGCATCCGATTGCCCCTGTCTCTTGATCCTGAGAGGTGGCCGGATGTGCTGCTCGCCAGCTTAACCCACGCTGAAAGCAACAAAAAAGGCGCCGGAATTGCTCCCGGCGCCCTTGTTGTTCGTGGCAGAGGATCAGGCGCCCTGCGGTGCCTCGTCACCCTTGCCGAAGCGCTTGCCCGCCTTGGGGATCGCCGAGCCGCGCATCGGCGCTGCCACCATCGGCCCGCGCGGGGCATCGGGACGGTCAATCTTGCCGTTTTCGAGCAGCGAATTGATCTCCTCGCCATTCAACGTCTCGTATTCGAGCAGCGCCTGAGCGAGAAGGTGGAGCTGATCCTCATGCGTCTTGAGGATGTCAGTGGCACGGGCATGAGCACCTTCGACCAGGCCCTTGATCTCGTTGTCGATCAACTCGTTGGTCTGGCCCGAACGGAACGTCCGCTGCGATGCTCCATAACCCAGATAGCCCTCAGACTGCTCCTCATACTGGAGCGGGCCGAGCTTGTCCGACATGCCCCACTGGGTCACCATGCTGCGCGCCAGTTTGGTCGCATACTGGATGTCCGACGAAGCGCCCGAGCTGACCTTGTCATGGCCGAAGATGATTTCTTCCGCCACGCGGCCACCCATCGAGACCGAGAGGTTCGCGTGCATCTTGTCACGGTGGTAGGAGTAGCTGTCCCGTTCCGGCAGACGCATCACCATGCCCAGTGCGCGGCCGCGCGGGATGATGGTGGCCTTGTGGATCGGATCGGACGCCGCCTCGTGCACCGAGACAATCGCGTGGCCGGCTTCGTGATAGGCGGTCATCCGCTTTTCATCATCGGTCATGACCATGCTGCGACGCTCTGCGCCCATCATGACCTTGTCCTTGGCGTCCTCGAACTCCTGCATCGCCACCAGCCGCTTGTTACGGCGCGCGGCCAGCAGAGCGGCTTCATTGACGAGGTTGGCCAGATCGGCGCCCGAGAAGCCGGGCGTGCCGCGCGCGATCACGCGCGAGTTGACGTCGGGAGCCAGCGGCACCTTCTTCATGTGCACGGCGAGGATCTTCTCGCGCCCGTCGATATCGGGGATCGGCACGACAACCTGACGATCGAAGCGGCCCGGACGCAGCAGCGCCGGATCGAGCACGTCGGGACGGTTGGTCGCGGCGATGATGATGATGCCTTCGTTGGCTTCGAACCCGTCCATTTCGACCAACAGTTGGTTCAGCGTCTGCTCGCGCTCGTCATTCGAGTTGCCGAGGCCATTGCCGCGCGAACGGCCCACGGCGTCGATTTCGTCGATGAAGACGATGCACGGTGCGTTCTTCTTGGCCTGTTCGAACATGTCGCGCACGCGGCTGGCGCCGACGCCCACGAACATCTCGACGAAGTCCGAACCTGAGATGGTGAAGAACGGCACGCCCGCCTCACCCGCGATGGCGCGGGCCAGCAGGGTCTTACCCGTACCCGGCGAACCGACCAGCAGCGCGCCCTTGGGAATCTGGCCGCCGAGCTTGGAGAAACGCTGCGGATCGCGCAGGAACTCAACGATTTCCTGCAATTCCTCACGCGCTTCATCGATGCCGGCGACATCATCGAAGGTCACTTTGCCCGACCGTTCGGTCAGCAGCTTGGCCTTGGACTTGCCGAAACCCATCGCGCCGCCGCCGCCGCCCTTCTGCACCTGACGCAGCGCGAAGAACGCGATGCCGAGGATCAGCAGGAACGGCAGGGAATTGAGCAGGATGAACAGAAGAACGTTCTGCCCCTCACGCTGCGTGCCAGTGAAGCGCACGCCGTTGTCTTCCATCAGCTTGGTGATTTCGACATCATTGGGAACGGGGACGGTGCTGAACGGCTCGCCATTCTTGAGTGTTCCGGTGATGAGCTCGGCGCCCATCTGCACGTCCTGCACTTCGCCTTCGGCGACAGCGGCGCGGAAGTCGGAATAGCGGATCGCGGCGCCCGTGGTCTGGCCCGCGTTGCTGAACATGGTCACCACCAGCAGCAGGGCGAGGAAGATCCCGCCCCAAATCATCAGCTGCTTAACCCAAGGGTTAGGGCCGTCGCCTTGCGGCTGGGGATCGTTTTGCTGACTCATTGCAAGGGATTCCTTTCGTCAGCCTGCAATGTAGGATGCGCGCGGTGAATGGCAAGATAATGCGCAAGCTCGCGCATGATGCTAATTTTCGAACAGCGTGATGCGAATTATCGATCCGTCGCGCACGACACCGCCGGTTTGCCATAAGCGGCGAGGAACACCTCGACCGCGCCGGCAATGCGCTGATCGCGCGCCTCCGGGGAGACAAAGGCACCGAAGCGGCGTTCGAGATCGCCCATGCCCTTGCACATCGACACGAATTGCTCGGCCGCTAGCATCGGATCAGGGATCGCCAGCTCGCCCGCCGCGACCGCATGACTGAGATAGGCCGCAAAGCCATGCTTCATCCGCCACGGCCCGGCTTCGAGAAACGCCGCGCCGATGGCAGGTTCAAGCTCAGTCTCGGCAGCGATGCGGCGTTCGAACTGGATCATTTCCGGGCGGAACAGGAATGCGTAGATCGCCTGGCCGATCGCTGTCAGCCGCTCACGGACGGTGCCGTGGACTGCGCCTTCGAGCGAGAAATGCCCGCGCATCTTCTCGCACTCGCATTCGACCGCCGCGGTGAACAGCGCGCGCTTGTCGCCAAACTGGTTGTAGATCGTGACCTTGGAGACGCCCGCGTCAGCGGCGACCTGTTCGATCGCGGTCGCGGCATAGCCGTGGTGGAAAAAATGATGCGCCGCTGTCTCGACGATCGCCACACGTTTGGCGGCATCAAGCGGCCGCCCCGCCTTGCGGCGAACAGGTTTTTTTTGAGGTTCGGATGAACCGGAGATTGACAAAATGAACGGCTCCGTTCAGTTAAACGCTGCCGTTCAATAATGCGTCGAATCATCCAAAGGCGCAACCCTCTCCGCTGATAAAGGTTCCTGCCAACGTGCTTTGGATCGCCATCAGGATGCTCACCGGGGACGCCCAGAAGTTCTATGGGCTGTTGTTCGGTATCGGTTTTTCCACTCTCCTCATAACCCAGCAGATGACGATCTTCGTCAATCTGGTCGAGCGCGGGGCCAGCGGCGTTTACAACGCGCCCGAAGCCGAAGTGTGGGTGATGGACCCGGTCAGCCGCACCACTGACGTCAGCTACGCCATGCCCGGCACCGCGCTGGATCGGGTGCGCTCGGTCGAGGGGGTGGAATGGGCTGTCCCGCACCTGCGCGCGGTCGCAAACGTGCGCACGGCCGACGGCGATCTGGAAGGCGTGGCGGTGATCGGCGTGGACGATTCGACGCTGATCGGCCTGCCTGAGCGCATGGCCAAAGGCGACAAGTCGGTGATGTTCGCGCCGGACAGCGTGGTGATCGACGACACCGGAACCACCCGCTTCTTCCCGCCCGAACAAGACCCGATCGGCGAGCGGCTCGAACTCAATGACCAGCGCGCCGTTATCCGCGGCATTGCGGATTCGATCCCGAGCTTCACCAGCACCGTGGTGCTTTACACCCGCTATTCCAACGCGCTGAACTTCGTGCCCGGCACCCGCAACCGGCTGAGCTTCGTGCTCGTCGGCGTGAGCGAGGGACAGACGCCCCAAGAGGTTGCCGCGCGGATCGAAGCCGAGACCGGGTTGAAGGCCCAGACCCGCGACGAATTCTCGCAGGCCGGCGTCAACTTCATCATCGAGAACACCGGCATCCCGACCAATTTCGGCATCACCGTGTTCCTCGGATTCGTTGTCGGGGTGGCGATTGTCGGCCTGACCTTCAGCCTGTTCCTGCGCGACAACATCAAGCAGTTCGGCGCGCTGAAGGCGATCGGCGTCACCAATTCCAAGATCGTCCAGATGGTCGCAGCGCAGGCCGGGATGGTTGGGATCATCGGCTATGCGCTGGGCGTGGTCGGCACGGTCGCCTTCATCAAGGGGTTCAGTGCCAATCCGTTCTTCAAGGGCTTCTATATCCCCTGGCAGATCCCGCTCATCAGTCTGGCTGCCGTGGTGGTGATCCTCGCCATCACCGGACTGATCGCGATCCGTAGCGTGCTCAATACCGAACCGGCTTCGGTGTTCAGGTGAGCGGGGAGGCGATCATGGACACGACAAAAATCGGCGGCTGCGCGCCCGAAGCGGCGATCTGCGCGCGCGGCATTTCCCGCGATTTCGAGGCCGGGCAGACCACCATCCGCGTGCTGCACGACATCAACACTGACATCCGCCCGGGCGAGATGACCTATGTCGTGGGCGAAAGCGGCTCGGGCAAGACGACGCTGATCTCGATCATGTGCGGCATTCTGTGGCCTACCGAGGGTGAGGTGAAGGTGTTCGGCACCGACATTTACAAGCTGTCGGACACCGATCTGGTCAAGTTCCGGCTCAACAACATCGGCTTCATCTTCCAGCAGTATAACCTGATCCCGTCGATCGACGTCGCCAGCAACGCCGCCGTGCCGCTGATCGCGCAAGGGATGCCGCGCGAGGAAGCGCGTGAACGGGCCAAGGTGCTGCTCGACAAGCTCAACATCGGCAATCAGGCGGACAAGCTGCCGCGCCAGCTTTCGGGCGGGCAGCAGCAGCGCGTCGCCATCGCCCGCGCGCTGGTGCACGAGCCGCGGCTGGTGGTGTGTGACGAGCCGACCGCCGCGCTCGATGCCTCGTCGGGCCGCCGAGTGATGGACCTTCTGCGCGAAGTGGCAGTCGCGCCGGACCGGGCCTGCATCATCGTGACTCACGACAACCGCATCTTCGATCTCGCTGACCGCATCATCGTGCTGGAAGATGGGCGCATCACGCATGACGGCAAGGAAATGCCCGATGACCACTGATGCCGCCCAGAACGCACACACCCACACCTTCTCCCTCTCCCTCCTGACTCCGCCGAGGACGCCATGTTCCGCAATCTAAGCTTTGCCCGCCAGATCCTGCCGATTGCCGCGCTGATCGGGGTCGCCTTTGCAGCCTGGCTGATCTTCGTCGGCCTGCCCGACCGCTCCACTTCCGAGCCGGTCGAACAGCCCCCCAAGGCGGTCGGCAAGCTGGCCGACCAGCCGCGCGTGGCGGGCGCCGGGATTGTCGAGCCGTCGAGCGAAGTGATCGACATCGGCTCGGCCCTGTCGGGCCTTGTCACCGATGTCCGCGTGCGTCCGGGTGATCGGGTCGCCAAGGGCGAGGTACTGTTCACGGTCGATGCCCGCGCCGCGCGAGCCACCCTCGATCAGGCCGCTGCCGCCATCAACGAAGCACGCGCCTCCATCGCCGAAGCCAGCGCCGCGCAGAAGACCGCCCGCGAACAGTTGGCGCTCTATCGCAGCCTCTCGGATCCCGCTGCGGTCAGCCGCGCCGAAGTGATCCGCGCCGAAGGCGAGGAAGCCGCCGCAACCAGCCGCCTCGGCCTCGCCCGCGCACGCCTCGCCGGCTCGCAATCCGCCGCAGCCGCCGCCCGTACCGAGATCGAGCGGCTCGTGGTCCGCGCGCCGATCGCGGGCGAGATCCTCGCGGTCAACATCCGCCCCGGCGAATTCGTTGCCACGCAAGGCGGCGGGAACAGCCAGCCCTTCATCCAGATGGGCGAGACCAACCCGCTCCACGTCCGCGTCGACATCGACGAGAACGAAGTGGCGCGTGTTGCTCTGGGCGAACCGGCGGTGGTCTCCCCGCGCGGCGCCGCTGAACTGCACGTCAACGCCACCTTCGTGCGGGCCGAACCGCAAGTGGTGCCCAAGCGCTCGCTCACCAACTCGGCGGCGGAACGGGTCGATGTGCGGGTGCTCCAGCTGATCTATGCGCTGCCGCCGTCGGATGCCTTCCGGGTCGGCCAGCAGATCGACGCCTTCATCCCCGCCAAGTCTGGGTCTGCCTCGGGCCAGCCTGCCAAGCAGGGGAACTGAGGCGATGCGCCGCCTGCCCTCCGCCCTCGCCGCAGCCCTGCTGCCGCTGACACTCGCGGCCTGCATCGCCAATCCTGCGCCCGAAATCGCCACCCCGGCGCCCGATCTGCCGCCTGCCTTCTTCTACCAGCCCGATAGCGCGGCCGGAGCAGAGCTTGCAGCGCTGATGCCTCAAGGCGATCCGGCGTGGCGGACGCTGTCCGAGGCTGCGATTGCCGATGGGCCGAGCCTCGCCGAAGCGCTCGCACGGATCGATAGCGCGCGCGCCGGCGCGCGCCGCGCCGGAGCCGACCGGCTGCCGAACATCACCGCCGATGGCGATGTGACCCGCAACCGCATCAACCCGGCGCAATTCGGGCAGGCGGGCCAGCAGGGCTTCATTCCGCGCGAACAATCCTCCTATGGCGCGAATATCGTCGCCAGCTGGGACCCTGACCTGTTCGGGCAATTGAAAGCGCAGGAACGCGCGGCGATTGCCCGGATCGACGCGGCGAGTGCGCAGGCACAAGGCGTGCGGCTGGCACTGTTGGCCGAGATTGCCGCCAGCGTCACCGATTGGCGGGTGCTCGATGCCCGTGCCGCCGCGATCGAGGCCGATGGCACGGCCGCACGCCAGCTCGCCAGCCTTGCCAAGGTGCGCGAGGATGCCGGGATCGCCCCCGGGTTCGACCGCGTCCGGGCCGAAGCGACCGCGAGTTCCTCTGCCGTGCGCCTCGCCGCACTGGATAGCGAACGCGCACGCCTGCTCGGGCGGCTGGTGACATTGACCGGGCAGGACGGTGCCAATGTCCGCGCCGCGCTCGCCACCCCCGCACCTGTGCTGGCTCCTGCGCCTGCGCCTGCCGGGCTGCCGTCCGACCTGCTCGCCAACCGGCCCGATGTCGCCGCTGCCGCCGCCAATCTTACGGCGAGCGACGCTGATCTCGCCGCCGCCGCCCGCGCGCGCTTCCCGCGCATTACGCTCTCCGGCGTGATCGGGCTGCTCGCCTTTGATCCCGAAGATTTCTTCGACAGCGATTCGATCATCGGCACGCTGACCGCCGGGATCGCCGGGCCGCTGCTTGATTTCGGGCGTGTTGGCGCAGGGATCGATGCCGCCGCTGCCGACAAGCGCGCCGCTTTCGCCGCCTATCGCGGGGCGGTGTTCACCGCGCTGGGCGATGCCGAGGCGGCTTACGGCGTGGTCACCGCCGCCGATAACGAAGCACGGCTTTCGGTCGCAGAACGCGATCAGCTGACCCGCGCGGCGAGCTTGGCTGAAACCCGCTACCGCGCGGGCCTCGCCAGCTTCCTCGAAGTGCTCGAAGCCCGCCGCGCCGCCGATGCCAGCGGTGAACGCGCCGCTGCAGCGCTGGGCCGGGCGCAGCGCGCGCGGATCGTACTGTGGCAGGCGTTGGGCGGAGAGCCCGCCGCCTGATTTCGGGTGGCGCAGGGCGTTTTCCTACTCGAGCCGGGCTGTTTATAACGTCAGCATGGTTTCGCCATCGTGAGGCCATTTGCACGCAATCGGCACGTTTTCGCCCCCTCCCCCCCCGCGCAGGGGCAGATGTCAACTTCGGATTTTCCGCTTAAAGCTCTGAATTTATAACAATAATTACTCGAAATCGCGCTTGACACCCTGTCAACTTTGTCAACTTCGCAAGGGCGTTGCGCAACTATCGGGGACGGCGCTGGATCAAGGCTGACCGCTCACACCGGCACACCACTTCATCACGCTGGTTCCACATTTCGTGGGTCCAGGTGACGATCCCGGCGTCGGGGCGCGACTTGCTTTCCCGCACTTCCTTCACCTCGCTCACCGCGCGCAGGGTATCGCCGATGAACACCGGCTTGGGGGTGACGACCTTGTCGAAGCCGAGATTGGCAACCAGCGTGCCGAGTGTCGTATCGCCCACCGACAAGCCCACCAGCAGGCTGAAGGTGAAGGTCGAATTGACCAGAATCTGCCCATAGCCGCTCGCCTTGGCCGCCTCGACGTCCAGATGCAGCGGCTGCGGGTTGTGGGTCATGGTCGAGAACAGCAGATTGTCCGTCTCGGTCACGGTGCGGCGGATTTCGTGCTCGATCCGCTCACCCACCACCCATTCGTCGAAGAACTTGCCGGCCATCAGCCCTGCTCCGCCCAGCGCGCGACCACATCGGCGCCGTCATCCGCGCTCGACCGAACGGAGCCCGGCGTGCGGCTGAAGCGCGGGGCAGGCGCTGTGTGCCACATCCCGTCATGCTCCACATAGGCCCCGCGCGCCTTCATGTGCGGATGCTCGCGCGCCTCGTCGATGCCGAGCACCGGAGCAAAGCAGGCGTCGGTGCCTTCGAGCAATGCGCACCATTCGGCCTGCGTCTTGGTGAGGAACAGTCCCGTGAGTTTCTCGGCGTAATCGTCCCAATTCGTCGGAATCATCTGGCCCTGTGCCAATTCTGCTGGCGCACCGGTGCGCTGGAGCATCTCGGCATAGAATTGCGGCTCGATTGACCCGAGGGAGATTTCCTTCCCGTCCGCGCAGCGGAAGCAGCGGTAGAAATGCGCCGCGCCGCCCAGCATTCCCTTGCCGCGTTCCGTGGAGAGATGCGGCACCTGACGCACCCCGAAGAAGAAGCTCATCAAGCTGGTCGCCCCGTCGACGATCGCGGCGTCGACCACCTGCCCCTTGCCGGACTTTTCGCGTTCAAAAAGCGCGGCCATGATCCCGAAGGCGCAATACATCGACCCACCGCCGAAATCGCCGACCAGGTTCTGCGGCGGCGTGGCAGGCTCGCCCGCCTTGCCAACCGCCGACAAAGCGCCGGTGATGGCGATGTAATTGATGTCGTGCCCCGCGGCCTGCGCGAGCGGCCCTTCCTGTCCCCAGCCGGTCATCCGCGCGTAAACGAGACGCGGGTTGGCTTCGAGCAGCATGTCCGGCCCCAGCCCCAGCCGTTCCATCACGCCGGGGCGGAAGCCTTCAATCAGCACATCGGCGCTGGCCGCAGCGGCGCGCACGGCCGCTTTGCCCTCATCGCTTTTCAGATCCACCGCCAGCCGATGACGCGCACGTTCCACCACCGGATTGCTTGACACCGCCCCCGGCCGGTCGATCCGCACCACTTCGGCGCCCAGATCGGCCAGCAGCATCGCCACGTGCGGGCCGGGGCCGATACCGCTGAATTCAAGAACGCGAAGGCCCGAAAGCGGCCCTGTCGGTTGGCTCATGTGTCTCTCCCTTTTGCCCAGCCTTAAGCGCGCCGCAAAGCCAAGGGCAAGTCTCCACATTGCCAGCCCCCAAAAGGCCCACCATCCTTGCACAAAGGCAAAATTGCTTGTGGCAGGCCGCGCAGCCTATACCTGAGCGACCATGCGCAGTCTGACCCATCTCGAACGGCTTGAGGCCGAGAGCATCCATATCTTCCGCGAAGTCGTGGCCGAGGCGGAGAACCCGGTCATGCTCTATTCGGTGGGCAAGGATTCTGCGGTAATGCTGCACTTGGCGCGCAAGGCGTTCTACCCTGCGCCTCCGCCGTTCAAGCTTCTGCACGTCGACACCACGTGGAAGTTCAAGGCCATGTATGCGTTGCGCGAGAAGGCGGCGCAGGATGCCGGGATGGAGCTGCTTGTCCACCAGAACCCGGAGGCCAAGGCGCTGGGGATCAACCCGTTCGATCATGGCCCGCTGCACACCGACATGTGGAAGACCGAGGGGCTGAAACAGGCGCTCGACCTCCACGGCTTCGACGTCGCCTTCGGCGGGGCTCGGCGCGACGAGGAGAAGAGCCGCGCAAAGGAACGCATGTTCAGCTTCCGCACCGCGAGCCACGGCTGGGACCCGAAGAACCAGCGGCCCGAGCTTTGGAACCTCTACAACACCCGCAAGAAGAAGGGCGAAAGCATCCGCGTCTTCCCGATCTCGAACTGGACCGAACTCGATATCTGGCAATACATCATGAACGAGGGCATCGAGATCGTGCCGTTGTATTTTGCTGCCCAGCGCCCGACCTTCGAATACGAGGGCGGGCTGTTCATGGCGGACGATCTGCCCCGGCTGGAAGCGGTGATGGGCTATCGGCCCGACATCACGATGCGTTCGATCCGGTTCCGCACATTGGGCTGTTTCCCGCTGACCGGCGCGGTCGAAAGCTCGGCGGCGACCCTTTCGGAAGTGGTGCAGGAAATGCTGCTCACCACCACCAGCGAACGTCAGGGCCGGGTAATCGACAAGGACGGCGGCGACGCCAGCATGGAGAAGAAGAAGCAGGAGGGGTACTTCTGATGAACACGCCTTCCACCTTCCAGACCGACGCCCTCATTGCCGAGGATATCGACGCCTATCTCGAACAGCACCAGCACAAGAGCCTGCTGCGCTTCATCACCTGCGGCAGCGTGGATGATGGCAAGTCGACTCTGATCGGGCGGCTGCTGTACGATTCCAAGATGATCTTCGAAGATCAGCTCGCCGCGCTCGAAAGCGACAGCGCGCGGCACGGGACGCAGGGGACCGAGATCGATTTCGCGCTGCTGGTCGATGGCCTCGCTGCCGAGCGCGAGCAGGGCATCACGATTGACGTCGCCTACCGGTTCTTCACCACCGAAAAGCGCAAGTTCATCGTTGCCGACACGCCGGGGCATGAACAATACACCCGCAACATGGTCACGGGCGCCTCCACCGCCGACCTTGCCGTGATCCTGATCGACGCGAGGAAGGGCGTGCTGCAACAGACGCGGCGGCACTCCTATCTCGTCCACCTGCTCGGCATCCGCCACGTGGTGCTGGCGGTGAACAAGATGGATCTGGTCGGCTACGATCAGGCGACGTTCGACGCGATCCTTGCCGACTACCGCGCTTTCGCCACCAGCATCGGCATCAGCGATTTCACGGCGATCCCGATTTCGGGGTTCAAGGGCGACAATATCACCGCGCTGTCCGCCAATACCCCGTGGTACTCCGGCCCTGCTCTGATCGAGCATCTCGAAACGGTGGAGGTCGATGCTGCCGCCGCGCAAACCCAGCCGTTCCGGATGCCGGTGCAATGGGTCAACCGCCCCAATCTCGACTTCCGCGGCTTTGCCGGGCAGATCGCCAGCGGCGTTGTGCGCCCCGGCGATGCAGTGCGGATCGTGCCTTCGGGCAAGACCAGCACGGTGAAGTCGATCACCACTTTTGATGGCGACTTGGACGAAGCCGTCGCGGGCCAGTCGGTCACGCTCACTCTCGCCGACGAAGTCGATTGCAGCCGCGGCGACCTGATCGCTGCTGCGGGCGATCCGCCGCAGGCCTCCGACCAGTTCTGCGCCACCTTCGTGTGGATGGACGAGGAAGCGCTGAAGCCGGGACGCGGCTATTGGCTCAAGCTCGGAACGCAGATGGTCACCGCCACGGTCCAGCCGCCCAAATACGAGATCGACGTCAACAGCCTCGAACATCTGGCTGCCAAGACGCTCTCCCTCAATGCCATCGGGGTCGCCGAATTCGCCACCGACCGTCCGATCGCCTTCGAGCCCTATACGCAGAACCGTCAGCTTGGCGGGTTCATCCTGATCGACAAGTTCACCAATGCGACCGTCGCCGCCGGGATGATCGAATTCAACCTGCGCCGGGCCGATAATGTCCATTGGCAGCCGGTCGCGATCACCCGCGACGATCACGCGGGCATGAAGAACCAGAAGCCCAAGGTGCTGTGGTTCACCGGCCTTTCGGGCAGCGGCAAATCGACCATCGCCAACGAGGTCGAAAAACAGCTGTTCGTGATGAACCGCCACACCTTCCTGCTCGATGGCGACAATGTCCGCCACGGCCTCAACCGCGACCTCGGCTTTACCGAGGCCGACCGGATCGAGAATATCCGCCGGGTGGGCGAGGTCGCCAAACTGATGGCGGATGCGGGACTGATCGTGCTCACCGCCTTCATCTCGCCCTTCCGCGCCGAGCGGCAGATGGTGCGCGAGATGCTGCCGGATGGCGAGTTCATCGAGATCTTCGTCGATACCCCGCTCAGCGTGGCCGAGGCGCGCGATGTGAAGGGCCTCTATAAGAAGGCGCGCGAGGGCAAGCTTAAGAACTTCACCGGGATCGACAGCCCCTATGAACCGCCCGAGGCGCCGGAAATCCGGGTCAACACGGTCGACATGACGCCCGAGGAAGCCGCGCGCTACATCATCCAGCAGATTCTGCCGCTCAAATGACGCTGGCCGATCTTGATGATGCCGCGCTGGCCGCACGGCTGGCCTACGCAGCGGGGCAACTGGCTCTCGATGTGCGCGCGGGATCGGGCCTGACCGGCAAGGCGCTGGGCGATGCGGGTGATGCTGCTGCCAACCGCTTGCTGTGCGACGCGATCCGGACGGCACGGCCCGACGATGGCCTGCTCTCTGAGGAGGAAAAGGACGATACCCGGCGCTGTTCGCAAAGCCGGGTGTGGATTGTCGATCCGGTTGATGGCACCCGCGAATATGGCGAGGCGCGGTCCGATTGGGCGGTGCATGTCGCGCTGGCGGTGGACGGGGTCGCCAGCATCGGCGCTGTCGCACTGCCTGACCTTGATGGCGGCGTGGTGCTGCGCTCCGACCAGCCGCAAGCCCTTCCGCCAATGGCTGCCCGCCCGCGCTTCCTCGTCAGCCGCAGCCGCCCTGCACCCGAGGCTGAGGCCGTGGCCAAAGCGCTCGGCGGCGAGTTGGTGCCAATGGGCAGCGCGGGGGCCAAGGCGATGGCCGTCGTCCGGGGCGAGGCGGAAGTCTATCTCCACTCCGGCGGCCAGCACGAATGGGACAGCTGCGCACCCGTTGCCGTGGCGCTGGCGCACGGACTCCACTGCTCACGCATCGACGGCAGCCCGCTCGTCTACAACCAGCCGCATACCTATATGCCCGATCTTCTGATTTGCCGCGCCGAATGGGCCGAACGGGTGCTCGCCGAAGTGGCCCGCATCGCTGGGAGCCATTGACTGAGCAGCAAGCAGGACACCGCATGGTGAAAAGCGTAGCAAGCCTAACGCGATTTTAAGGGCTTTGCGGGCAATGTTCCGGCTGAAAACCGGGACACGACCTCGCATGAATGCTCCTTTCGATGCCACCGCCGCGCTCGGGCGCAAGGCCCTCGCCCATCCCGCACCGGATCATCAGGTTGCGGTGATCGGTCTTGGCTATATCGGCCTGCCGACCGCCGCAGTGCTCGCCAGCTACGGCTGGAGCGTGTGCGGCGTCGATGTTTCGCAGAAGGTGGTCGACACCGTGAATGCGGGCGGCGTGCACATTGAAGAGCGCGATCTCGATAAGCTGGTGCATGACGCGATCACCGCGCAGACGCTGGTCGCTTCCACCGAAGTGCCGACTGCCAGCTTCTACATGATCGCCGTACCCACCCCGCTGGGGCCGGACAATGCGCCCGACATCTCCTATGTCGAAGCGGCCGCCCGCGCGATTGCACCCCGGATTTTGCCCGGCGCCTGTGTGATCGTCGAAAGCACCTCGCCCGTCGGTACGACCGAACGCGTCGCTGCGATCATCGCCGAGGCGCGCCCCGATCTGGTCGTGCCGCGCGACGGCTGCGATGAGGAGGCGGACATTGCGCTGGCCTATTGCCCCGAGCGTGTCTTGCCCGGCCGGATCGTCAATGAGCTGGTGCATAATGACCGCGTGATCGGCGGCGTCACCCCAGCCTGCGCTGAACGCGCGGCAGTGCTTTACACCAGCTTCGTGAAGGGCGCTTGCCTTACCACCACCGCCCGGGTCGCCGAGACGGTCAAGCTGGTCGAAAACAGCTTCCGCGACGTCAACATCGCCTTTGCCAACGAGCTCTCGATGATCGCCGATGTGATCGGGGTCGATGTGTGGGAAGTGATCCGCCTCGCCAACCGCCACCCGCGCGTCAATATCCTGCAGCCCGGCCCCGGCGTGGGCGGGCATTGCATTGCGGTCGATCCGTGGTTTCTGGTCGCGGGTGCACCCGCCGCCGCACGGCTGGTGCGCACGGCGCGCGAGGTCAATGACCACAAGGCGGTCCACACCGAAAGCAAGATCCGCGCGCTGCTCGATGCCGCGCCGCAAGGCAAGGTCGCGCTGCTCGGGCTCGCCTTCAAGCCTGACATCGACGACTTCCGCGAAAGCCCGGCGCTCGAAATCGCCGAGGCGCTTTCCCAAACACATGGGAACCGCATATTGGTGGTCGAGCCCTTCACCGACGAACTGCCACCCGCGTTCGGCGGAACGGGCGCGAGCCTCGTGACGCTTGACGCGGCGCTGCGGCAGGCGGAGATTGTGGTGGTGCTGGTCGATCACACCGCGTTCAAACACCTCTCACCTGCCGATCTGGCGGGCAAGCTGGTATTCGATACCCGCGGCATGCTGCGGCGGTGAGCGGCTTGGGGAGTGAAGCGCGCGGGAAACCCCGCATTCTCGTCACCTTCGGCACCCGGCCTGAAGCGATCAAGATGTTCCCGGTGGTCGCCGCCTTGCGCGAAACCGGGCGGTTCGATGTGCGGGTTGTCGTGACCGCGCAGCATCGCGAGCTGCTCGATTCTGTGCTGGCGTTGGCCGAGCTGGTGCCCGACGTCGATCTCGATCTGATGCAGCCCGACCAGTCGCTTGATGCGCTTAGTGCGCGTCTTGTCACCCGGTTTGGTGCGGTCTTGGACGAATGGTTGCCCGATCGTGTGCTGGTGCATGGCGATACATTGACGACCATGATGGCTTCGCTGGCGTGCTATTTCCGGCGCATTCCGGTGGGCCATGTCGAGGCCGGATTGCGCAGCGGCGACATCTATTCGCCGTGGCCTGAGGAGGTGAATCGCAAGGTCACAGGCGTGATCGCCGACCTGCATTTCGCTCCGACCGAGACGGCAGCATCGGCATTATACGCTGAAAACGTGAACGAAAATAGCATTCACATCACCGGCAACACCGTAATTGACGCACTACTCTACGCACAGGCGAAGATCGCTGCCAACCCCGCTCTTGCGCCTGCTATCGCCCCGCTCAGGGCGCGGTTTGCGGGCAAGCGGATCATCGCCGTTACCGCCCACCGGCGCGAGAATTTCGGTGCCGGGATGGCGCAGATTGCGCAAGGTTTACAGATGCTTGCGACGCGCGATGACGTGGCGATCATCTATCCGCTGCATCCCAATCCCAATGTCGGCGGCGTGATGCAACCGGCGCTGGCGGGGCTCGACAACATCGCGCTCATCAACCCACTGGATTACCTTGATTTTGTGGCGATGATGGCGGCGAGCGATATCGTGCTGACCGACTCCGGCGGCATCCAGGAAGAAGCCCCCAGCCTCGGCAAGCCGGTGCTGGTCATGCGCGACACGACTGAGCGGCCTGAGGGTGTCGCGGCTGGCACGGCAAAGCTGGTCGGCGCAGATGCCGCTGTCATTGTTGCCGAAACATCGCGCTTGCTGGATGATCCTGCGGCCTATGAAGCGATGTCCCGCGCGCACAATCCCTACGGCGACGGCACCGCCAGCCGGCAGATCGCCAACATCATTGCGGGCGCTTTCGGGTAGGCTTCCGCCTCAGCGGCAACCACGCAAAGCGACGAGCATCGGGACTCAAACTCAGCGACTGGCGAAGCTCAAAGCGTGCGGATAATGCCCGAGAAGTCGGTGCCCGCATTGTCCTTGGCAAAGGCCTCGTAGATCGCGCGAGCGTGTTCACCCAGCGCCACCGTTGCTCCCGCCCCCTGCGCCGCTTCCATGGCGAGCCGCAGGTCCTTTAGCATCAACCCCGCAGCAAATCCGCCTTGATAGTCGTTGTCCGCCGGGGTCACCGGGCCAACGCCGGGAACCGGACAATAGGACGTCATCGACCAGTTCTGGCCGCTTGAAACGCTAGAGATGTCATAGAAGGTCTGCCGGTCGAGCCCCAGCTTCTGCGCCATGGCAAAGGCTTCGCAGGTGCCGATCATGTGGATCGCGAGCAGCATGTTGTTGCAGATCTTGGCCGCCTGCCCCGTGCCAGCCGCGCCTGCATGGATCACCGCCTTGCCCATCGCGGCAAGGATCGGCTGGGCGCGGGCAAAGGCTTCGTCGCTACCGCCGACCATGAAGGTCAGCGTCCCGCCATTGGCCGCCGCAATCCCGCCCGAGACCGGCGCATCGACCATCTGGTAGCCATGCGCCTCTGTCACTTCGATTACTTCCCGCGCGGTGGCGACGTCGATAGTCGAGCAATCGAGCAGGATCGCACCTTCGGGGGCGTGGCCGATCACCTCGTCCCAATAGACCTGTTTCACGATTGCCCCGTTGGGCAGCATCGAGACGACGGCCTCGGCCTCAGCGCAGGCTTCCTTCGCGGTCGGGAATGTGGAGCACCCCGCCGCGCGCGCGGCGGCAAGCGCAGGCTCGCTGAGGTCAAAGGCGCGGACTTCGTGCCCGGCCTTGACCAGGTTGGCAGCCATGCCGCCGCCCATGTTACCGAGGCCGATAAAGGCGATTTTCATGGCTTTCCTCTCTCCCGTCTTCCCGGCAAAAGCCGGGATCTCAAGCGGCTAGATGCCGCGCTTGCAGCCCTAGGCCCCAGCAGACGCGGGGGCGACGAAGAGGCTCAACGCCCCTTCCACTGCCCTTCGCGCTTCTCGATAAACGCAGCCATGCCTTCGGCCTTGTCCTCGCTCGCGGTGAGGATCTGGAAGATGCGGCGCTCGACGATCAGGCCTTGGTCGAGCGTCATCTCGAAGGCCGAGTTCACCATTTCCTTGTTGGCGATCACCGCCATCGGCGGCATCCCGGCGATGGTCGCTGCGGTCTTGAGCGTCTCGGCGATCAGCTCTTCATGCGGCACGACGCGGGCGACAAGGTTGCTGCGCTCAGCCTCCTCGGCATTCATCATCCGACCGGTGAGGCACATTTCCATCGACTTCGACTTGCCAATCGCCCGCGTCAGGCGCTGCGAACCTCCCATGCCGGGGGCCACGCCCAGCTTGATCTCGGGCTGGCCGAAGCGCGCCTTGTCGCTAGCGATGATGAAATCCGCCATCATCGCCAGCTCGCACCCGCCGCCCAGCGCAAAGCCGTTGACGGCCGCGATCCAAGGCTTGCGGGTCTTCTTGACGATCTCGGCCGTCCAGGGGCTGAAGAAATCGTCGAGGAAAAAATCGGCCGCGGCCTTGTCGCTCATTTCCTTGATGTCGGCCCCGGCGGCGAAGGCCTTGTCGCCGCTGCCGGTCAGGATCGCGCACAGCTGCGTCGCGTCGGCCTGATAGGCGGCGAAGGCGTGGATCAGTTCCTCCAGCACCTTGGAGTTGAGCGCGTTCAGCGCCTGCGGGCGGTTGATCGTCAGCAGCGTGACGCCCTTGGTCCCGCGCGCATCGGTTTCGACGAGAATCGTTTCGTAGGTGGCCATCGGCCTGTTTCTCCTTCGTCACCCTGAACTTGTTTGACCGACGGTCAACTTCGTTTCCAGGGTCCATTCTTCGGTCCGCACCGACTTCGCTATTGGCAAAATGGATGCTGAAACAAGTTCAGCATGACGGTGCTGGATGTTTTAGCCCAGCGGCACCCACTCCTCGCCCTCGGGGAGGGGCGCGAAGATTGCGTCGAGCAAATCCTCCGTCACGCCTTCAGGGGTCGCCGGGTCCCATTTGGGATCATTGGTCTTGTCGACGATCACCGCGCGCACGCCCTCGGCAAAGTCCGGGCGGGTCAGCACGCGGCTGGCAATGCGGTATTCCATCCGCATGTTGTCGGCAAAGTCAGTGAGGGCCGCGCTTGTTGCCAGCTGGCGCAGTGCGACCTTGCAGGTCTGCGGGCTTTTGGTGCCGAGCGTGTCGCGTTCCTTGATCGCCCAGTCGTCACCTGCTTCGATCGCAGCTTCGAGGCTGGCGAGGATGTCTTCATAGGAGTCGGACGCGAAGTGCTTGGCGATCCGGTCCGCGTTGCCTTCGATCCGCGCCTTAGGCGGGGTGCCGACCGGCTCGCTGAGGATACCTGAAATCCGGTCGGGATGATCGTGAATGCGCGCCTTCAAGTCCTCAACCATGTTGTGCGGCACGTAATGGGTAGCAAGGCCGGTCCACAGGCACTCTGCCCCATCAAGCCGCGCTCCGGTGAGCGCGAGGAACTGGCCGAACCTGCGCCCCAGCCGCGACAGATACCAGCCGCCACCCACGTCAGGGAACAGGCCGATCCCGGTTTCGGGCATGGCGAAGCGGGTGTTTTCGGTCGCCACGCGGAACTTGGCTGGCTGGCTGATGCCCACGCCGCCGCCCATCGTGATGCCGTCCATGAAAGCGACGATGGGCTTTCCATAGGTGAACATCTGGTGGTTGAACTGATATTCGTCGTGGAAGAACTGCCGCCCGGACACGCCGCCGTCATTCAGCGCCGAATTGCGCAGGAAGGCGATATCGCCGCCCGCGCAGAAGCCGCGCCCCTCGGCATGATCGAGGATCACCGCCTTGATGCTGTCGTCGCCTGCCCACGCCGTCAGCGCCGCGCTCATTGCGTGGCACATCTCCAGCGTCAGAGCATGAAGCGCCTTGGGGCGATTGAGGCTGATGTGGCCGATCGGGCCATTTGCTCGGATGAGAACGTCTTCGGTCATTGCCCCGGTACTTTCGGTTCGATCAGGTCCCAGCGGTTGCCAAACGGATCGCTGAAGACCGCAACTGTGCCATAGGCCTCGTGTCGCGGTTGCTCGTGAAACTGCACCCCTGCATCGATAAGCCGTGCATGGGTACCTGCAAAATCATCGGTGTGCGCAAAGAAGCCGACTCGCCCGCCGGTCTGCTTGCCGATGGCAGCGGCTTGCGTGTCGTTGGCTGCTTTCGCAATCAGCAAACGCCCGCCCTCGGCTCCGCCCACCACGACCCAGCGCTTGCCTGCGCCCATATCGGAGTCCTCGATCAGGTCGAAGCCCAGCGCCCCGACGCAGAACGCAATCCCTGCGTCGTAATCGGGCACCACCAATGTCGTCAGGGCAAGACGCACGGCGCTCACTGGCGCAGCAAGTCCCGGCCCACCACCATCCGCATGATCTGGTTGGTGCCTTCGAGGATCGAATGGACGCGCAGGTCGCGCCAGAAGCGTTCGATCGGGTAATCCTGCAAGTAGCCATAGCCGCCGAACAATTGCAGCGCGCGGTCGACCACGGACGAGCCATTATCGGTCGCCAGCCGCTTGGCCATCGCGGAAAAGCGGGTCTTGTCGGGCGCATTGTCGGTCACCTTGGCGGCGGCGAGATACAACAGCGCCCGGGCAGCCTCCAGATCGGTGGCCATGTCGGCCAGCATGAACTGGGTGTTCTGGAACTCGGCCACGGCCTGCCCGAACTGCTTGCGATCCTTGGTGTATTGGATCGCTTCGTCCAGACACCGCTGCGCCCCGCCGAGCGAGCAGGCGCCGATGTTCAACCGGCCGCCATCCAGCCCCATCATCGCGATGCGGAAGCCTTCACCCTCGCCGCCGACGAGGTTTTCGACTGGAACGCGGACATCTTCAAGGACCAGTTGCGCGGTCGGCTGCGAATGCCAGCCGAGCTTCTTCTCCTGCGCGCCGAAGCTGACGCCGGGCATGTCCTTTTCGATCACGAGGCAGGAAATGCCCTTGGGCCCATCCTCGCCGGTGCGCACCATCACCACATAGATCTCATTCGCTCCCGCGCCTGAGATGAATTGCTTGGTGCCGTTAAGGACGAAGTGATCGCCATCGCGGCGCGCGGTGGTGCGTAGCGCGCTCGCATCCGATCCGCTGGAAGGCTCCGTCAGGCAGTAGCTGGCGATCTTGTCCATCGTGACCAGATCGGGGAGATACTTCGCCTTGACCGCATCCCCGCCGAAACGGTCGATCATCCACGCGGCCATATTGTGGATCGAGATAAACGCGCTGGTGGACGGACAGCCATAGGCCATAGCTTCCATGATCAACGCCGCCTCCAAGCGGCCCAGCCCGATGCCGCCCGATTGTTCGGAGACATAGATCGCGCCAAAGCCGAGTTCGGCGCTGCGCTGGATCGTCTCGCGCGGGAAGATGTGCTTTTCGTCCCATTCGGCCGCGTGGGGCGTGATCTGATCGGCGGTGAACCGCTGCGCAACCTCGCGGATGGCAAGCTGATCTTCGGTGAGTTGAAACTGTCCGTGCATGGCAGGTGCTCTAGCCGCCTTGTTCGCCCTCGAAAAGAGCGGCGCGGGATCATGGCTTGCGGAAATTTGCTAGTGTGGCAGGTCCGTGCCAAATCCGGATCCATCAATGGGGCGTATGTATCAGAATGATAACCACAACTACGACCCTGATCTTCGTCTACAACGCCAAGAGTGGACTGATTTCGGCGTTCGGCGACATGGTGCACAAGATCGTTTCGCCGGCGACCTACCCCTGCTCCTTGTGCGCGCTGACCTATGGCACGGTGTCGATGCGCGCCGAGTGGCGGCGGTTCCTTGACGGGACCGGGCTGCCGACACGATTCCTCTACCGCGACGAGTTTCGCAGCCATCAGGACGCGCGTGATCTGGCCTTGCCGGTGATCCTGCTGGGCGGGCAAGCGCCGGTGCCGGAGGTGCTGGTCAGCGCAGAGGAGCTTAATTCCCTGCCCGACCTACCCGCCCTGATAGCGCTGGTCGAGGCGCGGCTGGCGGCAGTTACGGGCTGACGGCCTAGACCTCGCGGAGGCGGCACAAGTCGGCCTTCCCAGCCTCGGCCGCAGCCGCAAAGCGTGCCGCATCGGGGGCAAGTCGGCGGATAAGGATGACGCCTTTGGTAGTCGGACTGACGATGGCGCCGGGCTGGGCTGCACTGCCCGGCGGCAGCAGCCGCACGCTCTCCGCGTTGCCCGTTCCGCGCAGGGTCGCAAAATTGTCCGTCTGCCCGTCGAAGAAGGCGAGCGACTGGTAATCCGGCCAGGCCCCCATCCTGAGGTCGAGCACGCTGCCAGGCTTGCTCAGATCATAGCGGCAGAGCGCGTAATAAAGATCGGGTGAGGAGCGCACGACGCTCTGCGTTTGCGGGGTCACGCGCTCGGGCGTGGTGAAGCGGTGGAGCGCAACACCGCGCTGCGCCAGCGCCTCCATCGCACGGTTCATGATGACACCGGGGGTCAGATAAAGCGTCAGCGCGTGGGCTGCGGCAGTGCACAGCGCCAGCGCCAGCAACGGACCAAGCCAGCGCCTCATGATGCGCCCTCGCAAGACAGCCGCGCGATCCGGGGCGCATCGAGCGTTCCGTTGGGGTCAGTCAGCAACGCGGCATCGGGCATATAGAGCCGCAAGGTCAGATCGAAGGTCCCTGCACCGCGGCTCGAAATCCAGTGCGCCGCGCGCTCGGGCCGCCGCGCCGCAATCACCGCTTCCCACGCGCCTGCGCCCGCCCGCTCGGCATCAATGCTGAGCGCGCCGTCGGTGTTGGCGGGGAGCATGCTCCCCGAATCGTATAGCGTGACCGACCACCATCCCCCCGGCATTGGCCCGCCCGTCAGGCGATAGGTGCAGGATTCCCGCAAGGGCTCGCCCGCATCATCCAGCGCACGGGTGAGATAGACCGCTTCGGTCTTGGCTAGCGCGAGCAGTCCATGCCGGGCGACCCGTGCGCGGGTGTAAGGGTCGGCGGCCTTCGATCCGATCGCGAAATCGCTGCGCCAGCCGCCAACATCGACATCGCCGAAGGCCAAGCTGCGCCCCGCAGGCCATAACCCCGCCATCCACAGCGCGCTGCCGAGGCCGAGCGCGCAGCCTGCGACAATCGCGGCGAGATAGGCGAACAGGCGGCGCATCAACCGGGGATGACGGCCTCAGCCTCGATCTCGATTTTCCATTCAGGGCGGCACAACCACGCCACCCCGGCCATGGTCGCTGCCGGGCGAGCTGCGCCGAAGAAGCGCGCATGAACGGCACCGACCGCATCCTGATCGGCGGGATCGGTGAGCAGCATCCGGGTGCGCACCACGTCAGCCGCGCTGCCGCCCAATTCCTCGATCGCATTGACAATAATCGCACAAACCCGCGTCGCCTGCGCGGCGGCATCGCCGGGGGTGGTGGAGCCATCCGGCTCAACCGGTCCGGTGCCCGCGACGATGATACGATTGCCCTCACGCACCGCGCGGGCGAACCCGAAGATCGCCTCGTAAGGCGAGCCCGATGTCACCCTGCGCCGGGCCAATATCTCGCCAGTCATCCGCAGGTGATCTCGACGATTTTCATCTGCGTATCATACCGCACATTCACTCGGTCCTCACGGTAATCCATCGTCCAGGCCGCATTCGGCGGTCCCCAGCGCAAGGACCGCGCGCCGCTGTCTTTGATGATCGCCTCCCCGGTCGATTGCGATGCGTTGCGGCCGACATGGGACTGTGCCGCTGCGGCATTGCACACCATCGGCGCAGGCGGGGGCGGCACGGGCTCGGCTCCGTCAGGCGCCGAATCGCTGATATTCACCACGCAGCCCGACAGCGCGAGCGCCGCGATTCCCAATATAGCCTGCTTCATCGCGTCCTCCCTTGGTTGAGAGGCGGTGCATATCAGGCGGCTGACAGCGTTTGAAGCACAGACAGGCGCCAGCGCGAATATCGCTGTGCGAGCAAGCCTCAGTCCTTGTGCTTTTCCAGCTCGTCACCGGTCACACTCACCACGTGGAGCAGGTTGGTTGCCCCCGGCATCCCGAACGGCACCCCGGCGAGCACGATTAGCTTGGCCCCGGCGCTGGCAAACTTGTGGCGCAACGCCATGCGCTTGCCCTTGCCGATCATCTCTTCGAAGCTGCCGATATCCTTGGTCGCCACCGCGTGCGCGCCCCACAGCAGCGCCATGCGGCGTGCGGTGCGGATCGACGGGGTGAGCACCAGCACTGGGGTCGCTGGACGCTCGCGCGCAACTCGGCGGGCGGTCGAACCACTGGTGGTGAACACTGTGATCGCGCTGATCGGGACGGTGTCGGCGATTGTCATGCAGGCATGGGCCAGCGCGTCGGACGTGGTCGCATCGGGCGGCGTATCGAGGAACCGTACCCGCGCCTTGTAGCCTTCGTCCCGCTCCACCTGCACTGCGATGCGGTCCATCATCGCGACCGATTCTTCCGGCCATGCGCCCGCCGCGCTTTCAGCCGAGAGCATCACGGCGTCTGCGCCGTCATAGACTGCGTTGGCGACGTCGGAGACTTCGGCGCGGGTCGGCGTCGGGGCCTCGATCATCGATTCGAGCATTTGCGTCGCCACGATCACCGGCTTGCCGGCCCGGCGCGCCGCATTGACGATGCGCTTCTGGAGCGGCGGCACTTCGTAGGGTTCAAGCTCCACACCCAGATCGCCGCGCGCGACCATGATCCCGTCAGCCAATTCGATGATCGCATCGAGGCGGTGGACGGCCTGCGGCTTTTCGATCTTGGCGCAGATTGCCGTGCCGTGGGTGCCGATGAGCTTGCGCGCCTCGGCGATGTCCTCCGGGCGCTGCACGAAGCTGAGGCCGATCCAGTCAGCCCCATGTTCGGTGGCGAAGGCGAGATCGCGGCGGTCTTTCTCGGTCAGCGCCGGGATCGGCACTTCGGCATCGGGGACGTTCACGCCCTTGCGGTCGGAAATGACCCCACCAACCTCGGCGCTGCACAGGATGCGGCTTCCATCAGATTCGAGTACTTTCAGCCGGATCTTGCCGTCATTGATCAGCAAGCGTTGCCCGCGCTCCATGATGCCGAACAGTTCAGGGTGCGGCAGGCAGACGCGGTTTTCGTCGCCCGGCGTCTCGTCCCGGTCGAGCACGAAGTGGCCCGAATGGCGGATCACCGCCTGACCATCCTTGAACGTGCCGACACGCAGTTTGGGCCCTTGCAGGTCGGCGAGAATCGCAATCGGGCGGGCAAACTGCTTTTCAAGCGCCCGGATCGCGTGAACCGCCGCCTCGTGATCGACGTGCGCACCGTGGCTCATGTTGAGGCGGAAGGCATCGGCACCCGCCCGCACCAAGCGCTCAAGCATCTCGGGCGAGCGGCTGGCGGGTCCGATGGTGGCGAGAATTTTGACCTTGCGGCCGCGCGGGTCGATCCGTGACTGATCGCGTCGTGACATTTTTGGTGATCCCTAGTTAGGGCCGCCTATGGCACACCCGTTTTTCAACTCAAGGAAAAGCAGCGATGAATAGCAATGCCGATCCGCTCGACAGCCTCGATGATGCACAGGCCGCCGCCGCCTTCCGCCGGCTGGTACGCCACTTGCGCCATCGACATGACGCGCAGAACATCGAGCTGATGGGGCTGGCAGGCTTCTGCCGCAATTGTCTCGCCGACTGGATTCGTGATGCGGGCTATCCCGGCGACAAGGACGCCGCGCGCGAAGTGATTCACGGGATGCCCAGCAGCGAGTGGAAGGCCACGCGCCAGACCCCGGCCACCGAGGAGCAGCTGGCCCGCATGGAAGCCAGTATCGCGAAGAACGCACAGGAATAATTCGCCGGGGCGGTTCAATCGGGGCGGCGGGCTGGCTATCGCACCGCTCAACCGATTCTGTTTGATGGAGAACCCCCATGGCCGACGACGCCCAATCGACCGATGACCGCCTGCGCCTGCTGATCGAGCGCATCGAACGCCTCGAAGAAGAAAAGAAGGGCATCGCTGACGACATCCGCGACGTCTACATGGAGGCCAAGGCGGTCGGGTACGACCCCAAGATCATGCGCCAGATCGTGCGCCTCAGGAAGATGAAGCCCGACGACCGCAGCGAGCAGGACATGCTGCTGGAGACGTACAAGAACGCGCTCGGGATGGCGTGAGGCGGGACGCCCGTGCGCGTCTGTCATTGAAATTGCGTCAAGCTGTGTTATCTCGGTAAGACAGCATTGAGAGGAGAGACAGCAATGGCATCCCCTTGGAAAGACTCGCGCGGCGTCATCGTCAGCACCACCCCGACGCTCGAAGGCCGCCCGATTCAGGACTATCTCGGCATCGTCACCGGCGAAGTGATCGTCGGCGCGAACCTGTTCCGCGATCTGTTCGCCAATATCCGCGACATCGTCGGCGGGCGTTCGGGTTCTTACGAACGCATCCTTGCCGATGCGCGCAATCAGGCCATCGAGGAATTGCAGGCCGAAGCGGCCGCGCGCGGGGCCAATGCCGTGGTCAGCATTGATCTCGATTATGAGGTTATCGGCCCCAATGGATCCATGCTGATGGTCAGCGCCAGCGGCACGGCGGTGCGGGTGTGAACGCTCACGCCAGAGCATAATCCACGATCAGCCACACCGCATTGAATGCTGCGTGGTGCGCGATCGCCGCGCATAGCCCAAGGCGTGTGCGGGTGTAGGCGAGCAGCAACCCGCCAATGGTCTGGGGTAGCACCACCAACAGGCCCAGCGGATGGGTCAACACTGTGAAATTGCCGAGGTGGATCAGACCGAACAGCAGGGTTGATCCCCACACGACCCAGCGGAAATGGCGCACAAACCATTCCGGCACCATCGTATCGCGATGGCTGACCAGTCCCCAATGGACCAGTCCGGCAAACACCAGACCCACCGCACCAAGCCCCACCAACGCGCTATCGTCCGCCCCCAGAATGATACCGGCCAGCAGCAGGCCCATCGCGGCAAAGCCATAGGCGGCAAAGCGCAGCGCGGCCACTTGGCCTTTCAGCCAACTGCGGAACAATAGCTCTTCGAAGACGGGCGCAAAGATCAGGAAACTGATGATCCGGCGCCTGTCCGATTGTGGCGCGAAATCGGGGTCGGGAAGAAAACCGGCCTGTGCGTCGAGGGCCGCCGTCAGGCCCGCCACCAGCCGCGAGATCACGATACCGAGCGCTAACACCGTGACCAGTGCCAGCGCGGCATCGCGGCCCCAGGCCATCGGCTGCGCTACATAACTGGGCCGCACCGCAAATCGCGCCACGTCCGCCAGCCGCTCGCGCCAACCCATCGCGCCCGCCACACGCACCCTTGCATCGCCCTCACCTGCCGGAGTAAGGCGCGCGCTCACATTTCCAACATTCCGGTGAAGTTCGTCCAATGGCAGGCCATTCCAAGTTCAAGAACATCATGCACCGCAAGGGTGCGCAGGACAAGAAACGCTCGGCGATGTTCTCCAAGCTGAGCCGTGAAATCACGGTGGCGGCCAAGATGGGCATGCCCGACCCCGACATGAACCCACGCCTGCGGCTCGCGGTCAACGCCGCCAAGGCGCAGTCGATGCCCAAGGACAATATCCAGCGCGCGATCGACAAGGCGAGCATGGCGGGCGGCGAGGACTACGCCGAAATCCGCTACGAGGGCTATGGCCCGGGCGGCGTCGCGCTGATCGTCGAGGCGCTGACCGACAACCGCAATCGCACCGCGACCAATGTCCGCACCGCGTTCAGCAAGAACGGCGGGAACCTCGGCAGCGAAGGCTCGGTTTCGCACGGCTTCGAACGGCGCGGGCTGATCGAATATTCGGCCGCTGCGGGTGACGAGGAAAAGATGCTGGAAGCCGCGATCGAAGCGGGCGCGGATGATGTCGAATCCTCCGAAGACGGCCACACGATCTGGACCGCCGCCGATGCGCTGCACGGCGTCGCGGGCGAGCTCGAAAAGGTGCTCGGCCCGGCGGACAATGTAAAGCTGGCGTGGAAGCCGGTGCTGAGCGTCGACGTCGACGAAGCGACCGCCGGCACGCTGATGAAGCTGATCGACGCGCTCGATGATGATGACGATGTGCAGACCGTCTGGGGGAACTACGAAATCTCCGACGAGGTGATGGAGAAGTTGGGCTGATCCTCCCCGGCACGGGGAGGGGGACCATGCGCAGCATGGTGGTGGGGCAGGTGCGACTGCTCCTTCCCTCCGATGTCCTGAACAGCCGAGGGTGCCCCTCCACCAGCTTCGCTGGTTCCCCTCCCCCGGTGGGGGAGGAATGATCATCCTCGGCCTCGACCCCTCGCTCTCCTCGACCGGCTGGGGCGTGATCCGCAGCGAAGGCGCGCGGATCAGCCATGTCGCCAATGGCCAGATCAAGACCGACGCCGCCGCACCGATGTCTCAGCGGCTCGCGGCTTTACAGGCGGGGCTGGCCGAGGTGATCGCCGCCCACCAGCCTGCCCGCGCGGCGGCGGAGGAAATCTTCGTTAACAAGAACCCGCAATCAACGCTGAAGCTGGCGCAGGCGCGCGGCGCTGTGCTGGCGGCGTGCGGGGCGGCGGGGCTCACCGTCAACGAACACGCCGCGCGGCTGGTGAAGAAGGCCGTCACCGGCACCGGGGCGGCGGAAAAGGTGCAGGTCGCCGCGATGGTGAAGATACTGCTGCCGGGCGTTGCCATCACCGGAAGCGATGCGGCCGACGCGCTCGCCGTAGCGATTGCCGACGCGCATCTCGCTCCGCGCAGTTGAACAGGAACGCCGCGCGAAGTTGACAAAGTTGACAGGGTGTCAAGCGTTCAATTTTCAATATTCCTATTAAAATTCATATGCTTATCTCAGAAAAGCGAAGTTGACACTTCGGCATCTCCGGGGGGGGCCTGTTCGCCGCGAGGCATGGTGACAACAATGCAAAAAGAGCAGACCAGCCCCTAGCGCGCCCGCATGATGTAGGAAATGCGCTCCGTCCGCTTTCGGATGAGGCGTATGCTGGTGGGAATGGCCGGATGTGGGTGGATTGTCGCCTGAGCCCTCTCCCCTTGCGGGAGAGGGTTGGGAGAGGGGTCCGGAGCAAAGCTCCGGCCCTACCCCCTCTCAACTGCGACTAGGCAGCAAGCTGCCAAGTCTCCGTATCTCTCCCGCAAGGGGAGAGATGACCTTGGCTGCAACGGGGTCGATTGCTGAAAGGCAGGAATTTGCTCCTATGGGGGCAAAGCTGCCTGGACAGTGTTGGGACAGCGCGTCGGGCCTGCTCTTGGCCGAGAATGGGTGGGAAGGCGAATGGCGGCTTTCAAACTTGGCTTGAAACCAACACCTCCGAATCCCGCCAGAGCTGCGCCACGAGAGCGTCGTCTTGCGCGAGCGACGAGGGATGAGGCCATGTCAGGGTTCCTCGCCTGAGTGCAGCATATGTCCGTCCTTCCGGCGCCTCCACACTCGTCGCAAGGCGATAGAGACCGCGCCCGGCGTCGCTCAAGCGGTTCATGCCCTTCGCGAAGGGAACCATCAGCGGCAGGATTGGCCACACCAGAGCGCGTATCGGCCAAGGCTGGCTTCGCGCAAGGCCCGTCCCGGGCGTGAGGCCCGGATCATAGGCGAAGACCCGCCACCCGCCGGTGCGCGCCTCCTCGCTTTGCGCGAGATACCGGGCCGTCATCAGGTTGGCGAGTTTCGAGGTCGAATAGGCGCGCATGCCTGCCACGAGGGGCGAGGCGTCGCCCTGGGGGTCTTCATGGGGATAGGCCAGCCACCGGGCATTGGCATGACGCGGTGGAGGAACACCGGTCTTCTCGCGCGGATCATGCGTCCCGCTCGAGGTGATGACGATCCTCGCGCCCAGTGCGAAGCGCGCAAGCAGCATCCGGAGCATCAGATAATGCGCCAGATGGTTGGTCGCGAAAGTCGCCTCGAATCCGTCCTTGCTGCGCGCAGACACATCCGGGCGCTGCCCCCCTGCATTGAGGACGAGCCGGTTGATCGGCCCTTCCGGCAAGGAGGCGACGAACGAGCGCACGCTCGCAAGGCTGCTGAGGTCAAGCGGGAGTGCCGTCCACCCCGAAGGGATGGAACCGGTATCTCTGGCGCCCATCACGAGGGTCTCGTCTTCGCGCGCGTCTGAAGCGAGGCGCTCCGCAGCATTCCGGCCCAACCCGCGCGTTCCGCCTGTCATGACTGTGAGCATCTTCAATCCTTACGTTGTAAAGTTTACGACGCATAGTTTGTCCGCTAGGAGCCGTCAAGATGAGCTCCAAAGCATCCTATCATCATGGAGAACTGCGGGCGGCGCTGATCGAAGCGGCATTAATAGCGCTCGAGGATGGCGGCATGCGGGCGCTGAGCTTGCGGAGCCTTGCCCGCAGCGTCGGGGTCAGCCCGATGGCACCCTATCACCACTTTGCCGATCGCACCGACCTGATGGTTGCCATCGCAGTCGAGGGATTCAAGCGGCTTCAGACCAGCAAGGAAAGTGCGCTCTCCCAAGCCGGCGCCGACCCCGCGAAAGGTCTCGTCGCCGGGACGCTCAACTACGTCGAATTCATGATCGCCAACCCCAACCTTCATCGGCTGATGCACGATACCCAGTCGGCTGAAGGGGCCATACGTCACGAGCTGACCGAGGCGGCCGCAGCACCGGCTGCGAGCCTGCTTAAGCTGGTCCAACAGCTGCTGAGCACGCATTCGAGCGCCTATTCAGCGCAAATGGCGGCAACCTCGATCTGGAGCTTGGCTCACGGAATTGGCACCTTGGCACTCAGCGGCCAGATTGGCTCTGCAGAGGCGAAGACGGTGGCCCGCGCGGGGGCGGAGGCGCTCATCAGAGGCTGGCTTGCTGATTGACGCCCGCGTGTTGGCAGGGAAAGTGCTTTTCCAAATGACCGAAATGGGGTCGTTTGCGGAAGGTCTGCTTTCGGCGCAAGGGAGGCGATAGCTGCCCGTCCGCTTTCGGGTTCGCGGCTGATCGCGGCGAATGACTGCATCTGAGTGGTAAGCTGCCATCAAACTCTCGTCGCCCCGTGCTTGACACGGGGTTTGGCTTTTCTTTTCCGTCGCCGGGATATTTGGCTATGGAAGTTTGCGCTGGTTGAGGCGGAGAACCCCGGTTGGGACGACTTGTGGGAACAGTGGTTCGCGCCTGATACAGCGCAGAAGTAGCCAAGCCCCGTGTCAAGCACGGGGCGACGATGGAAGAAATGTCTGCTCCAGTCTCGCTCCCCGAACGGCAGATTTTTTCCCAAGCCCCACTGGAGCGACCGGTTTTCTGTGCCATACCGCACGCACTTCAGACCCTGACCGGCACGAAAGACCACAATCATCAATGGCTAACATCCACCTTTACGGCATTCCCAACTGCGACACGGTGAAGAAGGCGCGCGTGTGGCTCGACGCGCAGGGGCGGGAATACACCTTCCACGATTACAAGAAGGAAGGGGCGGAGCCCGAGCGCATTGCCGGCTGGATCGCGACCGCCGGCCTTGATGTGGTGGTCAACCGCAAGGGCACAACCTACCGCGCGCTGTCGGACGCGGACAAGGCCCTGGCCGCCAGCGCAGACACCGCGCCAGCGTTGCTCGCCGCCAACCCCTCGGTGATCAAGCGCCCGATCGCGGAGCACGCAGGCGGCCTGTTAGTCGGCTTCAAGGCGGACGAATGGGCCGCGGCGCTCGGCTGAAGCCCACATTCCGATGAACCCGCTGGAGATGATCGCCGTCGCGCTCGGGCTGGCCAATGTCGGCCTGCTCGTGCGGCGTTCTATCTGGAACTACCCGTTCGGCATGGCGATGGTGGCGCTCTATTTCGTGATTTTCCGCGACGCGCGGCTGTATGGCGAGGCGGCGTTGCAAGTGTTCTTCTTCGTCGTCCAGGGCTGGGGCTGGTGGCTGTGGGCGCGCGCCGGAGGCATGGCGCAGCTGGTCGAGGTGCGCTGGATGGACGGGCGGGCGCGGGTCGCCGCGCTGGTGCTGGTCGCGGGATCGAGCGTCGGGATCGGCTGGGCGATGGCGCGCTTCACCGATGCCGCCCTGCCCTATGCCGATGCGACCATCGCCGGGGCGAGCGTGGTGGCGCAGGTGCTGCTCGCGATGCGCCGGGTCGAGAATTGGGCGCTGTGGATCGCCATCAATGTGCTGTCGATCGGGGTCTATCTCAACCGTGAGCTCTATCTCACCGCCGGGCTTTATGTGGCGTTTCTGGTGCTCGCGACGGCAGGCCTGATCGCATGGGCCAAGGCCGCACGCTCGGGCGAGGCGATTGCGGCGTGATGCGGCGCGGGTTCCTGCTCGGCAAATTTATGCCCCCTCATGCCGGGCACATGGCGCTGATCCGGGCGGCGCGGGCGCTGGTGGACGAGCTGACGGTGCTGGTGTGCTGGTTGCCCGATGATCCGATTGCAGGCGCAGTGCGGTTGGGGTGGATGCAGGATCTGCTCCCCGATTGCCGGGTGGTGGGCCACGGCGCGGTGGTGCCGCAAGCGCCCGAAGACAGCGCCGATTTCTGGCCGATCTGGCGCGGGATCGTTGCCGCAGCGCACCCCGAAAGCATCGACTATCTCTTCGCGGGCGAGGATTACGGCGCGGAACTGGCGGCGCAAGTCGGCGGGCTGTTCGTGCCGCTGGGGGGCCGGGTGCTGGGATTGGTGGATGACCCGCTCTCAGGCCTTTCGGGCAGTGCCGTGCGCGCCGATCCGGCGGCGCATTGGGCCTACCTGCCAAAGCCGGTGCAGGCCCATTACCGCCGCACCATCTGCCTTCACGGGGCAGAGAGTACCGGCAAGACCACGCTGGCCGCCGCGCTCGCCGCAGAGACCGGCGCGATGACCGTCGGCGAGTATGGCCGCAGCCATTGCGAGGTGCACAAGGCGCCGCTCACCCGCGATGACTTGCTCCTGATCGGCGCTGCGCAGCAGGCGATGATCGCCGCCGCTGCCGAGTGGGCCGGACCACTGCTGCTGACCGACACCGATGCGCTGATGACCGCCGCATGGTGCGAAATGCTGCTGGGCGAGCGGCCGCAAGAACTGATGCAGTCACCCAAGGCCGACCTTTACCTGCTGCTCGAACCCGATCTGCCGTGGATCGACGATGGCACGCGCTTTTTCGCCGATCCGGCCGACCGTCACAGGTTTGCAAGGATCGTCGCCCAAGTGCTGGACGATGCCGCCGTGCCGTTCGTGCGGATTGCCGGGCAAGGGCCCGAACGGCTCGCCGCTGCGCGGGCCGCGATAGGAGCGCTGAATGATTGATCCCCGCCTGATCCTTGCCGCGCTGCTGGCTGCGGCCTCGCCCGTGGCGGCGCAGGATATGCTGATCATCGCCCACCGCGGCGCGAGTGCTGAGCGGCCCGAGCACACGCTGGCCGCCTATGAGCTCGCGATTGATCAGGGCGCGGATTATATCGAGCCTGATCTGGTTGCGACCAAGGATCTGGTGCTGGTCTCGCGCCACGAGAACGAGCTGTCGGGCACCACCGACGTGGCGAGCCGCGAGGAGTTCGAGGATCGCCGCCGCGACAAGACCATCGATGGGCAGAAGGTCGCCGGCTGGTTTGCGGAGGACTTTACCCTCGCCGAACTGCGCACTCTGCGCGCGAAAGAGCGCATCCCCTCGCTCCGGCCCGGCAATGCGCGGTTTGACGGGCTGTATCAGGTGCCAACGTTCGCCGAGATCGTGAAGCTGGTGCGCGCCAAGGAAGCGGCGACGGGGCGGCGGATCGGGCTTTACCCCGAATTGAAGCACCCCGAATTTCTGTTGCAGAATGACGGGATCGACATGGTCGATCTGCTGCTGCGCGAGTTCCGCACGCTGGGCATTACGCCCGCCGACCCGGTGTTCATCCAGAGCTTCGAAATTGCCCCGCTCCAACGCCTGAGGCAGCGCGGCGGTGGGTTCAAGCTGGTGCAGTTGGTCGCCCCCATCGGCGGCCCGGCGGATGAACCCGCGATGCGCTATGCCGAAATGGTGACGCCGACGGGGCTGGCCGAGGTCGCGAAATATGCCGACGCGGTGGGCGCGCATATCGCGCTGGTCCTGACGCCTGAGGGCGCGCCGACGGCGCTGGTGGCGGATGCCAAGGCGGCGGGGCTGGCGGTGCACGCATGGACGATCCGGCCCGAGAACGACTTCCTGCCACCAATGCTGCGGACGGGGGACGAGCCGAAGGGCCGGGGCTGCGGCGATATGAAGCTGGCTGCGATGCTTAAAGCGGCGGGCGTTGCGGGCGTGTTTAGTGATGGGGCGCTGAAGGGGCGGGTGTGCTCCTGACCCTCTCCGCTCGTCATCCCGGCGCAGGCCGGGACCCAGAGCGGCAAGCACTGCACGTCGCTTCACTGGGCCCCGGCCTGCGCCGGGGTGACGACGTCAGGCGCGCTTTGCACTCAGAATATAATTCAGCGACATATCATCCGACAGATGCAGCCCCTTGCCCGGCCGCCATGCGATCCCGCGCTTGGCCGTCACGGTCAGCCCCGCATCCGCCAGCAGCGCTTCCAACTCCTCGGGCGTGATGAAATCCTCCCAGTGGTGCGTGCCCTTGGGAACATAGCCGACCGCTTCTGCCGCCCCGACCAGCAGCACGCGGCTCGCCGCCGTCCGGTTCGGTGTCGACATCACGAGCAACCCGTCAGGCGCCAGCCGCGCCGCCACATCGCGCAGGAAAGCAGGCTTGTCGGCTACGTGCTCGATCACCTCGACGCTGGTGACAAGGTCGAAGGTGCCAATATCCAGCGCCGCCACCTCGCCCGCCATGTAGCGGATATCGAGGCCGACGCCCTCCGCATGAGCGCTCGCCGCCGCGACATTCTCCGCCGCCGCGTCAACACCCGTCACCGCCGCGCCCAGCCGCGCCAGCGGCTCGCACACCAGCCCTGCCCCGCAGCCGATGTCGAGCGCCGCCTTGCCCGCCAGCGGCCTGGCCGAAGCCCGCGATCCCGGCCAATGCGCGTCAATCGCGTCGCGGATAAAGGCCATGCGCACCGGGTTCACCTGATGGAGCGAGGCCATCGGCCCCTTGGGGTTCCACCAGTCGCGCGCGAGGCCAGCGAAGAAATCGGCTTCCTCGGGGCGGATAGTTACATTCGATAGGTTTGCGTTTCCCATAAACCGCCCTTAACAGCCGCCGCGAACACTCACCAGCAGGAGCTTTGGCGCCTTGGCTCGTATCGTGATGAAATTCGGCGGCACCTCGATGGCCGGGACGGAGCGTATCCGCCGGGTGGCCAATATCGTGCGCGCGCAGGCCGCCCGCGGGGATCAGGTCGCGGTGGTGGTCAGCGCCATGGCGGGCGAGACCGACCGGCTCGTGAACTTCTGCCGCGAGGCAAATCCGCTGTACGATCCGGCGGAATATGATGTCGTGGTGGCCAGCGGCGAGCAGGTCACCAGCGGCTTGCTGGCGCTCACGCTGCAAGCCTTGGGCTGCAAGGCGCGTAGCTGGCTGGGCTGGCAGCTCCCGATCAAGACCATCGAAGCCCACGCCAAGGCCCGCATCGACGAAATCGACGCACCCGCACTGATCGCCGCGATGGAAGCGGGCGAGATTGCGGTGATCCCCGGCTTTCAGGGCGTGTCCGCAGATGGCCGCATCACCACGCTGGGGCGGGGGGGCTCCGACACCTCGGCGGTCGCCGTCGCCGCCGCGATCAAGGCCGACCGCTGCGACATCTACACCGACGTTGACGGCGTCTACACCACCGATCCCCGCATCGTCGCCAAGGCGAAGAAGCAGAAGGCGGTGACCTACGAAGAAATGCTCGAACTCGCCAGCGTCGGGGCCAAGGTGCTCCAGACCCGTTCTGTCGGCCTCGCCATGAAGGAAAAGGTGCGGGTGCAGGTGCTATCGAGCTTCATCGGCGAAGGCGCCCCGCCCGCTGATGATCTGCCCGGGACAATGATCGTCTCGGACGAAGAAATGGACGAATTGGTGGAGAAGGGCCTGATGGAACGCCAGCTTGTGACCGGCATCGCGCATGACAAGAACGAGGCGAAGGTGATCCTCACCCGCGTGCCCGACCGTCCGGGCGCGGTGGCGAACATCTTCGAACCGCTCGCCGCGGCCAGCATCAATGTCGACATGATCATCCAGAACGTCGGCCGCGACAAGGGCGAGACCGACGTGACCTTTACTGTGCCGCAATCCGATCTGGCCCGTGCGCAAGCGCTGCTCGAAGACCGCCGCGATTCCATCGGCTTCAACCGCATCATCACCGACAGCAAAATCGCCAAGATATCTGTCGTCGGCGTCGGCATGAAGAGCCACGCGGGCGTCGCGTCCTCGATGTTCCGGGCACTGTCGGATCGCGGGATCAACATCCAGGCAATCTCCACCTCCGAGATCAAGATCAGCGTCATGATCGACGAAGACGAGACCGAACTCGCCGTCCGCGTCCTGCACACGGCTTACGGGCTGGATGCGGTTAGCTGAAAAGCAGTCCGGTTCATCTGAATTAACCACTATTGGTGACTGCGCTTTAACCTTTCCAGCCGGATTGTGCGGGCTCTCACGCAGAGAGCGAAAGGGCGCACATCATGGCCATCAAGGCCCATCTCGATTCTGCGGCAGCGGGCGATAGCCAGCGCGCCGTCCCCCGCCGTGACTTACGGCTGTCAGCCAGCGGGCTCACCCCTGATGGCGAGGAAGCCAACGTCACCATCCACAATATCTCGGCCGCCGGGCTGCTGATCGAAACCGCGCTCGATCTGGCGGCGGGCGAGCAGCTGGCGCTCGATCTGCCCGAGGCGGGGATCGTCACCGCGGCAGTGGTGTGGCGCAGTGAGCGGCTTTACGGCTGCGCCTTCGAACAGGCGATCGGCCCGGCGGCGCTGGCCGCCGCGCAATTGCAGGGCTTTGCGCCCGGCGTGCCGAACCAGCCGCGGCAATCGGCACTGGCGACGCAATCGAGCGAGGCACTGGGGTCGCGGCTCAACCGGCTGCGGCGCGAGGCGGGGCTGACGCTCGCCGATGTCGCAGCCACGCTCGGGGTCAGCAAGCCGACCGTCTGGGCATGGGAAAAGGGCAAGGCCCGCCCCCTGCCCGAACGGCTGGATGCAATTGCTGCCGCGCTCGGCGTAGCGCCCGACATGCTCGCCCCCGGCCCGGGCAGCGATGGCGAGATCGGCGCCGTGATCGCCGAGTGCCGCGAGCGGATTGCCGCAGCCTGCGGAACCTCCTCCCAATCCGTCCGGATCATGATCGAACTGTAAGCAGTTCCGGGCTCCTGAGACTAGAAGTGGTTACCTAATGCGGACAATACGTATTGGATAGACTGCCCCAACTGCAAAATATGGTAAACGAAATCCGGAGGTGATTCGTTTTTTAGTCGAGTATATTTACTTAGCTAACAATAATAGAGATCTTTTTCGAGAAAACAGGGGAAATGTTTTCACCTAATCGAATCGCGTTAGTTACCAAGTAAATCTGACTAGGAGCGAGTTGGCGAATCTTTCGTTGAACCGCTGGGGCACTGTCGGCATGAAAATTGGTTTGAGTGACGTCGAAGGCCACGTCTTGCATGGCCTGCTGGAGGAAACCTCCGGCGATATTGTGATCCGCCTCGACCGGCATGGATTCATCATTCACGCATCGGCCAATATTGCCGAGCTGGGGCTCGATCTATCCGGCGCATTGCTGCTGCCGCACATCACTGATCTGGCCGATCGCAATCATGCCGCTTTTCTGGGCGAACATGTCAACGCGGCGCTCGCCGGGCGCCCGCAGACCGGCTGGACCGAATTTCCCGTGATCGCCTGCCCTGAACGCGACACCTGCCGGGAAGCGCACTGCCAGCGCTGGTACGCGCTCAGCCTCAGACCGATGTGCGACAACACCGGCACGCCTGATGGGGCGATGTGCCTGATGCGATCGGTCCAGCAAGTGCGCAGCCTCGAAGGCGAATTGCACGCCCGCGCGGTTACCGATCCGCTGACGGGGCTCGCCAATCGGCAGGCGTTTTGCGCCAGCTTACGGCGGCACCTGGCCAAGGGCGGCGGGCAGATGATCGCTGTCTTCGCGGTCGATGCGATGCGCGCGCTGTTGATGCGCTATGGCCAACGCACGGCGGACGAAGTGCTGTGGGGCTTTGCCAAGTTCCTCGAAACAATGGCGCTTCCGGGGCATGAACTGGCGCAGCTGGATGGCGAGCGTTTCGCGGTGCTGCTGCCTGAAATGGCCTCACGCGGCGCGCGCGAATGGGCCGAGGATGTGGTGACCACCTTCGCCGGCCTGGCCGCTCCCGTCTCAGCCAAGGCGCCGCAATTGACTGCAAGCGCAGGCCTTGCGCGGGTGGAATGCACGGTCGACTGGACCTTGCGGGAGGCGGAACTCGGCCTCGTACTGGCGCGCGCCGGTGGCGGAGGGAAGGTGGGTTTAGCGGGGTATCGGCGGGCAGCGTGACGCCCGGCTAGACTCGCGCGGGCGGATGGGTAATGCCTCCGACATGAGCCACATTGCCACCATCCTGCTGCTCGGTTCGGGCGAGTTGGGCCGCGAATTCGTGATTGCCGCCAAGCGCCTCGGTGCGCGGGTGATCGCCTGTGACAGCTATGACAATGCCCCCGCGATGCAGCTGGCAGACGCGCGCGAGGTGTTTGCGATGCTCGACGGCGCGGCGCTGCGCGCTGCGGCAGAGAAGCACCGGCCCGATCTGATCGTCCCCGAAATCGAAGCGATCCGCACCGAAGTGCTCGTCGACCTGGAGGCAGAGGGCTTCACCATCGTCCCCTCCGCCCGCGCGGCACAGCTGACCATGAACCGCGATGCGATCCGCGATCTGGCCGCGGGAGAGCTGGGCCTCGTCACTTCGCAATACGGCTATGCCGAAAGCTTTGCCGAAGCGCGCGAGGTCGCAGCCCGCATCGGCTATCCGCTGGTCATGAAGCCCGTGATGTCCTCATCGGGCAAGGGCCAGAGCAAGGTCGACACGCCCGAAGCTTTGGAAGCCGCGTGGGACTATGCCGTCGCCAATATGCGCGGCGACCGGGCGCGGGTGATCGCTGAGCAGTTCATCGCCTTCGACTATGAAATCACTCTGCTGACCGTGCGCCACGCAGGCGGCATCAGCTTCTGCCCGCCCATCGGCCACCGGCAGGAGCGCGGCGATTACCGCGAAAGCTGGCAGCCCGCCGCCATGTCGCCCGCCGCGCTAGCCGCCGCGCAGGACATGGCGGCCAAGGTCACCGCCGCGCTGCAAGGCGGCGGGCGCGGCTGGGGGCTGTATGGCGTCGAGTTCTTTGTGAAGGGCGAGGAGGTGATCTTCTCCGAGCTGTCCCCGCGTCCGCACGATACTGGGATGGTGACGCTGGCCTCGCAGGATCTGAACGAGTTCGACCTGCACGCCCGCGCGATCCTCGGCCTGCCGGTGCCGGATAGCATCGCCGCCCGCCCCGCCGCCTCGGCCGTGATCCTCGCCGACCGCGATTGCGATGACTTCGGCTTCGAGGGGCTGGCCGAAGCACTCGCCCTCTCTCCGCAAGTCGATGTGCGGATCTTCGGCAAGCCTGTCACCCGCCCCTACCGCCGGATGGGCGTGGCGCTCGCTCGTGCGGACGATGCGCCCGCAGCCGTCATCCTCGCCAAGCAAGCCGCCGCAGCCGTGCGGATTGTCTATTCCCCGACAAGCGACTAGGGCGCGCGCCATGACAACCTATCCTCATACCGCCGCCCTGATGAAGCGCGGCACCGACTTCCTCGGCTGCGAGACCGCGATCATGTGCGGCGCAATGAGCTGGGTGAGCGAGCGCAACCTTGTCGCCGCGATCAGCAACGCGGGCGGGTTCGGCGTGATCGCCTGCGGAGCGATGACGCCCGACATCCTTGACCGCGAAATTGCCGCGACCAAGGCGCTGACGTCCAAGCCCTTCGGTGTGAACCTTATCACCATGCACCCGGCGCTGTTCGATCTGATCGCGGTGTGCCGCAAGCATGGCGTCACCCACGTGGTGCTTGCCGGCGGCATCCCGCCCAAGGGCAGCGTCGAAGCGATCAAGGATGGCGGCGATACCAAGGTGATCTGCTTCGCCCCCACGCTTGCACTCGCCAAGAAGCTGCTGCGTTCCGGTGCGGATGCGATGGTGATCGAAGGGATGGAGGCAGGCGGCCACATTGGCCCGGTCTCCACCAGCGTGCTGGCGCAGGAAATCCTGCCCGAACTCGCCGCCGACCACCTGATCTTCGTCGCGGGCGGCATCGGCCGGGGCGAGGCGATTGCCAGCTACCTCGAAATGGGCGCAGCCGGTGTGCAATTGGGCACGCGCTTTGCCTGCGCGACCGAGAGCATCGCCCACCCTGCCTTCAAGAAGGCCTTTTTCCGCGCCTCGGCCCGCGAAGCCGTCGCCAGCGTGCAGGTCGATCCGCGCTTGCCGGTGATCCCGGTGCGCGCACTCAAGAACAAGGGCACCGAGGAATTCACCGCCAAGCAGCGCGAAGTCGCCGCGCTGCTCGATGCAGGCGAAGTCGACATGGGCGAAGCGCAGCTCCAGATCGAACATTTCTGGGCGGGCGCCCTGCGCCGTGCGGTGATCGACGGCGATGTTGAAAACGGCAGCGTGATGGCCGGACAATCGGTCGGCATGGTCACCAAGGAAGAACCCGCCGCTGACATCATCGCCGAGTTGATGAGCCAGTGCGAGGCGGCGCTCGCGCGGTAAGATGGCGCAACCGCTGATCCTCACCCTCGCCTGTCCCGACCGGCCCGGCATCACCGCGCGGGTCACGGGGTTTCTGTTCAAGCGCAATTGCAACATCCTCGACGCGCAGCAATTCAACGACCGCGCCGGGAACGGGGGCGGCGACCGCTTTTTCATGCGCGTGGTGTTCGACCCCGATGGCTCGACCGCCGAGGGGTTGCGCAGCGATTTCGCGGCGCTGGCCGGCGAATTCGCGATGGAATGGACGATGGTCACCGAAGACCGCCCGCGCCGCACCATCATCCTTGTCAGCAAGTTCGATCACTGCCTCGTCGACCTCCTCTACCGCTGGCGGACGGGCGAGCTGCCGATCGATCCGGTGGCCATCGTCTCCAACCACCCGCGCGAGGCCGCGATCCGGGTGGATATCGGCGATGTCCCGTTCCACCACATCCCGGTGACCCCCGACACCAAACCCGCCGCCGAGGCGCAGTTCCGCGCGCTAGCGGATGAGACGGACGCCGAGTTGATCGTGCTGGCGCGCTACATGCAGGTGTTCTCGGACGAACAATCCGGCCATTTCGCCGGGCGTTGCATCAACATTCACCACTCCTTCCTGCCCGGGTTCAAGGGCGCGCGGCCCTACCACCAGGCGCACGAACGCGGGGTGAAGATCATCGGCGCGACCGCGCATTTCGTCACCGCCGACTTGGACGAAGGCCCGATCATCCATCAGGATGTTGAGCGGATCACCCATGCCGACAGCCCCGAAGACCTGGTGCGCAAGGGCCGCGATATCGAGCGGCGGGTGCTCGCCGAAGCGGTGCGGCTGTTTGCGCAGGAACGTGTATTGATGAACGGCACACGGACGGTGGTGTTCAGAGGCTAATTCAGACGGGGGTACGGCGCATGATCAAGGCAATCGCAGGGGCGGCGTTGATGCTGCTCTCGGTTCCCGTGGCAGCGCAGGAATCTGCCCCGTTTGCACCCGACTGCACCGCCATTGCCGCCTTCCTTGACCGCGCTGTGACAGAGGGCCGCACGGTCGGCGCTTCAGCGCTGGTGTGGAAAGACGGCACCGAAGCCTGCTTCACCACCGCTGGCGATGCTGACCGCGAAGCAGCCCGCTCCATTGCGCGCGATACGCTGTTCCAGATCTATTCGATGACCAAGCCGGTGACCGGCACCGCCCTGATGCAGCTGTGGGAGCAGGGCAAGTTCGGGCTCGACGATCCGCTGGAATGGCACCTGCCCGAATATGCCGCGCTGAAGGTCGCTGATGGGACAAACCCTGATGGCTCGCCGATCCTGCGGGCTCCGCGCCGCAAGGTGACGGTGCGCGATGTGCTGCGTCACACGGCGGGCTTCACCTATGGCCCCGAAGGCCCGCCGCAGAATGCCGCCGACCGGGTGTGGGCCGAGCTTCAGCCGCTGTCCTCCACCAACACGCTGGCGGAGTTCTCGCAGAAGATGGCGCAGGTGCCGCTGCTGTTCGATCCCGGCACGCACTGGAATTACAGCGCGGGCGTGGATGTGCAGGCGCGGCTGGTCGAGGTGCTGTCGGGCCAGCCCTTTGCCGACTATGTCGCGCAGCATATCTTCCGGCCGCTCGGCATGACGGACAGCGGGTGGCAGCGCAGCGCGGCTGACCGCCCGCACCTCGCCCGCATCTATGAAGGCGAGAACGGCGCGCTGGCGCCGTGGCCGGATGACAGGCTGCTCAATGCCAGCTTCATGGGCCAGCCGATGACGATGGGCGGATCGGGGATTGTCACGACGGTCGATGATTACATGACATTCGCGCGGATGCTGCTGGGCGAAGGGTCGCTAAACGGGGTCCGCATTCTCAAGCCTTCGACCATCCGGCTGATGGCGAGTGACCAGCTCGATCCGCGCATCGCGCCCGCGAACCGCTCATGGCTGGTGGGCAAGGGCGGCGGCGGGTTCGGCTTCGATGTCTTCGTGCGCACCGCGCCCCCGGCAACGCCGGACGAGAACCGCGGCAGTGTCGGCGAGTTCTATTGGGACGGTTACCCCTCGATGCTGTTCTGGGTCGATCCGGCGCAGGACATGGCGGTGGTCTTCGCAACGCAGAAGCTGCCGTTCGATACCGATCTGCACCGCGATGTCCGGGTGGCGGTCTACGGCGCGGACTATACCGGGCCTCCGGGCGACTAGCGCATTTTTCGCAGTGGTCAGGGTCGGGCGGAGCGCGCAGTCTGGCGGGCATGATCGTTGAACGCCTCGACCATGTGAACATCATCACCGACCGGCTGGCCGAGACCGCGCGGTTCTATGCCGAGCTGCTCGATCTGGAAGAACGCGACGGCCCGCCGCCGCTCCCGCCGCATCAGGTGCGCTGGATGTATGACGCGAGCGGGCAGGCGATCCTGCACATCAATTCGGTCGAATGCCCGCGTGCCTTCGACCGTGCGGTGATACCAGGGGCCGAGACCGGGGCGATTCACCATGTCGCATTGCGCTGTGGGGCGTTTGATGTGGTGAAAGCGCGGCTCGATGCGCGCGGGGCGGAGTACCGGGTGAACGATATCCCCTCGATCGGGCTGCGGCAGATCTTCACCGCTGATCCAAACAATGTGCTGCTGGAACTGAACTTTTTCACCACGTAACCCCCCTCCCCTTGCGGGAGGGGCTGGGGGAGGGGTCGAGGCCGGAAGGCCTCGCACATTGCCGCTGGCGTGGAGCCCCCTCCCCCCGGCCCCCTCCCGCAAGGGGAGGGGGAGATCACGCCCCGCCCGCCACCAGCGCGCGCCACACCGGAGGCGCATTCTCGTCCTCCAGCGGGTTCCACACCTTTGCCATACGCGCGCGGGCCTCGGGTTCGGGCACACCAGCAGCGCAATCGAGCAGGTAGAAGAACGCCGTCACCCGCCAGTTCATGATGCAATGCACATGATGCGGGCCGGGATGGGCGGCGAGAGCCTGCTCTAACGCCGCCACATGGTCGGGCGTCGGCGCGTCGAAGGGCACCGGGATGTGGGTGTAAGCGATCCCCGCAACCGCCATCAGCGCCGCCTCATCCGCCAGCGCCTCGGGGTGTTCGGTCAGGGCGAGGTTCACCACGTGCCGCACGCCAATGGCCGCGAGGCGTACCGGATCATGCGCTTCGAGTTTGCCCGAGGTCGTGATCCCGTCCGCGCGGCGCTGCCAGTTGCGGATATCCTCGGGATCGCCGCTCATGGCTTAGCCCTTGGGCGGGGCGGGCAGGTCGATCGCCTGCACTTCGGTGCCGATGGCGTAGAGCCGGACGCCCTTGTCGGTGCGCACGGCTTGGAACTTGTTGGCCGCCCGCGCGATGGGTGCGCGCTCCCACGTCTTGCCGCCGTCCTTCGTGGCAAAGCCCCCTGCCGCCGTGCCGACAAAGCCCACATCCGCGCTGACGAAGCCGATGCCGAACTGGCGCGCGGCCTTGTCCTGCGCGATTTCGATCTCGCGCCATGTCCGCCCGCGATCATCGCTGCGGATCACCAGTTGGGTGGCACGTTCGGGATCGTAGCTTTGCACCGTGGCGTAGCCGGTGTCGCCGCCTTCCGGGAAGCTGGCCTTCCAGATCAGCTCATAGGCGCGGCCCGAGCGGTAGACTTCCTTCCACGTCTTCCCGCCATCTTCGGTGCGCAGCACCAGCCCTTCCGCCTGCGCGGGATCAGCGTTGGTGGCGGCGAAGACGAGGCCGGTGTTCTCATCGAAGAACTTCACGTCGAGGATCATGCCCGCGTGCGCGCTCATATCGATCACGCTCCACGTCTCGCCCCCATCGACCGAGCGCAGCATCCCCGTCGGCCCGCCCACACGCCCGGCGGCGTGGATGATGGTGCGGGGCCTGAGTTCGCCCTGATAGATGCGCTTCACTGGCAGGATGTCGATCGCACAGACGCCCTTGATCGTGGCGTCCCCGGTATCGACCGCTTCCCACGTCACCCCGCCATCGCGGGTGCGGTAGAGCGGGGTTTCGTCGGTGACGCCGGGGTAATATTCGGTGCCGATATTGCCGATGAAGCCGTTCTGGCGGTCAACGAAGCCGACCGCGCGGACGAAGGTGCCGGGGCGGCTCGCGATCTTCTGCCATGTCGCGCCGCCATCCTTGGTGGCGAACAGATCGCCTGCGCCGGTGCCGTACCAGCCGTGCTCGGCATCGACGAAGCTGACAGAGTCGCGCTTCCCGCGATAAGCCTCGGTGGCGAAAGTGCGCCATTCGTCCGCAGCCGGAGCGACAGCGACAGGCGCGGCCTCCTCGGCGGCGAGCGGCATGGCATAGGCAAGTGCGGCGATTGCCGCGGCAGTAATCAGCTTCATGTGGTGCGACCCCTTGTTTGGCCTAGCGGCGGGCGACCTTCCTCCCCGCCTCGATGGCCTTGTCTGCGTTGGCCCGGCTGATGACATAGGCACGGATCGCTTCGATCTCCTCTTTCGACAAAGAGCCTTTGAAACTCGCCATACCGTTGTTTTTCAGCACGCCGTCATGCACCACAGCGCTCCACGCCGCCGCGCTTTCGAGCGAACCGGCGCGGCGCAGGTCCGGCAACACGGTTGAACCCACCGCGCCCGGCGCATGGCACACCGCGCAGTAACGGCCATACTTCACCTGCCCCACCGCGATCACCTCGGGCGCAGCCGTGCTGGGCGGCGGGTCGAGCGGCAAGTCGGCCAGCGCTGGTTCGGGCGGCAGTTTCGCCGTCCCGCCGATCTTGAACACCAGCAGGCGCGAGATGTTGCGCACCGGGGCCTTGCGGTTGATCAGATCGCCATCGACCGACAGCGCATAGGCCCCGCCCCAACCCGCCAGCACCGCGACATATTGCTCGCCATTGACGGTATAGGTGACAGGCGGCGCGACCACGCCGGTCTGCGCGGCGAAGCTCCAGAGCTTCTTGCCATTGGCGGCATCATAGGCGTTGAACTCGCTGCCGGTGGTGCCTTGGAACACCAGCCCGCCGCCGGTCGCCAGCAAGCCGCCGTTCCACGGCCCCGGATGCTCGACCGTCCAGCGCGCCTTCTGCGCCACCGGGTCCCACGCCACCAGCCGACCCTTGAGCGTACCGGCGACCTCCTTTCGGAAGCCCCCGTCAGACGGCAATTCGCCTGCCAAGCTGAAGCCGACGTTGAAGCCGCGCGCGCGATCAGGCTTCCAGTTGGCCTCGGGCGCATACATCATCCCCGCTTCGAAGGCCGGGATGTAAACCAGATTCTCGGTCGGGCTATAGGCCATCGGGTGCCAATTGTGTCCGCCCAGCGGCCCCGGCAGCACCAGCGCGGGCTTGCCGGTCTTGTCGATCCGGGTTTCGGGGTTCTCGATCGGGCGGCCGGTCTTGGGATCGACGCCCGTCGCCCAGTTAAGTCCGACATAGGGCTTGGCCGAGATGAACTGCCCCGTCTCGCGGTCGATCACGTAGAAGAACCCGTTCTTGGGGGCCTGCATCAGCACTTTGCGGGGCTTCCCGTCGATCTCCATGTCGGCGAGCATGATGTGCTGGGTCGCGGTGAAATCCCAAGTTTCGCCCGGCGTGGTCTGGTAGTGCCAGACATATTCGCCCGTCTTGGGCCGGATCGCGACGATGCTGGAGAGGTAAAGGTTGTCCCCTTCCCCCGTCCCGTCCTTGCCCGGGCTGCGATAGGCGCGGTTCCACGGAGAGCCGTTACCCACCCCGATATAGAGCAGATCAAGCTCGGGATCGTAGGCCATCGAATCCCACACCGTCCCCCCGCCGCCGATGGCGTCGTTGGCGCCCAGCACGTCCATGTTCCACGTTTCCGCGGCCTTCTGGAGATAGGCGGGCTGATCCTTGGCATCGCCGCCTTCGGGCACGGTATAGAACTTCCATAACTGCTCGCCGCTGCCCGCGTCATAGGCCGCAACAAAGCCGCGCACGCCGAACTCGGCCCCGCCATTGCCGATGATCACCTTGCCATCGATCACGCGCGGAGCGCCGGTGATGGTGTAGCTTTTCGACTGATCAACCGTGACCTTCTCCCACGCGACCTTGCCCGTCTCGCGGTCAAGCGCGATCAGGCGGCCATCCAGCGTGCCGAAGAACAGCTTGTCGCCCCATGCTGCCAGCCCGCGGTTCACGACATCGCAGCAGGCCTTCACGGCGGTCTCGCCCGGAACCTGCGGGTCATACTCCCACAGCTTGGCACCCGTGGTCGCGTCGAACGCCTTCACCTTGCTCCAAGCGGTGGTGAGGTAGAGCTTGCCGTCGATCACCAGCGGGGTCGCCTCCTGCCCGCGTCCGGTGTCCATATCGGCATACCACGCGAGGCCGAGCTGGCCGACATTCTCGCGGTTGACCCCATCCAGCGGCGAAAAGCGCTGTTCGGAATAGGTGCGCCCGTGGCTCACCCAATTGGCCGAATCGCCATCCGCACCGATCAGCACGGCGGACGTGATGCGCCCCTCCTCGCCCCCGTCAGCGCCGCCGAAAATCTGGCTACAATTGGCCAGCGTGCCTGCCGACAGCAATAATGCTGCGCCCAGCGTCCACCGCTTCAGGTCCATCGATCCCACTCTCCTGTGTTTTCTTTTGCCACCTATGTTGCCGATACAATCAGCGCTTGTCCATGCCTGCCGCTCCTGCCTATCTGTCGCCATGGCGGGGGCCGCAGGAGAGATTTCAATGTGCGAAGAAAGCAAGCTGGCCGAATGGGCCAAAGCCACCATCAGCCGTCGCCAGTTCGGCGCTTTGACCGGAGCAGCGGCGCTGGCCGCCTGCGCGTCAGGCGAAGCTGAAAGCGTGGCGCAAAACCCGCTCCCCGGCCTGGAGGAGCGCGGAGTCAATTTCGCAACCGCCGATGGCACGCTGGACGGGTTTTTCGTCCAGCCCGAAAGCGGCAATCACCCAGCGGTCATCCTGTGGCCCGACATCGCCAGCATCCGTGAAGCCAAGCGCAACATCGCCCGCAAGCTCGCGCAGGCAGGCTATGCCGTGCTGGTCGTGAACCCCTATTACCGCGACGTCATCGGCGAACAGTTCGCCGATTTCGCCACCTTCATTGCTGATGGCGGCTTCCAGAAAGTCGGCCCGTGGCGCAAGAAATTGGATGCCGCTGCGATCATGCGGGATGCGACCGCCATCGTCGACTGGCTCGACCGGCAGGAAGGCGTCGATCAAGCACACGGGATCGGCACGCAGGGCTATTGCATGGGCGGGCCGTTCACGATCTGGAGCGCAGCGGCGGTGCCAGCGCGGATCAAGGCCGCAGCCAGCTTCCACGGCGGCGGGCTGGTGCGGGAGGGTAACCCGATGAGCCCGCACAAGTTGCTGGACAAGGTCGATGCCAGCCTACTGATCGCCGTGGCGCAGGATGATGACGCCGAAGCCCCCGCCGACAAGACCACTTTTGCCGAAGCAGCCGAAGCGGCCAAGGTCGGTGCGGTGGTGACCGTCTATCCGGGCGATCACGGCTGGATGGTGGCCGACAGCCCGGCCTATGACGCCACGGCCGCCGCGCGCGGAGAGGCTGACCTCAAGGCGCTTTACGCCGCCGCGCTGGCTTAGAAAGGCGGGCTTTCCTACTTGGAGGGGGCGGGTTTAGGCTCGCCCTCATGCTGCGCGCCCTGCCCCCACCAACTCGCCTTGCTGCTGACGGGAGTTTCCGATCGGTGGGGGCGTTTCCCAAGGCCGCGTTTTGTGTTCTGGACAGTGTCTCATGTGTCTCCAACACCGGGTCGGAGGGGCACGAGCCTGAACGGGATCGCGGGTGTGCCGGGAGTCGCTCGATTCGCGTGGGCCTAGGCCTTGCGGGCCTTTGCCCGGTCATTGGCTGCGCCAAAGCGGCCATGCTTGCGGTAACGCTGCATCCACTTGTCGAGGAACAGGCCGAGCGGCTTGGGCTCGATCCCGAGCTCGGCGAACCCGCGCGCACCCGGCGCGACCGTGCTGCCGGGCTTGAGCAGCGTCCACTGGTCGCGGCTCATTGGCGTGCCGGGCAGCGCAGCGAAGGTCGCGCTGAGGCCATCGGGCACGGCGAGGAAGGTGCGCTTGCGCCCTTGGGCTTCGGCGATCCGCTCGTGGATCTCCATCATGCTGAGCTGCTCCGGCCCGCCCAGTTCGTAGGTGTGGCCGCCGTGGAGTTCAGGGTGCTCAAGCGCCACGGCAATCGCCTCGCCCACGTCATCGGCATAGACCAGCTGCAACTTCGCCTCCGGCCCGAACACCGGAAGCACCGGCAGCATCTCAATCATACCGCCGAACAGGTTGAGGAAGTTGTCGTCCTTGCCGAACACGATCGAGGGCCGCAGCACCGTCGCGGTCGGGAAAGCGGCCATCACGCGCTGCTCGCCCAGCGCCTTGCCGCGCGCGTAAGCGGTGGGCGAGCCCGCGTCCGCGCCGATCGCGCTGATCTGGACGAAGGCCTTGACGCCGCCCGCTGCGGCGAGCCGGGCGATCGTGCCGGGGGCCTCACCCATCAGCTTTTCGAGATCACCGGTGAATGCGCCAACCAGATTGACCACATAGCTCGCCCCGTCGAGTGCAGCAGCGACGTGCTCCTCGCGGGTGATATCGCAGGGCATCAGTTGCAGCTGGCCCAGATTGGCGAGCGGTTTGAGATCCTGCGCCTTGCCGGGCGCGCGGCTGGCCAACCGGATGCGCGCGCCGCGTGCGAGCAAGCTCTGCGCGACGTAATTGCCGATATAGCCAGTGCCGCCGAAAATCGTGACCAGCTGGCCGGAAAGCGGGGAGGAGGTGGGCATGGTTTGGGTGCTCTTCGTGGCCTGAGACAGTGCAGGGCGTTGTGCTGGCCTTGCTTTGCTTCAACGAAGCGGGCGAGGCAAGGGTTCCGGTGGCGAGAATCGCCGGGATTGCCAAGGCGCTTTGCGAGCGTTTCGACAGGCCGAAGCAGCCGGTGGTGCTTCGCCTGCATGGCGGGCAAGGTTTGCATTGACAGCACCCCCACCCCCCCGCTAATGGCCCGCGCCTACCCAGCTTCCGGCAGCGATGACCGGATGCACCGTGCCCAGATGGCGGAATTGGTAGACGCACCAGCTTCAGGTGCTGGCGCTCGCAAGGGCGTGGAGGTTCGAGTCCTCTTCTGGGCACCATTTTTCAATCCCGGTTTGCCGATAGCGTCGCGAAAGAGTGGCAGATCTTTGCCACTCTCGACGTTCAGTCAGCCCGGACAACCTAATCCAGGCTGGTCTTCGGAAACATCCATTGGACCGCCAGCGAAGGCGCGAACGGGGCCCAGGTGTGTTCGGGCTGTGCGAGGCGATCCGCGATCGCGATCATCACGCTGGGATTGACCCCGAGCCCGCAATGGCTGGCATGGACTTCGATGTTCTCGCTCGGCGTGCGGGTCGGTTTCTGGACCGATCCGCGCCAGTGCACGATCCCGTCGGTCTTGGTGAGGATCGAGGTGGTCGGCACCGGCGGCGCCTCATCAAGACGGCGAAAGCGCCCACCGCGCATCGGTTCGGGGTCCTTGCCGTTCAAGAGCTCGAACAGGCGGGCGGCGCTGGTGTGATTGCGGTCGTCGGAAATCGGGCTGCCGAGGCTGATCACCAGTCGCACCCGGTCCGGGTGAAGCTTGGCAAGTTCGCGCGCCAGCACCCCGCCAAGGCTCCACCCGACCAGCGAGACCTTGCGCCCGCTTTCGTCATTCAGCCGCTTGAGCTGGTTTTCCAGCCGCGTGATCAGCGCATTGTCGACCCGGACATTGCGCCCGCTGTCCCAGCCATGCGCATCATAGCCCAACCCTTTGAGCAAGCGCCGCATCGGCACGGTCGAGGAGTTGGAGGCCATGAAGCCCGGCAGCACCTGCACCGCGTGGCCATCACCCTTGGGCAGGTGCGACAGAAGCGGGCGGGTCATGTAGAACGCGCTCAGTTCAAAGACGGCGCGTCCTTCGATGAAGGTCCAGATCCGGCTGGGCGGGCGCGGCGGCGGGGCGAATTGTGATGCAGCCGATGCAGATGCGGCCATAGTGGTTTCCTTCGCTGTTCGGGGATTGCGGCCGGTCACGCCGCTTTGACTTTGCGCGCGGTGCGTTTGCGTTTGGCGGAAGCTTCCTCCGCTTTCGGAGCGGGTTTTGCCTGCTGTGTAGCAGCCAGCAGCTCGGCGAAACTATCCTCGATGCATTTCACGTAAAAATCGGGATCGGGCAGCAGCTCGCGGTCGGCGGTGAAGGCGATGGTGGCCTCGTCGCAATAGCTTTGCACCACGTGGCCGAGGCCGAGGCCGTCGGTGAGGCACAGCAGGCCCATCATGCTTTCGAGCCGCGCGCCGGAGAAATGGATCGGGACGGGCGGCCCGGGGACATTGGTGACCACCGTGGTGAACGGCGGGGCCACCCCGCGATTGGCAAGGCCGAGCCGGGTGTAAAGCTGCGTCCCCAGCGCCATGAACAGGGCAGGGCTGACCTTGCTCATCTCGGTCATGTTGCGCGCGCCGATGGCGTCCGACATCGCCTTGCTGTTGGCGGTTTGCGAGAAGACGAAGGCGAGCCGTTCCGCAGGCCCTTCGATATGTGTGCCGAGCGGGGCGATCATCGCGGCGACCTGATTGCCCATATCGCCCTTCTCGCCGCCCGACCGGACCGAGATCGGGGCCATCGCGGTCAGGGTCTTCTTGGGCAGATCGTCCTTGGCCAGCAGATATTGGCGCATCGCCCCGCCGATGATCGCGAGGAACACGTCATTGACCTTCGCGCCTCCGGCCAGCGCGCGGATCGCCTTGATGTCAGCCAGCTTGAAGCTGCGCCCTTCGACCACGCGGTGGGGCGAGATTTTGCGGTTGAAGCGCGATTTGGGCGCGAGCATATCGGCGCTGACGGTGAAATCCTTGACCACCAGCCCCTTGATCGCCTTGGCTAGGCCGGGTGCGGCCTTGGCGGCAACCTCCAGCTGCTTCAGCGGATTGGTTACCGCGTTGAAGTAGCTTTTGCCGAGCAGTTCAATCGGATTGGGAATGCGCTCGGGCTTCCAGGTGTCGGGCCGATTCGGCGGCGGATCGGTGGGCCGCAGGGTGTGCAGCGCCTCCATCAGGTCGATGCCGCTCATCCCGTCAATCGCCGCATGGTGCACCTTGGTGACCATCGCGAAACTGCCTGGGGCGACGCCGGGGACATTGTCGAGCCCCTCGATCACGGTGAACTCCCACGGCGGGCGATCGAGATCGAGCGGGCGGGCAAAGATGCGGGCCGCCTGAATGCACAATTGCCGCCAGTCGCCGGGCTTGGGCAGCGCGACGTGACGGACATGATATTCGAGATCGAAGTCGGGATCCTCGACCCAATAGGGGTAATCCAGATCGAACGGCACCCGTACCAGCCGCTGGCGCATGGTCCGGCTAAGCTGGGCGCGGTCGCCGATGAATTGCAGGATGTCCTTGAAGCGCACGAAGCTGCCGGGCGCGGTCTCCGGGTTGTAGACCAGGATCGAACCGATGTGCATCGGCGAATTGCGCGTTTCCAGCGCGACGAAGGACGCATCCATTCCCTGCAATTGGCGCAAGGTTCTCTCCCCGTTGACACCCCTTTGTGGGGTTTTGTTGCGCGCGAGGCTAACAGACGCTTGGGCGCGGTCAACTTGCCGCCCCCGTCAAGAGCTTCCGCTAGGGGCGCAGCAGCGCGAGAAGCACGAAGCTCGCCAGCCAGTGCTCGCCCATGTAGTCGCCCTCGACATGGGGGAGCGCGGCGGCGAGGTGGTCGCGGGCGAGGCGCTGCAAGGGGTCTTTCGGATCGCTGCGGCCGAGCGCGCGGGCAATCTCGCGCAGGCACCATGCACGGCTGAGGTTGAGCCCATCGAGATGCGCGATTTTGCCGTCGCTGCGGTCGGAGACGATGACCGGGCGGCATTCCCGCGAGAGCCAGCCGTTGGCCTCCACCAGCCCTTCGAACCACGGCGCAAAGACGAGGTGGGGCATGACCTCGCTCATCAGCAAGGCGGCGGTGAGCACGGGCGAGAGGAATTCGTCACCCCCCGGCTCCCACCCCGCATAATCGCGGCGGTGGCCGAAGGCGCGCTCCGCCCAGTTGTCGATCAGCATGACCAATTCGGGATCGCGCCCGATGGCCCAGCGCCGCGCCAGCACCAGCGCGAAGGCGGTGTTGAAATGGGTGCCAACGTTGATCGGATAGGTGAGGATGCCGAGATAATCCCGAAACCGCGCTGCAAAAGCGCGCGCCAGCGGTTCGAGCCGCGCTCCCCATGCGTGCTCGCCATGCCGCGCGGCCTCGTGGTGGAGATACATCAGCCAACCCCAGCCATAGGGGCGCTCGAACCCGCGCGCCGAGGGGCGGTCGAGGTAGGCCAGCTCCACCGCCAGTTTCTCCCCGGTGAAGGTCGCGTCTGCCAACTCCTCGATGGCGGTAGCCTCGGGCATATCGGGATAAAGCCGCCTCACAGTCAGCAGCGTCCACCAGCCGTGGACGCAGGAATGCCAGTCGAAGCTGCCGAAGAACACCGGATGGGCCTGTCGCGGCAGGCGCAGGTCCTCGGGGCCGGTGAAGACATGATCGTCCTTGTACGGATACGGCCGCGCCACATGGCCCAGCGCCACGCGGGCGAAACGGCGGGCGATGTCCTCGGTCAGTTCCACAGCCAGAACGCTCCCACATAGATGATCACGATATTGCAAACGAGCAGCGGCACCGCGGTGCCCACCTGCTGGCGGATCACCGCGTTCTGGTCCTTGAGCTCCAGCAGCGCGGCGGGCACGATGTTGAAATTGGCCGCCATCGGGGTGAGCAGCGTGCCGCAGAACCCGGCCAGCATCCCGACCGCACCGATCACCGCCGGGTTGCCGCCATATTGCCCGATCAGTAGCGGGATGCCGATCGCGGCGGCCATCACCGGGAAAGCGGCAAAGGCATTGCCCATGATCATCGTGAAGCCCGCCATGCCGGCGGCGAAGACGACCACGGTGAGGAACACGCTGCCCTCCGGGATCACGCCGCGCGCGACCCCGCCGATGATGTCGCCAACCCCGGCGAGCGCGAACACCGCACCCAGCGCTGCCAACATCTGCGGCAGGATCGCCGCCCAGCCGATGGAATCGATCAGCCGCCGGCCTTCCTCGGCCGGGGCCATCAGCGGCGGGCGCAGCCACACCATCGCTCCCGCGAGTGCGGCGATGACCCCGATGCCGAACAGGATCAGCGTCTCGCGCCGCGGCTCGAACAACCCGGTCTCGCCCAGCGGGGTGTAATTGTAGAGCAGCGTCCCTGCGACCGCCGTAAGGGGCACGACCAGCGCCGGAAGGAACAGCCGGTTGCCAAGCTGCGCGGCATAGGCCTCGCGTTCTTGCGGCGAGGTGGTCGGCGGATCGCTGCGCTTGAGGCCGCCCAGCCCGGCGATGGCGACCAGCGCCAGCACCAACACGCCGTTGGCAAGATCGGAGAGATGGCTGCCGAGAAGGAAACTTGCAGAGAGCAGCGCCCAGAAGGCGGCATTGCCCCAGCGCCCGTCCTTCGCGGACAGCGCCGCCCACACTCCAAAGGCCGCGCCTGCCAGCACATAGAGCCACTCGTAAGTGATCACTCGGGCGCCCTCCCCAATCGCCGGTCAAACGCGAGGATGCGGCCTGCGTGGATCACGAAGGCACAGATCGCGGTCGGGATCGCCCAGACTGACAGTTGCAGCGGCGTGAGCGGATAGCCCGCAGCCTCGAACACGCCCTGGATCAGCAGGATCGAGGCGATCGCGAAGAAGATGTCTTCGCCGAAGAACAGCCCGACATTGTCGGTCGCAGCGGCCATGGCTTTTACCTCGTCGCGAGCCTCTTCGGACAGATCACCGTGGGTCTTGACCGCCGCAGCCTCGGCCATCGGCGCGACCAGTGGGCGGACGGCTTGCGGATGCCCGCCAATGTCCTTCATCCCCAGCGCCGAGGCCATCTGGCGGAAGGCAAGATAGGCGACCAGCAGCTTGCTCATCGTCGCCCCGCGCATCCCCTCGATCACCGCGCGGGCGCGTTGCTGCAACCCGTAGCGTTCGAGCAACCCGATCACCGGCAGGATGATCCAAGTGACCGAAATATAGCGGTTGTCATTGAACGCCTTGCCCAGTGCCTCGACGACCGCAACGGGATCGAGCCCCGCCAGCACGCCCGTCGCAAGCGCGGCGCTAACCACCACCAACAGCGGGTTGAAGCGCAAGGCAAAGCCCAAAACGACGATGGCGATGCCCGCTAGCGGCCAGTAATTCATTCGTCCTCCTCCCTGAACCCGCCGCCAAAACCCCCGCCCCCGGGCGTCAGGATCACGAAACTATCGCCGGGCTGCATCTCGGCCGAACCGGTGGCGCCGAGGTTTTCGATGCCGCCGTCAGCGCGTTCGACCCAGTTCTGCCCGGCAAGCGCATCGCCCCCACCGCACAGCCCGCGCGGCGCGACCTTACGGCGGTTGGCGAGGATGTTCGCGCGCATTTCTTCGAGGAAAGTCACACGCCGCACCACCCCGTCCCCGCCGCGATGCTGCCCCTCGCCCCCCGATCCGCGCCGGATGGCAAACTCCTCCAGCCGCACCGGCAAGCGCGTTTCGAGGATTTCGGGATCCGTCAGGCGCGAATTGGTCATGTGGGTCTGCACCGCGCTGGTGCCATCGTGGTCAGGCCCAGCCCCCGATCCGCCGCAGATTGTCTCGTAGTACTGGTGGCTCTCGTTGCCGAAAGTGAAGTTGTTCATCGTGCCCTGCGACGGCGCGAGCCTGCCCGTCGCGGCGAACAGCGCGTCGGTGACGACTTGGCTGGTCTCGACATTGCCGGCCACCACCGCTGCGCCGGGCTTCGGGTTCAACATCGAGCCTTCGGGCACGATCAGCGTCACCGGGCGCAAGCAGCCGTCATTCATCGGGATTGCATCATCGATCAGCGTCCGCAGTACATAGAGCGCGGCGGCGCGGGTGATTGAACGCGGGGCGTTGAAGTTGTCGGAAAGCTGGTTGCTCGTCCCGGTGAAGTCGAACACGGCCGAGCGGGCCGCGCGGTCGATGCGGATCGCGACCTCCACCACCGCGCCGTTGTCCATCGGATAGGTGAACGCCCCGTTCTCCAACCCGCCCAGCAAGCGGCGCACGCTTTCCTCGGCATTGGCGAGGACGTGGTTCATGTAGGCGGCGAGCACATCGGCCCCGTGCTCGCGCGCGGCGCTTGCCAGAAGCTCCGCCCCGCGCGTGCAGGCCGCCAGCTGTGCGCGCAGGTCGGAGAGATTGCGGTCCGGGTTGCGTGCGGGATACTCCGCTGCGGCGAGAATCCGGCGCAGCCCGGCCTCCTGAAAGCGGCCCTCGTCCACCATCAGCAGATTGTCGATCAGCACGCCCTCTTCGGCGATAGTGCGACTTTCGGGCGGCATGGAGCCGGGCGCGATGCCGCCGATATCGGCATGGTGGCCTCTTGCCGCGACGAAGGCGTCAGGCTCCGCCCCGTCCGCGCCGTAGAACACCGGCACGATCACCGTGATGTCAGGCAGGTGCGTGCCGCCGCGATAGGGATCGTTGAGGACGTAAGCGTCCCCGCGCCGGAACCCGCGACCATCCCGCGCGCTCCCCCGCGCTTCGATCACCCGCGCGATTGAGTCGCCCATGCTGCCAAGATGCACCGGGATGTGCGGCGCATTGGCGATCAGCGCGCCCGATGCGTCGAACAGCGCGCAGGAGAAATCGAGCCGCTCCTTGATGTTCACCGAGGTCGCGGTCGATTGCAGCACCACGCCCATCTCCTCGGCGATCGCCATGAAGAGGTTGTTGAAGATTTCGAGCCGCACCGGATCGACCGCAGTCCCGGCGGCGCGTTCGCGGGTGAGCGGGACGGCGCGGGTGAGGATCAGACTGCCTTCGTGGGCGAGCCGAGCCTGCCAGCCTTCCTCCACCACAGTGGTGGAGCCCGGGTCGATGATCAGCAGCGGGCCTTGGGCGGCCTCGCCTGCCGCCAATGCGGTGCGGGCCATGACCGGCCAGTCTCCGGGCAGCAGCGCCGCCGTCGCCGCAGTGGTTTCGGGGATGCCGGAGGCGGCGGCCAGCCCGCCCGAAACCCCGCGCGCCTCGACGCTCAATGCTTCGACGATGATCGCACCCTCCGCGTCGGAATAGCCGAAGCGCTGGCGGTGGAGCTGGCGGAAGGCGGCGTCCATCTGCGCAGGGGCCTCGCAAGGGATCGCCAGCAGAGAATCGCTCCCGGCAAAGCGCAAGCGCGCGCGGGGCTCAGTGATAATCGCGTCCTCCGCGATGCCCTGATCCAGCAAAGCTTGCCGTGCCTGATCCTCAAGCGCGGCGAGTTCCTGCGCAAAGCTCTCCCCCAACGGCCGCATCAGGCTGATCTCGCGGATCGTTTTTACCGGGGCAAGGCCGATGCCATAGGCCGACAGCATCCCAGCGAGCGGGTGGACGAGCACGGTCTCCATTCCCAGCGCATCAGCGACACGGCAGGCGTGCTGCCCGCCCGCCCCGCCGAAGCAGGCGAGCGCATAGGTCGTCACATCATGCCCGCGCGCGACTGAGATTTTGCGGATCGCCCCCGCCATATTGTGAACCGCGATGGCGAGAAAACCCTCGGCGATAGCCTCCAGCGAGGTGGGTTCGGGGAGCGCGGCGGCGACCTCCTCCAGTCGCGCACGCGCCGCCTCAGGGTCAAGCGGCTCATCGCCGTCCGGACCGAATACCGCCGGGAAAAAGGCGGGATCAATCCGGCCGAGGAACAGGTTGCAATCGGTCACGGTCAGCGGCCCGCCCTTGCGGTAGCAGGCAGGGCCGGGGTCAGCGCCCGCGCTCTCCGGCCCGACGCGAAAGCGCGCGCCATCGAAGCGGCAGATCGAGCCGCCGCCTGCCGCAACCGTGTGGATCTGCATCATCGGCGCAGCCACCCGCACGCCCGCGACCACACTGTCGCCGGTCAATTCGACCTCGCCCGCATAATGCGCCACATCAGTGCTGGTGCCGCCCATGTCGAAGCCGATCAGCCGCGTATGGCCGAGCGGTTCGCAGGCGGAGACCATGCCGACCACGCCGCCCGCCGGACCGGAGAGGATCGCATCCTTCCCCCGAAACGCGCCGACCTCGGCCAGCCCGCCGTTCGATTGCATGAACCGGAGCGCCCCGGCCGCAGGCAGGCTCTCCGCCAGCGCATCGGTGTAGCGGCGCAACACGGGGGAGAGATAGGCGTCGACCACCGTGGTATCGCCGCGCGGGATCAGCCGGATCAGCGGCGCGACCTCGTGACTGACGCTGACCTGCGCAAAGCCTATTGCGCGCGCGAGTGCAGCAAGCCGCGCCTCGTGCTCACGGTGCTGCCAGCCATGCATCAGCACGATGGCGAGCGCATCGAAGCCCTCCTCGCGCAGCTGCTCGAAGGATGCGCGCGCCGCCGCCTCGTCCAGCGGGCGCAGCACGGTGCCGTCCACCGCCACGCGCTCGTCGATCTCCACGACCTTGGCGGGGAGCTGTTCGGGCAGCACGATATGGCGCGCGAAAATCTGAGGGCGCGCCTGCGTGCCGATCCGCAAAGCGTCGGCAAAGCCGCGAGTGATCGCCAGCGCCAGCCGCTCGCCCTTGCGCTCCAGCAGCGCGTTGGTGGCGACCGTAGTGCCGATGCGGAGCTCGGCAATCGCCGCCTCGCCATAACGCGCCATCAACCGTCGCACCGCCTCGCTCGCGGCGTCGGCATAGTGGCCCGGATTTTCCGACAGCAGCTTTTCAGTCACCAGCCGCCCATCCGGCGTGGTGGCGACGACATCGGTAAAGGTGCCGCCACGATCAACGGCAAAGCGCCATGCTGGGGGTTGTGCCAGATTCATGCATCGCTGTGTTGTCCAGCGCTCACGACAAAGCAACTGCGGCGAAGGATTGTGCGGCCTGGCGTCAGCGCCGCTATTTGACCGATCGGCCAGCCGTCTCCGGCAGGACCAGCCAGATCCACGCCGCGAGCAGAAAGCTGACCGAAGCCAGCGCCATGACCGGGCCAAGCCCGAACGCCTCGGCCAGCGGGGCGGTGATGAGCGGGGCAGTCATGCTGATGACGCGGCCCCAATTGTAGATCGAGGCGGCGGTCGAGCGCAGGTGCGGCGGGTACAGCTCGGACAGCCACGGCCCCCAGATCGCCGAGGCACTGAGCATCACCCCGTAGCCAAAGCCCAGCGCTTCCAGCAGTCCGAGCGGCAGCGGCACAAACAGATAGACCGGGATGATCGCGGCGGCACTGATGAACCCCGCCGCGCCAACCCGGCGGCCAAGCCGATCGCTGATCCAGCCCCAGATCAACCCGCCCAGCGCCGCGCCGATGAATTGCCAGCCCAGCACATCGCCGATCACCGTGTCGGGAATACCGCGCTCGGTCTTGAGGTAGGTGCTCGCCCAACCGGTGAAGGCTTGATAGGCAAAGAAATTAAGGCCCGACATGGTCGCCAGCAGCAACGTCTGGCGGGCGACGCCGGGGCGGAACAGCTCGGCGATGGGGAGCTTGGAAGCGGCGGTCGTGCTCGCGCCGACGGGGCCGCCGAAGGGGAGCAGCTTGCGGTCGTCCGGCACCACCAGAAAAGCGAACAACGCCAGGGCGACCGGCACTGCGCCTGCCCACAGCAGCACCTTCCAGTCGGCTCCGGCCCGGAACGCCGCCGCCGAGAGGAAACCAAGCGCCGAGACTGCGACGTTATAGGTCCCCAGCACAAAGCCAGCGATCAGCCCGCGCATACTCGCCGGAAACAGGCCCGAGTAAATGCCGACCGCAATCGGATACATCGCGCCCATGAAGAAGCCCATCAGCACCCGCTGCCCCACCAGCGTGGCAAAATCGGCCACCACCAGACCCGACAGCAGCATCCCGCCATAACCGATCATTGCAATCACCAGCGCATTGCGCCGGCCGATGATGTCGGCAATCTGCCCCATAACCACCGCGCCGATGATCGCGCCAATTGCCTGCACGGTATAGAGCGATCCCGATTCCGTAAGGGTGAGGCCCAGATCCTCCTTGATGTAAGGCCGCAGAATATCGACGGTGTTCCACGACCAGGCGTAGAAAAAATAGCCGATCAGCAGGAACACCAGCGCGGCGATCCGGCGCGATTGACTAATATCTTCAGCGCGCTGCATGAATGATCCCCTTGTGCCAGCCGGTCAGGTCGTAAAGCCAGCCGCGCGGGCGAGATTCGCTGCACCTTCGCGCATGAAGCCGTGATCCGACCCCAGCAGGAAGAGGCTCGCCCCTTGTGCCTGCCAGTGCCGCACATCGGCGGGCCGGGGCGTGAACATCCCGCAGGCGCGCCCGGCGGCGCGGCAGGCGGTGAGGATGTGCTCCACCGCTGCGATCACCTTGGGATCGTCGGGCGAGGTGCAGCCGAGCGCAATCGTCAGGTCGATCCGGCCGATGAACAGTGCGTCGATGCCGGGCACGGCAGCGATGGCGTCGATCTCATCCAGTGCTTCGAGGTCCTCGATCTGAGCGATCACGACACTGGTCGCTGCGCTAGCGTCCAGGTGGTCGGGGATCGCGCGCGTGCCGTATCCGGCGGCGCGGCTCGATCCGGCATAGCCGCGCCGAGCCGGACCGCCTCCGGGGCCGTAGTGGACGCTGGCCGCCACCGCCTCGGCTTCTGCGGCGGAGCGGACGTGCGGCACCAGCACGCCGTCTGCGCTGCAATCGAGGGCATTGAGGATTTCGTGCGCCGCTGATGAAGCGGGGCGCACCAGCACCGGCATGCCGCCCGCCCGTGCGGCCATGATGCCCGCGTCAAGATCGCGGCGGTCGAACGGCGCGTGTTCAGCATCAAGGCACAGGCAATCGAGTGCGGCCCCCGCCAGCACTTCGACCACATGCGGGTGCGGGGTCTTGATGAAGGTGCCCAGCAAAGGCGCGCCGCTGGCGAGGCGGGTCTTGAAGTCGCTCACGCCGCCACACCGCGCCACAGGCGCTCGCTCGCTAGCGCCGCGCCCTCGGCCAGCGTCTTGAGCTTGGCCCAGACGATGCTGGGATCGACCACGCCGAAGCCCGCGAAGGTCGAAAAGCCACAATCCGTCCCCGCGATCACCCGCTCGCGCCCGATGATGTTCGCGTAGCGCTCGATCCGTTCGGCCACCACGCGGGGGTGCTCGATGAAGTTGGTGGTGCTGTCGATCACGCCGGGGATCAGCACCTTGTCCTCGGGAATGATCGCGGCCATTTCGACGAAATAGGTCCAGTCGGCCTGATGGCGCGGATTGCTGGTTTCGAAGAGCAGACCTGCGGGCTTGGCCGTCATCAGCGTCGGCAGGATCACGCCCATCTCGACGTCACAGCAATGCGGGCCTTCGTAATTGCCCCAGCACACATGCATCCGCACGCGGTCCGCGGGCACATTGCGCAGGGCGTGGTTCAAGGCCTCCACATGCCCGCCGATCAGGCGCAGATACTCGGCCTCGCTCCGGTCCTTGTACATCATGTGCCAGCCAAGGCCGAGATCGGGGCTGTCGAGTTGTAGCAACAGGCCCGCCGCGACAATCGCCTCATATTCCGGTCGCATCGCTTCAGCCAAAGCCTCAAGATAGGCGTCCTGTGTGGGATAGTGCTCATTGGGCTGGAACAGTGCGATCACGCCGGGGGAAGCGCTGTTCATGAAGCCGCCGCCCGGCTGGTGCTTCGCCATCGAGGCGGCCATGTGGGCAAGGTCGGCCTCGAGCGGCTCCATGGATTTGACCGCGATTGGCCCCACGCATTTGGGGCGGCGATAGGTCGGGGTGCCGCCGCCCTTGGCCTGCCGTTCGAGGAAGCTCGGGAACATCTCCAAGTCCTTCGGCGGCGTGCGCGGACTGTCGCCATCGAAGCCGGTGATGCGGTCCTTGATATAGGTCGCATAGCTGATCTTTGACATCTCCCCGTCGGAGACGAGGTCGATCCCGGCCGCGACCTGACGCTGCACCGCGTCATCGACCGCTGCGCCGATCACCGCATCGAACTGCGCCTGATCGATGGCCTCGCCGCGCTCCTGCGCAAAGACGAGGTCGGTGACGTCCGCGGATCGCGGGAGCGAGCCGACATGCGTGGTCAGGATGCGGTCGGACATGGCGATTTGCGTTCCTCTCTGTGATCTGCGCTCGGCATGGCGAGCCATGCGGCAAGTTTTTCGGCAAGGGCCACGGGCGCTTCGAGGGGGACCATATGGCCGGCCGGTTCGATGAAAAGCTGCGACTGCGCCAGCAGCCCGTGCCAGCGGCGGTGCCATTCGGGCGGGCACAGCGCGTCTTCGCTGCCGCCCATCAGGAACACCGGGCAGGTGATGCCGGAAAGTGCGTGGACCCGGTCTTGGCGCAAACGCAGCGCCTCGCTCTGGCGGATGAAGACATCCGGGCCGAGCGCCATCCCCATGTCGCGCAGCAGCCCGAGCAACGCGGCGTCGCTCCGGTTGGCGGCGGCGAGGTAATTGGGCTTCAGCTCCTCCACCAGCACCCGCTCAAGCCCGCCGCTGCGCACTTCTGCCTGTTGCACCGGACGATGGGCGGCGCGTTCGGGCAAGTCGGCGGTGGCGTTGTAGCCGATGAGGCCCATCGCCGCGATCCGCTCGGGGGCTTGGACCGCCATCTCGACCGCAACAATCGCACCCATCGAAAAGCCGATCGGAATGAGCGGACCGTCAGTCGCAGCCAGCGCGCGGGCGGCCATGGCGGCAATGGTGTCGTCCTGCGTGGTATCTGCATCCACCGCCGCGCGCCCCGTCGCCGCTGCAAGCGCTGTGCGGATCGCCCCGTCAGCCCCGTCCCACAACCGCGCATCGCACATGTTGCCGGGGATCAGCAGTGGGAGCGGCGCAGCTGTCATCCCAGCCGCGCCGAGCGGCCGGGGAGCAATTCTCCGCCGAATAGGCGCTGTTCGGGGATCATGCCGGGTTGCTCAATCCGTTCGATCAGCATGTCGACCGCCGCCTGCGCCATGCGCCGCACCGGCTGGCGAATGGTGGTGAGTTGGTATCCGCCCCAAGTCGCTGGCCCGACGCCATCGAAGCCGACGATAGAGATCTGGCCGGGGATCGCGAGATCATAGGTGCTGCGCGCGCAATCGATCGCGCCCATCGCCATCGCGTCATTGGTAGCGATCACCGCGTCGAGCGTCCCGCCCGCTTGCTCCATCAGCGCCCGCAGGCCCTCTTCGCCCGAGCGGTAATCGAACCCGCCGCGGTACAGGAACGGCTCGATCCCGGCTGCTGCCAGATGCCGCCGCGCGGATTCGAGGCGTTCCTCGCCGACATAGCTGTCTTCCGGGCCGGCGATGATGCCGAACCGCTGGTGCCCGGCGGCAAGCAGTCCCTTGATGAGCTCGCGCGTTCCCGCCGCACTGTCGCAAGCGACACTGGCGGCAGGCTCGGCCTCACCGACGCGGTTGTAGAGGATGATCGGGATGCCGCGATCATTGAACTGGCGGATCTGATCGTCCTTCAGCCGCGCGGCGATGATCGCCCCGTCGACCCGGTAGGGCCAGATCAGCCCCAGCATCTCGTCAATCTCCGATTCGGACGCGAGGCTGAACAGCAGCACCCGATGGCCGACGGCGGAGAGCCGCTGGGTCAGCTCGGCCAGCACTTCGGGGTAATAGAGGTTGGTGAGGTTGGAAATCACCACCGCCACCAGATTGGTGCGCCGGGTGATCAGCCCGCGCGCAAAGGCATTGGGCTGATAGCCAAGTTGCTTGGCCGCGCGCATAATCTTCTCGCGGGTCTTGGGCGCGATCGAGGCGCCTTTGCGGAACGCGCGGCTGACCGCCGATTGCGATACTCCGGCCAGCTCGGCGACATCATAGGATGTCGCGCCCGAGCCGCCCGGCATCGCCTCAGACAGCTTCTTCTTTGGCATATCGTCTCACCCGGATGTCGGCCTGTTCCTTGTGCCCGGCAAAGCCTTCGATGGCGCACAGGCGCGAACAATATTCTCCCACCATCGCGCTCGCCGCGTCGGTCAGCACGCGCTGATAGGTACACGTCTTGATGAACTTGCCAACCCACAGGCCCCCGGTGAAACGGGCATTGCCGCGCGTGGGCAGGGTGTGATTGGTGCCGATCACCTTATCGCCGTAAGACACGTTGGTGCGCTCACCGAGGAACAGCGCGCCATAATTGGTCATGTGTTCGAGGAAGTAATCAGGATCGCGGGTCATCACCTGCACGTGTTCTGACGCGATCTGGTCCGCGATTTCGACCATTTCCTCATAGCTGTCGGCGACGATCACCTGACCGTAATCGGCCCAGGCCTTCGCGGCGATGGGAGCGGTGGAAAGGATGGTGAGCTGCCGCTCGATCTCGGCCATGGTTTCGCGTGCGAGGGTTTCCGAATTGGTGAGCAGCACCGCGGGCGAATTGGGCCCGTGTTCGGCTTGGCCGAGGAGGTCGGCGGCGCAAAGCTCCCCGTCCACGGTATCATCGGCGATCACCAGCGTCTCGGTCGGCCCGGCAAGCAGATCGATCCCGATCTTGCCGAACAGCTGACGCTTGGCCTCAGCCACGTAGGCGTTGCCGGGGCCGACGATCATGTCGACGCTGGCGATGGTCTCGGTGCCGAGCGCCATCGCGGCCACCGCCTGCACCCCGCCAACGCAATAGATCTCGTCCGCGCCCGCCATGTGCATGGCGACCACGATCGCGGGGTTGGGCTTGCCCTGATAAGGCGGCGCAACCGAGACGATGCGCTTCACGCCCGCGACCTTGGCGGTTACGACGCTCATATGCGCCGAGGCGACCAGCGGATACTTTCCGCCGGGCACGTAGCAGCCGACCGAATTCACCGGGATGTTGCGATGGCCGAGCACGACGCCGGGCAAGGTTTCAACTTCGACATCCTTCAGGGCATCTCGCTGGATCTGGGCGAAATTGCGCACCTGCGCCTGAGCAAAGCGGATATCCTCGATCACCTGCGGGGCCAGTTCGGCATAGGCGGCTTCGATGTCGGCATCAGACAGGCGGAAGTCGGCGGGGTTCCAATTGTCGAACTTGGCCGACCAGTCGCGCATCGCGTCATCGCCCCGCGCCTTGATGTCAGCAATGATCACCTCGACCGTCGCGCGGACCTGCGTATCGGCTTCGGCGGCAGCATCTTCGGTGATGCCGGTCTTGAGGTAACGTGCCACTTCACTGTCTCCCACCCACAGGGCATCGCCCACTGTGGTTGAGAAGGATGGTATAAGGATGTGACTTCGGATGCAATAAGGTGACTACGCAAGGATGTGAGATTTTCGCGAGCAAAAGCACCGTTTGCATGGCATTTCTGCAACAATGGGCAATTGATGTACGTCAACTTCCCCAGCCGAGTACGATTCATGTTGCATCCGAAGTCAAAAATGGCATCTCTGATATCTGCAACGCATTTTCAGGGGGAAACCACATGGTCGGTCAGTTCAAATCCGCCTTCGCCGTCGGCGTCAGCATCATCGCGATGGGGGTCGCGCTGCCGGCTCATGCGCAGGATAGCGGTGCTGACGCGGAACCTGCTGCCGATACTGGCGGCATCAACGAAATCATCGTCACCTCGCAGCGCCGCGAAGAGAATCTGCAGGACGTGCCGATCTCGGTCTCGGCTTTCACTGCGGATCAGGTGCTGGCGCGCGGGATTACCGATGTCGGCCGCCTTGAAGGGATCGTCCCCGGTTTCACCTTCGGCCGTTCGGGCCAGGACGCCCGCCCCTCGATCCGCGGGGTCCGTACTGAAAACGTCGGCGTCAACGGCGACACCACGATCGGCTTCTTCATCGATGGGGTGTACCAGTCACGCGCCACGCAGGCGACCGCCGGCTTCGTCGATGTAGAGCGGGTAGAAGTCCAGCGTGGGCCGCAGGGTACGCTGTACGGGCGCAACACCTTCGGCGGCAATATTGCCATCACCACGGCCCAGCCCGTGCTCGGCGTAATGCTCGGCGGGCTAGATGTAACGGTGGGCGAATATGGCCGCTTCCGCACCGATGCCTTCGTCAACCTGCCGGTTAGCGATACGCTCGCCGTCCGCGTCGCTGGCTCGCTGGAAAAGTCCGACGGGTGGGTGAAGAACGTCAATCCGCTTGGCAACAATCTGTTTGACGATGACAGCAAATATCTGCGCGCCACCGTGCTGTGGGAGCCGAACGACCAATTCTCCGCCGCGATCAAGCTCGATTACTCGACCCGCGGCGGCGCAGGCGGCTCAGCCTTCGGTTACAAGATCATCGGCAGCTACTTCGATGTCGGCTCGCGCCAACAGCTGTACAACGGAACGCCGTTGCTCAATCTCAACACGCGCGGCGGGAACCGTGACGGGGTGAATGATGCGCTGCCGGGCGGACCTGCGACCAGCGACCTCGGTGTGCCGGTGTTCGCGCCGGGTGACGGCTACACGATCGACACGGATCAGAAGACGATCCTCGATCTGGAAAACAAGGCGATCACCGCCAACCTCGCCTATGATTTCGGCGGCATCACGCTGCGGTCGATCACGGGCTACACCGATTTCGGTGCAATCCGGACGCAGGATTCCGATTTCTCGGGCAACCAGATCGCAATCGACTATCAGGACACGCGCGCCGAGACCTTCAGCCAGGAAATCCAGCTGCTTTCGAGCGACACGGCCAGCAGGCTCGATTGGGTGGTGGGGGCCTACTACTTCCATGACGAGTTGACGGGCGTCTTCATCAACCAGCAGCTTCCGCGCATCATCCGCAATGTCACGCCCAACCTCACCCTGCCGCAAAACGGCGGCGGCTTCTACGATCAACAACGTGCCACGACGGAAAGCGTCGCCTTCTACGGGCAGGCAACTTACGAGGTGGTCGATAATCTGCGGGTTACGGCCGGCATCCGCTGGACTGAAGACACCAAGGACTTCGCTTTCGCCAACGCCAACGCGGTGCTGCCCACCAGCGGCACCCCGCCCGTGCCGCAGGGGACGGCGATCACGCTCAACACCGGGCCGATCCCAGACAGCGCCTTCGGGGCGCAGGGTGCCGCCACCAATTGCACCTACACCACCTTCCCGCCGCCGCGCCCGGGCTTCCAGTGCCTCGCCGCCAACACCGCGGTGCTGACCGGCGCGACCTATGACACAGCCAAGTTCCGCAAGGCGACCTGGCGGCTCGCGGTCGATTACGACGTGACGCCGGACAACCTGCTCTATGCCAGCGTTTCGACCGGCTTCCGGTCGGGAGGGTTCAACTCGGGCCAGGGGCCGGCGGCGTTGCAACCGACGTTTGATCCGGAAGAAGTGACGGCGTACGAAATCGGCTCGAAGAACCGCTTCTTCGACAACACCGTGCAGCTCAACCTCGCCGCCTTCTACAACCGTTACAACGGCTTGCAGGAGCAGCGCCAAGTGCCGCAGGGTGGCACCACGCTGTCGATCATCGAAAACAGCGGTCGCGCCCGCGCCTACGGGGGCGAGGCTGAGCTGCTCTGGCGCCCGGTTACGGGGCTCGAGATCGGGGCTAACGTGGCCTACCTCAACGCAAAGTACACCGAATACGATCAAGTGCCCGCCCCGTTCGGCACCAGCATTCTGGTCACTGATGCGACGCAGACCACGCCGACCATCGTCAACGGCGTGCAGATCGCAGCCGCGGGCCAGCGCCGGGTGTTTGCGCCCGGCTATGACTGCGGGTTGATCCCCGGAACCGGCGGCACCGGCCAGCCGGCTGCGGCGTTCGGTTGCGATATCAGCGGCAATTCGATCCCGCACTCGCCCGATTGGACCGGAGCGGTGTTCGCCGGGTACGACATCGACCTCGGCTCGCTCGGCACCCTGACGCCGTTTGCGATCATGACCTTCTCGTCCAGCTTCTTCGGCCAGCCGTTCAACTCGGTGCTCGAGCAGCAGCCGTCGTTCCAGAAGGTCGACCTGCGGCTGACCTGGGCACCGACCGACTACATCTCTGTGCAGGGCTTCGTGAACAACGTGACCGACGAACGGACCATCAACCGCTTCGTGTGGGGCGGCGGTGGGGCGCTCCAGGCGAGCTTTGCGCCGCCACGCCAGTGGGGCGCGCTGCTCAGTATCCGGTTCTGATCGAAAGCTACCCCTTCAGGGTCGCAAGAGGGGCGGGGTCACTCCCGCCCCTTTTCATTGCCCGGTGACGATCACCCCCGAGCGTGGCCAGCAACCTGCCGCAGCACGGCGATATCGTCCCAGATGGTGACTTCCTCACGGACGCGGTCACCAATCACCCGGAAGTGGCTGACCGCCATGATCAACAGAGGCGCGCCGGTGGGGGTGCCATAGCGGCCCTCGCCCTCGTGCCAGCCCGCCAGCGACCAGCGCACCGCAACATCACGCGCCTCGCCCAGATAGGGTACTTCGGCGATATGCTCGATCCTGAACCGCGCGCGGGGGCCAAAGGTGGCGCGGATCGGGGCGTAAAATTCGGCAATCTGGTCAGGTCCGTAGAGGAACCGCCCGCCCGGCACCCAGGCGCCCAGCCGGAAGTCGGACAGCGAGCGCGCCTTTGCATCGTCCCCCTCCTGCCAGACAGCGCGCAGCAACCCGACCGCGACCTGCGCCGCCTCGGACTGCGGCGCGGCATCGGGCGCGGTGAGGGCGTCGGCGTGATAGGGCGTCAGCACCGCGGTGAGCGAGCGCCCCCGTGCCGCATCTGCCGCCGCCTGTCGCTCCGCCACGGCCTGCGGATCAAAGCCGAGCTGCTCCACCAACGCCAGATTGTCGCGCACCAGCCATTCCTCGACGATGCGGTTTTCCCGGCACAGGCAATCGGCGATGGTGCGCACCAGCACGCGCTTGCCGGTGGCGGGACCGAAATCGCTGTCCCCGAGATTGGTCATCTTGGAGGTGATGAGATGCGAGGAGAGGAAGCTGCCGTCGCCCTCGTCCGACCAGATCACATTGTCGCCGTCCAGCCGCCGGTCAGGGAAGGCGGCGAGCGTGGCCCAGGTGTTGTCGACCACGGTCTGCGCGCCGGTGATCGGCCCTGCGAGAGTGTGGATCGCGCAGTCTTCCGAATACCAGTCGAGGCACAGTTCAACCTTGCGGTCATGCCAGATGCGTTCGGTGATGCGGATGATGTAGTGCGGGAAATCGACGAATTCGTCGGCGAAGCCCGGCAGTGCCATGCGCCGTTCCGGGCCCGGCGCCATCATCGCGTCGATATCGGTCGTGGCCACACGCATGACAGGTTCGGGCATTGTCGGTCTCCTGCGGGATCGGATCTATTGCGCGGTCCAGCCGCCATCGATCAACAGGCTATGCCCGGTGATCATCGCCGCCGCTGGCGACGCGAGATAGACGACGGCGGCCGCGATGTGATCAGGCGTGGCAAGTTCGCCCATCGGGATCATCCGGTCAACGAAGGCAGCAAAGGCCGGGTCGGCGAAAAAGCTCTCCGTCAACGGCGTCTTCACGAAGGTCGGCGCGATGCAATTGACGCGGATGCCGGCGGGCGCGAGTTCCACGGCCATCGCCTTGGACAGCCCTTCAAGCGCGTGCTTGGTCATGCAATAGACCGTCCGGCCCGGCGATCCGACATGGCCCATCTGGCTGGTCATGTGAATGATGCTCGCCCCGCGCTCCATCTTTCGCGCCGCCGCGCGGGCGATCCGGAAAGCGCTGCGGACATTGAGATCGAGCATCAGGTCGAGCGCCTCGTCCGTGACATCGGCAAAAGGCTGCGGGCGATTGGTGCCCGCATTGTTGACGAGGAGATCGAATGCCGGTGATGCAGCAATGCGGGCGAGCACTTCCTCGCCGGTGACGTCATAGGGCCAGGGATCGAACGCCGCGCCGAGCTCTGCGCTGAGGCTGCCGAGTTCGGTCGAGGGACGGGCGATCCCGGTCACATGGGCACCGGCTGCCACCAGCGCATGACAGATCGCGCGGCCAAGCCCCTTGCTCGCCCCGGTCACCAGCGCGCGTTTTCCTGCGAGCACTCCGGTCATGCCTCAGACCAGTTCGGGCACGGGGAGCGTATCGCCGCCGCGCACCTGCACCACGCGCGCCTCTGCCACGCCGCAATTGCTGATGGCCCGCGCCGCGCCTTGCGGGACGGTGATGGTATCGCCCGGGCCGCAGGTGGTGGTCTCGTCATCCATGGTGACGGCGACATTGCCATCTTGCACGAACCACACATCGGCTACCGACAGCCGGTGCGGGGCAATCGCGGAATGCGGCGCGATTGCGACTTCGGCGACGGTAAAGCCATGCGGCCAAGCAATCGGCGCAGCGCCGATCAGCAGGCGCTCGGCAATGCCCGGAGTATCAGCGTGCAGCGCTGCCGGGCGAGGCATGGCGGCGGGAATGACGCATTGGGCGAGCGCGGCGGAATCCACCTGCGCGAGCGCAGCGATTTGCTGCGCCGTGGTCTCGGGCATTGGCCGCGCATCCGGCGGCACGCTTTCACCCTTGGCAGTATCGACCAGCGTGCCGTCTTCCAGCAGCACCAGTCCGTAATCACGCGCCATGTCGAACACATAGGGCGCCCACATCACGTGCCCGGCATCATCGCCGCCCAGCACGGCCCACAGGAAGCCAGTGTCCTCGCCGACATTCTCGAATCCGCGGAACAGGCGCGTGGGGATCGAGATCAGATCGCCCGGCCCCATGAACACCTCGCCATCCGTTCCTCGCTCCCCGGTCATGAAGCGCCAGCGGCCGGAGTGGACGTAGAACACCTCCACTGTGTCGTGGCTGTGCTGCGAATTCAGGCAGCGCGGCGGCTGGCGCGCGCCGCCGATGTTGAAGCCGTGGGGTTCAGAAATGTGGACGTGCTGGTTCGGATTTTCGGCGACACCGGGGCCGATGATGGTGAAGTTTTCCTTCTGGTCCGACCCGGGCGAGCGCGTGTCGATGAAGGCATCGCGGCACGGCACCAGATCGCCGTAGCGCACGATCCTGCGTTCAATGAAGCCGGGGCCGGTCATAGCGAAGTCCGCGGGTTGCCGCGTAGATGGGCGATCCTGCCGAACACGTCGTAGCCCATCTGAAGCAGCAGGTGGGTGATATCGAGCGGCACCCAGTTTTCGGCGATGAGGCCGTTTTCGCAGCGATAGAAGTCCATCACCCGCATCCCCACGCGGCGGCCCGTGGCAGGCATCCCGAGGAAACCGTCGCCGGTGTGGGTGGCGGTCACGCTCGGCCAGCCGCCGGTGACGACGAACTCGCCATCGCCGATCCGCCCGACATGCTGTCCCCCGCGCCGGTCCGGAAAGGCGGTAAGGAATGGGATCTGATGGACGGTGCGAAACCCGTCGAGCCCCAAACTGGTGCCGATCCCGGCCGGGCCATACCAGGCAAAGTCCGGTGTCCAGTACGGCGCAAGATCCATCGATTCGAGCGTGTGTCCGTCAAAAGTGCCCAGCGCTGCATGCATGGCGAGAACGAGGTCGAAGCTGGTACGCCCCGCCTCGGCATCGACCGGGCTCAATGCGCGGGCATTGCCGCCCGGTGCGGGCCACATGCCTTCCGCGCCAAGGCTGGGCGCCAGCGGCCAGAGGCCTGCCTGCCGGATCAGATCGAGCATGTCGGGCAACATCCAGCTTTCGGCAATCCGCCCGCTCTCGATGCGGTGAATCTCGCCAAAGTGCAGCCACACTGGCTTGTGGTTCGCCGGAATGCCCGCAAGGTCATGGGTGAAGGTGCCGCGGTAATGCCCCATCACCGCCACCATCACAGAGCCTGCGAACTCGCCCGCAGCGACGATGGCATGGGTGCGGCTGCAATGATGGAACGCGTGCTTCACCGGGGCGAAGAAGCTGGCGATCCCGGCGTCGAGCCCATCGAGCTCATTGAACGGATGGGCGATGTGGAAGCGGCAGTCTGGCGCGAAAATCTCGGCCGCCGCGGCGGCGAGATCAGCCGCGCCGCACGCCGCCAGGCGGGTGAGTCCGGCATCGACCTTGCGCTTTGCCGCGTCGCAATCCACGCTCTGAAATGCCACGGAACTCTCTCCTCCAGTCCTCACGATAAAGGGTTATTTTGCATTCGCAGTCAATCAAAAAACCGGCCACTTGGCGATTTAGGGGGTCATTCGCCGCGGGTAACTCAAGCCCTGCAATTGTGAGGGTAAGCTGATGACTTGAGGCTTGCAGCCTAAGCGCCTATCGTCCGTCAGTATCGCCGACTTTCCGGCCCTCTTTTGCATTCGCATTCAAGACCGGACCTGCGCCATGCTTTCGATCCTCAACCTGTTCCGTATCGGTATTGGTCCATCAAGCTCGCACACCGTGGGGCCGATGCGGATCGCCCGGCGCTTTGTCGTCGGTTTGGCTGAAGCGCGCAAGCTTGACGAGGTGCGCCGCATTGCCATCGAGTTGCAAGGCTCGCTCGCGCTGACCGGCGTCGGGCATGGCTCGGTCGATGCCTGCGTGCTGGGGCTGATGGGGTGGAAGCCGGACGCGATCGATCCTGATGCGGTGCCCACTTTGCTGGCATCGGCAAGCTCGGAACAGATCCGCCTGTTGGGGCGGCACCCGATCGCTTTCGCATTAGCGGGCGACATCACGCTCGCTTGCGACATCGTCCCCAAACTCCACCCTAATGGGATGCGTCTGCGCGCTTACGGAGAGGGTGACGCTGAAATCGCGGACGAGACGTGGTATTCCACCGGCGGCGGCTTCATCGCGTCGGCCCGCCAATTGTCCGCCCCCAGCGCCGACGATCTCGTCACCAGCCCGGTGCGCACCGCCCACCCCTATTCCTCGGGTGCGGAACTGCTGGCGCTGTGCGAGAGCCACGGCCTCGACATTGCCGCTCTGGTTCTTGCCAATGAAAGTGCGTGGCGGGTCGAAGCCGAGACCCTCGCCGGGATCGACCGGCTAGTGGACGCGATGATCGCCTGTATCGAACGCGGCCTTGCCCAAGATGGTATCCTCCCCGGCGGCCTTCAGGTGCGCCGCCGCGCCCCGGAACTGTGGCGCAAGCTGATCGCCGGCCCCACCAACGAGACTGAGGTGCTGCTCGACCGACTCAACCTCTTTGCGATGGCGGTGAACGAGGAGAACGCCGCCGGGGGCCGGGTCGTTACCGCCCCCACCAATGGCGCGGCGGGGATCATCCCGGCCGTGCTGCGGCAGTATTGCCACGAGGGGCCGCAAGCACGCGACCACGCACGGCGGTTCCTGCTCACGGCGGGCGGCATCGGCCTGCTGTACAAGCAGCGCGCTTCGATCTCAGGCGCGGAGATGGGCTGTCAGGGCGAGGTCGGGGTGGCCTGTTCGATGGCAGCGGCGGGACTGGCCGCGGTGTGGGGCGGCACGCCGCAGCAAGTCGCCGCCGCGGCGGAGATCGGAATGGAGCATAATCTCGGCCTCACCTGCGATCCGGTTGGCGGACTAGTGCAAATCCCCTGCATCGAGCGCAATGCGATTGGCGCAGTGAAAGCGGTCAACGCCGCGCGCCTAGCACTCCACAGCCACGAAGTGCCCAAGGTTTCGCTCGATCAGGTGATCGAGACGATGCGCCAGACCGGGATCGATATGTCGTCCAAGTACAAGGAGACCAGCCTCGGCGGGCTGGCCGTAAATGTGGCGGCTTGCTGACCTGCCCTTCCCGATCAGCCGCGCCGATTGCGTAAGCGTCGGCAGTTGCAAGTGCTGAGGCCGCTGGAGTAGGCTAGACCGAAATGATGCGCTCCGCCCTTCTCGCCTTTGCTGCTCTGACGCTGGCCCTGCCGGCTCGCGCCGAAGCGCCGCCGGCGCGTCCGGTGCTAGTGGGCGGGTATGGCGAACTCGACGCCTGCCCAAGCATGGGCGCGATCGTCCCTTTGCGCAAAGGGGGTGACGGCTATGTCGCCGTGCGCGCCGCGCCGAGCCGCAAGGCGCGCGAGCTCGACCGGCTGACATCGGGCCGCGAGTTGCTGCTGTGCCAAGAAAGCGAGGACGGCGCATGGGTGGGCGTGATCTATCCCGAACCCTTCGGCAGCGCGGGCCCCGGCGACTGCGGGGTTTCGCAAAGCAGCAATGGTCCACCCCGGCCTTATGACGGGGTGTGCCTGTCCGGCTGGGTCGCGCGCCGTTACGTGGTGGTCACGGCGGGTTAGGCCGCGGCTTGACCCAACCTGGCCCGCGCTTCTTCCTCGCCGATCAGCGGTAGGAGCTCGCCCATATCGGGGCCATGATCCATACCGGTGAGCGCCTGTCGCAGCGGCAGGAACAACCCCTTACCCTTGCGTCCGGTAGCCTCCTTGAGCGCCGTGGTGAGCGCGCCCCACGGGTTATCGCCCCACACCAGCAGCCGTCCGGCCTCGGTGAGGAAAGCTTTGTCCTCGGCGTTGAAATCGGGCTGCACAATCGGCCCGGTGACCAGCTTCCACCAGTCTCCAGCTTCGCCGATATGGGCAAGGTTCGGGCGGATCGCGTGCCACCCGGCCTCGTCCATCCCGTCCGGCAGGCGAGCGGTGACCGCAGCAAACGGAAGCTGGTGGACGATCCCGGCGTTGAGGCGGTCGAGGTCCTCCTCATCAAACTTCGCCGGGGCGCGGCCAAAGGTGGCGAGATCAAAACTTGCGACCAGTGCGGCGCGGTCAGCAATCGGCTCGACGGGCAGCGACGTGCCCAGCCGCGCGAGCAGCGCAATGATTGCCTCGGGCTCGATTTCGCGCTCCCGGAACGTATCGCAACCGAGCGATCCAAGGCGCTTCGAAAGCTTGCCCTCACGCCCCACCAGCAGCGCTTCATGCGCGAAGGCGGGGAGCGTTTTTGCTGCACTTTTTTCCGCAGCAAAGCCTGCAGCATAAAGTGCGGTAAAGATCTGAATTTGAACGGCAGTATTGGAAACGTGATCTTCACCGCGCAGCACTTGCGTGACGCCCATGTCGATGTCGTCGACCGCGCTTGGCATCATGTACAGCCAGGAGCCATCAGCGCGGCGGATAACCGGATCGGAGAGCTGCGAAGCATCGAATTTCTGTGCGCCGCGGATGCCATCGTCCCAGTGGATTGGCTCGGCGTGATCGAGCAGAAAACGCCAGTGAGAGGGCGTGCCTTCGGCTTCCTTGGCGGCGCGCTCGGCGTCGGTCAGCTTGAGCGCAGCACGGTCGTAGATCGGCGGGAGGCCGCGGCCCAGCGCGATCTTGCGTTTGACCTCAAGCTCCTGCGCGCTTTCGTAGCAGGGGTAGATCCGCCCCGCTGCATGCAGCGCCGCAAAGGCTGCTTCGTAGCGGTCGAGCCGCGCGGACTGACGCTCCTCAGCGTCCCAGCTGAGGCCCAGCCAGGTCAGATCGGCGCGGATTGCATCGACATAGTCCTCACGGCTGCGTTCGGCATCAGTGTCGTCGATCCGCAGGATGAAGCGCCCGCCGCCTTGCCGCGCCAGCATCCAGTTATGCAGCGCGGTGCGGATATTGCCGACATGGAGGCGGCCGGTGGGCGAGGGGGCGAAGCGGGTGGTGATCATGCGGCGTGCGGTAGAACGCGAGCGGCCCGCCCGCAAGCGCTCACACCGCGCGCAGTTCCGCTGCCGCAAGCGCCAGTGCGCCTTCCCACAGGCGGTGCGTGCGGTCGGTGCGGATCAGGCCGGTGAGCGCCGCTTCGAACGCCACCCGATCACCATGCGCGGCCGCATCGACAAAGGCGCCGATAGTGGCTTCGTCATGGCTGAGCAGCCCGCAACAGAAGCGCGAGACGTGGATGTTCTCGGGCCAACTGGCGGAGACTGTCTGAGCAAGGATCAGCGCCCGTGCCGCCACCTCCACGCTGCCGAGCCGTGTCGCAAGCTCCGGCACCGGATCACGGCCGAGCCGCTCATTCAGCGCGATCAGGCGCAGGGCATGGATGAAGCGCCCGGCTATCGGCCCGAGTGCTTGGAGGCGCGGAGGTGCGGCGAGGGACGCAATGATGGCCTGAATCGTGGCGGAGGGGGTGTGGTGCCGGGACATGAAACCTCGCGTGTGCGTGCCGTGGGGACAGACTCTATGTCTAGATTAAATGCGAGTGATTTGCAATAGCGTCTTGGACCAATCGTGCCGACCCACTTCCAAAGAAAAGCCCCGCCGGAGCCGAAGCTCAGGCGGGGCGATTTTCTACCGCGAGGGCGGATGAGGATTACTCCTCGCCAGCGTCATCCGCGTCGGGTGCGGAAGCCGCAGCAGCAGCCATAGCTGCCATGGCCGCCTTCATCTTCTCTTCCGAGCCGACCGCGTCGGGGGCCGGTTCAGCTTCACGCTGACCAGACGCCGCGAGCGTTTCCTGCTGCTTCTTCCACGCCGCCTTCAGGGCCGCATCGCGGCTGTTGGCGGTGACGCGCAGACGGTTCATGCCCGCGCCGGTACCGGCGGGGATGAGACGACCGACGATCACGTTTTCCTTCAGACCGATCAGGGTGTCCTTCTTCCCTTCAACCGCCGCCTGCGTCAGCACGCGCGTGGTTTCCTGGAACGAAGCCGCTGAGATGAAGCTGCGGGTTTGCAGCGACGCCTTGGTGATGCCGAGCAGCACCGGATTGCCCGATGCGCCCTGCTTGCCCTTGGCCAGCTTGCCGTTGATTTCCAGCATTTCGGCCAGATCGACCTGCTCGCCCGGCAGCAGGGTGGTGTCCCCGCCATCGGTGATTTCAACCTTCTGCAGCATCTGGCGAACGATCACCTCGATGTGCTTGTCGTTGATCTTCACGCCCTGCAAACGGTAGACTTCCTGAATCTCGTCAACGAGATACTCAGCCAGCGCTTCAACGCCCATGACTTCGAGGATGTCGTGCGGGTTGGGCGAGCCGGAAACAAGGGTGTCACCCTTCTTCACGAAATCGCCTTCCTGCACGTCGATCACCTTGGTCTTGGCGATCAGGTATTCCACCGGATCCCCTTCCTCGGGAATGATCGCGATCTTGCGCTTCGCCTTGTATTCGCGAACGAATTCGATCCGGCCGGAAATCTTGGCGATGACCGAGACGTCCTTGGGCATACGCGCCTCGAACAGTTCGGCCACGCGCGGCAGACCGCCGGTGATGTCGCGGGTCTTGGCGGCTTCGCGGCTGGCACGGGCGAGAATGTCGCCCGCCTGCACCGTGTCACCATCCGTCACCGACAAGGTCGTGCCCGGAGCGAGCATGTAACGCGCCGCTTCGATTTCCCCGCTGCCTTCGGCCAGAAGGGTCATGCGCGGACGCAGGTCTTCCTTCTTCTTGCGGCCCGTCGCACGGTTTTCCGTGACGACGCGCTGGGCAATGCCGGTCGCATCATCGACCTGTTCTTCAAGCGTGATGCCCTCGATCAGGTCCTGATACTTCACCACACCCGATTGCTCGGTGATGATCGGCAGCGTGAACGGATCCCACTCGGCAATACGGTCACCGATCTTGACGTGATCGCCATCCTTGAACTTGATGACGGTCCCGTACGGCACCTTGTGCATTTCACGCTCGCGCCCTTCGGCGTCGATCACGGCAATTTCGCCGTTGCGCGCAAGGCTCAGGATGCGGCCCTGCTTGTCCGAGATGGTCGGCATATCGCGAAGCTCGATGCGGCCTTCCGAAATCGCCTCGAGGTGCGAGGTTTCGTTGAGCTGCGCCGCGCCGCCGATGTGGAAGGTCCGCATCGTCAGCTGGGTACCGGGCTCACCGATCGACTGCGCAGCGATAACGCCGACAGCTTCACCGATGTTCACCGGCGTCCCACGGGCCAGATCGCGGCCGTAGCAGGTGCCACAGACGCCCATCTCGGCCTCGCAGACCAGCGGGCTGCGGATCTTCGCCGACTGCACTTCGGCTGCTTCGATGGCCTTGACCATCGCTTCGTCAAGCAGAGTCAGCTTGGGAACGATCACCTCACCAGTCGTGGCGTTGACGATATCCTCCATGGTCGTGCGACCAAGGATACGCTCACCGAGCGACGCGATGACGCTACCGCCTTGAACGATCGCGCGCATTTCGAGGTAGTTCTCAGTGCCGCAATCTTCCTCGACGATGACGCAATCCTGCGACACGTCGACCAGACGGCGGGTGAGGTAACCCGAGTTGGCGGTCTTCAGCGCGGTATCCGCGAGGCCCTTACGGGCGCCGTGGGTCGAGTTGAAGTATTCAAGAACGGTCAGACCTTCCTTGAAGTTCGAGATGATCGGGGTCTCGATGATTTCGCCCGAAGGCTTGGCCATCAGACCGCGCATCCCGCCGAGCTGCTTCATCTGCGCCGGGCTACCACGGGCACCCGAGTGGCTCATCATGTAGATCGAGTTGATCTGGGCTTCCTTGCCCGTCTCAGGATCGATCGGAGTCGCCTTGATGCGCTCCATCATGGCATCGGCCACAAGGTCACCGCACTTCGACCAGGCATCGACCACACGGTTGTACTTTTCCTGCTGCGTGATCAGACCGTCCTGATACTGCTGCTCGTACTCGGCCACCAGCGACTTGGTGCTTTCGACCAGTTCGATCTTCGCATCGGGGATGATCATGTCATCCTTGCCGAAGCTGATCCCCGCCTTGAACGCGTGACGGAAACCGAGGCTCATGATCGCGTCGGCGAACAGCACCGTGTCCTTCTGGCCGGTGTGACGATAGACTTGGTCGATCACGTCGCCAATCTCACGTTTGGTGAGCAGGCGGTTCACGATGTCGAACGGCACCTTGTAGTTCTTGGGCAGGCATTCGCCGATCAGCATCCGGCCCGGGGTCGTCTCGAACCGCTTCATCACCACATTGCCATCTTCATCGGCCTGCGGAACGCGGGCGAGAATGCGAGTGTGGAGCGTGACAGCCTTGGCCTCCAGCGCCTGGTGCACTTCGGCCATGTCGGAGAAGCGCGCGAGGCGCTCAACCTTGGTGCCATCGGCGTTGTCGAGGTACTCCGGGAACTTCTCCTGCCGCTCCATCGAGAGGTAATAGATCCCCAGAACCATGTCCTGCGAAGGCACGATGATCGGCTTGCCGTTGGCGGGCGAGAGGATGTTGTTGGTCGACATCATCAGCACGCGTGCTTCGAGCTGGGCTTCCAGCGACAGCGGCACGTGGACCGCCATCTGGTCACCATCGAAGTCGGCGTTGAAGGCCGAGCAGACCAGCGGGTGCAGCTGGATCGCCTTGCCCTCAATCAGCACGGGTTCGAACGCCTGGATGCCCAAGCGGTGAAGGGTCGGCGCACGGTTCAGCAGCACCGGGTGTTCGCGGATCACCTCGTCAAGGATGTCCCAGACTTCCTTGCGCTCCTTCTCGACCCACTTCTTGGCCTGCTTCAGGGTCATCGAGAGACCCTTGGCATCCAGACGGGCGTAGATGAACGGCTTGAACAGTTCGAGCGCCATCTTCTTGGGCAGGCCGCACTGGTGCAGCTTCAATTCCGGACCGGTAACGATCACCGAACGGCCCGAATAGTCGACGCGCTTGCCGAGCAGGTTCTGACGGAAGCGGCCCTGCTTGCCCTTGAGCATGTCGGACAGCGACTTCAGCGGACGCTTGTTGGCGCCGGTGATGACGCGGCCGCGGCGGCCGTTGTCGAACAGCGCGTCAACGGCTTCCTGCAACATGCGCTTTTCGTTGCGCACGATGATGTCCGGCGCGCGCAGTTCGATCAGGCGCTTCAGGCGGTTGTTGCGGTTGATCACGCGGCGGTAGAGATCGTTAAGATCCGACGTCGCGAAACGGCCGCCGTCCAGCGGCACCAGCGGACGCAGTTCGGGCGGGATCACGGGGATCACTTCGAGGATCATCCATTCCGGGCGGTTGCCCGAATCGATGAAGCTTTCGACGACCTTCAGACGCTTGATGATCTTCTTGGGCTTGAGCGCCGACTTGGTGGTCGCCAGCTCTTCCATCAGCACGTCACGCTCGTTCTCAAGGTCGAGCTGCATCAGCATGGTGCGCACGGCTTCCGCGCCGATATCGGCGGTGAAGGCGTCCTCGCCATATTCGTCCTGCGCTTCGAGCAGTTCGTCTTCAGTCATCAGCTGGAACTTCTCCAGCGGGGTCAGACCGGGTTCGGTGACGATGTAGCTTTCGAAGTAGAGCACGCGCTCAAGCTGCTTCAGCTGCATGTCGAGCAGCAGGCCGATGCGGCTCGGCAGCGACTTCAGGAACCAGATGTGCGCAACCGGCGCAGCCAGTTCGATGTGGCCCATGCGCTCGCGGCGCACCTTGGTCACGGTCACTTCAACGCCGCACTTTTCGCAGACGACGCCCTTGTACTTCATGCGCTTGTACTTGCCGCACAGGCACTCGTAATCCTTCACGGGGCCGAAGATGCGCGCGCAGAACAAGCCGTCACGCTCAGGCTTGAACGTGCGGTAGTTGATGGTTTCCGGCTTCTTGATCTCGCCATACGACCACGAGCGGATACGCTCCGGCGAAGCGATGCCGATCTGGATCTGGTCGAAGGTTTCGGGCTTCGCCAGCTGGTTGCTGAATTTGCTCAGTTCATTCATGACTGTGTTCCCTTAGGGGGGATGAAACTCTCAGGCGGAGGGGGCGGGGCCGAGGTGTTACCCCCGGCCCTGCGCCTTATTCCGCTGCAATCGCGCTGTAGTCGGTCTGGTCGGCGTCCTCGTCATCGAGGATCGACTTCAGTTCGACGTTCAGACCCAGCGAGCGCATTTCCTTGACGAGCACGTTGAAGCTCTCCGGAATGCCGGCCTCGAAGGTGTCGTCACCCTTGACGATCGCTTCGTAGACCTTGGTGCGGCCGACCACGTCATCGGACTTCACCGTCAGCATTTCCTGCAAGGTGTAGGCGGCGCCGTAAGCCTGGAGCGCCCAGACCTCCATTTCGCCGAAGCGCTGGCCGCCGAACTGCGCCTTACCGCCCAGCGGCTGCTGGGTGACGAGGCTGTACGGCCCGATCGAACGCGCGTGGATCTTGTCGTCGACCAAGTGGTGCAGCTTGAGCATGTAGATGATGCCCACGGTGACCTTGCGGTCGAACGCCTCGCCGGTGCGGCCGTCATAGAGCGTGGACTGACCCGAAGAGTCGATCCCGGCTTTGATCAGCATTTCCGACACGTCCGGCTCGCGTGCACCATCGAACACCGGGGTCCCCATCGGCACGCCAGCCGCAAGGTTGCCCGCCAGTTCGACGATATCGGCCGTAGTGCGGCTGTCGAGATCCTCGAAATACTGGTCGCCGTAGATGTCCTTCAGACGATCGACCACCGCTTCGGGGGGCTTCACGCCGGCGTAATCTTCGGCAGCATTCGGGTTGGCTGCGCGCCATGCATCCAGCATGTCCTTGATCTCGTGACCGAGGGCACGTGCGGCAAAGCCGAGGTGCGTCTCGAAGATCTGACCGACGTTCATACGCGAAGGCACGCCCAGCGGGTTGAGCACGAGATCGACCGGGGTCCCGTCTTCGAGGAACGGCATGTCCTCGATCGGCAGGATGCGGCTGATCACGCCCTTGTTCCCGTGGCGACCGGCCATCTTGTCGCCCGGTTGCAGCTTGCGCTTCACCGCGACGAACACCTTGACCATCTTGAGCACACCGGGAGCGAGTTCATCGCCGCGTTCCAGCTTTTCCTTGCGGTCATGGAATTTGGCATCGATCACCGCGACGGCTTCGTCGTACTGGGTCTTCACCGCTTCGATCTGCGCCTGACGGCCATCATCCGCGACTGCGAACTTGAACCATTCGAAGCGCTCGAGCTCGTCGAGCATCTCGGCAGTGATCTCCACGCCCTTCTTCGCACCCTTGGGGGCAGCCGATGCGGTCTGGCCGATCAGCATATCACGCAGGCGGTTGTAGGTCGCACGGTTGAGGATGTTGCGTTCGTCGGCCGCGTCCTTGCGGAGACGTTCGATTTCCTCGTTCTGGATCGCACGGGTACGGTCGTCGATCTCGATGCCGTGGCGGTTGAACACCCGGACTTCGACGATGGTGCCCGCAACGCCCGGCGGCAGACGCAGCGAGGTGTCACGCACATCGCTCGCCTTTTCGCCGAAGATCGCGCGCAGCAGCTTTTCTTCCGGGGTCATCGGAGATTCGCCCTTGGGCGTGATCTTGCCGACCAGAATGTCACCGGGGTGCACTTCGGCGCCGATATAGACAATGCCCGCTTCGTCGAGGTTGCGCAGGGCTTCCTCGCCGACATTGGGAATGTCGCGGGTGATGTCTTCCGGCCCGAGCTTGGTGTCACGCGCCATGACTTCGAACTCCTCGATGTGGATCGAGGTGAAGACGTCGTCCTTCACGATGCGTTCGCTGATCAGGATCGAGTCTTCGTAGTTGTAGCCATTCCACGGCATGAACGCGACGAGGCTGTTCTTGCCGAGCGCCAGCTCACCGAGATCGGTCGAGGGACCGTCAGCGATGATGTCACCCTGTTCGATCACGTCGCCCACCTTCACCAGCGGACGCTGGTTGATGCAGGTGTTCTGGTTCGAACGCTGGAACTTTTGGAGCGTGTAGATGTCGACGCCCGACTGGCCGGGTTCGACATCGCCGATGGCGCGGATCACGATCCGGGTCGCGTCGACCTGGTCGACAATCCCGCCGCGCTTGGCCGCAATCGCAGCGCCCGAATCGCGCGCCACGGTTTCTTCCATGCCGGTGCCGACCCAAGGTGCTTCCGCCTTCACAAGCGGCACCGCCTGGCGCTGCATGTTCGAGCCCATGAGCGCGCGGTTGGCGTCATCGTTTTCGAGGAACGGGATCAGCGATGCCGCGACCGAGACGAGCTGCTTGGGCGAGACGTCCATCAGCGTGACGTGCTCGCGCAGCGCCATCAGGTTGTCGCCATTGTGACGTGCCGAGACCAGCTCTTCGACAAACGAGCCGTCTTCGTTGAGCTCAGCCGAAGCCTGCGCCACCGTGTGCTTCTGCTCTTCCATCGCGGAAAGATAGATCACGTCGGCGGTCACCTTGCCGTCGATGACCTTGCGGTACGGGGTTTCGATGAAGCCGTACTTGTTGACGCGGCTGAACGACGCGAGGCTGTTGATCAGACCGATGTTCGGGCCTTCCGGTGTTTCAATCGGGCAGATGCGGCCATAGTGCGTCGGGTGAACGTCGCGGACTTCGAAGCCCGCGCGCTCACGGGTGAGACCACCCGGGCCCAAGGCCGAAACGCGGCGCTTGTGGGTGACTTCCGAAAGCGGGTTGGTCTGGTCCATGAACTGCGACAGCTGCGAGGAGCCGAAGAACTCGCGCACGGCGGCCACGGCGGGCTTGGCGTTGATGAGGTCGTTCGGCATCACAGTCGACACGTCGACCGAGCTCATGCGCTCCTTCACGGCGCGCTCCATGCGCAGCAGGCCGACGCGGTACTGGTTTTCCAGCAGCTCGCCCACCGAACGCACACGGCGGTTGTCGATGTCATCGACTTCGCCCTTGCCGTCCTTCAGGCCGACAAGCTCCTTCACCACCGCGAGGATATCTTCCTTGCGCAGCGTGGTGACGGTGTCTTCGCACTCGAGGCTAAGACGCATGTTGAGCTTCACACGGCCGACAGCCGAAAGGTCATAGCGTTCAGCATCGAAGAACAGGCCTTCGAACAGCGCCTCGGCAGTTTCCTTCGTCGGCGGTTCGCCCGGACGCATGACCTTGTAGATCGCTTCCAGACCTTCATCACGGTTCTCAGCCTTGTCGGCCTTCAGCGTGTTGCGGATCCACGGACCGGTGTTGATTTCGTCGATGTCGAGCAGCGGCAGGGTGTCGATCCCGGCCTTATCGAGCGTCTCGATGTGTTCGAGCGTCACTTCATCGCCAGCTTCGATGTAAATGCGGCCCGTTGCTTCGTCGATCATGTCGCCCGCGGCATAGCGGCTCACGACTTCCTCGGTCGGGAGCAGCAGTTCCTTCAAGCCATCCTTGGCAGCCTTGTTGGCAGCGCGCGGCGAGATCTTGAGGCCGGCGGGGAACACTTCCTCACCGGTGGCAGCATCGACCAGCGCGAAGGTCGGCTTGGCATTGCGCCAGGTTTCGGCCTGGAACGGAATCTTCCAGCCATCCTTGGCGCGTTCCCACACCACGGTGTTGTAGAAGTGATGCAGGATATCCTCGGCATCAAGGCCGAGCGAATACAGCAGCGCCGTGACCGGCAGCTTGCGCTTGCGGTCGATACGGACGTTGACGATGTCCTTGGCGTCGAATTCGAAATCGAGCCACGAACCGCGATAGGGGATCACGCGGGCCGCAAACAGGAGCTTACCCGACGAGTGCGTCTTGCCGCGATCGTGATCGAACAGCACGCCCGGCGAACGGTGCATCTGCGACACGATCACACGCTCGGTGCCGTTGATGATGAAGGTGCCGTTGTCCGTCATCAGGGGCATGTCGCCCATGTAGACGTCCTGCTCCTTGATATCGAGGACCGAGCGGGTTTCGGTTTCGCTATCCACCTCGAACACGATGAGGCGCAGCGTGACCTTCATCGGGGCGGCATAGGTGATGCCGCGCTGACGGCACTCGGTGGTGTCGTACTTGGGCTCTTCGAGTTCGTAATGCACGAAATCAAGCTCGGCGGTGCCGGCGAAATCGCGGATCGGGAACACCGAACGCAGGGTCTTTTCGAGGCCCGAGACGTAACCCGTGGCCTTGTCCGAGCGCAGGAACTGCTCGTAGCTTTCGCGCTGAACCTCGATCAGGTTCGGCATCTGCACCACTTCGTGGATATCGCCGAAGATCTTGCGGATGCGCTTCTTAGCGGTGCCCTGCGCCTTGCGGCTGCGAGTGACGGGCGGCTTCGCCTTGGTTGCCATGGAGGAGTAGGCCTCTTTGATTGGGCCACGCGAGAGAGAATCGCGCGGACGGGGAATATCGCTATCGTTCCACGCGAAAACCTGCCGTTCTCCAACGCACAAACGCTGCTTGCCCAGCCCCGCCCATCTGGCCGGTGCTGGCAGCAGCATATCATTGCGTCGCGAAACTGGCTGTCGCTGCTTCCATTCCTAGACCGGTTCCCGCGCATGAATCGGTCTTGCTCGAAGCGAGCGAGAGGCGGCGATGTAGGATTGCCCCTGCGCGATGTCAATGCAGGCGCGGTGGACCGCCGGGCTCCTCAGCTCGGCTTACCGCAAAACGACGTGTTCAATATCGTTTTTCAATATTATTGATTGACGATATGCCGCGAATCGGATTAGAGGGGTTTTATCGAATCACAATATGCTGCATCAAGGAGATCAATATGAAACGCCCGCTCAACACCGCCCTCGCCGCTACCTTTGCCTTCGCCCTGACGTTCGGCTCGATCGGCGCCATTGTCACCGTGCCCCCGGCCCAGGCTGCCGCCCCGGCGGCACTCGCGCTGCCCGTCATCGTCTGAATCCGTCCACGAAAGGAGCCGCCCGTGACCAAGTCCCCCACATCCAACGACCTCCTCCTGCTTGCGGGCAAGGTCGTTACCCTTATTCTTCAGGCCGCGATGGGCTTCGGCGCCGCCGTGCTGGTGTTCGTGATCGGCGCGATGGCGTTCAGCCATGACACGATTCAAGACCAACTGATCGCCGAGACCGGTCGCAGCGATCTGGTGCTGCCACTGTTTGCGTCGTTCGGTGTGCTGCTGGTCGGCCTCGCCCTTGTTGCCTCGCTGTTCGTCTTTTTCGGCAAACTGCGCGCGATCATCAACACGGTGAGTGAGGGCGATCCCTTCGTGCCCGTCAATGCAGAGCGGCTGAGCCTGATGGCGTGGCTGATGCTCGGGGTTCAGCTTCTGGTTCTGGCCGCAGTCCCTTTCGCACTCCAGCTGGTCGATTTCGTGCGGATATTCGGTGAGGATTCCGACATCAAGATCGACGGCGGGTTCGATTTGAGCGGCACCCTCCTCGTCATCATCCTGTTCATCCTCGCCCGCGTGTTCCGCCACGGCGCAGCGATGCGCGAAGACCTGGAAGGAACCGTGTGATGCCCCCCATCAACGATGACCTCGAAGGAACCCGCATCATGGTCAAGCTCGACGACCTGCTCTACGCCCGCCGCATGACGCTGACCGAACTGGCAGAGCGGGTCGATCTGACGCTGGCCAACTTGTCGATCCTCAAGACCGGCAAGGCCAAGGCGATCCGCTTCTCCACCCTCGCCGCGATCTGCCGCGAGCTGGAGTGCCAGCCGGGCGATCTGCTCGCCTACGAAGCAGAATGACACGCGCGGCGGGTCGGGGAGCATCTCCGGCCCGCTGGCGCATCGTCAATCGGAACGGACCCGGCCCATCACCAGCGCCGCAACCGCTAGCAGCAGTATCGCGCTCGCCTCGTACACGACATTCTCCGCATCCATGTCCTTGCCTTGCAGCACGATCAGCCGGGCGATGGCCGTGATGGCGATGAAGATCGGGAAGACGAAGGACGATCCCTTGCCGGTGTAGAACACCGCAATCATCGCGATCACCTCGGTGTAGAGGAACATCAGCAGGATATCTGCCAGCACGATCGAGCCGCGCTGATAGACCGACCAGACCTCGGTCCCGGCCGCCACCAGCGTCATGATCGCCGCCAGCATCAGCAGGCCTTGCTCGATCCATTTGAACAGCCTGCCCGCTGGGCTGTCCTGCAAATTCGGCTCGGGCTGAGGTGCGGTTGGTTCGGGCGTGTTCATCGCTTGCCGCTATACGGCAAAGCTGCATGCTTTACCAAAGGTTTGCCTCCGTCCTCGATGTATCGGCCTGTCGTTGCGCCTGGACAAACGGCTTGACTCAGGCCCGTGCTTGGCTAATTGGCCCGCACGACCGGCCAAGCCTTTGGCTGATCCGGTCATCCGTCCGAGACCGTTGGTGAAGGCAATCTGGCCTTCTTAATTTCCAGCCTAGACGGGGAAACGAGATTTCGCAGACAGCCTTATGCTGTTTGCTCGCGTGCCTGCCATGATGCCGGCGCACATCCTCCTTCCCTTTCGACGGACTCGCCCGTGTTCGGAGCTTCGGTTCCGTGCGCGGACAAACGTAGCCGATCGTGCGGGAGCCATCCTGCCCGATCATTTGTGAAGGAGTATGGCATGGATCGTTCGCAGAAAGCCGACGCGGTTGCCCAGCTCAATGCGGTCTTCAACGAGGTTTCCGTGGTGGTCGTCACCCGCAACCTCGGCATGACGGTGGCTCAGTCCACTGCCCTGCGTCTGAAGATGCGCGATGCTGGCGCTACCTACAAGGTTGCGAAGAACCGTCTCGCCAATCTCGCTCTTGAAAACACCGACTATGTCGGGATCAGTGACATGCTCACTGGCCCGGTCGGGCTGGCCTGGTCGACTGACCCGGTCGCGGCTGCCAAGGCCGCTGTCGAATTCGCCAAGACGAATGACAAGCTCGAAATCGTCGGCGGTTCGATGGGCTCGGTCGTTCTCGACGAAGCCGGTATCCGGGCACTTGCCTCGATGCCCAGCCTCGACGAACTGCGCGCCAAGCTCATCGGTCTGGTCAACGCACCTGCGACGAAGATCGCTCAGGTCGTTACCGCACCCGCCGCCAAGGTCGCTCGTGTGTTTGCCGCTTACGCGGACAAGGCAGCCTAAGAGACGTTTTTCGTTTTACGAAACAATCTATTGGGGCGCATTTGCCCCGCCACAATTTGGAGTGAACCATCATGGCCGATATCGCCAAGCTTGTTGAAGAACTTTCGAAGCTGACCGTCCTCGAGGCGGCTGACCTTGCCAAGGCCCTCGAAGAAGCATGGGGCGTGAGCGCCGCTGCTGCTGTCGCGGTTGCCGCTGGCCCGGCCGCTGCTGCTGAAGCTGTCGAAGAGCAGACCGAATTTGACGTGATCCTCACCGGCGACGGTGGCAAGAAGATCCAGGTCATCAAGGAAGTCCGCGCCATCACCGGCCTCGGCCTGACCGAAGCCAAGACCCTTGTGGAATCGGCTCCGAAGGCGATCAAGGAAGCCGTCAACAAGGCGGAAGCCGAAGACATCAAGAAGAAGATCGAAGAAGCCGGCGGCACCGTCGAACTCAAGTAATCTTCATCGCAAGTTTTGCGGGCGTCTTGAAGCGTTCGCAGATAGGAGGGCGGCGCCAGCGATGGCGTCGCCCTTTTTGCGGCCCTCTGTCCGCGCCGCAGCAGCCCAGTCGCGCTGAACCCAATACTCAGGCGGCGGTATTTGCACTTCCCCCGAATCGCCCCCGCGCCTATCCGGTCCGGCTCGCCAGCCGGCGGGTAACGAACCGATCATGCAACAGACAAACACCCTTCAAACGCCCAGCTGGGGGCAGGAACTGCGCGCGACGCTCGGGCTAGCCGTGCCGCTCGCCGCCACGAACCTGTTGCAGATGCTGATCCACGCGGTCGATGTGGTGTTCATCGCTCGGCTCGGCGATCAACCGCTCGCCGCCTCCAGCCTCGCCATCGCCATTTTCGGCCTGACGGTCTGGGCCATGACCGGGCTGATCGGAGCCTGCGCGCCGCTGATCGCCGCCGAGCGCGGGCGCAAGCTGCATTCGGTGCGCGAAGTGCGCCGGACGGTCCGCATGGGAATGTGGGCCGCGGTCGGCTTCGGGCTGCTCGGCATGGCCGTCTGCTTCGGCGGCGAGGCACTGTTGCTAGCGAGCGGGCAGGACCCGCGGATCGCGGCAATGGCGGGCGATTTCCTCGCGATCCTGTCATGGGCGATGATCCCGATGGTGCTGGCGGGCGTGTTCCGCATCTTTGTCGCCGCGCTGGGCAAGCCCGGCTATGCGACCGCGATCACGCTGCTGGCGCTGGGGACGAATGTGCTGGGCAACTGGGCGCTGGTGTTCGGCAATCTCGGCCTGCCTGCGCTGGGCCTGATGGGTTCTGCGCTGTCGAGCGTTATCACCGCGCTCGCCATGCTGATCGCCTATGTTTTCGTGATCCGGCGCGACCGCAGCTTGCGGCGCTATCGCATTTTCGGACGCTGGTGGCGGCCCGAATGGACGCGGCTCAAGCAAATCATGGTGATCGGCACTCCGATTGCATTGACCGTGATGGCCGAGGCGGGGCTGTTCAGCGGGGCAGCCCTCTTGATGGGCCGGATCGGCGAGACCGAACTCGCAGCGCACACGCTGGCGCTCAATCTGGCGGCGCTGGCGTTCCAGATCCCGTTCGGCACCGCGCAGGCGGCGACCATCCGGGTCGGCTATCATCACGGCGCAGGCGATCGCATCGCCGCCGGGCGTGCGGGCTGGGTCGCGATTGGCATCGGCACCGGGTTCATGACCACCACGGCGCTGGCGATGCTGTTGATGCCGACCATGCTGCTGTGGGTCTATATCGATCCCGCCGCCCCCGCCAATGCGGCGCTGGTCGCCTTTGCGCTGCAATATCTGACTCTGGCCGCGATCTTCCAGCTGGCGGACGGGGTGCAGGCGGTGGCGGCGGGCGCGCTGCGCGGCCTTCAGGACACCCGCGTGCCGATGTGGATCGCGATCTTCAGCTATTGGGTGCCGGGGTTCGGCTGCGCGATCGGGCTGGGGTTCTACACCTCGCTCGAAGGGACGGGCGTATGGATCGGGTTGGCGACCGGGCTGTTCTTCGCTGCGGCAGGCCTCCTGTGGCGCTGGGCGCAGCGCGATGCCTTGGGGCTGACGCGCTACGAGACCGCAGCCTAGCGCGCCGGAGCGGCCGCCGCCGGGGCAACGCCGGTCGGGATTGTCAGGCCAAGCTCGTCGAATTTCAGCTTCACGCCTTCGTTCAAGGTCCATGACAAGGCGAGATAATCGCCAGAATTGCACCATACCCTAAGGCCAACGCGCACCGAATTGTCAGCAAGCGCCCCGACGAAGGCGACCGGCGCAGGCTCGGCCAGCACTCGCGGATCGGCAGTTGCCAGCTCCAGCATCGCCGCGCGCGCGGCGCGCAGGTCGTCCTCGTAATTGATCGGCACCACAAGCTCGAACCGCCGCGTCGGCAAGCGCGAATAATTGACCACCGCCTTGTTCCACAGCTCGTTATTGGGGACCATGACATAGAGGCCATCGAGCTGGAGCATCTCGGTGGTGAACAGGCCGATCGCTTGCACGGTACCCGCCACGGGGCCGGCGGTGATATACTCGCCCACCCGGAACGGCCGCTGGATCAGGATCATGACGCCGGCCGCGACATTGCTGAGCGTCCCTTGCAGCGCGAGGCCCACCGCCAGCGCGAGGCCGCCTAATGCGGCGATAATGCTGGTGGTCTGCACCCCGAACTGGGTGAGCACGGTGATCGCGACGATCACCCACAGCGCATACTTGATGATGTTGCTGAGGAACTTCGCGACCGTCGGCTCGATCCGGCTGTTGCCAGTCAGCGCCCGGTCGGCCCAGCGTGACAGCAGCCGAGCAAGGATCACTCCGATGATCAACACCGACATCGCGCCGGTCAGATAGGCAAGGTTGATCTTCAGCCACAACCACGCCTCAGTGGCGAAGTTGATCTCGTCGTTAAGGCCATTGCCGAGCCGGGGCGGAAGCTTGGGGGCAGTCATTGTGCGAAAGGCTCCTGTAGGCTGGCTGGCTCGATAACCGAGCGCGCCGATGCTGGCCACCCCAGCCGGAAAATGACAGGGAGCGCGAAATTTTTTGCGGGCCGGGGGGTTGATTCATTCGTCCCCCACGACCAAATGCCTCCCTGTTGGCACTCTCAGAGGGAGAGTGCCAAGCAACCTCACCCATTTAAGGAAAGGTCATAACAATGGCATTTCGTCCGCTGCACGACCGCGTTGTGGTCCGTCGCATCGAAGCCGACCAGAAGACCGCTGGCGGCATCATTATCCCCGATAGCGCTCAGGAAAAGCCGAGCGAAGGTGAAGTCATCGCCGTTGGCGAAGGCAACCGTGACGACGACGGCGACCGTATCCCGCTCGACGTCAAGGTCGGCGACCGCGTCTTGTTCGGCAAGTGGTCGGGCACCGAAGTCAAGATCGACGGTGAAGACCTGCTGATCATGAAGGAAAGCGACATCATGGGAGTGGTTGGCTGATCGCCTGACCCTCTTCGCTTCTTTCGACTCATAACCTCATCTCAGGAGAAACAATCATGGCAGCCAAGGACGTAAAGTTCGGCCGCGAAGCCCGCGAAGGCATTCTTCGCGGCGTCGACATCCTCGCCAACGCCGTCAAGGTGACCTTGGGCCCCAAGGGCCGCAATGTCGTCATCGACAAGAGCTTCGGCGCACCCCGCATCACCAAGGACGGCGTCACCGTCGCCAAGGAAATCGAACTCAAGGACAAGTTCGAAAACATGGGCGCCCAGATGCTGCGCGAAGTCGCCAGCAAGGCGAACGACAGCGCCGGTGATGGCACCACCACCGCCACGGTGCTGGCTCAGGCGATCGTCACCGAAGGCATGAAGTCGGTTGCTGCCGGCATGAACCCGATGGATCTCAAGCGCGGGATCGATCAGGCCGTGATCGCGGTTGTCGAGAACCTCAAGAGCCGTTCGAAGGACGTCTCGGACAGCTCCGAAATCGCACAGGTCGGGATCATCTCGGCCAACGGCGACCGTGAAGTCGGCGAAAAGATCGCCGAAGCCATGGAAAAGGTCGGCAAGGAAGGCGTGATCACCGTCGAGGAAGCCAAGGGCCTCGAATTCGAACTCGATGTCGTCGAAGGCATGCAGTTCGACCGTGGTTACCTGTCGCCCTACTTCATCACCAACCCCGACAAGATGACCGTGGAACTGGATAACCCTTATATCCTCATCCACGAGAAGAAGCTGTCGAACCTGCAGGCGATGCTGCCGATCCTCGAAGCTGTGGTGCAGTCGGGCCGTCCGCTCCTCATCATTGCCGAAGACATCGAAGGCGAAGCGCTGGCGACCCTCGTGGTCAACAAGCTGCGCGGCGGGCTCAAGGTTGCTGCGGTCAAGGCTCCGGGCTTCGGCGATCGTCGCAAGGCGATGCTGCAGGACATCGCGATCCTGACCAAGGGCGAGATGATCAGCGAAGACCTCGGCATCAAGCTCGAGAACGTCACCGTGGGTATGCTTGGTCAGGCCAAGAAGGTCTCGATCGACAAGGACAACACCACCATCGTCGATGGCGCCGGCGCTGCCGATGACATCAAGGCGCGCGTGGCTGAAATCCGCACCCAGATCGACAACACCTCGAGCGATTACGACCGTGAGAAGCTGCAAGAGCGTCTCGCCAAGCTTGCTGGCGGCGTGGCCGTGATCAAGGTCGGCGGCGCGACCGAAGTCGAAGTGAAGGAGCGCAAGGACCGCGTTGATGACGCGCTTCACGCAACCCGCGCTGCGGTGGAAGAAGGCATCGTCCCCGGCGGCGGTACGGCTCTGCTTTACGCCACCAAGGCTCTCGAAGGCCTCAAGGGCGCGAACGAAGACCAGACCCGCGGCATCGACATCATCCGCAAGGCGATCACCGCCCCGATCAAGCAGATCGCTCAGAACGCCGGCCATGATGGCGCGGTCGTTGCAGGCAACCTGCTGCGCGAAGATGACGAAACGCAGGGCTTCAACGCTGCGACCGACGTGTACGAAAACTTGGTGAAGGCCGGCGTGATCGACCCGACCAAGGTTGTCCGCACCGCGTTGCAGGACGCAGCTTCGGTTGCTGGCCTGCTGATCACCACCGAAGCGGCGATCGTCGAGCGTTCGGAAGACAAGCCGGCTTCGCCCCCGATGCCCGACATGGGCGGCATGGGGTTCTGACCTAAGGCGGGCGAGAGCCAGCGAAAGCTGGCTCCGCCACGCCCAAGGCCGGCCAGCGGGGCGCCCGGCGCCCCGTCTGACGACTCGGGCTTCGCCCGAGGCGGCCGAAGCACCACAACAGAAAACCCCGGCGGAGCCATCCGCCGGGGTTTTTCTGTGAGTGGCCCAGACAGAGTAGCCAAGCCCCGTGTCAAGCACGGGGGGACGGAGATGATGTCAGTTGCCTCCCCATTTACCCGTTGGTGAACTTCCCCTGCCATACCAGTTGCATGGATGGATTGCGCATCTCCCACGATACCTCTGCCTACGAAGTTCCCGCCGTCTTCGATGGCGAGGGACGGCTCACCGAGGCTTGCGTCCGGCAGGCGCTGGCGATGGTGGACACGCATGGTCTCGTCGTCATCACCGGGTTGCTGTCCAACAGCGAGGCCGAAGCAGGGCTCAAACTCGTGCGCCAGACCATCGCCGATCCTGATCGCGCCCGCAGCGCCTTCGCCAGCGAGACCGACAATCTTTATGTCCGGCGCGATTTCTGCTCGCTGCCGTCAAACCCCGGGGTTACGCGCTTTGCCGCCACGCTGGCGCAGCGGCTGGAGGGCGTGCTCACGGAGTATTGTGGCCGGACGCGCAACTTGCTCGAGATTGCGACCTTCACCAGCTATCTGGGTTCCTCGCACCAGTATATCCACCGCGATCCGGCGGGCGTGATCAGCATGTTTGCGGCACTCGAGGATGTGTCCCCCGAGCAGGGGGGCACAGTGTTCGTGCCGGGGACGCACCAGTATGGTGGAGCCGATTACCAGCATGGCGGGGGAGCCTATCAACTCATGGAGCTGTTCCGCACGCGCTGCAACGCGGGCATTTTCCGGCACAATCTTGCCAAGCTGTGGCGGATGCGCGGATCGTCCGAGGCGCCGCTGGCTCCGGGAGAATTCCGCGACCGGGTGTTTTCGCGCCTGTGGGATCAGCACCAACCCAACATCCTGCGCTTCCTGCTGGGCAAGAATTCGCAGTTCAGCCTGCGCCATTGCGGCCCCGGCACCCTGTGGCGGCTGCGGCGCGAGCGCGCGGTGCTCGACGATAGGTTCCAGCCGGTGCAGGTCGCCCCGCGCAAGGGGACGGTGATCCTCTACCGCAGCGATCTGCTGCATGCAGGGCCGGACAACCGCTCCGCCCGGCCGCGGCGGTTCTTCGGGATGAGTATCGCGCGCGACATCATCGACACCAAATACTGGCACGACGGCTATTCCCCGCACCCGAGCCTGATCGCCGAGCCACTGACCCTTGGCGACCTGCTCGCCGCGCCCGCAGCCGCGCCCAGCTTGCCGGAGCCCCGCCAACGCGCGCTGGTGGAATAGGAGTGCTTAAGCCCTTGATCCACCGCACGCTCTTGTGAGGGGGTGCGGAGGACCGCCGTGCTTGTGGCAACGGCAGCCCGCTTTAACGCCTTACCCGATCCGGTGCTCGCCCTTGATCCACCGCACGGTTCCGCTCGACGCCCGCATCACCACGCTTTCAGTCGTCAGGATCATCTCGCCGGTGTGCTTGCGGCGACGCTTCACGCCGCTCAGCAGCGAACCATCCGTCACGCCGGTCGCGGCGAAGATGCAGTCGCCCTTGGCAAGGTCTTCGAGCTTGTAGATCCGGTTCAGATCCTCGATCCCCCACTTGCGGGCGCGGGCCTTTTCGTCGTCGTTGCGGAATACCAGCCGGCCATTGAACTGCCCGCCGACGCAGCGCAGCGCCGCTGCCGCCAGCACGCCCTCGGGCGCGCCGCCCTGACCCATGTAGAGGTCGATGGTGGTTTCCTCGTCCGTCACCGCGATCACACCGGCAACGTCGCCGTCACCGATAAGCACCACGCCGCAGCCAATGCTGCGCAGTTCCGCGATCAATTCCGCATGGCGCGGACGGTCGAGCACGCAGACATTGATCTCGCTGGGCTTCACGCCCTTGGCCGAAGCTACCGCCATGACGTTTTCGGTCGGCGATTTGGCAAGGTCGATGATGCCTTCGGGATAGCCGGGGCCGACCGCGAGCTTGTCCATGTACACATCGGGCGCGTTGAGCAGGCAGCCTTCTTCGGCCGCTGCCAGCACCGCGAGCGCATTGGGGCCAGCCTTCGCTGTGATGGTGGTGCCTTCCAGCGGATCGAGCGCGATGTCGATCTTGGGGCCTTTGCCCATGCCGACCTTTTCACCGATGAACAGCATCGGGGCCTCGTCACGCTCCCCCTCGCCAATCACCACGGTGCCGTCCATGTAGAGGTTGTCGAACGCGCGGCGCATGGCTTCCACAGCTGCGGCATCAGCCGCCTTTTCATCACCGCGTCCGATCAATTGCGCCGCCGCAATGGCGGCCGCTTCGGTGACGCGCACCATTTCCAGCACCAGCACGCGCTGGATCGCATTATCGGCTGCGGCTTGCTCGGCGATGGTGAGGTCGGTATCGGTGGCGGAGTTCATGCGCAATTCAGCCCTTTATTGCTTTTGTTGCAGCTACCTTTGGAATGCCTTGGCGCTTAAGCGGATGGAGACGGGTTTGTCGAGCAATGCAACACCTGTCGGTCCCCGTTTTCGCTTCGGCCTGACGGCTTTCGCAGCAATCTTCGCCGCGCCTTTGGCCGCGCAGGATGACACGGCGGCGACAAATGCACCGTCTGCCGAGCCGACTGCGGCCCCCACGCCCGCGACCGCTGGCCCACCAGCACCCCCACGCGTCAATCTGATGGTCACGGTCCCGCGCGGTGAGGTCAATCAGGCGCAGCTTCAGGAATGCCGCGATGATGCCGATGCGGGCACGATCAGCGGCGAGATCGTGGTGTGCCGCGAAACCGGCAATAATGGCGAAAACCCGCTGACAGGAGACCGCGCCGCGACGCAAAAGCGCTACGCACAGGAAACCATGCTGAAAGGCGCGCCGCGTGCGCCTGAGGCATTCGGGATTCCTGACAACGGCAAGGGGATCGGGTTCGGCAAGCCACCGCCGGTGGCGATCACCGTCGATTTCGATGCCCTGCCCACCGCGCCCGCCGGATCGGACGCGGATCGCATGGCGCGCGGCCTCCCGCCGCTGGGCGAAGACCGCGAACTGACCGAGGAAGAAGAACGGGCCCGGCGCGAAGCTGCGGGGATCAAGACCAGCGCACCCCCGCGTCCGAAGAAGAAGGGCGGTTAGGGCGCAGCGCGGTGGTGTGGCTGAGCCTTGTCGCGGCGGTGCTGATGGCCGCCAGCGCTCTACCCCAGGGTCAGGGGCAAGCCTCCCGCCTGCCGCCGCGATCTCCGCCGCCAACCACGGCCGAATCGCCGCCCGAACGCATCCCCATCGATCTCGGTGAGGATGAGTGGGCGAGCGATCCGCCGCAGACCATCGACATCCTCGTCCCGCCCACCCAATCCGAAGCGGCCAATGCCGCCGAATTGAAGGACTGCGAGAACCAGCGCGAAGCGGGGGTGGTCGCAGGCGAAATCGTGGTGTGCCGCGAGCTGCCCGCCGACACCAGCCAGCTATACAGCGGCAGCCGTGAGGCGTGGCTCAAGGACTATGCCGAGCGCACGCAGAACGCCGGGACCCTGCCCCCGCCCGATGTCGCCGGGCCGGGCATCTTCCGCGGGCCTGCGACCGTCAGCGGGCTATGCTTCATCCCCCCCTGCCCCAAGGACCCGGCCCTAATCATCGACGTCGAAGCGATCCCGCCCCCGCCCGAAGGATCGGACGCGGAGCGCGTGGCACAGGGGTTGAAGCCGGTCGAAGGGGACGATGCGCCGCTCTCCGCCGAGGAGCGCGGGCGGATCGAGGCGGCGTTGGGGTTGCCGGAGGCGGCAGGGCCGAAGCAATAGTCGTGAGTCCCCGCGCAGGCGGGGACCTCGGGCCCGGAAGCGCCAACCGCAAAGAGGTCCCCGCCTGCGCGGGGACTCACCGTGGGTTACAAAGGCAGGATCGGCAGCACCAGCGGCTCACCCGTCAGGCTGTCCGAGCCTTCGAGCAGCGCCAGCGCCTTCGTCACGCAGCGTTCCGGCCCTTCGTGCGTCACCATCGCCACCATCACCTCGCCCCCGCTCTGCGAGCGGCCCTGCTGGATCAGGCTCTCGATCGAGACGTCCCCGTCACGCAGCGCGGCCGTGAGTTCGGCGAGCACGCCGGGGCGGTCCTTGACCATGAAGCGGATGTAAGTGCGCTCGGTGCGGTGACCCGGCTCGGCAGGCGGCATCGCGGCCAGCTGTGCGCTGGGGATCGAGAAGGGCGCGCCCACTTCGTCGCGGGCAATGTCGATCAGGTCGGCGGCGACAGCGCTCGCGGTCGGCCCATCGCCTGCACCGGGACCCTGGAACAGCAGGCGGCCGGAGAAATTACCCTCGGCCACGACCGCATTGGTCGGCCCGTCGACGGCGCTGAGGGGGTGGCCCCGCGCGACCAGACAGGGGCGCACGCGCTGGAGCAGGCGGGGGCCGTCAGGCGTCTCCTCCACGTCGGCCTCACCGATCAGGCGGATAACGAAGCCAAGCGCCGCAGCCTGGGCGATGTCGGCAGCGCGCACCTGCGTGATGCCATTGACCCGCACGCCTGCGAAATCGACCCGCGTGCCGAACCCGATTGCGGCAAGGATCGCCAGCTTGTGCGCGGCATCCACGCCTTCGATATCGAACGCCGGATCGGCCTCGGCAAAGCCCAGCCGCTGCGCATCGGCGAGCACGTTGGCAAAGTCCGCGCCGGTCGCTTCCATCTCCGACAGAATGTAATTGCAGGTGCCGTTGAGGATGCCGTAAACCTTGGTGAGCGCGTTGGCAGAGGTGCCTTCGCGCAAGCCTTTGATCACCGGGATGCCGCCGCCGACCGCAGCTTCGAACTTCAGCGCAGCGTTGTTCGCCTCGGCAAGTTCAGCCAGTTCCAGCCCGTGATGCGCGATCATCGCCTTGTTGGCGGTGACGAGACCCTTGCCCGCCCCCAATGCCGCGCGCGACAGGGCGAGCGCCGGGCCATCCGAGCCGCCGACCAGTTCGACCACCACGTCCACATCATCGCGACGGGCAAGCGCGGTCATGTCGTCTTCCCACGCGAAGCGCGCGATATCGACGCCGCGATCCTTGCCGCGGTCCCGCGCGCTGACCGCCACGACCTCGATCCCGCGGCCCGCGCGCGCGGCAATCAGGGCGCGGTTGGTGTCGAGCAACCGGATGACGCCCGCGCCGACCGTGCCGAGCCCGGCGATAGCAATACGCAGCGGATTCGGGGGCGGATTCGGGCGGGGCGGTTGAGAGGCGGTATCGGCCAAGCGGTCCTCCATCAGTGACTGAGGGCGGCGCTTAACCGTGCAATTCCGGCGGTCAAGCGCGGATGCTTGCCATCAGCCTTTGGTGATCCGCCGAACACAAGGCCCCAACGCCTCTCGGACGTAGGCATAATCCGCTGATGCAAGCCGCCGCTCCTCCGGCTCGCGGGCGAGGTTGGCGTTGCTCGGCAACTGCGCCGGCAGTGCGCAGGCGAGGCGATACCAGCGCAGGGTCTCAGGCGCAGGCGGGCGCGCCGCCGAATCGATGATCTCGCCCCACGACACACCCCACTGCGGGCGCTGGCCGGGACGGCGCAGCACAGTGATCGACACGGGCGAACGATTTTCGGTTGCCAGAAAGATCTGTGTCTCCGATTCGCCGGTCAAGGTGCCCTGCACCGCCAAGGCATCGCTGATCCCGGTGATGCGGGGGGGCGTGCTGGCCCCGGCGTAAAGCTCGGTCAGGATCGGACGCAGGCGGGCTTCCAGTTCCGGCGTATAGGCCAGCTGCGCGCCGGGAGAGACCAGCTGCACCTCCCCCGCCCGGCCCGGAACGCTGCGCGCGAACAGCAGGAATTCGCGCTTTTTCAGCTTGGGAACCTTGCCCTTGGCGTCCAGCGGAACGTCAACCAGATAGGCCAGCGTGCCGCCCACCGTGCTGCGCCCGGCGATCAGCGCAAGCGTGTTGGCTTCAATATACAGCCGTGCGAATCCCGGTGCGAGACCAGGCGCGCGATCGGGCTTGAGCGTCGTCTGGCGGCGAATCTGCGCCCGAATGACCAGTTCCGCAGCGTCAGAAAAGGTCGCCAGATCGGCATATGTCGGCCCATCCGGGGCCGGCGCAGCCATTGGCGCAGGCACCTGCGCGTGGGTCGCAACCGGCACCAGCGCAAGCCCTGCGGTGGCCATGATTGACGCCTTCAACATATTGACAAGCTGCATTAATTTACCCTTAACTTATGGCCCTGTGACAGCCCCTGACTAACGACCGCTTGACCACCGTTTAGCAGTGCTTGTTGCACATGGCTCGCAGTGAATTGTCCATGAACCGCAAAAGGGTTTGATCGGCTAGGGGATGCCCGTTAAAGCCCGAGTGACTGATTGCGCGGGACTGGGGACATTGCCGCGGGAACAGTTCAGGTTGCAGACTGGGTTGTTTTGCTCAGAATGTACCAGCCGGGGAAGGTTTCGGGCCATGCGTATTGCGCTGGCCCGTATTTCTTGTCCCGGCGTGGGAGGACCGAAATGACCGGGATCCGCCAACCTGCCGTTATGGCCGGGGGGTGGGGAGTTTGCCGATCCTCGTGATCGGCTAGTATTTGGAGAGAAAGCGCTGGATGTCCTACGCTAGCCAACAACAAGGGTTGACCGGCCCCAAGCTTGTCGCACTGACTATCGCACTCGCGATTGTCGGTAGTGTCGGTCTGGGCATGGTCGTCTTTCTTGCCGTCGACGCCGTCAAGGAGGCGATCGAACGTGTGACCACTGTGGAAGTCAAGGAAGAGGAGCCGCCGCCGCCGGATGAGCCGCCGCCGCCAGAGCCAGACACCCCCGACCCGGTCTCGCCTCCGCCGCCCAACGCGCCGGAATCGCTGATCGAAATGCCGCGGGAATCACCGATCCAGACCACGCAGCGCGAAACGCCGCCTCAGGTGTTCCGCAATCCTGACGTGACGCCGCAGCCCGTGCGACCGGCAGAACCGGTTGCTAAGCCCCCGTCAAAGGCGCGTGGTGTGCAGCCCAAGAACCAGCGCAGCTGGGCCGCCCGCATCCAGGACAACTACCCGCGACGTGCTGCGCAGGAAGAAATCGAAGGCACCGTGGGCGTGCGCGTCACCGTGACTGCTGACGGCAAGGCTACTGGCTGTTCGGTGACCTCGTCGAGCGGATCGGACATCCTTGATGCCGCGGCCTGCAAGGACCTCGAACGTTACGGACGGTTCGACCCGGCCCTGAACGACGCCGGTGACCCGATCAGCGCCAGCTGGTCCACGCGCATTACCTACAAGCTGAACTGACGGATCAATCCGGCAGGCGGCGCCGCGCCGCCCGCCACGGGACAATTTTTCAAAAGGACTTTCGCAATGAACCTCTATCTTCTCGCCGCCGCCGCTGATGCAGCGCCCGAAAGCAAGTTTGGCTTCGTCGAAGCCATGCGTGAGGGCGGCCCGGTTGCCTGGTCGATCCTCACCATCATGGTGATCATGTCGGTCGGCTCGTTCTACATCATGTTCACCAAGCTGTTCGAACAGAACAAGGTGATGAAGCAGTACGGCGCTGTGCAGACCCAGTTCTGGCGCGCAAGCAGCCTCAAAGAAGGCGCGACCAAGCTGGACAAGGACGGCCCGTGGCGCCAGCTCGCCGACGATGCGGTGAAGGCCCAGGACGAGCACGGCAAGATGACCGACGCTCTGGAATCGCATGACTACATGCACGGTTCGCTCCAGCGTTCGGAAGATTCGATCAACGCGGTGCTCGCGGGCGGCCTGCCGTTCCTCGCCACCGTGGGTGCGACTGCACCGTTCGTTGGTCTGCTCGGCACCGTGATCGGGATCTACCGCGCGCTGATCAACATCGGCATCGCCGGTAACGCCTCGATCGACAAGGTCGCCGGCCCCGTCGGTGAAGCGCTGATCATGACCGCCATCGGCCTTCTGGTCGCTGTGCCTGCAGTGTTCGCGTTCAACTGGCTGCAGTCGCGCAACCGCAAGATCGCGGCCATGCTCAGCACCTTCTCGACCGATCTGCTGGCCTATATGAACTCGAACGGCGCCGTGAAGCCGGCGGTGACGGCGGCTGCTCCGGCTGCCAAGCCCGCTGCCAAGCCGGCCGCCAACCCGACGCTCAACAAGTCCTGATCGTCATGGCCGACAGTCGGTGGGAGCGTCCCTCGTGGCCGCTCCCACCACTGCCCGGCTCACGGCCTGCCACGGCCGCGGAACCGGGTAGGCGTTTCAAGTCAATGTTTTGACAGGCTAGGAATTCACAATGGCGATTTCTACGGGAGGCGGGGTCGATACCCCCATGTCCGACATCAACACCACGCCGCTGGTGGACGTGATGCTGGTGCTCCTGATCATCTTCCTCATCGCGGTTCCGGTCGCGATCCAGACTATCGAAAAGCTGGAAATTCCAGTCTTCGAATCGCTGGAATCGAAGGACAAGGTCGAAAACCTGCTCGTCACCGTCAGCGCGACTGACGATGCCGGTGTCAGCGCCGGGCAACCGGGCTTTGCCGGCGCCTCGCGCAATGGCCAATGCCGGGTCTACATCAACAACATCACTCCGGTGACGTCCGATGAACTGCAGGAACAGGCGTTCAAGAAGCTTGACGCCATCGTCAAGCGGGCCGGCGGTGCGGAAGCGCTGATGGCCAATCCTGAGGATATCCCGCAGGTTCACATCCGCGGCGACGTCAACGCCCCGTGGCAGTGCGTTGCAGGCACGATCTACAACATCCAGCGCGCCGGCTATCCGGTCGTCGGGTTCATTTCGAACCCCGTCGATCCGAACGGCTGACCTGCCAGCGAACTTAAGGAGTAACTGACATGGGAATGTCTGGAGGCAAGCTTGACGGCGAGCCGATGATGGAAATGAACATGACGCCGCTGATCGACGTTTTGCTCGTTTTGCTGATCATGTTCATCATCACCATTCCGGTGGCGACCCACTCGGTCGACATCGATCTGCCGACGCCGCAACCGCCGACCAATCCGCCGCCGATTGATCCGATCAAGAACAAGGTGGTGCTGACGGCGGGTGACCAGATCCTGTGGAACGGCACCCCGCTGACCGAAGGCGAACTGGTCGCGACGCTGCAACAGAGCCTGACCCTCTCGGTCGAGCCCGAATTGCAGTTCGAGCCGGAACCGTTGGCCAGCTATGCGCTGTCGGCCCGGGTGCTGAACGACATCAAGGGATCGGGCGTGACCAAGTTCGGCTTCGTCGGCAACGACAAGTATCGCAACTTCGGCAAGTAAGGTCTTTGGGCTGGTGGTTGACCGGTCTTAGACCGGTTATCGCCCGCTTATGCAGCGGTTATACGATCATCAAAGGGGGCGCTGCGGCAGGTTCGCGGCGCCCCTTTTGCTTTGGGGGCATCTATTTCCCGCTCAATGTTTCACGTGAAACATTTCAAGAACATCGAGTCTTAACGGGCGATGGGTTGCGCTCCACGTACCGGTACGCGTTAGGCAACCTGTTCATTTTGCGATATTCTCTGTGCAGTCAGAGCGGGTGCCATCCCGCAGGCCCGCTCTGCATCAGGAGAGCGAACATGCCGCACATCGTGACCCGCCCCAACCTCTACGCCCCCCGCCCCCGCCCGATCAGCGAGATGAACGTCACACCCTTCATCGACGTGCTGCTGGTGCTGCTGATCGTGATGATCCTCGCCATGCCGGTGAAGATGAACGTCACACCGGTCGATCTGCCGAGCGAGCGCCAGAAGCCGAGCCTGCCTGTACTCGACCAGAATACCATCACCATCGATGCCGCGGATCGCCTCGGATGGAACGGCGCCACCGTCTCGGCAGACGCCCTGCGCGCACAAGTGGCCGCCGCAGCCGAGTTGACGACGCCAGCAGTGCTACGCTTCTCCCCCGACAAGCATGCCAGCTACAACACCGCCGCCCGCACCATCGCCCTGATCCGCGAGGAGGGCGCCAAGGGTTTCACCTTCGTGGGCAATGAACGGTTCCGGGACTTCTGAGCCGCTAACGCCGCTGGAGGGGTCAATCCCCCTCCAGCGGCAAATCCGGCCGCATCGCCGCGGCGATCAGGCCCTCGGCTTCGAGCAGCAACTCATCATCCACCGCACCCTGCGGTACCGCCTCGCGGCCGATCATCGTCATCACCGGCACCGCCAGCGGCGAGACTCGGTCGAGGGTGACGTGGACCAGCTCACGCTCTGACCGCTCCAGCAGCGCCGCCAACCGGCCGACGTCCGTCATCCGCGCCCGCGCATCGGCCCAGGCGGCTTCGATCAGCACGTGATCGGGCTCGTATTTCTTGAGCACATCGTAGATCAGATCGGTCGAGAAGGTGACCTGCTTGCCGGTCTTTTTCTGACCGGGATGCTGCCGCTCGACGAGCCCGCTGATCACCGCGACCTCGCGAAACGCGCGGCGCAGCAGGTGGCTTTCGGTGACCCATTCGACAAACTCATCGGTCAGAATGTCGGGCGAGAGCAATGGCACCGGATCGCTCACCGGCTTCAGTCCCCACACGGCGAGGCAATAGTCATTCGCCACGAACCCGCCGGGGAGCAGCCCGCGATCCTCCATCCGCCGGGTGATCAGCATCCCGAGGCTCTGGTTCGCGTTCCAGCCCTCGAAGGTGTAATAGGCGGTGTAATGCTTTCCGCCGTGGGGGAAGCTTTCGACCAGCAACTCCCCCGGCGCGGGCAGGCGGCTGCGGTAGTCCTGCATCTCCAGCCATTCGCGCACATCATCGGGAAACTGCCCCCAGCCCGCCCGGTCAGACAGCAAGGCCTGAACGCGGGTGGAAAGGTGCGTGGTGAGCGGCAGGCGCAACCCGCCATAGCTCGGGATGGTGGCGGACTTCTTGGCGGCGCGGACCACCACGTCCATGTCCTTCACGCCCTCGACCTCAAGGCTCATGCCCGCGAAGAAGAACGTGTCACCGGGTGAAAGCTGGGCGGCGAAGCGTTCCTCGACCTTGCCGAGGCTGGGACCGTTCTTGAACCGCACGGTGAGCATCTCGGAATCGACGATGATCCCGGCGTTCATCCGGTGGCGCTGCGCCTGATTGGGGTGGGCGAGCCGCCAGGTGCCGTCCTTAGCGCGCACGATGCGCTGGAACCGGTCATAGGCCTTGAGCGCATAGCCGCCGTTGGAGACGAAGCTAAGTACGCGGGCAAAGGTCGCTTGGTCGACCCAGCTATAGGCCAACGCGCTCCTGACCTCGGCCAATAGCGCGTCTTCGTGGAACGGCGCAGCGCAGGCGCAGGCCATCACATGCTGGGCGAGCACATCCAAGCTGCCGGGCCGGAACGCCTCGCCATCGCGCTGGCCTTCGTCGACCGCCTGCTTGGCCGCGATGGCTTCGAGGAATTCGAAGCGGTTGCCCGGCACCAGCACCGCGCGGCTGGGTGTGTCGAGCCTGTGCCCCGCCCGCCCGATCCGTTGCAGCAATCGCGAGGAACCCTTTGGCGCCCCCATCTGCACCACCAGATCAATGTCACCCCAGTCGATCCCGAGATCGAGGCTGGCGGTGCATACCAGCGCGCGCAATTCCCCGCGCGACATCGCCTCCTCGACCTTGCGCCGCGCTTCGGTGGAGAGACTGCCGTGGTGGATGCCGATGGGGAGGTGATCCTCATTTGCCTCCCACAGGCATTGGAAGATGAACTCGGCGAGGAAGCGCGTGTTGGTGAAGACCAGTGTGGTGCGATTGGCCTTGATCGCCTCGTAAAGCTGCGGCACCGCCCAGCGCCCGGCGTGCCCGCCCCACGGCACCCGCTCTTCGATGGGGAGCAGGATTTCAACCTCGGGATCGGCGCCCTCCTCTCCCAGCACCAGCGCGGCGGCGGCGATTTCGCCCACGTCGCCCATTTGCGGGGCAAGCCATTCCTGAAAGTCGCGCGGGTTGGCAAGCGTTGCCGATAGCGCGACCCGCTGCGCGTGGGGCGCCAGCGCATGCAGCCGCGCAAGGCTCAGCGCGAGCAGATCGCCGCGCTTGTCGGTAGCGAAGGCGTGAACCTCGTCGATCACGATCCGCTTCAGCCCTGCAAACAGGTCGGCGCTTTCGGGATAGGACAGCAGCAGCGAGAGGCTTTCCGGCGTGGTCAGCAGGATATGCGGCGGGCGTTCCCGCTGGCGCTTCTTGCGGTCCGACGGGGTATCGCCGCTGCGGGTCTCGACCCGGATGGGGAGGCCGATGTCCTCGATCGGGGTGAGCAGGTTGCGCTTCACATCCTGCGCCAGCGCCTTCAATGGCGAGACGTAGAGCGTGTGCAGCCCCTCAGGCGGCACCGCACCGGCTGAGGGGGCAAAGTCGCACAAGGTCGGCAGGAACCCCGCCAGCGTCTTGCCCGCTCCGGTATCGGCGACGAGCAGGGCATGGGCACCTTCACGCGCCTTGGCCAGCATCTCCCACTGATGCCGCCGCACCCGCCAGCCCCGCGCGGCAAACCACGCCGCGATCTCATGCGGCAGCGGCGGGACGGCGGGGTCAGGCCCAGATTCGGGCGGGATCACGTCACTCGTCGGGCTGCTCGGCAGCCGTTGCCATCGCATCGAGCACGGCGTCATCGCTTTGCCGCATCGCGATGCTCTGCCGGATTTCGTCAATGCTGTAGCCGGTCAGCTCGGCGACCTTCGCCTGTTCCGCTTCAGACAGCGCATCGAAGCTGCGCACTTCGGGCAGATCGGCGGTGCGTTCGGCCATCCGCCGCTCCATGTCGCCGAACATGCCCATCATGGCCGGCATCGCTTCCATCGAGGCTGACGCGACCCGCGGATCGCTAGCCATCAGGAAGGATTCGCGGGCATATTTGGTCCCCGTCGCGGTGGCGAAGAAGCCGTCAATCTCGGCCAGTTCGCTGTCCGTAAAGCGGATCGCGTAAAGCTCCGACATCGCTTTGCGCATGGTCGGCTCCATCGTCGCCATCAGGTCGCGCATCATCTCCGGGAACAGCGCCGCCTCGCGCTTCTGACGCTCCTGCCACGCGGGATCGAACAGGCTGGCAAGCTCGCCCGCTTTCGCCTCATCGAGATTCAGCGCATAGCTCTCCACGCCGATCTGCCGGGCGATGGTGGTTGCAGCGCCGTCAGGGCCCATCTCCATGATCGGGCCGAGGACCCCGCCCATCATCTTGTCGATCATCTCGGCCATTGTGCCTTCGGGAATGATCCGCGCGATCAGACGCTCGGCGGCGGGGAGGCGGGCCTGCTGCTCGGCGGTAAGGGGCTCTGCGGGGAACATGCCGCGCAGCTTCGCCATCGCTTCGCCCATGCCGTCGCTGTCTGCGGCGGTTGCGGCGGCCCCTTCATCCACCGTCTCAGGCGGCGTGTGCTGCGCGGCAACAGCGCCCGGCAAGGCAATCAGAGCAGCGGCGGCCAGCATCAGGTGCTTCATCGAATCTCTCCCGTTTCTCAACACATCCCTGCCGCACCGGCGCAGCGCGCGCCAGCCCGGCGTCTCATACGCCCTTGAGCACATCCAGTGGCACCGGCTGCGATGAAGCGCGGATGGCCTCGATGAGCTCCCGCTCGGCCTTGCAGCGGTCCGGGTGGTCGGGATCGGTCAGCGCCGCGGTCAGCGTGTCATCCGACAGCCCGCTGCGCTTGATCGTATCGCCCACCAGCCAGCCGGGAATGGCATAGCGGTATTCGCCGCCCTTGGCTTCCTGCCCCAGCAGCTTGGCATCCAGCAATTGCCTGAGCAGCGCCCGTTCACGGTCACGCTCCTTGTCTGTCAGCGCGAGATCGAGTTCGACGAAATTGCCGGTCATGACCTTGCGGCACACCGCATCCGATTGCCGCTGCGCCGCTTGCATCCACAGGCTCTTGAGATCGAGGCGCACTGCCAGATTGCCCGCGTCCGCAGCACCGGCCGAGGCGAGCGCTTTCACCCGGACAAAGGCGCTCATGGCCGGGCCGGCATTGCCCCCTCTCAGACCCGCAAACGGGGCGAGCTCATCGGCCAGCGCCGGGTCGGCTGCCCGCACAGCGGCCATATCGGTTCCCGCCCCAAAGATGTCGGCCATCGCCATGTCGCCCTGCGCGACACGCAGCGCTTCGGCGGCAGCATCGGCTGCAGGCGTGTCCTGGTCATCATTCGCACCGGAAAGGCTAGCACCCAGCCGCGCCAGCGCAGCCCCGACCAGCACCGCAATCAACACCCAGCGCACCACCGCCGGGCCGAACCCGCCCGGATTGCCCTCCAGCACGGCACCTTTGTCCCACGATGCGACCCGTTCGGCATCAAGGTAGGTTTCGAGTTCAGGATAGCGTGTGCGGATGCCTTCGAGCAGCTTGTGAACCTCCAGCCGCTTGACCCTGAGCCGGTCGAACACCCCGGCCCGGCCGGGGCGGACAAGCTCGGCCCAGGCCCTGTGCAGCGGGTGATCAGGCTGCTGCACCTTCTCGTGAAAGCGCATCCCCTTCAGCCGCTGGTTGAGGAACATCAGCGCCGGTCGTTCCTCCAAAGCGCCCGCCTCATCCAACCAGCGGAACGCCGCATTGGCCTGTTCGACAAACGGGGCCGAGCGCGGCCAGGTGCGGGCGAACAGCTCGGCCAGCGCATCGTCGAGGGCGTCGTGTTCAGCCAGATCGGCCTCGTCCGCCCGCGCAATCAGCACGTCGAGCGCGGTGCGTCCTGCGTCCAGCTCGGCGAAAGTCACCGCATCATCGCTTTGCGCACCATCTGGGTAAAGCACGCCCAGCAGCCTCTGCCACGCGGCCTGTGCGCGCAGCTGGCTTTCGGTCAGTTCGGGCGCCGGGGTGCTTTCCAAGGGGTCCGGGTGATAGGCTGAAGGGCTATCGTCCCACTCGAAGTCCGTGTCATCAGCCCAATCATCGTCAAGATCGCCAAGGCCAAAGTTGTCGCCATCATCCTCGCCCTGCTGGCTGCGCGCGGCAAGCCAGAGCGCCTCATCTCGGGCGCGGCGCAACTCGGCAAAACCGGCGATATCCTCGTCGACATTGATTGCGCGCAGGGCGTCGGCATAGGCCTTGCGGATCGCCGCGGTGTCGCTGGTCGCGTCGATCCCAAGCCGGTTCCACGGAAAGGCGCGGCTCATATCGGCGGGTTGGCCTCGATCTGGTCGAGCAGCCGGCCCAGCCCCTCACGCGCGTCAGCGATCAGGCGCGGATCCTGCTTGTCGAGCGCGCCCTGAAACTCGGTCAGCCCCTGCCCGATCACGTCGCGCACATGGCCGGTGAAGCCTTCGTAAGCCCGCTCGGCCCGCGCCAGCAGGGCGACATTCTCCGCCTCATCGCGGGGGTGGACCTTCAGCTTCTCGATCCGCTTGCGGCTGGCCGCGATATCGCCTGCTGCGCGCCGATCATCCTCGTCGACGATTACCAGATTGCGAGTCATGCCGGTGGCGGGCACCGCAACATCAACCTCCAGCAGCCCGCTGGTGTCATAGGTGAAGCGCACATCGACCGCGACCTCCCCGGCCGGGCGCGCGGGCACCGGAACTTCGAGTTCTCCGAGCTTGACGTTCTTCTTCACGTCGCGCGCCTCGCCCTGATAGATTGCGAACACCACCGTGCGCTGATTGTCGCCGAGGGTGAAGAACCGCTCCATCCGGCTGACAGGAACGGGCGTGTTGCGCTCGATGATCGGCGCGAAGATATCGTCGTGAAAGCGGCCATGCGCGTCGCGTGTGGCGGTGTTGACGCCCAGCGTGAAGGGCGCAACGTCAGTGATGCGGATCTCCTCCAGCCCGTCCCCGCCCGACAAGAGCCCGGCCTGAATCGCCGCGCCCAGCGCGACGGCGTGATCGGGGTGGACCGTCGCATTGGGGAAGCGCCCGAACATCCGGGTGAGCGCCTTCCTCACCACCGGCATCCGCGTCGCCCCGCCGACCAGCACAATGTCCGAGAGGGTGCGCACGTCGATATGGCAGTCGCGCAGCGCGCGGATCACCGGATCACGCAGGCGTTTCACCAAGCCCGCGGCAGATTCCTCGAAGGCCTCGGTGGTGACGCGGGCGGTCAGCTGCGTCCCGTCCGCCACGAGCGTGAAATCGGCCGCTTCGGCGCTGCTGAGCGCCCGGCGGGTGCGTTCGGCAGCGAGGGTGAGCAGCGCGCGGCGGCGGTCGGCCGGCAGCGTGTCCAGCGCCGCGCGATTTTCGAGCATTGGCTCGACCAGCTTGACCAGCGCCTCATCGAAATCGTCGCCGCCGAGCCGGTTGTCCCCGGCCGACGCGCGCACTTCGACGATCCCTTCGAACATCTCGACGATCGAGACGTCGAAGGTGCCACCGCCCAGATCGAACACCAGAAACGGCTCACGATCCCCGCGATCCGTAAGGCCAAAGGCGAGCGCTGCGGCGGTGGGTTCGTTGATAAGGCGCTTGACCTCAAGCCCGGCGATCTCGCCTGCCCGGCGGGTGGCGCGGCGCTGGCGTTCGTTGAAATAGGCGGGGACGGTGATGATGGCGGCTGTGGGACGCTCACCCGTCGCCGCTTCGACATCATCGGCAAGGCTGCGCAGCACCATCGCCGAGAGGTCTTCGGGCGTCAGGTTCGTGCCAGCGAGTGTGACCGTGCTCGCCGTGCCCATCATCCGCTTGAAGCTGGTGATGGTGTCCGCCGGATGCGTCGCCATCCGATCGAGCGCGGCCTCACCAACCCAGCTTTGCCCGCCCTTTGCAAGGCTGACCGCGGACGGCGTGAGTTCCTTGCCGAGTGCATTGGGCACCAGCTGCGGCGCACCATCCTGCCACAGCGCAACCGCGCTGTTGGTGGTGCCAAGATCGATCCCGACGAGCATGCCCCGTCATAGCGCGGCGGGGTTCTCAGGCAATTGGAATTGCGGAGGGATTGGGGGTCAGTGCCCTACCGATTCCCCGCGCTCCAGCCCCGATGCCGCCAGCTGCGCATCGATCTGCGCGAGCAGACGTTCGAGGCCCTCAGGCGTCTCGCTCTCCGCGCGGGCGACCAGCACGTCCTGCGTGTTCGACGCGCGCAGCAGCCACCAGCCGTCAGCGGTGTTGACCCGCACGCCATCGGTGGCGTTCACGCTTTCGACCTCAGGGCCGGGGTTGGTGGTGAGCCGTCCGGCAATCTCGGCCATGGCGGCAAACTTGCGGACTTCATCGACCTGAAAGCGCAGTTCCGGGGTGTTGAGCATCGGCGGGATCGCAGCCCGCAGTTCGGTCACCGATTTGCCGAGCCGGGCCGAGGCCGCCAGCAACCGTATTCCTGCGTAGAGCGCGTCATCAAAGCCGTAATATTCGTCAGCGAAAAATACGTGGCCGCTCATCTCCCCCGCGAGCGGAGCGCCCGTTTCCTTCATTTTGGACTTTATGAGCGAATGGCCGGTCTTCCACATCAACGGTGTGCCACCCAGTTCCGTGACCCTGTCAAACAGGGCGCGACTGGCTTTCACATCGGCAATAATCGTGGCGTTCGGGGAGGTTTTCAGCAGATCCTCGGCGTAGATCATCAAGAGCTGATCGCCCCAGATCACGCGGCCCGTCCCGTCGATCGCACCGATCCGGTCGCCATCGCCGTCAAATGCCACTCCGAAATCGAGATTCTTGTCTGCGACGAGTGCGCGCAGATCGGCCAGGTTGGCTTCGACAGTCGGATCAGGATGGTGGTTGGGGAAATGTCCGTCAACTTCGGTAAACAGCAGATGATGTTCCCCCGGCAGCCGGGCCGCCAGCGCTTCGAGCGCGGGGCCCGCCGCGCCATTCCCGGCATCCCAGCCGACCCGCAGCCCTTCGAGCTTGGCGGGATCGATCCCGGCGAGGCCTTCGAGCAGGCGCTCGACATACGCGCCAAGGATGTCGCGCGTGGTGACGTTGCCCGTGCCACTGGCGAACGCCCCGTCTGCTGCCAGTTCCCCGAGCTTCTGGATATCAGCGCCGAAGAACGGGCGCCCCTGAAACACCATCTTGAAGCCATTGTAATTGGGGGGATTGTGGCTGCCAGTTATCTGAATGCCGCCATCCACCTCTTCATCTGAGGCTTCGGCGTAATAGAGCATCGGGGTCGCGCCCATGCCGATCCGCACCACATCGCAGCCACTTGCGGTCAGGCCTTCAACCAGCGCGTGTTCGAGCATCGGTGAGCTGACCCGCCCGTCATAGCCAACCGCCACGGTGGTGCCGCCCGCTTCGCGCAGCAAGGTGCCGAACGCCCGGCCAATCGCGCGCGCGTCATCCGCGCCCAGGGTCTCGCCGATGATCCCGCGAATGTCGTATTCTCGCAGCACGGTCGGGTGAAATTGGTGTTTCATGGCGAGAGGTACTCCGTTGCCGCTTTGTCAGGGCCACTTAGAATGGCAGCTGCTCAAATTGGAAGCCGTTGCCTTGCAGGATAGCGTAGATTCCTGTCCGATCAACGGATTAGCCAGCACGAACATTGCGGCCAGGCCAGTTCGGTGGCGCCGCCGATTACCGGGGCAGGTCATCGTCCGACGAAATCACCGGCGGGTCCGGCAATTCAGCCAGCAGCAGATCGCGCGCGGCATTGGCTTCCTGCATCGCGGCGGTGGTGCCGCCCTTGTCAGGGTGCACCAGCGTGGTCAGGCGGCGGTGGGCGAGAATGATCTCGTCACGATCAGCCCCCGCTTCGACCCCGAGCAGCTTCCGAGCCCGGAAGGTGGCCTGACTGCGGGTGGAGGGCGAGCGCAGGAACTCCCACGGCCACTTGCCCAAAGCCCAGCGGCAGAACACGCAAGCGACAACAATCAGCAGAACGTACTTCATGCCATCTCCAGCTCACCCTGCTCACGATCAAAAGCAGGCAGGCTCAGCGCCTTGACCAGCGCGCGCAGTTCCTGCCGCGCGATGAGGTGGCTGGTGCCGAGCTCACCCAGATGCCCCTTGTCGAGCAGCGTCAGCCCGGACGGGAACAGCTCGCGATAGATCACGCGCTCCGAAAGGCCTTGGGTCACCCGGAAGCCAACCCGCTTGGCCATCTCGCTCAGCGCTTTGTGCAGACGCGCCTGATTGCGCGCTTCGACGTGGCCGGTACGGTTCCTGACCACAATCCAGTCCATCTCCGACCGCTGCTGTTCGATCGTCATGCGGCTGCGCTGCAACCGCGCCTCCCAGATCAGCTCCGCAAAGAAGGACAGCTTCTTGACCTTGAAGGTCTCCGCATCGACCTGCCCGATCAGGTCAAAATCGACGAAACTGTCGTTCATCGGCGTAACCAGCGTATCAGCCTGCTCGACCGCGGTCCGCGCATAGGGATCATCGCGCCCCGGATTGTCGATGATCAGGAAATCGCAGCTCGCTTCCAACCGCCGGATCATGCCGAGCAGATCCGCGGTGCTATTGCCGCGAAACACCTCGCAATCCGGGGTCGGCAGCGTGAGCCCGCGCCGTTCCAGCGTGGTTAGCCGGTTCTCAATATAGCGGTGCATGGTGCGTTGGCGCGGATCGAGATCGATCGAAGCCACCCGCGCGCCGAGATAGGACAGCGCCACCGCAACATGGACCGCCGTGGTCGACTTGCCAGTGCCGCCTTTCTCGTTGGCGAACACGATCCGGTGAGCCTGCCCCTTGCGCAGACGGCGACCCGCGAGCACGGGTTCGGAAGGTTGAGCACGCGAGGCGGGCGGCATGGTCGGTCTCTTCGCGGGGCCCGAGGGCGGATCGGCTTGAAATGGGACAGCTTGCGCCGCTAGGGCACGAGTGTTGTTGTAGTCTTGGAGGCGCACAGGTGCAAACGGTCAAGTCGCTGCAAATGTTGAGAACCGCTTTGGCACATTTGCGGGCGTCCGAAGGGCACGGCGGCGCGACGGTTGCGCTGGTGCCGACCATGGGCGCTCTACATGAAGGCCACCTCACGCTGGTCCGCCGCGCGCGGGCCGCAGCCGATCATGTGGTCGCTTCGATCTTCGTCAATCCCAAGCAGTTCGGCGTGAACGAGGATCTGGACGCCTATCCCCGTCAACTTGCGCAAGACGCCGCGATGCTGGAGGCAGAAGGCGTCGCTCTGCTGTGGGCCCCGGATGTGGAAGCGATGTATCCCTCCGGCTTCGCCACCAATGTCAGCGTTGCCGGCGTAAGCGACGGGCTGTGCGGCGCGGCGCGACCGCGGCATTTCGACGGCGTGGCGACGGTGGTGTGCAAGCTGTTCAACCAGGTCGCCCCCGACATGGCGTTCTTCGGTGAGAAGGATTTCCAGCAACTCGCTGTGATCCGAACTATGGCGCGCGACCTCGACCTCACCCGCCCGCATGTGGACGCCATCATCGGCGTGCCGACCGTGCGCGAGGCGGACGGCTTGGCGATGAGCAGCCGCAACCGTTATCTTACGCCCGATGATCGCCGCGCGGCAACAGCCCTGCCCCACGCGATGCGGACCGCCATCGCCGCAATCGAGGGCGGCGACGATGTGGCAACCGCTTTGGCAGGATTGCAGGCCGACATCCTCGCAGCAGGCTTTTCCAGCGTCGACTATGCCGCGCTGGCCGACAGCCGCTCGCTGGCCCCGCTCGGCACCTTGGGCAAAACCCCCGCTCGCCTGCTGGTCGCGGCCCGGATCGGCAACACGCGCCTCATCGACAATATGGCGGTGAACGCGCCTGCGTGACGCTGCGCGATATTGACGCACCGCGCGATTCAATGGCATGGGCTGCGCCGGAACCTGAGCGGGTATAGCTTAGTGGTAAAGCACCAGCCTTCCAAGCTGGCTATGCGGGTTCGATTCCCGCTACCCGCTCCACTTCCCCACAAATCACTGGAACGCCTCGGGCAAATTCGCCTCAGCAAGTTGATGTGCGCGGGTGAGCCGCAATGTTGCGCTTATTCTTGCGGGATAGGCGGGGTCTTCCAGAACAGCGCGACTTCGTCATCCAGGCCAGTCATTTCATAGCGGATGAGGGCGATGGGTAGCCTGCCGGCCGCGAGGAAGGTGTCGTGGAATTCCCTCAGCGAGAACCGCTCGCCCAGCTGCTGCGAGCGGTCGGCCAGCAGCGCGTCCATCTGTAGCTTGCCGATCGTATAGGCAATCCCGTAGCCGGGCGGGCGGCGCAGGTAGATTTCCGCGTCGACGCGCGCCACGTCCTCGTCCAGCCAGGGCGTCTTTGCGCGCATATAGTCCACCGCCTCGCGGACGTTCCAGCGATTGTGCTGCATGGCGATGTCGGCGGGAACGCGTGCCGCGCGGAAGATGCCGAACAGCTCCATGAACTCGTCAGCGCGCGGCGTGTGCTGCGTGGCCCCTGCCAGCATCAGCGCCTCCTCAAGATAGGTCGCCCAGCCCTCGGCGCGCGCGCCGTCGCTATAGCGCCCCCGGATCGGCCGCTTATCGCGTTCGCCAAGAACAGCATCGAAGCGGTGGCCGGGGATGACCGCGTGCAGATGATCGGGGATCGGATCGCGAAACTGGATTTGCTCCCAGAAATTCGGGCCGGTTGGCCGCTCGATCCAGGGCGTATTGCTGCCAAGCTCGCCCACGAATTCAGGGATCGTGATGATGTCCTCGCGCACGAGGAACTCCCGCACAAGCTGGTCGGTTCGGCGAATTTTCTCCTGCTGCTCTTGCGCGTTTGTGGACAGGTCAAGTTGCGGCAGGCTGCGATTGCGGTGGCGCAGGATCGCGAGCGCGGCGGTCATGCGCTCGTGCTCACGTTCGGCAAGCGTCAGCATTTCCGCTGAGGAGAGGGGGATCATCCGCACATGCCGGATGTACCAGTCATAACGCTCAGGACCGACGCCCGCCGGCGCATTCATGCGTTCGCGCTCGGCCTGTAGCCAGTCACGAAACTCGATGATGGCGGCCCGCGCCGCCATGACCTGCGGCTCAAGCTCTGGGGCATCGGCCCGGCTGCGCGCCAAGAGGTCATCGTACCAGCCAATGATACCGGGCGGCGGAACGGCGCGGTAGGGGTGGTAGTGATTGACCCCATCGCTGTTCTCAAGGTTGAAGAGCGCAAGGTCAGCATAGTCACCGGCCGCCTCGGTCAGGTTGGCGCGTGCCGCCGACAACATCGGCGGGATGGCGGCGAGCTGTGCCGACAGCCGCCCGCGGGCCTGCGCACCTGCCCCCAGATCGGTGAAGGCGACCCGCATCAGTGGATCCAGATAGAAGCCGGGGTCGCGCTTCCATGGTCGCAGTACCTCCAGATTGAACCGGTAGCCGTTCAGCAGTGACTTCACAGCGAGGAAGTCAGCCTGCTGATCGCGCGGCCAGCTATCGACCGCCATGCCGGCGAGGCGTTCCTCAAAGCGCGTCAGACCTGCGCGTTTGTCCGCCATGAGCGGGTCAGCATAGAGCTCACCGACCCGCGCTCCTGAATCGAGCACCACGCTCGGCGTGAAAGCGGGCACCATATAGGCCTGGAGCTCCTCGTGCACGGCGAGAAGCTCGTCGTAGGTGCCGCTAGGCGCGGCTTGTGCATTCGCCACCGACGCCCAGGCCACAAGGAAGAGAAACGTCAGGAAGTGCCGCATGATTGCCTCCGGTTGCCGCCAGAGGGTGCGAAGGCGATTGCCTTTTGTCCAGTGGGCAAATTTGCGGCGCAAAGAACCGCTCGGCTCTAATCCCAGCTGGGGGAAAGCTGGCTGTCACGTCAGACGCAATGGCTCCGTCTCGACCCGTAACAGCCGCAACGCATCCGCACACAAATTTAAAGGGCCTTTGCGAAGAGGCGCCGGAGTTTTGGAATGTCCCCCGGCCGCCAGTCGCACGTGCACCTCCGACTGGCGGCCACCTTTAGCTTCAGTCTCGCCAACCTGCGCTATCGCGGCGGGATCGATTCCTTCCTTGCCAGCCTTGATGCGCAGCGCGCTTCCTACGCTGCACAGCGCACGCTTCTCGCAACGCAGCTGATCGAAGCCAGCAACCGGGTCGCTCTGTACCGCGCCCTGGGAGGCGAAACTGTAGATGAGCGGCGACCTGACGGATTGCCTTGAAGGGAGGCGCCGGACAGTAAGCCCGGCGCCTCGCAGTCGTCTTGCCTTACCGCAGATCGAAGCGGTCGAGCATCATCACCTTGTTCCAGGCCTTGGCAAAGTCTTGCGCGAACTTTGCTTCTCCGCCTTTCACCGCATAGGTTTCCGCCACGGCGCGCAGTTCCGAATTGGAGCCGAACACCAGATCGACTTCGGTGGCGGTCCACTTGAGCGCGCCGGTCGCCCGGTCACGGCCCTCATAGATGCCCTTTGTCTCAGCCGGCTTCCAGGTGTTGCCCATGTCGAGCAGGTTGACGAAGAAGTCGTTGCTCAGCGTGCCGGGGCGATCGGTGAACACCCCGTGCTTGGCGCCGCCACTATTGGCGTCGAGCATCCGCATCCCTGCCAGCAGCACGGTCATTTCCGGCACAGTCAGGCCCAAGGTGTCAGCCTGATCGATCAACATCTGGGTTGGCGTCAGGCGGGCCTTGTCGCTGTAGAAATTGCGGAAGGCGTCGGCGGCCGGGCGCAGCAGTTCGAAGGATGTGACATCGGTGTGGGCCTCAGTCGCATCGGTCCGACCCGCAGTGAAGGGCACGGTGACACTCTGCCCCGCCGCCTTGGCTGCATCCTCGACAGCGACCACACCGCCGAGTACCACAAGATCAGCGATCGACACCTCTTTGGCACCCGCGCCAGCGTTGAACTTCGCCTGCACGGCTTCCAGCGCGGTGACCACCTTGGCGAGCGTTGCGGGATCATTCACGCCCCAGTCCTTCTGCGGCGCAAGCCGGATGCGCGCGCCGTTGGCACCACCGCGCATATCAGTGTCACGGAAAGTGACCGCCGAAGCCCATGCGGTGCGAACCAGGTCGGAGCGGCTGAGCCCGGTGGCGCGGATCGCCTGCTTGAGCTGGGCGATGTCGTCCGCTTCGACCACGGCGTAATCTGCCTTTGGCAGCGGGTCCTGCCAGATGAGGTCTTCAGCCGGAACTTCCGGCCCGACATAGCGGGCCTTGGGGCCAAGATCGCGGTGGGTCAGCTTGAACCATGCACGGGCGAAGGCCGCGTCCATCGCCTTGGGGTCCTTGGCCCAGCGGCTCGTAATCGCGCCATAGGCCGGGTCATAACGCAGCGCGAGGTCGGTCGTCAGCATCACCGGCGAATGCGTGACGTTGGGATCGAACGCGTCGGGGACAACCTTCACGTCTGCCGCATTGACCGGCTCCCACTGCTTGGCACCGGCTGGGCTGGTGGTCTGCTTCCATTCGAAACCATAGAGATTTTCAAGGTAGTTGCTGCTCCACTGGATCGGCGTAACCGTCCACGCGCCCTCAAGGCCGCTGGTGGTCGCATCCTTGCCAACGCCAGTGCCGCAGGTGTTCTTCCAGCCCAAGCCCTGCGCCTCGACGCCCTCGGCAGCGGGCTCCTTGCCGACGCAATCGGCCGCCTTGCGCGCGCCGTGCATCTTGCCGATGGTATGACCTCCGATCACCAGCGCGGCGGTTTCCTCGTCATTCATTCCCATCCGCCCGAACGTGGTACGGATCTGCTGGGCGGACTTGAGGATGTCGGGATTGCCTTCCGGCCCTTCGGGGTTGACGTAGATCAGACCCATTTCCGAAGCGGCAAGCGGGGTGTCGAGGTTTTCGCCCTCGGCGTTGCGCTCCGAAGTCAGGAACTTGGTTTCCGGGCCCCAGTAGACCAGCTCCGGCTCCCACGCATCGGCGCGGCCACCGGCAAAGCCGAAGGTCTTGAAGCCGGTGTTTTCGAGCGCGACATTGCCTGCCAGGATGATGAGGTCCGACCACGAAAGCGCCGCGCCGTACCTCTGCTTCACCGGCCACAGCACGCGGCGAGCCTTGTCGAGGTTGCCGTTGTCTGGCCAGGAGTTGAGCGGTTCAAAGCGGATCTGCCCGCCGTCCGAACCCCCGCGCCCGTCACCCGAACGATAGGTGCCTGCCGAGTGCCAGGCGAGGCGGATGAACAGCCCGGCATAATTGCCATAATCGGCCGGCCACCACTCCTGTGAATCCGTCAGCGCCGCGTTGATGTCGGCCTTCACCGCCTTCAGATCGAGCTTGGCGAATTCGGCTGCGTAATCGAAATTCGCGCCGTTGGGGTCGGGGTTGTATTCGTTCTGGCGCAGGCGATTGAGGTCGACCACATTGGGCCACCAGCCCTGCACATTGCGCGGCGCAGCTTCAGTCTGCGGCATCGCCGCGCGGCCCATGCCGGGCTCGTTGAACCCCGGAGGCGTGGCCGCCGCAGGCAAGGCAAGCATAAGGCTGGAAGACAGGAGCAACAGCCCCTTCGTTTTGCTAATCATTTGTAGCCCCATTCTGGTCTGTTGATCATCACGCACCGCGAGACATTGTCAGAACCGTTGTTCTGGTCCGGTAGCGATGCGCGCCGAGGGCCACATAAGGCGGCGCGCCGAACGAGAAAAACGGCTTGTCGCGATAACTGTGATGCGGTGCGTCGATGATCCACACAGCTTGAGCACGATCAAGCCCACTTTCGGCCAGCTATCCGGAGGCGGCCGTCGACCCCCAACCGCTCATTACCTTGGTCCCGTCGGCTCGCTACGAGCAGGCTGCGTTTGAACAGCAACGGCGGGTGTCAGCTTACCGCAAATTCGACCGTCCCGTTCATGGCGTGACCATCACCCGCAGCGGCCTGCCAGCGCACCTCGTAGCTCCCGGTCGGTAGGGGTTTCTTGAGTGTGAGCGTCAGGGTTGTGCGGTCGGCGGACCAGCTTGCTGTGAAATTGCGGATGAGCATGTCACCGTGGTTCACCATCCCGGGCATGGCAGTCATGACAATACTGGCGGCCGCGCTCGCCTGATCGACCGGCTGGCTGAAAGTGAGGGTGATCTGCTTGGGTGCCTTGGCGGTGGAATCGGCTGTCGGCGTCGAGGCGGCAACCTGGACATGCGCCAGCAGTGCCGAGGGCGCGAGCGTGGTGAGGGCAAGACCAGCGATAAAAGCAGGGATGCGCATGTTTGGTGTCCTTCGTGTCGATCAGAACCAGAAACGGATGCCGGCCAGAAAGCTGGTGGCGGATGGGTCTTCGCCGCGGCCGCGGGCCAGTGTTGCGCTGCGTCCGGTGCGCCATGATTGCTCGACGCCGATATAGGGCGCGAACTCGCGGGCGATCTCATGGCGCAGCCGTGCGCCGACCTCGATCTGGTCTAGCCCTGCACCGATCCCGAGTTGGGGAATGTCCTGCGCGGCAAGGTTCGCCTCGATACGCGGTTGGAGGATCAGGCGCTGAGTGATGCGCTGGTCGAATTCAGCCTCGATGCGGGCGGTCAGATCGCCTCGCTGCGAAAGAAACAGTGCGGTGTCGATCTCGAACAGATAGGGCGCAAGGCCCTGCACGCCGACAACCGCATGGGTGGTGTCGGGCCCGGCAATGTCATGGCGGACACCTGCCTGCACGTCCCAAAAGGGCGCGAAGGCTTTGGCGTAGAGCGCCTGCACCTCGGCATCCTCAGGGTTGGAGCCGACAGCGCCTTCGCCTTCGGATTTGAACCACAACCGCTCGGTGGGGCCGCCGTAATACCCCTGAATGTCCCACAGAAAGCGGTCTTCGCCCTCGCGCACCTGTGCTTCCAGCCGATCACCCTGGAACCAGAACAGCGGGAAATCGCCGTGGGTGCGGCGCAGGTCTTCGCGGGAGTCAGCCATCGCCTCCGCGCCCCAAATGGCATCGGCCGCGCGCGGCGGGCCGCTTCCGGCAGCGGCGGGGGGCGGGGTTTCCATCGTCGGGCCGGGGGATATCGGGCCGGGGGAGGCTGGCACGTCCATCGCACCCATGTCGTGCCCGGCGTGGGGATCCTGCGAAGCCCCAGGCATGGTATGATCTGCGTGGGGATCCTGCGCGGCGAGCGGCACCGCTGCCATCAGAGCAAGGGCAGGAAGAGCGACCCTCATGACCCGCTCTCCGGCCCCATCACCGTCACGGTTTGCATCATCCCGCCGTGCATGTGGTAAAGCAGGTGACAGTGAAACGCCCAGTCGCCCGGCTCGTTGGCGGTCAGATCGAATTGCGCGCTCGCTCCGGGCTGAACGATCACGATGTTCTTGCGCGGCTGGTGCGCGGCATCCTCGCCGTTGACCAGTTCGAAGAACATCCCGTGCAGGTGGATGGGATGCGCCATCATGGTGTTGTTGACGAGCTTCACCCGCACCCGTTCGTTCCAAGCGAAGCGGATCGGAACATCGCTGACGGCAGAATACATATGGCCGTCGAAGGACCACATATACCGTTCCATGTTGCCGGTGAGGTGCAGCTCCAGCAGGCGCGAGGGCGTCCGCGTGTCGCGGTTGGGTTCAAGCGCGGAGAGCATCCGGTAGGTGAGCACGCGGTGCTCTACATCGCGCAGGCCAAGGCCCGGATCACCCAGCTTGTCCACCGGCGCCATGGAAACCATGTCGATGCCGGGGCCGGTCTTCACATCGGGCGGCAGCAACAGCGTGTCGCGCATCTTCATGCCGTCCATCGAATGCGATGCGCCATGATCGCCGTGGTTCATCCCCATATCGCCCATGTCGAGCAAAGGGGGTTTGCGCGGTGGCGGAATAGGAGCCCGCGCACCGGGCCGGCTTGCCAGCGCGGCGAGCGCCATGCCGGAACGGTCCATGCTTTCAGCTACGATGGTGTAAGCCTCGGCACGAGGCTCGATAATGACGTCGTAGGTTTCGGCCGTGCCGATCTGGAATTCGTCCACCTCGACCGGTTTCACGTTCTGCCCATCGGCAGCGATCACCGTCATAGGCAGGCCGGGAATGCGCAGGTTGAAGAAGGTCATCGCCGAACCGTTGATGACGCGCATGCGGACGCGTTCACCGGGGTTGAACAGGTATTCCAGCCCCTCCTTCGGCCCGCGCCCGTTGGCGAGGTAGGTGTAGGTCGAACCTGTCACATCGGCGATGTCGGTCGCAGGCATCCGCATCTGAGCCCACATACGGCGGTCTTCGGCGGTCAGCGGGTATTGATCGTTCCAACTGGTCTGCTGGTAATTGAAATAGCCTTCGCCCTTGCGCAGCCGATCCATGATGGTGTGCGGGTGTAGCGGGGTGAACTCGCTCAGGAGCAGGATATAGTCCCGGTCATACTCCGCCGGTTCCTCGCCCGCCGGATCAATGATCAGCGGGCCATAATGGCCCTGCTGTTCCTGGAGGCCCGAGTGACTGTGATACCAATAGGTGCCCGCTTGCCGCACCGGGAATTCATACGAGAATGTCTGCCCCGGGCTGATCCCCGGAAAGCTGATCCCCGGCACACCATCCATGTGAAACGGCACAAGCAGGCCGTGCCAGTGGATCGAGGTATCTTCGTCAAGATGATTGGTGACGTTGAGGCGGACGTCAGACCCTTCCCTCAAGCGCACCAGCGGCCCCGGCACCGATCCGTTGATGGCGACGCCATGTCCTTTGCGTCCCTGCACCGTGCGCGGACCGTGACCCACCGCAAGGTCGATCACCGCGCCCGACACCTCGTCAAAGCCCACGCGGATCGGCGCGCCGCCGCGCATCTTGTGCATCGAATGTCCTTGCGCCCAGGCGGGCAGCGCGGCGAAGGCCGAAGCAGCACCTGCTCCGGCAAGCAGATGACGACGGGTGACAAGCGGTGCGGACATGCCTTCTATACGCCGGAGCGCGGCTCACCCCTCACCATCTCCGTCAACTTATGCCGTGCTCGATGCAGCCGGGTTTCTACGGCCTTGGTGCTGATACCCAGTGCTTCGGCGGTTTCCTGCTGGCTCATTCCTTCGACCGTGCGCAGAATGAGCACGTCCTTGAGCGAGGAGGGCAGTTCGGCAATGGCGCGGGCGGTCGCGATAAGCTCTTCCCGGCTTGCCGCCTGCGTTTCGGGCGAGGGGGCATCATCGGCAATCCATTCGGCGGCATTGTCGGGCAAAGGTAGACCAAGGAACCGCCGCACCGCCCGCCGCCGTGCCCGATCGCGGCACTTGTTGAGCGTTATCGCGGCAATCCACCCCCGGAACGGACGCGCCGAATCGTAGCGGGACAGCGCACCGAATGACGAGACAAAGGCTTCCTGCACGATATCGAACGCGTCCTCGGCGTCGCCCGTCGCTGTGCGCGCGAGCCGGTAAACCGCCTCGCGGTGCCGCGCCACCAGCACCCGCGCCGCCCGCGGATCGCCTGCCAGCACACCGCGCACCAGCGCGGAATCCAGATCCTCGCCGGTCACTGGCCCGGCTGCGCAAGGCTTTCGGCGACCACTGCATCGAAGCGCGCCTGCTGATCGGGCCGCAGGATCGCGCGCATGGCGAAGACATGTTCAAGCGTCGCTTTCTGGAGATCGCCCATGCTGGCATGCGTCGCATCGACCGCTGCCGAGACACGCGCACCATAGACATGCTCGGCCGCAATCGCGTCGGCGAGCCGGGCATTATCGGCCCGCAGCCGTCCTTCGAGCGCTTCGCGTCGCTCGGCGAAATCGCGTTCAAGCACAGCGAGGGAGCGTTCCTGCGCGTCGTCGAGCTCTAACCCATCATGCATCAAGGCGTGCAGATCGGCCCCGCTGTGATGGGCCACAGGCTGAAACATGCGCCCGAGCCACACCCCCACCAGAGCAAGCACGACGACCAAAATGGCGATGAGAGCGAGCCGGCGGCCGGTCATTCCTGCCCCAGTGCGATCAGAGGAGTAAGGGAGAGCGAAGGGCCGAAGGCTACAATCGACCCTTGGGCCTGCGCCGGGGTCTGCATTCCGCCCAGAATCCCAATCCCCAGCGCGGCAGCCATCGCCGCCGCCAAGGTGCCGCGCGCCTGCCGCGCCTCGGCCCGCGCCCGTACGGCGAGCGCTCCGCCCTCAATCGAAGAAAGGTCGGGCAGCGGGGCCGCTGCGAGCCGCGCAAGATTGCCGTCGAGATCCATCACATTCCTCCTGACCCCATCCATACGCATCCGCGCGAAAAATCCCTCAGGGGTTACGTGAAGTCATGTCTGCACCGCTTCGGGGTTGAAGGCAGAGCATAATGTCGCCGCCACGCCGCAAACTATCATCGGCAGGCAGCGCATTGGGGGATAGATGATTTCCGTGTCGGCTTTGTGCAGCACGACGCCCGACAGGACGTTCTCCATCATGAACTGGTGATCCAGTTCGAGCTTTTCCGCCTTGAGCTCGGCGTTCTTTTGTCGGGTGATGTCCCGCGATGTGCCGATGAAATGGCGGAATGATGCATCGGCATTGAATTCGGGCCTGAAGGTGAGGTCGTTCCAGAAGGTCTCACCCGACTTGCGGTAGTTCCGGATCTCCCCGGAAAAGGCTTGCCGCGCCTCGATCGCTGCGTCGATGGCAGCGCAGGCCGTATCGGAACCTTGCAAGATGCCACGCAAGGCGTCGGCCATTTCTGACCGATCGTACCCGGTGATGTCGATAAATGTCTGATTGCAATACACGATCTTGTGATCGGCACCAAACACAACCACGCCCTGCGAGACCGTATCGAGGAGAGTCGTAAGCGTACTACCATCCATAACCCGTCGCTGCCGTCGTCCCGAAGTACCTAAACTATGTTAGTATTTGCAGGACTCGAACTGAATGAAACGGAGGCTTGGTGCTATTTCACAGGGCCCAGTCCGCGTACGTCAGTCAGGCCCCGTTACCGCACGTCGCTCCATGGTTTGGACAGCAGCCCGGCGCAGTTGATCACGCCGACCAGCGAGTAAGTCTGCGGGAAGTTGCCCCACAATTCGCCGTCGTTGTAGTCGAGGTCTTCGCTCAGCAGCCCTGAGCGGGTGGTGTGGCTTAGCATCGTTTCGAACAGGCGGCGGGCCTCGTCGCCTCGACCTGCCATGTGGAGCGCTTCGATCAGCCAGAAGGTACAGACGTTGAAGGCGGTTTCAGGCGCGCCGAAATCGTCTTCGGCGGCGTAGCGCAGCATGAAATCGCCGCGCCGCAGCTGCCCTTCGACCGCCGCGAAGGTGGACAGGAAGCGCGGATTGTCAGGGGTGAGGAAGCGCAGTTCGACCATCTGGAGCAGACTTGCGTCGAGGTAGTCGCTTTCGAAACTCGCGCCATAATGGCCGCCTTCTGGGCCATTTTCGACCCACGCATCGCGCTCAATCCGCGAACGGATAGCGTCGGCGCGTTCCCGCCACAGGTCTGCGCGATCCGCCTTGCCGAGCCAGTCCGCCGCCATCGCCAGCCGGTCACACGCGGCCCAGCTCATCACGGCCGAATAGGTGTGGACCTCCTGCCGGGTGCGGAATTCCCATAGGCCCGCGTCGGGCTGATCGTGCATCGCCCACGCCATCTCGCCGACCTGTTCGAGGCTCTCGAAATCCCGGCCTTCGGCGATGCGCAGCAGGCGCTGGTCGATGAAGCCCTGCACCGTCGGCAGAACGATCTGGCCGTAGCAGTCGTGCTGCACCTGCTTGTAGGCCGCGTTGCCGACCCTGACTGGCCCCATGCCGCGATAGCCCGGAAGCGCTGGGGCAGTGGCTTCGCCCAGTTCAGCGACGCCCATCACCGAATAAAGCGGCTGGATCTGCCCGCCCTTGGCCCCGTCGACGATGTTACGCAGATAGCCGAGATACTTCTCCAGCACATCGAGCGCACCCAGCCGGTTCAAGGCCTGCACGGTGTAGTAGGAATCCCGGATCCAGCAATAACGGTAGTCCCAGTTGCGCTTAGAGTGGGGGGCTTCGGGGATCGAGGTGGTCAGCGCCGCGACGATCGCGCCGGTTTCCTCGTGCTGGCACAGCTTGAGCGTAATGGCGCAGCGGATGACCTCCTGTTGCCACTGGAACGGCGTGGCCAAGCCGCGCACCCAGCGCTGCCAGTAGTTGCGAGTGACCTGCTCCATCCGGCGGGTCTCCTCGCGCAGATTGCCATCAAAAGGCTCGTCCGGGCCGAGGAAGAAGTGCATGTCCTGTTCGATGCGGAAGACCCGCTGTTCAAGGATATAGCCGACCGGCGCGTCAGTGCTGAGGCGCAGCGCTTGCGGTCCGACCAGATAGCGGATGTGGTTGGAGCCGTGGGTGGTCTCGGCCACGTCCGCGCCGTAATCACGCATTGGCCGGAGCACCACGCGGATGCGCGGGCTACCAGCCACCGGGCGCACGATCCGGCTGATCGCCACGGGCCGATACATCCGCCCCTTGTCTTCATAGCGCGGGCAGAAATCGAGCACTTCGACCACGCTGCCATCGGCCGCCTCAAGCCGGGTGACGAGGATCGGCGTGTTGCGGATATATTCCTGGGTGGCGCTGACCTGTCCGACCAGTTCGAACCGCCAGATGCCGGTATCGCGGTTGTCCCCGTTGAGCAGCGAACAGAACACCGGATCGCCATCGACCCGCGGGACGCAAGCCCACGCAATCGCGCCTTCGCGGTCGATCAGCGCGCTGACCTGGCAATTGCCGATCGGCCAGAGTTCGAGATCGGGCGTCGTTGTGCCAACCATGGGGGCGTGTCCTTCTGCCGTTGCAAGGGGAAGGCGCGGCGCAGCCAAAGGCCGCTCGCCAAGCGCAATCCCGGGGGAGCCGCCATGCCAATCGCAGGCGACTAAGCTGTCCTCGTCAGTAACATTATCGGGGATGAACACAGGCTTGGCAGGCGCAACCGGAACAGAGCCACTCGCACCGGGCTGGCCGACCGGTCGGCTTCCGTACGCGAAAGCCCGGTTCATCGCCGATTGGAAGGATCTGCCGGTTAGTCGCCTGCGAAGTCGCCCGGCGTGCCTTCGTGCGGCGCTTCGTGGGTTGCCCAGTCGGCTGCGCCCGGCGGCGGTTCGGGATTGCCGGCGGGGCCAGCGCCCTCGCTCACCTCGCCCTGCCGCAGCCGGTGGAGGTGGACCTTGGCGATCATGTTGGCGCTGATCGGCGCGGTGACGAACAGGAACACCGAAACCAGCAGCTCATGAGTGGTCCACACACCCTCGGCCAGCTGGAACCACACCACCGATCCGACCAGCATAGCCCCAAGTCCCAGCGTCGTCGCCTTAGTCGGGCCGTGGAGCCGCTCCATCAGCGAAGGCAGGCGCACCAGACCCCAGCTACCGATCAGCGCAAAAGCGCCGCCCAGCACCACCAGCGCGCTGACGACCAGATCGGCAGAAGCGGGTGCGGCGCCGCTCATTCGATGATGTCCCCGCGCAGCAGGAACTTGGCGTAGGACACCGTGCCGACAAACCCGACCATCGCCAACATCAGCGCCGCTTCGAAGGAAGTGCCGCTACCCCAGGCGATGCCGGTGAGCACGATGATCCCGATCACGTTGATCACCATCGTATCGAGCGCGAGGATGCGGTCGGCGACCCCCGGCCCCTTGAACAGACGCCACAGGTTGAGCGCCAGCGCCGCTCCCAGCGCAGCAAAACCGAAGGCGAGCGCCCACGGGAGCATGTGGCCGATCATTGGAAAATCTCCTTCAGCCGCGCCTCATACCGCGCCTTGACCTTGGTGACCTCGCCTGCCGGATCGGGCGCGTGCAGGGCATGGACAAGCAAATACTGGCCGCAAGCCGAGATATCGCTCGAAACCGTGCCTGGCGTCAGGCTGATCGTGCCCGCAAACACGGTAATCGCCTCGGGCGAGGTCAGATCGAGCGGGATGGTCAGCCATGCGGGCTTGAGGTCGCGATTAGGCTTGAACAGGATGATCGCAGCGACGTGGAAATTGGCGACCACGATGTCCCACAGCACAATCGCGAGATAGCCGAGCGCAGGCACAAACCGCACCGGCGGCCGCTCGGGCCACCACGGCGCGGTGAAGATCGGCACCAGAATGCCGAACACGATCCCGAGGAACAGCGTACCGAAGGTGAGATCGCTCACCATCACCACCCACATCACCACCAGCAGCAGACTGAGACCGGGATGCGGCAAGAGGCGGTTTGTCATTGTCCCCCCTCCATCAGCACAGCGCGCGCGCTTTGCGCGGGATCGAGCACTTGCGCGGCGGCGGCATCGGTATAGGCGCTCACCCAACCCGCTCCCGCCGCCAGCGCAGCAAGCAGCGCCAATGCAATGGCAGGCGCAGCGAGGTCGGCGCGGGTGGCAGGGCCAGCGGGTGCGGCACCCTCGCCAGTCGTCTTCCAGAACACCGCGCTCCCCACCCGCGCGAAGCCGACCACGCCGATGAACGTCGTCCCGAGGATCACGCCCCACGCCCAGCCCCAGTCGGGAAGGGCGGCGACGGACTTGAGGATCAGCAGTTTCCCGATGAAGCCGGACAGCGGCGGCAAGCCGGTCGCCGCAATCGCTGCAGCCATGAACAAAAGCGCGATCCCGCCGCGCTGCGCGAAGACCGGGCCAGGGCTGGCGTTGTCCCCAAAGGCACCCCGCCGCCGCGCGACCACATCCGCCACCAGAAACAGCGCCGCCGCCGCCAGCGTCGAATGAGCGAGGTAATAGAGGCCCGCGCCAAGGCTCCCGGCGCTCCACCCGGCCACCGCAATCAGCAACGTGCCAGTCGATCCGATCACGGCATAGGCGGCCTGCTCGGACAGGCTGCGGGCGACGAACACGCCCGCAAAGCCGATAACAGCGCTCACCATCGCGGCAGGCAGCAGATAGGGCGCCGGCACCCACGCCGCCGCGCCTGCGCCCTCGCCAAACACCTGCGGCACAACCCGGATCAGCGAATAGACGCCGACCTTGGTCATGATCGCAAACAGCGCCGCCACCGCCGGGGTGGAGACCGCATAGGTGCGCACCAGCCACAGGTGCAGCGGCGCCACCGCAGCCTTCAGCGCAAACACGCTCACCAGCAGCAGCGCGGCGATCCGCAGCAGACCCTGATCCTCCAGCGGAACCGCAGCCACGCGCAGGCTCATGTCGGCCATGTTGAGCGTACCGGTCAGCGCATAGAGCATCCCCAGCGCAATCAGGAACAGGGAAGAACCGACCAGGTTCACCACGACATATTGCACGCCCGCCTTAAGCCGCGCCGGGCCTTGGCCGTGCAGCATCAGGCCGTAGGAAGCGATCAGTAGCACCTCGAAAAACACGAACAGGTTGAACAGATCGCCGGTCAGGAACGCTCCGTTCAGGCCCATCAGCTGGAACTGGAACAAGGCGAGGAAATGCCAGCCCTTGCGGTCGGCTCCGGTGACCACGGCGTGCAGCAAAGCGATCAGCGCGAGGCTCGCAGTCAGCACCAGCATCATCGCGGCCAGTCGGTCTGCCACCAGCACGATGCCGAAAGGCGCAGGCCACTCGCCTACGGCATAGGCGAGGATCGTGCCGTTGCTCACTTGCATCATCAGCGTGATCGCGGTGGCCAGCAAGGCAAGGCACGAGGCCACGGAAACAGCAACGCCCAGCGCTGGCCGTCGCCGCATCACCAGCATGACAATCGGCGCGGCTAGCGCAGGGATGATGACCGGCAGGATCGGGAGATGATCGGCGAGCGTCACGGGCGCGTGTCCTCCCCGTCTTCGGCGATGCCGCCAGCCATACCGTCCTGCGCATCACACGGCACATTGTCGCCATCGACATGGTCGCTGCCGGTCTCGAGGAAACTGCGCAAGCTCAGGATCACCACGAAAGCGGTCATGCCGAAGGTGATGACGATCGCGGTCAGCACCAGCGCCTGTGGCAGGGGGTCGGTGTACTCGCTCACCGCTTTGTCCCAGATCGGCGGGCGCCCCACCACCAACCGCCCAGAAGCGAACAGGAACAGGTTGACCGCATAGGAGATTAGCGTGAGGCCGAGCACTACCTGAAAGGTGCGTGCCCGCAGAGCCAGGTAGATGCCGCCGGCCACCAGCACGCCAATCGCGCTCGCCACAAGGAATTCGTAGCTCATGCTCCGCCCTCCCCGCTCTTGCGTGCGGCGCGGGATGCACGCTGGGCGATGTGGCTCAATTGCGCGAGCGCCAGCATGACGGCGCCGAACACGGTGAGGAACACCCCGGTATCAAACAGCATCGCGCTGGCGAGTTCGAACTTGCCGATCAGCGGCAGGGTGAAATAGCCGAAGGTCGAGGTCATGAACTTTGCCCCGAACAGGAACGAGCCGAGCCCCGTCGCCATAGCCACCAGCACGCCCCAAGCGATCAGCTGATGCTCGCCGAACCGCTTGCGCGCGTCGGACCAGTCGAACCCGGCGGCGAGGTATTGGACGAGGAAGGCAATCGCGGCCACCAGCGCTGCAATGAAACCGCCGCCCGGCTGGTTATGCCCGCGCAGAAACAGGTAAATCGCCACCGTCAGCGTCAGCGGCAAGACGATGCGGCTGGCGGTGACGAGCATCATCGGATGACGCTCGGGCGAATGGGGCATGTCCTCGCGCCACGCCCGCAGCCGCGCCCCTGCCGCGCCGGTGGCGGTGCTATCCAGCAGCGCGAAGATGCCGAGCCCGGCGATGCCGAGCACGATGATCTCTCCGAGGGTATCGAAGGCGCGGAAATCGACGAGGATGACGTTGACCACATTGGTCCCGCCCCCGCCCGATTTGGCATTGGCGAGGTGATAGGCGGCAATGCTCGGCCCCGGGTCGCGGGTCAGCATGGCCCAGGCAATCCCGCCGACCAGCACCCCGCCGGTGATCGCCAGCGCCCCGTCACGCCATTTGCGCGCGGCGGTGGACAGCAGCGGCGGGCTTTTGGGCAGGAGGTTGAGGGCGAGGAGCAACAGCAGGATCGTCACCACCTCAACCGAAATCTGCGTGAGCGCGAGATCGGGCGCGGAAAACTGCACGAAGGTGAGGCTGACTACGAGGCCAATGACGCTGACATAAATCAGCACGCGCAGGCGGTTGCGGGAATCATTCACCACCGCCGCCGTCGCCGAGATCAGCAGCACCCAGGCGACCACCGCAACCGGCGTGGCGGGCAGGAGCGCGCGGCCACCGGTCAGTACCCCGCCGCCTGCCTGCGCGCCGTCGATCACCAGCAGCACGATCACGCTGAAGCTCGCCAGTAGCATCCGTTGCAGCGACGGTGTGTGAGTGGCGACGATGGCCTTACGCACCCACTTGTCGGCGAAAGCGAAGCTGCTCTCGAACATGCGCTTCGCATCGGGCAGGCTGGCGCGCTCCCATGCCGCGAGCAGGGACTTATGCTGCCATAGCAGCAGCGCGCCGCCCGCGACCGCGATCAGGCTGAGGATCAGCGCGAGGTTGACCCCGTGCCACAGCGCGAGGTCGAATTCGGGCGCGGGCGCTCCGGTAACGGCGGCGGTCACCGCGCCCACCAGCGGGCCTGCGAGCAGCATCGGGATCAGACCGAGCAGAACCGCGAGCGTGGTGAGCAAGGCAGGCGCGGCCCACATCCCTGCGCTGGGATCATGCGCGCGGGCAAAAGGTTCTGCCTCGCGCGGTTGGCCGAAGAACAGGTGCACCGCCAGCCGCAGCGAATAGCCGGCCGAGAAGGTCGCGCCCAACGTCGCCAGCACCGGCAGCAGCCACGGCAGGCCCAGCGGCGCGAGCTTGGGCGTTTCGTACAGCATCAGTTCCTTGGAGATGAACCCGCCCAGCGGCGGCAACCCCGCCATTGAGGCTGCCGCGAGCGTGGCAATCAGCGCCGTGATCGGCATCGCCTTCGCCAGCCCGCCCAGCCGCCGGATGTCACGCGTGCCGGTCTCATGCTCGACGATCCCGGCGTTCATGAACAGGGCCGCCTTGAACGCGGCGTGGTTGAGAATGTGCAACACCGCCGCCAGCGCCGCCGCCTCCAGCGAGAAGCCGAGCAGCATCACCAGCATCCCGAGCTGCGAGATGGTGGAATAGGCAAGAATGCTCTTCAGATCATGCCGGAACAGCGCCACCACCGCGCCGAAGATCATCGTGGTCAGGCCCACGCTCGTGACGATGCCGGTGTAAAGCTCGGTCCCCGCCAGCACCGGCCACAGCCGCGCCAGCAGGAACACGCCCGCCTTCACCATCGTCGCCGAGTGAAGGTAGGCGCTCACCGGGGTCGGCGCGGCCATCGCGTGGGGGAGCCAGAAGTGGAACGGGAACTGCGCCGACTTGGTGAAGCACCCCAGCAGGATCAGCCCCAGCAGCACCGGGTAGAGCGGCGAAGCGCGAACGATGTCGCCTCGCTCAAGGATCGTCGCAAGGTCGAAGCTCCCGCCAACCAGGCCCAGCAGCACCATGCCCCCGATCAGCGCGAGGCCCCCGCCGCCTGTCACCGCCAGCGCCATACGAGCGCCTTGGCGCGCCTCCGCCTTGTGTTGCCAGAAGCCGATCAGCAGGAACGAAGCCAGGCTCGTCATCTCCCAGAACACCAGCAGCAGCAGCACATTGCCCGCGATCACGATGCCCAGCATCGCGCCCTGAAACAGCATCAGACTGGCGAAAAAGCGCCCGGTGGCCTCCCCTGCATAGAGGTAGAAATGTCCGAAGATCACCACCAGCAAGCCAATGCCGAGGATCAGCCCGGCAAACATCAACCCTAGCGGGTCGACCATCAGCGTCAGATCGAGACCGAGCGCAGGCACCCATGCCCAGCTGGCCGAACGCACCTCGCCGCCGAGCACCGGCGCGGTCAGCATGGCCAGTAGCGCCAGCCCGCCCGCGCTCGCGGCGGCGGCGATGCCGGAATGCACCGCACGTCCCGCGCCATGCAGCAGCGCGATCGCCAGCGCAGCCACAAACGGGAGCGCCACCAGCGTCAAAAGCGTCAAGGCAATAGCCATTGGCGGCCCCGGTGGTCCTTTATCATACGAATAGGCGTATCGACGGGGCGATGGTCTGCGCCCCTCTCAGGCATAGACGAGGGCTTTGCCCCAGCACAACCCAAACCGGCCAGCGCTGGCTCTCCCACCGAGGGAGCTAAGGTCAGTCGCCTTCGAACTCCATCAATGCGTTAACCGCGATTCCCGCTTCACGCAGCCGCACCGCGCCACCGAGGTCGGGCAGGTCGATCACGAACAGGGCCTGCTCGACAACCGCCCCCGCCATGCGCAGCAGCTCGGCCGAGGCGAGCGCCGTGCCGCCGGTGGCGATAAGGTCATCAACCATCACCACCTTCTGCCCCGGCTCGATGGCGCCGGGGTCCATCTCAAGCCGGTCGGTGCCGTATTCGAGCGCGTAGTCGATGCCGATGGTATGGATCGGGAGCTTGCCGGGCTTGCGCACCGGCACAAAGCCGATCCCGAGCTGCACCGCGACAGCCGCCCCGAAGATGAAGCCGCGCGCTTCCATACCGGCGATCTTGTGCGCCCCCGCAGCATCGGCGAGTTCGGCGAGATGATGCACGCTAGCCGCCATGCCCTGATGATGGCCGATCAGCGTGGTGATATCGCGGAACTGGATGCCGGGATGCGGGAAGTCCGGCACGGTTCGCACCAGCGCCTTGAGCTCTTCGGGAGAGAGATGCGGTGCAACCATAGCGAAAGGCCCCTGTTTCAGCCCCGTAAAAGCAGAGCGCCCCGCCATCCGCAAGGGATGACGGGGCGCTGATGCGTTTCGATGGGGTGGGGTTAGCCCTTCTTCGGCTTCAGCCCGGCCCAAATCTGCTTGTAGCTGAGGAAGGCCAGCACAGTGGCAAACAGCAGGAAGCCGATTACGAACCAGCCGGTCTGCTTACGCTCCACCAGCGAAGGCTCGGCGGTCCAGGTCAGGAAGGCAGCCACGTCGGTCGCCATCTGCGGGATGGTCGAGGCCGTGCCGTCAGCGAAGGTCACCTGACCATCAACCGCAAGCGGCGGGGCCATGGCGATGTTCACGTTCGGGAAGTGCTTGTTGAAATAGAGGCCGTCAGGGGTCTCGAAGCCAACCTTGGCGGCCTTGGCCGGATCGGCCTCGCCATAGCCGGTCAGCAGCGAATAGACGTAGTTCGAACCGTCATGGCGCGCCTTGGTGATCAGAGAAAGATCAGGCGGGATCGCATTGTTGTTGGCAGCCGCCGCAGCGATGGGGTTGGGGAACGGCATCGGGAAGTAATCGGTCGGCTGTCCTGGACGGGTGGTTGTCTCGCCGGTGGCGGGATCGATCCCCGGAACGGTCCAGCTCGCAGCTTCGGCGTCAACTTCAGCCTCGGTGTAGCCAAGGTCCTGAAGGTTGCGGAAAGCGACGAACTTCAGGCTGTGGCAGGCCGAGCAGACCTCCTTGTAGACCTGATAGCCGCGTTGCAGCTGGGCATAGTCCCACTTGCCGAACGCACCGTCGAACGAGAAGCCGTTCGCCGGGCCTTCACCATGCTCGTAGAAGGCATAGGAAGGCTGCTTTTCCGGCGCCGGGCCGAAGGCGAAGTTGTAGGCACCGGGCGCAAGCGACCAGAGCACCAGAACTAGGGTGATGGCCAGGCCTGCAATGATGCCGCCGAGACGAATAGACATGACTGAACTCTTTCTCGTTGTCGGTTCAGATAGCTTGGGACTGCCCCGGCCGATTACTCGGCCGGTTGCAGCGAACCATCAGTTGCGGTGCCAGCGTCAGTGCCGTCAACCGTTCCGGCGCGCGGAGCTTCCGCGGCCTTGTCCTTGCCGAGCACCGCTTCGGTGATCGAGAAGGGCAGCGGCTTGGGCACTTCGATCTGGCTGATGATCGGCAGGATCACCAGGAAGTGCATGAAGTAGTAAGCCGTGAAGATCTGGCTGAGCATGATGTACGGCTCTTCCGCATGGGCACCGCCCAGGTAGAACAGCGCCGCCATGGTCGGGATCAGACCGAACCAGAAGAACTTGCGGAACAGCGGACGATAGTGACCCGAACGCACCGGGCTCTTATCCAGCCAAGGCAGGATGAACCATACCAGGATCGAGCCGAACATCGCGATCACGCCCAACAGTTTGGCGGGGATCAGCACGATACCGGTGAACGGAATGGTGAGGTCACCGGTGAAGGCACGCAGGATCGCGTAGAACGGGTAGAAATACCATTCCGGAACGATCAACGCCGGTGTCGAGAGCGGGTTCGCTTCGATGTAGTTGTCCGGGTGACCCAAGGCGTTGGGCAGAAAGAACACCATCGTGGTGAACAGGATCATGAACACGCCGAGACCGAAGCCATCCTTCGCCGTGTAGTAGGGGTGGAACGGCACGGTGTCCGATTCCTGCTTCACTTCCACGCCGGTCGGGTTCGACGAGCCGGGAATGTGCAGCGCCCAAATGTGCAGGATCACAACACCGGCAATCACGAAGGGCAGCAGGAAGTGCAGCGAGAAGAAGCGGTTCAGCGCGGCGTTGTCCGGCGCGAAGCCGCCCAGCAGCCACACCTGCAATGGCTCACCCACCAGCGGGATCGCGGTGAACAGGCCGGTGATGACCTGCGCGCCCCAGAAGCTCATCTGGCCCCACGGAAGCACGTAGCCCATGAAGGCGGTCGCCATCATCAGCAGGAAGATCACCACGCCCAGCAGCCAGATCATCTCGCGCGGGGCCTTGTAGGACGAATAGAAGAACCCGCGGAAGATGTGCAGGTAGATCACGATGAAAAAGAAGCTCGCGCCGTTGGCGTGGGCGTAACGCAGCATCCAACCATAGTTGACGTTGCGCATGATGTGCTCGACCGTGCCGAACGCGACCGCCTGGTTGGCGGCATAATGCATCGCCAGCACGACGCCGGTGACGATCTGCAACATCAGGCAGAAGCCGGCGAGCACGCCGAAATTCCACATGTAGTTGAGGTTGCGCGGCACCGGATAACCGGCACCTACCGCGTTGTAGACAAGCCGCGGAAACGGCAATTTCTCGTCCAGCCACTTGGTGAAAGCGGACTGCGGTTCATACTGCTTGGCCCAGGCGAAACTCATGGCGTTCTCTCGGCTTGATCTGAGTTAAAGAAACAGACGATTATCATTATCGTTCAGATACGAAGGCTCACCCGACGCGGACGACGGTGTCTGACGAAAAACTATATTCCGGCACCTTCAGGTTGAGCGGCGCGGGGCCTTTACGGATGCGGCCGGCCACGTCGTAGTGCGAACCGTGGCAGGGGCAGAAGTACCCGCCGAATTCACCCTTGTTCTCACCTTCGGCCGCGCCCAGCGGCACGCAGCCGAGGTGGGTGCAGACGCCCATGGTGATCAGAATGTCTTCGTGACCTTCCTTGGTCCGCGAAGCAAGCGTCGCCGGGTCACGCATGTCAGCCGCGTCATCCTTCTTGGCGGCGGCGATTTCTTCCGGCGTCAGGCGCTTCACGAACAGCGGCTGCTTGCGGAACGTGGTCTTGATGCTCTGGCCCGGCTGGATCGCGCCGACATCGACATCGGTGCTGCTTGCGGCGAGCACGTCTTCCGACGGTGCCATCTGGCTGATCAGCGGGAACAGCAGCGATGCGCCGCCAACGCCCGCCGTGCTCAGCGCGGCAATGTGGATCCAGTCGCGACGGCGCACGCCGTCATCGGTGCTGAGTGCGCTGGTATCGGCCGTGTTAATAGCCATTTCGTCTTACCCTGCTCGTTCTGCCGCGGCGGAGTAATGGCCCGCGCGGCGTTGTGTTCCACTGCCGGGGCTCGCGCCCCGATTCCATTCCGTCGATTGATCCCTGCTTCGGACCTGGCAGCGCCTTTGAGCGCACCTCACCCGAAACTTGCGCGGGGCAATTAACGGCAATCCTGCGAGAATCCAACCGTGTTTTAAACAAGCCGCGTTCGCCTGCGTGCAAGCCGGTGTCAGGGCAGCGCGATCATACTGATCTGCCGACCATAATTGGCTTCACCCGCTTGGCTAGAGCGTCTGTGGGAATGGTAACGCGCGACATGGGAGAATGTATCCCGCCCCAGATCCGCAATTTTGCTAAGGCCCGACGCTGCCAACTGCGCCATGATGAAGCCGGGCAGATCGAAATGCCACCGCGGTGTCCCATCGCGCTCCGGAGCGGGGGCGAAGAACGGCTCGGCTTCGACGGCGAAATGCGCGCGGAACGGAGCGTCGACCTCGTAGCTCGGCTGCGCGATGGTCGGCCCGAGCACGGCAATGATGCGCTCCCGCTGCGCGCCGAGCGCTTCCATCGCGGCGATGGTGTTTTCGAGCACCCCGTCCACCGCCCCGCGCCACCCGGCATGGGCCGCACCGATCACGCCCGCTTGCGCGTCGGCAAACAGGATCGGGCCGCAGTCGGCGGTGACGATCCCGAGCACGATGCCCGGAGTGGCCGTCACCACCGCATCAGCGACCGGACGGCCCGCAGCGGAATCGTCCCAGCTTTCGTCCACCACCACCACGTCGGGCGAATGCACCTGATGCGGCGCGGCAAGGCGCCCACCGGCACGGATCGCTTCGGCAGCGGCAGCCCGCAGCGCCTGGACCTCGACCGGGTCGCCCGGACCGCCAAAGCCGAACTGATGCATGCCGCCTGCGCTGCCGAAGTAGCCATGCGGCACGCCTTCGAGCAGAGCGGAGCGTTCGATCTGGAAATCCGTCACGTCAGCCTTCCAGACTGCGGCTGACCTGTTCGAAGGTATCGCGCGACAGATTTCCCGCGGCCATGATCCGCTCCAGCTCGGCCTTCATCAGCGCCGCCCGGCCCGGCTCGATCCGCCGCCAGCGGCCCAGCGCAGGCACAAAGCGCGCCGCCGTCTGCGGATTGATCGGATCAAGCGCGAGGATCACATCGGCGACCATGCGGTATCCCTCACCATCGGCCTTGTGGAATCCCTTGGGATTGCCCGCAAAGGCCATGTGCAGGGATCGCACGCGGTTGGGGTTCTTCATGGTGAAATCGGGATGCTCGGCGAGTGTGCGGACATGCGCGATCACATCGGGGTGGAGCGAAAGCGCCTGCAACGTGAACCACTTGTCCACCACCAGCGCGTTGTCCCGGTAGCGGGCATAGAAATCCGCCAGCTTGGCCTCGCGCTGCGGACCGTCGAGCCCGCAGAGCACCATTAGCGCTCCCTGCCGGTCGGTCATATTGTCCGCAGCGTCATATTGCGCAGCGGCAAGCTCAGCCGCGCGCGCCGGATCAGCAGCGGCAATCAGACCCAGCGCGATGGTCTTAACCTTGCGCGCGCCGCGTCCTGCCGGATCGTCCAGCGACACTGCCAAGGCCCGCGCATGAAGCGCATTCAATTCGTCCGCCAGCGCCGTGCCGATCGCGGCCTTCAGCCCTTCACGCGCGGTGTGGATCGCGCCGGGATCAGCCTTTCGGTCGCCGGTCGCCATCACCTCGAACAGATAGGTTTCGGACGGGAGCACCATCAATTCGCCGCGCATTGCGTCGTCGAGCGCATTGTCGGCTAGGCTCGACCGGAACGCGCCGATGATCGCCGCTTCGCCTGCCGCCTGTTCGCCCGCCGCCAGCGTGCCGCTGGCCGTTCCGACGAGGTGGCTGACGGCGAGTTCCTGCAAGGCTTCCGAGCGAGCAAAGGGATCATCGTCATGGGCAGCGAGGAACACGAGATCCTCGCGCTGCAAAGCACGCTCGATCACCACCGGAGCGGTGAACCCGCGGTTGATCGAGACCACCGGATCGGGGCCGGCCAGCGGGAGGGAGAAGCTCTGCTCCTCATCCGTCAGCACGATCAATTGTTCTTCGCCCAGCGCGCCCTGCCCGCGCGAATGCACCGCAACCCGCAGGGGGATCGGCATGGGCAGCTTGTCCGGCTGGCCGGGCGTGACGGGGACCGTCTGCTTGAGGATCAGCTTGAGCTTGTCGCCCTCAACCGCCTGCGACACCACAACGCGCGGCGTGCCTGCTTGGCTGTACCAACGCCGGAATTGCGCAAGGTCGATCCCTGCCCCATCCTCGATCGCCTTGATGAAATCTTCGCAGGTTGCGGCCTCGCCATCGTGGCGGTCGAAATAGAGATCGGTGCCCGCGCGGAAGCGTTCGACGCCTACCATCGAGCGCATCATGCGGATCACTTCGGCGCCCTTGTTGTAGACGGTCGCAGTGTAGAAGTTGCTGATCTCGCGGTAGCTGTCGGGCCGGATCGGGTGCGCGAGCGGCCCTGAATCCTCAGGGAATTGGGCGGCGCGAAGGATGCGCACATCCTCGATCCGCTTGACCGCCTCGCCGCGCATGTCCTGCGAGAAGAGCTGGTCGCGCAGGACGGTGAAGCCTTCCTTCAAGGAGAGCTGGAACCAGTCGCGGCAGGTGATCCGGTTGCCCGACCAATTGTGGAAATACTCATGCGCGATCACGCCCTCAACCGCGTCGAAATCGCCATCGGTGGCGGTGTCGGGATCGGCCAGCACGTATTTCGTGTTGAAGACGTTAAGCCCCTTGTTCTCCATCGCCCCCATGTTGAAATCGGAGACGGCGACGATGTTGTAGAGGTCGAGGTCATATTCGCGCCCGAACACGTCTTCGTCCCATTTCATCGACCGGTGGAGCGATTCCAGCGCGTGGTCGGTGCGGGTGAGATCTTCAGCCCGGACCCAGACATTGCACTCGACTTCACGGCCCGAGACCGTGACGAAGGGCTTGGAGTTCGCCACCAAAGCGCCAGCCACCAACGCGAATAGGTAGGACGGCTTGGGCCAGGGATCGTGCCACTCTGCCCAATGGGTGCCGTCCCCGTGATCGCCCGCATTGGTCCGGTTGCCGTTGCACAGCAGGATCGGGAAGAGCGCCTTGTCGCCCTCCATCCGCACCGCATAGGTCGAGAGCACATCGGGCCGGTCGGGGAAGAAGGTAATGCGCCGGAAGCCTTCCGATTCGCATTGGGTGCAGAGCATCCCGTTCGACGCATAGAGCCCCATCAGCTGGGTATTGGCGCTGGGATCGATCCGGGTGACAATGGTGACGCTGTGTGCTTCGCCCGGCAGGGTCACGATCAGATCGGGGCCGTCGATCCGCCACTCGGCCGGGGCGCCGTCGACCGTCACGCTTTGTGCTGTCAGGCTGTCGCCGTTGAGACAAAGCTCGCGGCTTGCTGCGGCAGCAGGGTTGCGCTCGACCTGCAAGGTCGCAGTCACGGTGGTCGCCTCCAGCCCCAAGCGGAAGTCGAGCTGCGTGGTCGGCACCAGCCACGGGTACGGCTGGTAATCCTCGCGCCGGATTACGGGCGGCTCGTGCGGGGTGGGGGCAGCGTCGGCGAGTTCGGGGTTGCCGTCGGGGGTGATGGGGGTGGTTGCGATGTCCATGAGCGCCGATTTAGGTTGATTCGCGCGAGCGTCCAATCTTTAGGTTGAGCCCATGGCGCATTTGCTGATCTTCGGGCTGGGCTACACGGCAGGACGCGTTGCCGAAGCGATGCGGACGCATGGCTGGCACATGACCGCCACCGGCAGCGCGGGCGATATCGCCTTTGGCGACCGGGCGGCCGTGCTGACGGCGCTGGGAGAGGCGACCCACATCCTCTCCTCCGTCCCGCCCGACCGGGCCAGCGGCGGCGATCCGGTGCTGGATGTCTATGGCGAGGCTCTGGAGGGGCGGGAACTGTTCTACCTCTCCTCCACCGGCGTCTATGGCGACCGCGCCGGCGCGTGGGTCGACGAGGCGACCCCCACTATCGCGCAATCGGGAGAGGGCCGCAGGAACGCGCGAGCCGACGCTGATCTGGCATGGCTCGCCATGGGTGCGCGGGTGTTCCGCCTGCCAGGGATTTATGGGCCGGGGCGCAGCGCGCTCGACCGGGTGCGAGAGGGCAAGGCGCGGCGGATCGACCTGCCGGATCAGGTGTTCAGCCGTGTCCATGTTGACGACATCGTCAGCGGCGTGGTTGCCGCCCTGACGCAAGGTTCGCCCGCAGGGGCCTACAACCTCGGCGATGATCTGCCGTGCAGCGGTAACGAGGTCACCGAACACGCCTGCCGCCTGCTCGGGCTTGAGCCGCCGCCGTTGGAGACGCTGGAGGAAGCGAACCTCTCCGAAATGGCGCGCGGATTCTACATGGAGAACCGCCGGGTCGCGAATGGCAAGGCCAAGCGCGTGCTGGAGTGGCAGCCGCGCTATCCGACCTTTCTGGAGGGACTCGCCGCTCTCCTCTAATGAATCATGGCGACCCGCAGGCGTTGCAGGTTTCACGCAGAGACGCGGAGAAGAAAAGGAAGACGCGGAGGAAGTGCCCCCTGCGCCGCAGGCCCACCCCATCCAAGGCCTGACCGGATATAGCGAGCCTTAGGCTCGACGCAGTATCTCTGCGTCCCTGCGTGAACCCCTTACTTCTTCTTCTGCTTTGAGCGCAGCGCCAAGCCCATCCCCAGCAACGCCAGCCCCATGCCGCCTGCCGACAGCGCATCCCACTCGAACCCCTCGAACAGGGTCGACAGCCCCATCGCCACGCACACCGTCACGATCCCGTTGTAGGCCGTGCGCCCCGCACCGATCTCGCGCACGAGGTTGTAGTGCAGCGGGAAGGTCACCACCGATCCGATGATCGCGAGGTAGGCCGTCCCCGCCCAGAACTGCCACGCGCTTGGCACCTGCGGCGGGCCGACCGTCACCAGCGCATAGACCAGATCGAAGGCGGTGCCATAGACCATCGCCCAGGCCAGAAAGCTCACCATCGGCACGCCGCGCCCGGTGGGGTTGGCCTGCACCACATTGGCAATAGAGGCCGCCAGCATCCCGCCAATCGCCAGCACAATCCCGAGGCCCACATTGCCCCCCAAAGGCGCCGCGTTCCATTCGTGCACCAGCAGCATCCCCACGCCCGCAATCGCCACGAGGCTCCCGCCGATGAAGCCGCCCTGCACCTTCTCGCCGATGAACACCTTGGCGAAGATCGCGTTCGGGACCATCAGCAGCGCAAACATCACCGCGACAATGCCCGACGTGATGTGGCTTTCCGCATGGTAGACGAACAGGAAGTTGCCGCTGAACTGCGCAATGCCGACACCCAGCGCCAACATATGCTCGGGCCGGTTCAGCTTCAGCCGATTGCCCATTACCACCGCCAGCACGAACAGCGCCGGGGTGGCCAGCATGAAGCGGTAGAACACGCCCCATGCCGCAGGCACATCGCTGATCTGGCCAGTGATGACGAACCAGGTTGAACCCCAGATCGTGCCGGTCAGCATGAAGGGGATCAGCACCTTGGGGCTGAGCATCGACGGCGCGGAGACTTCGCTCATAGCGCGGCGATGGCCTTGCCCAGCGCCTGCGCGTCCTCAGGCCGGGTGTTCCACGCGGTGACGAAGCGCGCAGAGTTTGCGCCCCAATCGTAGAAGGCGAAGTCCTGCGCCCGCAGCGCCGCGCGCTCAGCCTCGGTCAGGTGCACGAACAGCTCGTTCGCTTCGACGGAGTGGAGCAGCCGGTCGGCACAGCCCGCCGCAACCTCCTGCGCCGCCGCATTGGCGTGGGCGGCGTTGGCGAGCCACAACCCGTCATCCAGCATCGCGAGGATCTGCGCGGCGAGATAGCGGCCCTTGCATTGCAGGTGCCCGGCGCGCTTGCGGCGATAGCGCACCTGCATGGCGGCTTCAGGATTGAACAGCACCACGGCCTCGGCGGATAACCCGCCGTTCTTGATAAAGCCGAAGGCGAGGCTATCGACCGGGCCGCTCGCTGAACGCGCGGCTGCCTCAGGCGAACCGCCCAAAAACGCCGCCGCATTTGCGAAGCGCGCACCGTCCATATGTAGGCCGAGCCGGCGCTCCTTGGCGAAAGCTCCCAGCGCTGCCAGTTCTGCTGGAGAATAGGCGCGGCCATATTCGCTGGCCTGCGTGATCGCGATGGCGTGGGGCTGCACCTGATGGACATCATTGCGGATCGGGTCGATCACCGCCGCGATGCTCTCAGGCGTCAGCTTTGCGCCCTCGCCTTCGGCCAGCATCAATTTCGCGCCGTGGAGGAAGAACCCCGGCGCGCCGCCTTCATCGACCTCGATATGCGCCTCGCGGTGACACACCACCCCGCCGTGGGGCGCGCACATCGTGGCAAGCGCCAGACAATTCGCCGCCGTCCCCGTAGCCACCCACAACGCTGCGCATTCGCGCCCGAACAGCGCGGTAAACGCTGCGTCGAGCTCAGCTGAGAGCGCGTCCCCATCGTATGGGTTGTCCGGTTCATCGGCCTTGCGCATCGCCTCCCACATCCGGGGGTGGACGGGCGCGGCGTTGTCGGACAGGAAGGGTTTGAACGGGAAGGTTTGGGCTGGGGTCATGGATTGTCGCCTCTAACCGCCAGCGCAGCCATTACAAGCAGGAGTAACGTGAGTGAGCGAGGAACCGACAAAGCTGACAATCACCCACCACGTGGCGGGTCAGGGCGGACGCTATGTCGCGGTGGTCGAAGGCGCTTCGGATGAAGGCTATCTGGAATGGGAACCGGGCGGGGAGCGTGACGGCGTGGAGATCCGCATCGCCGCCCACACCATCGTGCCGCGGGTGATCGGCGGACGCGGCGTTGCGGGTGCGCTGGTGGACCGGTTGGTCGAGGATGCGCAGCGGCAGGGCTTCCTGATCCGCCCCGATTGTTCTTACGTCGCCAAGAAGTTCTCGGAAAACCCCGACTGGGGCTCGCTCAAGGCCTGATTCTGAGGGGCCTGATCCAACCGCGAGAAATCAGTCGAAGCGATTGTTTCCAGCACGCTCGCCCGCAAGGCCCGGGCTTCGGCCAGCGGCACGCCCTGCATCGCGAAAGTCCCACCGGCCAGCCCGAGATGCACCGTTGCATAGCCGCGCAGACGAGCAAGTGGTCCCTGTGCGATTTCGACTGAATGGAGCTTCAGCCGGGTTGCGATCTGGCGGGTCGGGGAAAAGAACCCGTGGCTGGCATAGACCTGTGAGACATCGATGGCATGGCGGCGGAACTCCCAGGCATAAAGGTTCGCGCCTGCCGCCAGCACGGCTGCCCCGAGCGGCAGAAGAAACAGCCCGAAGGGGGCGAAGATCGCGACCGGGATCGCCGCCAGCACGAACACCGCCGAGCCGAACACCACAGTGTCGGTGCGCTGGCGCGTGCTGGCGCGGTGCCACTGCGTCGTCTCGTCCGGCAGGCGGAAGCCCGCCGCGCTGACGATGGGCGTGATCTCCTCCATCTTGGCGAAGGGCGCGACGATGTGGCTTTCGCCTTCCGCGTCCTGAGCGAGGCTGACGAAGCTGAGGCCGTGCCAGCCGAAGCGGTAACGCACGAGGCCAGTGCCGATCACCAGCCCCTGCACCCGGTGCGCGGGCATCACCACATCGGTGCGGGTGAGCAGCCCGCGCTGTCGCCGGAACCCCCGCGCCGAACGGGTCAGGGTAAAGCCCCAGTCGCGCAACACGGTGCGCACCACGCCGGTCGCCATGCCGATCACGACCAGCCCCAGCAGCCCGGCAATCGCCGCCGCTGCCTGCACAAACAGGCCAAGGCTCGCCACCGTGCTGCCCTGCTCGGTCAGCCAGCCGCGCCACAGATCGACATTCCAGACGTCGATATCCGAAACGTTGTCGACATATTGCAGCGCGCCGCCAAGGACCGCGAACACTGCGAGCGAGAATTCGAACAGGCCAAAGGTCAACAGGCGCGCGGGCGTGAGAGCATAGAGCACTTCGCCAGCGTCAGGCTCGCTGCGAACCGGCGCTCGCGGGTCGGCGACGCTGACCGCTGCCTCGTCATCACGCCGCTCGCGCACCAGCTGGCGCAAATCCTCGCCTTGGGCATCGGTGAGGTATTGCAGCGCAAGGTCATCGGCCCCGCCTGCCCCGGTCTCGAACTTGACCGCCACCAGCCCGAACAGGCGCGGCAGCGGCTTGGCTTCGAGGCTGACATCCTGAATGCGCTCATAGGGCACCGATCGCGCCGAACGACTGAACAGGCCGCTTTCGACCCGGATGTCGGTCTCCCCAATGGTGTAGGTCAGTCGCCGCCAGTGGGCATAGCTGAAGGCGGTGCCGATCACGACCGACACCAGACCGACGCCGAGCGCGAGCAGGAACCGCCCGTCGCCGCCAATGCCTGAAAAGGCAATCGCGATCGCCGGAAATATCGCGCTGCGAAGGCTGCCGATTGCGCCGAGGATGACGCTGATCGGCGCAGTGCGCTGCGGCTCGCTCATACCGTCTCGCGGCGGATATGGGCGCGGATCTCCTCCCGCATCTCGCGCGCCAGCTCCTCGCCAAGGCCGGGGAGCGACACGCTGGCATTGTGATTGCCCGCGGTGTGGAGCGTCAGCGTGGCGATGCCGAAGAACCGGTCGAGCGGGCCTTGATGCACGTCGATATGTTGCACCCGCCCGAACGGCACCACCGTGTCCGACCGGAACAGCAATCCGCGCACCACCCGCAGCCGGTCAGCACTGATCTGATAGCCGCGCGCATTGTAGCGGGTCGCCGGCACGCGAATGATCAGCGCCAGCGCGATCACCAATACTGTCCCGGCGATGATACCCTGCGGGATCAGCGCGAGATCGCGGATCGCCGCTTCAGCCACCAGCGCGGCAATCAGGAACGGGATCGCAGTCAGCGTGGTGCGCAGCCGCAGCGCATGGGCGTAACCGGGGTGCAGTTTGGTCAGTTCACCTTCGTCGTCGAGCGGGTGAGCGGCAGGCGTGATGGCGGGCGTATGATCCATGGTGCATTAGTGGCGCAATACAGCGCGCTTGCCTAGCGCATTTATGAGGGCGACGGGCGGGCTTTGCGCCCCTAGAACCTTTGGAAAATCACTCCGGGAGAGAACATCCATGACCACGCTCCATTCCAGCCTCGGCCCCAACCCGCGCCTTGTGCGGATGTTCATGATCGAAAAGGGGCTGGAGGAAGGGCGCGATTTCACCCGCGTCCATTACGACATCATCACCGGCCAGAACCGGCAGGATGCGGGCTATATGGCCAAGAACCCGCAAGGCACCACGCCGACGCTGGAACTGGATGACGGAACCTGCCTCACGGAAAGCTGGCCGATCTGCGAATATGTCGAGGAACTGCACCCCGCGCCCAACCTGTTTGGCGAAACCCCCTTGGAGCGAGCCGAGGTGCGCAAGTGGGTGCGGTTGTTCGATCAGGAAGTGGTCGTGCCGATGACGATGGGCTTCCGCGCCACCACCGGCCGCCCGATGTTCGAACCGCGCATGACCGTAGTCACGCCCGAGGCGGGCGCAGAGTTGTTCGCGCTGGCGGACGAGAAGTGGCGGATGTTCGATGCCTATCTGGGCACAAGCAACCACATCGCGCTGGGCCGCTTCACCTTTGCCGACCTGATCATGTTCGCCTTTGCCAATTTCGGCTTTACCGTGGGCTGGAAGCTGCCTCAGGGGACGGACAACCTCGCGCGCTTCGTTGAAACCCACAACCAGCGCCCCTGCGCCGTGATCTGGACGATGGCCGAGTAATGCCTAACCTGTCGGGTAAGGTCGCCATCGTCACCGGTTGCGCCAGCGGCATTGGCGCGGCGACTGTGCGGCGGTTGCGCTCCGACGGGGCCGAGGTGCTCGGCACGGATCTGGATGCAGCAGAGGGCGAAGCGCTGTGCGCCGAGGTGGGCGCAGAGTTCGCGGTGCAGGACGTGTCCGACCGCGCGCTGTGGCCGCAGATCGTGGCGCGCGCGGTGACGGCCTTCGGGCGGCTCGATATCCTCGTCAACAATGCCGGGATGGTGTCAGGCGCAGGCATCGGCGATTGGGATGACGAGGCAATGTTCGCCGCGTGGGACCGGGTGCTCGCCGTCAACCTCTCCGGCACGATGGCAGGGTGCCGGGCGGCGATTGCGGCGATGCGCGAAAATCCGGGCGGATCGAAGGGCGCAATCGTCAACATCGCTTCGACCACCGCGATGACCCCGCTGCCCACCGATGTCGGCTATTCGGCGAGCAAGGGCGCGGTGCGGGTGCTGTCCAAGTCCGTGGCGACATGGTGCGCCCAGCGCGGCCTCAACATACGTTGCAACACGGTCATTCCGGGCGCGACCATGACCGGGATTCTTGAAGCGGCGGAAGTCCAGACCCCCGGTCTGATCGCGGCCGTGGCGAAAACCTCACCCCTGAACCGCCTCGCCGATCCGGCCGAGACGGCGGCAGCGATTGCCTTCCTCGCCAGTGACGAATGCCCGTTCATGACCGGGGCGGAGATGCTGGTGGATGGCGCGATGATGGCGATCCATCCGGGGTTCTAGCCGCCCAAACTAGCCCCCGCGCATCTTCTCCAGATAGCCGGTCGGCCCCATCTGCGCCGCAGTCCACACGAAGATCGCCAGCGACAGCAGGCCCGAAACAAGGCACACGCCGAACACCGCCACTGCCAGCGCGCTTGTCCCGTAGGTGGACCCCATCGCGTCACTCACCGCACCGATCACGGCCAGCCCCAGCGCCTGCCCGACCAGATTGTTGAAGAACAGCGCAATCGCCACGGCGAAGCCCCGGCTGGCAGGCTCGACCGCCGCCTGAATACCCGACATGATCCCGGCCTGACTCGCCACGTAAATCGCGTAGGCGAGCCCGAACCAGCCGAGAAACGCGGTGAACCCGGTCGAGGTCAGGCTCAGTGCCAGCGGAGCCACGCAGCCGAGGCTCACCAACCCCGGCAACCACGCGCGCCAGCGTTCGTCGCGCAAGGTCAGCCAGTGGGTGAGGTATCCGCCGATGAGCGGCCCCGGTATCCCGCCAAGGAAGAAGGTCAGCCCGAGATACAGCCCGACATCCCCGGTCGAAATCGGGAATTGCCGCAGCATCACCGCCGCCATCCAGAAGGCGAGCGCATAGCCGATCATGATCTGCACTGCCCAGCCGAGCGCCAGCCCCATGAACACCCGATTGGTGATGAGGCTCATGATCGTGCGGCCCAGCGGCAGCTGCGCCATATCGGTGCCCGCCGGCGCATAGCGCCCGCGCTTGGGCTCGCGCACGGTTAGGAAGATCACAAGGCCGAGCAGCAGGCCCGGCAGGCCCATCAGGATGAAGGCCCAGCGCCAGTTGAAGATCTCCGCCAACTGCCCGCCGAACACCAGTCCCGAGGCCGTGCCGACGGTGGAGCCCAGCGTCAGATAGCCCATCGCCTTGGCAAGTTCATGGCGCGCGAAGAAATCGGCGACGAGGCTTTGCGAAGATGGCCCGGAACAGCCCTCCCCCACGCCGACCCCGGTGCGCGCGGCGAACAAGGTCCAGAAGCCGGTGGCCATCCCGCAGGCGGCGGTCATCAGGCTCCAGAAGCTGATCGCGCTCGCGACGATGTTCTTGCGTGTCGACCGGTCAGCGAGCCGCGCTGCCGGGAAACCGGCCAGCACATAGACCAGCGAAAACGCCGCTCCGCCCAGCAGGCCAAGCTCGAAATCCGACAGCGCGAACTCGGCCTTGATGTCCTCGACCAGAATGCCGAACACCAGCCGATCCGCGACGCTGAACGCGCTCGTCAGCGTCAGCAGACCGAGGACGTACCAGCGATAACCGCCCGGCTGATCGCCGGGCTTTGGCCAGCGATAACCGCCTGAAGCCTCAGTGGTGGGGACGGGCGTAGAGGCCATTGTCCACCGGGATCGTCAGGCCATTGAGAAAGCGCGCTTCGTCCGAAGCGAGAAACAGCACGCAGCCCGCGACATCCTTGGGATGGCCGAGCGCATCCATCGCCAGCGGACCTTCGGGAATGTCCATCGGCTTTTCGCCGCCGCGCCCGGAAATGCCCATCACCATCGGGGTTTCGATCCCCCCCGGCGCCAGCGCATTGACGCGGATGCCGTAGCCCTTGTCCTGGAAATCGACCGCAAGGCTGCGGGTCATGCCCGCAATTCCCGCCTTGGACGCGGCATAGGCCGGGATATTGCCATAGCCCATCAGCGCCGCAGTCGAGGCCATGTTGATGATCGACGATCCGCCTCCGCCAACCACTTCGTGGCGATGCTTCATCAGCGGCACGGCATATTTGCACCCGAGGAACGTGCCGACCACATGGATTTCCAGATGCAGCTTGAAGTGCGCCAAGCTGCAATCCTCGATGCTTTCGAAGATCACGTTGCCCGCGTTGTTGACGAGAATATCCAGCCCGCCGTGACGCTCCTTCACGGCGCGCATCACTTCGATCCATTGCTCTTCGTTGGTGACATCGAGCGCCATCGCGTCGCCGCCGATCGCGGCTGCGACCTGGTGGGCGAGTTCGGCATCGCGGTCGGTGACGATCACCTTGGCGCCTTCACGCGCCAGCGCCTCACAATCGGCCTTGCCCAGACCCATCGCCCCGCCTGTCACGAGCGCTACCCTGCCCGCTACCCGTCCCGCCATATGCTCTCTCCCAAAAGCTTTTTTGATATGTCGCCAGCCTATCGGGCGGGCAGGTCCGTGCCACTGTCGAAAGCGCGAGGACGCTGGCGGCAAGCAGCGGTGGTACCTGCGCAGCCGAGGAGAGGCGGAAATGATGGAGCCGGAAGAAATCGCGCGGCTGAAGGCGCTGATGGAGTGGGAAGGCCAGCGCACCGCGCCGCCCGAAGGCTTCCCCGTGCTGCCCGATATGCCCGCCGGGCACTACACCTCGCCCGAATACTTCGCGCTCGAACAGCAACACGTGTTCCGCAAGAGCTGGCTGTTCGCCGGGCATCTGGACGAGATCCCCGAGCCGGGTTGCTATATGCGCTGGCACAATGCGGGCGATCCGATCGTGATTGTGCACGGCATGGACGGCACAGTGCGCGCCTTCCACAACACCTGCCGCCACCGCGGCGCGCCTGTGGTGACCGAGGATCGCGGCAAGTCCTCGCGCCTCATGTGCGGCTATCACAACTGGACCTACAAGACTGACGGGAGCCTTGTCGGCGTGCCCGAACGGCGCGACTTTCCGGCCGATTTCGACATGAGCTGCCGCGGGCTGCTGCCCGTTCGGTGCGAGCTGTTCGGCAAGATCATCTACGTCAACTTCGACATGGAAGCGATGCCGCTGCTCGACTGGCTCGGCCCACTGGCGCACGAGTGGGAGGAGTTCGCCTTCGACCGGATCAAGCTCGCCGCGCGGCACTCCTTCGATCTTCAGTGCAACTGGAAGGTGGCGATGGAGGCCAACATGGAGGTCTACCATGTGCCCTTCATCCACCCGAACACGGTCGCGCCGCTGGTGGACAGCAGCCGCAACCTCAACACCATCTATCCCAACGGCCACGCGCGGATGCTCGCTCCGCCGCCGCGCACGACTGACCGCGAACATGTGCGCGCGATCGACAGCCCGCCGGGCTGGCGGCAAATCGAGACCGTGGGCGAGTTGGGCCGCACCTGCACCCAGAGCTACACGCTGTTCCCCAACTGGGTCAGCCCCTTGAGCAACTACTTCGTGCCGCCGCTCGTGTTCTGGCCAACCTCGCTCGGCACCACGCGGCTGGAACTGGTGACGATGGCGCTGGATTGGGGCGACGCGCCCGCGCCCGATCTGTGGACCGTTCCTGACGCCAGCCAGCCGAACGGGCGGCAAATGAGCCCGATCATTCTTGAAGACACCCAGTTCGGCGAGGCGATCCAGCAATCGATGCAAGGCTCGGCGTTCCGGTCCGTGCCGCTGTCCTATCAGGAGGCGCGGATCTATTCGTTCCACCAGAGCCTCGACCGGATGATCGGGCCGGACAATGTGCCCGAGCACCTGAGGGTCGAACCGGTGATCGGCGCGGATTGGGTGTGGCCCAATGATCCGCGCGTCAGCCAGATGGAGCGCGAAGCCGCCCATGCTGGAGCGGAGGCGCGTGCGGCGGCCGAATAACGTTACGGCATCAGGTGGTTTTGGCCGCTTTGCCGAGGCCGTGTGACGTTTTTGCCGCAGTTTGACCGGCTCACTATCGCTTTTGCGAATGGCGCGCACGCCGCCGTAACATAGACCCGGAAGACATACCGAAAGGCGTGAGGAGACACGCTGACGGGTTGGGGAATTACAGGGCACGCGGGAGAGCCGCGGTCCGAAGGGGAGAGACGACCATGAACACATTTCGTGCCCGAATTGCATCTGGCGTCCGCGTGGACGGCATACGGCGCGCCCTGCTGTGCGGCGCCGCGCTGACCGGTTTTGCCGCAATGCCGAGCACTGCCTTTGCGCAGGATGCGGCGGCTGAAGCGGATACTGTCGAGGACGATCAGGTGATCGTGGTGCAGGCCCGCCGCCAGAACGAAACCCTGCAAGAAGTCCCCGTTACCGTCACCGCGATCGGCGGCGAGACGCTGCAGCGCTTCAATATTGACCAGGTCGCCGACGTGACCAGCCGCGTGCCGACGCTCAATGTGCAGGTCGGCGGTTCGGGTTCGGGCGGGCAGCTCAGCTTGCGCGGCGTGGGTTCGTCGAACATCTCGGCAGCGTTCGATTCCGCCGTGGCGTTCGAATATGACGGCGTCGTTGTGTCGACCATGCGCATGGTGCAGGCCGGCTTCTTCGATGTCGAGCAGATCGACGTGCTGCGCGGTCCGCAGTCACTGTTCTTCGGCAAGTCGGCCACGGCAGGCGTTCTGTCGCTGCGTTCAGCCAACCCCACGTCCGACTGGGAAGTCGGGATGCGCGCCAATTATGAATTCGAAGAGAAGGGCTACCTGCTCAACGGCTACATTTCCGGCCCGCTGTCTGACACGCTTGGCATTCGCATTGCCGCCCAGTTCAACGATATTGACGAATTCCAGCTGGCCCAGCCCGGCTCTCCGGCGGTCAACCAGAAGCGCGGCCTGACCGACTTCATCGGCCGCGTGACCCTCGACTGGCAACCGTCGGACATGTTCCGCGCCAACCTGAAGGTGCAATACACCAAGCACGAGAACGACGGCGCGCTCGGGACGGGCGAAGTGTCCTGCGGCAAGAACGGCGTCGCGGACTCGATCTTCCTGCTCGGCGGCGCGGTAAACCTGCCTGCGGGCTACAATTGCAACGTCACTGACCAGCGTTACTACTTCACCGACACCGCTGCGGCGCTGGCACGCGGCGTGCCGACCCCGTCGAAGGCCGCAGGCCGCAACGGCGTGCCGTTCGGTGAGACGGACATCTGGTTCGGCCGCCTGCAATTCGAACTCGACCTGACCGAAAAGCTCCAGCTGACCTCAGTCACCGGCATCCTCAACATGAAGGCGGTCGATTTCGAGAGCTATTCCTACGGCGGCTTCATCCCTGGCCCCAATGGCACCCGCCTGCCGGGCGGCGCGGGTTCATCCGACCCGATCAACAACCTTGAACAATACACCCAGGAACTGCGCCTTGCCTCGGATTTCGATGGCGCCTTCAACTTCATGCTCGGCGCCTTCTACGAAGACCGCACGATCACCTTCGACACCTCGCAACAGGGCGTGAACATCTCGTTCCTCGGGCCTGACCCGGCGACCGGCTTCACTTATGACTGGGACAAGACCCACCTCACCAAGACCGAAGCCCTGTCGTTCTTCGGCAGCGCGATGATCGACCTCACGGAGAAGCTGGAACTGTCAGGCGGGATCCGCTGGACGGACGAGCAGAAGGTCCAGACCATCAGCGTGCCTTACGTCCACACCTTCCTGTTCGGGCCAACCTTCGTGCGGCCGGGCTTCTTCTCGGGCCCGATCAACTTTGCCGATGACAACTTCTCGCCCGAAGTGACGCTGAAGTATCAGGCGAACGAAGATTTCAACATCTTCGCCTCGTTCAAGACCGGCTTCAAGTCGGGCGGGATCGACAACTCGGCACTGCCGTCCAACAGCCTCAGCGCGGCGGCGGCGAGCGGCGACTTCAGCTCGCTGATCTTCAAGTCGGAAGAAGCGATCGGCGGCGAAATCGGCTTCAAGTCGCAGTGGTCGAACCGCGACATCACGCTGAACATGACGGCCTACCAATATGTGTTCAAGGATCTGCAAGTGCAGAACTTCAACGCGCAGACGGTGCAGTTCATCACCAGCAACGCCGGTGAGCTGACCACCAAGGGCGTCGACATGGAAGCCAAGTGGCGCACTCCGGTCGACGGGCTGAGCTTCTCGTCGAACATCTCCTATCTCGATGCCAAGTACACCGACGACTTCCTCCAGCCGGGCGGCCAGGGCGGCACGATCAACCTCAAGGGTCGTCGCGGCAGTCAGGCCCCCGAATGGTCAGGCAACGTCGCGGCAGACTGGGCGATCCCGCTCTCCAATAGCCTCGAATTGTTCCTGTCGGGCAACGCGGCCTACAACGATGGCTACATCACTGACGAAACCTCGCTCAATGATTTCAGGCAGCCGAGCTTCTGGCTGTTTGATGCCAACGTCTCGATCGGTCATCCGGATGGTGACTGGAAGCTATCGCTGGTTGGCCAGAACCTGGGCGACAAGGTCTTCGTCATCACCAGCGGCGGGCGTCCGTTCCTGTCGCCCACCGGTGACGACATCTTCCTCACCCAGAACCGCGGCCGTCAAATCTTTGCGGAAATCAGCTTCAAGTTCTGATCGTTCCAGCATTGGGAAAGCGGGGGGCGGGCCAGCGATGGCTCGCCCCTTTGCTTTTGCGCCGCCCTGCTCCGCCCCGCCCCGCTTGCTCTGCCAAAAGTGAGCATTGCCCCGGCAGGCTGTAAGGCGGATGCTTCTCGCAACAGTCCGGGAGAACAAGCATGTCACGCGAAACGCTGGTCGAAATGACCCGCAGTCTGGTCGCCCACGGCGCGGCCGATACGATGGAATATGCCGACGATATCGTGCGGATTCCGGCGAGCGCCTATATTGACCCAGACCTTTTCGAGCTTGAGAAAAAGCAGATCTTCCGCCGCCTGCCGCTGATGGTCGCGCCGTCGTGCGAACTTCCCAACCCCGGCGATTTCAAGGCGATGGACATCTGCGGCGTGCCGCTGCTGCTATCCCGCCAGAAGGACGGCAGCATGGGCGCCTTCCTCAACATGTGCACCCACCGCGGCAATCCGCTGGCGGCCGGCTGCGGCAATGCCAGCCGCTTCACCTGCGGCTATCACGGGTGGACCTTCAAGGCGGATGGCGACCTGATCGGCGTGGCCGATTCCAAGGATTTCGGGAGCATCGACAAGAGCCAGCATTGCCTGACCAAGTTCCCGGTCCACGAGGCGGCGGGGCTGATCTGGGTGACGCTCGATCCCCATTCCAAGCTCAGCATCGCCGATTACCTGTGCGGCTATGACGATCTGCTCAAGGCCTTCGAGTTCGACGGCTGGACGCTGTTCGCCCAGCGCACGATCCCGGGGCCGAACTGGAAGACGGCCTATGACGGCTATCTCGATTTCTACCACCTGCCGGTGCTGCACAAGGACACCTTCGGGGCGGACTTCTACAACCGCGCCAATTACTTCGCCTTCGGCCCGCACCAGCGCCTGTCAACTCCGTCGAAGTTCGCGATCAAGGTGCAGGGGGATGACGATCAGGCGCTCGACCTCGAAGCGCTGGCCGATGACGAACTGCCGCAGGAAGTGCTGGTGCAGGGCGTGTGGACGATCTTCCCGCACATCTCGATCGCCAGCTTCTACGGCGGTGGGCAGCGCGGGGCGCTGGTCAGCCAACTGTTCCCGGGCGCCACGGTCGGTGAAAGCTACACCACCCAGTACTACGTCATGGAAAACCAGCCCGAAACGCCCGAGCAGGTCCAGGCGGCGCACGACCAGTTCAACTTCCTCGAAATCGTGGTCCGCGACGAAGATTACGCCACTGGCAAGCGCCAGCATCAGGCGCTGCAATCAGGGCTGATGAAAGAGGTGTTGTTCGGCCGCAACGAGAAAGGCGGACAGGTGTTCCACCAATGGGCCGAGCGTCTGACGCGGGCGAGCGACGAAGAACTGGTGCAGATCTTCGCTCAGGAACAGCGGCAAGCGGCGGAGTAGCGTTGCCAATCTTTGTCATCCCAGCGGAAGCTGGGACCTAGAGCGGCAAGCTCTACACCAAGAGGCTCTAGTCCCCAGCTTGCGCTGGGGTGACGGTAAAAGCCGTGGAGTGTTAGGTTTGCGCTGAACCGACGCCGTAGGCGTCGCAAGGCCGACCGGCCGCCCGCAGCGGGCGCAGCTCTGCTGCGCGCCTGGCGAGGACGGGGGCGCCTCCGCGCCCCCGCTCCAAAAGCATCACCCAAACGCGGGCCGATAGTTGCTCTCGCCCCATTCCTGCCGCTTGGTCCATTCGCCCAGCGGCTCGAGCTTGCCTTCCAGCTCCGGGAAGCGCTCGTAGACATGATCCATGTCGACCGCGAAGGGCTTGGTCGGGGCGTCGTTGTTGTATTCGTAGAACGCCTGAATGCCCTTGGCGAATTGGTCGCGCATTTCGGGGGCCATGGTGTCACCGGCGGCCTCGACCAGATAGCGGCCGAATTCTTCCGGGGTGCAGGGATCGTACTTGATCTCCTTGCCCAGCGCTTCGGAAAGGCACTGCGTCACCTGCTTGCCGACCAGCCGCTCCGGCCCGCCGATATTCAGCCACGCGCCTTCCATGTCGGGCCGCTCAAGGCTCGCCAGCATGAAGCGGGCGACGTCATCAAGGCTGATCCAGTTCGCCTGAAGGTTGGGGTTGTGCGGATACACATACCGGCCCTCATTGACGATAAAGGGCCGCGCCCAGTTGGTCAGCAGGTTGTCCATGAACAGCACCGACCCGAACACCGTCCCCGGCGCACCCGAACGCCACAGCGCGTTGATGCCCTTGGTGTTCTCGCCATAGGTGAAGGGATCGCCCGGCTTGTCCGGAATCCAACTCGAGGTATTCCACACCACGCGCTTCACGCCGATATGCGCGGCGGCTTTGCCGACTTCGCCAATCAGATAGGCGCGGTCCGCCCGGGCTTGCAGCGGGTGGGTGTAGAAGATGTAGTCGCTGCCTTCGAGCGCTTCGGCGAAGGTTGAGGTGTCGTAGAGGTCCATCGACCTGACTTCGACCCGCTCTACCCCTTCGACCGGCGCGCCTTCCAGCGCGTCCGGACGGCGCGAGATGGCGCGCACGTCATACCCTGCGGCAAGCGCCTGACGCACCTGCGCCAGACCTTGCCTGCCGCTTGCGCCGATCACTGTGATAAGTGCCATTCGTGTCTCTCCCGTATTATGATTGCCGGGCAGACTAGGAAGCGCCCCGCCCTCACGCACCGCGCCAATTTGATAGCCGCACGGGTTTGGCCCCTAGCGAAAAGGCGGGGTTGCCGTAGCGGCGCAGCGCCCGGAATGTGGGCCAATGCAGAACCGTTTCTGGCGCATCGCGCGCCGCCCCGAAGGCACCGATTTCGCCGCCGCGCTGGAGCTGGACGAGGCCCCGCTTGCCCCGCTGGGGACAGGCGAAATTCGCATCCGCAATTCGCACCTGTCGATGGATGCCGGGACCCGGATGTGGCTGACCGACCGCGAGGACGGGTATCAGCCGCCCCTCCCGCTCGGCATCCCGATGTCGGGACTGGTGCTGGGCGAGGTGACGGAAAGCCACGCCGATGGCTTCGCGCCCGGCGATCTGGTGCGCGCTTTCGGGCAGTGGGCCGATGTCAGCACGGTCGATGCGGTGATGTCCGGCGCGATTGTGCTCGACCCCACCGTCGCCGACCGCCGCGCGTGGTTCGGCCCGCTCGGCATGAACGGGTGGACGGCGCTTTGGGGCGTGGAACAGACCGGCGCGGCCAAGCCGGGCGAGCGGGTGCTGGTCTCCGCCGCCGCGGGCGCGACGGGGATACTCGCGGTACAGGTCGCCAAGCTGCTCGGTTGCGAAGCCTGGGGTATCGCGGGCGGCGCGGCGAAGTGTGCTTACCTGACCGACGAATTGGGGATCACCGGGGCGGTCGATTACAAGGCTGCGGATGTTGGCGGGCAGCTCGACGCAGCTGGCGGTTTCGACATCTACTTCGACAATGTCGGCGGCGGATTGCTGGATCAGGTGCTGACCCGCATGAACCACTATGGTCGCATCGCCGTGTGCGGCTTGCTCGCCGATTACACGGGCGGTGGGCGCACTTCTCCGCGCGAATTCGATCAGGTGCTGATGCGGCGGCTCAGGATCGAGGGGTTCTTCTCGCCCGACTTCATGCATGAAGGCCCCGCCCTCACCCGCCGCCTGCGCGACTGGACCGAGGCGGGTGAGCTCGTCATGCCCTATGACGTGACGCAGGGGCTCGAAAACACCCTCAGCGCCTATGCCAAGCTGTTCACCGGCGGCAATATCGGCAAGGTGATCGTGGAGCTTGAAGCATGACCGGAACCCTCGAAGACCGCGAAGCCATCCGCGACATCCTCGCAGCCTATGCCCATGCGATCGACCGGCGGCGCTGGGGGATGATGGAGCATCTGTTCCATGCGGATGCGATCTTCCGGTTCGGGGTGATCGAGGGGGACTGGCGCGGGTTCGTGGAACAGGCGCGCGCGGTGATCGACCCGTGCCTTGCGACCCAGCACCAGCTTGGCCAGACGATCTTCGGCTTCGAGGGCGATACCATCTGCCACACTGAAACCTACATGACCGCGATGCACACCGTCCCGTCGGGCTATCCGCTGGCGGCGGTGTTTCCGGACAAGGGCGTGATCTATTCCGCGATCGTCGCGGGCCGCTATGTCGACCGGTTCGAGAAGCGGGACGGCGCTTGGCGCATCGCCCAGCGCACCGGCCTGTATGACTGGCGCGAGTTTCGGGTGGTGGAGGGCGTGGACCTTTCCGACACACCCGAAGGCGCGGCTGGGTATCACGACGAGCGCGATCCTTCGACGGCGGCCGTGAGGCGGTGGCTGGGGTAGGGGCTCTTTCCCATTCTCCGTCACGCTGAACTTGTTTCAGGGTCCATCTCTCCACCCGCACCAGCCTCACCTGCGGAAAAATGGATGCTGAAACAAGTTCAGCATGACGACGGTAGAGACATGTCACCGCCGAAACGCAAACACTCCGCTCATCGTCGCGATCTGCTCATCGCCGCGCCACACCCCGCCTGACGTATAGGCCGTGCGCCCGCCCAGCCGGTCGATCCGCACCCGCGCTTCCAACCAATCGCCCAGCCGCGCGCCGCTGAGATAATTCACCGTCAGCGTCACAGTCGAAGGCGCCAGCCGCGGCCGCTCGGCATCATAGACCGCGTGGCTCAAAGCGACGTCGGCGAAGGTCGAGATCACCCCGCCATGGGCCGCGTCCTGGTAGTTGATGTGGTGCGGCATGATCTTGAGGCCCACCACCCGTACGCCATCCACAGCAGGCCCGAGATAGTAAGGCCCGCCATGGTCGAGAAAGCCGGGAGTGAAACCGGCCGGTTCAAAGCCCGAAGGAATATCCATCCCCTCACCCTAACGCCGCCTGTGCTTCGCGCCGCTATGAATTGTGCCAATGACAGGCGGAGCGCCAAGCCCTATCCTTGGCCGCATGGGAGAGAACACAGCACTGCCAGCGGAGTCCTTTTGCGACGTCGTGCGCGATCACGCGCGCGTTCAGGGGGACGTTATCGCTTTCACCTACGCGGGCGAGGAGATCAGCTTCGCCGAACTCGATGAAGGCGCCAACCGCGCCGCGAACGGGTTGACGGCACTGGGCGTCAAGCCGGGTGAGCGCGTGGCCTTCCTCGGCAAGAACCACCCGCTCTATTTCGAAGCCTTCCTGGGCGCCGCCCGCATCGGAGCGGTGATGACCCCGGTCAACTGGCGCCTCGCCGCGCCGGAAGTCGCCTACATCCTCGACAATTGTCAGGCCCGCGTGGTGTTCATCGGCGAAGGCTTTGCCGACGTGCTCAGCAGTATCCGTGCAGACTGCCCGCGGGTGGAGCAGGTGATCGGCATCGACGCGACCGACTTCACCGGCACCGATTACCGCATCTGGCGTGACAGCTTTTCCGCCACACCGCCCGCCCACCGCGTAGCCGCCGAAGACGATGCGCTGCAACTCTACACCTCGGGCACCACTGGCAAGCCCAAGGGCGCGGTGATGACCCACGGCTCGATCCTCTCCAGCCGCGATGCGACCGCCAGCGGCGAAGAGATGCGCGGCTGGCAGGAGCCGATCCCGGGCGATGTCACGCTGCTCGCCATGCCGTGCTTCCACATCAGTGGCACCGGCACAGGCATTGGCACGATGGTCGCCGGCACCAATTCCATCGTCCTGCCGGAATATGATCCGACCAAGGCGTTGGACCTGATCGCCAATTTCAACATTTCGAAGATCTTCCTCGTCCCCGCCGCGATCCAGATTTTGCTGAACCACCCGCGCGTGTCCGAGACCGATTTCAGCCGCCTCAAATACATCACCTATGGTGCCTCACCGATCCCGCTCGAACTGATGCGCGAGGCGATGCGGGTGATCGGCTGCGGATTCGTGCAGATGTACGGGATGACCGAGACCAGCGGCACGATCGTCGCGCTCGATCCCGAGGATCACGTGCCCGAAGGTTCGCCCCGGATGCGGAGCGTGGGCAAGCCACTCGCGGGCGTCGAGCTCAAGATCATCGACGAAGCGGGCAACCCGGTTCCGGTGGGCACCGTCGGCGAAATCGCGACGCGCTCGTCCAAGAATATGCGCGGTTACTGGAACAACCCTGACGCCACCGCCTCAACCATCGACGCCGAAGGCTGGCTGCGCACCGGCGACGCGGGCTATCTGGATGAAGACGGCTACCTCTACATCCACGACCGCGTGAAGGACATGATCATCTCGGGCGGCGAGAACGTCTATCCCGCCGAGGTTGAGAACGCGCTCTATTCGCATCCCAAGGTTGCCGACGTGGCGGTGATCGGCGTGCCCGACCCCAAGTGGGGCGAGGCGGTGAAGGCCTGCGTGGTGGTGAAGCCGGGCGAGACGCTGACCGAAGCGGAACTGATCGCCCATGCTCGCACGCTGATCGCGGGATACAAGTGCCCCAAGACGATCGATTTCATCCCCGCTCTGCCGCGGAACCCCTCGGGCAAGATCCTGCGCCGAGAACTGCGCGCGCCCTATTGGGTGGGCAGGGACCGGGCGGTCAATTGACCGGGTTGCCGGTTCGCCAGCTCGCCTACAAGGTCAATGATCTTGAGGTGGCGGCGGCGGCGCATCACCGGCAGTTTGGCTCGGGGCCGTTCTTCGTGCTGCGTCATGTCGCACTTGCCTCCTCGCAGCATCGCGGGGTGGAGCAGCCCTTCGATCACTCCAGCGCCTATGGCCAATGGGGCGCTGTGATGGTGGAGCTGGTGGTGCAGCACAATCCTGATCCCAGCGCGCTGCACGACATGTTTCCGCACGGGTCGGGCAAAGAGGGACTGCATCACGCGGCGCTGTTCGTGGATGATCTGGATGCGGCAATCGCACGCTTCGCCGCCGACGGCGCGCCGCTCGCGCAGCTTTCGGTGACGCAGACGGGCACCGCATTTGCCTTCGTCGATACCCGCGCGAGCCTTGGGCATATGCTGGAATTGTATGAGCCGACAGAACAGCTGACGGGGTTCTATGATTTCGTGGCTGAGGCGGCGAAAGGTTGGGATGGAACGGATTTGCTGCGGGAGCTAAGTTAACCCCCCGCCAGCCCCGGCAGACCCACCAACTCCGCGCGGCATTCGGCATCCGCCAGCGCTGTCACCACTGAGAAGGCGACAAACCCCGGCTCGCCCAGATGCGCCACCATTGCGGCGGCTTCGGCGTCGGTGATCGCGGTATGCTCGAACGGCATCCGCCGCGCATAGGCGATTGCCGCGCGGGTTCTGGCGTCGAGCGCGCTCTCGTCGATCGGCGGGCTGTCGATACCGTGCACCTGCGCCACCGCCTGCCGGGCCAGCGCCACCAGCGCGGGGTCGAGCGCACCTTCGGCTTTCGCGCGGAAATCGGCGTAGTGGGCTGCCAGTACCGGATCGCCCGCCAGCGCGGCGCAGACGGCGCTCATTCTGCGGCCTCCAGCACTGCGGGCGTGGGCAGCACAGTGCGATCCATGACCTCCGGCTCCAGCCCCATCGTGATGAGCGCCTTGGCGAGCGCGAGGAACAGCGTCACCCCCAGCCCCAATTCGGCGATCTGCGCCGGGGTCAAGTGCCGCTGCAACGCCGCCCGCGCATCGCCGGTCAGCAAATCGGGATCGTGGATCAGCGCGTCGGTAAACTTCAGCACGGCCTTTTCGGTATCGGTGAGCTTGTCCGAGGTTTCGTAGCCATCGGTGATGTCATCCACCACCTCCTCGCCCAGCCCCTCGGCCACGGCCTTGTCGAAGCGGACATTGCGGCAGAACCCGCATTCGGTGACGCGCGCATTGCGCATCCGGGCGACCTCCTTGATCCGCGCCGCCAAGACATCTGAGCCCCAGAACCGGCCATAGAGCGCGAAGAAACTCTCCGCGATAGCGGGCTGATGCGCGAGCACGCTGCCGAAATGCGCCGGTTCGCCAGCAATGGCCGAGGATACGCGCGGGGTGGTCGACATCTTCGTCTCCTTACATCTTACGGTAATCAGGATGCCCGCTTTCGCGCAGGTCCAGCATCGGCAGCGGGAATTCGGCGTTGGGGCTGGCGTCGGGCTGGTCGGGCATCGCCATCGTCCAGTCCATGATGTAGCGGCGGCTTGAAATCCGCCATTCCCCGTCCCGCTTCTCATACTCGTCGAGATAGCGCCCGCCATACATGTTGCCGCGGTACGGCTCGGCCTCATCCTCGCGCCGGAAGCCCAATGCGATGCCGTAGCATTCGCCCTCCGCCGTCGTCGCCGAGGTCAGCTTCACCGCCAATGACGACAACAAGTGCCAGCGCCGCCCGGTCGAGCGTTCCACCGCCATCACCACCGGCACGAAGTCTGCTGCGGTGCCCTTGAAGAAGCCGTAATCAATAGCCGCATCGGGCCAGTAACAGCCCGCCTGCCCCGCATCATCGACCCAGTCGAGGGTCCGCGAATAGCGCGCGATCAGTTCCTGGATCGCCTGCTTGTCGAGCAGTTCCTGAAGCACGGCCTCCACGTTCATGCCCGCGCACCCCACCATGCCGGAATGTCGAGCGGGAAGCGTTCCTGCGCCGTCCGCATCGCCTCGCTCGCATCGTCGGGCAGCGCCGGGTCTTCGGTCGGCGGCAGCCCTCCCCCTGCCCCATCGACGGGGTCGATATATTCAAGTCTTATCCCCGCCAGCACGTCAGCGAAATCGTGGCCTTCGTGGTGGTCGGACATCTGGTGGTGATAGAACGCCCACTTGTCCTTGAAGCTGAGCAGGCAGTAGTAACTCAGCGGCTCCTGCCCCTTCCAGTATTCGTAGCGGATCACGCCTTCCTCGGTGCCGAAGGTGTGGTGGACCATGTCGCGCATGATCGCTTCCCACTTCTCCTCCTTGCCGGGTTGGATCTGGATATGGGCGAGCAATGTGGCCATCGAAGCGTCTCCGTTCAGGCAGGTGTGAGGTTCAGGAACAGCCGGTTGATGCCGAGCATGATCCCGCCCTGATGGCGGAAGTCGTTTCCGGCGGCGTATTCCAGATCAGCGAAGGCATCGCACAGGCGCTCCCACGCGATCATCTGTTCGAGACGCGAAATGTTCGATCCCGGACATGACCGCGGCCCCTGACTGAAGGCCAAGTGGCGGGTCGCCGCCTTGCGGTCGAGCTTCAGGTCGAGCGGGTCTTCGAATTCCTCGGCGTCGATATTCGCCGCCGCCCAGCGCAGGTGGAGCATCGAGCCAGCGGGGACGTGGACCCCCTGGAATACCTCGTCATGCGCGCAGATGCGGGTCGATAGGCCTTGCGTGGGTGAGCGCAGCCGCATCCCTTCTTCGATGAAGGTGCGGATCGCCGCCCGGTCGCCGCGCAAGGTGCCAAACATCCCCGGCCGGTCGCACAGCAATTGCGCCTGTTCGGCGATGGCATATTGGGTGGTTTCGAGCCCGCCGATCACCATCGCATAGACCACGCCGTTGATCTCATCATCGGTGAGCTTGCGGCCCAGCGGCTGGTATTCGATCTGGGTGAGGAAGCTGACCATGTCGTCCTGCGGCGCGGCGCGTTTCTCGCGCGTTTTCTCCGCCACATATTCCTTCATCCCCGCCAGCAGCCGGAATTTCTCGGCGCTCTGTTCAGGAGTGAGGATGTTCTTGTGGGTCGTCCCGATCACATAGGACATGACCTGCGCATTGCCCCATTGTTCGAGCCGCGGGATGTCCGCGTGCGGAAAGCCCAGCACATCGGCCATCACCCGCTGCGGCAGGGGGCGGGTGAAATCGGCGACGAAGTCCACCGCCTCCCCGCGCTTCGCCTTGGCCAGCATCCCGGCAATCAGATCGTCGACATGGGCCGTGATCATCGCGGCGTGGCGCGTACAGCCGGGGCCGACCCACGGATCGGTCAGCTCCTTGCGATGCGCGCGCCATGTGTCCGGATCGGGGCGCAGCGACACGATCGAGGCGACCATCGCGTCGATATCGGGCAGGTGCGTGGGCATTTCGCCCGATTGCTGGATATGCGCGACCAGCAGCGACAGCGTCGGCGGGAAGCGGTTCCAGTCCTTCACGACGCGCGAAATGTCATCATATTTGGTGAGGACGAACGCGTCGCTATCCGGCGTCAGACCCTCACCGGGGAGACGCTGCACCGGGGCCTCGGCATGCAGGATCGCATAGGCCGCATACCAATGCTCCTGCGCGCCGGGGGCGAACAGATCGACTTCGGCGAGGCTCTGCGGCGCGCCTTCAATACCAGACTGCACGGCCGCCTCTCCCATCGCGGGGCGCTTCGCTTAGCGAATCCGCCAATTGCTCCTGTCCACCTTGTCCCGCAGCGTCGACCTTACGGAAACGGGCTATTTTGTGAGGCCCGCCAATGGGAGAGACCGCTGTGAGCCGAATTGCCAAACTGGCGCCGGAGCAATGGGACGAACGGCTGGTCACAGCGATCCAGCCCGACAACCTGACCGATCTCGAACAGGGTCTGACCCGCTATTTCGCGCATTGCCCGGAACAGGCGCTGGGGCTGATGGGCTTTGGCGGCGCGTTGAAGCGCAATCGCACTCTGCCTGACCGGCTGGTGGAGCTGGTGCGGCTTAGGGTCGCCTTCTTCAACCAGTGCCGTTCCTGCATGGCGATCCGCTATTCCGATGCGGTGGCCGACGGCGTGACCGAGGGGCTGGTGTGTTCCTTGGAGCGCCCGCAGGAGGCCGAAAACCTCACCGCCGCCGAAAAGGTCGCGATCAGGTACGGCGAGCTGATGGCGACCGATCATCTGGCGATCGACGATGCCATGTATGCCGATCTGCGCGCGCATTTCAGCGAGGCGCAGATTGTCGAACTCGGCATGACGGTGGCGTTCTTTGTCGGCTTCGGCAGGCTGGCTGCGACGTATCACATGGTCGAGGAGCTGCCCGAAGCGTTCCAGACAGCCGAGAAAATCGCCCCCTGGGGCGCTGAAAAGATTCAGGTGCGCTGATGGCCACGCAGCCCCAGATCAACCTGTTCGACCCGGCGCTCCAGCAGTGCCCTTACGATGCCTACAAGCAGCTGCGCGACGAGGCGCCGGTTTACAACATTCCGGGTACGCAGATTTTCGTCATCAGCCGTTACGACCATGTGCGCGAAGTGTTGATGGACCCCGCGCGGTTCCCCTCGACCGCCGCCAACGAGTTGATGCGCGCGAATCCCACCGACATGGAGCGCGGGCGCAAGGTGGCCGAGCGGTTCCGCGAAAAAGGCTGGCTGCCCGCGCCGACGCTGGCGGGGCGCGATGACCCCAACCACAAGCAGATGCGCGCGATGTTCAACGAGGCGTTCAAGCCCAGCCGCATCAAGGACATCGACCCGCGCGTCGAAACCCTCGCCTATGAACTGATCGACGAATTCCTCGCGGACGGGAAATGCGACTGGGTGCGCCAGTTCTGCGTGCCCCTGCCGCTGTTCATCATCGGCGAACAGATGGGCGCCGCGCGCGAGGATATGTGGCGGATCAAGGGCTGGACCGACGCCTTCTTCCACCGCATCAGCCTGATGCTGCCCGAAGACAAGCACCTCGAAATGGTCGACCGCGAGATCGAGGCCCAGCACTACTTCCAGCCGATCTTCGAACGCCTACGCGAACACCCCGATGGGTCGCTCATCAGCGTGCTGGTCAACACCGTGATCGACGGCTGGGGCCGCCCGCTGAACAACGAGGAACTCCACGCCGAGATGATGGCGGATACCTTCGTCGGTGGCAGCGAGACCACCACCAATGCGCTCGCAGCGGGGATGAAGCTACTGATCGAGAACAAGGATGTGTGGCACAAGCTCAAGACCGATCCCGACAAATATATGCGCAATTTCGTCGAGGAGGTGCTCCGGCTGGAAAGCCCGGTGCAGTCACTCATGCGCTTCACTCATAAGGATGTGGAACTGGACGGGGTGACGATCCCCGCAGGCTCGGTCGTCAATGTCCGCTACGGCGCGGCGAACCGCGATGAACGCTTCTTCGACTGTCCCGAGAAGCTCGACCTCGATCGGCCCAAGGCGGGTGCGCACATGGCCTTTGGCTCTGGCACGCACCACTGCCTCGGCGCCCCGCTCGCCCGGCGCGAACTCACCTGGGGGTTCCAGGCCGTGGTCGACCGGTTCGAGGACATGCACTTCGCCGAAGGGCTGAACGACTTCAGCTACCACCCGCACTTCCTGCTGCGCTCCCTCAAGCAGCTCCACATCACTTTTGAAGCGAAGGCACGCTGATATGGCCACCCTGCTCCGCCCTGACACCGCTCCGCTCAGGATCGACACCACCCCGCAGCCGATGCCCGCTTTGTCAGCCAAGCCGATTGAGGGCAGCCGCTACTGGTCGCGCGAGTTCATGGACCGCGAGTGGGAGGGGATCTGGACCAAAAGCTGGCTGATCGGCGGCCTCGCTGCCCAGGTCGCCAAGCCCGGCGACTTCTTCACCTATGACATTGGCCGCGAAAGCATCCTCGTCACCCATGGGGAAGACGGCCAGATCCGCGCGTTCTACAATGTCTGCCCGCACCGCGGCAAACGCCTCGTCATGGAGGAGGAAGGCCATTCCAAGCGGATCGCCTGTTCCTACCACGGCTGGCGCTTCACCCATGAAGGCGAGCTCAATTTCGTCCCCTGCCCCGAGGATTTCGCCGGCGGCTCCCCCTGCGGCAAGGTCAAGCTGGAGGAAGTGCGGTGCGAGGTCTTCGCCAGCTTCGTCTGGGTCAATCTTGATCCGCACGCCAAGCCGCTCGCCGACCATCTCGGCCCCGTCGCGCCGCAGATTGCGGGCTACCGGATGGAGCAGATGCACCGCACCCACTGGGTGACGCTGGAAGGCGACTGGAACTGGAAGTGCGTGCAGGACAATTTCAACGAGAGCTATCACCTGCCCTTCGTTCACCCGCAGACGCGCTTCGTAATGGAGCAGAGCTACAAGGACTGCCAGTTCGATCTCTACGCGCCTGAGGGCCATGCGCGGATGTTCATGCCGGGATCACGCCCGGCGCGGAGCCTTCGCGGGCACACCGACACCGTGCTGGAGATGATGGCGAAGGAGCTCACCTATTGGGGTCTAGACCCCGAAGATTTCCGCGATGAACCGCTGCGCACCCGCGAGGCGATCCAGCAAGCCAAGCGCAAGCTGGGCGCGGACAAGGGTTATGACTTCAGCCACTTCCACGATGCGCAGCTGACCGATCATTTCCACTACACGATCTTCCCCAACATCAGCTTCAGCCTCAAGCCCGACGGCTGCATCTGGCTGCGCGCCGACCCGCATCCGACCGATCCCGAGCGGTGCTATTTCGACATGTGGTACTTCACCTGGTTCCCCGAAGGCGCGGACCGGTATTACTCCTACTCGATGGGCGAGGAAGTCGACCGCACCGTCCCGGTCCCGCACAAGCGCGGCAAAGTCGGCGAACTCAGCTGCGGTCCGGGCATCGATCAGGACGTGAGCATCTGGAGCGAGCAGCAAAAGGGCCTGCGCTCACGCGGCTACAAGGGCGGGCATCTCGCCGGGCAAGAGGCGCGGGTGCGGTTCTTCCACGATACGATTGATCGCTGGGTGGGGGAGTAGAAAATCCGTTCGTGCTGAGCTTGTCGAAGCACCGCACTTCTTCTTGCGCGTTGCTTGAAGTGAAGGACGGCCCTTCGACAGGCTCAGAGCGAACGGGGATTTATGTATTCGCCAAAGCCGCCGTCCGTCCGGCGATATAGCCATAGGTCAGCGCTGGCCCCAGCGTCCCGCCTGCGCCAGCGTAAATCCCGCCGGTGGGGCAGGCGATGGCATTGCCCGCGCCGAGCAGGCCGGGGATCGGCGCGCCGTCATGCCCCAGAATCCGCGCCTGCCCGTCCGTGCGCGGGCCGCCATTGGTGCCGAGCAACCCTGAGGCGATCTCCACTGCGTAGAACGGTGCTTCCCGGATTGCGCCCAACGTAACCGCCGCGCCTTCGCGTGAACGGTCGCCGTAGAAGTGATCGTAGGCCGAAGTCCCGCGCCCGTAATCGGGATCGTGGCCTTCATCCGCATGGACGTTGAAGCGGGCCACGGTCTCGGTCAGCGCCGCCGCATCGACGCCAATCTGCGCCGCCAACCCCTCCAGCGTATCGGCGCGCTTCACCCAGTCGGGAATTGGCTGGCCGGGCTGGCGCGTTCCCAAGGGGTAGCGCTCCGCATATTGCGCGTCGAAGATCAGATAGGCGGGAAGGTTCGCGTAGTCATAGCTGGCCGGATCGAACTGGTGGAACACGCCGCCGAGCGCCGAGTAATTCGCCGCCTCGTTACAGAAACGTGTCGCCTTGCGGTTCACCATGATCCCGTGCGGCACCGTCCGCTCGATCAGGATGATCTGTGCGCGTTGCTCGCCGCTCGCCCACGGCGCGTCGGGGGTCACCAGCGTCGGCGCCCACCACGCGCTGGTCATGTTGCCGAGCTTCGCGCCCGCCTGCATCGCCAGCTTCAGCCCCTCGCCCTTGCCGGTCGGCGGGCTGGCGGGGGCGGTGACGGGGCCGCGCAGGAAGGTCTGGCGCAAGTCCTCGTCCCATTCGAACCCGCCGGTGGTGAGAATCACCCCGCGCCGTGCGGTCATGGCGAAGGGCTGACCATCGCGAGTGCCTTCGATCCCGGTGATCCGCTCGCCGTCCCGCACCAGCCGCTTGGTTTCGACGCCCAGCACGGGCTCGATTCCGCGCGCCAGACACGCCTTCAAGAGCCGCGCCACCATCGCCTGCCCGAACCCGCATTGCCGCGCGGCCATGCGCTCGCCCAGCACCTCCAGCGGCGGCATGGCGGTCGCCCCGCCCAAGGGCGTCTCGCGCAGCATGAGCGGCTTGGGTTCCTCGATGGCGTAGATTTTCGCGGCCCAATCGCCGAGCTCGCCCAGCGCGAACAGATCATGGTCGAGCGCGCGGGAGCCCTCGGGCTTTGCGCCGGGGCGGTCGAGGTAATAGTCGGGGTAGCCCGGCAGCACCGCGACCTTCAGCGCCTCGATATCCTCCAGAAAGCCCAGCGCCTCCGGCCCCTTGTCGACGAAGGCTTCCAGCGTCTCGTCCACCAGATCGCCGTGATCGAGGCTGCGGAAATAGGCGAGCGCGTCCTCGCGGCTGTCGGCCATGCCCGCTTCGCGCATCCGGGGGTTGTCAGCCACCCAGATCACCCCGCCCGAAATCGCCGAGGTGCCGCCGATGCGGTCGTAACGCTCGATCAGCGCGACGGACGCGCCTGCTTCATGGGCGGCAAGCGCAGCGGTCATGCCCGCCGCGCCGGTGCCGAGAATGATGACGTCTACGTGTTCCATGTCGCCATAGACGCTGCCCCGGGCATCGGCGGCAACCCGTCATTTTGGCAAGGTGCGCTTCCCTGCCCTTCCCCCTATTCGTCATTGAGAACCCAAAACTCCGTTCGCCCTGAGCTTGTCGGAAGCGAAGCTGAAACGGAGTTTCAACGGCCGTCCTTCTTGCGGGACACCGGGGCGGAAGAAAGTGCGGTGCTTCGACAAGCTCAGCACGAACGGATGAGAGGACACAGAATGACACTGGCAGGAAAAATCGCTGCGATCACCGGCGGCACGGCGGGCATGGGGCGCGGGATCGCCGAGGCGTTTCTGGCCGAGGGCGGGAAGGTCGCCCTATTCGCGCGGAATGCCGAAAAGGGCGCGAAAGTTCTGGAAGAACTAGGTGCCGGAGACAACGCCATCTTCATCGCGGGCGACGTGATGGAGCAGGCCGATCTCGAAGGCTTCATCGACCAGACCATCGCGCATTTCGGCACGCTCGACATTCTGGTGAACAACGCTGGCGGCGCGGGGGATCTGCAGCCGCTGGTGAACCTGTCAGATCACGCCTTTGACGAAGCGATGAAGTGGAACGTCTATTCGACCTTCTGGGCCACCCGCCGCGCGCTGCCGACCATGATTGCCAAGGGCGATGGGCGGGTCATCAACATCTCCTCAATGGAGGGCAAGCACGGCAAGCCGGTGCTGACCGCCTACTCCGCCGCCAAGCACGCGGTGAACGGCATGACCAAAAGCGTTGCCCGCGAAGTCGGCGTGAATGGCGTGACGGTCAACGCCATCTGCCCCGGCATCGTCATCACCGACATCATCAAGAACAACGGCCCCGCCACCGCCAAGGCGATGGGCATGGAGCTGGACGAAATGATCGCGATGTTCGCCGCCGACTCAGCGATCAAGCGGCCGAACACGGTTGAGGAAGTGGCCGCTGTGGCAGTGTTGCTGGCAAGCGCGGCGGGCGCAGGCATCACCGGTCAGCAGATCAGCGTTGACGGGGGAACGGCGCAGTATTGAGGCCGCGCGCGAACAGCTGGAAGCATCCCCCGTCATCCCGGGCTTGACCCGGGACTGCTATCGGCAGGCGCCAAGCTGCGAGCGATCCCGGCTTTCGCCGGGATGACGGCGTCAGACTCTACCCCTGCAACTTCGCCATCACCGCGCCAACCGGTTTCCTACGCACCCGGTTGGCGTTACACCTTGCGCCGCTCTTTCCCATCGTCCGCTGTCCAGAAGCGGGGCCTGCGCACAGCAGCTCCCCCCCCCCCGCAGCCATGCGATGTGTCAATTTCGTTTTTGGGGCGTAACTATCTCTGAATGCTTATGAAATCCCGTCAGATGGCGCTTGACACCCTGTCAACTTTGTCAACTTCGGTCTACCCCTGCAACTTCGCCATCGCCGCGCCAATCGCTGCCGCGACATCGCCCGCCTGCGGATTGCCGCGCATGATGAGGCCGCCATTGGGCTGGATATTGGCGCCGGTGACATAGGCCTGATCGGTGCTCAGCCACAGGCAGGCATGGGCGACATCGTCCACCGTATTGAGCCGTCCCATCGGGTAGCGCGGCAGGAAGGCATCGGTCAGGCCCGGCACCTGGAAGCTGTCATGCGTCATCGGGCTATCGGTAAAGGCAGGCGAAACGGTGTTCGCCTTGATCCCCAGATGCCCGTAATCATTGGCGACACACTCGATCAGCGCCTCGGACCCGCGCTTGGTGCCGATATAGGCCGCGTGGTTGGTGATTATCGCCTTGGTGGTGGCGGACGACAGGCTGATCAGCGATCCGCCGGTCGGGGCTTGCGCGCTCATCACCCTTACGAAAGCTTGCAAGAAGTGGTGCACGCCCTTGAACTGGAGGTCGACGATCTGGTCGAGCTGTTCCTCGGTGATCTCCTCCATGCTGGCGAGCAGGCCCCAGCCGGTGGTGTTGATCGCGATATCAACCCGCCCGAATGCGGCGACAGCCTTGTCGGCCATGGCGTTGACCTGCGCGCGGTTGCTGATGTCGCACAGGGCATATTCGCCGCCAATCTCCTTGGCCAGCGCGGCGAGCGGCGCTTCCTTGCGGCCCGCCACCATCACCTTGGCGCCTTCCTTGGCGAACAGCCGGGCGACGGTCTGGCCCATATTGCCCTCCGACGCTGCGCCCAGCACCACTGCGGTCTTGCCCTCTAACTGTCCCATCACAAATCTCCTCTCGAAACGCCGAGTAACACGGGGAGCAATGCCGCGGCCCTTCCCAAAAGTGTCCATTGTTCCGCCAGCCCCCGCAGCGGATAGCGGCGCGACAATCGTGGGAGAGCGCGCAATGTTTACCGGACCGCTGGAGGATCGCGTGGCGATCGTCGAACTCAATGGCATCTATGCCGATGGCGTGGTGCGTTTCGATGCCGACACCTGGGGGAGCGTGTGGGCGGATGATGCCGACTGGGATCTGATGGGCCACAAGACCAAGGGCAAGGACGCCATCGTTGGCTTCTGGAACGGCGCGATGGGCGGGCTGGAGGCGGTGAGCTTCCAATGCGTGCCCTGCATGATCGAAGTCACCGGCAAAACCGCGAAATCGCGGGTGCAGACGCAGGAAATTTTGAAGCCCAAAGATGCGCCCGCGCGCCATGTCGGCGGGCTTTACGAAGACGAACTCGCCAAAATCGACGGGCGCTGGGTGTTCACCAGCCGCACCTTCAAGATCATCGCCGAATTCGGCGCTCAGGGGTAATTCGGCACATGGCCAAGATTCTCATTTCCGCGCAGATCGACCTCGACCCTGCCCAGCGCGAAGAAGCACTGCGCACCGCCCGCCCGCATATCGAAGCGGCGCTCGCCGAAAAGGGCTGCATCCATTACGACTGGAGCGCCTGTTCGATGAACCCGGCGCGCGTGAATGTGTTCGAGGAATGGGAAAGCGAAGAAGCCCTCGCCGCCCATTTCAAGGACCCGGCCTATACCGGAATGCGCGATCACATCGGCCAGTTCGGCATCACCGGCGCGGTTAGCGCCAAGTACCGCGTTGACGCCGAAGGCCCAGTCTACAACGCCGAGGGTAATGCGACCGAGGCGTTTGACTAAACTGCGCCAGTGATTCTGGGCGCGATCCTCGCCGGCGGACAGGCGCGGCGGTTCGGCAGCGACAAGGCGCAGGCGCTCTACCAGGGCGAGCGGCTGATCGACCGGGTGGCGACTGCGCTGCTCGCGCAATGCGATACGCTGGTGGTGTGCGGGCGTGATGAGCCGGGGTTTGCCTGTATCCCTGATTGGCCCGAGGCTGGACTTGGCCCGCTCGGCGGGCTGGCGGCGGCTCTGCGCCATGCCGAGGCGCAGGGGTTCGCCTTTGTGCTCTCTGCCGGGGTTGATGTGCCGGACTTGCCACATGATCTGGCTGCGCTGCTGGCTGGCGAAGGCGCGGCGATTGTGGAGAGCCAGCCGGTCGTCGGGCTGTGGCCGGTAGCAGACTTTCCGGCGCTTGATGCTTTCCTGAGCGGCGGAGGGCGTTCACTCTACCGCTTCGCCGATGCCATTGCCGCGCGGCGGATCGATCTTCCGGCGGCCTTGATGAACGTCAACCGGCCGGAGGATTTGGGGTAGCCCAAAACCGTTCGGGCTGAGCTTGTCGAAGCCCTGCACTCCACTGCGAGGAAAAGGGCAGCCCTTCGACAGGCTCAGCGCGAACGGAGTTGTGGTCTACAGCTTCAGCATCTGCTTCCCGCGATTGAGGCCGGCGAACAACCGCTGCAAGGTCTGCGGCGCGTTTTCGAAGCCGTGCTGGATGTCTTCCTGATACTTCAGGCTGCCATCCTTGACGAAGCCTTCGAGCCGCTTGCGGATGCCGGGGAATTCGTTCGCCCAGTCGAGCACGATGAAGCCGGCCATCGTGCCGCGCCGGAACACGAGGTTGAAGTAATTCTCGGGGCCAGCGGGAAGCGAGCCGGTCTCGTACCGGCTGATCCCGCCGCAGATCACCACGCGGGCATTGGTGGCAATGCAGGCGAGCATGTCGTTGAGGATCTTGCCGCCGACATTGTCGTAGATGACGTCGACACCGCGCGGGCAAAGTTCCTTGATTTGCGCCTTCACATTGTCGGCTTTGTAATCGATCGCGGCGTCATAGCCCGCCTCGCGCACCAGCCAGTCGCACTTGTCCTGACCGCCCGCGATCCCGACCACGCGGCACCCGGCAAGCTTGGCGAGCTGGCCGACGATGCTCCCCGTCGCCCCGGCCGCGCCCGAAACCAGCACGGTATCGCCTGCCACTGGCTTGCCGACCTTGAACAGCCCGCAATAGGCCGTCAGCCCGGTCGTCCCGAGCACCGACAGCACCGCAGTGGGCGAGATTTCGGTTTCGACCTTGGTCAGTTCCTTGCCGTCGGTGACGAGATATTCGGTCCAGCCGGTGGTGCCGAACAGCATGTCGCCCACAGCAAACCTGCCGCCGTTGGACGCCACCACCTCGGCAATCCCGCTGCCGCGCATCACGTCGCCAATGTTCATCGGGGCGACGTAGTCGGCGATGTTCTCCATCCAGCCCTTCTGCGCCGGATCGAAGCCGAGGTAATGCAGCTTCAGCAGCATCTCGCCGGGACCGGGATCGCCAAGCTCGGTGGTGACCAGCTTGAAGTCGTTCTCGATCTCGATCCCGCGGCCGCGCGGGTGTCCGTTCAAGAGCCATTGGCGGGTGGTGGTCGGCATCGGGGCATCTCCTCGTTTCGCCTGCCCTATTGCGGGGGCGCGGCGCCCGTCTCCACGGACAAAAGTGTCAGTCGAGTGGTTCGCACCCTGTGGTAGTTTGCACAGATAAAGGGAGAACCACGATGGGCGTCGAGACTCACAAGACCTTCTGCCGCTTTTGCCACGCCAATTGCGCGATGGAGGTGGACGTTGCCGATGGGAAGGTGATCGAAGTGCGCGGCGATCCCGACGATCTGGCCTATGGCGGTTACACCTGCATGAAGGGCCGCGAGCTGCCGGATTCGCACAATTCGGAAAACCGCCTGCACCATTCGCTGGTGAGGAACGCCGAGGGCGAATTCGTCTCGACCCCGATGCCCGAAGCGCTGGCCCATGTGGCAAGCGAACTGCGCCGCATCATTGACCAGTATGGCCCGAATTCGGTGGCTGTGTTCATGGGTTCTGGCGGGTTCCAAAACAGCGCGGCCATGTCCGCTTCATTGAGCTTTGCCAACGCGGTGGGGAGCCGCAATTTCTACACCTCGGTGACGCTAGATCAGCCCGCCAAGGTGTTCACCACGCAGCGTTACGGCAAGTGGATGGCGGGGCCGAATACCTTCTCGGAAAGCGACGTGGCGATGTTCATCGGCAACAACCCGATTGTCTCGCACTATTCGCCGGTGGGCGGGGTGCCGCCGTTCAGCCCCTCGCGCCGCATCCGTGACCAGCAGGCTAAGGGTCTCAAGCTGATCGTCGCCGATCCGCGCGAAAGCGATGTGGCGCGGCTGGCTGACATCTACTTGCCGGTGAAGCCGGGCGAGGATCCGGCGATGCTGGCGGGGATGCTCAACGTCATCATCAGCGAAGGGCTGTATGACCGCAATTTCGTCGCCGCGCATGTCGATGGGTTCGATGAACTCGCCGAAGCGGTGAAGGCCTTCCCGCCTGAAGTCGCCGCGGAACGCGCGGGGCTCGACAAGGACCAGCTTGTAGCCGCTGCACGGATGTTCGCCACCGGCTCCAAGGGCTGCGCGGTCACCGGCACTGGCCCCGAAATGGCGGGCAACGGGACGCTCACCGAATATCTCGTCGTCTGCCTCAACACGATCTGCGCCCGCTTCAAGCAGGAGGGCGAGAAGGCCGCGATCCCGGGTGTCTTCAGCCCCTACCAGAACGCCCGCCGCGCGCAGGTTGCGCCGCCGGTGCCGATGTTCGGCGCGGAAGGGATGCCGAAATCGCGGTTCCGGGGCTTGGGCCATCTGGGCTGGGAAATGCCCTGCAACGTGCTGGCCGATGAAATCCTCACGCCCGGCGAAGGCCAGGTGCGCGCGCTCATTTCGGTCGGAGGCAATCCGGTGGTCGGCTTCCCCGATCAGGCCAAGATGGTCCGCGCGCTCGATGACCTTGAGCTGTTCGTGCAGATCGACCCGTGGATGAGCGCCAGCGCCAAGCGCGCCGACGTCGTCCTCGCCCCCTCGCAATGCCTAGAGCGCGAGGACATCACCAGCCTTTCCGAATGGTGGCACGAGGAACCCTATGCCCGCTACACTGAAGCTGTGGTGGAAGCGCCGGGCGACTGCATCGACGAATATGAGATGTTCTGGACGCTCGCCCATCATCTCGGCATCCAGATGAACCTCAATGGCGGGCCGTTGCCGATGGACCGCAAGCCGACCAAGCAGGAGTTCCTCGATCTCGCCGTAACCGGCTGCCTCGTCACGCCCAGCCAGGTGCGTGCCGATTGCGCCGCCAATGGGGGCGCGGCGGTGATCTATCCCGAGGTTCACCCGATGGTTCAACCGGTCGACGAAGGCGAATTTCACCGCTTCGATCTGGCGGTCGGCGAAATGCCATCGGAGATCGGCAAATATGCCGAGAACCGCGCGGCGCGCGAAGGCTTCGATTACCGGCTGATTAGCCGCCGCTCCAAGACACGGTTCAATTCGATCGGCCATCCGCTCAAGAAATTGCAGGCCAAGACCACTACCAACCCCGCCTATATCCATCCCGAGGATATCGCCGCGCTCGGGCTGGAGGAAGGCGGGCTCGTCGCTATCACTTCGCCCCATGCTACGATCCACGGGGTCGTGAAGGCGAGCGACAAGGTCCGGCGCGGGATCATCTCGATGGCCCATGCTTACGGCGATGCCGATGCCACCAAGGAGGATGTGCGGGAACGTGGGTCTTCCACCAACCGGCTGGTGAGCGAGGTGGTCGATTACGATCCGATCACCGGGCAATCTCTGCAAAGCGCCATTCCGGTGAAGCTCGAACCAGCTTAGAATTCAAACCCTTAAATCCATTCGGGCTGAGCTTGTCGAAGCCCCGTTCTTCCCTTTCGAAGAGAAGTGCGGCCCTTCGACAGGCTCAGGGCGAACGGAAATGGAGATTATCCGAATGCCCACCAACCGCCGTTTCCTGCTGCAACGCCGCCCTGATGGCACGCCCGTCAAGGAAGATTTCGAACTCGTCACCGAACCCACGCCCGCGCTGGAAGAAGGCCAGTTCCTGATCCGCAACCACTACGCCTCGCTCGATCCGGCGATGCGCGGGTGGATGGATGCGGAAGGCAATTACATGCCGCCGATCCCCTTGGGCGATCCGGTGCGGGCGAGCACCATCGGCGTGGTCGAGGAAAGCCGCGCGGAAGGCTTTGCGCCCGGGCAATGGGTGATGGGCCTCAACGCGCTGGAGGATTACTCGGTCAGTGCTGTCGGCGGTTTCACTCAGCCGATTGACCCCACCCTGGTGCCGAGCGTCACCAACTACCTGTCGATCTTCGGTGCCGTCGGAATGACCGCCTATTTCGGCTTCCTCGAAGTGTGCCAGCCCAAGGCCGGTGAGACTGTGCTGGTCAGCGGCGCGGCGGGCGCGGTGGGATCGCTCGTGGGCCAGCTCGCCAAGATCCACGGCTGCCGTGCGGTCGGCATCGCGGGCGGCCCCGCCAAATGCGCGCGCCTCATCGAGAAATACGGCTTTGACGCGGCCATCGACTATCGCGGCAAGGACGAAGCCGCATTGACCGCCGCCATCGCCGAAGCCTGCCCGGACGGCGTGGATGTGATCTTCGAGAATGTCGGCGGGATCATCCTTGATGCCGGGCTGATGAACCTGAACCTGCATTCGCGCGTCGGGCTGTGCGGCCTCATCAGCGAATACAACACCGAGCCGCGCGGCATCCGCAACCTGTGGCAGCTCATCGTCAAGCGCGCCCATATCCGCGGGCTTTTGGTGGCCGACTACGTCCCCCGCTTCGCCGAAGGCGGCGCGCAGATGGGTGTCTGGGCCGCGCAGGGCAAACTCACCATCGACGAGCATATCGACGAAGGTCTGGAGCACGCCTTCGACAGCTTCATGCGGCTGTTTGCGGGGACGAACGACGGCAAGATGATCCTCAAGATCGCTTGATGCGCTCGTTGCTGGTCCTGTCGGGGGGCCATCCCTATGAGGAAGGCCCCTTTGCCGAATTGCTCGCTGCGCTTGGCGATTGGGACATCACGCACCTGATCCACCCCGAAGGCGGCGAGGCCGACGCGGCCGAGGCGATTGCTGCTGCCGATGCGCTGCTGTTTTACGACATGGCAGGCTACGCCTTCGCCAATGGCGCGGTGACGATGCGCCCGCCTTCGCCCGCCTTTCGCGCGGCGATCACGGCGCGGTTCGCAGCGGGCAAGGGCGCAGTCACTTTGCACCACGCTCTGGCCGGGTGGGCCGAGTGGCCGGATTGGCATGAGTGGCTCGGCGGAGGGTTCCTCTACCAGCCGGGCAAGTGGCAGGGCGAGGCTTGGCCCGACTCCGGCTATCGCCATGATGTCGCTTACGAAGCCCACGTCATCGCCGATCACCCCGTGACGCGCGGGTTGCCCGTTAGCTTCTCGGTGACCGACGAAGTTTATCTCTGCCCCATCGACGAAAGCGCCATCATCCCGCTGATGCGGGCCGAGGGGTTCGCCTTCACAGCGGACAATTTCTACTCTGCCGCCAATGCCGTCGCCGGCGCGATGTTCAGCCGCGAAGGCTGGGACCACCCGCCAGGCAGCAACTGCATCGCCTGGGAAAGCCGCACCTGCCCCGCACCGCTCGTCTACCTGCAATGCGGCGACGGCCCAGCGACCTATGCCAACCCGCATGTCCGGCAGATGCTGGCCCAAGCGCTCGACTACACTTCAGGAGGAACCGCATGACACCCCAGCAAACCGTCGAAGCCTTTATCGGCCACTGGAATGCCTGCGATATTGACTCGATGTTGGCCCTGTGTGCGCAAGGGATCGTCTACCATAACATTCCGATGGAGCCGGTCCACGGCACCGCCGCGATGCGCGAAATGGTTGTCGGATTTCTGGCCGATATCGCAACCTGCGACTGGCAGACCCACGCCATCGCGGCAAGCGGCAACACCGTCCTGACCGAGCGTACGGACGCGTTCAACTTCAAGGACGGCCGCCGCGCCGCAGTTCGGGTGATGGGCACCTTCGAGATCGACGCAAACGGCCTCATCACCGCCTGGCGTGACTATTTCGACATGGCTGAATTTGTACGCGAATTTGCGGCAGGATGATGTTCCCCGTGCAATCCTAACACAAACGCGCATCGCAACGGAGGCGGGGTCATGGCTAGGCTTGCGACCTAATATTCAAGGGTCTGGAGCCGCCTCACATGAACAAGCCACAAGGCAACGTGTTTGCGCCTGAAACACTGATCGATCCGTTCGACCATTACCGCGCCATGCACGAGGCCGGGGTTGCGATCGAACTTCTCGAAGGCATGAACACCTACGTCGTCTACAGCTACGACCTGTGCAGCGAGGCGACCACCAAGCCGGAAATCTTCTCGAACGATTTCACCGCGCTGATGGGGCGTGAGGCGGATGAGGATATTCAGGCCATTCTGGCTGAAGGCTGGCCTGACCTGCCCACACTGCTCACTGCCGATCACCCGGTCCACACCCGCAACCGCAAGCTGGTGAACCTCGCCTTCTCGGCCCCGCGTGTGAACGCGATCGAGGCCGATATGCGGCAGAAATCGATCGACCTGATCGAGGCCTTTGCCGACCGGGGCGAATGCGAATTCGTCGAGGAATTCGGCGTGCCGCTGCCGGTCGCCATGATCGCCGGGCAGATCGGGCTTGATGACGATCCCAAGCGGGTCAAGCGCTGGTCCGATGCGGCGGTCGACCGTTTCAGCCAGATGGTCGATCACGACCGCAAGCTCGAATGCGCGCGCAGCCTTGTCGAATTCCAGCACTACATGAAGGGCCTGATCGATGATCGCCGCGCCAATGGCGGCAATGATCTGCTGACCGATCTGGTCGAAGCCCGGATCGAGGGGGAGACCCCGCTGATTGACCCAGAAATCATGTCGCTAATGCAGCAGTTCATGGTGGCGGGGAACGAGACCACCACCTCGACGCTGGCAGGCGGATTGCTCCAGCTGATCCGCAACCCTGACCAGATGGCGAAAGCCAAGGCGGCAGCCGGCGGGCGCGATCCCAAGGTCATCGGCAACCTCGTCGAAGAAGCGCTGCGCTACGAAACGCCGACGGCGGGGATGTGGCGGATCGTCAAGCAGGACACCGAGCTTGGCGGCATGGCGATCCCGGCGGGCAGCGTGGTGCAACTGCGCTATGCCGCGGCCAACCGCGATCCGTCCCGGTTCCCCGATCCCGACCGGTTCGACATCGAACGCACCAACGCCCGCACGCATCTGAGCTTCGGCAAGGGGCCGCATATGTGCGTGGGCAACATGCTTTCCCGCAAGGAAATGCTGGTTGCTTTCGACGAGCTGCTCGAACGGCTCGATAACTTCGCGGTCGCGGACGAGAATGAAATCCGCATCCTGCCCAACATCCTGCTGCGCGGGGTGACCCACCTGCCGATCACGTTCACGCGGAAAGCCTGACGCACATGAATTTCGACCTTTCCGAAGAACAGCAGATGTTCGTGACCTCGGTCGAGCGGTTCGCCGCGCCGGTCGATGTGGAAGCCAGGCGCAAGCTGCGGCTCTCGCCCACGGGCTATGACCGGGCGCGCTGGCAGCAGCTCGCGGAGATGGGCCTGATCGCGCTCGCAGCGGGCGAGGATGCGGGCGGTATGGGCGGATCGGCGGTGGACCTTGCGCTGGTGCTCGAAGCCATAGGCAAGGCAAATGGCCCCGACCCGCTGCTCGAACACGGCATCCTGCCCGCACTGCTGCTGGAACGCGGCGGCGCAACCGAGGCGCTCGAGGGCGTGCTGGCGGGCGCGACCATCGCCACCCTCGCCTGGACCGAGCGCGGCCAGCGTTACAGCCTCAAGGCCAAGGGCATGAAGGCCGATGGCGCTGAGGGTAGCGTCACCCTCACCGGCGAAAAGACCATGGTGATGGGCGCCCTCCTCGCCGATCTGTTCATCGTCACCGCCGACATGGGCGGGGAGACCGCCTGTTTCCTCGTGCCAAAAGGCGCGCCGGGGCTGGAAGTGCGGGCCTATCGCTTGGCCGATGGCAGCATCGCGGGCGAGTTGAAACTGACCCGCACCCCTGCCGCTGCAAAACTGGCGCTGGATGCCGAAGGGCTCGCTGCCGTCGCTGCCGAAATGCGCCTTTATGCCGCCGCCGAGATGGTCGGGCTCGGCCAGCGCTTGCTCGACGACACGCTGACTTACGTGAAGGAGCGCGAGCAGTTCGGCGTTGCCATCGGCAGTTTTCAGGCGCTCCAGCACCGGCTCGTCGATTGCTACGCGCGCGAAGAACAAGCGCGCTCGATGCTGCTGCGCGCGGCGCTGACCGACCGGGGCGATGCTGCCAAGTGGCAGCGCGCCACCGCCGGGGCCAAGGCCTTCATCGGCGAAAACGTCGACGCGATCGCGCGTGAGGCGGTGCAGATGCACGGCGGGATGGGGATCACGGACGAACTGGCGATCGGCCATGCATTGAAGCGCGTGCTGGTGCTCGCCCGGTTGTTCGGTGACATCGACACTGTACTCGCCGAATATGCTTTGGCAGCCTGAGGGGGCTTGGACATGGGACAGAAGATCGACCCGAACTTATGGAGCGACGGGCCGGAACCGCACCTGATGGGCGGCAAGTTGCCGTCGGGCGAAGTGGTGTTCCCAATGCCGGTCGGCGATGCGGCTGCGGGCGTTGAACCCTACAAGCTGTCACGCAGAGGCAAGCTGTGGTCGTGGACCTCGCAGGGCTTCCTGCCGAAGGAGCCCTATGAAGGCCCCGGCAGCGGTCCCGGTGAAGGCCCGCCCGATTTCCAGCCGTTCCTGCTCGGCTATGTCGAACTGCCCGGCGAAGTGATCGTTGAAAGCCGCATCGTCGATGCGCGGCTGGAAGACCTGCATCTCGGCATGGAGCTGGAATTCTGCATCGTGCCATTCAACATGACACACGACACCTTCGCCTTCCGCCCGGTCGCCGCAATCGAAAGTAAAGCTGCATGAGCGAGAACGTCTATATCATCGGCGCAGGCATCCACCCCTTCGGGCGCACAGACGGTCGTTCAGGCCGCGAACAGGGGGTTCATGCGGTGCGCGAGGCACTCAGCGATGCCGGGCTCGAATGGCCCGATATCGAATGCGCCTATGGCGGCAGCGCTGCGGCGGGCAATGCCGACATCATGGTCAACGAGCTGGGACTGACGTCGCTCCCCTTCACCAATGTCGCCAATGGCTGCGCGACCGGCGGCAGTGCGCTCGCCGCCTCGCAGCAGGCGATTGCGAGCGGGATGTATGACCTCGCGCTCGCCGTCGGCTTCGACAAGCACCCGCGCGGCGCCTTCAACGCCAAGCCTGCCGATTACGGCCTGCCCGAATGGTACGGCCAGACCGGCATGATGCTGACCACGCAGTTCTTCGCGCTCAAGATCCAGCGCTATATGCAACTGCACGGCATCAGCCGCACCACGCTGGGCCGGGTCGCGGAAAAGGCGTTTCGCAATGGCACCCTGACGCCCCACGCATGGCGGCGCAGCCCGGTCGATCTGGAGACGATCCTCAACGCGCCGATGATCAACGACCCGCTGACCAAATACATGTTCTGCTCTCCGGCCGAGGGCGCTGTGGCGCTGATCCTCGCTTCGGAAAAGAAGATGAAGGAACTGGGCGCGGACGGGGTGAAGATCCGCGCCGTGTCAGTCAAAACGCGCCCGCCCAACTCCTTCGAGGTATTCCAGGCCGGCATCAGTATCGAGGAAGGCGGCAAGCCCACCGTGCTCGCGTCGAAGGCCGCGTTCGAGAAGGCCGGGGTCGGGCCCGAGGACATCTCGGTCGCCCAGCTTCAGGACACTGAAAGCGGCGCGGAAATCATGCACATGGCCGAAAACGGCTTCTGCAAGGACGGCGATCAGGAAGAGTGGCTTGCCAATGGCTGGTCGGAGATTGGCGGCAAGCTGCCGGTCAACACCGATGGCGGCTGCCTTGCGTGCGGCGAGCCCGTCGGGGCTTCGGGTCTCCGGCAGATTTACGAAAATGTCACCCAACTGCGCCAACGCGGCGGCGAACGGCAGGTGCCCGGAAAACCGCGTTTCGGCTATTCCCACGTCTACGGCGCGCCGGGGCTTTCGGGCGTCGCCATTCTGGAACGCGAATGAGCCGCATGCGGGGCAAGGTCGCGCTGATCTCGGGCGGCGCGGAGGGGATCGGGGCTGCTGTCGCGCGGCTGATCATCGCCGAGGGCGGCAGCGTGATGCTGGGCGATGTGCAGCTGGAAAAGGCGCAAGACCTGGCCGCTGAACTGGGCGAGCGCGCGGCGGCCTGCCTGCTTGATGTGCGTGACCTGCACCAGTGGGAAGCTGCCGTTTCCGCCACGCGCGGCCATTTCGGCAAGCTCACCGTGCTGTGCAACATCGCGGGCATTTCCGAACCCGGCAACGTGCCCGATGGCGATCTCGACGTGTGGCACCGCACCATCGACATCAACCTCCACGGCCCGTTCTATGGGATGCGGACTGCGATCCCGGCGATGGAAGCCAGCGGTGAGCCCTGCGCCATCGTCAATATCGGCTCGATGATCGCACTGCGCCCGGCGGCGTTCGTTGCCGCTTACTCAGCGTCGAAGACCGGCCTGCGCGGTCTCACCCAGTCAGTCGCGCTCGACCTTGCCGCGCGTGGCTTGCCGATCCGCGCCAACATGGTCCACCCCGGCGCGATCCGCACGCCGATGTACAATCGCTACAAGTTCTCCGGCGCCGACACGCCCGAGAACATCGAAACCAATTTTGCCGCCACCCACCCGATGAACCGTATTGGCGAGCCGGAGGAAGTCGCCCGCGCGGTCGTCTTCCTCGCCAGCGATGATGCGAGCTTCACCACGGGCTGCGATTTCACCGTCGATGGCGGCGGGAGCATCAGGAGCTAATCATGGCCGAACAACCCGCCACCCGCATCGACGCGCATTTCATCGCCGCGGGCAAGTATCACGATATCGACTTCCCGCGGATCGAGATCCTCAAGCTGCTGGCCGAACACCCCCATATCCGCACCACGGTGGCCTGCGACTATTCGGGGCTCGAACGGCTTGATGCCTGCCGTTTCCTCATCACCTATACCTGCGACCTGATGCCCACGCCTGAACAAGCCGCGCAGATCAAGGCGTGGATGGAGAAGGGCGGCAAGTGGATGGCGCTCCACGGCACCAATTCGATCCTGGTCTTCACCGCCGAAGGCTTGGTCGATGCGCCCGATGATCGCCCGGACGTGATGGAGATGCTCGGCACGCAGTTTGTTGCGCACCCGCCGATCGGCAAATTCCCGGTTGAGGTGGTCAATAAGGATCACGAGCTGACCAAGGGGATCGAGAACTTCGAAGTGGTGGACGAGCTATACCTCTCCAAAACCACTGCCCCGATCGAAACCCTGATGCAGACGACCTTCGAAGGCGAGGCCACCGGCTTCACGCACAGCCAATGGCCGACTACCACCGTACCTATCCTTTATACGAGGGATATCGGCGCAGGGCAGATCGTTTACAACGCATTGGGCCATTGCCGTGGCCACTATGACCTGCCCGGCATGGCCGATTTCTACCCGCATAAGGAAATGTGCGCGTGGAATTACGATGTCTATTATGATCTGCTGCGGCGCACGATACTTTGGGCGATGCGCGACGGGGCCTGAGCGGCTGGACTGATTACGAGAAGTGGGACTCGACTGACATGGATATGGACTTCTCCCCCGAGGACATCGCCTTCCGCGAAGAGGTGCGTGCGTTCCTCAAGGATAACCTGCCCGCACGGCTGCGCGACGGGGCACGCCGCACGCCGGGGGTGTTCGTCGAGCCCGATATCGGGATGGAATGGCACCGCATCCTGTTCCGTCAGGGCTGGGTCGCCCCGCACTGGCCCAAGGAAGATGGCGGCACCGGCTGGACGCCCACGCAGAAGTTCATCTTTGAAAAGGAATGCGCGCTGGCAGGCGCGCCGTCGCTGGCGATCCTCGGCCTGCGCCTCGTCGGCCCGGTGATCTGCGAATTCGGCACGCCCGAACAAAAGGCGCGCTTCCTTCCCGGCATCCTGTCGGGCGATGATTATTGGTGTCAGGGCTATTCCGAGCCCGGCAGCGGCTCCGACCTCGCCAGCCTGAAAACCGCCGCGCGGCTTGATGGCGACGAGTATGTCATCAACGGCTCCAAGATCTGGACCACCCACGCGCATCATGCCGACTGGATCTTCGCACTGGTGCGCACCGATGCGACCGTGAAGAAGCAGGCCGGGATCAGCTTCCTGCTCGTGCCGATGGACCAGCCGGGGGTGTCGGTGACACCGATCCATTCGATGTCGGGCGATCATGAAGTCAACGCGGTGTTCTTCACCGATGCCCGTACGCCTGCGGAATACCGCATCGGCGAAGAAGGACAGGGCTGGAGCATCGCCAAGTTCCTGCTGGAGAACGAACGCGGCGGATCGTGCTACGCCCCGCGCCTGTTGCAATCGATCGAGCGGCTGGAAAACCTCGCACAAACCCAGCCTTCGGGCGTCAATGGCGCGCTCGCGCATGATCCGCGCTTCCGCGACCGGCTGGCCCGCGTCAGGCTGGAGGCCGAGGCGCTGGAGATCACCGAACTGCGCATCCTCGCCGAACTCGCCAAAGGCCGGGCGCCGGGGCCGCAGACGTCACTGGTGAAGCTGCTCGGCTCTAACATCGGCCAGCAGGTCGATGTGCTGCGTTTGGAGCTGCTCGGGCCCGACGCGCTGCAATTGCCCTTGGAGCGCCCACTATACGGCAATGAAGCGCCCGAACCGGTCGGCAGCGAATATGCCCAGACCGCGATGGGACGCTACCTCAACAACCGCGCCGCGACGATCTTCGGCGGTTCGGACGAGGTGCAGAAGAACATCATCGCCAAGACCGTGCTGGGGCTTTGAGATAGCTCTTCCTCGTCATTGCGAGGAGTGAAACGACGAAGCAATCCATAAACCAGCGCTCGCAATTGCGCGGTCGGGCCATGGATTGCCACGCCGCCTTCAGCGGCTCGCAATGACGAAGAACAGAGGAAACTGAGATGGACGCTTCGAAGCTGATGTTCCGCGATGGGTTGATGGCGGGCGAGCGAATTCTCATCACCGGCGGCGGCACGGGCCTTGGGCGCGAAATGGCGGAAGCCTTCCTGAAATTGGGCGCGACCGTCTACATCTGCGGGCGCCGCCAGAACAAGCTGGATGAGACTGCGGCGGAACTCACTGCTTTGCATGGAGGCAAGATTGTCGGCATGGCCTGCGACATCCGCGATGCCGATGCGATCCACGCGATGGTCGATGCGATCTGGGCCGATGGCGGGGCTTTGACGGGGGTTGTCAACAACGCGGCGGGCAACTTCATCAGCCGCACCGAAGACCTGTCGGTCAATGGCTTCAATGCCATCGCCGATATCGTGATGCGCGGGACATTCTATGTGACGCTCGACATCGGCAAGCGGTTGATTGCCGAGAAGAAGAAGGCGAGCTTCCTCTCGATCCTCACCACCTGGGTGTGGTCGGGCAGCGCCTTCGTGGTGCCGTCTGCCATGAGCAAGACCGCGATCAACGCCATGACCCAGAGCCTTGCGACCGAGTGGGGCCGCTATGGCCTGCGCTTCAACGCCATCGCCCCTGGCCTCTTCCCGACCAAGGGCATGAGCGCACGCCTGTCACCCAGCGGGCAGGGCGGCAATTCGAAGAACGACCTCAATCCGATGGGCCGCGCGGGCGAGATGCATGAACTCGCCAACCTCGCGGTGTTCCTGATGGGGCAAGGCGCCGAATATGTGAACGGCCAGACCATCGCCATCGACGGCGCGGGCTTCCAGGCCAATGGCGGCACCTTCTACCCGATGCTTCACGCGCTGGGCGATGCAGAATGGGACCAGATGCGCGCGATGATCAAGGGTACGAACGAGAAGGACAAAGCCGAACGCACGACCGGTTGAACGGGCGCGCCCTTTCCTACTTTGCCGAGTTCTGCCAACCTTCCGGCATGACGCAATTTCCCCCCGAATTCCGCCCTTTCATGGTCGGGGCGGGACGAACCGGTTTTCCTTTCCTGGACAGTGTCTCATGTGTCTCCAACACGATGAGCAGCCCGCGCTATGAACAGTCAGGTCACAGCTGCGCGCTGGTGGAACTCGGGGCGCTGCCATTCGCCCGTCGCCAGCACTTCGGCCAGATGGCGCGCGGCGGCGGCGATATCGGCGAAGCTCAGATAGGCGGGCGCAAAGCCAAGTCGCAGCACATCGGGCGCACGGAAATCACCGATTACGCCGCGCGCGATGAGTGCCTGACAGATGGCGTAGGCCTCGGCGTGGCGGAACGAGAGCTGGCTGCCACGTTCGGCGCTGCGGGGCGGGCTGACGAGGTCGATCTCCACCCCATGCGCCATCAGGCTTTCGAGGAAGAACTCGGACAGCGCCTGCGACTTGCCGTAGAGCCGGTCGACGCCAATCTCCGCGATCAGATCGACCCCCACCTCAAGGGCCGCCAGCCCCAGCACCGGCGGCGTGCCGCATTGCAGCCGGTCGATGCCCGGTGCGCCCGCGTAATCGTCGGAAAAGGCGAAGGGTGCGGCATGGCCAAACCAGCCGGTCAGCGGCTGTTGCAAGTCCGCCTGATGCCGCTCAGCGACGAAGGCAAAGGCCGGCGCCCCCGGCCCGCCGCACAGGTATTTGTAACCGCAACCCACAGCGAAATCCGCGCCAACCGCGTTCAGGTCAATCGGCAGCGCTCCGGTGGAGTGCGACAAGTCCCACAGCACCAGCGCGCCCGCCTCATGCGCGGCGCTGGTGAGCGCGGCCATGTCGTGCAGCGCGCCGGTCTTGTAGTGGGCATGAGTGAGCATCAGCAGGGCCACGTCGCCATCCAGCGCCTGCACAAGCCTGTCCCGCTCAGCCAGCCGCCGCTCGGCAAGGCCCTGCGCCTCCAGCCCGGCGATCATGTAGAGATCGGTCGGGAAGTTGCCGGGTTCGGACAAGACCACCTTGCGGCCTGGGCGCATTTGGAGCGCGGCGGCGATCAGCTTGAAAAGGTTCACGCTGGTCGAATCGCAGGCGATCACTTCATGCGGGGCGGCACCGATCAGGGGTGCGATCTTGGCGCCGATGCGGCTCGCCATGTCGAACCAGCCAGCGCTGTTCCACGAGCGGATCAGCCCTTCGCCCCACTCGCTCTCCACCACCCGCGTTAGCGCCGCAGGGGTGTCCTTGGGCAGTGCTCCCAATGAGTTGCCGTCGAGGTAGATCACGCCCTCCGGCAGAGTGAACCGCTCGCGATAGCCTGCCAAAGGATCGGCAGCGTCGAACTCAGCGGCGCGGCTTTCCGGGGTCATATCGCTGTCCTGACGGTGAGCAATTCGGGGAAGAAGGCCTGCTTCAGCACGCCTTCGAGATAGGGCACGCCGGGGGTGCCGCCGGTGCCGCGCTTGAAGCCGATGATGCGCTCGACCGTTTTCAGATGCCCGAACCGCCAGCGTTGGAAATGGTACTCCAGATCGACCAACTTTTCGGCGAGTTCATACAAATCCCAATGCGGCTGCGGATCGCGGTAGATCTCCGCCCACGCTGCCTCGACACTGGCATTGGGGGCATAGGGCGCGGCCAGATCTCGCTCCAGCGCGTCTGCATCGATCGCAAAGCCGCGCCGCGCCAGCAGCCGGATTGCCGCATCATAGAGGCTCGCCCGTCCCTGCTCCGCCTCCAGCCGCTCGGCCCAGTCGGCGTTGCTCTTGTGGAGCCGCACATGCTTGCCATCGCGCCCGCCGAGCATGAATTCCATCATCCGGTACTGCGCCGACTGGAACCCGCTCGACGCGCCGAGATGTGGGCGGATCGCGGAATAATCATGCGGGGTCATGGTGCTGAGCACATCCCAGCTCTGGATCAATTGCTGCTGCGCCCGCGCCACCCGCGCCAGCATCTTGAAGGCGGGACGCAGATTATCCGCCTCGATACACTCGCGCGCGGCGGTCAGTTCGTGCAGGCACAGCTTGAGCCACAGCTCGCTTGCCTGATGGACGATGATGAACAGCAGCTCGTCATGCGCATCGGATGCGGGGTGTTGGGCAGCGAGGATGCGGCCAAGGTCGAGATAGCTCGCATAGGTAACGTCAGCGCTCATGGCTGCGCTCCTAGCGCGCCCGTTGCCCTGAGGGAACTCCCGCTAGATTCGTCCCTCGATCACGCGGGTTTCCGGGTGATGCTTGTCGATGTGTTTGAGGATGATCTTGAGGTTCTTGGTGTTGGACCGGAACACAAGGTCTACCGCATCACCCACCAACGGGATTGCGCCAATCGCGGTGTCGAACAACACGTTCGCCCCCATCCGCGCCAGCTTCCACTTGGACAGACCAAGATTGCGCGCTTCCCAGATGATGTAGGCGCCCATCGCGGTGGTCACGATCTCGCCCAGCACCGGCACCAGGCCGATCAGCGCATCCAGCCCGACGGGCATGTTAACGCCGGGGATGACGAAACTGCGTTCGAGCAGCTTTTCCATCGCCACCACCCGCGCGCGCACGGATGCGGGATCGGTGCCGGTGGGCAGCGTGAAGGTCATCGGCTCGGGGCGGCGGGGCTGCTCTATTACCATGCCCCTTAGGTGGTGGGCTCTGACAGCGGGAACAAGGGGTGCATCCCCCACACGTTGGGCAGGTAATTGCGGATGGTGCCGCGCACCAGCGACCAGCGCACGGGCGCGCCGAGCGGGATATAGACCTCCCGTTCGACGAGCGCTGCATGGGCTTCGATGAGCAACCGTTCGCGCGCGGCGGCATCACGCTCGGTCAGGGACTGGCGCACCAGCTCGTCGGCCTTGGGTGCGCACAGGCCCGCATTGAGACCGCAGTTGAACTGGTTGAGATACCAGCGTGCCGAAGTGTACCGCGCCAACGTATCGCGCAGCTCAAGGTCGGCGGCCTCGCCCTTCCCGGCCCGGCGCACGGACACACCAATCTCGCCCCAGGCCGATGCCAATTCTCGCAGCAGGAGATCGGCCCCCGGCCCGGACGGCAAAGCGAGGCGCACGGTTGCCTCGCGCCCCGGCCCGGCCCAAGCGCTTACTCTTGCGGCGGCAGCGCGGCGGCGTGCCTCGATCGAAGCGCCGTTCCAGCGATCTTCGGGATAGGGTGCGTCCGTGAATATCTCGGATGGCACGACCCAGCTGCTTTCACGCCAGCCAGCCAGCCCGAAGCTGCGGATCAGCGCAGTCCGGTCAATCGCCATCGACAAGGCTTCGCGCCGGGCGGGATCGGCGAGGAACCCGGTCTCACGCCGCACCACCAGCCCCAGCAGGCCAAGCGCCGGATCGACCTGGATCGTCCCGCGCGATAGCGGCCCGACTTCGGCCAGCGGGAAATCGATCAGCGTGCCGCCGAGCACCAGATCGACCTCTCCGCCCGCAAACGCCGCCACGGCATTGCGCGCCGATAGCGCCCGCAGCTCTACCGGGCGGGCGATGTCTTCCCAATCCTCGCGCGCTGGCAGGCCGCGGGATTCGGGCGGAAGTGCCGTGAGCCGGGCGATTGTGCTATCCTCGCCGCGCGACATGGCCATCGGCCCTGCCCCGTTGCTGCCACGCACCAGCCCGAGTTCGGGCTGAGCCAGCAGGCGCAGGAAATCGGGCATTGGCGAGGAGAGCCGCACTTCGATCACCCGCCCGGTCATCGCCCGGATGTCGCGCACCTTGGCCAGATCGAGCCCCAGCGAGGTGCCGCGCAGCCGAACGAGTCCGGCGCGCAATTGTTCGCGGACGTCAGCCGCGGTGATCTCGTCACCACCAGGCCAGGTGCTGTCGCGCAGGCGGAAGATGTAGCTGAGGCCGTCCTCGGTCACGATCCAGCGTTCGGCGATGGCGGGGACCACCTGACCCACCGGATCAAGCGCGACCAGCCCTTCGCGGGTGGCAGCGCGCATGTGCTGCGCGGCTGGTGAAAGGCGCACGCCTTGTTCGAACGGATCGTCAGGCGCGCCGATGACCGCGACTGCGACCGGCCCTCCGCCGCCAGATGGGCCGCAGGACCAAGTCGCCAACGCAGCAATCAGAGGAAACCAGAATCGCATCGCAGCCTGCCTAGCAGGTTGAAACGCGGCGGTCAGCTTGTGGTGGAATACGCAGCGGGGGCAAAGCCCGCAATACGCTCAGATCTTGCGCAGCGTGCTCAGCTCGGGCGGCGGCGGGGCGCGATGGCTCCACGATGGCTTGACGATGGTTGCCTCGTGACCTTCGTTGGTCTGGAGCGGACGGCGCGCCTTCTGGGAATCGATTTCCTCATCGAATGCGACCCCGAAGCGATTGTCCTGCACCCATGCGACGGTGCCGTTCACAGCGCCGATATTGCGCAGCTCGACCACGACGCGGTGCCCGCGCTGAACGCGCAGCTGGCCTTCGCCCATCATCCCGCCATCCGAAAGATTACGCACCCGCGCACGGTGAGTCTCCGCGCTTTGCTCGACCCGAATTTCGGCCAGCAAAAACAGGCTGTCGCGTGCGACACTGCGTGTCTCAACTCCTGTCATCTTAAGGATCGCCTCCTCAGCGGAAATTCAATCAAGCAGATCAGATGACGCAGCCTAAGCCGGCACGTCACCATGCGCCACTGGTGGTGCGGCATTCGCGGTTAACGCGAGGTAAAAATCTGCCCGTGGAACCGTGGCTTGTGCTGAGGCGTCCCAGCGCGGCACAAGGTGCCAAGAGGAGATTTACGCTCAGTCGTCGCGCGAGATCTTTTCGCGCCGTTCGTGCGCTTCCTGCGCCTCAACCGTCATGGTCGCGACCGGCCGGGCGATCAACCGGCGCAGCCCGATCGGATCGCCGGTGACTTCACAGTAGCCATAATCGCCCGAATCGATCCGGCGCAGCGCTGAGTCGATCTTGGCGACCAGCTTGCGCTGACGATCACGGGTGCGCAGTTCGATGCCCCAGTCAGTTTCGCTTGAGGCGCGGTCGGTGAGGTCGGCTTCGCGGATCGGGCCATCCTGCAAGGATTGCAGCGTTTGCCCGGCGGCGGAGTGGATGGAACGTTTCCATTCGAGCAGCAGCATCCGGAAATAGGTCTGCTGGCGTTCATTCATATATTCCTCGTCCTCGCTCGGGACATAGTCCGGAGCCAGAAGGCGCTTGGCCTTTTCGAGGACATCGATGTCGTCAGACGCGGAAATTGGCATCAAGGTGTCTCATCCCGTGAGCCGCTGGGAAGACCTTCGCGTCCTGACGCCCTGAATTTTTTCATTGGCTCACTTGGTCCCAGCAAGCTGAAGCAATGCGCGCCCTATAGGCAAGCCCCCGAAAGCGCACAAGCGGGTTTGGGAATGAAGTGGGGGCAAAAGCCGTGCCGCCACAAAGTGCAACCGCCGTTAACTAATTTTTGACCATAACAACCGCACTCCTTGTCTCACGGAAGGTCGCTTGGGGGCGATCTGGTGACTGACGGGGACCAAATCATGACAATCATCGCAATCAGCGCGAACGCTTCACGGAGTAACGAAGCACTGCTGAAAGCAGACATTACGGGCGAGACCATGCTGGGCGCATGGCTGGCTGCGGCGAGCCAGGGTCAAGTGGGGGCCTGCTTCGATCTGGGCGTGGCCTTCTCGACCGGAAGCAACGGCGCGACCTGCGATCTGATCGAAGCGCACAAGTGGTTCAACCTCGCCGCTGCACGCGGACATGAAGATGCCGCCCATTGCCGCGCCGATATCTCCGACGAGATGACCGCACGCGAAATCGCCGAAGCCCAGCGCCGCGCACGCCAGTGGCTCGCCGAAGGTCGCCAGCGCGCAGCGTAAGGCGGGTTAGTCGCCCTTCCTGAACGGCGTGCGACTGCCGAGGTAGAGCTGATCGCTCGCTACGCCTGCCCGCTCGCGCTCAAGGAAATCGGCGACCGCGCTGCGGAAGCCGGGATCGGCGATCCAGTGGGCCGAAAGCGTCTGCACCGGCTCATAACCGCGCGCCAGCTTGTGCCCGCCTTGCGCGCCCGCCTCGACACATGGCAGGCCTCGCGCAATCGCAATGTCGATCGCCTGATAATAGCACAGCTCGAAATGCAGGAACCGCACCTCACGGGTGCAGCCCCAATACCGCCCGTAAAGCGCATCGCGCCCGGCGAAATTGAGCGCACCAGCAATCGCTTCGTCCCCGTCGTAGGCGAGGATCAGGATGATCCGGTCCCCCATCCGCTCGCCCAGCAGGCTGAAAGCCTCGCGCGTCAGGTAGGGCTGGCCCCATTTTCGCGCGCCGGTGTCCTGATAGAAAATCCAGAACGCGTCCCAATGCGCCTCGGTGATGTCCGCGCCGGTGAAATGCCGGATCGTCAGGCCTTCCACCGCCGCCGCGCGTTCTTTGCGCAGGTCTTTGCGTTTGCGCGATGAGAGGGCGGCGAGGAAGTCATCGAAGCTGGCATAGCCACGGTTGAACCAGTGGAACTGGATATCGGCGCGCGAAAGCCAGCCCGCTTCCTCGAACAGCGGCAATTGTTCGGGTGTGATGAAGGTCGCGTGGGCCGAGGACATCTTGTTCTGGAGGCACACCGCCTCCGCGCCCTTCAGCAGATGCGGCGCGAGGCTGGGGTCGGACAGCAGCAAGCGCGGGCCGGTCGCGGGGGTAAAGGGCGCAGCGATCTGGAGCTTGGGATAGTAACGCCCGCCCGCCCGGTGCCACGCGTCCGCCCAGCTATGGTCGAACACATATTCGCCTTGGCTGTGTCCCTTGGCGTAGGACGGCATGGCGGCGAGCAGCTTGCCCGCATCATCCGTGATGGCAATCGGCGCAGGCTCCCACCCGGTGCCGGGGCCGACACTGCCGGAATCTTCCATCGCGGTAAGGAATTCGTGGCTGACGAAGGGATTGTCATTCCCGCCCAGTGCGTTCCATTCCTCGCGGTCGAAGCTGCCCACCGATGGGGCGATGCGGACAGTCAGACCCTGATCGCTCATGCCAGCCCTTCACCTTCGGCGATCAGCGCATCGGCATGGGCGAGGCCAGCCGCGCGCGTTTCGGGCGAGCGGACCGTCCATGTCAGCAATGGGCTGCCTGTTTCGCGCCACGCCGCCGCTTCGGGCCAGAGCAAATCACGAACATCAATGGCGAGGAACTCCGGCTGCGCATTCGCCAACACCTCGGACTGGCGCCAGACGCTTTCGAACCCGTTCTTGAGGCTGTCCGTCCCGACCAACCCGCGCACAGCCTCCGGGACATACTCCGCGAACCACGCCGCGACGCGCGGATCGAAGCTCATGACGGCGACATTGCCGGCATAGTGCCTCAAATCCTGCGCGACCACCGCGCACGTGCGCGCGACGTCATAGCCCGGCAGCGACTTGATCTCGATCAGCAGCGGCACCCGGCCTGCGACCAGATCGAGGAACTGCGCCAGCCGCACGGGATGCTGATCGGTGCCGAGTAGGGTGAGCGTTTCAAGCTCGTCAGCTGTGCGGCTCGCCACCATGCCGTCCGCACCGGTGAGACGCTCCAGCGCCCAGTCGTGGAATACCATCGGCACATTGTCGGCCGACATCTGGATATCGCACTCGATCCCCAGCCTTGCCGCAATTGCGCCCTCAGCAGCCGCCACCGAGTTCTCCGGCACGCCGTCCCCGTGCAGTCCGCGGTGGGCATATTCCCACGCGGTCAGCCATTCGGGAGCGCGACTTGCGCTCATGCCTTCAGCGCGACAATCGCATCAACCTCGACCGCCGCGCCGCGCGGCAAAGCGGGCACGCCTACGGCTGCGCGGGCGTGCTGCCCGGCGCCGCCGAACACCTGCTCCATCAGGTCCGACGCGCCATTGGCGACTTCGGGCTGGTCGGTGAAATCGGCTGTGCAATTGATGAAGGCACCCAGCTTGACGATCCGCTCAACCTGCTCAAGCAGGCCAGCCGCTTCCAACTGGGCGACGATCATCAAAGCGCACGCACGGGCGGCGGCCTGACCATCGGCAACGCTGACATCGTCACCCAACCGGCCCTTGACCACCACGCCATCGACAAACGGCAATTGGCCCGAAACATAGGCCATGCCGCCATGCACCACCACCGGCACATAGCTGGCAACAGGTGCAGCCGCTCTGGGCAAAGTGATGCCGAGTTCGGCAAGGCGTGCGCGGGTGGTTATCATGTGGTTGTATCCTCCAGTCGTTCCAGTAGCCACGGCAGGGCCTCGTCCCAGCGGTCGATCCGGGCTTCGGCGTGGCCTGATTTGTGGGCGCAATCAATCGCGTGGGCGATCATCGGTTCGCCGCACAGGTGCAGCCGCGTGACGTGCGGCGTGATCTCGGCGGCCGAGGCATGGTGCTGCGCCAGGTCGTCGATGAACAGCGCGCGGGTAGGTGCATATTCATCAATGATCGCCTTCAGCGCCGGGCCTTTGGGGCCCTGATTGGTGAACACGCGCGCGTTGATGCCGACCTTAGCGAGCTGCGCGGCGCGCGCATCACGGTGGGCATCGACCAGATTGGTCAGGATCACGATATCGGCCTTTTCGGCGAGGGTGTTGATACCCTCAACCGCGCCCGCAATCGGAATCTGGCTGTCCATCTCGTTATCGAAGAAGCTGCGCAGCATCTTCCAGATATCGGGCGGGGCCAGCACTTCGCCGCTCGCCTGCCAGCGCAGCGCCTCGGCGAAATTGTGGCCTTCGAGGTTGAAGCTGACGCCCTGCGATGCCTCCAGCCAATCCTTGAACGGGGCGACCATGTGCAGCAGCACTTCGTCGCAATCGGAGATGATCAGGGGGCGGGTCATGATTGCAAAGCGTCCTTGGCGGCGACCAGTTCCTCAGGCGTGACAGCCAGAGCTTCGGCCGCGCGGATCAGATCGGGTTCGTGGTTGGCGAGAAATTCGAGCGCGGAGGCAAGGATCATCGGATCGCCCAGCCCTGTCCGCAGAGAATCGGGATCGAGGCCGGTCAATTCAAGGTAGCGCGCCGCCCGGTCTTCGCATTCCAGCACCCAGCCCAGCGCCGCCAGCGCCAGCGTCTGCGGGTTAACCGGCTCGGATGGGGCGCGAGGTGGGATTGTCCTGTCCTTTAGGTAAAGGTAGTCTTACAGCGGGCGAATGCGGGGCGAGCAGTGACAAAGCGGATCATGGTTGTCGAGGATAATGACCTCAACAGGAAATTGTTCTGTGACGTCTTGCGCGCCAACGGGTTCGAGGTCGAGCCGGTGGCCGACGGCAATCTGGTGCTGCAAACCGCGCGCGATACCTCGCCCGATCTCATCATCATGGACATCCAGTTGGGCGGCATTTCCGGCGTCGATCTGATCGAAGCGGCCAAGCGTGATCGCCGGCTTTCGGGTATTCCCGTGCTGGCGGTGACCGCCTTTGCCGCGAAGGGCGACGAGGAGCGGATTCGTGCGGCGGGCGCGGAAGGCTATCTGTCCAAGCCGGTGTCGATCGGGCCCTTCATGAGCGCCGTCAACGCGCTGGTCTGAACGTCACCCCCGCGCGGCAAGCCACGCGCGGCTGGTGCGGGCGCATTCACGGGCGCGTTCATTGAGATCGGGGAAAGCATCGCGCAGCGCGGCTGAGCGCTCCTCGATTGCCATCGGCAAGTGATCGGGCAGAGCATCGACCATCGCGCCGAGCGCCAGTCCGCCGTGGCCCAGCGGCATCCGGCGGTTGATCGCATCATCGATGATCGCATCAAAACTGGTGAGGTCCTGGCCGTCCGCAGGCGCGTCACAGGGTTGGCAGTAGCTCAGCCATTCGCGCGGGATCGCTGCGAGGTCCTCAGCCGTTCCGCCCGAGCGCGACCAGTGGAGCGTATCGACCAGCAGGCCCTTGGCATCGCCTTCAACAGCTTCGAGCACGGCGCGGGCCATGTGGATCGTCTTCACTTCGGTGAAGATACCGAATTCGAGATTGACCCTGACGTCGGTGCCTTTGGCAGCGTCAACCATCGCCTGAAACTTGGAGGTGGTGGCGGCCATGTCGGGGTCGCTGGAAACGCACAGGAGGTTTCTGGCACCGATTTCAGCGGCAATATGAACCAGTTCGGTCAGCCACGGATCGGGCGCGCCCGGCATGATCCAGGCGACTTCCAGATCGAGCAGTTCGACGCCCGCATCCTTCGCCTGTGCGCGGATCGCACGGGTGGTGGCGGGCGTCCAGGTCTCACGCTCGGCCCACATGCCGCCGAAGTCGAAATCGCTGGCGGCGGCGGCTTCGATCAGCTGTGCCGGTGTCGCTTCGGGCATGATCCCGGCGGCGAGGGAGATCAGGCGTTTCGTCACAGCGTCTGCCCGTCGTCGAGGACGAAGTTGGTCCCCGTCACGAATTCCGATGCATCCGAACAGAGGAACAGCATCATCGCGTCGAGCCCCTCTTCGCCCATCAACCGGCGCTTGGGGAACTTCGCGATCTGGTTCTTGCCCGGCTCGGTATCGAACCACGCATCGTTGATCGCCGTGCGGATATAGCCGGGTGAGACGGTGTTGACGTTGATCCCGGCCCTTGCCCATTCGCGCGCCAAAGTCCGCCCCGCCTGCACCACGCCCGCCTTGGATGCGGCATAGGCGACGAGGCCGGGTGAGGGTTCAAACGCAGTGATCGAGGCAATCATCACGATCCGGCCGTTGGTCACGCCATGCGCCATCATCCGCTTTGCGCCCTCGCGCGCGGTCAGGATCGCGCCTTTCAAGTTGATGGCGAGGGTCTGCTCAATCTCTTCTTCAGAGATGGTCGTCGCCATGCCTGCGCCGTCGACGCCCGCATTCGCGATGACAGTATCGACCGGGCCGAACGCCGCCTCGGCGGCGTCGAAGCCGGCGATGATGTCAGCTTCGCGCGCGACGTCCATCTGGATGGCAGCGGCTGACGGGCCGATTTCGCCCGCCAATGTCGCCAGCCGGTCCGCCCGCCGCGCGCCCAGTGCCACATTCGCGCCGCTCGCCGCGAGAATGCGCCCGAACCGGGTGCCCAGCCCCGAAGACGCGCCGGTGATGAGCGCGGTGCGCCCCGTGAGATCGAACGAGAAGCCCATGGCCGCTTACTTAGCCGCAGGCAGTTCCCCGTTCACATATTTCATCAGCGTCGTCTGGAAATGCCGCACGCGGCTATCCTGATAATGACCGAGCTCCATCAGGCCTTCCTTCATGCTCTTCATGCCTTCCTGCACGTAAGGCAGGTTCGCCATGTCCTGATCGAACACGTTGGCGAGCTGCGGACCCATGATGTCGTTGGCCCAAGCGAAGGGCTCGTCATCGGGGATATAGGTCGGCGCGACCGCGCGCGGGCGTTCCTCTCCCTTGGGGGTCGGGAACAGCAGGCGGATTTCCATGATGCACCAATCGGGCGTGTCGCCGGGCAGCCAGCGATACACCAGCGTCGGCAGGAAGCCGATCCACGGCGAGAAATTGGGGAAGATGTTGTAGGTGAAATTGTCGAGAATCTCGGTGTCCGAAGCATCCGAATAATCATAGCCGTAGTTCTCGGCAAAACCTTTGCGCCCGGCATCGGCGAGGATCTTGCGCGCGGCCAGCGCATCATCGGCGTCGTAGCCTTCGACCGGCTCCTCGCTGGCGTTGAAGCGCCGGTTGGTGCGCGCGTCCTGCCCGCCGGAGAACTCGTTCATCTTCTCGAGCACGTAATCGGAATTCTTGCCCTTCACATGCGGGCTGAGCACGCCCGAGGGTGTGATCGCGCGGTTGAAGTGATCGCCGATCAGATCGTAGCGCGTGTTCGCATCCCCAAGGAACGCGAGCAGCTGCGGGTGGGTGGTGATTGAGTGCCAGGCTTCCATGAAGGCTTCGGCGGTGGCCTTCCAGTTGGCCGGGATCTTCTTCTGCACCCACATCCCGGTGTAGCGATTCCCGAAGTCATAGCGCTCGTAATGCGACGCTGCCGGGCCGAGCCACGTCTTGAAATCGGGCAAGCTATGGTTCTCGGTGAGCATGACAAAGCCCTGCCACAGCTCGATGCGGGCTTGCGGCAGGTCCATGTCCTTGCCTTCAAGATGCTTGAAGTCCCACGCGCAGGGGATTTCCTTCAGGCTTCCGTCATTGCGCCATGTGAAGCCGTGGAACGGGCAGCGCAGCTGCACCGAATTGCCGCTTTCGGTGCGCAGCTTGCGGCCGCGGTGAAGGCAGGCGTTGTAGAAGGCCTTCACGCCGCCATCCTTTTGGCGGATCAGCAGGAAGCTCTTGCCGGCGATGTCGAACACCACTGTATCGCCCGGATCGGGCAGTTCATCCTCCCGCGCGGCGAACAGCCACACGTTGGGCCACAGCTTCTCGCGTTCCAGACGTGCGAAGTCCTCAGAGATATAGGGCGCAACCGACAGCGGCTCGTCCCCCATCTCGATGGTGGTTTCCTCGAACAGGTAATCGGGCGGACGCCGCGTGTCGCCGTTGAGCATGTCGGTGTAGCTGATCCCCGGGCAGCGATCAGCGCGGGCAATATCCTTGATCTCGTTCATCGGCCTTCGATGTCCTTTCGGGGGTGTCCCCGTCTTCATCCTCGCACTTTGTGCAGTGTTTCGTGAGAGGAATATCACACAGTCTCGGCAAGGGGTCACCCTAGCGGATTGGAGAGGAATATGGCTTTGCCGGGAAAGATCGCCGCGCTGGGCGACATCATGCAGCTGGCTTTCGTGCCGGAGGATTTCGATGCGGCTGTGGCGCATTGGACCCAAACGATGGGGGTCGGCCCGTTCTTCATCATCGAAGGCATCCATCTTGATGGCATGAAATACCGCGGGCAGCCGACCGAGGCGGTGTTCGATCTCGCGCTGGCCTATTGGGGCGACTTGCAGATCGAGCTCATCCGCCCGCGCGACAATCATCCTTCGGTCTACACCGGCGATTACGGGTCGACCGGCAATGGCCTCCATCACGTGTGCATTCTGGTCGACGATATCGCGGAGGCGCGGCGGGTCTGCGAGGAGGAAGGCGCCGAGGTGATGATCGAAGGTACGTTTGGCACCAGTCAGGCGATTTACGTCGATGCCGGCGGCGGGCCGGGGACGCTGGTGGAGATTCTCCAGCAGGCCACGGACGGGCCGGACCTGTTCGGAATGATCAAGGCTGCGGGTGTGGGCTGGGACGGGAGCGAGCCGCTGCGGAAGTTAGGTTAAGGGGGGGGCTGCTCGGGGATCGGCACAACGCCCCTCCCCGCCCCGGGCTTGACCCGGGACCCCGCTCTCTTGCTTGCTGAGTGAACCGCTTAAAGAAGGAATGGCTGGGCCCCGGGTCAAGCCCGGGGCGGGGAAATGATCAGTCGCTCGCCCCCAGATACCCCAGCTGCCCGGCCTTGAAGATCGTCTGCGCGCGGTTGACCGAATCCAGCTTCTCGCCCGCGCGGTGGATGTGGTAGCGGATCGTGGCGTGTGACCGGTTGAGGATCATGCTGATCTCCTTGTCGGTCTTGCCGATCGCGGCCCAGCGCAGGCATTCAACCTCACGCTTGGACAGCACGCAGTCCGACGGGATGCGCCGCTTGGTGCGGTTAGCCTGCACGTAACCGGCGACAAAGCAGCGCGTGACCATCGCGAATAGCGCGCCGTATTCGGCGAATTCAGCCGAGAGGTCTTCCTTCTCGCGTTCCATCGAAATGAAGCTGCTCGCCGAAATCTGGCCGAACGGCAGATGCACCGGCACCACGATCGCGGCTTTGCACAAGGAGCGCTTTTCGAAATCGTTGAGGTCGATCTCGGCCAGATAGTGGTTGCGCCAGCGCGTGTTGAAGCCCTGAGCGTTGACCCAGAACGGCTCGCTTTCATAGCGGCAGGCGCGCGGCAGGGGCGAGTGCAGCGCCAGACGGTGATCCTCCCACCAGCGCGCGCCATCATCCAGCCAGCGGAAGATATCGGCGTTGAGGATCGTGCCATCGGCATCGACCATCGGCTCCTTGGAAGAGATATCATCGCATACCGCGATCTGCATCCCCCGCTCCTGCGCTATGCGGGCGAGGTTCAGCGCCGCATCGTGAATATCCTCGGGGCAGGTGATGGTGACAGAATCGAGCAGCCGTTCGAGCGACTCGCGGCCTTGCGGCGTGCGCAGTTCGACAACATTAGTAGCCATTATCAGGCCTTGCTCCTCTCTTTGTTTTCTGATTCGGGACACTAGCGCAATTTTTCCGTTTGTCCTCATTATTTACGTAGGGGAAACGAGCGGGCGGCGGGGCTAGCGAAAGTGACAGAGGAGAGTGCAGCTAATGGCTTTTGCGGGCGCGAATTTTGGATTGGTCCTGAAGGCTTTGGCAGCGGCGGTCCCCCCTGATCGGCCCGCGCTGGTTCACGGGACACGGATGGTGACCTGGGGCGATTTCGATGCCGTGACCGACCGGATTGCGGCCGGACTGACAGCGCGCGGATTGCAGCGCGGTGACATCGCAGGGCAGATGCTGCGCAACACCCCGGACTATATGCTCGCTTATTTCGGCTGCGTGAAAGCGGGGCTGGTGCCGGTCAATGTGAACTACCATTACAAGGCCCGCGAGCTGGCCGACATATTCTCGCGCTTCGGGTTGAAAGCGCTGTTTACCGAGAGCGACTTTGCCGATTCCGCTATCGAGGCGATGCCCGAAGGCGCGCTGACCGTGGATGTCGGCGGCGATGCGTGGGCCGATCTGTGCGCCAGCGACATCCCCGCAGACTTCGCGATCCAAGATGATCCCGAAGCCCTGTTCCTGACCGCGACCGGCGGCACCACAGGAATGCCCAAGGCGGTGATGTGGCCGATGGATCAGGCGTGGGGCGCGTTCAATATCGGCGTATGGCAGCGCCCGCCCGGCACGCCGCCGTTGGTGACGACGAGCGTCGATGAACAGGTGGCCGAAGCTGCCCGCATCGGCCCGGATCACCCGGCGAGCAATTCGCCAATGCTGCTGCTCAGTCCGCTGATGCACGGCGCGGGACAGTTTACGGCGGTGATCCACTTGCTCAAGGGCGGCACGTTAGCGCTGCTGCCGGGGCCCAAGTTCGACGCCGATCTGGCGTTGGACGAGATCAAGCGCATAGGCGCGCGCGGGATATTCATCGTCGGCGATGCCTTCGCCATGCCGCTGGCCGACCGGCTGGATGCGCGCGGGGATGGAGGCGAAGTGCTGGCGAGCCTGCGCTCAATCACCTCGTCAGGTGCGGTATTCTCGCCTGCGGTGAAGGCCCGCCTGATCGCGCATCACCCTACGCTGATGATCATTGACGCATTGGGCTCTTCGGAAAGCTCGGGCACGGGCATCGTCATCACCACGGCCGCCGGATCGAGCGGGGGGGGCAAGTTCCAGCCGCTTCCGGGGCGCGAGACCAAGCTGTTCGACGAAAACTTGCAGGAAATCGCGCGCGGCACCGAAGGCATTGGCATCGTCGCGCGGACGGGCCCGCTGCCGCTGGGCTATCTCGGCGAGGACGAGAAGAACCGCCAAACCTTCCCCGAGATCGGCGGCCAGCGCTGGCTGATGACCGGCGACCGCGCGCGCTGGGCATCGGACGGCACGCTCGAATTCATCGGCCGCGACAACATGTGCATCAACACTGGCGGCGAGAAGGTCTTTCCCGAAGAGGTAGAGGCCGTGCTGCTCGAACACCCACAGGTGCAGGATGTCCGCGTCGTCAGCCTGCCCGATGCACGCTTCGGACGCAAAGTGGTGGCGGTGGTGCAACCCGAAGCCGGGACCGAGGGCTTGCGCGAAGCGCTGGATGCCCATGCCCGCGCCGGGCTCGCCGGCTACAAGATCCCGCGGCTTTACCTGCTGACCGACACCTCGCTGCGCCTCAACAATGGCAAGCCCGACTACAAGACCGCTCAGGCCCTCGCTGATGCGGCGGCGAGCTGAGTCCGAGCGCGAGCTTCAAGCAAACCGCACCGCATATTCCACCGCAAGCGTGATTGCGGTAAGGGTGAGGCCGATCATGAAGCTTTTGTAGGCATAAGCGAGATACTTGTACTTCTTGCGCTGGAGCACCTGCCCGTTCTGGTAAATGTCATGCAACATCGCGCGGAACACGGTTTCGTCGGCACGCAGGTCGTCAAGCACGCCGTCAGTCCATTCGGCTTCATCCATGTGGGTGAAATGGCCGAAGAACAGTTTGTTCGGATTGCTGGTGTTGCTCTTCGCCTGATCCGGTCCGCTGACCGAGGGTAGCACCGCAAACACCGCGCTCATGGCTGACACGAAAGCGAACAGCGCCATCACGCCCAGCGACCACGGCAGGGCACCGCCCCGCGCCTGTCCGACCGCGATAGTGAAGACGAGGAACGTCGCCCCCATGAGGATCGAAGCTTTGGCGTCGGCCATCTGGCTCAGCATCATGTTGATTTGCTGGGTGGTGCGCAACAGATGGATCGCGTGGTTCGAAAATCCCGTGGGCGACGGCATCGAGGGCGATGCTTTGACCGGTTCAGCCTGCGGTAAATGTTCGGCCATCATATCCCCCCGGACAGGCCGCCCCGCCCCTTGCGGCGCGGCGAAAACTTGACAAGCTGCATCATCCGCCGCTTTGCAGCCGTATTACCGGGTGATAGCCCCTCCGACAACCGACGCACAGAAAGCATAGCCGCCCATGACCCCCGCCGAAGTCGAAGATCGTATTCGCACCCTGATCGAACCCTTCAACAAAAAGGACGTCACGATCGAGAACGCGACCACCTTTGCTGGTGATCTCGAATTCGACAGCTTGACCGTGATGGATTTCGTCGCCGAGATCGAAGACGAATTCGACGTGATCATCTCGATGAACCAACAGGCCGAGATCGAAAACTGGGGCCAGCTCGTCGCGGCAGTCCACAAGTTGCAGGATAGCTGATAATGGCGACCGCTATGACCGAGACCCTGAGCGCCGCCGAACCTGTCGACCTGCTGTCGAAGTTCGATCCGATCATCCATACCCGTGAGACTTTGCTGGCCGCCGGGGTGGAAGATCCGTTCAATCTGGTGATGGAAGAGGTGCTCTCTCCCACCCGTGCGATCTGCAACGGGCGCGATACGATCCTGCTCGGCACCTACAACTACATGGGCATGACCTTTGACCCGGACGTGATTGCGGCGGGCAAGCAGGCGATGGAGGATTTCGGCGCGGGGACAACCGGCAGCCGCGTGCTCAACGGCACCTTCCGCGATCACCGCGATGTCGAGGCCGCCTTGCGCGAATTCTACGACATGGATCACGCCATGGTCTTCTCGACCGGGTACCAGGCCAATCTCGGGATTATCTCGACGCTGGCTGGCAAGGGCGACTACATCATCCTCGACATCGATAGCCACGCGTCGATCTGGGATGGCTGCGCGATGGGCAATGCCGAGGTCGTGCCGTTCAAGCACAATGATGTCGAAGCGCTGGAAAAGCGCCTCAAGCGGATCCCTGAAGGCGCGGGCAAGCTGGTGGTGCTCGAAGGCGTCTATTCGATGATGGGCGATGTCGCCCCGCTCAAGGAAATGGTCCGCGTCTGCAAGGAAAACGGCGCGATGGTGCTGGTCGATGAAGCGCATTCGATGGGCTTCATCGGTGAACATGGCCGCGGCGTCGCCGAGGAACAGGGCGTGCTCGACGACGTAGATTTCATCATCGGCACCTTCTCCAAGAGCGTGGGCACGGTCGGCGGCTTCTGCGTTTCCAACCACCCGAAGTTTGAAGTGCTACGACTGGTGTGCCGCCCTTACGTGTTCACCGCCGCGCTTCCGCCATCGGTGATGGCCAGCTCGGCCACCTCGATCCGCAAGCTGATGCACGGCGGCAACAAGCGCGCGCATCTGTGGGAGAACAGCCGCACGCTGCACGGCGGGCTGAAGGCACTTGGCTTCAAGCTCGGCACCGAAACCCCGCAAAGCGCGATCATCGCTGTGATCATGCCCGATCTCGAAAAAGGCGCAATGATGTGGGAGGCGCTGCTCAAGGAAGGCCTCTACGTCAACTTGGCCCGCCCCCCGGCGACCCCGGCAGGGATGACCCTGCTGCGCTGTTCGCTGTGTGCCGAGCATACCGCCGATCAGGTGCAGACCATCCTCGGCATGTTCGAACGCGCGGGCAAGGCGATCGGGATCATCTAACCTTTCTTGTTAACCATATTGGTTATTTCTCTTGACATCGTGACGCTCTCCGGTTAGGAAGGGGCATCATCGAGAAATAGCGATTCGCCCAGGCGGCGCTCCCCAGTGGAGTGCCGCCTGTTCGTTTTGGCGCCAGGAGAACCCGTCATGGCCAAGCCGCGAGGCAAGCACATCCTCATCCGTCCCGAGCTGCGGGAAGGAGAAACCAAAAGGGTCAATAACCACTGGCGGGTGCTGTTCCTCGATCACCTTGCCGAAAGCTCCAACGTCAGCGAATCCGCCGCCAAGGCCGGGATCAGCGTCAGCCGCGCCTACAAGGTTCGGCGCGAGGAACCCGCATTCGCCAACCTATGGCTCGCCGCTTTGTGGGAGGGCTACACCCATCTCGAAATGGAAGTGGTCCGCCGGTTGCGGCAGGGCGACCATTCCACGCTTGATGCGGGCCGCTATGACTTCGCCAACGCGATCCGCCTGCTCGCCGCGCACCGCGACACCGCCTCGCAGGCCATGGCCCAGCAACGCAATGTCAGCGCCGCCGAAGTACGCGCTTCGATTGATCGCAAGGTTGAGGAAATCCGTCTGCGGCTCAAACACGAGCGCGCCCGCGCGGATGGCGCGCGTTGAGCGCCGATCTCGAGTGGATGGACGAGGACGAGAAGGAAGCCGGCCCGCTCATCGCCAATGCCCTCGACCACAAGGAGAAGGCTGAATTCCAGTTCCACTGGCAGCTGCTCGCGCGCCGCGCGCAATGCGCACCGCAGGGCGATTGGCGCATTTGGATGATCATGGCGGGGCGCGGGTTCGGCAAGACCCGCGCCGGCGCCGAATGGGTGCGCCAGATTGCCGAAGCGGACCCGACCGCCCGGATCGCGCTGGTCGCCGCATCGCTCGCCGAGGCACGCGCAGTGATGGTGGAGGGCCAGTCCGGCCTGATGGCGGTCTGCCCGCCTGACCGAATGCCGCAATTCGAACCCTCGCTCCACCGCGTCCGGTTCGCCAATGGCGCGCAGGTCCAGCTATTCTCGGCCGCCGAGCCGGAAGGCCTGCGCGGCCCACAGCACAGTCACGCCTGGTGCGACGAGATCGGCAAGTGGCCGCTGGCGCATGAACGGGCAACCCGTTGCTGGGACAACCTGTTGATGGGCCTGCGGCTAGGGTCTGACCCGCGCATCATGGTCACCACCACGCCGCGTGCGGTGCCACTGCTGCAGCGATTGGTCAGACAGGAGCATTCGGGCGAAGTCGTGATCTCACGCGGTTCGACTTTGGCAAACGCAGCCAACCTGCCCGAGCGGTTCCTCACCGCGATCGCGAGCGAGTTTGGTGGGAGCAATCTCGCCCGACAGGAGATCGACGGCGAATTGCTGGAGGATGTCGAAGGCGCTCTGTGGACCCGGGCGATGCTCGAACAGGCCCGCGAACATGGCCCGGTTCCTGAAGCCGTGCGAATCGTCGTCGCGGTCGATCCCCCGGCGAGCGCGCATGGCGACGAGTGCGGGATTGTGGTCGCAGCCCTTGGTGATGACGGGATCGCGCGGGTGCTGGCCGATTGCTCGGTTAGCGGCGCGGCTCCGGCCGAATGGGCTGAGCGGGTGGCTTTCAGCGCGCGCGAATGGAACGCAGACCGGGTGGTGGCCGAAGCCAATCAGGGCGGCGCGATGGTCGAAAGCGTGCTGCGCGCCGCCGATCAGGCGTTGCCGGTCAAGCTGGTGCACGCCAGCCGCGGCAAGGTCGCTCGGGCCGAGCCGGTCGCGGCGCTCTATGCCGCCGGGCGGGTGCGACACGTGGGCGTGTTTGCACGGCTAGAGGACCAACTGTGCGGCTTGCTGGTAGGCGGCACCTACGCTGGCCCCGGCAACAGCCCTGACCGCGCCGATGCGGCCGTCTGGGCACTCACCGAATTGCTGCTGGGTCGCCAGCTTCGCCCCAGCGTGCGGCAGATCTAACCGAAGGAACTGCAATGGCTTTGCTCAACAATATCCTCTCCGCCTTCAAGGGCGGGGAGCGCACCCGCGTGCCGCTTGCGCATGGCGCCATGCAGGGCTGGCCGCCAGCGTTCGATCCCGGCCCGGGGCTGCGCGGCTTTGATTATACCAAGGGCATCACCGAGGGGTTTCTGACCAACCCCATTGCCCAGCGTTCGGTGCGGCTGCTGGCCGAAGGGGTCGGGCAGGCGCCGCTCCAATGCTCCGACTCGCGTTTGGCGGCTCTGGTGACGGCGACCAGCGCGGGCCAATCGCTGATCGAAACGCTCGCGGCCAACCTGCTGCTGCATGGCAATGGCTATGTGCAGATCCTCAAGGACGCGGCCGGTTTGCCGGTCGAACTGTTCGCGCTGCGCCCGGACCGGATCAAGGTGGTGCTCGATCACAATGGCTGGCCGTGCGGCTATGATTACACCGTCGGCGGCCACACCAGCCGCCTGCCGATTGAGGATGAGGCCGGGTGGCCCGGCCTGATTGCGATCCGCACGATGCACCCGCTCGACGATCACCGCGGGGCAGGCGCGCTTCAGGCGGCGTGGCAGGCGGTGCTGATCCACAATGCGGCGACCGTCTGGAACCGCGCACTGCTGGAGAATGCGGCGCGGCCTTCGGGCGCGCTGGTTCACGAAACGGGTGACGGCGCGGCGCTGACGCTCGAACAGTTCGACCGGTTGAAACGCGAGCTCGACGTTGCCTTTTCGGGCGCGGTCAATGCGGGCCGTCCGATGCTGCTCGACGGCGGGCTCAAGTGGCAGAGCATGGCGCTGACCCCTGCCGACATGGACTTTGCAACACTCAAGAGCGCGGCAGCGCGCGACATCGCGCTGGCGTTCGGGGTGCCGCCGATGCTGCTCGGCCTGCCGGGTGACAACACCTACGCCAATTACCGCGAGGCGAGCCGCGCGCTGTGGCGGCTGACCCTGTTGCCGCTCGCCGAAAAGCTGCTTGCAGCCCTGCGCGAAGGCCTCGCCCCGTGGTTTCCGGATGCCGAGCTGACGATCGATCTCGACCGGGTTCCCGCCCTGTCCGAAGACCGTGAGCGCCTGTGGTCGCAGGTCTCGGACGCCGATTTCCTGAGCCGGGCCGAAAAGCGCCAGATGCTGGGCCTGCCGCCTGAGGAGACTGCCGCATGAGCCGAGAAGACATCCTCGCCAGTCTGATGGCGCAGGCGCGCGAAGAAGGGGCCGAAGTGGTCACCTTGCGCGCCATCATTGAGGAAACCAGCGTGCTCGCCACTGACCGGGCGCTGGAACGGCTCGGCCTCGGCGATGCGGGCGCGGAGGGCGATCTCGTCGAACTGCGCGAACTGCTGAGGGCGTGGCGCGATGCCAAGACCAGCGCGTGGAAGGCTCTGGTCGACTGGATTGTCCGCGGCGCGCTGGCGCTGCTGCTGATCGGGATCGCAGTGCGGTTCGGCATGTGGGACCGGCTGTGAGCGCGCCCGCTCCGCTGCGCTTCGCCGGCTATGCCGCCCTGTTCGACATTGCCGATGCCGGGCGCGACACGATCCGGCGCGGCGCCTTTGCCCGCACGCTGGCGGCGCGTTCGGGGCCGCTGCCGCTTTTTTGGCAACACCGGCCAGATCAGCCGATCGGCGTGATCGAACAGGCTGCCGAGGATGCTCGCGGCCTGCGCGTCATCGCCCGGATCAACCGGCCCGATAGCCGCGCGGCGCATCTGCTGTCGGCAGGCCACGTCACCGGCCTCAGCTTCGGTTTCCGCACCCGCGCCGCGCGGCAATCGGCGGGCGGGCGCGAATTGCTGGAGATCGACCTGTTCGAGGTCAGCCTGGTCACCCATCCGCTCCAGCACGGCGCCCGCGTCCACCTCTTGCGCTGATACGGCCAGCCCATTCCGTTTCCACCGGCCGCCTCTGGGGCGGCCTTTTTTCTGCCCAACCGAAAGGCCACTGCCCCATGGAGAATACCCCCACTCCGATGACCGCCACCGACCCGCTCGACGCCAGCTTCGACCTTCTAGCGCGGCAGGATCAGGCCGAAGCCGATATCGCCGCCCTGCGCGGCGATGTTGACGAGGTGAAATCGCGGCTCGACAAGGTTGCCCGCGCAGCCAGCCGTCCGGCAATGGGCGGCAGCGCTCCGGCAAGCGATGCGCCCGAGGTGAAAAGCTTCGTCGATGGTTATCTGCGGCGCGGGCGCGAGACCGAGCTGAAGTCGATCAGCGGGGTCGTTCCGGCTGACGGCGGCTTTGCCGTGCCGCGCCAGATCGACGCACTGATCGCAGATGTCCTGACCAGCATCAGCCCGATCCGCGCTATCGCGCAGGTCGTTCAGACGGGGACGGCAGGCTATCGCAAGCTGGTCACCACCAGCGGCACGGCTTCAGGCTGGGTCAGCGAAGCGGCTACGCGGCCCGAGACCGGGACGCCCAAATTCGCGGAAATCGCCCCGCCGATGGGTGACCTCTACGCCAATCCGGCGGCCAGCCAGGCGATGCTCGACGATGCCGGGTTCGACATTGAAACCTGGCTCGCCAGCGAGATCGCGGTCGAGTTCGCGCGCGCCGAAGGCAGTGCCTTCGTCAAGGGCACCGGCACCAACCAGCCCGAAGGCTTCCTCACCGCCACCAAAGCCATCACCCCTGACGCCACGCGCGCCTTCGGCACGTTGCAATATGTCGGCTCGGGCAACGCCACCGGGCTCGGCACTGCGCCTGACACCAAGCTGATCGACCTGGTCCATATGCTCAAGGCCGGTTACCGACAGGGCGCAGTGTTCGTCATGAACTCGGCGACCTTGGCTGCGATCCGCAAGCTCAAGACGGTCGATGGCGCATTTCTTTGGCAGCCGGGTCTGGTCGAAGGCCAGCCCGACCGCCTGCTCGGCTACCCGGTGGTCGAGGCCGAGGATATGCCTGACGTCGCTGCCGGAACCTTCCCGATTGCCTTCGGTAACTTCCGCTCCGGCTATCTGATCTCGGAGCGCGGCGCCACGCAGGTGCTGCGCGATCCGTTCACCAACAAGCCCTTCGTGCACTTCTACGCGACGAAGCGGATCGGCGGGAAGGTGCTCGATTCGAACGCGATCAAGCTGCTGAAGATCGAGCTGTAGGCCCAGCGCCAGATCCCCTCCCCCGGCCGGTCGCGTGTCCCCTTCGCGCCCGCCAGGCTCTCGCGCCCGCATCGCCTCAGGCCGTTCCCCCGCCTGAAACCAGCGATGCGGGCGCATTCCTTGTGAATCACATTCTGGGAGACACCGCGATGCAGCGGACAATCGTGCAGCCCCCGATGCCCGGCGACGCCGCGCTGGCGGAGCTGAAGCACTGGCTCGGGATCAGCCGCCCCAACGAAGACGAAACACTTGCCCAACTGCTCGATGCCAGCTTCACCATCTGCGAAGGTTTCACCGGCAAGACGCCGCTCAGACAGACGGTCGAGGAAATCATTCCGCTGGCGGGGGGATGGCAGGAGCTGGTTTCCCGCCCGGTTCGCGAGGTGACCGGGGCGGCGCTGATCGCGGCGGATGGCACCCGCGAGGTCATCGCCGCGCTGACCGACGCGCTGGAATGGCGCATCTCAGGCTCGGCTTGCGTCCAGCTGCTGCGCCCGTTCGAGGGCCAAGGCCTGGCGCTGCAATTGGTGGTCGGGATTGCCGAGGACTGGAGCGGACTGCCCGCCCCGCTGCGGCATGGCATAATCCGGCTCGCCGCCCATCACTTTCGCCACCGCGATGGCACTGGCGAAACCAGCGCCAGCGGCGTTCCGCCTGCCAGCGTCACCGCCCTGTGGCGGCCGTGGCGCGACGTGCGGTTCGGATGATCCGCGCCTCCGCCCGCGCGGACAAACTGGTGCAGCGCCTGCGCGCCCGCGCCGCGCGGATCGCAGCAGGCCGTACGGCCAAGCGCCGCCCGCCAGAGCGCTCAGACTGGCATTCGGCCGCCGCGCTGTGGCCCGATCTGTTTGGAGACCCCCGCGATGGAAAATGACCTGCGCGCCGCGCTGATCGCCTGGCTCGCCGCCGATCCGGCCCTGGCAACGATCAACGCGATTGAGGAAGAGGCCCCGCTCTCCGTCACCCCGCCGTGGCTCGGCATTGCCGCCAGCGCCTCGACCGATTGGGGTACCAAGGACCGCGCAGGCCGCGAGATCCGCGTGGCGTTGGAGCTCGAAAGCTACACCGATCTGACGGCGGGCGATGCCGGTCTGCTCAGCGCGATTGAGCGGCGCGTGCTGGATCTGCCGCCGTTCCAGCCCGGCTTCGAACTCGCCTCAATCCGCTTCCTGCGCTCGCGCAGCGAGGCCCGCGCCGACAACCGCCGAGCCGCGCTGCTCGAATACCGTTTCCGCCTGTTCGCCCCGCTTTAGGAGTAAGCCATTATGCCCGCACAATCCGGCGCCGCCTTCCTGCTCAAGATCGCCGACGGAGCCTCGCCTCCGGCCTACCAGACCATCGCTGGCCTGCGTACGACGCAGATGTCGATCAATGGCGACACTGTGGTCGTCACCCACAAGCAATCGGGGGGCTGGCGCGACCTGCTGTCAGGCGCGGGCACCCGCTCGGTCTCGGTCAGCGCGGCGGGGATCTTTCTCGGCAGCACCGCCGAAGCCACCGTGCGCGCCCATGCGCTGGCCGGAACGCTCGACCAATACGAATTGTCGTTCGAAGACGGCGAGAAGTTGCGGGGCCGGTTTCTGGTGCAGCGGCTCGATTATGCCGGGGATTTCAATGGGGAGCGCAGCTACACGCTCCAGCTTGAAAGCTCCGGGCCGGTGGTGCCGGCATGACCGCCGCCGCCAATCCCTTGCGCGGCGAATGCGCGCTTGTCGTGGCCGGTGTGAGCTATGTGCTGCGCCCGAGCTTTGAAAACCTGGTGCTGGCCGAAGCCGAACTGGGCTCGCTGTTCGCGCTGGTGGAACGCGCGGCCGGCGGCGCGCTGACGCTGACCGAAATAACCGCGCTGCTGTGGCACTGCTTGCCGGGCGAGAACCGTCCCGAACGGATCGCGGTTGGCACGGCGGTGCTGGCGATGGGGATGGTGGGAGCTACCGCCCCGCTGCGGGCAGTACTCGGCCAAGTGCTTCAGGGCGAGGCATGACCGACAGTTTCGGTGGCGCTGCTGCTCGCTGGTGCGCGCTTGCTGCACGCTTGCTCGGATGGCGGCCCGCCGAATTCTGGAACGCCACCCCCGCCGAACTGGCGATGGCGCTCGCTGCCCCCGAAGACCCGACCACCCCTTCACCACCGAGCCGCGAGGCAATCGCCCGCATGATGGAGCGCGACACCGATGACTGACAATTTCGAAGAACTGGTGATCGACGTGCGCGCCAGCACCGATGGCTTTGCCAGCGACGTGGAAGCGATGCGCCGCACGCTCGATGGGTCGCTGCTGGACGGGTTCAGCCGTGCGGGCAATGTGCTGGAGCGGGGGCTGCTCGGCGCGCTGCGGCGCGGGAGCCTGGGGTTCGACGATCTGAAGCGCGTGGCCTTCAGCGCGCTCGCCGAGATCGCCGGATATGCGCTGCAATCGGGGATCGGCAATCTGTTTGGCGGCACTAGCGGCGGAGCCGGGGGTTTGGGCAATCTGCTCGGCCAATCGATCGGCGCGCTGTTCGGCCTGCCGGGCCGGGCGACCGGAGGGCCGGTGGCACCGGGGCGGGCCTATCTTATCGGAGAGCGCGGGCCGGAGGTATTCGTGCCCACTGCGGCCGGGCGGGTCGAGACCGGCATGGCCGCGCCGGGCCGCGATGTTCGCGTGGCGATCCAGGTGGCCGTTCCGCGCGGTCAGGCGGCACCAACCGCGATGCAGCGCTCCTCCCGCCAGATCGCAAGCGCCGTGCGCCGCGCGCTGCAACAGGCCTAAGAAAGGAGATTTCCGATGGCATTCTGGCTTACCCGCGAACGCCGCGCGCAGGAAAGCACCTTCATCCAGCGCTTCGATCCGCGCTTCTGGACTGTCAATTTCCCCCGGCCCGCGATGGCCTCGGTGGTGACGACCGGCCCGGATGCAATGCGGGTCGACCTCGAACTGCATCATGCGGGCGAGCTGGTCGGGCTGATTTGGGAGAGCGCGGACACGCTCGATCACCCGCTGCTCGCCTACCAGACCGACCGCGATTATTCGCGCACGACGCTGCGCTTTCGCTGGCAATCGGATGGCGTGATCGCGCTCGATCAACCCAATGGACCGACACTGACGATCGAGGGGCGCGATGCTGCGGGGCTGCCGCGCACGTGGTACATTCGGCTATGGAACTATGCCCAAGGCACACCGACTGACGCGCGGATCAGTCTGCCGTTTTCCGCGCTGGAAAGCGGTTACGGCCTGCCGGGCGAGCCGATTCACCCCGGCGATATCGACCGCATGTTCATCTCGCTGGTGGCACCCGGCTTCGTCTGGGGAAGCACCGCACCCCTGCCCGCGCGGTTTGGCGGTTCGGTCACTATGTCCGAAATCGCCGCCGACGGCGCGCGGGCCATGCTGGAACTGGGCGATGTGCTCGTTCCCCCGCACGGCGAACGCATGGCGACGGCTTACGACGATGCCTACAACCAGACCCCGGCACGGTTGCTGCGGACGGTGACCGGGCTCGGCTACCGCGACGATATTGTCCACTATGTCGGGATGAGCCACTTCATGCGGCTCGCGCGGCAGGCGGATGGCAGCCTGCTTGCGTCGGCTGATGGCGAGTTGTGCGAGCCTGCTGTGGTCTGGCACCGCAACCTGTTCGCGCTGGCGCAGGCAGGCGGCTTGGAGGTCATTGCTTCGCTCTCCTATGAGCTGTTCGACGCCTATTGTCCGGAAAGCTGGAAGCAACGCACCGCCAGCGGTGCCCCGGCGCTGACGGGGTGGGTGCCGCCTTCAACCTTGCTGTCGCCCGCCAATCCGCAGGCAATGGGCTGGCTGGCCGATGTGGCCGAGAGGTTTGTCGCCTTGCTTAGCCAAGGAGGCCTCCCAGTCCGCTTTCAGATCGGCGAGCCGTGGTGGTGGGTGACGCCCGCGCGGGAAATCTGCCTTTACGACGCCGCGGCCAAGGCTGCTTTCGGAGGCAATCCGCCGGTCATCGCCAACATCGCCGCGCCGCTCGATGCGGCGGCAACTTCGCTGCTAGATGCAGCAGGCGCGCTGCTCGCCCAATCGACCGCCGCGCTGACTGCTGCGGTGCGGGCTGCGGCGCAGGGGCCCTCCGAGGTTCTGCTGCTCGCCTTCACGCCGACGATCCTCGATCCTGCGACACCCGAGCTTTACCGGGCCAATCTCCCGACCGGATGGGCGGCCCCGGCTTTCAACCGGTTGCAGCTGGAAGATTACGACTGGCTCACCGCCGGAGCCGACGCGGCGCGGCGTGCGGCCTATGCCTTGGTCGATGCCCGGCTCGGCTATCCGCTCACCGATCAGGATTATCTCGCCGGTTTCGTGCTCAATCCCGCCGATGCGGAAGTGATGTGGGCGCGAATCGACAGCGGGCTGGGCGAGGCCGCCGCGCGCGGCATCACCCGGCGCTACGTCTGGGCGCTGCCGCAGGTCAATCGCGACGGCTACACCCGCCTCGCCCCTTCGCCGGAGCAAGCCATGGATCCCTTCGACAACGTCCTTTACCCCTTTCCGCTGGGGCGCAGCGCCTCGGTCGCGCCCGAGTTTTCGACCTCGATTGCGGTGACCGCCTCGGGGCATGAGCGGCGCAACTCGCTGTGGTCGGACGCCCGGCTGCATTTCGATGTCGGCCCCGGCATCCGCTCGGAAGGCGAATTGTCTGAATTGATCGCCTTCTTCCGCGCCCGCCGCGGTCCGGCGCGCGGGTTCCGGATCATGGACCCGTTCGACAATAGCTCGAACGGGATGACGGGTACGCCGACAAAGCTCGATCAATTGATCGGCATTGGCGATGGGGTGCGCGCCGATTTCCAGCTGGTGAAGTCCTATGGCGGCGCCGAGCCGCAGGTGCGCCCGATCACCCGTCCGCGCGCGGAAACACTGGTGGTGAGCATCGGCGGCGCGGCCAGCACCGCCTGGACGCTGGGCGAGAAGGGCACCTTGCGCTTCCTCACCGCTCCGCCTCCGAGGGCCGAAATCCGCGCCGGCTTCCGATTCGATGTGCCGGTGCGGTTCGCCGAAGACCGGCTCGATGTTGCAGCGGTAGACTTCGCCGCCGGGGAAGCGCCCTCCGTGCCGCTGATCGAGATCCGGGAGTCCGCCTGATGCGCGTGTTCTTTGACCGCGAGCTCGACACAGTGGCGACCTTCTGGCGCATCTATCGCCGCGACGGGGCGGCGCTCGCCTTCACCAGCCATGACCGCGACCTTAGCTTCGGCGGCATCCGACATCTTGCCACCCCCGGCATGATCCCGGCCGCGATCCGCCTGACCTCCGAACTCGCCAATGACAGCGCCGAGGTGCAGGGCGTGCTCAACCACGATTCAATCCGCGCGGACGAATTGGCCGCCGGGCTGTTCGATGAAGCCGCGATCGCCATCGGTGCGGTCGACTGGATCAGCCTCGATCACCACACGCTTTACACCGGGCAGATCGGGCGGATCGAGGACGACAGCACGCAGTTTTCAGCTGAACTGCGTTCCACCAAGAGCCTGCTCGAACAAGATCTCGTGCCTCGCACCAGCCCCACGTGCCGGGCCGAGTTCTGCGGGCGCGGGTGCGGGCTTTCGGCGGTGCGGTTTACTGCGGTGGTGCCACTTGCCGCGATTGATCTTGAAGCCAACCGCGTGCGGTTTGCAGGCCTTGATGGCGAGGCGCATGTCGATGGCCGGCTGCGCTTCATGGCCGGGCCGCAGACCGGGGTGGCCTTCGGGGTCATTGATGCCGAGGGGGACTGGCTGGTGCTCGACAGGCCACTGGTGGCTGGCACCCCGCTTCGCTCACGGGCAGAATTGCGCGAGGGCTGCGACCATACCATCGCCACCTGCGCCGCGCGGTTCGGAAATGCGGCTAACTTCCGTGGCGAGCCGTTCCTGCCGGGCAATGATCTGCTCGCCCGCTACGGTCAGCCATGACCGCGCCCGGCGAAGCGCTGGCCGAGGCTGCGCGGGCTTTGATTGGCTGTCCGTTCCGGCTCCACGGCCGCGATCCGGCGACCGGGCTCGATTGCGTCGGACTGGTCTCGGCCGCGCTCGCGACAAGCGGTGTGCGCACCGCGGTTCCGACCGGCTATGGCCTGCGCAATCTCGATATCGCCCACTGGTTGCCGCTCGCGCAGCAGTCGGGACTGGTGCCCGCACCCGGCGCCATTTGCGCAGGCGAGGTGCTGCTGATCGCGCTCGCGCATTGCCAGCACCATCTCGTGATCGCCGCAGACGCAGTGACTGTCATCCATGCCCACGCCGGGCTGCGGCGCGTGGTGCTCCAGCCGCTCGATCCCGCCTGGCAGGTTCATGCCAAGTGGCGGTTCGCACCTCAGAGGGAAGGCTAGGTCATGGCGACGATAGTTCTGACAGCGCTGGGCACGGCGATTGGCGGCCCGATCGGCGCATCCTTCGGCGCGTTGATCGGCCAGCAGATCGATTCGCGTATCTTTGCCCCCGGTGGGCGCGAGGGACCACGCCTGCGCGATCTCGCGATCAGTACCTCGAGCTATGGCCAGCCGATCCCGCGTCAGTTCGGACGGATGCGGGTGCCCGGGACGGTGATCTGGTCGACGGATCTGGTCGAAAGCAAGCGCAAGGAGAAGGGCCGCAAGGGCCAGCCTTCGATCACGGTCTATGCTTACACCGCATCTTTTGCCGTGGCGCTGTCGAGCACGCCAATTGACCGGCTCGGGCGGATTTGGGCCGATGGCAACCTGCTGCGCGGCGCGCAGGATGACCTCAAGGTCGGCGGAACTTTGCGCGTCTATCGCGGCTTCGGCGATGATCCGGTCGACCCGCTGATCGCCGCAGCCAAGGGCCCTGCCGCACCTGCTTTCCGTGACTGCGCCTATGTCGTGTTCGAGAACCTCGAACTGGGCGATTACGGCAACCGCATCCCCGCGCTCAGCTTCGAAATCTTTGCCGATGGCGGGGATGAGAGCGTGTCGCTAGCGCAACTGGTGCCGGGTGCGGCAGCCCCCGCCATCCGCGCGCCATTGGCCCATGCACGCGGGTTTGCCGATGAGGGCGGGCCGCTGGCATCGACGCTTGCGGCGATTGATCAGGTGATCCCGCTGGTCTGCATGTCAGGCAGTGAAGGCCTCACCATCGCCGTTCGCGACTCGGCTGCGGCGGGCATCATGACCCTGCCCGGCCAACTCGCGACAGATGACCGACAGCAAGACGAAACATCGCACAAACAGCGCGCTGGCGTGCCCGCACGCTCCCCTGCTGCCCTGCGATATTACGACGAGGATCGCGACTATCAGACCGGGGTGCAGCGCGCATCCGGTGCCCGCCAAGCGGGCCGCGAGCTGATGATCGACCTGCCCGCAACCATGACCGCCAGCGGCGCGCGCAGCCTCGCCAATGACAGCGCCAATCGCGCGCGGTGGCAGCACGAGACCGTTAGCTGGCGAATCGGTGAGCTCGATCCGCGGCTCACGCCCGGCCGCATCGTCCGTCTGCCGGACATGCCCGGCCATTGGCTGCTGCGCAGCTGGGAATGGCTGGATCGCGGAATCGCGCTCGAGCTGGAGCGACTCGCCCCCGCAGGCGGTACCGCGCGCCAGAGCGACCCGGGGGAGAGCTTGTCGCCCACCGATCTCGTCATTCCGCCGACCCAGCTTGCAGCCTTTGAAGTCCCACCCGATGCCAGCAGCAACCCGGCCAATCCGCTGATCTTTGCAGCGGCTTCTGGCGCGAACAGTGCTTGGCGGGGGGCGGCCCTGTTCGCCGTTCAGGGGACCGCGCTGGTCGATCTCGGCACCACGGGAGCGCAGCGCGCGGTAATGGGAGCGCTTGGTCAGCCGCTCGAGCCTTCCTCGGCGCTCTTATTCGAACCGGCAGAGACTGCGGTGATCGATCTGGTCGCAGGTGATCTCGATCTGGCGGACACCGACCTTGCGGGCCTTGCCGCCGGTGCCAACCGCGTGCTGATCGGCGGTGAGCTGGTGCAGTTCCTACGCGCCGAGCCTGTAAGCGAAGGTCGCTGGCGGCTGGCCGGGCTGTTGCGCGGACGGGGCGGCACCGAGCCGGAGGCTGCCCGGGGCCACCCAGCACAATCACAGGTGGTCGTCATCGACGACAATCTGGTCCCGCTTGATCCGCAATTGGTCCCGCCCCTTGTGACCTCGCGAATCGCCGCGATCGGGACGGGCGATCCAGAAACCATCATCGCCCCGCTCGCCAATCCAGGCCTCTCGCGCCGACCGCCATGCCCCGTCCATCCGCGTGTGCGCATCGAAGCCGATCAGGCCAGCCTGTTTAGCTGGACCCGGCGCGGGCGAGGACAATGGCGGTGGGAGGACAGCGTGGAAGCTCCGCTGGTCGAGGAGCGTGAGGCCTATCTCGTCGGCTATGGCCCGGTCGATGCTCCGCATGCCGCCTGGCAACGCGATGCCGCCTGGCTGCGCCTGACTTTAACGGAGCGGACGGCGCTGATTGCCGCACACGGTCCGGCTCCAATGTGGGTCAGGCAGGTCGGCACCTTTGACCATTCGCTGCCGCTGCTGCTCGCTTCATTGTCCTGAACACCGGGAGATTTGCATGTCCGATCCGATCGCCTTTGCCAGCATCACGCCGACCATCGGCCTGCCACTTTTGATCCCGGGTCAGGCCCAGAAGGAGTTTTTCGTCAATCAGGCCCTCTGCCTGCTCGACGCCTTGCACACGCGCTCTGTCACGGCCTCTCAGCCCGCTCCACCGCAGAGCCCGAGTGGGGGCGACTGCTTCCGGATCACCGCGCCAGCGGCAGGCGCGTGGGCCGGGCACGAGGGCAAGCTTGCGATATGGATCGGCGGGATTTGGCACTTTGTCGCGCCGCGCGAAGGGATGCAGGTGTTCGACCTGACGGCGGGCCACTCCATCGTCTACCGGTCGGAGTGGGAAAGCGCCGCTGCCCCTGCCGGTCCTGCCGGCGGAACCATCATCGACACCCAAGCGCGCGCAGCGATCACATCCCTGATACAGGCTTTGCTGGCAGTGGGCATACTGGCGACTGAAGGGCCTTAGACTCAGAGAATGGCAGAATCTGGCCTGTTTTGTGATTGCATTTTTTTCCACAGGCATGTCTTCGCGACATTCTTGCAACACCATTAGGCCATTGATTGCTTGCCTCATGCAAGGGGAAAAGATAGAGACGGCCGGTGCCTCAAGTCCAATACAAAGGGGAATTTTAGAATGCGCAAACTCGTCATTGGGATGGCGATGGCTTCGACCGCGCTGACCACACCTGCCATGGCCCGTGAAGGCCAGTGGTACATTCAGGGTGATGGCGGCGTGATGCTCGTCGAAGACCAGAGCCTCGATGTTAACGGTGTCGCCGACAACGCGGTTGCCAACTATGACACGGGTTACGATTTCGGCGGTATCGTCGGCCATGACTTCGGTGCGTTCCGGCTCGAAGCTGAAGCCAGCTATCGCGCTGCTGACCTGAGTGATGTGCAGGCCGGCAATCAGGGTCTCGTGGTTGTCCCGCAGACCGGCGCTTCCAGCACCTTCACTGGCACTCGTATCGCGGCCGGCGAAGTCAACGCGCTCAGCTTCATGTTGAACGGCCTGTTCGACTTCGGCTCCGATGACGGCATTCAGGCCTTCGCCGGCGGTGGTGTCGGCGTTGCCCGCGTCGACATGGACGGCCGCGTCAATCAGCGCGGCCCGGGCGTGTGGAACGACTCGGACACTGGCTTTGCGTGGCAGCTGCTCGCGGGCGTTCGCGCTCCCCTGAGCGATTCGTGGGACGTCGGTCTGAAGTATCGCTACTTCAACGTTCCTGACGTCGGTCTCGTCGACCCGATCGGCCGTTCGCTGGAGACCAAGCTGAGCAGCCATTCGATCCTGGGCTCGATCACCTACAACTTCGGTGGCGAAGCTCCGCCGCCGCCGCCGCCGGTTGTGGCTCCGCCGCCCCCGCCGCCTCCCCCGCCCCCGCCGCCCCCGCCGCCCCCGCCGCCGCCCAAGGCAGCATGCAACACGGGTCCGTATGTGGTGTTCTTCGACTTCGATAAGTCGGACATCACTCCGCAGGCTGCGAGCATCCTTAACAGCGCCGTCACCGCTTACGCGAACTGCGGCACTGCAAGCGTGATGCTGGCCGGTCACACCGACCGTGCCGGTACGCCCAAGTACAACGTGGCTCTGGCCGAACGTCGTAACGCTGCTGTCAGCTCGTACCTGAGCGGTCGCGGTGTCCCGGCCGCTCGCATCACTGGCGAAGCCTTTGGTGAAACCAAGCCGCGGGTGCCAACCGCCGACGGTGTGCGTGAAGCGCAGAACCGCCGCGTGGAAGTGACCTACGGTCCGGGTTCGGGCATGTAATTCACTGTTCCCAAGGAACATGAAGAGGGGCCGGAGCAATCCGGCCCCTTTTTTGTTGTGCGTCGCTCAAGCGAGGGGTTGCAGGAGGCCAAGGCTTTCCGCACGCTCGCCAATTGGAGCAGCCCTCGGATGGGGTGCAGTACTGCTATTCGGTGAGAGCGCTAGGCATGGGTGAACGTCGCAAGGCCGCGCCGGACTTGGCAGTGAGCCATCGAACCAAGCAGACGATGATTCGCCATGCCCACGGTTCAGACTGAGCGTGCCGTCATTGTTACCGGGTGCGGAGTCCGCAGGGTCGGCCCGCCCACTTCCTTGAATTATTCGCCAGCAGCTGCCCGCGCCCGCTCCGCAATAGTGGCCTCGGCCTTTGGCAGGGTGCGATAGGCGTAGATCAGCAGCGCCAGCGATATCGGCGCCACCCCGATCAGCGACAGGACGCCGATCCGCATGCTCCCACTCAGCTCGGAAATCTGCCCGACCATATAGGGGCCGAGCCCAAGGCCGACCAAGGTTGTCGCTAGGAAGAACGAGGCCGTAGCGGTTCCCCGCATCCGCGGCAAAACTAGATCCTGCGTCGTTGCAGCGGCGGCCCCGAGCGCGGTTGCCGCGAACATCCCCGCGAGGAAGTTCATCAGGTAGAACAGGGCGGGGATTTCGGTGGTGAAACCGATCCAGATCGGAATGACCGGCGCGACAATGCCGAACATGATGACGAGAATCCGCCCCGACGGATTGCGCGAACGCAGCCAATCCGACAGGCGCCCACCGAGAATCACCCCCAGAAAGCCCGATACCGCACCGCTGCCCCCCAGAACAAAGGCCAGTTCGTCCTTGGGTAATTTGAGCACGGTCTCGGCATAGGGCGCTGACCAGAACGCCAGCGCATAGGCACCAAGCGAAACGAGCCCGTAGCCCAGCGCCGTGCAGATGAAAGCCGGCGTGCCCCAGATCAGGCTGAAGGTCGCCGGATCGTGCCGGCGCAGTGTCGATGCCCATGAGAACACAGCATAGTAGCCGAAGGCGATCGACGACCATTGCGGGAGATTGCCAGTCAGCTCGATCATGATCAGCGCGAAGCCGGTCATCGCGGCCGCCATCGCGAGGTTGACGACTGCCGCCATCGGGCCGCGGCGCATCGCGTGGTAAAGAGTGAACGGGGGCAACAGCATCGATAGGTCGACGAAGAAATCGGCCAGCGGATGACGACCGCCCACAGTCTCGGCAGCCGGCCGCGCCGGTTCACGCAGCGAAGCAACCCAGATCGCAAGCAGGATGCCCGGAATCCCAACGGCGAGGAAAGCAGCCTGCCAGCCCACCAGCCCGGCCATCCCACCGCCCGGATAGGCCGCGTCCCACACCTTCGAGATCTTCGCACCGATTAGGAGCGACACCCCGCCGCCGAGATAGAGACCCGAGGAATAGATCGCCAAGGCCGTCGCGCGCTTTCGCGCCGGGAAATAATCCGAAATCAATGAATAGGCCGTCGGGCTGGCCGTCGCCTCGCCCACGCCCACGCCCATGCGCGCCAGTGACAGGGTCAGATAATTGCGCGCAAAGCCGGACAGCGCCGTCATCGCCGACCACAGCAACAGGCCGATGGTCAGCAGTCGCACCCGGTGCCAGCGGTCCGCCAAACGGCCAAGCGGGACACCGAACAGCGCATAGAACACCGCAAAAGCCGCACCGCCGAGAAAGCCGAGCTGGCCGTCGGTCAGCTGAAGATCGCGCTTGATGTCGACCGCCAGGATCGAGAGGATCTGCCGATCGATGAAGTTGAGGATATAGACCACAACCAGCACCCCGAGCACATACCAGCTATAGGCGGGGACGGAATCCACGCTGCGGCTCTCGGCCGCTTCGGCTTTATCGCTCAATGCTGATCCCCTATCCCGGATGCTCTGCTTATCGACCGGCGCAAGGGGCCGGTCAGGCCTTATAGCGCGTGCTATCGACAATCCCCGCCTCGGCAAAACCCTTTTTCCTGAGGCGGCACGAATCGCACAATCCGCAGGCGAGCCCCTCGGGCGTCGGATCGTAACAGGACCAGCTCCAGGCAGGATCGAGGCCCAGCCGCGCGCATTCGTGGGCGATATCGGCTTTGGTCATGTGCTGGAGTGGGGCGTGGATGGTGAAGGACGCGCCCTCCGCCCCCGCCTTGGTGCCGAGCCGCGCGGTTTCAGCAAAGCTGGCGATGAATTCCGGGCGGCAATCAGGATAGCCCGAATAGTCAAGCGCATTGACCCCGATGAAGACGTCACGCGCGCCCGCTGCTTCAGCACAGGCGGTGGTGAGCGCAAGAAACACGAGATTGCGCGCCGGGACGTAGGTGACCGGAATGTCGTCCCCCACTCCGCCCTTGGGCACATCAATTGCATCGGTCAGTGCTGATCCGCCAAACGCCCGCAGGTCGAGCGCGATTGGGGTGTGGCGGATAAGTCCCAACTGGTTGGCGATGCGCGCGGCGGATTCCAGCTCGAGCCGGTGACGCTGGCCGTAATCGACCGTCAGCGCATGGACCGCAAAGCCAGCTTCCTGCGCCAGCGCCGCCGTCACCATCGAATCCAGCCCGCCGGACAGCAGCACGACCGCCAGCGGCTGCGTGCGCGTATGTTCAGAACCGCTCATCCCGCGCAACTAACACGCACGCGCACAAAGGCAATCGCGGCGGGTTTCAGCAATCGCCGGTGCGGCGCGCTTCAGCGGTCAGTTGGAACGGCATACCATTATGGATGCCTTGGCTTTCCAGCTGCACCAACGCGCCCGTCTCACGGCGGATGCTGGTGCGGCCATAGCCATTGCCCGGGCAGGTATACTGCACCGTGACGCGCGCGGCGCCATCTTCGACCACGAACTGGCTGCACCCGCTTTCCCGGTGCATCAGCTGAATCAGCTCGGCGCCTGACTTGACGCAAATCTTGCGATCCCGCGCCACCCCGCGCTGCTTGATGGTCCACTCGCCCTTGGTCAGCGTGCCGAGCATCGCAAGGCCATTGCCCTGCGCCACGACCGGCACGGCAAACCACAGTGCCGCCCCGGCTGCAATCGCCCCCAGAGCAAGTACGCGCATTATGCTGTCGGTTCGATAGGTCATGCCTGTCCTCATGGCAGCTTCCTGCCTCGTCCAATTGCACATTTTGGCCGAAATACGCCTGATGTGGTGGTTTTTTCGACGAAACGTCAGATCGATAGCGCGAAGGTGCGCGAACAGAAGGCGCAGTCGACCGCGATGAGGCCGTCGGTGCCGCGCATTTCTTCCTGTTCATCGGCCGGGAAACGCGCGATGATCGTCTCGTAATGCGCCGCACTGCACCGGCATCCGCGCGAAAGCGCCGCGCCGGGCACAACCCGTACCTCGTCTTCCTCATGGAACAACCGCCACGCGATGGCTTCCAGCGAAAGCGTGCGGTCGAGCAGTTCGTCATGGCTGATCGAACCGGCCATCACCGCGACATGTTCCCAATCGGGATGGTCGAGGCGGACATGCAGCCGTTCGCGCCCCTCCTCGCCATCGGCCAGATGCTGGATTAGCAGCCCTGCGGCCATCCGCCCGCCTGCACCGGCGCGGCTGGCGACGCGAATCAGCGTCGGGATCTGTTCGGACTGGCTGAAATAGCTCTCGCACGCTTCGGCCAAGCTATCGCCTTCAAGCGGCACGATCCCCTGATAGCGCTTATTGCCCTCGGCTTCGAATGTGATCGCGAGATAGCCTTCGCCGAACAGCGTCTGGAGCGCGGGATTGGACCCCAGCTTTGCCAGCCGCTCGGGATCGAAATCCGCATAGCCGCGCACCGCGCCGTCGCGATAATCGACCACCAGCAGTTTCACGATCCCGCCCTGCGTCTGCGCCTGCATGGTCAGCTGCGCGGCATCACCCTTCAGCAGCCCGCCCATCAGCGTGCCCAGCACCAGTGCTTCGCCCAGCAGGTGCGTAATGGGCGCGGGGTAATCATGCGCCGAGAGCACTTGCTCCAGCACGCTGTCCATCCGCACGATGCGCCCGCGCGCGCTGCGGCCCGGCAGGGTGAAGCCCATCAGGGTGTCGGCGAAGGTCTCGGTCATGTCGGTCGTATCAGTCATGCCGGGCCATATGGGGATCGATCGCGCCGGGCGAAAGACCCCCGCTCACGCACCCTAGCTGCCGAGCAGTCCGAAACTCCACAACAGCACCGATTTCTGCGCGTGGATGCGATTTTCGGCCTCGTCGAACACCACCGATTGCGGGCCTTCGAATACCTCTTCGCTGACTTCCTCGTCCACGTGGGCGGGCAGGCAGTGAAGGAACACCGAATCGGGCTTGGCCTGCGCCATCAGCGCGGCGTTCACCTGATAGGGGGCCATCGCCGCCAGCTTGTTGTGGACGTGCTCCTGTCCCATCGAAATCCAGGTATCGGTGACGATCACATCCGCCCCGCGCGCAGCGGCGGCGGCGTCCTGCGTCAGAGTTACGGTCGCTCCGCCCGCACGCGCCAATTCGACGAAGGCCAGATCAGGTTCATACCCTGCCGGCGTCGCTACGCGGACGTTGAACTTCATCAGCCCGGCGGCCTCAAGGATCGAGTGCAGCACGTTGTTGCCATCGCCGAACCACGCGACCTCGAGCCCCGGCAGCGACTTGCCATGCTCGATCACGGTGAGCAGATCGGCCATGATCTGACAGGGGTGCGACATATCGGTCAGCCCGTTGATCACTGGCACCGTGGCATGGCGCGCCATTTCCTCGATCTTGGCGTGATCATCGGTGCGCAGCATGATGCCATCGACCATCCGGCTGAGCACGCGGGCGGTATCGGCGATGCTCTCCCCCCGCCCAAGCTGGCTTGAGGCCGAATCGAGCAGCAGTACGCTCCCGCCCAGCTGGCGCATCGCGATATCGAAGCTGACGCGGGTGCGGGTCGAGTTCTTCTCGAACACCAGCGCCAGCACGCGGCCCTTGAGCGGCGCATCGGCATCGGGCGCGCCCTTGGGCAGGCCGATGCGTGCAGCCTTACGATCAATCGCATCATTGATCATCGCCGCGATATCATCGCCGCCCGCATCCCCGAGATTGAGGAAGTGGCGATAGGCCCCCGATGCAGCGGTCATGCCGGTTCAGGCACCTTGAAGCTTGCCGCGCCCGCCGACAGCTTGTCGAAGAACTCGTCGATCTCGGCATCGCCGATCACCAGCGGCGGGATGACGCGGATGGTGTTGTCGCCCGCCGCCACGGTCAGCAGCTGGTGATGATCGCGCAGGTGGACGTAGAACGGGCGGCTCTCCATCTTCATCTTGAGGCCCAGCATCAGGCCCTTGCCGCGCACCAGTTCGAACAGCTCGGGATAATTGCCGATGAACTGTTCAAGCCGCGACCGCAGCCGCTCGCCCTTTTCAGTCACTGACGCGAGGAACTCCTCGTTCGCCACGGCGTCCATCACTGCCATCCCGGCGGCCATGGCGAGCGGGTTGCCGCCATAAGTCGATCCGTGGGTGCCGAAGGTCATGCCGCGCGCCGCGTGCTCGGTGGCGATGCAGGCGCCGAGCGGGAAGCCGCCGCCGATGCCCTTGGCGGTCGCCATGATGTCGGGCGTGATGCCGTAATGCTCGTAGGCATAGAGCTTGCCCGTCCGCGCGACGCCGCACTGCACTTCGTCAAGGATCAGCATCAGACCGTGCTCGTCACACAGTGCGCGCAGGCCCTCCATGAACTCCTGCGAGGCGGGGCGGATGCCGCCTTCGCCCTGAATCGGCTCGACCAGAATGCCCGCAGTGTGCGGCCCGATCAGCGCCTTGGCCGCTTCCAGATCATCGAACGGCGCATACTTGAACCCTTCCAGCAGCGGCGCAAAGCCGTGATGCATCTTGGTCTGGTTCGACGCAGAGATGGTCGCCATCGTGCGGCCGTGGAAGGCGTTGTGGAAGGTGATGATCTCGAACCGGCTGGCATCGCCGTCATCACCGGCGTTCTGGTGATAGGCGCGCGCGGCCTTGATCGCGCATTCGACCGCCTCGGCACCCGAATTGGTGAAGAACACCGTGTCGCCAAAGGTCGTGTCGACCAGCATCTGCGCCAGCTTCTCACCCTGCGGGCTGCCATAGAGGTTCGACACGTGCATCAGCGTTGCCGCCTGCTGCTGGATCGCGCTGATCAGCCCTTCATGCGAATGGCCAAGCAGGTTCACCGCGATGCCGCTGGCAAAATCGAGATAGCGGGTGCCGTCCTCGTCGATGAGATGGCAGTGCTCGCCGCGCACCGGCCGGACACCGCAACGCGGATAGACGGGCATGAGCGGGGTAATCGACATGGGCTTTGTCCTGAATTGTGAGAATCGGGGGGACTTGAAACGCAAATGGCGGCCCTGAACCAGAGCCGCCATCTACAATCCGGTAATCTTCCGCTGACCCTGCGTCAAACCGCGGGGGGCGGTTTCGGCCGAGGTCAGCCTTCGATCGGTGCCAGATTGACGGCGGAGTATTTTCCGCGTCGATCGACTTCGAGATCGAATTCGTAGCGTTCGCCTTCGTTCAAGGCCGAAAGCCCCGAACGCTCGACGGCGCTGATGTGGACAAAAGCATCGGGCTGTCCGTCATCACGGACGAGGAAGCCGAAGCCCTTCATCGCGTTGAAGAACTTGACCGTGCCCTTGGCGCGCTCACCCGTCAGCTCGCGCGTCGGAGCAGCGGGCTTTGCCGCCACTGCGATCACATCGCCGACAACCTGCAAATCCTGCGCCGACACCTTGCCGCCACGATCCACGAGATTGTACTGGAGTTCCTGACCTTCAGCGAGACCTTCAAGACCAGCACGCTCGACTGCGCTGATGTGAACGAACACATCTTCGCCGCCGCCGTCTTGCTGAATGAAGCCGAAGCCCTTCTGCGTGTTGAAGAACTTCACGGTTCCCTTGCCGGTGCCAACGATCTGGGCAGGCATGCGCGGAGCGCCGCTGAACCCACCGCCGCCGCCGCCGCCGGGACCACGCGGGCCGCCGCTGAAGCCGCCACCGCCGCTGCGCGGGGCACCGCCGCCGCCGCCGCCACCGTAGCGATCACCGCCGCCGCCACCGCCAAACCGGTCGCCACCGCCACCGAAGCGATCGCCGCCGCCGCCGAATTCACGCGGAGGCGAGAAACCATCATTCCCACCGCCAAACGGATCGAAGCCATCTTCGCCGAAACCGTCGCGCTTATCGCGTCCGCGCCGGCGTCCCCTATCGTAACCCATAGATCAGTACGTACCTTAGCCACACTGCCCGGCCTCAATCGCGCCGATGTCGTGGACAGTGAGCCGCACCGGAGCCAGACGCGCCGAGCTTGTGGTCCGGCGCGCACGTGTGAAACTCATAGCGCACAAAAGCTTGCTTTGCGAACGATTTTACCGGGGGGGCCGTCCGCCATGCCACCGCCACGCGGCGGTGCTTGTGCGCTGCATTCGCTTTGGGCATGAAAGGCGGCAACAACACTGGACCAGGCACTGGGGAAAGCAGGACTTATCATGAGCGATTTTCGCCAACTGACCGAAAATGTGTTGGTGAGCCCGCAACTTGCGCTGGAGGATATCGCGGCGGCGGCGGCGCTGGGCGTGGCCCTGATCGTCAATAATCGCCCCGATGGCGAGGAACCTTCGGCACCGCAAGGGGACGAAATCGCGGCGGCAGCAGCGGCGGCGGGAATGAATTACGTCGCCATCCCGATCGGCCACGCCGGCTTTAGCGAACCGCAGGTCAACGCCATGATCGACGCGCTGGAACAGGCCGAGGGCCCGATTCTCGCCTATTGCCGTTCGGGCACCCGATCGACCTTGTTGTGGGCGCTGGCCGCCGCCAAGCAGGGCGTCGAGCCGGATGACATTGCCCGCACAGCGGCGCGGGCAGGCTATGACGTCAGCCCGATTCGCGCGATGATCGACATGCTCGCCGCGCGCTGAGGCGCCCGACATGAGCGTGCCGCCATTGCTGGTCCAGACCATGGGGTCGCTGGTCGCTATCCTTTCGCTGGCGGGCTTGGCGTGGTGGCTGAAGCTGGGCGGTTCGCCGAAGCTCGCCAGTGATGATGATGTGCGGCGCGCGGCTGGCGAAGTGGAGGACGGGTTCGATCCCATCGCCATCGCCCGCGACACTGAGGGCGGAGCGGCGATCGCCCGCGACGCGCAGGGGCGAGTCATGGTAATCAAACGGCACGGCAACCGCTTTGCCGGGCGGGTGCTCGATGCCAACGCGAATGCGACGCTCAACATTGATCTGGGCGAGACTGTATTGGTGGTGCGGACCGGTCAGACCTTGTTCGGCGATATCTACCTTGCGGTTGACGATCCGAAGGCTTGGGTCGCAACCATCAATGGGGTAAGCAGGCCGCAGGATGCCTGAATTCAACCCCACCCAATACGCCGTGCCGCTGTTCGTGGTGGCGGTGCTGGCCGAGATGATCTGGGCCAAACTGCGCGCGCCAGAAGCCTATGAGCCGAAGGACACGCTGGTCAGTCTGTCGTTTGGTCTGGGCTCGACCGTTGCAGGGGCGCTCTTGGGCGGCTTCGCCATCACCTTGATGCTGCTTGCCTATGATTGGCGGGTGGTGGATTTCGGACCGGAGTGGTGGACGGTATGGTGGGCGTGGCCGCTGTGCTTCGTGCTCGATGATTTTGCTTATTACTGGTCGCACCGCGCTGGGCACCGCATCCGCTGGATGTGGGCAGCGCATGTGAACCACCATTCTTCGCAGCATTACAACCTGTCGACCGCGCTGCGCCAGACTTGGACCGGCAACCTCACGATCGGCATCCTGTTCACGCTTCCGGTGGTGCTTATGGGCTTTCATCCCGTGATGATCGCGATATGCGGCGGGTTTAATCTCATCTACCAGTTCTGGATCCACACCGAGGCGATCAAGCGTATGCCGCGCTGGTTCGAAGCGGTGATGAACACCCCCAGCCATCACCGCGTCCACCATGCGACCAACCCGCGCTATCTCGACACGAATTACGCGGGCGTCTTCATTGTCTGGGACAAGCTGTTCGGCACCTTCACCCCCGAGATCGACGACGAGCCAATCCGCTATGGCATCGTCAAGCAATTGGGTAGTTTCAATCTGTTGTGGTCGGTATTCCACGAATGGATGGGGATGATCGCCGACATCTGGCATGCGCCATGGAAGCATAAGCTCAGCTATCTGCTGCGCGAGCCCGGCTGGAGCCATGACGGCAGCCGCGAAACATCCGACATGATCAAGGCAAAGTGGCAGGTCCGCACAGGCATCGAGGTTGCGCCCGCTGCAATTTCAGTGGCGGATCGAAACCCGATTGCAGGCAGCCAAGAAGCTGCCTAATCTCCCCCGCCAAAGGGAGAGATCATGGAAAGTTTCGACTACATCGTCATCGGCGGTGGCAGTGCCGGTAGCGCTGTCGCAGGGCGGCTCGCAGTGGATGGCACGCGCCGGGTGTGCCTGCTGGAAGCGGGCGGGCGCAACGACAATGTCTGGATCAAGACGCCGGGCTTCATGCCCTTCATCCCGGAGAAGTCGAATTACCGCTACGAAACCGTTCCGCAAAAGGGCCTGAACGGACGCACCGGATACCAGCCACGCGGACGCGGGCTCGGCGGCTCCTCGGCAATCAACGCGATGGTCTATATCCGCGGCAACCGCTGGGATTACGACAACTGGGCTGCGATGGGCTGCACCGGCTGGGCCTATGACGACGTGCTCCCCTACTTCAAGCGCGCCGAGGCGAACGAGCGCGGGGGCGACGATTTCCACGGCGCAGGCGGGCCCTTGTTCGTGTCCGATCAAACTGCGGCCAACCCCTCCTCCTACGCCTTTGTCGAGGCGGCCGCCGCGCTCCAGCTACGCACCAACGGCGATTTCAACGGCGAACGGCAGGAGGGCTTTGGCCTTTATCAGGTCACACAGCGCAAGGGCGAACGCTGGTCAGCGGCCCGCGCCTATGTCGAGCCGATCCGCGATGCCGGCAACTTCGCGGTGCGCACCGAAACGCTGGTGGAGAAGCTGGTGATCGAGGGCGGGCGCGTGACCGGGGTGCAGATCCGTCGCGGGGGCCAGTCCGAAACCCTGCTCGCCCGGCGCGGTGTTGTGCTGAGCGCTGGCGCATTCAACTCTCCGCAAATCCTGATGCTGTCGGGCATCGGCCCGGCCGATCACCTGAAGGCGCACGGGATCGACGTGGTGCTGGATCGCCCGGCGGTCGGCGGCAACTTGCAGGATCATATCGACTACGTCTCCGGCTGGGAGACAGAGAGCGACATTCCGATCGGCAGCACGCTGAAAGGCACGCTCAAGATGGCCGCGGCCATGGTCGAGCACCGCCGCAAGCGTACGGGCGTGATGACCACGCCCTATGCCGAGGCGGGCGGGTTCTGGAGCGTGATGCCGGATGCGCCCGCACCCGATGTGCAATGGCACTTTGTCCCTGCGGTCCTGGAGGATCACGGGCGCGAAAAGGTGAAGGCGCATGGCTTCTCGCTCCACGCCTGCGTGCTGCGGCCCGAAAGCCGCGGGACCGTGCGGCTGGGGAGCGGCGATGCGGCCGCTGCGCCGGTGATCGATCCCAACTTCCTCGCCGATGATCGCGACATGGCCGTGCTGCGCGCCGGTGTGCGCCTGTCGCACCGCATTGCCGAGGCGCCGCCGATGCAGGCGTTCGGCCCCAAGGACCGCCACCCGGTCGACCTGCATGATGACGCCGCGCTGGACCAACTGATCCGCAACCGCTCGGATTCGGTCTATCACCCCGTCGGCACCTGCCGGATGGGCAATGACCCAGACGCCGTGGTCGATCCGACGCTGAAGCTGAACGGGCTGAAGGGTCTGTGGGTGGCGGATGCGAGCATCATGCCCAAGCTCGTTAGCGGTAACACCAACGCGCCGAGCATTATGATCGGTGAAAGGTGCGCTGACTTCGTGATGGCAGCGGAGAGAGCCTGATCCTTACATCGATGTAGCGTGCTGCTCCGGCCCGAAGGGCCGCGAGCGCACGCGCGCGAGCCGCTGGCGCCCCGTAGCGAAGCGGAGGGAACAGCGCCGAGGACGACCGCGCGGAGGCGCGGTCGAAAAACAAAAAAAGGCCGGAGAGCTTGCGCTACTCCGGCCATATTCAGTCTGTTCGTTCGCAGGAGGAACAAAGTGAGGCGGGGGGAGAGGAGAGGGAGAGAGAGGTCTCCCCCCGCCAAGCTTGGTGGAGAGGTGCCTAGTTGTAGGCGCGCTCCCCGTGTTCGGAGATGTCGAGGCCGTTGGTTTCGGCTTCGGCGTCGGGGCGCAGGCCCAAGGTGTACTTGAGGATCAGGAACAGCACGGCCGAGACAACGCCGGTCCACACAACCGTGGTCCCCACCGCCCAGCACTGGGTGATGACTTGGCCAACCATGTCGAACTCGCCAGCGACAGCCACCGGAGCGGTGTAGTCGATCCAGCCCTGACCGCCGAGCGCGGGGTCAGCGACAATGCCGGTTCCGATCGCGCCGACAATCCCGCCGACGGCATGGATGCCGAAGACATCGAGGCTATCGTCGTAGTTCAGCTTGTTCTTCACCGTGGTGACGAAGAAGTAGCAGATCACCGAAGCCACAGCGCCGAGGATGATCGCCGTGCCGGGGTGGGCAAAGCCTGCCGCCGGAGTGATCGCCACAAGGCCAGCCACCACACCCGAGACCGCGCCGAGCAGCGAGGGCTTCTTGTGGGTGATCTGTTCGATGATCGCCCAGGCCGCACCCGCTGCTGCTGTGGCAACGAAGGTGTTGATAAAGGCGAGGGCAGCGAAGGCGTTGGATTCGAGCGCCGAGCCGGCGTTGAACCCGAACCAGCCGATCCACAGCAGGCTGGCGCCGATCATGGTCATCACCAGGTTGTGCGGGGGCATGGGCTCCTTCTTGTAGCCGATGCGCGGACCGATGATGAGGCAGCCGATCAGACCAGCGATCCCGGCGTTGATGTGCACCACGGTGCCACCAGCGAAGTCGAGCGCGCCCCAGCCCCACAGCAGGCCCATGTCAGTGGGCGCAGTGTGCAGGAAGTCCGGGCCGGCCCAGTACCACACCATGTGTGCGATCGGGAAATAGGCGAGCGTCATCCAGGCGACCACGAAGATGATCAGCGATGTGAACTTCACACGTTCCGCAAAGGCACCGACGATCAGCGCCGGCGTGATGCAGGCGAAGGTCATCTGGAACATCACAAAGACGAGTTCGGGCAGGTAGACCCCGTTGGAGAAGGTCGCAGCAAGCGAGGTGACGCTGACGCCCTTGAGGAACGCCTTGTCGAGACCGCCGAACAGCGCCGGGAAGGGCGAGCCGGTCGAGGTGAAAGCCATCGAATAGCCCCAGCCGAACCACACCAGCGCAGCCACGCAGACAATGGTGAGCACCTGCATCAGCACGCTCAGCATGTTCTTGGCGCGCACCAGGCCGCCATAGAACAGCGCGAGCGCAGGCACGCTCATCATCAATACGAGCGCGGTCGAGACCATCATCCAGGCGACATCGCCCTTGTTGACCATCTCGGCGGTGGGGGTGAAGACGGCAGGCGCGGCTTCGGCGGCGGCAGCGGCCGCATCGGCCACAGGTGCGGCAAAGGCCGGCGCGGAGAGCATAATGGCCCCGGTTGCCAGCGCCGCAGTTGTCGAGAGAATACGCTTCATTGCATGGCCCCTTTAAAGCGCGGTTTCGCCGGACTCGCCGGTGCGGATGCGGGTGGCGGAGGCGAGATCCAGAACGAAGATCTTGCCGTCGCCGATCGCGCCCGTGTTGGCGGTCTGCTGGATGGTTTCGACCACCTGCGCGGCGATTTCGTCGCTGGCAGCGATCTCGAGCTTCACCTTGGGAAGCATGTTGGTGGAGTATTCGGCACCGCGGTAGATTTCGGTCTGACCCTTTTGCCGACCGAAGCCCTTGACCTCGGTGACGGTCATCCCGGCAATGCCGATGCCGCTCAGCGCTTCACGAACAGTGTCGAGCTTGAACGGTTTGATAATGGCGATGATGAACTTCATCTGTGGCCCCTGTTGCACCGGATTGGTCCGGCCACGGGATACACAGCAACAAGCGTGCCACATTTGTGTAACGGGGCTGACGCAACGGAATCAGCGCTTTTCTTCGCACTTGCACAAGAATATGTGCCTAACATTTAGGCAAGTGATTAACGTTTGTGCAAGATTTGCGCTGAGGCGCGCCGCTGCTTAGCCTTCGTCGCCCGCGATATAGCGGTCGGTCGCGCGGGTCGGCAGGCCGTCGATGCTGCGAGTGCGTTGCGCCATCTTGGCTTCCCACGCCTCAGGATCGGACTGGCGATGCGCCTTCTTCAGCGTATCGCGCTCGCTCTCCAGTGTCATGAACGGCACGCCCCAACCGCACGACGACTGTACGCTTTCGACCGCGATATCGAAGATCTGCCGCGTGCCGGGCATCAGAGTAAACTGCGCGGCCAGCCCCGCCCACTCGGCATCCTGCGGCAACACCGCCCGCCCGCGTCCGTAAATGCGCAGGATCAGTGCAGGCTGCTGGAAATTGCAGAACATCAGCGTGATCCGCCCCTGATCGGCCTGCTCGGCAGCGAGATGCGCGTGAGTCTCGTTACCCGAACCGCCCAGATCGAGATAAGCGACCCGCGTGGGCGACAGCACGCGGAAGGCGTCATAACCCTTGGGGCTGAGGTTGATGCGCCCCTCCGCCGCCGCGCTCGCGACGAAGAACACCGGCTGGGCGGCGATCATGGCGATGTGCTTCTCGTTCAATGCCTCGAAGAAATCCGCCATCGCCGCCTCCGTGTGCTCAGAGAAAATCGCGCAAGGTGGCGATGAAGCGGTCGAACTGGTCGTGGTGGAGCCAGTGGCCAGCCTTCTCGAACTCGATCACGCTGGCGGTTTTGAAGTGGGCGATGCGACCGTCCTTCTCCGGGTTCGAAGCCCAGCTATCCGCGCCATATAACAGCAGCGTCGGGCAAGTGATCGCGCCCCACAGTGCCTCGATGAATTCATCGCCGATGTCCTCGACCGGCCAGACGTTGAGGTGCGGGTCGAACTTCCAGCTATAGGTGCCATCCTCGTTGCGGTTGACGCCGTGGACGGTCAGATGCCGCGCCTGTTCCTCGGTGAGGTAGGCGTTCTCCTCGATCATCCGCGCAAAGGCGGCCTCGATGCTCTCGTATTTGCGCGGGGAACGGCCCGCGGCCTTGCGCTTCTTCTCAATGAATTCGGCAAGGCGTTCGGGGTAAGGCACCGCGCGCTGCTTGGCGCGCCATTCGGGCGAGGGGCCGAGGCCTTCGATCGCCACCAGTTTGGTAACCATGTCCGGAAACGCACCCGCATAGCGTAGCGCGACATTGCCGCCCATCGAATGCGCCACCATCCGCACCGGGCCAACACCAAGCTGATGGATCAGCTGGGCCAGATCATAGACCATGTCGCCGGCGGAATAGACCCCGTCCGACACCCAGTCGCTATCGCCATGCCCGCGGTGATCCATGGCGATGACGTGGTAATCGGCACTCAATGCCTCGGCGGTCCAGTCCCACGAGCGCGCATGATCGCGCCCGCCGTGCACCAGCACCAGCGGCGGCTTCCCCCTGCCGCCCCAGTCGAGATAGTTCAGGCGAAGGCGCTGGGAGATGAAGGTCTGCGAGGTCGGGCCGGTGTCGTGCATGACGCTTGCCATGCCCCGAAGCCCGCCCTCCCGCAAGACTACCGTTCCTTCGTTGCCGAGAAGGTCAGCTGCGGGTTCTTCTCGACCTGATAGCTGACGTCCCACGGGCTCTTGGCCATGAACACGTAATCGCCATCACGGTCACGGGCGAGGTTGGCGCGGTTGAAACCGGCGAATTCCTCGAGCGTCTTCTCGTCGCCCTTGATCCAGCGCGCGGTGGCGAAGGGGGAGGGTTCAAGCACGGCTTCGACCTTGTATTCCGCCTCCAGCCGCGAAATCAGCACTTCGAGCTGAAGCTGCCCGACCACCCCGACGATGTGGGCCGAGCCAATGTCCGGATAGAACACCTGGATCACGCCTTCTTCGCTGAGGTCGTCGAGCGCCTTGCGCAATTGCTTGGTCTTGGTCGGATCGCGCAATTGTACGCGGCGCAGGATTTCGGGCGCGAAGTTAGGCAGGCCGGTGAAGCGCACTTGGTTGCGCTCGCTCAGGGTATCGCCCACCCGGAGCGTGCCATGGTTGGGAATGCCGATGATGTCGCCCGCCTCGGCCGTATCGGCCAGCTCGCGGTCCTGCGCGAAGAACAGGATGGGGGAATGCACCGCAATCGGCTTGCCCAAGCCCGACGGCGTCAGCTTCATGCCACGTTTGAACGTGCCCGACACCTGCCGCATGAAGGCGATGCGGTCGCGGTGGTTGGGGTCCATGTTGGCCTGCACCTTGAAGATGAAGCCGGTCACCTCGTCGCGGTCCGGGCTGATCTGCTCCTCGCCCGCAGGCTGGGGCCGGGGCGGCGGGGCATAGCGGGAGATAGCGTCGATCAGTTCGATAACGCCGAAATTCTTGAGCGCCGATCCGAAATAGACCGGCGTCAGATCGCCGTGGCGAAAGGCTTCGAGGTCGAACTCAGGATAGCCGCCGCGCGCCAGCTCGATCTCGTCGGCGAAGCGTTCGGGGATCGCGGCGGTGTCGCGCGTGCCGAGATATTCGCGGCTCGGCCCTTCCGGTCGACCCACGGTGCCGGTCGCGAAATCGAGCAGGCCCTCAAACTCGCCGCCCATGCCGATGGGCCACATCTGCGGGCTGACGTCGAGCGCCAGCATATCGGCGACCTCGTCCAGCGTTTCGAAGGGATCGCGGCCTTCGCGGTCGACCTTATTGACGAAGGTGATGATCGGCACGCTCCGCAAACGGCAAACCTCGAACAGCTTGCGGGTCTGCGGTTCGATGCCCTTGGCCGCGTCGATCACCATCACCGCGCTGTCGACGGCGGTCAGCGTGCGATAGGTGTCCTCGGAAAAATCCTCGTGACCCGGCGTGTCGAGCAGGTTGAAGACGATCCCGTCCTTCTGGAAGGTCATCACCGAGGAGGTGACCGAGATCCCGCGCTGCTGCTCGATCTTCATCCAGTCCGACCGCGCCCGCCGCGCCTGCCCGCGCGCCTTGACCTCGCCCGCCAGGTGGATCGCGCCGCCTTGCAGCAGCAGCTTTTCGGTGAGCGTGGTCTTCCCCGCGTCTGGGTGCGAGATGATCGCGAAGGTGCGGCGATTGGATGTCATTGCGGGTCGCGTGCGACGCGGAAGCCCGCGAAGTCCTGATTGACCGGCATCAGCTCGATCCGGTTGATGTTGAGATGCGGCGGCAGGGTCGCGATCCACAGGATCGTGTCGGCGATGTCCTGCCCGGTCATCGGGTTGACCCCGCGATAGAGATCGTCCGAGGCCTGCTGGCTGCCGGTGCGGACCACGGTGAATTCGGTCTCGACCATGCCAGGCTCGATGCTGGTGACGCGCACGCCGGTGCCGTGCAGGTCGGCGCGCAGGGCGAGCGTGAAGTGATTGGTGAAGGCCTTGGAACCGGCATAGACGTTGCCGCCGGGATAGAGATAGCTTCCCGCGACCGAGCCAATGGCAATGATCGCGCCGCGCCGTTCGATCAGCAGCGGCAGCAGCTTGCGCGTCAGCACCACCATCGCGGTGATGTTGGTATCGATCATCGTGTGCCAATCATCGAGATCGGCGTTCTGCGCGGGCGAGAGGCCTTGGGCGAGGCCCGCGTTGTTCACCAGCAGATCAACGTCGCGAAACCCCTCAGGTAGCGCGGCGAGCGCGCCATCAAGCGCGCCGGTGTCGCGGACGTCGAAGCAGGCGGTGTGCACCTTATCCGCGCCCAGTTCTGCGACCAGTGCGTCTAGCCGCTCCTGCCGCCGCCCGGTAGCGACGCAGCGCCAGCCGTTCGCGACCAGAGTGCGCACCGTGGCAAGACCGATCCCGGCAGTGGCACCGGTGACAAAGGCCGTTTTCATCCGCGTAGCTCTGCGCCAAGCTTCGTGGCGGTAGCCACGACCCTTTGCGCGATCGCCTTGAGGTCGGCGTCCTTGAAGCTGGTTTCGCCCGGCTGGAGCGTCACTTCGACCGCGATGGACTTGTGGCCTTCCGGCACGCCCTGCCCCGCGAAGACATCGAAGACGCGCACACCGGTGATCGCGGCTTTGTCAGCACCCTGCACCGCGCGGACGAGATCGCCCGCTGCCAGCGTGGCCGGGACGAGGAAGGCGAAGTCTCGGGTCACAGCTTGCAGCGCGGGCGGCGTGAAGCCGGGACGAGCGAAGGCCGCGCCCTTCTTGGCCGGGATCGCGTCAAGGAACAGCTCGACCGCCGCAATCGGACCATCAACGTCGAACGCCTTCAGCGTTGCCGGATGCACCATCCCGAAGCGCGCTAGCACAACCTTGGGGCCAAGCCGCAGGGTCGCCGACTGGCCGGGGTGGAACTGCGGCCCCGCTTCCCCCATCACCATCAGGTTGGCCACCGGAGCGCCAGCCGCTTCGAGCAGTTGGAGCGCGAGCACCTTGGCATCATAGGCATCGAAGGCCTTGGCCTTGCCGCTCTGCCACCCGCGCGGGGTCTTCTCGCCCGCCAGCACGATGCCAAGCGTGGGCTTCTCGTCGCTGAGGCCGTCGGCGGCCCGGAAATAGCGCCGCCCGATTTCGAACAAGCGCGAGGCCGCGGCGCCGCGATTAGCGTTGCGCTTGGCCGCCATCAGCAGGCCGGGCAGAAGTGAGGGGCGCATCGCCTTCATGTCTTCGCTGATCGGATTGGCGAGCACCCACAGCGGCTGATCGGAAGCGAAATGCTCGGCGGCCCACTCGGGCAGGAAGCTCCATGTGATCGCTTCGTTCAACCCGCTTGCCGCAGCCGCACGGCGCAGGCCGCGTTCGAGCTTTTGTTGCGGCGTCGCCGTCGGACGGGCGACGCCCTCCACCCGGGGCAGCGCGATGCTGGCGACCTTGTCGAGCCCGTGGATACGCACGACTTCCTCGACGACGTCAGCGGGGCCTTCGATGTCGTGGCGACGCAGCGGGCACGTGACTTGCCAATCAGCGCTGACCGCAAAGCCGAGGCTATCGAGGATGCGCTTCTGTTCGGCCTTAGGCACTTCCACGCCGCCGAGGAGCGTGGTCAGGCCGGGATCAAAGGCGATCACCTTGGCGGTGCTGGGCGGCGAACCGGCGCGGAAGACTTCGCTCGGGCTTCCGCCTACGAGTTCCATGATCAGCCCTGTGAGCAGATCAAGGCCCTGATCCAGAAACTCCGGATCAACCCCGCGCTCGAAGCGGGTGCGGGCATCGCTCGACAGCCCCAGCTTGCGCCCCGTCGCGCCGATGCGGGCGGGGTCAAAGTACGCGATTTCGAGCAGCACATCGGTGGTCGTCTCGCTGACGCCCGAATGCTCACCGCCCATGATCCCGGCGATGTCGTGCACGCCGTTGTCATCGGCGATCACGGTCATCTCGGCATCGAGCGTGTAAGTCTTCTCGTTGAGCGCCAGCACCTCTTCGCTATCCTTGGCCCGCCGCGCGACCACCGCGCCCGAAAGCTTGGCGAGGTCGTAGGCGTGGGCCGGACGGCCATAGCCGAGCATCAGATAATTGGTGAGGTCGACAAGCAGCGAAATCGGACGCTGGCCCGCGCTCTTGAGCCGCGCCTGAAGCCAGTCGGGTGAAGCGCCGTTGGTCACGCCTGTCACCACCCGGCCATAGAAGGCGGGGCAGCCTTGCGCGTCGTCGGTGCGGATTTCGACCGGGCACGCGCCCGCCGCGCTGAAGGCGGGCATGGCAATCGGCTTCAGCGTTCCCAGCCCCTTGGCCGCAAGGTCGCGGGCGATGCCGTAGACGCCCATGCAGTCGGGGCGGTTCGGCGTAACCGCGACCTCGATCACCGGATCGGCGCCGTGGTAATCGGCAAAGCTGGTGCCGACGGGCGCGTCATCGGGCAGTTCGATGATCCCGTCGTGGTCATCGCCCAGTTCGAGCTCGCGCGTGGAACACATCATGCCGTTGCTCTCGACGCCGCGGATCGCGCTCTTCTTGAGCACCATGCCATTGGCAGGCACCACCGCGCCGGGCAGGCCGAGCACGCCCTTCATCCCCGCGCGCGCATTGGGCGCGCCGCACACGACTTGCAGCGGATTGCCGTCTCCGGTGTCGACAGTGAGCACTTGCAGCTTGTCCGCATCCGGATGGCGCGCAGCGGTCAGGACATGGGCGATGCGGAAACCGGCGAGCTTCTCGGCCGGGTCTTCCACGCCTTCGACCTCGAGGCCGATGGCATTGAGCGCGTCGCAAATCTCCGCCACTGAAGCGGTCGTTTCAAGGTAATCCTTGAGCCAGGTCAGCGAGAACTTCATGCGCGCGCTCCCACGCCGGCGGAGAGTGTCGGCTGATCGAAGGGCGAGAAGCCGTAATGCGCCAGCCAGCGCGGATCGCCATCGAAGAAGGCGCGCAGGTCGTTCATTCCGTATTTGAGCATCGCAATCCGGTCGATCCCGAGGCCGAAGGCGAAGCCCTGCCACTCTGCCGGATCAAGCCCGGCAAACTCCAGCACTCGCGCATTCACCATGCCGCTGCCGCCGATTTCCATCCACGCGTGGCCCGGTTCATCGCCATGCCCGCCCACAACCCGGCGGCCGCCTTCGGTGGAGTAGCCGACATCAACCTCGACACTGGGTTCCGTGAAGGGGAAGTACGAGGGGCGCAGGCGCAGCACGATGTCCTCGCGCTCGAAGAAGGCCTTGAAGAACGTCTCCAGCGTCCACTTGAGGTGGCCGAGGTGGATGTCCCTGTCGATCACCAGCCCTTCAACCTGATGGAACATCGGGGTGTGGGTGGCATCGCTATCAGAGCGGTAGACGCGGCCCGGGGCGATGATGCGGATCGGCGCGCCCTGATCGAGCATCGAGCGGATCTGGACGGGCGAGGTGTGGGTACGCAGCAGCACGTCCTTCCCCTCGACGGTCTTGTCCGGGAAGTAGAACGTGTCGTGCATCGCCCGAGCGGGGTGCGTCTCATCCATGTTGAGCGCGGTGAAATTGTGCCAGTCGTCCTCGATCTCCGGCCCCGTCGCCACGGCGAAGCCCAAGTCGGCGAAGATTTCGGCAAGTTCGTCCATGACCTGTGAGACCGGGTGCACCGATCCCTTGGGGGCTGCCTGAGCAGGCAGAGTTAGGTCGATCGTCTCGCGCACCAGGGCCGCTTCCAGCTCGGCGGCTTCCAGCGCGGCTTTCTTGGCATCCAGCGCCTCCGCAATCGCGGCGCGGGCGGACTGGATCGCGGGCGCGGCGGCGGTGCGTTCTTCGGGGCTCATGCCGCCGAGCGTCTTCAGGGCAAGGCTGACCCAGCCCTTCTTGCCGAGCGTTTCGAGCCGCTGCGCTTCAAGCGCATCGAGGGTGGCTGACGCCGCAATCGCGGCCAGCGCAGCCTCTGTCTGGGATGGTATGTCGGTCATGGCCTCGGGTCATCTGCACGCAGGAAACTTGCCGCAGCCCGCTAGCGGCAAATCGCCCGTATTGCAAAGCGCCTGTCTGTTCATCGAGGTACAGGACAATTTCGGCCCCACCGTTTGGGCCTCGGTCGAGGACCTGCGCTAAATCACCGCGGCGCAGGCGGGTCCAGGGTCTGCGCCGCACTGCCCCTCGCCCGCGCACGCGCCTCCATGAACGAGGTCAGGATCGGGTGATCCAGCGCCGCATATTCGCTCGGGTTCATGGTCATGAATTCGCGGAACTCGCGCGTGAATTGCGCCTGATCGTGGTAATGCGCGTCCATCGCCTCGGTCCAGGGACGGCCGCGATGGAGCATGAAGGTCGCCAGGCTGCGCATGAACCGCTGGCGGCGCATCAAGAGCTTGGGCGCAAAGCCGAAATAGCGCGTGCACACCCGTTCGAGCGTACGGATGCTCATCGCGCAGGCCTCGGCGAGATCGTGGACCGAAGCGTGATCGCCGTTCACCAGCGCGGCGTGGACACGGGCAATGCGCACCTCCTCCCGATTGGACCGCATCGCGCGCTCCATCGCGGTGACCAGCGCTTGGAACTGCTCGTCAAGCGTGGCTTGGGGATCGCACAAGACATCCGTCATTGCGCCGAAATGGGCAAAGGCCGGGTGCGCGGTTCCGTCACAGATCACGTTGGCGCAATCGCTCGCATCGGCATCGAAGAACCGCGACCAGCCCAGCGGGAGGAAGCCCACGCCCCACATCCGCACCGGCCCGAGCGTGAAACGGCACGGCAACGTGCTCGGCCCGGTGCCGACGAACGGCACGCCACTGACCTTGTGGGAGGCAATCGCAGCCTCGGGCGCAGTGCCGCAGAAAAAGCGGATATTGGCCCATTCGGGCTGGAGATAGTCAGTCACCACCGCGCCGGTTTCGGGCAGATCGAGCGTCAGGTGATAAAAGGTCGTAAAGCACCCTGCGAACTGCGCCGGCGGTTCGCGGAATTCGGCTGTCAGCCGTTGGCCTACCGGCGGCGTGTGCCCGCCCGCGGCTTGCTTATATCCTCCATTCCCCACCGGGTCAGATAGCCGCAGGTGACGCGGTCTTACAAGGCCGATGGCGGATTCATACAATCCACGGTCGCACACCGCGCAACAGAAAGGGGGCGGATTCCGCAAAGGAATCCGCCCCTGATCTGGTGTTCGGACCGCAGCCGCGAAGCGCCTACGCCGGAAGCGCAGCCCCCGCCTGCTTTAAGCAGGCAAAGCAGCCTTCGCCTGAGCGATCACGGACTTGAAGGCGCCGCCTTCGTTCATCGCGAGATCGGCCATCGCCTTACGGTCGAGTTCGATGCCCGCCAGCTTGATGCCGTGCATGAACTGCGAATAGGTCAGGCCTTCCATGCGGACGGCAGCGTTGATGCGCTGGATCCACAGGGCGCGGAACGTGCGCTTCTTAACCTTGCGGTCGCGGTAAGCGTACTGGCCGGCCTTTTCGACCGCCTGACGGGCGACGCGAATGGTGTTCTTGCGGCGACCGCGATAGCCCTTGGCTTGCTCGAGGATCCGCTTGTGCTTGGCGCGGGTGGTAACACCGCGTTTGATGCGAGTCATATCAGTATATCCTTATTGTGAAGACGCGTGGGCCAAAGCCCGCTCGCATCAATCCAGCCCGTAGGGCGCCCACTTCTTGATCGTCGGCGTATCATGCGACGACAGAACCGAGGTGCCGCGGTTGGTGCGGATATACTTCGCATTGTGGCTGATCAGACGGTGACGCTTGCCAGCGACGCCGTGCTTGACCTTGCCGGTGGCGGTGATTTTGAAGCGCTTCTTCACACCGCTCTTGGTCTTCAGCTTGGGCATTTTCATCTCCTAGTAGAGACACGTCGGAACCGGCCATGGCAGCCCTTGTCGCCAGGCTGGCTGATTGATTCGTGTCAGTGAAGTGCGCGCGCTTAGGCGGGAAGGGGCGCAAAGGCAAGGGGGATGGGGGCAGGCACAGCGGTCCGCCCCCACTCAACTGCGACCAGGCAGCAAGCTGCCGTCGGTAAATCCCCCGGGCTGCCTACCCGCCTTTGCGGCTGGCCTCGGAGGCTTCGATCACCCCCTTGTCCCATGTCACGCGGGTCTGGGTTTGCGGATTGAAGCGGTTGTCTTCGTACTTCGCTGCCCCGGCAGCGGCGATTTCGGCTTCGGTGAGGTGCTCGCTCGGCTTCAGGGTAAAGACGTCGATCCCACGGGTGATCTCGGTGCCGTAGATGTGGCCCTTGTACCAGTAGACCGACCAGTAGCCCCCCAGCACCATCTGCTTCATATCGATCGGCCCGCGGTCGAAATAGGCGATTTCCTTAGGCGTGGCGCTGTCAGTGAAGTCCATGATGCTGAGGCCGCCCTGATACCAGGCCTGCACGAACAGATCGCGACCCGGCACAGGAACGATCGAGCCGTTATGCGCAACGCAGTTTTCCTTATCGGTCTGGGGGGCGGGCATCTTGTAGTGCGCGCGGAACACCAGCTTACGGTCGACGACGTCGTAGATCGCATTGGCGCCCCAGGTCTTGGGGTCGGAGGCCTTGCAGCGCGGACGCCCGCCGCCACCCCATTCGTCGGTGAAGATCACCTTGGTGCCATCATTGTTGAAGGTGGCCGAGTGCCAATAGGCAAAGGTGGTGTCGGTCACCGCGTCGATCCGCTTGGGGTTGAGCGGGTCGGCAATGTCGAACAGCAGGCCGTTGCCCGAGCACGCGCCCGCCGCCATCTTCAGCGCCGGGAAGACGGTGATGTCGTGGCACTGATCGGTCGGGGCGGTGCGCTGAGTGCCGTCGCCATGGTCGCCGCCGGTCCACAGGCCCGCGATCGAGCCGGTTTTCTCGTCCGCGAAGACGCGCGGGCTCTTGACGATGCGCGCCTTGGAAGGATCGGCCAACGGGATCTCAATCACGTCGATCGAGAACAGCGCCGTGCGGGTATCGCCGGGGATTTCGCCGATGCAGCCGGCCAGCTCCTCGGTCTCGCGGATACCGGCGGTGCCCGAGTTATAGACCACGATCCGGGTCGCATCGGCGCTGACGATCGAGTGGGTGTGGCTGCCGCGGCAGGTTTGCACCCCGCCGACCTGCACCGGACGGGCGAGATCGGAGATGTCGAAGATGCGCAGGCCCCGGAAGCGTTCCTCGTTGACCTTGCCCGGCGCGCCTTCCAGCCCGCAATCGACCCGCCCGCGGGTCTGCTCGACGCTCATGACGAGGATGTCGCCGACCACTGAGACATCGCCCTGCCCGCCGGGGCAGACGACGCTGCTCATCAGGTTGGGCAGGCCGTCGGCGCCGAGCTTGTAGATGTTGAAGCCGTGATACGAGCCCGCCACCATCACATCGTCGAAGAAAGCGATGTCGGTGTTGGCGAAATCGAGCAGCGGGGAACGCTCGGCGAATTCGGTGAGGTCTTCCTCCTCGCGCGCCGGAGTGGCGGCGGCGGGGTCAGCAGCGGCGACGGCGGGTGCAGGCGCGGCTTCGGGCTTGGCTTCCTCCTTCGCCTCATCCTTGTCCTTCTTAGGCGGCACCGGCGGGCGCAAATCGGCCGGGTTGGCGGGGTTGAAGAACCCGGCGGGCTTGGGCAGGGTCGCCACCTTGGTGAGGTTCAGGATCGCCTCACCGGCATTGTCGAACCCGGCTGCGAGGCCCGAGCGCGGATCGCCCGACAGGCCGGCCAACAGCTTGTCCATCCGCTTGATTTCGGTGGTCTGCTCGCTGTCGATATCGCCGACGAACTGGTAGAGCACGGGGTCAGCGGCAGTGCCGTCTTCGTCGAGCAGCTTTTCGACCATGTCCACCGCGCCTTCATGATGCGCGATCATCAGGGTCAGGAACTGGCGGTCGAACTCCACGCCTTTGGCCGCAGCCAGCGCCTTCATCTGATCGGGCGAGGCCATGCCTTTCATCATGTGGTGCATATGTTCGCCGTGACCCTTCATCATCGGGTCTTCCACCGGCTCGCCCCGCTCGCTCAGCCAGGCCTTCATAAAGGCGATCTCGTCGGCCTGGCTCGATTCGATCCGGCCCGCGATCGAGAGGAGGTCAGCGGTGTTGGTGCGATCCTTCACCAGCACGGCCATCTCGACCGCTTGTTCGTGGTGGACGATCATGTGCTGCATGAAGGCGACATCGGAAGCGGTGTAGCTCGCCTGCGCCAGCTTGGTCGCCTGATCGGCGGTCAGCGTCTTGCTGGCCTGCCCCGGCGCGCCCGGCTGGACGATCTGCACGGTCTGGGCATAGGCGACGCCCGAGGTCGACAGCAGCAAAGCGGCAAAGGCAGCGCGCGCGGCGCTGCGGTGAGCGGTATCAGTCATGATTGTCCCCTTGGAGAAGTGCTTGACCCGCAGACTGCCGCCTTGGCGGGCGCAGTCAAGCCCATGTGAGAGTCGGCAAGATGGCTTTCGACGAACCTCCTAATGCGGTCGAGCAGGCGCATGACGCCGCGGCGTGCGGCTCTGTCGCGTGCGTCGCACCTTTCGTCGCATGCGCCCAGATGAGCGCTTGCCGCGGCGAATCGGGCGTGGATAAGTGCAGCGTTAAGCCCCAAGAAACCCTGTTGGAGTAGCTTGTCCTCATGACACGCCCCCGCTTTTTCGCTGCTTTCACCGGCCTTGCCGCCTGCCTTGCGGCGATTGCGAGCCCTGCTGCAGCAGGCCCGGAGGATCTTGAGGACACCTTCGCGGCGACCTTCGGCACCGAAGCGCGCCAGCCTCCAAGTTTCGAAGCGCTCTATGCCGGCAACTGGCAGCAGCGCATCGCCGAACTCGCCGATCCGGCACAGGGCCGTATCGGCGTTGCCGCGGTTGACCTAGCCACGGGCGAAGAAGTGATGGTGCTGGGCGACCAGCTGTTCCCGATGGCCTCGACCAGCAAGGTAGCGATTGCCGCCACCTTCCTCGAAATGGTCGAGCAGGGGCGTTACACCCTGACCTCCGAATTTCCGCTGATGATGCCGGTCGCCTCGGCCAAGTATTCCTCGACCAAAGCGCCGGTGCGCGCGGGGCAATACATGCCCGCGATCGACCTTATCGAGATCATGATCACCCGCTCCTCCAACCCGGCGACTGACGCGCTGCTGGCAGCGGTCGGCGGCCCGGCGGTGGTGAATGACTGGATCCGGCGGCAGGGGATCACCAATTTCTCGATCAACCGCGACATTGCCACGCTGGTGCGCGATGACGGCGAGTACAACCCCGCCGTTCACATCGACACCCGCGACGCCGCGACACCGCGCGCGATGGTGCGGCTGCTCTCCGGGCTCTATCGCGGCGATTTTCTGTCCGATCAAAGCCGTCAGGTGTTGCTGGCCGCAATGAGCCGTACAGTCACCGGCAAGCGCCGCATCCCGGCGCATATCCCGCTCGAAGCGCGGGTGAGCCACAAAACCGGATCGCTCAACAACACCTCAAGCGATATCGGCATCATCGAATGCCCCGATGGCCGCACGATTGCCGTGGCGATCTATGTCACCGGACAAGGCACCAAGCAGGCCCGCGAAGAACGCATCGCCGCAATTGCGCGCGCGCTGTATGATGGCTTCGCCGTCCGCGCGCAGGCCAACCCGACCCAGAATTGGGCGAACGCGCCTTACGCAACCGGCGGCTGAGCCTTCGCCATTACGACAGACAGCAAAAAGGGGCGGCGCCGGATGGCACCGCCCCTTTCTTCGTGGCCCTCGCCGCCTAGGCGGCGCTGGGCCGTCGAACGATTACTCGGCGGCGTCTTCGGCTTCGGCAGCGATGTTCGCGGCAGCTTCACCGATTTCGTCGGTCGTCTTCACGGCTTCGTCAGCCGCTTCGTCGGCCGCGGCATTGATGTCTTCAGCCGTCGCGTCAGCAGCGGTGGTCACGTCGGTGGCAACCTCATCGCCAGCGGCTTCGGCATCGGCGGCCATCGCGTCGACGGCTTCATCAGTTTCGGTTTCGGTGGATTCGCTGCAAGCGGCCAGGCCGAGGGCCGAAGTAGCGATGGCGGCAGCGAGGATGATCTTACGCATGATTAGAATTCCTTATCTCTGCGATTGCAACGCGATGCTGGGCAATGCGCGCCGAAACCGGTTTCTCTCTCGTCCGGTTCAAGCAAGAAGATAAGGCGGGAATCCCGGCTCGACAAGGTGGAATAAGGCAACCCGCCCCAATTCCGCCGTATTTTTGCCACAATTGAGATGGCGTCGGCCTTTCCCAGACCCCTACCCGCGAAGCACGGCGGGTGCTAGCAGGCGGCATGGCCGAAAAGCAGCACCTCTACCTCGTCGATGGCTCGTCCTATATCTTCCGCGCCTATCACCGGCTGCCGCCGCTGACGAACCCGGAAGGGACGCCGGTTGGCGCGGTCTATGGCTACACCACGATGCTGTGGAAGCTGGCCGCCGATCTTGACGCGGCGGACGGGCCGACGCACCTTGCCGTCATCCTAGATGCGAGCGGCGTAAGCTTCCGCAACGATCTGTACGAACATTACAAGGCCAACCGCCCGGAACCGCCCGAGGACCTCGTCCCGCAATTCCCGCTGATCCGCGACGCGACCCGCGCCTTCAGCCTGCCCTGCATCGAAGTGCCGGGGCTGGAGGCGGACGATCTGATCGCCACCTATGCCCGCCGCGCACAGGAGCGCGGCTGGGATGTCACCATCGTCAGTTCCGACAAGGACCTGATGCAGCTGATCGGCGAGGTCGCCACCGAATTTGGCCCTGCCAAAATCGACATGCTCGACACCATGAAGAATCAGCGCATCTGGCTGGAAGAGGTCGAGGAGAAGTTCGGCGTCGGCCCGGAACTGGTCGGCGATGTGCTGGCCTTGATGGGCGATGCGGTCGACAATGTGCCCGGCATCTACGGAATCGGCCCCAAGACCGCGTCAAAGCTGATCGCCGAGCACGGCTCGCTGACCGCCGCGCTCGATTCGGCGCCGGCGATGAAGCCCTCCAAGCTCAAGGAGCGCCTGATCGAAGGGCGGGCCGATGCGGAACTCAGCAAGGTGCTGGTGACGCTGAAGGAGGATTGCGACCTGCCGCAGCCGCTCGAAGAGATGGTGCTGGGGCCGGTGCCGCCGGAACCGCTGGCGGCGTTTCTCCAAAAGCACGGCTTTACCTCGCTGCTGCGGCGGCTGGATGCCGGCGCGGGCAGCCCGTCGCGCACCACCGATCTGAACCCGCCCAAGCCGACAACGGCGGCGGCGAACGGCAGCGGCGAGGGAAGCCGCCAGCCGCTCCCCGAAATGGCCCCGATTGATCACAGCGCCTATGAAACGGTGCAGACGCTCGATCGGCTCGAAGCATGGGTCGCGCGCGCCACCGCCGCGCGGCTGGTGGCGGTCGATACCGAGACCACTTCGCTCGATCCGATGCGCGCGGAGCTGGTCGGCGTCAGCCTCGCGCTCGGCCCCAATGATGCCTGCTACATCCCGCTCGCGCACGGCGGGACAGATATGTTCGCGCAAAAGCCCGAGCAGGTGCCGCTGGCCGCAGCCCTCTCCGCGCTGAAGCCGCTGCTGGAGGACGATGCTGTCCTCAAGGTGTTTCAGAACGGCAAGTATGATCTCAACATCCTCGCCCGGGTCCGCATCGCCGTGGCGCCCATCGACGATACGATGGTGATCAGCTTCGCGCTCGATGCCGGGCGCGGTGAAGAAGGCATGGGCGGCGGCCATGGGATGGATGAATTGTCCCAGCGCCACCTCGGCCATACCCCGATCCCGTTCAAGGAGCTGTGCGGCACCGGCAAGAAGGCGATCCTGTTTGGCGAAGTCCCCTTGGACCGCGCCACCGCCTATGCCGCCGAGGATGCGGACGTCACCCTGCGGCTCTACCGCCACTTGAAGCCGCGCCTTGCGGTGGAGGGCGGCACCCGGGTGTATGAACGCGTCGACCGCCCGCTGATCCCGGTGGTCGCAGCGATGGAGCGCGAAGGCATCCGGGTCGACCGCGCACGGCTCGCCAAGCTGTCGGAGGAGTTCGCGATCGAGATCGGGCGGCTGGAGGGCGAGATTCACGCACTGGCGGGTCAGGAATTCACCGTCGGCAGCCCCAAGCAACTGGGCGACATCCTGTTCGACAAGCTGGGCTACAAAGGCGGCAAGAAAGGCAAGAGTGGGCAGTATTCGACCGATGTTTCCGTGCTGGAAAAGCTCGCGGTCGAAGGCGCGCCGATTGCACGCAAGGTGCTGGAATGGCGCCAGCTGGCGAAGCTCAAATCGACCTACACCGATGCATTGCAAGAAGCGATCAACCCGCAGACTGGCCGGGTGCACACCAGCTACTCTCTGGTCGGCGCGCAGACCGGGCGCTTGTCCTCGACCGATCCGAACTTGCAGAACATCCCGATCCGCACCGCCATCGGTCGGCAGATCCGCGAGGCCTTCGTGCCGGAACCCGGCAACGTCCTGCTAGCGGCGGACTACTCCCAGATCGAACTGCGTCTCGCCGCACATATGGCGGGTGTGGACAGCCTGAAGGACGCCTTTGCCCAAGGCGAGGACATCCACGCCCGCACCGCGCGCGAGATGTTCGGCGAAGTCACACGCGATACCCGAGCGCGGGCCAAAACCATCAATTTCGCAATACTTTACGGGATTTCGCGCTGGGGCTTAGCGGGCCGTCTGGAGGTGCCGCCGGAAGAAGCGCAGGCGATGATCGACACCTACTTCCAGCGCTTCCCCGGCATCCAGCGCTATATCCACGAAACGCTCGAAAGCGTGCGGGCCAAGGGCTATTCGGAGACGCTGTTCGGCCGCAAGACGTGGTTTCCGCGGATCAACTCCAAGAACCAGGCCGAACGGCAGGGGTCAGAGCGCGCCGCGATTAACGCCCCGATCCAGGGCACCAGCGCCGACATTATCAAGCGCGCGATGGCGCGGATGCTGCCGGCGCTGGCTGACGCCGGGTTGCATGACGTGCGGATGCTGTTGCAGGTGCACGACGAACTGGTGTTCGAACTGCCCGAGGCGCGTGTGGAGGCTGCCACCGCGATCATCCGCCGCGTGATGGCCGAAGCGGCACTGCCCGCAGTGGAGCTGACGGTGCCGCTCGGGGTCGATATCGGCACCGGGCTGTCATGGGATGCGGCGCATTAGGCTGGATTGGTGCAGCCATCAAAGTTGACAAAGTTGACAGGGTGTCAAGCGTAAATTGACGCCTTATCATTTTGAATTGATTGTATTTTTTGCCCGAAATCGAAGTTGACACTTGGCATGACGCGGGGGGGCCACCCACCGGCGGTGCAGCCTCCGCCCCGCGTGCGGCTGGGATCGACGATGGCAAAGAGCGACGGGCTCTCCTCCTAAGGCGCGCGCGCCATGTAGGAAACACGGCGCGCACCGCTCAATCGTGCTTCTTGTCCCGCGTCGGGGTCAAAGTCTCCGGCGGGAAGAAACCGATCGGCTGCACGGCAGCCGCGCGCTTCTTCAGCTCGCCGCGCATCTTCTTGTATTCGTCCTCCATCTCCACTGTGACCGTGGCGCGCGAATCGAGCAGCGCAGCTTCAAAGTCCTGCGCCGCGACCTCAGTGACATCTCCGCCCAGTCGCCGCAGCGCGGAAAGGCCCGCGCGGCGCACCAGATCTTCCAGATCCGCGCCGGTAAAGCGCTCGGTCTTGCCCGATAGCAGCGCCAGATCGACGTCCTTGGCGAGCGGCATCTTGGCGGTGTGAATGCCGAGAATATGCTCGCGCCCCGCCTTGTCCGGGGTGCCGACATAGACCAGCTCGTCGAACCGGCCCGGCCGCAGCAACGCCGGATCGACCAGCGTCGGTCGGTTGGTCGCGCCGATCACGACCACCGACTGCAGCTCCTCCAGCCCGTCCATTTCGGCAAGGATGGTGTTGACCACGCGCCCCGTGACCTGCGGTTCGCCCTGGCCTGAGCCACGTGCGGGAACCAGCGAATCGATCTCGTCAATGAACACAACGCAGGGTGCCACGGCGCGGGCGCGGGCGAACAGGCGGGCGATCTGCTGTTCGCTCTCGCCGTACCACTTGGAGAGCAGGTCGCTCGACTTCATCGAGATGAAGTTCGCCTCAGCCTCCTTGGCGACGGCCTTGGCCAGCAACGTCTTGCCGGTGCCGGGCGGGCCGTAGAGCAGAAAGCCCTTGGCCGGACGGACGCCCAGACGGCGGAACGCCTCAGGGTTCTTCAGCGGGAGCTCGATCCCCTCGCGCAGCTTGTCGGTCGCCTCGCTCGCGCCGCCAATATCGTCCCAGCCGACATTGGGCACCTGCACCATCACCTCGCGCATCGCCGAAGGCTGAACCCGCTTCAACGCGCTGAGGAAGTCGTCGCGCGACACGCACAGGTCTTCGAGCACTTCGGGCGGGATTGTCCGCTCATCAAGATTGAGCCGCGGCATGATCCGGCGCACGGATTCGATCGCGGCCTCACGCGCCAGCGCGGCGATATCCGCGCCGACAAAGCCGTGGGTCACACGGGCGAGCTCATCGAGATCAACCGCGCCTTCCAGCGGCATTCCGCGGGTGTGGATGCCGAAAATCTGCCGCCGCCCGCGCTGGTCGGGGACGCCGATCACGATTTCGCGATCGAACCGGCCGGGACGGCGCAGCGCCTCGTCGATGGCATCGGGGCGATTGGTAGCGGCGATCACCACCAGATTGGCGCGCTTCTCCAGCCCATCCATCAGGGTGAGCAGCTGCGCGACCAGCCGCTTCTCCGCCTCGCCAGGCACCTGCGTGCGTTTGGGAGCGATGGAGTCGATCTCGTCGATAAAGATGATCGCGGGCGCAGCGCGGCTGGCTTCCTCGAACACTTCGCGCAGGCGCTTTTCCGATTCGCCATAGCCCGAGCCCATGATTTCCGGGCCGTTGATGGTGAAAAAGGTCGCGTCGCTTTCGTTCGCCACCGCCTGCGCCAAACGGGTCTTGCCGGTGCCCGGCGGGCCGTGGAGCAGCACGCCCTTGGGGGGTTCGACACCGAGGCGGATAAACAGTTCGGGATAGCGCAGCGGCAGTTCGACCATTTCGCGCAAGGCCCGGATGGTCTCCTCCATCCCGCCGACATCGTCATAGTTCACGACCGCGCGGCCGTGGCTCGGATCTTCGAACTCGGCGCGCAGTTCGACCTCGGTGTTCTCGTCGATATGGACGATACCCTTGGGGCTGGTCGAGGCCACGGTGAGGCGGATCTGGGTCAAGGCATAGGCGGGCGCGCGCAACAATTGGCGCACGTCGGCCGGCATGTTCTGCACCGGCTGCTGCCCGGTGGTGGCGACCAGATCGCCCGCCATCAGCGGGCGGCGGAAGAAGTTGCGCTTCAGGGCCTGCGTCGGCCCTTGCAGCCGCATTTCGCGCTGGGCCGGGGCGAACACCACGCGGGTAGCTGGGCGTGATTCGCCGCGCACGATCTCGACATGCTCACCCGATCCGCCCTGCGCATTGCCGCGCTGCAAACCGTCAAGCCGCACCACATCCAGCGCGTCGTCCTCCGGATAGGCTGCCATCGCGATCGCGGCGGTGGTGCGCTTACCGCGGATTTCCACCACATCGCCCTCGGTTATCCCGAGCTTCTGGAACGCCGAACGCGGCATCCTCGCGATCCCGGCTCCCGATTCTTCCTGGCGCGCTGGGGCAACCTGTAACCGCACGCTGCGGGTGGGTGTGGCGATTTCGGCGTCAGCCATGGGGCGTTCCTGTGCATGCGAAGAGATTTATTTGCGAGACCGATAGCTAGGAACGGCACCAATCGAATGCAATCGGAGAGCTGGCCGAGAGGGGCGGACGTAGGGCAGGCAGCATCGGGCCAGCGCATGGCGACGCATTGCGAGCGGACAAGAAAAGAGCCCGGCGCGCCCTCGCCTGCGATCTTGTGCCGGGCAAGAAAAAAGCCCGGCACTAGGTGCCGGGCTTGAAAAGTTTGGGAGAGGATGCCTGAAAGGCAGGATCTAAATGGCGCAACCGGCTCCATTGTGCAAGTGCGAAAGAAGCGTTTTTTGTTGCAAATAACGCAAATAACTCCCGAGAATGTGCAGGTTCGTGCGCAATCTTGCAAATTTCTGCCCAAAGCGACGGCAATCGCTCAAAATTTGGGCAGATTTCTGGAGTGTGACGGTATTGCGACGCAACATGAACCGCGATTCGACTTCGCCCGTCAGGTGGGCGTGACAGCAGCCCGGTAACGCTCTAGTCACGGCCTTGATCCCGAGCGGAAGGATTGACCTTGCCCACGACCACAAAAGGCAGACAGGCCCGATGACCAAGCTCTATCCCGACGCCGCCAGCGCGCTCGCCGGCGTGCTGCGCGATGATATGCTGATTGCCGCAGGAGGCTTCGGCCTGTGCGGCCTGCCCGAGCGGCTGCTGGATGCGATCCGCGATTCGGGCGTGAAGGGGCTGACCTTCGCCAGTAACAATGCCGGGATCGACAACGAAGGCATCGGCAAGCTGCTGCGCACGCGGCAGGTCAAGAAGATGATCAGCTCCTATGTCGGCGAGAACAAGGAGTTCGAACGGCAATATCTCGCAGGCGAGCTTGAGGTCGAGTTTTGCCCCCAAGGGACGCTCGCCGAACGGATGCGGGCAGGCGGCGCGGGCATCCCTGGCTTCTACACCCGCACCGGCGTCGGCACCGAAGTCGCACAGGGCAAGGAGCACAAGGACTTCCCCGATCGTGACGGGGTGATGCAGACCTACATCCTCGAACACGGCATCTTCGCCGACCTCGCCATCGTCAAAGCGTGGAAGGCGGACGAGACCGGCAACCTCATCTTCCGCAAGACCGCGCGCAACTTCAACCTGCCCGCGGCGACCTGCGGCAAGATCTGCGTTGCCGAGGTCGAGGAAGTGGTCCCGGCAGGCGCGCTCGACCCCGATCAAATCCATCTGGCGGGCGTCTTCGTCAACCGGATTGTCTGCGGCGCGCCCTATGATAAGAAGATTGAGTTCCGCACCGTCCGGGAGAGGGAGGCGGCATAATGGACAAGAGGATTGTAGTCCTGCCGCTGGCGTTGTTGGCGGGGACAACATTGTCGGGCTGCGTCGCGGCGGCGATTCCGGCGCTGGCGGGGTCGGCGATGTTCGGCACGCGCGTGCTCGACAGGGATGGCAAGGTTGCGTCTGCGGTGGCCGCGGCACCCACGCCTGCTCCAGTGATCAAGCCTGTTCAGGTGCCGACATTGCCGGTGATGACCGCGGATACGGTGACCCCCGCGCTGGCGCCCGTGCAAGTCGCAATCATGCCCAAGGCTCCGCTTCCCGATCCGGCTCCCGCTTGGGTCATGCCGCCGGTGAGCGCCGCCGATCCCGATCCCGCCTGGCCCTTGACGTCCGGCCAATTAAGCTTCGCCCGCTTTGTGCGCTACGCCCAGACGTCGGCCATCGGAGCCAAGAGCGGCGCTGACCTGCCTTCGGCAATCCTCAGCGATCCGATCGCGCTTGATGGCAAGCGCCGCCGCTGCGCTGCGGACGAGCAGCAGATTGCGCTGATCGATCTCGATCCGGCGGGCGGCATCTTCGCCCCCTCAGCCACGCCCACGAAGCAGCCGGGCCTCGCGCTCGGTCTTGCAGTGCTGCGAGAAGCCGGGGTGGAAATTGCCTGGCTATCCGACCTTTCCGTTATCGAATCGGGCGCCGTACGCACAATGCTTGAACAGGCCGGGCTCGACCCGCGCGGCGAGGACATCATCTCGCTGCGCCGGAACGAAGCCGACACCAAGCAGCAACGCCGGGACAATCTTGCCGGTATCACCTGCATCATCGCCATCGCAGGGGACGAGCGTGCCGATTTCGACGACCGCTACAATTATCTGCGCAGCTCCGAATCAAGTGAAGATCTGGAGCCGATCATCGGCAACGGCTGGTTCCTGATCGAACAGTTGTCGGGCAAGTAAAGGCACAAGGACATGACCACGCTCCCCACCGGCTGGAACCGCGACCAGATGGCGGCCCGCGCCGCGCGCGAACTCAAGGACGGCTATTACGTCAATCTCGGCATCGGCATTCCGACCTTGGTGGCCAACCACATTCCCGACGGGATGATGGTGACGTTGCAGAGCGAAAACGGGATGCTCGGCATCGGGCCCTTCCCCTATGACGATGAGGTCGATCCTGACCTCATCAACGCGGGCAAGCAGACTATCAGTGAGCTGCCGCACTCGGCCTATTTCGACAGCGCCACCAGCTTTGCGATGATCCGCGGCGGGCATATCGATCTCACCGTGCTGGGTGCGATGGAAGTCGCCGAGAACGGCGACATCGCCAACTGGATGATCCCGGGCAAGATGATCAAGGGCATGGGCGGCGCGATGGATCTGGTCGCGGGGGTCAAGAAGATCATCGTGGTGATGGACCACACGTCGAAGGACGGGACGCCCAAGTTCATCCCGGCTTGCACCCTGCCGCTGACCGGCGCAGGCGTTGTCGACATGGTGATCACCAACCTCGCGGTGTTCCAGCGCCCCGACCACAATTCGCCGTTCCGTCTGATCGAGATGGCGCCGGGCGTGACCGAGGCGGACATTGGCGCGACCACCACCGCGCATTACGTGGTCTGATGCGCCGTGGCATTGCGCTCGGGCTGTTCGCGCTGGTTCTCGTGATCGGGAGCATGCTCGCCTTCACCTCGCCCCCGCGGCTGCTTTCGCTCTATGACCGGGCGCGCGGCGGGACGTCGGGCGCGCAGCAGATGGCCGAGGGCGTCGCTTTTGGCAGCCATGGGCAGACGCTCGATATCTGGGCGCCCGAAGGGGCTGGCGGCGCGGCGCGGCCGGTGGTGATCTTCTGGTACGGCGGCGGCTGGGCCAAGGGCGACCGCACCTCCTACGCCTTTGCCGGACGGGCCTTGGCGCGGGCGGGGTTTGTGGTGGTGATCCCGGACTATCGCAAGGTTCCGCAGGTCCACTTCCCCGCCTTCCTTGACGACGGGGCCGAGGCGGTCGCGTGGGTGGAGGGCAACATTGCGCAGTTCGGCGGGGATCCGAAACGCCTCGCCTTCATGGGCCACTCCGCCGGGGCTTACGAGGCGATCATGCTCGCGCTGGACAGCAAGCGGCTGGTGGCGGCCGGAGCTGATCCGGCCAATGTGAAGGCAGCGGTCGGCCTGTCCGGGCCCTATGACTTCTATCCCTTCGACAGTCCGCGCTCGATCGCGGCGTTCAGTGAATGGCCGCAGCCCGAGGCGACGCAGCCGATCACTTTCGCTCGCGCCGATGCGCCGCCAATGCTGCTTGTGACCTCGGAAGGCGACGAGACCGTCCGCCCCAAGAACGCCAACAACCTCGCCGCCAAGCTTCGCGGGCTCGGCGCGCCGGTGGAGGTCAAGAACTACGGCCCGCTCGATCACGAGGAGATCGTTATGGCGCTTTCGGTGCCGTTCCGCAGCAAGGGCGCGGTGCTGGCTGACAGCGTCGCCTTCCTCAAGGCGCGGATGGGCGAATGACGATGTGGCTGGCCGAACCCCGCAACCCCAACGCGCCGCTCGCCGGCCTCAAGGTGGTGGAGCTCGCGCGGGTGCTGGCCGGGCCGTTCTGCGGACAGATCCTCGCCGATCTCGGCGCGGATGTGATCAAGGTTGAGAGTCCGGAAGGCGACGGCACGCGGCTGTGGGGGCCGCCGTGGGTCGAACGCACCGACGCCGAGGGCCGCGTCCACCGCGAGGCCGCCTATTACCACGCCTGCAATCGCGGCAAGCGCTCGATCATCGCGGACTTCGGAGACGCCGATGACCTCGCGCGCGTGCGCGGCTTGTGCGCCGAAGCCGACGTGGTAATCGAGAACTTCAAGACCGGCAGCCTCGCCAAGTTCGAGCTCGACTACGCCAGCCTTGCCGCTGCCAATCCTGGCCTCGTCTATTGCTCGATCACCGGCTTCGGCCAGACCGGGCCGAGGGCGCATGAGGCGGGGTACGACTTCGTTGCGCAGGGCATGAGCGGGCTGATGTCGCTCACCGGGGAGCCGGAGGGTCATCCGGTCAAGATGGGCATCTCGATCAGTGACCTCGCCACCGGGGTCTGGGCGGCGAACGGCGTGCAGGCCGCGCTGTTGATGCGGGCGCGCACTGGGCGGGGCCAGCAGGTCGATCTGAGCCTGCTCGATTGCTCGGTCGGGCTGCTTGCCAATCAGGCGACCTACCTGTTCACCACCGGCCACAACCCGCCGCGGATGGGCAACGCCCACGCGCAGGTCGCACCTTACGGGGTGTTCGCGGTGAGTGACGGTCACGTGATCCTCGCCCCTGCCAATGACGGGCTGTTCCACAAGCTGATGGGCGTGCTGGGGCTGAGCCACCTTGTCACCGACCCGCGCTTTGCCGCCAATGGCGACCGGACGGCGAATGCCAAGGCGCTCGACGCGGAGATTGCTGCGGCGACGGCGGGTTGGACCAAGCAAGGCCTGCTCGATGCCTGCCATGCCGCTGGCGTTCCGGCGGGGCCGATCAACCGGCTGGACGAGGTCTTTGCCGATCCCCAGGTCATCGCGCGCGGGATGCGGGTCGAGCTGGGCGGGATGGCGGGGGTGCGCAGTCCCTTCACCTTCTCTGACGCGGAGCTCGCGCTCGACCGGCCCTCCCCGATCCACGGGGAGCACGGCTGAAGGCGCCGCCAGCGTCTCCTGTTGGAGACACATGAGACACTGTCCAGAAGCGTAAAAACCGCCCCGCGCGTCCCGCTTCGCAAACAGGGGCAGAAGCGGGCGTGCGTGGTGAGTCATCACCGCAGTCGTGTCAGGTCTTCCGGGTGTAGGAAAGCGCCCCTGCGCCCGCGCGCCACAGCCGTTCGAACGGACCTTGGCCAATGCGGGCCACCCACGGCGGTGACCATGCCAGCATCGCGGCAATCGGCACCAGCCCGAGCGCGAGGGATTGCCATCGCGTGACCCCCCCGAACAGCCCCAGCCCCCAGCTGGCGAAGATCGCGGACAGGATCACGCTGGTCATCAGATAATTGGTGAGCGACAATCGGCCCACCATTGCCAGCCTGCGGGCCAAGCCGCTGTCCTGATTGAGAAACGCCATCGCCAGCGCGGCATAGCTCACCCCAAGCAGCGTATCGAACGGAGCCGAAAGCACCAGCGCAACCGGGCCAACCAGCGGCGCGGGAAAGCCCGTCTCCTCCAGCCACACCGCCAGCAGCAGCAGCCCCGGCAGCGCCACCAGCGCGCTCATCCCGGCGATCCGTTGCAGCCGGAACGTCCGCCATTCGCCCTTCAGCATTCCGCCCCGCCACAGTCCCATGCCGAGCGCGATGGCTGACAGGTTGAGCGGCAGCGACGCCGCGACCGCCTTCAGCTGCGCCGGAATGCCGAGGCTGCGACGCGCGATCCGCTCGGCCAGTCCCTCGCGGCCCTGTTCGAGCAGCATCGCAATCGTCGGCGCATCGCGGCCGAACTGCCGCTCGGCCCACAGCAGGGCATCATGCCCGCCCTGCCCCGCGTGATAGGCCACCAAGGGAGCACCGAGCGCGACCAGACCCAGGGCAACGTGAACCAAAAGCAAGCCAAGCGCGACGTTGATCAGCGCCCGCGCCGAGAGCCCCGCCAGCAGCGGCAGCGCCATTCCCGCCAGCGCATAGGCGCGCAAAACGTCATTGCTGGCGAACAAGGTCGCGTGCGCGAGGCCAATCACCAGCAGCACCGCCATGCGCGCATAATGCGCCCGCCAAGGTGCGCCCCCGCTCCGCTCGATCAGGATCAGACATCCGGCGCCAAACAGCATCGCGAACAGCGTGCGGAACTTGTCTTCGATGAAGACGAAACTGCCCAGCCACACCCAGTAATCGAGCGGGCTCGTCGCGCCGTAGGATAGAGGATTGTAATAGGCTGGCCCCGGCAGGGCGAAGGCGTGGACATTCATGCCCACGATCCCAATCACAGCAAGTCCCCGCAGCGCATCAAGCGCGAGGATACGGTTCGGGGAAGGAGCGGGTGCCGTCACTGACAGCACCCTTACCCCAAAATCAGGCGAGTGCAGCCTTCAGATCTGCAACCAGATCGAGCCGCTCCCACGGGAAGAAGTCGCCCTCTGCCGCACGGCCGAAATGGCCATAGGCGGCGGTCGGCTGGTAGATCGGCTTGTTGAGGCCAAGATGCGTGCGGATCGAACGCGGGGTCAGACCGCCGAGCTTGGCAATGCCGAGGATCGCCTGTTCGATTTTGTCGTCGCCCACCGTGCCGGTGTCATGCGTATCGACATACAGCGACAGCGGCTTCGACACGCCGATGGCATAGGCGATCTGGATCGTGCAGCGCGTGGCGAGGCCGGCGGCCACCACGTTCTTGGCGAGGTAACGGGTGATGTAGGCCGCCGAACGGTCAACCTTGGTCGGGTCCTTGCCGCTGAACGCGCCGCCGCCATGCGGAGCCGCGCCGCCATAGGTGTCGACGATGATCTTGCGGCCGGTCAGCCCGGCGTCGCCATCCGGCCCGCCGATTTCGAACGTGCCGGTCGGATTGATGAAGTATTCGGTCTCACGCAGGAGCACCGGCGGGATCACGTCGGCGATCACCTTCTTCACATAGGCTTCAAGCTCGGCCTGCTTGGCCGGATTGTTCTCGTCATAGCCCGGCTTGTGCTGGGTCGAGACGACGACGGCGGTCGCGGCCACAGGCAGCGAACCTTCGTAACGCAGCGTCACCTGGCTCTTGGCATCAGGCTCGAGGAAGGGCGCCGCGCCCGAGTGGCGGTCAGCCGCCATACGCTCGAGGATCTTGTGGCTGTAATAGAGCGTGGCAGGCATCAGGCCCGGCGTCTCGTCGGTGGCATAACCGAACATGATGCCCTGATCGCCCGCGCCTTCATCCTTGTTCTCGCCCGCGTCCACGCCCTGCGCAATATGCGCCGACTGGCCGTGCAGGCGGTTGATGAATTCGAACTTTTCCCAGTGGAAGCCGTCCTGCTCGTAACCGATGCGCTTCACCGTTTCGCGCACGGTGGCTTCGATTTCTTCCTGAGCGCCAGGCGCCCATTCATTGTTCTCGAACACGCCCTTGCAGCGGATTTCACCGGCGAGGACGACCAGCTGGGTGGTGGTCAGCGTTTCGCAGGCGATGCGCGCTTCGGGGTCTTTCGACAGGAACAGGTCGACGATCGCGTCCGAAATCTGGTCGGCAACCTTATCGGGGTGGCCTTCGGACACGCTTTCCGAGGTGAAGAGATAGTTGGTGCGCATGAATACTCCGGGGGCTGGAGAGTGCGGATCGGGGTGGGCGTGAAGGTTGTCTTATAGAGATATAAGGAAACCTTTATGTCCCGCTTTCTTACTGACCGCCCTAGCCGCGCATGCGGGTGAGCGCAAGCACTCTCGGCAGTCCAAAGCCCAGTGCGATAAACAGCGCCGCCCATGCCAGCGTCAGGGCATGACCGAACTGGGCGAACAGCGTCGGCGACTTGGCTGCGGGAATGACGCCTTCCAACTTGTCGGCCTTACCCGTGGCGATATGCCCGCGCACCACGCCGTCCGCGTCGATCACCGCGCTGATGCCGGTGGTGGTCGAGCGCAGCACCGGAAGGCCTTCCTCGGCCGCGCGCATCCGCGCCTGGGCCAGGTGCTGCGGCGGCCCCCACCAGCCGAACCAGCCGTCATTGGAAGGGTTGAAGATGTAGTCCGGGCGATTCGCCTTGTCCGCCACCGCGCCCGAGAACACGATCTCGTAACAGATCATCACCCCCGCCTTGCCATGCGCACCCAGATCAAGCGTGCGCGGGCCGGGGCCGGGCAGGTAGTCGATGCTGCCAGCGACCAGTCGTGACAGGCCGAGCGGTTCAAGGATCGGGCGCAGCGGCAGATATTCGCCGTAAGGGACCAGATGCGCCTTGTCGTAACCGCCGACGATCTGCCCTCCGCCATTGAGTGCCATCACCGAATTGCGTGCGCTGACGGCGCCGGGGACGTTGCCGGGGCGCGGCGCGATATTGAGGTTCACGACGCCGGTCAGCAGCGTCGATTCCGGGCCGATCACCGTGCCGATGCGCCGCCGCGCCAGTTTGGGATCGCCGCCAGCGGTCATCTGGAGATAGTAGCGATCGGGGTAGCCATCCTCGAGATAGTCCGGCAGCGCGCTTTCCGGCCACAGCACCAGCCGCGATTGATCGCGCGACGGGGTGGTGAGGCGGGCGATGCGGACAAATTGCTCGTCGAACTTCGACCCATCGTTGATTTCGGATTGGGGGATATAGGGTTGGACGAGGGTGTATTGGACCGCATCGGCGGGCCGCGTCACTTCAATGTTGAGAGATGGTGCCAACATGAGCGCCGTGGTCGCCAGCGCGATCCCTGACGCAAACAGCCAACGGCGCTGCGTCAGCATGGCCAGCAGAAGTGCGGCGATCAGCAGCGTCACCCCGGACAGGGCATAGGTGCCGAGCAAGGGCAGCAGCCGCCCCAGCCCCGGCGTATCCCAGCCGCCCAGCAGCATCAGCCCCACAGGCGGCCACGGATAGCCGGTGAACACCCAGCCGCGCAGCCATTCGGTCACGATCCACGCCCCCGCGAAGACCAGCCCGAAGGCCCAAAGCGGGCGTTTCTTCGCCAGCACATGCGCGGCGAGCGCCGCCAGCGCGGGATACCATGCGAGGTAGATGCACAGCAGCGGCACCGCCAGCCAGCCGAGGAACTCGGGCATCTTGGCCTGATGGGTGAAGGCAGTCGCGATCCAGTTGTTGGCGAGCGTCAGATGCGCCCAGCCGAAACACCACCCGATCCACAGCGCCGCGCGCTTGGTGGGCGCTTGGTAGGCTAGCCACACGAACCCTGCCAGCGCGGCGAGGCCCAGCGGCCACAGATGCAGCGGTGGGTAGGCGCAGGCCCCGATCAGCCCGAACGCGATGGCGGCAAGCGCCGGACGGCGCTGCATCAGCGCCGCAACCGCAGCCAGCCGCTCCATCATCGCAGCCTATTCGACCGTTTCGAGCGCGCCGCCGGTTTCGCCCGAGCCGCCATCGTCCCCGCGGATCGAGGGCGGGAGGATCGACGAATCGATCACGGCGCGATCATCATCAGCCACCTTGCGCGGGCGACGTGCCCGAACGGGCTTCTCGGCGCGCGGTTCAACGGGCTTCTCGGCCCGCGGCGCTTCGGAACGCTCAGTGCGGCTTTCGCTGCGTTCGGGGCGCTCGGTCCGCTCCGGACGGGCGGCACGCGGCGCGCGGTCGCTGCGGTCCTGACGGTTGTCGTCACGTCCACCCTCTCGGGCACCATCGCGTCCGCCTTCTCTGGGCTTACGCGGCTGGCGGCGCGCGTTCAGCTGACGGTCGCCGCGATCATCATTGCGATCATCGTTGCGCCCGTCATCGCGACCGATGTCGCGATCATCGTTCAGGAAGCTCTCGCCTTCCTGACCGGACTCGCCCTCGTCCATGTCGGAGCGCGGGGCATTGTCCTGCTGTTCGTAGCGCGAGCGGGTCGGCTGTTCGTTACGGCGGCCGGAGCCGAAATCGATATCGTCATCGCCGTATTCTTCGGCCTGGTCGCGCTCGTCATTACGACGCGGACCGCCGCGCTGTTCGTCCACGCGGGCCTTGTTGTCGGCGATCACGCGGAAATAGTGATCCGCGAACTGGAGATAGTACTCCATCTGCACGCGGTCGCCATTGTGGTGGGCGTCCTGCGCGAGCTTCTTGTACTTATCGAGCATCTGCGGGGCATTGCCGCGCGCCCGGCTGTCGATCCGGTTGAGCTGGGCGCCATTGCCGCTCTGATTACGGTTACCGCGCCCACGACGACGGTTATTCCGGTTATTGTTGTTGTTATTATTCAAGGAAGTAGTTCCTTATCAGTGACCCGGTGCAAAAAAATGCCTGCCCGCGCGGTCAACAGACCCCTTGTCCCTGCGCCTTACGTCAGGCCCTGACATTGTGTCAGGCCGGGCGTGCTGCGCGCTCCGCGCTGCCGCAGTCGGGGACACGCCCTGACGGCCGAATCAGCTGAGTTTAGGAGCTTGGCTCAGCGATTTGCGCCCTTCGCAGATCATCTGGCCTTCCGGGGACGTAGCGATGCCGAAGCGGTTTGCCAAGCCCTGCCTTGCTTTTCTGTCACATGAGAATCAGCGCACGGGGTCGGCCAGCGAGGTCGCGGCGCAGCGCCGTCGCCAAGCCCGATGCCGCCGCCAGCGCACCGACAGCCTCGGCCTGATTCGCCCCGATCTCGAGGATCGCGATGCCATCCGGGTTCAGCAAAGCGCGCAATTGCGGGATCAACACGCGGTAATCGTCCAGCCCCTCCGGCCCGGCGAACAGCGCGCTGGCAGGCTCATGCTCGCGCACCTGCGGCTCAAGCTGCGCGTCCGCCTCGACATAGGGCGGGTTGCATAGGACGAGGTCGAAGGTGCCCAGATCGTCCGCCCAGCCGGGCGTGTGCCAGTTGCGATGATGCCATGTGCTGCAATGCGCCAGACCCAGCGCGGCAGCATTGCCTGTCGCCACTGCCAGCGCGTCTTCAGAGGCGTCAATGCCGACCCCCTCCCAGCCTTCGCGGTTCGCTAGCATAGCGAGCAGCAGCGCGCCTGAGCCTGTGCCAAGGTCCACCACCCGGCCCTGTTCGCCCCCGTGTTCGCAAACGTGTTCGAGCGCCGCTTCGATCAACGTCTCACTGTCACCGCGCGGGATCAGCGTCGCGGGGGTGGCGGCCAGCGTGAGGCCGTAGAACTCGGCGGTGCCGGTGATGTAGGCGACCGGTTCGTGCCCCGCGCGGCGTTCGATCAGCGCCGCGAAGACTTCCGGCGCGGGCTCACGCATGGCCCTAAGCAGCATATCCGAGCGGGTGAGGCCGAGCGCGTGGGCCATCAGCAATTCGGCATCGAGCCGGGCGGTATCGCTGACGGGGGCCAGGCGTGTCGCGGCGGTGCGGATGGCGTCGCCGACGGTCATGCCAAAATCCATTCGTGCTGAGCTTGTCGAAGCACTGTTCTTCTTCCTCACGCTCGAGCCAACAGAAAGACGGCCCTTCGACAAGCTCAGGGCGATCGGAAGAGTGGAGTTATTCGCTGAGCGCCGCCAGCCGCTTGCCCTCGTCCTCGGCGATTAGCGCGTCAATCATTTCACCTAGGCCTGCTCCGGCGAGCACTTCTTCCAGCTTGTGGAGCGTGAGCCCGATGCGGTGATCGGTCACCCGGCCTTGGGGGAAGTTATAGGTGCGGATGCGCTCCGAGCGGTCGCCGGAGCCGACCATCGCTTTGCGCGCCTCGGCCTCGGCCCCCTGGGTGGCTTCGCGCTGGGCATCGTAGAGCCGCGTGCGCAGCACCTGCATCGCCTTTTCCTTGTTCTTGTGCTGGCTGCGGCCATCCTGACAGGTCACCACGGTCCCAGTCGGCAGGTGGGTGATCCGCACCGCCGAATCGGTGGTGTTGACGTGCTGACCGCCTGCGCCGGACGCGCGGTAAACGTCGATCTTGAGGTCTTTTTCCTCGACGCTGACATCAACCTCGTCCGGTTCCGGCAGCACCGCCACGGTCGCGGCCGAGGTGTGGATGCGCCCGCCGCTTTCGGTCACGGGGACGCGCTGGACGCGGTGGACGCCGCTTTCGAACTTCAGCTTGGCGAACACGCCGGTGCCAGTGACGTTGGCGATCACTTCCTTGAAGCCGCCGATGTCGGAGGCATTGATGCTGACCGCCTCGACCTTCCAGCCCTGCTCGGCGGCGTAGCGTTCGTACATCCGGTAGAGATCAGCAGCGAACAGCGCGGCTTCATCGCCCCCGGTGCCGGCGCGGATTTCGAGCATCGCGGGCTTGGCGTCGGCGCTGTCACGCGGCAGCAGCGCAATGGCGAGGCGGCGTTCGAGATCGGGGAGGGTGGCCTTGATGTTGGCAAGTTCTTCCTCTGCCATCGCCTTCATTTCCGGGTCGGCGAGCATGTCGGCGAGACCCGCCATTTCCTCGCGCGCCGATTTCACCTCGGCGGCGATCTTGGCGACGGGTTCGAGTTCCGCATAGTCGCGGCTGGCGCGGACAAAGGCCTCGCCCTCCAGCGTGCCGGACGCCATGCGCGCTTCCAGCTCCGCAAAGCGGTGTGCGATCTGGTCAAGGCGTTCGGGGGGGATTTGCATGGCTGTTTTCTAACTCACCGTCCCGGCCACCGAGCCGGGACCCCGCTTCTATTGGAGCGGCGGAAAAAGGAAAGCGGGGCCCCGGGTCAGGCCCGGGGCGGGGGCTATCGATAAGGCGCCAGCACGCTCAAGACCGGGGTATCAAGATCATTACCCGAGACGCCGTGGCCCATGTCATGCTTTAGCGAAAGAAGTGTCTTAGCCCCGCGCTTCACGGCCTTGTCGTAACGCTTCCTAGGCGACCCGGAGGCGATCAGCTCCGCCGTAAAGCCATGCTTGCGGACATCGCCGATAAGCCCAATCGCCTCGGCGATCCGCGCATCATCCTCGACAACGATGATAAGGTCGGCAGGCTCATCCTCCCGCGCCCCCACCAGCATCGCCAGCCGCTCGATCCCCGCAGCCCAGCCGACCGCAGGCGTCGGCGCGCCGCCGAGGCTTTCCATCAGCCCGTCATAGCGCCCGCCGGCCAGCACCGTGCTCTGCGACCCCAAAGCCGCTGCCGATGCGCCGCCCTCATCGGGGATGAACTCGAACGCAGTGTGGCGGTAGTAATCAAGCCCGCGCACAAGGCCTTCCGCGCGCACCCACTTCACGCCCGCTGCATCCAGCCCGCTGGTCACGGCAGCGAAAAACGCGCTCGCCTCTTCCGACAAAAAGGCGTCGATCTTCGGCGCATCGGGCAGGAACGCCTTGTCGCGGGGGTCCTTGGAATCGAGGATTCGCAGCGGGTTTTTCTCCAGCCGCTCCTGCGATTCTTCGGACAGCTGATCCTTCACGGCGCGGAAGTAGTCGATCAACGCCGCCCGCCATGCCTCGCGGCTTGCGCCATCGCCCAGCGTGTTGAGGTGCAGCGTCACATCATGGATCCCCAGCTCCTTCAACAGCTGATCCGCCATCGCCAGCAGCTCGACATCGGCCTGCGGCTCGCCCGCGCCGATCACCTCGGCGTCGATCTGGTGGAACTGGCGGTAGCGGCCTTTCTGCGGGCGCTCGTAACGGAACAGCGGGCCGTGGGTTGCCACCTTCAGCGGCGCATATTGCTGCCAGCCGTTGGTGAGGAATGCGCGGGCGATCCCGGCGGTGAATTCGGGGCGCAGGGTCAGCGATTCGCCGCCGCGGTCGTCGAAGGAATACATCTCCTTCGACACCACATCGGTGGTTTCGCCCAAGCTCCGCGCGAACACTTCGGTCTTCTCGAACACCGGCATTTCCACCCGCCGGAACCGATAAAGCCGCCGCACGCGCTCGAACGTCTCGACCACGAAGGCGAAAGCCTCGGCATCGGCGCCGAAGATGTCCTGGGTGCCGCGTATGGCTTGCGGGGTTTTCTTGCTCATAGGGCTGCGCGATTAGGCTTACGCAGGCTCTTTCGCAATCCTGCGGCACGCATTAAAGGCCCGCGCGTTACCTCTCTCATTCGCAAGCCAAAAAGAGACCTGCCATGCGCATCGACAAGATCCCCACCGGCGTCAATCCGCCCGACGATCTCAACGTCATCATCGAAGTGCCCACCGGCGGCGAGCCGGTGAAATATGAATTCGACAAGGAAAGCGGCGCGCTGTTCGTTGACCGCATCCTGCACACGCCGATGCGCTATCCGGCGAATTACGGCTTCGTGCCGCACACGCTCAGCCCTGATGGCGATCCGCTGGATGCGCTGGTGATCTCGCGCTCGCCCTTCATTCCCGGCTGCGTGGTGCGCGCGCGGCCCATCGGGGTGCTCAACCTCGAAGACGAGCAGGGCGGCGATGAAAAGCTGATCTGCGTGCCGGTGAAGGAGACCTTCCCCTACTACGCCGACGTGGTCGAAACGAGCGATCTGCCCTCGATCATCTTCCAGCAGATCGAGCACTTCTTCACCCACTACAAGGATCTGGAAGCCGAAAAGTGGGTGCGCGTGGGCAAGTGGGGCGACGCCGCCGAAGCGCGTCAGATCACCATTGAGGCGATCGAGCGATATAACGCTGGAAAGTAAGGGATGTTTCTCCCCGTCCCGGGTCAAGCCCGGGGCGGGGGGTGCGAAGTCTTGCTTAAATCACACTCAACACGGCCTTGAACATCAGCGTCAGACCGAAAGGCAAACCAATCGCCAGCGCCCACAGCGTCATCACGTCGCGCTTGAAGGCCGGGGCGTAGGACGGGTCGACCGCTTCGGCATCGCTCAGCACCGACCAACGCTTTTCGAACCAGCGGCACACCGGGATGATCCCGGCCACCAGCACGATCAGCGCCATATAGGGCAGCAGGCTCGACGTGCCCTCTGCCAGCGCCTTGACCGTCACGAAGATTTGCAGCGCGGTGTAGACCAGCAGGCCGTAGGCGACATGGTCGCTCATCGCCTTGCGCCAGTCTCGCGCCCGAGTGGCAGACAGTGCCTGGCTTTTGCCCCGCTCATTGGATTTCATCATGCTGGCCGCTCCCCAACGGTCTGTTGTGAAGCGGGCAGTATCGCAAAGCTTCTCCAAGGTTGCAAGAAGGCGCGGAAATCCGCCATTTTGTTGCGCCAAACGCACAGAACAAGGCACAACCTGCTCAAATGACTGATGCTTTGTCTGACGTTGTGCCAGTAAGTGGTCGATACGTGAACACTAAGCAAAAATCCTGCCAAACGCCTTGCGCCCCTTTTCTGCGGCTCGAAGGCTGCTAAAGCTCGCAGACACATGACCACCACCCTTTCCGATCCGCCCAGCGAGGCAGCGCCGGTTCAGCCGCTCGGCAGCGGGCTTGAAGTGATCTCGATCGCCAAGAGCTATGACAAGCGCGCGGTGCTGACCGATATCTCGTTCAGCGTCGCGAAGGGCGAGGTGTTCGGCCTGCTTGGCCCCAATGGCGCGGGCAAGACCACCTGTTTCTATTCGATCATGGGTCTGGTGAAGCCGGATTCGGGTCGCATCCTGATGGACGGCGAGGATGTGACCAAGCTGCCGATGTATCGCCGCGCGATCCTCGGGCTGGGCTATCTGCCGCAGGAGACCAGCATCTTTCGCGGCATGACCGTGGAACAGAACATCGCCTGCGTGCTCGAACTGGGTGAGCCTGATGCCGCCACCCGCGCGTCCGAGTTGGAACGGCTGCTCGACGAATTCGGCCTTACCCGCCTGCGCGAATCGCCCGCGATGGCGTTGTCGGGCGGGGAGCGGCGGCGCTGCGAGATTGCCCGCGCGCTGGCGGCCAAGCCGTCAATCATGCTGCTGGACGAGCCATTCGCGGGGATCGACCCGCTCTCGATCAACGACATCCGGGAGCTGGTGCGGGATCTCAAGGGTCGCGGCATCGGCGTGCTGATCACCGATCACAACGTGCGCGAGACGCTCGATATCGTTGACCGCGCCTGCATCATCTATGGCGGGCAGGTGCTGTTCGCGGGTTCCCCCCAGGAGCTGGTCGCGGACGAGAACGTGCGGCGGCTCTATCTCGGCGAGAGCTTCACGCTCTAGCGCTGATTGGCATGGCATTAGGTCCCCGCCTTGACCTGAGGCAATCGCAATCGCTGGTGATGACGCCGCAGTTGCAGCAGGCGATCAAGCTGCTGGCGGCCTCGAACCTCGAAATCGAAAGCTTCATTGCCGAGGCGCTGGAGGCCAATCCGCTGCTCGACACCGGCGGGCCCGCCGATGTGGGTGAGCCGGAACGAATCGAACTCGCGGCCCCGCCGGGTGAGGATGCGCCTGCCGATGAATTGATGTTGCGCGGCGGGGGCGAAGGCGACGCGCCGCTCGACCTGTCCTCGGTGGATCGTGACTGGGACACCGGCGACGGCGAGGCGCGCAGTGCCCGCGATGCGGAATGGGGCGCGGCGGCCAGCGGATCAGGTGGCGACTTCGATGACGCACCCGACTGGGAGCAGCTGCGCGCCGCCGAAATCACGCTGTCCGAACATCTCGAAGGCCAGATCGGCGCGCTCACCAGCGATCCGCGCACCGGGTTCATCGCGCGCCACATCATCGGGCTGCTCGATGATGCGGGCTACCTAGGCACGCCGATCGATGAAGTCGCCGATGATCTGGGGGTGGAGCTGTTCGAGGCCGAAGCAGCGCTGACGCTGGTGCAATCGCTCGACCCAACGGGCGTCGGCGCGCGCAATCTCGCCGAATGCATCGCGATCCAGGCGCGCGAGGCGGATCGTTACGATCCCTGCATGGCGGCGCTGATCAGCAATCTCGATCTGGTCGCACGCGGCGAAGTCGAGCGGCTAAAGCGCCTGTGCCGCGTGGATGACGAGGATTTCGCTGACATGCTGCGCGAATTGCGCAGCTACAACCCGCGCCCCGGCCTTGCCTTCATGCCGTCCGACAGCAGCTCCGTGGTGCCCGACATCCTCATCACCGCCAATGCTGCCGGCGGGTGGGACATTGCCTTGAACGAGGACACCCTGCCCAAGCTGATCGTCAATCGCGGCTACTTCGTGGAATTGAACGCCGGGGCGACCAGCAAAGAATCGCAGGGCTGGCTCAAGGAGAAGCTCGCCGACGCCCACTGGCTGATTCGCGCTCTCGACCAGCGGCAGAAAACGATTCTCAAGACCGCCGCGGAAATCGTGAAGCAGCAAGACGGCTTCTTCCGCCGAGGTGTCTCGGAGCTTCGCCCGCTCACCTTGCGCGAAGTGGCCGAAAAGATCGAAATGCATGAAAGCACGGTCAGCCGTGTGACGAGCAACAAATACCTCGCCTGCGCGCGCGGGACGTTTGAATTGAAATACTTCTTCACCAGCGGGGTTGCCTCAGCCGACGGCGAAGGCGCGTCCTCCGCGGCGATCAAGTCCCGCATCAAGGCGCTGATTGATGCCGAAACCGCGAAGAATATCCTGTCTGACCAACAGCTTGCCGAAATGCTCCAGAAAGAAGGCTTCGACCTCGCCCGGCGCACCGTGGCGAAATACCGCGAAGCGATCGAGCTGGGATCGAGCGCCGAGCGGCGGCGGGCCAAGAAGCTGGCGGGCGCGTCTTAGGATTTGCCCGCAATGGGCGGCCCATCCGTAAACGTCTCACCCTGCGCGATAATTCGCTGCTGCGGGGGTGTGACTCGAAAGACTCACTTCAAAACGTTAACGCGCTAAACTTCTTATTAACCTTTTTTGGTGAGAAGTGGCGTGGTTAACAGACGGCAACCTCTCCTAAGCAGGGGTTACCAGGGGACAGACAGGGGACTAAGATGCGCGTTCTGCTGATCGAAGACGAACCGACCACTGCCAAGGCTATTGAGCTGATGCTCACCACCGAAGGCTTCAATGTCTATTCGACCGACCTCGGTGAGGAAGGTTTGGATCTGGGCAAGCTGTATGATTACGACATCATCCTGCTCGACCTTAACCTGCCTGACATGCATGGCTATGACGTGCTCAAGAAGCTGCGTGTCGCCAAGGTGCAGACCCCGGTGCTGATCCTTTCGGGCATCAGCGAGATGGATTCGAAGATCCGCAGCTTCGGCTTCGGCGCTGACGATTACGTCACCAAGCCGTTCCACCGCGAAGAACTGGTCGCCCGCATTTATGCCGTGGTGCGCCGTTCGAAGGGCCATTCGCAGTCGGTCATCCGCACCGGCAAGCTGGCCGTGAACCTCGACGCCAAGACGGTCGAAGTCGATGGCGCCCGCGTGCACCTCACCGGCAAGGAATATGCGATGCTCGAGCTACTCAGCTTGCGCAAGGGCACCACGCTGACCAAGGAAATGTTCCTCAACCACCTCTATGGCGGGATGGACGAGCCGGAACTCAAGATCATCGACGTGTTCATCTGCAAGCTGCGCAAGAAGCTGTCGCTGGCCTGCGGGGGCGAGAACTACATCGAGACCGTGTGGGGCCGCGGCTACGTGCTGCGCGACGACGAAGCGGTGGTTGAAGCGGCGTAGCTGGTTGCGAGGGCGCCTCCGCGCCCTCGTCCTCGGCGCTGTTTCGATCCCTGCGGGATCGAGCGCCTGCGGCTCGCGCCGTGCGCTCGCGGCCCTTTGGGCCGGAACAGCGCGCCACATAATTGTTGACGGGAACGCCCGGGGCCTTGGCTCCGGGCGTTCCCGTTTCAGCCGATGCGTTTGAAGACGATGGCCTTGGGCTCGGGCATCTCCCCGTTCGCCCAGACGATCGTTTCGGTCATGCTCCGGCCGTCCTTCGCGACGGTATAGACCCTAGTCGAGACGCGCTGGCCTTCCTTGGCGAGCGTCATCACCAGCGTATCGGGCTCCGGCTGGCGCAGCGCGACCGAATCGATTTCCGCCATCGAGCCGCCCACCGGCACCGCCACCCCATCAAGCGCCGCAGTCGATTCGGCTTTGATTTTCGCGCCGTCGCGGTTCTCGACCCACACCAGTGTATGCAACCGCCCGTCGACTTGCGGCGTGAAGGTGATCGTCACCGCGAGAGGACGCTCGTTCTCGGGGAGTCGCGCCACATCGAGCGACCAGCGCCCGGCCAGCGGTGTGGCAGCGGCCTGCGCGGTTTCGGCAGCCTCGGGCATGGTAATGGTGCCTGCAACCAGTGCGAGGCCCAGAGCAGCAGCGGGGAGCATGAAAGCCATGGCAATCTTTCCTTTCGTCCATTCGAACCCCTTCGAACGGGGCACGAGAGGATGCTCGGCCAAAGGTGCGCCGGGCGACAGATCGCTTTTTCTGTCCCAGGTTTTTTGTGCCGCGAGCCGGCGGGCGAGCTCCCTGCTGCTTCCCACCCCGGTCTTGCGCCGCGCCTCGCGCAGCCGCTCGTTGATCGAGGCTTCCGAACGATCCAGCCGGGCAGCAATCGACTTCACCGTGTGCCCCGCCGCCAGCAGGCGCAGGACTTCAAGCTCCTTGTCGGAAAGCGCCTCGGCACAAATTGGGGACGGGGTCGTCATCGGCTCTGATCACCACAGCGCGCTACCTTGCGTCCAGCACGATTTTCTTGTGCCGCGCCGGACTGCGTGCCAAGCGCCCGCCCCATGACAGCGTTCAAGGAAGGCGATCCGACCACCATTGCGCGGCTTTATGGCCGCTCTGTCGGGAAGAAGTTGCGCAAGTATCAGCAGGGGTTGGTCGATACCCTCCTGCCGCAGATTTCTGTGCCTGCCGAAGGCCCGGTGACGAGCGAGATCCTGTTCGGCGATTCGCGCCCACTGCATTTCGAGATCGGGTTTGGCGGGGGCGAGCATCTCGCCTATCGCGCCGATCTGCTGCCAGATCACGGCTTCATCGGCGCGGAGCCCTTCGTCAACGGCGTAGCGCAGGCGCTCACACATGTCGCCGACCAGCGGCTTGCCAATATCCGGCTGCATCATGGCGACGCATTGGAGGTGCTCCAGCGCATCCCCGATGGCGCGCTGACGATGGCCTATCTGCTGCATCCCGACCCCTGGCCCAAGGCGCGCCATGCCAAGCGGCGGATGGTCAATGACGGCCCGATCAAGCTCCTCGCCGCCAAGCTGAAACCCGGCGGCGAGTTCCGGTTCGGCACGGATCACGCGGTGTACCTGCGCTACGCGCTGATGGTGATGCAGCGCCATACCGACCTGTTCGAATGGGTGGTCGAAAAACCCGCCGACTGGCAGGTGCGCCCCTCCGGCTGGCCCGTGACGCGCTACGAACACAAGGCCCGTACGGTGTATGGGCATGAGGTGTGGTACTTCCGGTTCCGGCGGCGCTAAGCGCTCCTGCGGCCCGCCCGCCACCACGGCATCAGCGCGAACGCCACCTGCCCTGCGAGCCCAAGCAGCGCGTGCGGTTGCCGCAGCCCCGCCAGCCACTGTGCCGGGGTCTCGCCCGAAAGCACCCCAGCCAGCGTACACTCCGCCGCCATCAGGATCGCGAAGGCCAACACGCCAAGGCTCAGCGCCTCGCCGCCGCCCGCAATGCCGAACCGCCGCACCAGCCACCCGGCCGCAAACCAGCTCGCCGTGAGGATGATCGGCAGTTCCAACAGGGTCGCCGGCATCAGCCCCACCAGCGGGATCACCCACAGCACCCGCACCGTGCCAAGCACGAAGCCCAGCGCAAACACGATGGCCCAATAGGTTACCGCCGCCGTTCCGACCCGCATGGCCCTGCCCACAGTCTAGTCTCCTGTCTCGCCCTGCCGCAGCATGCCTGCGGCTCGTCCGATCCGGGTGCCTTACCACACCCATGACAGAACATCGCGGAACGGTTGGGGCCACAGCGACATGGGGGTGCAATCATTCACCGGAGACGACCAACATGACCATCACGACGCTCAAGGATCTCTACGTCGATCAGTTGCAGGACCTTTACAGCGCCAATCGCCAGGCCATCCAGGTCACGCGCGAGCTGAAGGAAGCCGCCAGCTCAGCCCAGCTGCGCAAGGCGCTTACCGCGGGCGTGGACGGGATCGAGGAGGGTATGGATCACCTCAAGACCCTGATCGAAAACCACGACGCCAATCCGCGCGGCGAACATTGCAAGGGCATGGAAGGCCTCGCCGCCGAAGCGCGCGCGCATGGGGTTGAGGCCGATTTCTCAGACGAGGACGTCCGCGATGCCTCGATCATCGCGCAGTACCAGCGCATGACCCACTACGGCATCTCGGGCTATGGCACGGCAGCGGCGTTCGCGCGGCGGCTCGGGCTGGAGAATGATGCGAGCGTCTTGGGGCAATGTCTCGAAGACACCCGCAGCGGCGACACACACATGACGCAAATCGCGTCGGGCGAGGTCAATCCCGCCGCCGCCGAAGCGTAAGAGTGGCAGGAGCCCGGCGTAATCCGCCGGGCTCCGCTACCTTATCCCACCACGCCCGCGCCCGCTAGCACGGCGAGCGTCAGCACATCGGGCACGCTGGCGGTCATCGGCACGATCTGCACCGGCTTTTCCATCCCGATCAGCATCGGGCCGATGGTGGCATTGCTGCCCAATTCGCGCAGCAGCTTGGCCGACAGGTTTGCTGATTGCAGCCCCGGCATGATCAGCACATTGGCCGGGCCAGACAGGCGGCTGAACGGGTACAGCGCCATCACCTTGGGATTGAGCGCAGCGTCGGGCGCCATTTCGCCTTCATATTCGAAGCCCGGATCTTCCCGGTCGAGAATCGCCACCGCCTCGCGGATCGAAGTGAGCCACTGGCCCGAGGGATTGCCGAAGGTCGAATAGCTGAGGAACGCCACGCGCGGTTCATGCCCCATGCGCCGGGCGACTGCGGCGGTTTCCTTGGCGATATGGGCGAGTTCGGCGGAATTGGGCCGCTCGTTGATCGTCGTATCGGCGAGGAAGGTGGTGTGGTTCTTGCCGATCATCATGTGGATGCCGAACGGCAGCGCGCCTTCCTTGTGATCGAGCACCAGGTTCACCTCGCGCACGGTCTGCGCAAAGGTGCGGGTCATGCCGGTGATGATCCCATCGCCATGCCCGAGCGCGACCAGCAGCGAAGCGAAGACGTTGCGATCCTGATTGACCATGCGCCGCACATCGCGCTCGGTGTAACCGCGCCGCTGGAGCCGCTTGTACAGGTAATCGACCATCGCGGGCACGTGCTCGCTATCGGCCGAGTTCTGGATTTCAAAGCTGCCCGGATCGCCAACCGAAAGCTGATGCAGCTTGTCGAGCACCGCCTTGGTGCGGCCCACCAGGATCGGCGTGCCATAACCGAAATCGCGGAACTGGATCGCGGCGCGCAGCACCACTTCTTCTTCCGCTTCGGCAAAGACCATCCGCTTGGGGTTCGCTTTGGCGACTTCATAGACGCCGCTCAGCACCGAAGTGGTGGGGTTGAGGCGGCTGCGGAGCTGGATGCGATAAGCCTCAAAATCCTCGATCCGGGCCTGCGCCACGCCCGAATCCATTGCCGCCTTGGCGACGGCGGAGGACACGACTTCGATCAGGCGCGGATCGAACGGGGCGGGAATGATGTAATCGGTGCCAAACTTGTGGTTCTTGCCATAGGCGCTCGCCACTTCTTCAGGCACCTGACGGCGCGCGAGTTCGGCGATGGCGTGGGCGGCGGCGACCTTCATTTCTTCATTGATCGTGGTCGCCTGCACATCCAGCGCACCGCGGAAGATGAAGGGGAAACCCAGCACATTGTTGACCTGATTGGGGAAATCGCTGCGCCCGGTGGCAATGATCGCGTCAGGGCGGACGGCCTTGGCTTCGTCCGGCATGATTTCCGGGACGGGGTTGGCCATCGCGAAGATGATCGGCTTGTCCGCCATCTTGCGCACCCATTCGGGCTTCAGCGCACCGGCAGCCGACAGGCCGAGGAAAATGTCCGCGCCCACCAGCGCTTCTTCAAGGCTGGTCGCGGTGGTGGCGACCGCATGGGCGCTCTTCCATTGGTCCACTCCTTCGCGGCCAGGAGTGATCGGGCCGGAACGGTCGCACATGATCACGTTTTCGTGGCGCACGCCCATCGCCTTGATCAGCGCAGTGCAAGCAATCGCCGCCGCGCCCGCGCCGTTGACCACCACCTTCACATCCTTGAAGTCGCGTCCGGTGATATGGCAGGCATTGAGCAGGCCAGCCGCGGTGATGATCGCGGTACCGTGCTGGTCGTCATGCATCACGGGAATGTTCATGCGTTCACGCAGAGCCGCCTCGATGATGAAGCATTCCGGCGCCTTGATGTCTTCAAGGTTGATCCCGCCAAAGGTCGGCTCCATCAGCGCAACCGCGTTGATGAAAGCCTCGGGGTCTTCGGTGGCGAGTTCGATGTCGATCGAATCCACGTCGGCAAAGCGCTTGAACAGCACCGCCTTGCCTTCCATCACCGGCTTGGAAGCGAGCGCGCCTAAATTGCCCAGACCGAGGATCGCGGTGCCATTGCTAATCACGGCGACCAGATTGCCTTTAACGGTGTAACGCGCCGCGAGCGAGGGATCGGCGGCGATGGCTTCCACCGGCACGGCCACGCCCGGCGAATAGGCGAGGCTAAGGTCGCGCTGCGAGGTCATCGGCTTGGTGGCGACGATCTCGAGTTTACCGGGGCGGATCGTCTCGTGATAGAACAGCGCCTCGCGCGCGGTGAAGCCGCCCTTGTTCGGTGTGGCGTTCTCATCGGCCATGATGCCTGATCCCTCTGCTTGTCCGAATGGAAAATCGCGTTCCGCTTAGCCTCACCACGGCGGTTGCGATAGGCCGGAAATGGCGCGGCGCGGGGGAAAGCCGTAGCGGCGGACATTTCCGAATCGCAGGCGATGGGGCAATGCCGGAATGATGGCCGCCCTTCCCGATTCCAAACCCACGCCGATGATGGCGCAATACCTCGCTTTGCGCGAGGAAGCGGGCGATGCGCTGCTGTTCTACCGGATGGGCGATTTCTTCGAACTGTTCTTCGAAGACGCGCGCACGGCGGCGCAAATTCTCGACATCGCGCTGACCACGCGGGGCGAACATGGCGGCGCGCCGATCCCGATGTGCGGGGTGCCGGTGCATTCGGCGGAAGGCTATCTCGCGCGGTTGATCAAGGCGGGCTGCCGGGTCGCAATTGCCGAGCAGGTCGAAACGCCAGACGAAGCCAAGGCGCGGGCCAAGCGCGAAGGCACGCCATCCTCCAAGGTGCTGGTGGGCCGCGCGATTGTGCGGCTGGTGACGGCGGGGACGCTGACCGAGGAAGCCCTGCTCGAACCGCGCCGTGCGAACGTGCTGGCAGCGCTGGCGGAATTGCGCGGGACGGTGGGGATTGCTGCCGTCGACGTGTCCACCGGGGCGACGGTGCTGGAGGAATGCGCTGCCGATCAGCTTGGCGCGGCGCTGGCGCGACTCTCACCTAGCGAAGTCGTGGTCCCGGAAGACTGGCAACACGGCCCGGATGAGGCGATTTACCGGCCGCGCACCTCTTTCGCCAGCGATGCCGGGGCTGAGCGGCTGAAGGCGGTGCATGGCGTGGCAACGCTCGATGCGTTCGGCGATTTCTCCCGCGCGATGCTGGGCGCGGCGGGCGGATTGATCGCCTATCTCGACCATGTCGGGCGCGGCAAGCTGCCGCTGCTGCTACCCCCAGTGGCGCGCGCTGCCGAGGCGGGCATGGCGATGGATGCCGCCACGCGGGCGAGTCTCGAAATCCTTGAAAGCACCAACGGGGGTTCGCGCGCGGGCAGTCTGATCGGCGCGGTGGATCGCTGCGTCACCGGGGCAGGCTCGCGGCTACTGGCCGAGGATCTGTCCGCGCCCCTGCTCGATGTCGCGCAGATTGAAGCGCGACTTGGACTGGTGCAGTTCTGGCGCGACCGCCCGATTGAACGCGCGCAATTGCGGGAGGCTTTGCGCGCCATCCCTGATCTGGGCCGTGCGCTCGGGCGCGTGGTGGCAGGGCGCGGCTCTCCGCGCGATCTCGGCCAGCTACGCGATGGGCTGTCCGAGGCGATGCGGCTGCACCATTGGCTGAGCGGCGCGCCGGATCGGCCTGCGCTGCTCGATGCCGTTCTGGCGAAACTCACCGGCCACGGCGCGCTGACCGATTGGCTGTCGCGCGCGCTGGTGCCCTCGCCCCCGACCGAGCGTGCGAGCGGCGGCTTCATCGCTGACGGGTACGACGCCGCGCTCGACGAATTGCGCGCCACTTCCGGCGATGCCCGCCGTGCGATTGCGGCGATGGAAGCGCGCTATCGTGACGAGACCGGCATCGCCTCGCTCAAGATCCGCCACAACGGCGTGCTGGGCTATTTCATCGAAGTGGGCGCGCGCTATGCCGATGCGCTGATGGCGCCCGACAGCGGCTTCATCCACCGTCAGACGATGGCAGGAGCGGTGCGGTTCAACTCGCTGAAGCTGCACGAGGAAGCCGCCCGTATCGCTCAGGCCGGGGGCCACGCGCTGGCGGCGGAGGAAGCGCATTTCGAGGAGCTGGTCGCCGAAGTCGTCGCCGCGCGCCACGCCATTGCAGCCACCGCCGCCGCGCTCGCCCGGATCGATGTCGCCGCCGGCAATGCCGAGCGCGCCAGCGAAGCCGACTGGTGCCGCCCCGAGATTGCCGAAGACGCAGGCCTTTCGATCACCGCCGGGCGGCATCCCGTGGTCGAAGCGGCGCTCGCCAAGGCCGGTGAGCGGTTTGTGGCGAATGACTGCCAGCTGGCTGACACCAATCGCCTATGGCTGATTGGCGGGCCGAACATGGGCGGCAAGTCCACCTTCCTGCGCCAGAACGCGCTGATCGTCTTGTTGGCGCAAGCGGGGTGCTTTGTCCCGGCCACCGCCGCGCGGATTGGGCTGGTCGACCGGTTGTTCAGCCGGGTGGGCGCGGCCGATAACCTCGCACGGGGCCGTTCAACCTTCATGGTCGAGATGGTCGAGACCGCTGCGATCCTCGCGCAGGCCACCCCCCGCAGCTTCGTAATCCTCGACGAAGTGGGACGCGGCACATCGACCTATGATGGCTTGGCGCTCGCCTGGGCGGTGGCCGAGGCGGTGCATTCCAAGATCCGCTGCCGGTGCCTGTTCGCGACCCACTACCACGAACTCGCGCGCCTCGCCGAAACCTGCGAGGCGCTGAGCCTCCACCATGTCCGCGCGCGCGAATGGCAGGGCGATCTGGTGCTGCTGCACGAACTCGCCGATGGCCCGGCGGACCGCTCTTATGGCCTCGCGGTCGCGCGGCTTGCGGGCGTGCCGGCTCCGGTGGTCGCCCGCGCCAAGGCGGTGCTCGAAAAGCTTGAGGCAACCCGCACCGCGACCGGCGGAATTGCCGCAGGACTCGGCGATCTGCCGCTCTTCGCCGCGCTGGCTGTCGAGCCTGCACCCGCCTCACCCGAACAGCAACTCGCCGAAGCCCTGCGCGACGCCGATCTCGACGCGCTCACCCCGCGTGAGGCGCTCGACCTGCTCTACGAATGGAAGCGGGCACTGCCCAAAACCAAGCACTGAGCGCCAGGGCGCAGGACAAGCGCCGCCTCAGGGCTGGCGGGTTTCATGCAAAGCATCAGGCCCGGCGTCGTCATCCTCATCCTCGTCAACCGCGTCCTTGCCGCTGTCGCGATAGCGGGTGGGCTCATCGTCATGTTCCGGCTCGCCCGCGAAGGCCGAATTGTCGATCGTGCCGGTCTCTTCCATGTGGCGCATGATATCGATCAGATCGGCCTCGTCTCCGTCGTCATCGTCCAGACCGGTCGCAGGCGGTTTGCGGCTTTCGGTTCCCCCGGCGCGGCCTGACACGGGATCAAGCGCATCTGCGGCGACATCCTGCGCCTGTTCACCGCGCTCGTCCTGTTCGGAATTGCGGGTTTCATGCGCCAGCCCTTCCGGGTGGCCATCGTCAGGTGAGGGAGCGGGAGCGGGGGTCTTGCGGTCGGACATGGTTCTTCTCCTTGCCCAAGCATAAGCCTGCAAACCGGCCAGATGTTGCACCCCGGGCGGCAGTCCGGTTGCTAAGCGGGACGGGGCACTTTGCACGAAGTTTTAACCGCGCCTGCGCTAGGCACGAGCCATGTACAAGTCGGTGTTCCAGAACAGCAAAGCCGCGCTCGCTTTTGCCGGGCTGACCGTGTTCAGCGCGGTATCCATCGTCGGCACTTCGGAAGACAACGGGATCGTCGGCAAGGCTGTCGACATCATCGGCGCCCAGCGCGCGAGCATCGCCAGCGATGCGCAGGCCTTTGCCGAGGGGCAGAGCCAAGGCGACAAGCCGGGCCAGGCCGATGCAGGCTTGGGGAGAAAAGGCTCGGTCTTCGGGGAATATGGGGCCGATGGCAAAGCCGTCGCGAAAGGCACCGGCGGAGCGGCGAACACAGGCGGCAATCCGATGACCGCGCCGCTATCGCCAACCGCAATGGTCGATCACCGCGGACCCATAGCCACAAGCGAGCCGTTTATCTCCGACCGCGAAATGACGATTGAGCCCGAGTAACCCTTCAGCGGGTCGGAACCGGAACCTCGCCTGTGTAATCATAGAACCCGCGCCCGGTCTTGCGACCCAGCCAACCGGCCTCGACATACTTCACCAGCAGCGGCGCCGCGCGATACTTGCTGTCGCGGGTGGTGGTGTAGAGCACGTTGATGATGTCGAGGCAGGTATCGAGCCCGACGAAATCGGCGAGTTGCAGTGGCCCCATCGGGTGGTTGAGGCCAAGGCGGCAGCCCTTGTCGATATCCTCGATCCCGGCCGTGCTCTGACCGAGCACGAACACCGCCTCGTTGATCATCGGCAGCAGGATGCGGTTTACGACGAAGCCGGGTTCGTCCTGGCTCAGCACCACTTCCTTGCCCAGCCCCTTGGCGAAGGCGGTCACACGGTCGGTTGTCGCGGGCGAGGTGGCGAGGCCGGGGATCACTTCGATGAGGCCCATGACGGGCACCGGGTTGAAGAAGTGCAACCCGATGAAGCGCGCCGGATCGGGCGAGTGGTTGGCCATGCGGGTGATCGGGATTGACGAGGTGTTGGACGCCATGATCGCGCCCGCCGCCAGCACCTTGCCAGCATTTGCGAAGATCGCGTTCTTGATCTCCTCACGCTCGGTCGCGGCTTCGATGATGAGGTCGGCCTCTGCGAAAGGGGCGTAATCGGCGACGGGGGTGATACGTGCGAGCAGCTTTTCGGCCTCCGCTGCCTCGATCTTGCCGCGGCCCATTAGCTTGACCAGCGCCTTTTCGACATTGGCCTTGCCGGCTTCTGCGCGGGCGAGGTCAACATCGGTCAGCATCACGTTCATGCCGTTGGCGGCAATCGTCTGGGCGATGCCGGTGCCCATTTGTCCGGCCCCGATGACGGCGATGGTGCGCATGATGTGTCCTTCGCAAGTGCAGCAATTGGCCGCGCTGTTAGCGAGGGGCTCAGGCAAAAGCTAGCGATTAGCGCCGGGGACCCACTTCACGTCGCGCTTGCCGTTATCGTTCACCACACGGGCGAGCACGAACAGATAGTCCGACAGCCGGTTGATATAGGCCAGCGCCGCCGGGTTAACGGGCAATTCGGCGGCTAGCATCACCATTGCCCGCTCTGCCGCGCGGGTGGTGGCGCGGGCGACGTGCAGGCGTGCGGCAAGTTCGGTTCCGCCGGGCAGGATAAAGCTCGTCAGCGGCTGAAGCTTTTCGTTCAAGGCATCGATCCGCGCTTCGAGCCATTCGGCCTGCGACGGCACCATGCGCAGCACCATCTCCGACGGAGCGAAATCATCGCCCGGCGTCGCCAGATCGGCGCCCAGATCGAACATGTCGTTCTGGATACGGGTGATGTCAGCGCCCGGAGCTCCGGACATCAGCACTGCCGCCAGCCCGATGGCACTGTTCGCCTCGTCCACCAGCCCCATCGCATTGATGCGGGCGGAATGCTTCGGGCAACGCGAGCCATCGACAAGGCCCGTGGTGCCATCATCCCCGGTGCGGGTGTAAATCTTGTTCAGCTTGACCATGGTGCGTGAAGATCAGCGCGAGGCTGCCATGATGATCGCCACCACCACGATCGCCAGCGCCTGATACTTGATACGCGCGAACATCGCCTTGTTCTGGGCGAGCTGCATATCGGTCGCGGTCGAGCCTTCGCCGGTTTCAAGGTCGATCTTGGTCGTCTTGAGGAAGGCGACGATCCCCTTGATCAGCGAAAAGGCCACCAGTCCCATGAGGACGAGCAATACGGGCACGAGGACATAGTTCATGCGTGTCTAAATGGACGCTTGGGCACTAGGTTCCAAGTGACAAATGTTGCAACCTGAGTTGCTCGGCAAGCATCCGCCCATCCTCGCCCGCCGCGCGCCGCTCGGCCAAGGCCGGTGACCCCCGGCGTTTGGCGAGTTTTTCGCCGTCTGCGCCGAGCAATAATGGGTGGTGATGCCAGCGCGGCACCGGGAGCCCGAGCAGGGCTTGCAGCGTGCGGTGCACGTGGCTGGCGGCGAACAGATCGGCCCCGCGCGTCACCAGCGTTACGCCGTCCGCCGCGTCGTCGAGCGTCACGGCGAGGTGGTAGCTGGCGGGCAAATCCTTGCGCACCAGCACGACATCGCCAAGGCCGGAGAGGTCGACCGCTTGCGGCCCCGCGAGCGCATCTTCCCAGGTAAGCGGGCCGGTCTCCGCGAGCGCCTTGGCGGCATCCAGCCGCCATGCTGCTGGGCGTGAAGAGTCAGGTGGTTGGCGCTTGCAGGTGCCGGTGTAGATGAGGCCATCCGAGCCTTCCATCGCCCCGGCTTCCTGGATTTCCTTGCGGGTGCAGGTGCAGGGATAGATGAGCCCGCGCGCCTTCAGCGCCTCGGCGGCGGCGGCATAGCTTGCCAACCGCGTCGATTGTGCGGGCACTTCGTCCCATGCCAGCCCGAGCCATTCCAGATCGCGGCGGAATTCATCGGCCAGTTCCGGACGGGAGCGGGGGCCGTCGATATCCTCGATCCGCAGCAGAAACCGCCCGCCGCTTTCTCCCGCCAGATCATGCGCGATAATGGCGCTCAATGCATGGCCGAGGTGCAGCCGCCCGTTGGGGCTGGGCGCAAAACGGGTCACATGCGGCACACGGTCAGGCATCGCCGCCCCATGCCACAGGACATATTCTTGCGCTATCCACAGGTCGTCCACAGGGTCCGAAACGCTCGGCCCTGTGGATACCCACCCTGTAACGGGTTTGACTCTTTGCCATGCCACGTCAGGATGCACGTCAATCAGGGAGGAACGCAAACCGTGTTCAATGCCGAACTGATCGAAAGAGTTGCCCGGTTCCGCGGGGTTGATGAAGACCCGACGCGCAACCTGTCTGCGTGCCCGGCGCTGGTGCTCAACGCCGATTACACCCCTTTGTCCTATTACCCGCTGAGCCTGTGGCCGTGGCAGACCGCGATCAAGGCGGTGTTCCTCGACCGGGTGGACATCGTCGCCAGCTATGACCGCGAGGTGCACTCGCCCAACTTCGACATGAAAATCCCGAGCGTGATCGCGCTCAGGCAATATGTGAAGCACTCCGAGTTTCCGGCCTTCACCCGCTTCAACGTGTTCCTGCGCGACCGCTTCCAGTGCCAGTATTGCGGCAGCACCGAGCATCTGACCTTCGACCACGTGACCCCACGCCGACTCGGGGGAAGGACGACGTGGGAGAACATCATCACCGCCTGCGCGCCGTGCAACATGAAGAAGGGCGGGCGGACGCCCAAGCAGGCCGCGATGCCCGTGCATCAGACACCAATTCGCCCGACCAGCTGGCAATTGCAGCAGCACGGCAAGCTGTTCCCGCCCAATTTCCTCCACGAAACCTGGCGCGACTGGCTGTATTGGGACGTCGAGCTGGAGGCGTAATCGCGCTGACGTGGGCCTGCTTCAGCGCAACCAATGCGCCTCGCGCCGGCTGCGACTGATACGCAGCGTGGCGGGGTCATCGCCGTTCCGACGCTCATAGGTGAAGCCGTCAGTCGCCGGATCGTCCCATAGCGCGGGCGTCATCGGCTCGCCTTGAGGTGACAGCCACGCGCCGCCCTCGGCAAAACCAGTATAGGAGGCGAGGTGCCGCGCGCGCTCGGCGGCGAGGGCGGCGACATGATCCTCAAGTGCAGTGTCGCGCCCTTCCCACACCACCGGCATATCCTGGCAATAGGCGTTGTTGTTGCCGTGCTGCGTGCGGCCGAACTCGTCCCCGGCGGTGAGCATGATCGTGCCGGTCGAGGCAAACAATGTGCCGAGCAGCGCGCGCAGATCGGCGGCGCGGCGGGCTAGCACTTGCGGGTCGTCAGTCGGCCCCTCGATGCCGCCATTCCACGAGTGGTTCTCGCCATGCCCGTCGCGGTTGTCCTCGCCATTGGCGTAGTTGTGGCGGTGTTCGTAGGCGACCGTGTCCGCGAGCGTGAAACCGTCATGCGCGGCGAGGAAATTGATGCTGCGGCAGTCGGCACCGAACAGATCGGATGATCCCGCGATCCGGGTGGCGAGCGCTCCCACTACTCCGGTCCCGCGCCAGAAGCGGCGGACATCGTCGCGGAAGGTGTCATTCCATTCGAGCCAGTTGGCCGGGAAGCGCCCTAGCTGGTAGCCGCCGGGGCCGATGTCCCACGGCTCGGCGATCATCACCCGATCGGCGAGGCGCGGGTGGGCGGCGAGCTCGGCGAAGATCGGGGCGTGGGGGTCGAACCCCGGCCCGCGGGCGATCACGGGGGCGAGGTCGAAGCGGAAGCCATCGATGCCGCAGTGACTCACGAAATGGTCGAGCGTGTCGATCATCAGCCGCCGGACCGCCGGGTTCGCAAAATCGAGCGTGTTGCCGCATCCGGTGTCATTGATCAGCGTGCCATCCGCGCTGCGGGCATAGGCGGCGGGGTCCAGCCCGCGCAGGGACAGCGTGCCGCCGTGAATGTCGCTCTCGCCCGAATGGTTGAACACGAGGTCGAGGATCACGCCGATCCCTGCCGCGTGCAGCGCCGCAACCGTCTCGCGCAACTCCGCCACGCCGCCGGGACACAGGCCGGGATCGAGCGCCATCATCGCGACCGGGTTGTAGCCCCAGTGGTTCGTCAGCCCGAGTGGCGGCAGGTGACGCTCGTCGATCCAGGCGATGATCGGCATCAGCTCGATGGCACTGACGTGGAGTTTCTTGAGATGCGCGATCACCGCCGGATGGGCGAGCGCGCCGATGGTGCCGTGCTGCGCCTCGGGGACATCGGGGTGGAGCGCGGTAAAGCCTGCGACGTTCAATTCGTAGATCAGCCCGCCGCGCTGGAACCGGGGAGGAGCCAGCGGCACCTCCGGCAGCGGCCCTGTTACGATGGCGCGCGGGACGATGTCGGCGGTGTCCTCGCCAAATTGCGCTAGGCGGGGGTGCTGAGTGAAGCGGCGGGCGAGTTCCAGCGCATAGGGGTCGACCAGCAGTTTCGCGGGATCGAACCACAGGTTGCGGTGCGGCTCATAGGCTCCGTGCGCGCGGTAGCCATAACGCGTGCCGGTCAGGTCGCCGGCAAGTTCAAGCGTCCACGCTTCTTGCGCGCGGGTCATCGGGTGGCGGGTTTCAGCCTCGCCGTCGAAGAGGCACAGTTCCACCGCCTCCGCCAGCGGCGCGGCTACGGCGAAGCGGGTCACGCCGCCAGCGATATGCACCCCGAATGGCTGGGTCACGTCACCACATCAGGCGCGGTGCGGCCGGTGTGCGCCGCGATCCCGGCAATCGCCTCTGCCGCGGCGATCAGGTCGGCGAGCATGGCGGGGGTTTCCTCTGCCAGCCTTCCGTCGGGCGCCTCATAGCGCTCGAGATAGACCCGCAAGGTCGCGCCTTCCGTCCCCGTTCCCGACAGGCGGAATACGATCCGCGATCCGCAGGCGAACATCACCCGCACGCCCTGATTGCGGCTTTCCGAGCCATCGACGGGATCAATGTAAGCGAACTGGTCAGCCGCGCTGACGGTGAGCGGCCCGAAGGCGCGGCCCGGCAGGCCCGGCAATGAAGCCTCCAGCGCCGCCATCAGCGCGTTCGCGCATGCCGTCTCAATCGCCTCGTAATCATGCCGCGCATAGTAATTTCGCCCGAACCGCGCCCAATGTTCGGCGGCGATCTGCGCGACCGGCTTGCCCGTCACGGCCAGGATGTTGAGCCACAGCAGCACCGCCCACAGCCCGTCCTTCTCGCGCACATGATCGCTGCCGGTCCCGGCGCTTTCCTCGCCGCAGATTGTCGCCTTGCCCGCGTCGAGCAGCGTGCCGAAGAATTTCCACCCCGTCGGCGTCTCCCACGCCGGAATGCCCAGCGCCTCTGCCACCTTGTCCGCCGCCGTGCTGGTCGGCATTGAGCGGGCAATGCCCTTCAGCCCGCCCGCATAGGCCGGCGCGAGGTGCGCGTTCGCCGCCAGCATCGCCAGCGAATCCGAGGGGGTGATGAAGACCCCCTTGCCGATAATCAGGTTGCGATCCCCGTCCCCGTCCGACGCCGCGCCTATGGTCGGGGCGGCGGGGGACATCATCAGGCCATAAAGCTCAGCCGCGTGGACAAGGTTCGGGTCGGGGTGATGCCCGCCGAAATCCTCCAGCGGGACGCCATTGCGGACAGTGCCTGCGGGGAAGCCCAAGCGACCTTCGAGAATCTCCCTCGCATAGGGCCCGGTCACCGCATGCATCGCATCGAAGGCCATGGTCAGCGCGCCGCTGGCCACGGCGGCGCGGATCGCGGGGAAATCGAACAGCTCTTCCATCAGCGCGGCATAATCGGCCACCGCGTCGATCACCTCGACAACCATCCCGCCGACATGGCTGGTGCCGATGCGATCGAGGTCCACCGCCTCGCCCTCGACCATCATCCAATGGTCGATGGTCCCGGTCCGGGCGTAGATCGCCTCGGTCACCGCTTCCGGCGCGGGGCCGCCGTTGGCGATGTTGTACTTGATGCCGAAATCCTCGTCCGGCCCGCCGGGGTTGTGGCTGGCCGAGAGGATCAGCCCGCCGCTCGCGCCATATTTGCGGATCACGTGGCTTGCCGCAGGGGTCGAGAGGATGCCGCCCTGCCCCACCAAGACGCGGGCATAGCCATTGGCCGCCGCCATCTGGATCGCGCGCGCAATCACCGTGCGGTTATAAAACCGCCCGTCGCCGCCGATCACCAGCGTGGAGCCTGCCGGCCGTTCCGCCACATCGAACACAGACTGGATGAAGTTTTCGGAATAATCCGGCTGCTGAAACACCCGCACCTTCTTGCGCAGGCCCGATGTGCCGGGCTTCTGGCCGTCGAACGGCGTGGTGGCGACAGTGGTGATCATCCCTGTTCCTCTAGCAATTGGCGGTAGAGCCCGGCGTAGGCAGCGCCGCTCGCCCCCCACGAAAAGTCCGCCCGCATCCCGTTTTTCTGGAGCCGCTTCCACTCCGCTGGCTGCGCGTAAAGTGCGACCGCACGGCTCACCGCCATGGCGAGCGCGCCGTGGCTGACGGCGTTCATCTGGATGCCGGTCGCCGCCCCTGCGGCGAGCGCGGCGGGGTTGGCGTCAATCACGGTATCGGCGAGGCCCCCGGTGCGCGAGACGACCGGCACACAGCCATACGCCAACCCGTAAAGCTGGGTCAGCCCGCAGGGTTCGAACCGGCTCGGGATCAGGATCGCATCCCCGCCGCCCTGCAAGCGGTGCGAGAGGCCCTCGTCATAGCCGAGCTTCACGCCGATCCGCCCCGGATGGCGCGCGGCGCCGGCGAGGAAGGCATCGGCAATCTCCGCATCGCCCGAACCGAGCAGCGCCAACCGCCCGCCGATCCCGACGAGGTGGTCGAGCACGGTTTCGAGCACATCCATACCCTTCTGCCAGGTGAGCCGGCTGACCACCACGAACAGCGGGCCATCATCGCGGTCGAGCCCAAACTCCTGTTCCACCGCGCGCTTGTTCTTCGCCCGCGCGGCCAGCTTTACGGCGGTGTAATTGGACGCAAGATGCGGATCGCTCGCCGGGTTCCATTCCGCCGTGTCGATGCCGTTCAATATACCGTGAACGCGGTTCGAGCGCGCCAGCACCAGCCCCTCCAACCCCATCCCGAATTCAACCGAGCGGATCTCGCCCGCATAGGTCGGGCTGACAGTGGTGATCGCATCGGCGAGCTGCATTCCGGCCTTGAGGAAACCGACCCCGCCGTAGCTTTCGACGCCGTCGACCGTCCATGCCGCTGGCGGCAGGCCGAGCTGCGGGAAGACCTCGGCGGGGTAATAGCCCTGAAACGCCATGTTGTGGATGGTGATGACGCTCGGCGCCGCCCGCCCGCCCTTCAGCGGCGCGAGGCGCAGATAGGCGGGCACCAGCCCGGTCTGCCAGTCATGCGCATGGACCAGATCGAAGGTGCGGCCCTTCACCGCCCCGCCCGCAATATCGGCGGCGGCGCGGGCGAAGGCGGCGAAGCGGCGCCAGTTGTCGTCCCAATCCCGGCCCGCAGCGTCCGAATATGGCCCGCCCTCGCGCACGAACAGCGCGGGTGCATCGAGCACCAGCAGCGGATAGCCGCCGATCTTGCCCGCCAGCAGCCGCGCCTTTTCACCCAGCAGCGCATCCCAAGAATGGACCGCTTTCGCCTTGCCGAGCGCCTTCAGCACGGCGGGATAACCGGGGATGAAAGTCGTCACCTCCACGCCTTGCGCCGCCAACGCGGCTGGCAGCGCGCCCGCCACATCGGCAAGCCCGCCGGTCTTGACCAGCGGCACCGCCTCTGACGCGACCGACAGGACTTTCATCGCCATGCTTACCGCCCCCTGTTGCTACAGCTTTGCCATCATGTCGCGGGTGACCAGCACCACGCCTTTCTCCGACACCCGGAAGCGCTGCGCATCGAGCACCGGGTCTTCGCCGATCACCATGCCTTCGGGGATGCGAACGCCGGAATCGATGATCACCTTGCTGAGCTTCGCCCCGCGCCCGATGTTGCAATAGGGCAGGATCACCGCTTCGCTCACGTTGGAAAAGCTACCGATCTTGACCCCGGTGAACAACAGGCTGCGGCGCACTTCCGAGCCGGAAATGATGCAATCACCCGACACCAGCGAGGATACGGCAAAGCCGCGCCGTCCGTCCTCGTCATGCACGAACTTGGCAGGCGCGGCCACGACCGCATCGGTCCAGATCGGCCAGTCGCGGTCATAGAGGTTGAGCTTGGGCACCGTGTCGGTGAGGTCGAGGTTCGCCTCGAAATAGGCATCCAGCGTGCCGACATCGCGCCAATATTCCTCGATTTCCTCAGCCGCGCGGATGCAGCTATTGGTGAAGCGGTGCGCGACCGCTTTGCCGTGCTTGACGATGTAGGGAATGATGTCCCCGCCAAAGTCGCGCCTGGACGCCGGATCGTCGGCATCGCGGCGAAGCTGCTCAAACAGGAACTCGGTGTTGAAGACGTAGATCCCCATCGAAGCGAGCGCCATGCCCTCGTCACCCGGAATGCCCGGCGGGTCTTTGGGCTTTTCGACAAAGGCGGTGATGTTGTCCGCGCCGTCAACGTGCATCACGCCGAAGCCGGTTGCCTCCATGCGCGGCACCACCAGACAGCCGACCGTGACATTCGCGCCCGAATTGACGTGCTGTTGCAGCATCAATTCGTAGTCCATCTTGTAGATGTGATCGCCCGCGAGGATCACCATGTACTTGGGCGCGTGGGCGGCGATGATGTCGATGTTCTGGTACACGGCATCGGCGGTGCCTTCATACCACTGGTTTTCCGACACGCGCTGGCTGGCGGGGAGAATGTCGAAGCTTTCGTTGCGTTCGGGCCGCATGAAGTTCCAGCCGCGCTGCATGTGGCGGATCAGCGAGTGCGCCTTGTATTGCGTGGCGACTCCGATGCGGCGGATGCCGGAGTTGATCGCGTTCGACAGCGCAAAGTCGATGATCCGCGACTTGCCGCCAAAATAGACCGCCGGCTTGGCGCGCCGGTCGGTCAGCTCCATCAACCGGCTGCCGCGTCCGCCTGCCAGCACATAGGCCATCGCATCACGCGCGAGCGGTCTGCCCGAAGTCCTCTCAATCATCTTTTTCTCTCCCCGTGGATCTGGCTTTTGCGCCTTCTTATCCTGTGAATTGCAGCATTATCGTGGCGAGCGGCGGCAGCACGATATGCGCCGCGCCGTCTGCGGCTGTTACTTGCCCCATGTTGCCCTTGCCGCTGCCGCCGTAGATTTCCGCGTCGCTGTTCAGCACTTCGGCCCATGTGCCGTCATGCGGCAGCGGCAGGCGGTAGGCAGTGTGGAACGCGGGCGTCATATTGACGATCACCGCGACGGGCGGCTCGCCCGGCGCCATACGCAGCCAGGCGAACACCGAATTGTCGGCATCGTCAGAGATGAGCCATTGGAACCCCTCACCCTCACAATCGCGGGCGTGGAGCGCGGGGGTGCTGCGGTAGAGGCGGTTCAAGTCTCGGATCAGGTCAGACACGCCGCGATGCGCCGGTGCCTCCAGCAGCTCCCAATCAAGGCTGCGCTCCTCGCTCCATTCGCGGCGCTGGGCAAACTCCTGCCCCATGAACAGCAGCTTCTTGCCGGGATAGCCCCACATCATCGCATAGTAAGCGCGCAGGTTGGCGAATTGCTGCCAGTCATCGCCGCTCATCTTGCCGAGGATCGTGCCCTTGCCGTGCACCACCTCGTCATGGCTCAGCGGCAGGACGAAGTTCTCGGAGAAGGCATAGACCAGACCGAAGGTGATCTCGTGATGGTGGTACTTCCGGTGGATCGGATCACGCGCCATATATTGCAGCGTGTCGTGCATGAAGCCCATGTTCCACTTGAACCCGAAGCCCAGCGCCGTGCGTGGGCCTTCATCGAAAGCGGGCTGGGAGACGCCGGGCCATGAGGTCGATTCCTCAGCGATGGTCATTACGCCTGCGTGGGAGCCGTAGAGCGCGCGGTTGGTGGCGCGCATGAAGTCCACCGCCTCCCAATTCTCGCGCCCGCCTTCGGCATTGGGGATCCATTCGTCCGCTTTGCGCGAGTAATCGCGGTAGAGCATCGAGGCGACCGCATCCACGCGCAGCCCGTCGACATGATATTGCTCGGCCCAGAACAGCGCGTTGTTGACGAGGAAGGAGCGCACCTCCTTGCGCCCGAAATTGTAGATCGCGGTGTTCCAGTCGGGGTGGAAGCCGAGGCGCGGGTCTTCGTGTTCGTAAAGCGCCGTGCCGTCAAATCGGGCGAAGCCGTGTTCGTCGACGGGGAAGTGCGCTGGCACCCAATCGATCAGCACGCCGACCCCGGCACGGTGCGCCCCGTCGACGAACCGCGCGAACCCCTCGACGTCGCCGAACCTGGCCGACGGCGCATAGAGCCCGGTGGTCTGGTAGCCCCAGCTTGGGTCATAGGGGTGTTCGCTGACGGGCAGGAACTCGATATGGGTGAAGCCCATTTCCGTCACGTAAGGGATCAGGCGTGGGGCCATCTCATCCCAGGTCAGGAACCAGCCATTATCGTCGCGCTGCCACGAACCGGGGTGGACTTCGTAGATCGATATGGCCTCACGCCGGGGATCGACGCTGGCCCAGTGCGCGCGGTGGGCATCGTCCCCCCACTCGCGCTTGCCGGGGGTGGCGACGATGCTAGCAGTCTTGGGGCGCAACTCGCTGGCGAAGGCGAAGGGATCGGCCTTCAGCGGTTGCACCGTGCCGTCGGGGCCGGTGATGCGATATTTGTAGGCGGTGCCTGCGCCGATGTCGGGGATGAAGATCTCCCACACGCCGATATCGACGCGGCGGCGCATCATGTGCGCGGCCCCATTCCAACCGTTGAAATCGCCCACGAGGTTCACGCTGCGCGCATTGGGTGCCCAGACGGCGAAGTGAACGCCCTGCGCGCCCTGATGCTCGATCACATGCGCGCCGAGCTTGTCGAACAGGCGCAGGTGGGTGCCTTCCGCAATCAGGAAGTCGTCCATTGGGCCGAGCACCGGGCCGAAGGAGTAAGGATCGGTCACCCACCATTCGTTGCCGAACCCCCGGCAGCGATATTTCACCGGCTTTGGCTTGCCGCGGAGCTTGCCTTCGAACACCGCGCTCTCCACGCGGGTCATTGTGCCGAGCTTCCCGCCCTTTAGTGAAAACGCCTCGGCTTCTTCCGCCCCGTGCAGGATCGCGCGGGCGAAGGTGCCTTCCGGCCCTTCGTGCGGCCCCAGCAGCGCAAACGGATCGGCATGAGTGCCGTCCAGCAGCGCAACAATGGCCTCTGGCGGGGGCTTCACAGCACGCCCCAGATCTCGCGCGCATATTCGCCGATCGTGCGATCGGACGAGAACCAGCCGACATTGGCGATGTTCATAATCGCAGACTTGCGCCACGCCGCCCGGTCACGCCACCGGCCATCGACCTCGCGCTGTGCGGCGGCATAGGCATCGAAATCGGCCGCGACCATGAACCAGTCGGACCTGTAAAGCGCGTCCATCAGCCCCTTGTAGCGGTCTGGCTCGTCCGGGCTGAACACCCCATTGGCGATGGAGTTCACCGCTTGGGCCAGTTCGCGCGAGCCTTCGATCACGGCGCGCGGGTTGTAGCCATCGGCCCGCTGGGCGGCGACTTCCTCCGCCGTCATCCCGAAGATCACGATATTTTCACGCCCCACGCGCTCCATGATCTCGATATTCGCGCCGTCGAGCGTGCCGATGGTGAGCGCCCCGTTGAAGGCGAACTTCATGTTGCCCGTGCCCGACGCTTCCATCCCGGCGGTCGAGATTTGCTCGGAAAGGTCTGCCGCCGGAATGATCCGCTCGGCCAGGCTGACGTTGTAATTGGGGACGAACACCACCTTCAGCAATTCACCCACGCTGGGGTCGCAATTGATCCGCTTGGCGATGTCATTGGCGAGTTTGATGATCAGCTTGGCGTTGTGATATGTCGGCGCAGCCTTCCCGCCGAAGATCTTCACCCGCGGCACCCAGTCACGTTCGGGATGGCTGCGAATCTGGTCATAGAGTGCGACCGTCTCGATCAGATTGAGCAGCTGGCGCTTGTATTCGTGGATGCGCTTGATCTGCACATCGAACAGCGCGTCGGGATCAAGCCGGATGCCGGTCAGTTCGCGCAAATGGTTCGACAGATCGACCTTGTTGGCGCGCTTGATCTCGTCGACCCGCTCCCCAAAGGCGGCATCGCCCGCAAATTTCGACAGGCTGGCAAGCTGCTCGGCCTCGGCCATGAAGCCATTGCCGATGCCTTCGCAGATCAGGCTGGTGAGGCGCGGGTTCGACTGGTGTAGCCAGCGGCGCGGGGTCACCCCGTTGGTCTTGTTGTTGATCCGGTCGGGGTAGAGCTGGTGGAGATTGGCGAACACCGTCTGCTTCATCAAATCGGTGTGCAGCGCAGCGACCCCATTGACGGAGTGCGCGCCGACAAAGGCGAGGTTCGCCATCCGCACGCGCCGCTCGCCATGTTCGTCGATCAGCGAAATCGCGGAGATGGCCGCATCGTCCAACCCGGCCTTGCGCGCCTCGCGCAGCACCTTGGCGTTGATCGCATAGACGATCTGCATATGGCGCGGCAGCAGCCGTTCGAATAAGGGCAGCGGCCAGCTTTCCAGCGCTTCGGGCAGCAGGGTGTGGTTGGTGTAGCCGATCGTGGCGCGGGTGATCTCCCATGCTTCGTCGAAGTCCAGCCCATGCTCGTCCTTCAGCAGCCGCATCAGCTCGGCCACCGCGACGGATGGGTGCGTGTCGTTCAGCTGGATCGCCGCCTTGTCGGGCAGGGTGCGGATGTCGCCGTAATATTGCACGTGGCGGCGGACGATGTCCTGAATGCTTGCCGACGAGAAGAAGAACTCCTGCCGCAGCCGCAATTCCTGCCCCGCCGGGGTCGAATCCGCCGGGTAAAGCACCCGCACCAGACTATCGGCGCGCACCTGCCCGGCGAGCGCACCAGCGTGGTCGCCGGCATTGAAAGCGTCGAGCTGGATCGGGTCCATTGCATTGGCGGTCCACAGCCGCAGCGTGTTGACCCGCTTGCCCTGCCAGCCGACCACCGGGGTATCGACCGCGGTTGCTTCGATCTTTTCGCCCGGGGTCCAGCGGATCTTGCCCGCATCGCTGGTCACCTCACCGCCGAAGCCGACAAGGTAGGAGCTTTCGCGCCGCTCGAACTCCCATGGATTGCCGTGGGCGAGCCAGGTTTCGGGCAGTTCGACCTGCCAGCCTTCGTCGATCCGCTGGCGGAACATGCCGTTGATGTAGCGGATGCCATAGCCGAAGGCCGGGATGTCGAGACTGGCGAGGCTTTCCATGAAGCACGCCGCCAGCCGCCCCAGCCCGCCATTGCCGAGCGCGGCGTCAGGCTCCAGCTCCTCCAGCGCCGCCAGATCGAGGCCATGTTCGCGCAGAGCCTGCTCCATCTCGCGCGTCACGCCAAGGTTTGACAGCGCATCGCGCAGCAGCCGCCCGATCAGGAATTCGAGGCTGAGGTAATAAACCCGCTTGGCCCCGGCCTCATGCGCGCGGGAGGTGGAGGCGAACCAATTGTCGATGATGTCATCGCGCAGAGCGAGCACGGCGGCATTGTACCAGTCATGCGGCTTGGCCGCGCGTTCGTTCTTGCCGACGCGGTGGCGCAAGGCGCCGACGATGCGGGCTTCGAGTTCCTGAACCTTGCCGTTCGGGCCAATTGTCACGCGGCGCATACTCCTTCTGGTGCCCACAGGGGCTGGGGTTGGCGGTTTGCCTCCACGATGCGGTTGCCCGTTTGCCCCCCGGCGCTGGGTACCACACTAATCAGGTGCGCCGGTGTGCAGCAATCGCAGAAGTGACGCCACAATCGTATTCATGCGGATGAGATGGCCGCGTCCGGCTTGCCAAGCGGCCGATGCGGCCCGATGCGAGGGCTGAGCACAGGCCCATTCGGATGGAGGCGGCGATGGAGCAACTGCACGCGCTGGCACAAGCCGCAGGGGTGGCGCGCGAATGGACCGACGTCGATGGCCGCCAGCAGTTGGTGAGCGATGAGGCGCTGGCGGCAGTGCTGGCGGCGCTTGGCCATGCGGCGGGAAGCGAGCGCCAGATCGCCGGCAGTCTCGCAGTAGTGGAGGAACGCCGCGCCGCGCTTCCGCCGATGCTGGTGGCTGATTGCGGGGAGAGCGTACCCCTGCCCTTCACCCCCTCCCGCGCCGAGGCGACCGGTGAGGACGGCATCACCCGCCCGCTGGTGATTGAGTGCAATCGGCTGACGGCTCCCGATGCGCCGGGCTATTACGACCTCGTGCTGGATGGTCGGGCGCTGAAGCTGGCGGTCGCTCCGACCAAATGCCCCTTGCCTGCCGCAGCCGGCCGTCGCCCGTGGGGCGTGTCGCTGCAAATTCCGGCGCTCCGCAGCGCGCAGCCCTCGCCGTTCGGCACCTTTGGCGAGTTGGCCGAGGCAGCGCGGGTTTTCGGCGCGGCGGGCGTGGACGCGCTGGCGATCAATCCGGTGCACGCGCTGTTTCCGGGGCATGGGGTGGGTTACAGCCCCTATTCGCCCTCCAGCCGCCTGTTCCTCAACGGTGCGATGGGCGATCCCGCACTGGTGGGCCTCCCGCCGTTGGCACCTTCGACCGAGGCCGGACCGCTCATCGACTGGGCGGGCGCTTTGCCGCGCCGTTTGGCCGAATTGCGCAAGGTCTTCGCCGCGCTCACCCCAGCGCAGCTTGCGGGGATGACCGCGACGGACGATGCGATGCTGCGCCGCCACGCGCTGTTCGATGCGCTCGATTGCCACTTCCGCCCCCACGGCGCGCATGGCTGGCGGAATTGGCCTGCCGCCCTCCATGACCCTGGAGGCCCCGCCGCGACCCGCTTTGCCGCCGAACACGCGGAGGAGATCGCGTTCCACCTGTTCGTCCAATGGCTCGCGCGGCAGGGGCTTGAGGCTGCCCAATCCGCCGCGAAGGACGCAGGCATGGGCATCGGCCTGATCGCCGACCTTGCTGTTGGCGTCGATCCCTCGGGCAGCGACGCCTGGTCGCTGCGCCACGCGATGCTAGACGGGCTGACCATCGGCGCGCCGCCTGATCCGCTCGGGCCGATGGGGCAGAACTGGTCAATCACCGGCTTCTCGCCCGAGGGCCTGCGCGCCTCCGCCTACGCGCCGTGGATCGCGATGATCCGCGCGGGCCTCGCCGCGGGCGGGGGACTGAGGATCGACCACGCCTTCGGCCTCGCCCGGCTCTGGGTCATCCCCGAAGGCGGCGCGACGCGGGACGGGGCTTACCTGAGCTACCCCTTCGACGATCTCATCCGCCTCGCCACCTTGGAAGCGCACCGCGCCAACGCCTTTGTGATCGCCGAAGACCTCGGCACGGCGCCTTATGGCTTCACGCAAGCCGTGACCGAGCGCCAGATGCTCGGGATGCGCGTCTTGTGGTTCGAACGCGCCGCCGATGACGGCTTCATCGGCGCTGCCGACTACGAACCGCTCAGCGCCGCGATGAGCGGGACGCATGACACCGTCACCGTCGCGGGATGGTGGCGCGGGCGCGATCTGGACTGGGCGGAAAAACTCGGGCGCCTGCCCGAAGGCACCACCCGCGCCGAGGCCGAGGCGATCCGTGATTGGGACCGAGGGCTCTTGTGGTCGACGCTCGACCAAACCGCCTGCCGCCCCGCACCCGACAACCCCGCGCCGGCGGTCGATGCCGCCATGGCGCACATCGCCCGCACACCTGCGGCCATCGCGCTCGTCTCATTGGAGGATCTGCTCGGGCTGGAGGAGCAGCCGAACCTCCCCGGCACCATCACCGAGCACCCCAACTGGCGCCGCCGCCTCGATGCGCCGACCAGCGACCTGATCGCGGACGCGCATGTCCGGCAGCGCTGCGCGATTCTCGGCAGCTAGGCGCAGCTTTCGGTCCACCCCAACAAAATTGACGATACGCCCCGTCCTCTAGCTCGGCTATCCCCTTGGGCCACAACCGCGACCAGGGAGAGGTGCGCTATGGATCTGGGACTCAAGGGCAAGAAAGTCATCATGAACGGCGGGGCGCACGGCCTCGGCCTGCAAGCGCTCAAGCTGTTCGCGGCCGAGGGCGCGGACGTGGCCTTCTTCTCCCGCAAGGAAGACAAGATCGCCGCTGCTGTCGCCGAAATCGACGCCGCCGGACCGGGCAAGGTGTTTGCCGAAGTGTTCGACATGGCGACCGGCACCGATGCCTATCAGGCGTGGCTGGAAAAGGCCGCGCAGGAACTTGGCGGCTGCGATATCTTCGTTCACACCGCGAGCGCCTCGGGCACCGGCGGGGCTGGCGACTGGCAGGCCTGCCTCGACATGGACATCAAGGGCGCGGCCTATGCGGTCGAGACCCTGACGCCTTACCTCGAAGCCTCAGGCACTGGCTCGATCGTGATGCTGTCCTCGACCGCCGCGCTCGAAACCTTCATCGCGCCCAACCCGTTCAACGCCCTGAAGGCCGCGCTGATCACCTATGCCTCGCAGCTTTCGCAGGCCTATGCTGCCAAGGGTATCCGCGTGAACACGGTCAGCCCGGGCGCGATCTATTACAAGGGTGGCAACTGGGAGATCATCGAGGAGCACATGAAGCCGCTCTACGATGCCACCCTCGCCAAGATGCCGATGGGCCGCTTCGGCGAGCCGGTCGAGGTCGCCAAGGCGATCGTCTTCGTCGCCAGCCCGGCGGTGCCCTACATGACCGGCGCGAACATCGTCGTCGATGGCGGGTTCACCCAGCGGGTGCAGTTCTAACGTTTTTTGTCCGTTCGCCCTGAGCCTGTCGAAGGGCTGCACTTTCTTCATTCCGCGCGCAGGCCGCAAGAAGGACAGTGCTTCGACAAGCTCAGCACGGACGGGATTTATGAGGTAGAGACAATGGCCGAAATCGACCGCGACAAGCTGCTCGACATCTACACCCGCACGATGAAGGTGAACCGCACCGACGAGAAGTTCCGCGAGCTCCTCATGGGCGGCAAGGTCGCGGTGATGTATTACTGCGTGCGCGGGCAGGAGCTGGTCTCGGCCGCGGCCATGGCGGCGCTGGAAAAGGAGGACTACGTCGTCTGCACCTATCGCGGGCAAGGCGAGCAGACCGCCAAGGGCATCCCGATGGAGAAGTGGTGGGGCGAATGCCTCGGCAAGGCGACCGGCACCTGCAAGGGCAAGGGCGGCACCATGCACATCACTGATCCCGAAACGGGGATCATGGTGACAACCGGCGTGGTCGGCTCGGGCCTCCCCATCGCCAACGGCCTTGCGATGGCGAGCCAGAACAACGGCGATGGGCGCGTGACGCTGGTCAGCTTCGGTGACGGCGCGGCCAATATCGGCGGCTTCCACGAAGCAATGAACATGGCCCAGCTCTACAAGCTGCCGGTCATCTTCCTGTGCCAGAACAACCGCTATGGCGAGCACACGTCTTACGCCGACCACACCGACAGCCCGAACATCGCCAGCCGCGCGGCGGGCTACGGGATGAAGGGCGTGACAGTCGATGGGAACGACGTCCACCAGATCTACCCCGCGATGCAGGAAGCCGTCGCCCGCGCTCGCGCCGGTGAAGGCCCGACGCTGGTTGAAGCCATGTGCTACCGCATGATGGGCCACTTCTTCGGCTCGGACTTCAGCTACATGCCGCCCGAACACATCGCCGAAATGAAGGCCGAAGACCCGCTGCCCAAGCTGCGGCAGGTGATGCTCGACTACCAGTTCACCGAAGAAGAGCTGGACGCGATCGTCGCCGATATCAACGCGCAGATCGACGCAGCGGTGGAGCACGCGCTCAATGCGCCGCTGCCCGATACCGATGAAATCTACAAAGACGTGCTCGAGGAGACCGCCTGATGGCCCAGATCACCATGACTCAGGCGCTGAACCTCGCCATCGACGAGGCAATGGCCGACGATCCGGGCGTATTCTGCCTCGGCGAGGACGTTTCCGCCAAGCAGGGCGGCGGGGTGTTCAAGGTCACCTCGGGCCTCACCGAAAAGTATGGCGAACACCGCATCCGCGCGACGCCGATTTCGGAAACCGCGATCATCGGTGCGGCGGTTGGCGCGGCGCTCGCCGGGCAGCGTCCGATTGCCGAGATCATGCTGATGAACTTTGTCGGCGTGTGCATGGACCAGATCGTCAACCACGCGGCCAAGCTGCGCTTCATGTCGGGCGGGCAGACCCCGTGTCCGATCGTGATCCGCACCACCACCGGCGTCGGCGTCGGCTTCGGCGGGCAGCACTCGGACATGCTCGAAGCGTGGTTCGCGCACGTCGCGGGTATTCACGTGGTCACCCCGTCGAACCCCGCCGACGCGCGCGGGCTGATGCGGGCGAGCATCGACGCGAATGACCCGGTGATCTTCATCGAGAACATCCTGTGCTACGGCCTCAAGGCGGAAGATCCCGGCCCGGGCTACCGCGTGCCTTTGGGCAAGGCGGCGATTGCGCGGGAGGGGAGCGACATCAGCCTCATCACCTATGGGCGCACCGTGCTGGACGCGCTGGCGGTGGCCGATGATCTCGCCAAGGAAGGCATCAGCGTCGAGGTGATCGATCTGCGCACCATCGCCCCCTATGATGAGGCGACTGTGCTCGCATCGGTCCGCAAGACCGGCCGCGCGATCACGCTGCACGAAGCGGTGCGCCCGTTCGGCACCGGCGCGGAAATCGCCGCCAACATTCAGGAAAAGTGCTGGGACAGCCTCAAAGGCCCGGTGCGGCGCATCGGCGGGACGTTCTCTGCGGTGCCTTTCGCCTCGCACCTCGAACAGGCGTGGATTCCGCAGAAGTCGGACCTCGTCGCACAGATCAAAGCAAGCGTGGGCAAACTCTAAGATGGCCAGTGAAATCCGCATCCCCAAGCTCGGCATGAGCGCGGTCGAAATGACCCTCGTCGAATGGATGTTCGGCGATGGCGAGCGCGTCGAGAAGGGCGACATCATCTACACGGTCGAAACCGACAAGAGCACGACCGAGATCGAAGCCCAGGCCAGCGGGGTGATCCACCCCACCGGCGAGGAAGGCGCGGTCTACAAGGTCGGCGACTTGATTGGGACGATTGAGGAGTAATGCCCTCAAGTAGCGCAGCGGTAGGGCAACAAGGACGCATGCCGAGGGAGATGTTGGCGGCGGTCTACGCCACCGCTGGCACGCGCGACTGGGATGCGGTCGGGGCGCTGATCCACCCCGATTTCGTGCTCTACGAGGCCAATTCGCTCCCCTTCGCGGGGGAGTGGCGGGGCAAGGACGCGCTGCAACGCTGCGCGGCGGCGATGTATGGCACCTGGGCCGATACCAAGCTCGAAATGCTCGATTGCACCGGGGGTGACACCTGGGCGGTGATGGTGATCCGCCTGACCATGCACCCGAAGGACGGCTCTGCGCCCTTCACCCAGACGATCTGCGAGGCCGGGTGCTTCGAGGACGGGCTGCTGCGCGAGCTGCGCATCCACTACTTCGACGCCGCCGAAGTCGCCGCGCGGGCGTGAAGGGGCTTCTGCTAATACTTCAGCCGTCGCCCCGTGCCTGACACGGGGTTTGGCTTTTCTTCTTCAGCCGCCGTACCAAGTTAGCCAAGCCCCGTGTCAGGCACGGGGCGACGAGATATCAAGGTCTCGAACGGGATCATTCCCGAACAGCGGCTCTTGTCCGCGCTCGGCCGGTAGTTGCCAACTTCTGTCCCCCTCGACCCCTTACGCAGAATGGCGTATTCTCCCCGCCCGGGGCGTCGCCATAGAGCGGCGATAATCAACATGGGGCCGATCCGGTGAAACAGTCGCTTATCAACCTGCTTCCGCCTGCCACCGTCGCGGTGATCTGGGCCTTCTGGGGCTTGGCACCCGCCGCGTGGACCCAAGGGCCCTGGGCAATCATGGCGGTGGGCCTTGGCACCCTCGCCTTCGTCCAGCTGCTCGAGCTGGTGTTCGAACGGCACGAAGGCTGGCGCATCAACGGGCGCGAACTTTTGACCGACGTTTTCTATGTCGCCTTCGGCTACGGCGTGATCGGGTTTCTCAGCGACACGCTGGTCAACGGCCCGCTCGGCGAATTGAAGGAGGCTTGGGGCATCGGCACCCCGTGGCTCGCAGCCAGCCCGTTCCTGGTGCAGGTGCTGGTGGTGATGTTCGTGTTCGAATTCGGGCAGTACTGGATGCACCGCGCGATGCACAACTGGACGCCCCTGTGGCTGACCCATGCGCCGCATCATCACATCACGCAATTGAATGCGATGAAGGGCTTCATTGGCAATCCGATCGAACTGTTCCTGATCAGCCTCGGGATAACGGCACTGTTGGATGTGGACCTCAACGCCTTGTTCGCCGCCATCACTGCGGGCGGCGCGATTGCGACCTACGCCCACGCCAATGTCCGCGCCGATCCGCCGATCTGGTACGGGTACTTCTTCACCACCATCCGCAATCACAGCCTGCACCACACGGCGCTGAGCTACGAGGACACGCGCTGCAACTACGGCAACAGCGTGATCTTCTGGGACCGCGTGTTCGGCACCTACAAGGAGGGCGAGAGCGAGGTGGTCGGGCAGGATGATCGCAAGCGGCTGTCAATCAAGGAACAATGGCTGTTCCCGCTGCGCCCGTGGCTGGAGAAGCGCAAGACCGCGGCCTGAGCACCGAAGTGAGCCAAACCCCGTGTCGAACACGGGGCGACGAGTCCGTGAGGCCTGAGCCCAACCGGTCGCATAGCGACCGCAATCGCGACTGCCCTCAAGTAGCGCAGCGATAGGGCGCACAAAGACGCGCGCCCGCAGGTGCCCGGAACGTAGCGTAAAGAAGTGGAGGAATAGCACCGAGAACGTCGGCCCGGATGGGCCGGCGAAACGCCAAGGGCTCATTTCCGCCCCGCATGGGCGGAAATGGTGCTGCTGGGGAGGATTGAACTCCCGACCTCACCCTTACCAAGGGTGCGCTCTACCACTGAGCTACAGCAGCGCCGGTATGGGCGGGCGCTATTGTCGCGCGGCCTCGTATTGTCAACGCCCTTATTGCGCTAACGCTTCGGTAGCCGTGCGCAGGCTTGAAGCTGCGGGCCACTAAGGCCAAAGGGTTTCGCATGGGTGAAGACTCCCGCAAGAATATGTCGCGCGAGGAACGGCTCGCGGCCAAGCTGCGCGAGAACCTGCGGCGCAGGAAGGCGCAGGCGCGTGCCGCTGGCAGCCTTGCGCGCGATTCGGATGCGGCAAATGCAACGGAATCGCTTCCCAATCCCGTCCGCGAAAGCTAACCCCGCGCGCTCTGATGTATTGAGAGGACCGGGCCGTCCGCGGCGCGGTGACACGGAGTAAGAATGCCCAAGCTCATCCTCGTCCGCCACGGCCAGAGCCAGTGGAACCTCGAAAACCGCTTCACCGGCTGGTGGGATGTCGATCTGACGCCGCAGGGTGTGGCTGAGGCGACCGCGGCGGGCGCGCTGCTCAAGGATAAGGGCGTGCTGCCGACCTACGCCTTCACCTCGCTCCAGACCCGCGCGATCAAGACGCTGCATCTGGCGCTGGAAGCGGCCGGACGCTTGTGGATCCCCGAGACGAAGGACTGGCGCCTCAACGAGCGCCACTATGGCGGGCTGACCGGCCTCGACAAGCAGGAAACGCGCGAAAAGCACGGTGACGAACAGGTGCTGATCTGGCGCCGCAGCTTTGACGTGCCGCCGCCGGTGCTGGAAGCGGACAGCGCTTACGATCTCGCCAGCGACCCGCGCTATGCCGGGATCGCCATTCCGAACACCGAAAGCCTCAAGCTGACCATCGAGCGTGTGCTGCCCTATTGGGAGGAAGCGATCCTGCCGGTGCTGGCGCGCGGCGAGACGGTGATCATTGCGGCGCACGGCAACAGCTTGCGCGCGCTGGTCAAGCACCTCTCGGGCATTTCCGATGCGGACATCACCGATCTCGAGATTCCCACCGGCCAGCCGATCATCTACGACTTTGACGCCGATATGGTGCCCGGCGCGCGGTACTATCTGAAGGACGCATGATGGAAGCCATCGGGGGGAAGGTCGCGATCGTGATGGGGAGCCAGTCCGACTGGCCGACCATGAAAGCCGCCGCCGACGTGCTGAGCGAACTGGAAGTGGCTTACGAGGCGCGAATCACCTCGGCCCACCGCACGCCGGACCGGATGGTCGCCTTTGCCAAAGGGGCGGAAGGCGAAGGCTTCAGCGTCATTATCGCAGGCGCGGGCGGCGCGGCACACTTGCCCGGCATGATCGCCAGCATGACCCATCTGCCGGTGCTGGGCGTGCCGGTGCAGTCCAAGGCGCTGTCGGGCATGGATAGCCTGCTCTCGATCGTGCAGATGCCGGGCGGCGTTCCCGTCGGCACGCTGGCGATTGGTGAAGCAGGCGCGAAGAACGCCGGGCTCCTCGCCGCCGCGATCCTCGCGCTGAGCGACGAAGACCTGTCCGAACGCCTGCAAGACTGGCGCGCCGCCAAAAGCGCTGGCGTCGCCGAGGTGCCGGAGGATTGATGCTTCCCCCCGGTTCCACCATCGGCATTCTGGGCGGCGGTCAGCTTGGCCGGATGATGGCCGTTGCCGGTTTGCAGCTCGGCTACAAGGTGATCGGCTTCGCGCCTGAAGGTGACAATGTCGCGGCCGATGCCTCGTCCGATTTCATCACCGCCGATTGGGACGACGCCGCTGCGCTCGCCGAATTCACAGGGCGCTGCGATGTCGTGACCTGGGAGTTCGAGAACGTGCCGCTCAGCACGGTCGCAGCCATCCCCCAGCACCTGCTCGCCTGCCCTGCGCGCGCGTTGGAGGTGGCTCAGGACCGGCTGAGCGAGAAGGCCTTCGCTGCCAGCCTCGGCGGCACGCCAGCGCCCTACGCAAGGGTCGAGACCGAGGACGACTTCGCCGCCGCGCTTGTCCGTGTTGGCACCCCGGGCATCCTCAAGACCGCGCGCGATGGTTATGACGGCAAGGGCCAATGGCGCGTGCGATCAGCGCTGGAAGCCAGCGGCGTGCGCTTTCCGGGCGTGACCTGCATCTACGAAGGCTTCGTGACCTACGAGACCGAGTTCTCGGTGATCCTCGTGCGGGGCAAGGATGGCAGCGTGAAGTTCTGGGATTCGACGGCCAACCTGCATGATGGCGGGATGCTGGCGCAGTCGATCCTGCCCGCGGGCGCGCTGGTCGAAGCGCAGGTTCCCGCCGCGCGCGAGCTCGCTGCCAAAGTCGCCGAGGCGCTGGGCTATGTCGGGGTGCTGACGCTGGAGTTCTTCGCCACCCGCGAAGGCCCGGTGTTCAACGAGATGGCGCCCCGCGTGCACAATTCCGGCCACTGGACCATCGAAGGCGCGGCCACCAGCCAGTTCGAAAACCACATCCGCGCGATCTGCGGCTTGCCGCTGGGCGTGACCAAGACCCGCTTCGAAGCCATCGAAATGCGCAATATCGTCGGCGATGACGCCCTGCGCGCTCACGCCATCCTGGCCGAACCGGGCGAGCCGCACCTGCACATCTATGGCAAGCGCGAAGTGCGCGAAGGTCGCAAGATGGGTCACGTCACGCGCGTCGGACATGCGATCAGATGAGCTTGGGCCGATGACTCCCGAAATCGTGCTGATTTACGCCCGCGCCGCCAATGGCGCGATCGGCAACGAAGGCGACCTGCCGTGGCGGCTGCCCGCTGACCTCAAGCGCTTCAAGGCGCTGACCATGGGCAAACCCATGATCATGGGCCGCAAGACCTTTGAAAGCTTGCCCGGCCTGCTCCCTGGTCGTCGCCACATCGTGCTCTCTCGGCGGGACAGCTTCGCTGCTGACGGCGTTCAGATGGCCGGATCGGTCACAGAGGCGCTGGCGCTGGCGGAGCATGGCAACGAGGCCGGCGAAGTCGCGATCATCGGCGGGGCGGCGATCTATGATGTGTTCCTGCCGCTCGCCCACCGGATCGAGCTGACCCAGATCCACGCGAGCTACCCCGGCGACACCTTCATGGCCGAACCGGGGCGCGACTGGGTTCTGACGGGGCGTGAGGATCACGCCGCGAACGATCCGCACCCGGCGTTCTCGTTCCTCACCTTCCGGCGTGCGGGCACGGTTTGATGCGCTGGCTCGATCACCGCGATTCCATGCCCGAGGCCCTGCGTGGTGCGGTGATTGCGCTCGGCAATTTCGACGGGTTCCACTCGGGCCATCAGGCGGTGGCGGGCGAGGCGATCCGCTGGGCGCAGGCCGAGGGCCGCCCCTCAATCATCGCCACCTTCGATCCGCATCCGGTGCGCTTCTTCAAGCCCGATGTGCCGCCCTTCCGGCTGACGACCTTGGAGCAACGGCAGGAATTGTATCTGGCCGCTGGCGCGACCGCGATGCTGGTGTTCCACTTCGATGCCGATCTGGCGGGGACGAGCGCGGAGGACTTCATCCGCGCCATCTTGCTGGAACGCTTCGGAGCGCATGGGGTGGTGACCGGCGGCGATTTCACCTTCGGCAAGGGCGCGAAGGGGAACGTCGATCTGCTGCGCACCCTTGGTGGGGAGCTCGGCCTGCAATCGCGGGTGGTAGAGCCAGTCGCAGATGGCGGCGAGGTCGTCTCCTCCAGCCGCATCCGGCAGGCGCTGCGTGACGGCGACCCGCAGCTGGCCGCGCGCCTGCTCACCCGGCCGTTCGCGATCCGGGGCATTGTCGAACACGGAGACAAACGCGGGCGCACCATCGGCTATCCCACCGCCAACGTCACAATCGACAACTACCTGCGCCCCAAATACGGCATCTATGCCGTGACGGGCCGCTTGCTCGCCACCGGACAGGTGCTCCACGGCGCGGCCAATATCGGTATCCGCCCGCAGTTCGAACCGCCCAAGGAGCTGCTCGAGCCCTACTTCTTCGACTTCTCCGGCGACCTGTATGGGCAGGAGATCGAGGTGGCCTTCCACCACTTCCTGCGCGGCGAAGCGAAGTTTGACAGCCTCGAAGCGCTGATCGAACAGATGGACAAGGATTGCGCCGAGGCGCGGCGGTTGCTCGGTTGAATGGTTCACGCGAAGACGCGAAGAGAGCAGCCCTTGCGGCGAAGCCGCACCCATAAGTCGGGCGGCGGTTCCAAAAGCCGTACACGGCCCGCGGCCGAGCGAAAGATCTTCGCGTCTTCGCGTGAAACCGCCCAAGCCAAGACAAATTGCGCAAAGCCCGCCTGCCCGCTAAGGCCCCCCGCACCATGAGCGACGACACAGCAAAGCGCGATTACCGGGACACCGTCTTCCTGCCGAAGACCGATTTCCCCATGAAGGCCGGCCTCCCCCAGAAGGAGCCGGGCATTGCCGCGCGCTGGGAGCAGATCGGCCTCTACAACGCCCTGCGTGATGCCCGCCGGGGCCGCGAGAAGTTCATCCTTCACGATGGCCCGCCCTATGCCAATGGCGATATGCATATCGGCCATGCGCTCAACCATATCCTGAAAGACATGGTCTGCCGCACCCAGAACCTCTTGGGCCGCGATGCGCCTTACGTGCCGGGCTGGGACTGCCACGGCCTGCCGATCGAATGGAAGGTCGAGGAAGCCTACCGCAAGGCCAAGAAGAACAAGGACGAGGTTCCCCCAAAGGAATTCCGCGCCGAATGCCGCGCCTACGCCCAGAACTGGGTGAACGTGCAGCGCGAGCAGCTCAAGCGCCTCGGCATCATGGGCGATTGGGACCATCCCTATCTCACCATGGATTTCCAGGCCGAAGCGACAATTGTCGCCGAGCTGATGAAGTTCGCCGAGGCCGGGAACGTCTATCGCGGGGCCAAGCCGGTGATGTGGTCCCCGGTCGAAAAGACCGCGCTGGCCGAGGCCGAGGTCGAATACGAGGACATCACCTCGACCCAGATCGACGTGGCATTCGAGATTGTTGAATCGCCGATCCCCGAGCTGGTCGGCGCCCACGCGGTGATATGGACGACGACCCCGTGGACGATCCCGGTGAACCAGGCTTTGGCCTATGGGCCGGAGGTTGAGTATGTGCTCGCTCAGGTGCACATCACCGGCTGGGAGTTCCCCGACGATGATAACGACCCATGGGAATGGCGGCGCGTCGTCGTTGCGAAGCAATTGGCAGATGCGTTTCTAGAACGGCAGAAGGCGACCTTTGCGGCTCCTTACCTAAAGGATGGTGGCGGCTGCACGGGTAGCATTGAAGTCATCCGAGAGATAAAGGGCTCCGACCTCGCTGGCACCCTCGCCCGCCACCCGATGCACCAGCTCGGCGGATTCTACGCCACTCCGCGGCCGCTGCTCCCCGGCGACTTCGTCACCACCGACTCTGGCACCGGCCTCGTCCACATGGCGCCTGACCACGGCGAGGACGACTTCGACCTCTGCAAAGCGAACGGCATCAACCCCGTCTTCGCGGTGATGGACGACGGGCGTTATCGCGACGACTGGCAATGGCTGGGCGCTCACGACGAGCGCCGCATGAGCGTCATCAACCCCAAGTTCAACGCGCCCGACGGTCCGATCTGTTCGGACCTGCGCGAAACCGGCGCGCTGCTCGCCGCGAGCGCCGATTACGCGCACTCCTACCCGCATTCGTGGCGCTCCAAGGCCAAGGTGATCTTCCGCTGCACCCCGCAATGGTTCGTGCCGATGGATAAGGTCCTCGGCGAAGGCGGGACGCTGCGCGAACGCGCCCTCTCCGAAATCGCCCGCGTCGAGTTCATCCCCGAAAAGGGCCGCAACCGCATCGGCGCGATGGTGGAAGGGCGGCCCGACTGGGTGCTCTCCCGCCAGCGCGCGTGGGGCGTGCCGATCACGCTGTTCGTGCGGCCCGATGGCTCGTACCTGCAAGACCCCGAAGTCAACGCCCGCATCGTCGCGGCGGTGATGCAGGAAGGCGTCGATGCGTGGGAGGAAGCGCGCAAGGCGGAATATCTCGGCGCCGCGCACAATCCTGACGACTACGAGATGGTCACCGACATTCTCGACGTCTGGTTCGATTCGGGCTGCACCCACGCCTTCGTGCTCGAGAGCGGGCGCTGGCCGGACCTGACTTGGCCCGCCAACCTCTACCTTGAAGGCTCGGACCAGCATCGCGGCTGGTTCCAGTCCTCGCTGCTGCAATCCTGCGCCACGCGGGGCCGCGCGCCTTACGACCAAGTGCTGACCCACGGCTTCACGATGGACGCCAAGGGCCGCAAGATGTCCAAGAGCGAGGGCAACACCATCAGCCCGATCAAGGTGATGGAGGAATACGGCGCTGACATCATCCGCCTGTGGGCGCTGAGCGTCGATTTCACCGAGGATCACCGCATCGGCGACGAGATCCTCAAGGGCGTGGGCGACCAGTACCGCAAGCTGCGCAACACCTTCCGCTACCTGCTGGGCGCGCTCGACGGGTTCGTGGGCGACATGAGCGACGGCGGGGCTTTGCCGGAGCTTGAGGTCTATGTCCTCGCGCTGCTGGCGGAGCTGGACGGGAAATTGCGGACGGCGGCGGAAGCCTATGACTTCAACCTCTACACCCGCCTGCTGGTCGATTTCTGCAACGAAGACCTGAGCGCCTTCTACTTCGATATCCGCAAGGACAGCCTCTATTGCGACGGGCCGGACAGCGTCACGCGCAACGCCTATCGCACCGTGCTTGACCTGCTGTTCCACGCGCTGGTGCGCTATGCCGCGCCGCTGCTGGTGTTTACCACCGAGGAAGTGTGGCTGAGCCGCTATCCCGAGGATGGCGAGCCGGATGAGGACGGCCAGCGCGGCTCGGTCCACCTGCTCGAATGGCCCACCGTGCCGGGCGTCGTGGTCGATAATGCCCGCTGGGAGATGCTGCGCGCGCTGCGGGATCAGGTCAACGAAGCGATCGAGCCGCTGCGGCGCGACAAGACGATTCGTTCCAGCCTCGAAGCCGAGGTGGTCGTCCCCGACAGCGCGGTGCCCGAAGGCGTTTCGGACGAACAACTCGCCGAGCTGTTCATCACCGCGACAGTCGCCCGCGGGCAGGGCGAAACCGTGACCGTCACCAAAACCGCCCACCACAAGTGTTCGCGCTGCTGGCGCCTGCTGCCCGACGTGGCGGAAGACGGCGCTCTGTGCGGACGCTGCGATGATGTGGTCAGCCACATGGACGCGGCAGCATGAGCGGGTTGTTCACCCGTAACCGGCTGATCGGCCTGGCGCTGGCGGCGCTGGTCGCCATCATCGATCAGGTGGTGAAGTGGTACGTGATCGGCCCGCTGCTGCTGCGTCAGGTGCTGCATATCGACCTGCTGCCGTTCTTCGACCTCACCTATACCGAGAACAAGGGCATCTCGCTCGGGATGTTCCAGGCCAACGACATGGAAACCCGCTGGCTGCTGGTGCTGCTGACCGGGGTAATCGCGCTGGTGGTGCTGGTGTGGATGATGCGCGAGCGCAAGCTGGGCGAGATTCTCGGCCTGTCGCTGATCCTTGGCGGAGCGCTGGGGAATATCCGCGATCGCTATGAACTGGGCTATGTCATCGACTATGCCGATTTGCATATCGGGACCTTCCGCCCGTTCCTGATCTTCAACATTGCCGACGCCGCCATCACCATCGGCGTCGTCATAATCCTTGCCCGCAGCCTGCTGGTGCGCGACAAGGACGACACCGAAACCGGGGAAGCCCCCCGTGGAGAGACCCAAGATGCGTAAGTTTGCACCCCTGATCCTGCTGACCGGCGCTTCGGCGATGCTGGCGGCCTGTGGCGGCGGCGGCGGGGTGTTCAACCGCGAGCGGCCCGACGAATTCGCAGTGCAGCGTCAGGCGCCGCTGGTGGTTCCGCCCGATTTCACGCTCACTCCCCCCGCCCCCGGCGCCCCGCGTCTGTCCGAAGGCACCGCGTCCGAACAAGCTCTGGAAGCGCTGTTCGGCGGTCCGGCTCCGCGCAGCCGCGTTGAAGCGAGCGTGATCGACCGCGCCGGCGCCGCCGCGCCGAGCATCCGAAGCCAGGTGGGCGATACCGAGACCAACACGGTCGCCAAGGGCAGCGTGACCCGCGACATCATCGCCGCGCCTGAAGGTGACGGGCAGGCGGCGACGACTGTGATCCCGAGCGCCTGACGCCCCGCCGCGTGCGGGTGTGATGGGCGCAGGAGCAGCGCGAGCGCTGGTTTCCTACAGTGGCGCGGCGCGCTAGCATCGCTGCCGCTCTTTCCTATCGTCAGCCCCATGGCACAGGCCCACCCCTGTCTGCGCTCCACAGCCTGACTGTGAAGGGGGGGGCGCAACCGCCCAAGTGTCAATTTCGCATTTCAGGGCTAAATACCTGAAATCATTGTGAAACAAGCGCAGGTGGCCGCTTGACAGCCTGTCAACTTTGTCAACTTCGCAAGATTGTTGCACGGCGCTCAAAAGCTAGGAAAAGCAAAACTTTAGGGCACGTCCACGGCCTCTGTCCGATGCGTCTCAGTCGGCGGATACCACCCGACTGACCAGCAGTTTGTCGATTCGGCGACCGTCCATGTCGACGACCTCAAAGCGCCAGCCCTGATCGGTGAAATGCTCACCCTCACCCGGCAGCTTCTTCATCACCGACAGCGCATAGCCTGCTGCCGTGCCAAATTCGCGGTCCTCGCCATATTCAATGCCCAGCCGGTCAGCCAGCGCATCCGCCGATAGCGAGCCCGATACCAGCAGCGAACCATCCTCGCGCTCCACCACCGAGGGCAGATCGCCATCATCGCTGTCGCTGGCAAAATTGCCGACGATCGCGGTGAGCAGGTCGACCGGCGTGACGATCCCTTCGAAGTGGCCGTATTCGTCATGCACCACCGCCATCGCCACTTCGGCCGATTGCAGCACGCGCAGCGCGTCCATCGCGTCGAGCTGGTCGGGCACGACCTCGACCTTGCGCATCATCGCGCGGATCGAGACCGTCTCGCCGCTCACCATCGCCGCCAGCACATCGCGCACCTTGACCACGCCGAGGATCGTGTCCGGCGAGCCTTCGGCGACTGGCAGCAGCGAATGCGAGCTTTCTTCGATCGTCTCGCGGATTTCGGCGACGTCGGCATCGGCCTCGATCCAGTCGATATCCGTGCGCGGCGTCATCATCTCGCGCACCGGACGCTCGGCCAGCCGCACCACGCCGGTGAGGATCTGGCGCTGTTCCGCCTCGATCACGCCTGAGCGGGTCGCCTCGGCAAAGATCATCCGCAATTCCTCGGCGGTGACCGTGGCCTCGTCGGTCCGGCGCAGGCCGAACAGGTTGAAGATGACGGCCGAGCTCGAATCGAGCAGCCACACCAGCGGCGCGCCGATCCGCGAGAGCATCGCCATCGGCAAAGCCATCACCAAGGCCAGCGGCACCGCGCTGCGCAGCGCCAACTGCTTGGGCACCAGCTCGCCCACGACGACGCTGAGATAGGTGGTCAGCGCGATCACGACGGCAAATCCGGCCTCGTCGGCATATTCGGGCGGCAGGCCCAGCGCTTCCATCCGCTCACCCACCGGCCCGCCGAGGCTCGCCCCGGAATAAGCGCCCGCGACAATCCCGATCAGCGTGATGCCGATCTGCACGGTCGAGAGGAACTTGCCCGGGTGCGCGGCGAGCGCAATCGCCGTTCGCGCCGCTTTGGACCCGGCTTCGGCCTTGGCTTCGAGCGTGCTGGTCTTGGCTGACACAATCGCCAGCTCAGACATGGCGAAAACGCCGTTGATCACAACGAGCACCACGATTGTGGCAAGATCGGTCCAGGGAAACGGGGTCACGCCGTCTGCGCTAGCACAAACGGGCGGTGTTGCCAGCCTTGCAACATCATCGCTTGGCGGCATTCTGTTCAACATGGGTCAATGCGCGAGGGGTCAAGGGCCCTATTGTCTCAGTGGGCTGAACCCTTGCTGCCGTTCCGGCTGCATGACACGTTCGGCGTCACACAAGAGGGAGGAATTGCTTATGACTATCTCGCGTATCCTGCTGTCGGGCACAGCTGCACTTGCCTTGCTGGGCACCAGCGCTTGCGTCACTGACCCCAACACCGGTGAAAAGAAGATCTCGCGCACGGCCATCGGCACCGGCCTTGGCGGCACGCTCGGCTACCTGCTCGGCGGCGCCATCGGCGGCGATACGGGCCGCATCATCGGCGCTGGCATCGGCGGCTCAGCCGGTGCAGTGCTCGGCAAGCAGTATGACGACCAGATCAAGGAATTGAAGGAACAGACCGCTGGCAGCGGTGTGGATGTCGAAGAAGTCGGCGATCAGGACGCGATTCTCGTGCGTCTGCCTGACGGCGTGACCTTCGCCACCGGTTCGGCGGCGATCAATCCGGGCTTCCTCGATACACTGAACAGCGTTGCTGAAACCCTGATCAAGTATCCCAATAGTCTGATCGACGTCTACGGCTTCACCGACACGACCGGTTCGCCGGCGACCAACCAGCGCCTGTCCGAACAGCGCGCCCAGGCGGTTGCCGATTACCTCGCCGCGCGCGGCGTGGCACGTTCGCGGATGGCGACGCAGGGCTTTGGTGAGCAGTATGACTATCTGCGCGTCAAGACCGGCGACAACATCAGCGAAGCGCTCAACCGCCGGGTCGAGATCAAGATCATCCCGGTTAGCCAGGCCGACGTGAGCGCCGCTCGCGGGAATTGATGGTCTGACACAGGCATAGCGGCGGGCCGTCCCTCGGGGCGGCCCGCTTGCGTTTCAGCGCAGCGCCGCGGCCCGCTGCGCCAACCGCTCGACGGCGGCAGCGTGAATGGCCGGGGAGCACACCAGCACCCCGAAATCGCGCGGATCGTGTTTGTTATAGGCGAGTGGACCGCCGAAAGCGTCTGTCACCTCGGCCCCCGCTTCGCGCGCGATCAAAGTGGCAGCAGCGATGTCCCACTCGTAACCCCAGCGCAATGTTGCCACCAGATCGGCCTGATCGGCGGCAACCATGGCGATCCGGAGCGCAATTGAGTTGGGCTGGTCGACCATGACCAGATCGCTGTCATCCTTGGGCAGGCTGAGAGTCGGCACTCGCGCGCCGGAGAATTCGGTGCGTTGGCTCGCCCGGATCGTGACGCCGTTCAATGTCGCGCCTTGTCCTGCGACCGCCACCCATTCCTCGCGCCTTGCGGGAGCAGCCAGAATCCCGATCAGCGGGCGACCCGAACTCACCAGTGCCACCGACACGGCCCATCCCGGCCTCCCGGCAACGAAATCGCGCGTGCCGTCGATCGGATCGACCAGCCAGATGAGCCCGCTCTGCGTGCGCGCCTTGTCATCGGCGGTTTCCTCAGACAGCCATGCCGCCGATGGCAGCAAGCGGTGCAGTTCGCGCTTGAGGAAGCGGTCGACTTCAAGGTCAGCCTCGCTCACCGGATTGCCGGGGGTCTTGTCCCAGCTGTGCAGGTCATGCCCCGCCCCCGGCCAACGCGAGTGGGCGATGCGGCCCGCCTCGCGGACGATGGCCATAAGGTGATCCCTGTCAATCATGAGAGGCATCCGTGTTGGCCGTGCCGCAAGCACTTTTCAAGAGGGTCGATCCGTGCTTAGGCCCCCGCCAGACGACCTCTCGTCAGGATACGCCCAGAATACGCATCAAAGGGATCGATACGCCATGAACGTCCATGAATATCAGGCCAAGGAACTGCTCGCCCAGCACGGGCTTGCCATCCCGGCCGGCCACGCCGCGCTCACCGTCGAAGAAGCGGTGGAAGCTGCCAAGAAGCTGCCCGGGCCGCTTTATGTCGTGAAGGCGCAGATCCATGCGGGCGGCCGCGGCAAGGGCAAGTTCAAGGAACTCGGCCCCGATGCCAAGGGCGGCGTGCGCCTCGCCAAGAGCCTTGAGGAAGTGGAAGCCCACGCCAAGGAAATGCTCGGCAACACGCTGGTCACCATCCAGACGGGGGATGCGGGCAAGCAGGTCAACCGCCTCTACATCACCGACGGCGTCGACATCGCCAAGGAATACTACCTCTCGCTGCTGGTCGACCGCGCGACGGGGCGCGTGGCCTTCGTCGTTTCGACCGAGGGCGGGATGGACATCGAAACCGTGGCGCATGACACGCCCGAGCTGATCACCACCTTCAGCGTCGACCCCGCACAGGGCTTCCAACCGCACCACGGCCGCGCCGTGGCCTTCGCGCTGAAGCTGACGGGCGATCTCAACAAGCAGGCGCAGAAGCTGGCCAAGCAGCTCTATGACGCTTTCCTCGCCACCGATTGCGAGATGCTCGAAATCAACCCGCTGGTCGAAAGCGAAGACGGCAAGCTGCTGGTGCTCGACGCCAAGATGAGCTTCGACGGCAACGCCCTCTACCGCCACCCCGATATCGAAGCCCTGCGTGACGAAACCGAGGAAGACCCGGCGGAAGTCGAAGCCAGCGAATATGACCTCGCCTACATCAAGCTTGATGGCAACATCGGCTGCATGGTCAACGGCGCAGGCCTCGCCATGGCGACGATGGACATCATCAAGCTGAACGGCGCCTTCCCGGCCAATTTCCTCGATGTGGGTGGCGGCGCCACCACCGAGAAGGTGACCGCGGCCTTCAAGATCATCCTCAAGGACCCGGCGGTGGAAGGCATCCTCGTCAACATCTTCGGCGGGATCATGAAGTGCGACGTGATCGCCAACGGCATCGTGCAAGCAGCCAAGGACGTGAACCTGCAGGTTCCGCTGGTCGTGCGTCTCGAAGGCACCAATGTGGCCGAAGGCAAGGCGATCCTCGAGAATTCGGGTCTCGCCATCGTCAGCGCCGACAATCTGGGCGATGCCGCACAGAAGATCGTCGCTGAGGTGAAGAAGGCTGCCTAAGCCTCCACTCCGATAGGGATCAGCAGCCCCCGCCGGTTCGCGCCGGCGGGGGCTTTGCTTTGTGGTTCAGCGCGACGGGCCGGGTTCCGGCAGCATCGGCGGCGTGGAGTCGGCATAGGTCAGCCAGTTCTGCCAGATCGTGCGGGTGCGCTCATCGACCAGCGCGATTGCGCAGCTAAGGTAGACATAGTTGCGAATGGTGCCCTCTTTGTTGTCCTCATAAAGGGCATCACATTCCTGCTTACGGTACGCCTCGGCTGCGGTTTCACTTTGCTGGATCATCTTCGCCAAGTCCGGACTGTCATCATGCCGGGCGAGTGCAGCGGCAAGGTATTGATCCTTGCGCTCGGTCGAGCGGGCCAGAATCTCGCTCATGCATTGGTCCATCTCGATTGTGGTGCCGTCGCAATCGAAAAAGCCCTTGGGCCGCGCCGCCCGGTTGAAGCGGAACAACAGTTCCTTGGGCTCAGGCTGATCGCTCTTCATCCGCACCGCCACGACCAGCTTGTCATTGCCGTCGCAGCGAATGGTGAGGCCGCTGAAATAGGCCGCGCAGAAATCGAGGCTGAGCAGCTGGAAGGTGACCATGCCCGCCTTGTCTTCCCAGCCGGTCAGGTCGGCGTTGAAGTGCTTGAGCTTGAGGACCAGGCTGCCATCCTCCTCCGCCAGATACATGTGCTCCGAGAACAGAATGTCGCCTTCGGGGGTCTGCTGCACGAAGGTGCCGACCATGGTGTGGCCCGTCGAAGGGAGCCAGCTTTCGGTCGCAGGCGCCCCATCGATGCCCTCGCCCTGCCACAAGCCTTCGAGCCACCACATCTGATAAATGGTAGCGGGCGGCGATACGAACCCCTCTGCCCCGACGCGGGTTTCCTGCGCTGCGAGCGTGCTGCCCCATGCTGCAATGATTGCACCGGCCATTGCCCAAAATGCGCGCATTCCGCTCTCCTTTGCCCGCTGAAGTGTAGCGCCGGACATCAAAATTACCTAGCGACTCTGGCGCAGGCGCAGGCTAGCGCTTTCCCATGAATCCCGGCCCCGACCGCACTTGACGTTTACGTAAACGCAATCTAGGCGGGCGCTCAGTGTATCGTTCAAGATTCTGTGAGAGGAAGGAACACCCATGAAAATCCTCGTCCCCGTCAAGCGGGTGATCGATTACAACGTCAAGCCGCGGGTCAAGGCCGACGGCACGGGCGTTGACCTTGCCAACGTCAAGATGAGCATGAACCCGTTCGACGAGATCGCGGTCGAGGAAGCCATCCGCCTGAAGGAAAAGGGCGCGGCTACCGAGATCGTCGCCGTCAGCGTCGGCCCGGCCAAGGCGCAGGAAACGCTCCGCACCGCACTCGCGATGGGCGCAGACCGTGCAATCCTGATCGAGACTGACGAGGACGTGGAACCGCTGGCGGTCGCCAAGATTTTGAAGGCGATTGCCGATGAAGAGGCCCCTGGCCTTGTCATCCTCGGCAAGCAGTCGATTTCCGACGATTCGAATCAGACCGGCCAAATGCTGGCAGCCCTGATGGGCCGTCCGCAGGGCACCTTCGCCAACACCGTCGAGGTGGATGGTGACAGCGTGATCGTGAAGCGCGAAGTCGATGGCGGCCTTCAGACCGTGAAGCTCGCCATGCCCGCGATCGTCACCACCGACCTGCGCCTGAACGAGCCGCGCTATGCCTCGCTGCCGAACATCATGAAGGCCAAGCAGAAGCCGCTCGCGGTCAAGACTGCGGCCGATTACGGCGTCGATCTGACCGCGCGCCTCAAGACCCTCAAGGTCGCCGAGCCGCCGGTGCGTCAGGCGGGCGAAAAGGTCGCCGACGTCGCCGCGCTGGTCGAGAAGGTCAAAGCGCTCGGCATCGCTTAAGCGCGCCAGCCCTCAGAATAAGGAATATTCGAGATGAAGACTCTGGTTCTCGTCGAACATGACAACACCAAGGTGCACGATGCGACCCTCGCGGTCGTCACCGCTGCATCCAAGCTGGGCGAAGTGCACCTGCTGGTCGCCGGTCACAACTGCGGCTCGGTGGCGGAAGCCGCCGCCAAGATCGCGGGCGTGGGCAAGGTCCACGTCGCCGATGACGCCGCCTATGCCAATGGCCTGGCCGAAAACATCGCTCCGCTCGCCGCCGAGCTGATGGGCCACCATGACGCGTTCCTCGCCGCTGCCACCACGCAGGGCAAGAACGTCGCGCCGCGCGTTGCGGCACACCTTGACGTGATGCAGGTCAGCGAGATCCTGTCGGTCGAAGGCCCCAAGACCTTCACCCGTCCGATCTACGCGGGCAACGCCATCGCCACCGTCGAATCGACCGATGCCAAGCTGGTCATCACCGTGCGCGGCACGGCCTTTGAAAAGGCCGCGACTGAAGGCGGTTCGGGCGTGATCGAAGCGGTCGGCGGCGCAGGCGATGCGGGTGTCTCCACCTTCGTCAGCTCGGAAATCGCCAAGAGTGAACGTCCGGAACTGACCAGCGCTAAGATCATCGTGTCCGGCGGCCGCGCGCTGAAGGATGCCGAAACCTTTGAAGCGACCATCACCCCGCTCGCCGACAAGCTCGGCGCTGCGATTGGTGCGAGCCGTGCGGCTGTCGATGCGGGCTATGTCCCCAACGACTACCAGGTCGGCCAGACCGGCAAGATCGTCGCCCCGGAATTCTACTTCGCCATCGGCATCTCAGGCGCGATCCAGCACCTTGCCGGGATGAAGGATTCCAAGGTCATCATCGCCATCAACAAGGACGACGATGCGCCGATCTTCCAGGTCGCGGATATCGGGCTGGTCGCTGACTTGTTCACGGCGGTGCCGGAGCTGACCGGGGCGCTGTAAGCGGCTCACGCTCAAAGACTTGAGATTGCAAGAAACCTCCGGCAGTCTGGCGAGACTGCTGGAGGTTTTTGTTTATGCGCACCCGCTCTCTCGTCAGCCTTCTCGTCACCGCTCACCTGGCGTCTGCGCCGGCGCCCGCTATGGCCGAAACGGTCTATCCCGAAACGCTGGCGAAGCAGGAGGGGGCGGTCAGGCTGGAGCCGCTAACTCCATGGAACATCGACTTCGGCGAAAACCGTTGCCGCCTGACCCGCATGTTCGGATCGGCCGAGGATCGCCATCTGTTGATGTTCGAACAGGCAGCGCCGGGCCGCTATTTCGGCCTCACCCTTGCAGGTCGCAGCATCGAGCGGTTCAAGACCGCCACAAAGGTCGGCCTCGGGCTGGAGCGTGATGAGCCCATGCTGGAGATCGAACGCTTCGGCCACGGGACCGTTGCCGATTTCGGCTCGGCGGTGATCATAAGTGCGCTCGCTCTCAACGAAACCCCGCCGGAAGGCGCCTTGCGCGCGGCGAGCGTCGATCTCGACGCAGCAGCCACCATCGACCGAATCGTGCTGCAACGGGGCAAGCTGGTGGTGTCGCTGGAGACCGGCAACCTGAAGGATGCGCTGGCGGCGCTCAACACCTGCTCGGCTGACCTGCTGGCGCAGTGGGGTCTCGATCCGGTCGAACACCAGAACTATGTGCCCGCGTTCTGGAACAACAGCGAGACCGTAATCGCGCGGATCAAGGCGACCTATCCGCGCGTGGCGGAGCGGCGCGGGGAGCAGGCGATCATTCGGCTCCGGGTCATTGTCGAGCATGACGGCAGCGTATCGAACTGCCTGATCGACGAATCGACCATCGCCGTGACGCTGGAATCGCCCGCGTGCAAGGAGATGCAGCGCGCCACCTTCAACCCGGCGCGCAATGCCAGGGGCGAGCCCATGCGGTCGTTCTATTCGACCACGATCACCTACGCGCTCAGTTAGAGTACCGTGGTGATGAAGTGCAGCGTCATGCCCACCAGCCCGCCCACAAGCGTGCCATTGATGCGGATGAACTGGAGGTCGCGGCCCACGGCGCCTTCGACGCGGTCTGTGATGGTCGTCGCGTCCCAGCGCTTGACCGTTTCTGACACCAACCGGACGATCTGGTCGCCATAGCGGGTCGCAACGCCGACCATGGTGCGGCGGGCAAAGCGGTTGATCTGGAGTTGTAGCCGCGCGTCCGCTTGTAACGCCTGTCCGAGTTCGGAGAGCATGTTGCGCATTTCCTCGCCCATGCTGCTTTCGGGGTCGCGCGCGCGGGTGATCAGCGAGCGGCGGATGCGCTCCCACACCCCGGTCCACCATACCGCGACGGCGGGGTTGGCGATGAGATCGCGCTTCATCTCTTCGACCTTGGCGCGGGTTTCGGGATCGTGCTGCAAGTCCTGACCGAGCTTCGCCAGACCTTCCTCGATCTTGCCGCGCAGGGGGTGGTCGGGGTTGACCAGCACCTCGGCCAGCAGCTTGTACAGCCCGTCGAGCACGCTCGACGAGATGGTCTTGTCGATCCCCGCCCAGCGCAGCACGCCCGCCACCCTCTGGTGGATGATGTCGCGCAGGGTCTCCTCGTTGTCCTCGATGGTGAGGCCCGCCCAGCGCACGAAGCCATCGATCAGCGGCTGGTGGCGCTTGTCGGCCATCGTCGTCTCGATCATGCGGCCCGCAAGTGGAGCAATGTCCAGCTTTGCCAGTTGGCCTGCGAGGCCCGAACGCACCTGATTGCCCAACCGGTCAGGGTCGAGGCTTTCCAGCACCTCAGCCAGCAATTCCGCCGCGCCCGACGTGATCCGCGAACGTTCGTCGACCATCTCGCCTTTGGGGCCCCGTTCGGGCGAGGACGCCAGAAACTCGCCCGCGGCCTTGGCGATGTTCATCCCCGCCATCCGCCGCGCGACTACGGCGGGGGTGAGGAAGTTCTCCCGCAGGAACTGCGCCATGGTGTCGGCGATGCGGTCCTTGTTTTCGGGAATGATCGCGGTGTGCGGGATCGGCAGGCCAAGCGGGTGGCGGAACAGTGCCGTCACCGCGAACCAGTCCGCCAGCCCGCCCACCATCGCCGCTTCGGCAAAGGCGTTGAGATAGGCCCAGGCGGGGTGGCCGGTCGCAGCCAGGCCGTGGGTGGCGATGAAGATCAGCGCCATCGCCGCCAACATGCCGGTCGCCGTCCAGCGCATCCGCCGGGCACGATCGACCGTGAGCGGTTGGCCGCCGAGCGTCAGAGGCCTCAGAGAGCGCGTTGCCATTCTGTGGCCTTAGCCCGCTTCGGGGTCGTTCGTCACGCCCTTACGATCACTCGGCCGGTTCACCGCCCGGTGGCGTCAGCTTGGCGAGGCCGAGGAACGGCCGATCCGGCATTGTCGGGGCCACAGCGTTTTCGTCGCCCGGCTTGTAGGTCAGCATCCGTGCGCGCAGCACCGGGCCAACGCGCTTTTCGAAACTGTCCGCCAGACTAAAGCCCGCCGGCACGATCAGAAGGGTCAGCAGCGTCGAGAGCACCAGCCCGCCGATCACCACGATGCCCATCGGCTGGCGCCACGCCCCGTCGCCAGACAGCGACAGTGCCACCGGCACCATACCCGCCGTCATCGCGACGGTGGTCATCACGATCGGCTGCGCGCGCTTGTGCCCGGCGTCCATGATCGCATCGATCTGGCCGACGCCCTTGTTCATCTCCTCGATCGCGAAGTCGATCAGCAGGATCGAGTTCTTCGAAACGATGCCGAGCAGCAGCAGAATGCCGATATAGACCGGCATGGACTGCGGCTGACCCAAGAGCCAGATCAGCAAGATGCCGCCGAGCGGCGCCAGCGCGAGCGAAGTCATGTTCACCAGCGGGCTCATGAGCCGCTTGTAGAGCAGCACCAGCACCGCAAACACCAGCATCACGCCCGCGATGATCGCGATGATCAGGTTGGTGACCAGTTCGGCCTGCCATTCCTCTTCGCCCACCACGTCGCGAATCACGCCGACTGGCAGCTCCTGCAACACCGGCAACGCATCGATCTGCGCCTGCGCTTCGCCCTTGAGCACGCCTGCGGCCAAGTCGGCTCCCACCAGCACGCGGCGGTTCTGGTTGTAGCGCTGGATCGCGGTAGGGCCGGAACCGAAGGTGATGTCGGCAACCCGGCTCAGGGGCACGGAGCCGCCATTGGGAAGCGGCACCGGCAGGTTCTCGATCGTGCGGAAATCGGCGCGTGCGGCTTCTGACAGGCGCACCACGATCGGGATCTGGCGATCCGAGAGCGAGAAGCGCGCGGCGTTTTGTTCGATCTCGCCCAGTGTCGCGATGCGGATCGTCTGCGACAAGGCCACCGTGGTGATGCCGAGCTCAGCTGCGATCTTGTCACGCGGGGTGATGATGATTTCAGGACGGTTGAGGTCAGCACTGATGCGCGGGGCGACCAACGACTTGAGCCCGCGCATCTCCTCCACCAGTTGCGCGGCGGTCTGATCGAGCAGCACCGGATCGGAGCCCGCCAGCATCACCGTCATGTCGCGGCCCGAGCCGAACCCGCCGGACTGCGACTGGAACCGCACACGGGCATCGGGGAACTTGGCGAGATCGGGCGCAAGCTCCCGCTCGAACTCGACCGAGGTGCGCTGGCGATCTTCCTTCAACTTGACGAAGATCGACGAGCTGTCACCCAGCCGGATGCGTTCCAGCAGGCGTTCGACTTCCGGCTCCTTGCGCAAGCGATCGGCCACGGTGTTCACCACCCGCTTGGTTTCGGCGAGCGTGGTGCCGGGCACCATCTCGATTTCAACGCGGCTGTTTTCGTCATCGATGGTGGGCTGGAACTGGCCGGGGATCTGGCCGAACAGCAGGATCGTCACCAGCAGCGAGAACCAGCCGATGCCGAGCATCCAAATGCGGTGATCGTAGAACCGCGCCGTCATCCAGCGGGTGCCGCGGGCAAATTTGCTGTCGCCGCCCGCCGGAGCCTCGATCGCCTTGAACGCGGCGAAGGCGGCAAAGAAGGACAGCAGCGAGACCAGCAGCACGATCACCACTTCGAACACCTTGGCGACAATTGTGTGCGCGGTGGTGTTGGGATCGGCTGAGACGACCGTGGCGATCTGCTTATGCACGTCGAGCCCGATCAGGCCCTTCCACGGCGGCGCGGCGCCCATGCCTTCTGCAACCATGGCCGAGATCGAACCGCTTGCCAGTTCGAACATCGCCAGCGCCGGGACGATCAGCAGCACGATCACCGCCAACAGCAGCGTCAGCACATAGACCGCGCGGTGGCGCGGGCCATCGAGCCCGGCGCGGCGTGCCGCCATGCGACCGGTGTCGAGCGTCCAGGCCAGCACCCGCATATAGCCGTCGATCATCGGCCCCTCGCCATGTTCGGCGTGGCCCTTGGACTTCAGGAAATAGGCCGCCATCAGCGGCGTGACCATACGCGCGACGGCCAGCGACATGAGCACCGCGATCACCACGGTGATGCCGAAGTTCTGGAAAAACTGGCCCGACACGCCCGGCATCAAGCCCACGGGCAGGAACACTGCGACGATGCAGAAGCTGGTGGCAACCACCGGCAGGCCGATTTCGTCAGCCGCGTCGATACTCGCCTGATAGGCCGATTTGCCCATGCGCATATGGCGCACGATATTCTCGATCTCCACGATCGCATCGTCGACCAGCACCCCTGCCACCAGAGCCAGTGCCAGCAGCGACAGGAAGTTCAGGTTGAAGCCCAGCAGATCCATGAACCAGAAGGTCGGGATCGCCGACAGCGGGATCGCGACCGCCGAAATGAAGGTCGCGCGCCAATCGCGCAGGAACAGGAACACCACGACCACCGCAAGCACCGCGCCTTCAACCAGCGCCCACATTGAGGACTTGTACTGGCCGCGCGTGTAGGTCGTGCTGGTCGACAGCTTGATGAACTTCACGCCTTCGTTCTCGGCCTCGATCTTGTCCATCTCGGCCAACGCCGCGTCATAGACCGCAAGGTCCGATGCACCGCGCGCGCGGTTCATCATGAAGTTCACGACTTCCTTACTGTTGACCTCGGAAATCGAGGTGCGTTCGGAAAAACCGTCCCGCACCTTGGCGATATCAGCGAGCCGCACGGTGCGTCCGCCACCAAGCTGGATCTGGGTCTGCGACAGGGCGAAAGCCGTGTCCGAATTGCCGAGCACGCGCAGCGACTGGCGGGTGCCGCCAATCTCGGCAAGGCCACCTGCGGCATCGAGATTGCCCTGGCGCAACGCCGCATTGATCTGCGAGGCGGTGACGCCGAAGGACTGCATCCGCGCCGGATCGAGGATCACTTCGATCTGCCGGTCGACCCCGCCGAAGCGCTGGACTTCGGCCATGCCCTCGATCTTCAGCAGCCGCTTGGCGACGGTATCGTCGATGAACCAGCTCAGCTGTTCCAGCGTCATGTCATTGGCTTCGACCGCGACATAGCCGATCGGCTCGCCCACCACGTCGACCTTTGAGACCTGTGGTTCGAGAATGCCATCGGGCAAGCTGCCGCGCACCGAATCGACCGCGGTTTCGACCTCGTTCACCGCTTCGATCAGGTTGGTGCCGATTTCGAATTCGACGAAGGTGTTCGAACTGCCCTCACGCGCGGTCGACTGGATCGAATTGACCCCGCTGATCGAACGCAGCGCACTTTCGACGCGCTGGGTGATCTGGTTCTCGATTTCGGTGGGGGAAGCGCCGGGTTGCGAGATATTGACGACAACAGCCGGAAAATCGACATCCGGGTTGTTGGTCACGTCCATTTGCAGGAAGCTGACGATCCCCGCAAACAGCAGGCCGGTGAAGAACACCAACGGGATCACCGGATTGCGGATCGACCAGGCCGAGATGTCGCGTAGAGCCATGATATTCCTGCCTGTGTTTCGCCGGTGCTGCGCCCGCTCCCCGTCAGTTACGCGGAAAACCGCCGCGGGGATGGACGCGATTACTTCTTGAGGGGCTGGGGGTTGACGGTTTCGCCGGGGTTGAGGAACCCGCCGGCGCGCAGCACCACCTGCTCGGAGCCGGTGAGGCCTTCGGTGATGGCGAGGCCGTTGGCCGTCACTGCGCCGGTCTTGACCGGGCGGCGCACCGCTTTCTTGTCCTTGCCGATAACATAGACAAAGCTGCCTTGGCTATCGGCGAGCACGGCGCTTTCTGGAAGAACCGTCGCGCTGAAGCTGCCCGCATTGATCCGCGCCGTAGCAAAGCCGCCGGGCCGCAGTTCGGGCGCAAAGGGCAGCGCGATCCGCGCCGTGCCCTGCCGGCTCGTCGCGTCAATCACCGGCGCAACCTGCCAGATCTGGCCCGAGAAACTCTTTTCCGATCCGGTCGGGGTGATGGACGCCATCGTGCCGACCGAAAGCTTTGCCAGCTGTTCCTCGGAAAGCTGGGCGAGCATTTCCATCTCGCCGCCGCTGGCGATGGTGAACAGCGCCGGAGAGCCTGCGCCGACCGTCTGGCCAGGCTCGACATTGCGGGCGAGGACATAGCCGGTGGCGGGCGCATAGATATTGAGCCGCTCGTTCCGCGCGCGCTGTTCGCCGAACTGCGCCTGCGCGACCTTCACGCGGGCAGCGGCGGAATCGCGCACGGCGGTCAGCCGGTCGATATCGGCCTTCGAGACGAACCCGCGCGCCACCAGCTGGGCGGCGCGATCAAGGTTGGCCTGCGCCAGATTGGCGTCAGCCTTGGCGACATCGATCTGCGCGGATTGTGCGGCGGCCTGCTGGACCTGCACCGAACGGTCGATCACTGCCAGCACCTGACCCTGCTGCACCCAATCGCCCGCATCGACAGTGACGCGCAGCACTTGCCCGCCTTCGCCCACAACGCCAACGGGCATCGGGCGGCGTGCCGCCAGAGTGCCGGGCGCCTCAATCTCGCCTGCGACCGTCGTCATACCGGGCGTGACAACGGTAACCGAAGGGGCCTGCGAATTGTCATCGTCAACCGCCACCGGCTCGCCGCCAGCTAGCGCGAACCACGCGGCAACCGCCAGCAGCAGCCCGAACACGCCCAGCCCGCCGACAATGAGCCAGCGCGGGAGCGCCGGCGCAGCAAGGGTCCGCGCACCGGAGAACTCGGTGGTCACCCCGTCGGCAGCCTCGGCCCTGATCGTCGTCTCGTAATTCATCGCCATTCCCTCACTCGGACCGGTTCCGCGCAGCGGACACTCCGGCCACGAAGTGTATTACTCGCATAAGTCACCAACTGCAACGCCTCATAGATTGTCGGGCGTTGGGCCGCAATGACTGCATCGACCGATGACTTTCAGCCTAGACGAAAGGCACGCGTCAGCGGTTCGGGGTGAGGAAAGGGCTATCGCGTCAGCGTACCCGGCCACGCTGGATCAGATTGACAATCCCAAGCAAAACCACCGCGCCGATGACAGCAACGATCAGTCCTCGGATCGAGAATTCCTGCACGCTGCCACTGATGCCGAGCAAGGGGCCGGCAATCAAATTGCCAATCACCGAGCCGACGCAGCCGACGACGATGTTGAGGACGACGCCCATCGATGCATCGCGATTCATCAGGAGGCTGGCGAGCCAACCCGCCACACCGCCGACAATCAACGCGATAATCCATCCCATAATGTGTCTCCCCTGCTGGCAGCTAGTGTGCGAAAGCTGCGCGCTGCCGTGCGCAAGGAGTTCCGCCAAACGACGATAGCCCGCAACGCCTTACGGGCGAAGCGGGCTTCCGGCGGGACGAATCGAAGCTGGGGTCAATACTTGAGCTGGCGCTCGTAAAGGTCGCGGTAGTGCTGGATCTTGGTGACACGCAGCCCGTGCATCCCCGAGCGATCGACCGCACGCTGCCACGAAGCGAACTCCTCCAGCGTCAGGCCATAGCGTGCCAGCGCCTCGTCGAGCGTCAGCAGCCCGCCGCTGACGGCAGCCACGACCTCGGCCTTGCGCCGAACCACCCAGCGCTTGGTCTGGGGAGAAGGCAGGTCGGCAAGCGTCAGCGGCTCACCAAGCGGGCCGATAACCTGTGCGGGGCGGATGTCCTGGTTCTCAATCATTGCTTGTCTCTCGCATCGCCGCAGGGTGCGTCGGAGGGTAATCCTTTCGCGTCGCCCGGGCGGTTGGCTTCGTTGGAGCCAACCTTTGCACCCAAGGCTTTAGATTGCCCTAAAGTATCAAGGTTAACACCCGGTTCGCTATCGTCGAGAAGCGCAAAGTAACTTGCAGCCGCATCGCCGAAGCTGGCGGCGGCCTGCTCGATCGGGGCGTGCGATTCGGTCCGCAGCAACAGGCGCAGGTCGCGCGCCGCGTTGAGCCGGGCGGTTAGCTCACTCCATTCGAGCGCGCGCAGAGCTTCCCCCGCGCGCCGAGCCGGACGCAGGGCGAATCGCTCCTCACCGCCACTGGAGGACGTGGTTCGCACGCGGGTGCGCTCCTCGGCGGGACGACCACCGGAAAGCACGCCGCTGTGCGCATTGAAAGGCTTGGCTTTCTCAAACATCATCGCCCCTGATAACCCGAGTGCGTCAAAATCCGGTAAAACCGGCATTTACTCGAGCTTAGGAATAGTGCTGGCGGATCGGGCAAGATTGTCTTGCCGGAATCGGGCGGCACATTGGCGCCACTGGCGAAGCGGAGGAAGGCTCGCTATATGGCGGCCCGCCAATGGACACCCCCACTCTCCTCGACACCGGCCTGATGGCCGCAAGCGATGCCGCCGCGCTGTTCGATCTGCCGCGCGCCGCTGCCGATTGCCGGATCGTCGTGGCGATGAGCGGCGGAGTCGATTCCTCGGTGGTCGCCGCACTTGCCCATGCCAGCGGCGCGGAAGTGATCGGCATCACACTCCAGCTTTACGATTATGGCGCTGCGACGGGCCGCAAGGGTGCGTGCTGCGCGGGCGACGACATTCGCGATGCGCGCGCCGTGGCTGACCGGCTCGGCATCGCGCATTATGTCTTCGACCATGAAAGCGCCTTCCGCGAAGAGGTGGTCGAACAGTTCGCGGACGAATACCTCGCGGGGCGCACCCCGGTGCCCTGCATTCGCTGCAATATGGGCCCGAAGTTCACCGACCTGTTCCGCATGGCGCGCGAATTGGGCGCGGATTGCCTTGCCACCGGCCATTATGTCAGGCGGGTGATGACGGCGGACGGCCCGCAATTGCACCGCGCCTTTGATCCGGCGCGCGATCAGTCCTACTTTCTGTACGGCACCACCGAAGCGCAGCTTGATTATCTGCGCTTTCCGCTGGGCGGGATGCCCAAGCCGCAGGTGCGCGAATTGGCCGAAGCGGCGGGCCTGCGTAACGCGGCCAAGCCGGATTCGCAGGACATCTGCTTCGTGCCCGATGGCAATTACGCCAAGATCGTCACCAAGGTGCGCCCCGAAGGCGCGGCCCCCGGCGCGATCGTCCACGCTGCCACCGGCGAGACGCTTGGGACACACAAGGGCATCGTCCATTTCACCGTGGGCCAGCGCAAGGGTCTGGAGATCGGCGGCCAGCCTGAGCCGCTCTACGTGATCGGTCTCGATGCGGCAGCGCGCGAAGTCCGGGTCGGGCCAAAACGGATGCTGGCGGTGAACGCCGCGCGCGTGACCGAGACCAACCGCATCGGGCCGATGTGTGACGAACCGCTAACCGCCAAGGTCCGCAGCCTCGCCAAGCCCGTTCCGGTGACTCTGGAGGGCGCGCTGGGTGATGGTGCGGCGGTTACGATCCGCTTTGCCGAACCTGAATTCGGAGTCGCGCCGGGTCAGGCGGCGGTTATCTATGCGGGCGACAGAGTGATCGGCGGCGGCTGGATCGATTCGACCGAAAAGGTAAGTACCTGATTTCGGTTCGCCAAGGCGAACGCAGACCTCCCGCCAGTGCGGCAAGAAAGCCTAACCCTCGTAAGGCTCCAGCACGCAGCCATAGCCTTCGCGATAGGTCGCGGTTGCTGCGGCCACCAGCGGGAAGCGGGCGGTGACGCTCTTCGCCTCGGGATTGTCGCGCAGGGTCACGGCTTCCATCCCGGCGAGCTTGTCCTTGCGGCAATCTTCAAGACTGCGGCCCGCGACAAAGCGGCACGAACATGCGACCCGCGCCGAATAGGCTGACGCGATGCTGCCATAGCCATTGATCGGCTCACGAAACGCCCAAGCTGCTCCGCCCACGCCCAGCACGATGATCGCCAGCAGCCACAGCCCGTAGCGTGGACGGCGGGTCGCTGTGCGGGGGGATGATTTCGCCATTGCCAAGCCTTCGCGCATCGGGAATTGGGGCCGCATGACCCTTGGATCGCCTGCCCATAATCGCGCGGCCCTGCTAGCGCCAGCCCTGCTGATGCTAGCTGCCTGCGGATCGACGCCGCCGGGACAAGCCCCCCTGTCCGAAGCCGCGCTTGGCGCGGTGACCGCGGATGGCGGGGCGCCGAAGGACCAGCTTGCCCGGTCGATCGACGATCTGTTTGCGATGCCGGGCCTCGGCGAAACCCGCGCCGTGGTGGTGATGGCAAACGGGAAACTCGCCGCTGAACGCTACGGCCCCGGCTACAGCAAGGACACCCGCTTCATCAGCTGGTCGATGGCCAAGACGGTCACCGGCGTGCTGATCGGGATGCTGGTCGCTGACGGCAAGCTCAGCCTCGATGCCCCCGCGCCCGTCCCGCTATGGCAGCGCCCCGGCGATCCGCGCGCCGAGATCACCTTGCGCCAGCTGCTTCAGATGCGCAGCGGGCTGCGCCACACCGAAGCGGGCGATCCGCCCTACGAATCGAGCGAGGTCAGGATGCTGTTCCTCGATGGGCGCGACAATATGGCCAAGTGGGCGGAGGAGCAGCCGCTCGAAGCCGAGCCGGGCAAGCAGTTCGAATATTCCTCGAACACCAGCGTGATCCTCGCCGATATCGCCGCGCGGGCGCTGACCGCCAGCACCGCGCCCGATGCGCGGCGCAAGGCGGTGGCGGGTTATTTGCAGGAACGGTTGTTCGGCCCGCTCGGCATGACGTCGATGGTACCCGAGTTCGATGCGAGCGGCACGCTGATCGGTGGCAGCCTGATGCACGCCAGTGCGCGCGACTGGGCGAAGATGGGCGAATTCCTGCGGCTGAAAGGCCGCGCGCCCGGCGGCGAGCAATTGGTGCCGCAGCGCTGGGTCGAGGCGATGGTGACCCCCTCACCCCGCAGCCCGCATTACGGGTTCCAGACCTGGCTCAACCGTCCGATCCCCGGCACATCGGCGAGCGAACACCCGCTATTCCCCGACCGCGCGCCGCAAAGCCTGTTCTCGCTGATCGGGCATATGGGGCAGTATGTGCTGATCTCGCCCAGTCAGCGCGTGACGCTGGTGCGGCTCGGCCATTCGGACAGCACCGAGCGCCCGCCGATGTTGCAGCAGGCGGCGGATGTGCTGGAGCTGTATCCAGCTCGCTAATTCCTCGTGCGCTCCCGCGAAGGCGGGAGCCTCCCGATGATTGGCGCAAACCGCCTGAGACCCCCGCCTGCGCGGGGGATCACAGATGGAACATACCTTCGACCACAGTGACGCACGGCCCGCCGAGCCATGCCTTATCGCCGTCAAGCCGCAGCGTCAGATCGCCGCCGCGAGTGCTCGCCTGATGGGCGGTGAAGGTGTCACGCCCCAGCCGCTTGGCCCAATAGGGCGTCAGCACCGCATGGGCCGAGCCGGTCACGCTGTCCTCGTCCACCCCGCCGCCGGGGACGAACACCCGGCTGACGATGTCGGTGCGCTCTCCCGGCGCAGTGCAGATGAACTGATCGATGCCCAAAGCACCCAGCCCGCGAATATCGGGATCGAGCGCACGAATCGCCGCTTCGTCTTCGAACAGGAATACGTTGTAACGGGTGTCGTTGCGCCACACCTCGATCGGCTCCGCACCGAGAAGCGCCACGGCCTCTGGATAGGCGCGCGACGCGCTAGGAATCGCGGGCAGCGCCAATTCATACCCTGCGCCATCGCGCCGCACTTCAAGAATGCCCGATTTGCGCGTGCGGAACGTAACCCTTTCGCCGCCGTCGCGCGTCAGAAGGATGTGCCCGCTCGCCAGCGTCGCATGGCCGCACAGCGCGATTTCATAGGTGGGCGTGCACCAGCGCAGCTCCCAATCGGCCGCGCCCGTGGCGTCACGCACCACGAAGGCGGTCTCGGCGAACAGGTTCTCTGCCCCGATGGCGACCAGCACATCATCGGGTAGCCACGCATCGAGCACCATCACCGCCGCCTGATTCCCGCCAAAGGGGCGCGCAGCGAAAGCATCGACGTGCCAATAGGGAATTTTCTGCGGCATGGGGGGTTTCCTCAAGGGTAAAGCAGTGTGTCAGACCACGGCGCACCAGCCGCATCGCGGATGAATTCGCGCCGGTCATGCAGCCGGTTGTCGCGGTCGATCCAGAATTCGATCCGGCGGGGCGAGAGCGTGAAGCCCGTCCAATGCGCAGGGCGCGGCACCTTGCCTTCGGCTTCGTGCGCAGCCCACAGCTCCTGCACCCGGTCGAGATAGGTCTGGCGTTCGGCCAGCGGACGCGATTGGTCACTCGCTGCGCTGCCAACCTGGCTCTTATAGGGGCGCGAGTGGAAATAGGCGTCGGCGCGGGCAGGCGAGACCTCGATCAGCGGGCCTTCAATGCGGATCTGGCGGCGCAGGCTTTTCCAATGGAATAGCAACGCGGCCTGCATATTGGCGCGGATCTGCCCGCCCTTGCGGCTTTCGGCATTGGTGAAGAAGGTGAAGCCTCCGCCGCCCATGCCTTCGGGGTTCTCGTCCTTGCCGTGGCCCTTCAGCAGCACCATCCGCACCGACGGCGCGGCATCAGCTGTCGCGGTGGCGAGTGCCATGGCGTTGGGATCGTTGATCTCTCCCACTTGCGCGGCGGCAAACCACTCCTCGAACAGATCGAAGGGATCGCCGCCCGCAGGCAGCACGCTATCCGCCAACTGGGCATCGTCGAGAGGGGTTGCATCGGACATGGGCGCTGAGTTCCTTGGTGACTGGGGCAGCACATAGTTACGTGCGCGGGGCGGGAAAAGGCGCGTATCGTAAATTTCCCGTTGCCTCGGCATCACCCGTAAGCTTGCACACCGCGACTGTCTCACCTAGCTAATACGCCATGCGCGACCCCTACAGCACTCTTGGCATTGCCCGCACGGCGTCTGAGGCGGACATCAAGAGCGCCTATCGCAAGCTCGCCAAGGAGCTGCACCCCGACCGGAACAAGGACAATCCCCAGGCGTCGGAGAAGTTTTCCGATGCCACCCGCGCCTATGATCTGCTGTCGGACAAGGCGAAGCGCGCACAATATGACCGCGGCGAGATTGATGGTGAGGGCAATCCTGCCAATCCGTTTGCCGGGATGGGCGCGCGACCGGGCTATGGCCGGGGCGGCACCTATGGCGCCGGTGGGCCGGGCGCGGCCGACTTTGCAGGCTTCGGCGCGGATGACGTCGATCTCGGCGATCTGTTCGAAGGCCTGTTCGGCGGGCGCGCGCGCCAGCAGCAGCCACCGCCCAAGCGCGGCTTCGGCCGCCAGCCCCCGCCCCCCCCGCCCAAGCGCGGCGCGGACATCCATTACCGGCTGGCCGTGCCGTTCGTCGAAGCCGCCGCCGGACGCGATCAGCGCATCACGCTGGCCGATGGCAAAGCGATCAACCTGAAGCTACCCGCCGGCGTCGAAGACGGCACGATGATGCGTCTCAAGGACAAGGGCCAACCGGGCACCGGCGGCCATGGCGACGGGATCGTGATGGTCGAAGTCGGCAGCCACCCTTTCTTCCGGCGCGAAGGCGACAATATCCGCATGGACCTGCCGATCACCCTCGATGAAGCGGTGCGCGGGGCCAAGGTCAAATGCCCCACCGTCGATGGCGCGGTGATGCTGACGGTCAAGCCGGGCTCGTCGTCCGGGACCGTGCTGCGGCTGGCTGGCAAGGGCTGGACACGCAAGAACGGCAAGATGGTCGACGGCAAGCCCGAACGCGGCGATCAGCTAGTGACGATCGCAATCCAGTTGCCCTCCGATCTAGAGGTACTGGAACAACGGCTTGAAGGCTGGGTAGACACGGCCCGCCCGCGCGAGAAGTTCGGCCTGTAGGTCGGGCGCGCAAGGAGCCCGATATGAGCGCAGACAGCAGCGCGCAGCCTCAAGAACGCGAAGTCCGCTCGCTGTCGCCCGAAGCGCGCAAGCAGCGTGCGCGGCACGGCGAGCGTGAACCCCGCAGCGGGATCATGGCACGCCTCAAACGGGTGCTCGGGCCAGGCAGCCGCGTGTTTGAAGTGGCAGGCCGGGTGCTCGCGGGCACCTATAACGAAGGCTTCATCCACGCCGGAAACCTCGCCTATCTGTCGATGGTGGCGATCTTCCCGTTCTTTGTGCTGGGTGCAGCGCTGTTTGAACTGATCGGCGGGCGTGAGAGCGCGCAGGGCATGATTGCGGCAATCGGCCTCGCCTTGCCGCCCACCGTTGCCGAGGTCATCGCCCCGGTCGCCGAAACCGTGATGGGCGCGCGGTCGGGCTGGCTCCTTGGCATCGGCGCATTGGTCGCGCTGTGGACGGTATCGAGCCTGATCGAGACGATCCGCGACATCCTGCGCCGCGCCTATGGCACCAAGGCGCGGCTGGCGTTCTGGCGATATCGCCTGCTGTCGGCAGGGCTGATCCTCGGCGCGGTGGTGCTGTTGATGATCTCGCTGTTTTCGCAGGTGGTGATCGGCGCGGCGCAGCAGGTGATTGAAGCGCGCCTGCCGCAATTGGGCGAGCTGATCGCGTGGCTGCGGGTGTCGCGGATCGTGCCAGCGCTGGGCCTCGGCGGGTCGCTGTGGGTGCTGTTTGTGACGCTGACCCCCCGTTCCTATCGCGGCAAGGCCTTCCCGAAATGGCCCGGCGCGCTGTTCACGACGGCGTGGTGGGTTTCGGTCACCGCCGCGCTGCCGGTCGTGCTGCGCAATGTTTTCAGCTATGACGTTACTTATGGAAGCCTGGCCGGCACGATGGTGACGCTGTTCTTTTTCTGGCTCGTGGGCCTCGGCCTCGTTATCGGAGCGCAATTGAACGCGGCGCTGGCCGAGCCTGAAAAGCTGGCGGGCAGGCCCGCAGAGGAGACAACAGGATGAATGGTAACGCTGGATCCGGGCTGATGGCGGGCAAACGCGGGCTGATCATGGGGCTGGCCAATGACAAGTCACTGGCGTGGGGCATCGCCAAAAAGCTGGCCGAGCATGGCGCGGAATTGGCGTTCTCCTATCAGGGCGATGCGCTGGCCAAGCGGGTCAAGCCGCTCGCCGCCGAACTGGGCAGCGATTTCACCTTCGAATGCGACGTGTCGAAAATGGAGTCATTGGACGCCGCTTTCGCGACTTTGAAAGAGCGCTGGGACAGCCTCGACTTCGTGGTCCACGCGATCGGCTATTCCGACAAGAACGAGCTGCGCGGCCACTATGTCGATACCAGCCTCGACAATTTCCTGATGACCATGAACATCTCGGCCTATTCGCTGGTCGCCATCACTCAGCGCGCCGCCGCGATGATGCCCGAAACCGGCGGCGCGATCCTGACGCTGAGCTATTACGGCGCAGAAAAGGTCGTGCCGCATTACAACGTCATGGGCGTGGCCAAGGCGGCGCTGGAGACCAGCGTCAAGTATCTCGCCAACGACCTCGGCCCGCGCAATATCCGCGTCAACGCGATCAGCGCCGGGCCGATCAAGACCCTCGCCGCGAGCGGGATCGGCGATTTCCGCTACATCCTCAAGTGGAACGAACTGAACGCGCCGCTTCGCCGCAACGTCACCATCGACGATGTCGGCGGGGCGGGGCTGTATCTATTGTCTGACCTGTCCTCGGGCGTCACGGGTGAGACGCACCACGTCGATGCAGGCTACCACGTGGTCGGCATGAAGCAGGAAGATGCGCCGGATATCGCCCTTTCTTAAGGGCTTCGGCGTAAGGCGCCCCCATGCGCACCGTTCTTGTCACTGGCTCTGCCGGGTTCATCGGCTTCCACCTCTCGCAATTGCTGCTGGAGGAGGGTTTCCGCGTCGTCGGCTTCGACGGGATGACCGACTACTACGATGTGCGCATCAAGCAGCGGCGGCACCAGATGCTGCTGCAACACCCACATTTCACCTGCACCGAGGGGATGTTGGAGGATTTCGAGACGCTCCACGCGCTCGCTCTCGCCGAAAAGCCCGATGTGATCGTGCATCTCGCCGCGCAGGCGGGGGTGCGGTATTCACTAGAGAACCCGCGCGCCTATATCGATGCGAACCTCATCGGCACCTTTAACGTAATGGAATGCGCGCGCGAGTTGGGCGTGGATCATCTGCTGATGGCGTCTACCTCATCAGTCTATGGCGCGAATACCGAGATGCCCTTCGGTGAAGACCAGAAGTGCGACACCCCCCTCACCCTCTACGCCGCGACCAAGAAGGCGAACGAGGCGATGGCGCATTCCTATGCCCATCTGTGGAACCTGCCGACCACGATGTTCCGGTTCTTCACCGTCTATGGCCCGTGGGGACGGCCCGACATGGCGCTGTTCAAGTTCACTCGCGGGATCCTCGAAGGCACCCCGATCGACATCTACAATGATGGCGCAATGTACCGCGACTTCACTTACGTCGCCGATCTGGTGCGCGGCATCCGGTTGCTGATCGACGCCGCGCCGGTGCGCCCCGACACGCCCGAAGACATCGCCGAGGGCGACAGCCTCTCCCCCGTTGCACCGTTCCGGGTGGTCAATATCGGCAATGGCGACAAGGTGCGGCTGATGGATTTCATCACCGCGATCGAAGCCGAGTGCGGGCGCGAGGCGGTGAAGAACTTCATGCCGATGCAGCAGGGCGATGTGCCCGCCACCTGGGCCGATGCATCGCTGCTCAAAACCCTCACCGGGTACGCCCCGCAAACACCGTTCCGCGAAGGGGTGGCTCGGTTCGTGGCGTGGTACCGGGATTACTACCGGGTTTAGCGTTTACTTGGGCGGCGGAGGTGGCGCATTTTCGCCCGGCAGATCGCCCTGCCGTTCGCGTTCGAGCCGCTGCATATATTCGCGCTCGATCATTTCGACCCGCTCCTGCTCGGCAGCGGCATCGGCGTCAATGGTGGAGAGACGCTCGGCCCGCGCTTCCTCGATCAGCCTACCGAAGCGGACGCCATCCTCCTCGGCCTTGTCCTTGTAGGCGGCTTCGATGAACTTCTGGGTGCAGCCGGTGAACCCGCCCGCGCCGGCCGGGCTACAGCTCATCGCGCCGAAATCGCCGACATACTTGATCTGATCGACCTGCCGCGCGAGCGACTGGTTGGCGGGATTGTCGCTGTAGCGCAGGTTGGAGGGGATACGGTACCGCTCCTCCTCGACCAGAATCTCGCACACCACCACTTCGCCGGGCTGGGCGACCGGGCATTCGGCCTCGCTATAGGCGATCACCATGTTGATCTTCTCATCCGCGCTCTGCGCAGCGGCGGGGGCCGATGCGGCAGCGAAGGCGGCGAGAACGGCGGCGGGGGCGAGCAGATGCTTCATGGCGCGTGATCCTTTGTCGGTGCGCGGGGTATCGAAGGCTAGCAATGCCCGCGACCGGGGCTGCTTGTCTAGTCCGGCGGGACTGAACGCGCGGTGAAGCCGCAAGGCCTGCGTGGTTAGCGAAAAATTGAAATCTCTCGAGCTATGCAGCCGTATGGACGGGAAAATCGCAGTCGTGGGCTTGGGCTATGTCGGCCTGCCAGTCGCCGTAGCGCTGGCCGAGCGGCTTAGCGCGCGCGGCGTTGAGGTCACCGGCTTCGACATCGCCGCCCAGCGCATCGCCCAATTGCGCGCGGGGCATGATGCAACCCGCGAGATTGACGACGCACGGCTGGTGTCATGCGGCCTTGCCGTCAGCGATGATCCGGCGGTGCTGGAAGGCGCGAGCCTGATCATTGTCACCGTACCGACCCCGATCACCGAGGAGCGCCGTCCCGATCTCACCCCGCTTGAGCGCGCCTGCGAAACCATTGGCCCGCGCCTGTCCAATGGCGCGCTGGTGGTGTTCGAATCGACCGTCTTCCCAGGCGTGACCGAGGATATCTGCGGCCCGTGGCTCGCCGCGCATTCGGGCCTCAAGCAGGGCGAGGACTTCGCGCTCGGTTACAGCCCCGAGCGGATCAACCCCGGCGATACCGTCCATCGGTTGGAGACCATCACCAAGATCATCGCCGCCGACAGCCCCGAGGCGCTTGCCCGGATGCGGGCGGTTTACGGCGCAGTGGTCGATGCGGGGCTGCACGAAGCACCTTCGATCAAGGTGGCAGAGGCGGCGAAGGTGATCGAGAACACCCAACGCGATCTCAACATCGCGCTAATGAACGAAATCGCCCTCATCTTCGACCGCATGGGCCTTGCCACGCGCGATGTGCTGGCGGCGGCGGGGACGAAGTGGAACTTTCTGCCCTTCACCCCCGGCCTGGTCGGCGGGCACTGCATCGGGGTCGATCCGTTCTATCTGACTGCAGCGGCGGAGAAGCTGGGCTACCGGCCCGAGGTGATTCTGGCCGGGCGGCGGATCAATGATGCGATGGGGCAGGCGATCGCGCAGAAGGTGGTGAAGCTGCTGATCGCGGGCGGCGTGTCGCCCTGCCGCGCGCGGGTGGGCGTCATGGGGCTGACCTTCAAGCAGGACGTGCCCGATATCCGCAATTCCAAGGTGCCCGATATCCTCACCGAACTGCGCGAATATGGGATCGAAGCGCTAGTCAGCGACCCACTGGCCGACCCCGCGGCGGCGGCCCATGAATATGGCATCACGCTCAGCCCGGCGCACGACATGGTGCAATTGGATGCGCTGGTGCTAGCGGTCAACCACGCGGACTACATCGCCAACCCCGCCGACCTGATCGCCCGCGTGCGTAGCGGCGGCGTGCTGGTGGATGTGAAGAGCGCACTGGATCGCGAAGGGCTGCCGGAAGAGCTGGTGTATTGGAGTCTTTGAATGCGAACGCGCCTCCGCGCGTTCGTCCTCGGCGCTGTTCCTTCGCTACGCTACGGGCGCCTGCGGGCGGCCGGTCGGCCTTGCGGTCGCTACGCGACCGTTTCAGCGCCCGCCTCAACCCTTCCCCCTAGATCCTTTCACTCACCTTGATCGCAAATCGGCATCCGAGCCGGATCGCCCCCGCCAACAGCGGATAGGCGGGTGCACGCTCTGCGCCGTTGGCCATGGCCGCGTCGAGGTGATCGCGTTCATCGGCGCGGAAGGCTTCGATCATTTCAGCCAGTTCTGGGTCAGCCCCGGAGGCTTCGAGCTTTTCGAGCTGTTCGGTGTAATGCTTGTCGATCTCGGTCTCGACCGCCGCCGTGCAGGCCATCGCCGCTTCCGGGCCGAGCAGCGCGGTGAACGCACCCAGCCCGTATCCCGCCGCCGACCAGAACGGATGCAGCATCGTCGGACGCACGCCGCGCCGGGTCAGCAGCGCGTCAAACTTGGCGCGGTGCTCGGCCTCCTGCGCGGCCATGTGGCGGATTTCGGCCGAATGCGGCCCGCGATCGCCCATGACGGCAAGCTGGCCTTCATAGATGCGGGTCGCACCGAATTCGCCGGCCTGATCGACCCGGATCATGCGGTGGAGATCATCGCGCTGCATTGTCGGCTCCTTCGTTTGCATCCCTACTTCCTATACGCCGCGAGCGCCACAATGGCCGCACCGCTGACGCTGGAAATCAGGAAATTGAACCCGGCGAGCGAGATGCCCCCCAGGGTCCACGGGGCCACATCGCAGCGGATCAACGGTGCGGCATTGAAGTCCAGCACATCAGCCCCCGATACCGGAGCGGTGCAGGCCGTAATCCCTTCCCACCAGCCATATTCAACCCCTGCGTGAAAGCCGCCGAGCAGCCCGGAGGTCAGGATCGCCAGGCCCGCCAGCGCGGTCCACACCTGCGGCGGCTTCATCACATAGGCGAGCAGCCCGATGCCGACCGCGGCAAAATGGGGATAGCGCTGCCACCAGCACATCTCGCACGGCGGCAGGCCGAAACCATATTGCGACACATAGGCCCCGCCCAGCAATGCCGCCGGGACCAGCACGGCAAGCGCGCGGGCCTTACCCAGATTGTCCATCACGCGTCGCCCTTACGGTTTCGCCGGTCGGGGCGCAGGACGAAGCGCGACAGTGCTCTTGGTGGTGCGGCGCAGGGTTTCCATCGCATAATGCAGCTGGAAGTCCTTCACGCCCTGCTGTTCAAGCTGTGCGGCGGTGAGCTGGAAGCGCGGATCGGCGATCTTGTCCGCCTCCATCTCCTCGTCCTTGACCGCGAGTTCGTTGATCAGATGGCCGCGCAAATCGCTCTCGCGGGTCTGGTACTTCATCCGCAGCACGTAATCGGGGTCGGAGATCTGCGGCACGGCGATGTCGGGGCGGATGCCGCCTTCCTGCACCGATTTGCCCGCCGGAGTGAAGTACCGCGCGGTGGTCAGCTTGAGCGCGGCATCAGGGCCGAGCGGGAGGAGCGATTGCACGCTCCCCTTGCCGAAGCTGCGCTCACCCATGACAAGCGCCCGGCGGTGATCCTGCAACGCCCCCGCAACGATCTCGCTCGCCGAAGCAGAACCGGCGTTGATCAGCACGATCATCGGCACGCCTTCGGCCATGTCGCCGCGATAGACGGTTTCGGCATCGTAGAGCATCGTTTCGCCCCGCGCCCGGCCGCGCTGGCTGACGATGCGGCCATCGCTGAGGAACAGGTCCGACAGCGCCACCGACTCATCCAGGCTCCCCCCCGGATTGTTGCGCAGGTCGAGCACCAGCCCGCTGACGCGCCCGCCCGGCGCCTTCTTCTTGATGTCCTGCCATGCGGCATAGACGTCGGCGCCGACATTGGCGGAGAATTCGTTGACCGTGATGATGCCGATATTACCAGCCGCGACTTCGTGCGTGACCGGCTCAAGCTCGATCACACCGCGGGTCACATTGACTTCGAGCGGTTCTTCGCGGCCCGGACGGAAAATCGTCAGCTGGATCGAAGTCCCCTTCGGCCCGCGCATCTGCGCGACCGCATCGTCAAGCTTGGTGTCGACGATCAGCTTGCCGTTCAGGTGCGTGATGAAATCGCCTGCCTTGACCCCGGCGGTTTCGGCCGGGCTGCCGCGGAACGGCGAGACGACCTTGACCGCGCCGTCCTCCATCACGACCGACAGGCCGAGGCCCGAATACTGCCCGTCGATCATGGTTTCGAGACGCTGGAGATCGCTCCCGTCGAGATAGGCCGAATGCGGGTCGAGCGCGGCCAGCATCCCGTCAATCGCGCCGCGGATCAGCACGTCATCCTCGACCGGCTCGACATAGCTGGACTTCACCCGCTGGAACACCGCGAACAGCTTGGCGAATTCGGGGCCGGCGCGGCCATCGACCTGGGCCATGGTGGCGGTAGTAGCGGGGATCAGCGCGACAGCGGTGACAAGCGCAGCGCTGCGCAGGAGAGCGGCGATTTTCATGGACGTGGCAAGGCTCCTTTGAAGCGGCAAGGTATAGGATTGGCGGTGTGAACGCCAGATGAGAGCGATTGCAGTGCGTTGAGCGTGCCCACGCGGAACAGAGCGGGGCGTTGTCCCCTTCAGACGGCAAGCATTATCGCAGGTATTGCAGAGGGTTAACCGGAACGCCCTCGCGCCGCAATTCGATCGTCACCGGTTCCGCTCCTCCACTCGCGCGGCCCATCGGGCTGCCGCCGATCACTAAATCACCCACCGCGACTTCGACCTGCGCAAGCCCGGTGACGAGGCTGGTCCATCCTCCGTCATGTTCGATAATGACGATTCGTCCGAACCCACGATAGGCCCCGGCAAAGGCGATCCGCCCGCGGGCGGGAGCCACAACCTGCGCATCCTTGGCCGGGGCCAGGCTCAATCCGGTGCTGGCAATGCCGCTCGCGCGCTTGGCCCCGAAGCCGGTCAGCGTGCGGCCCTGCACCGGAAGCTGGAAATCGCGCGGCGGCGGGATGCTTGCACTAGGGGCGGGGGCGGGCGCGGCGGGGAGCGCAGTGGCCAGATCGGCAGGGCGCAGCACCGGGCCGGGCAGCGCGGCGAGTTCCTGACGGAGCGCCGCCACTTCGCCCAATTTGTCCACCAAACCATCGAGATCGCGCGCTTCCTCGGCCAGCGCGAGCGCGCGCTCGCCTTCACGCTGGGCTGCCCCGCGCGCATTGCGGGAGGCGAGGCGCTGCTGGTTTTCGAGCGTGGCGAGTTCAATACGGCGCTGGCGCAGGGCGCTTTCGCCGCTGCGCATCTGATCAAGCGCACGTGCCGCCTGCGCTTCGAGCACACGGCCGCGATCAAGTTCGCTGCGCAGCGCGGTGGTGCGGGCGCGGATCTGCGGCACGGCGCTATCGAGCACGGCGCGGACATGGACCACATCCTTGAGCGAGCCCGGTTGCAGCGCGGCGAGCGCCAGCGGGCGCCGGGCGGCAGTCTGGAGCGCGGCGGCGAGGCGGGCGGTCGGCTCCTGCTTCTTGGCCAGCCGCGCCGTCAGCGTAGCGCGGGCTTGCCGCGCGATGGTGAGGCGCACGCGGGCGACTTCGATGTCGGCTTCCGCCTGCTGGATGCGGGCGGCGAGTGCGGCAGCCTCACTCGCGGTGCGGGTGGCGGCTTCGGTCGCGTCCTCGGCCTCGCGGGTCAGGCGTGCCGCGCGCCCCTCGGCCAAGCGGCTTTCACGGGTGGCACGGGCGAGCGCGGCTTCAGCCTCGTCTGGCGCGAGCAAGGCGATGGACGGCGCGGCCTGTGTTTCGGGCAAAGCCAGCGCCAGCGCTCCGCCGACGCCAAGCATGGCAAGCAGGGTGAGGATGATCGGCCGCGGCATGGCGGTGTCATGCCCGATGATAGGGATGCCCTGCAAGGATCGTGGTGGCCCGGTAGAGCTGTTCGATCAGCATCGCCCGGGCGAGCATATGCGGCCAGGTTGCCGGGCCAAAGGCGAGCAGCAGGTCGGCCGAAGCACGCTCGGCGTCAGAATGCCCATCCGCCGCCCCAAGCATGAAGCGGGTTTCCCGAACGCCCTCGTCCCGCCAGCGGCCCAACAAAGCGGCAAAGGCTTCCGACGTCATCGCCTTACCGCGCTCATCCAACAGCACGGTGCGGCAAGGGGTGAGCGGATCACCCACCCTGCCCGCGCCGGTATCGGGCCACTCGGTGAGCTTGAACGGCCAGGTCATGCGCTTGGCATAGCGATCCACCAGCTCACCCTCAGGCGACCGGCCGATTTTGCCACGGGCGATGATGTGCAAAAGGATGACACGCCCCCAAAAGAAGCGGAGCCAAACGGTCGCAAAGCGACCGCAAGGGCGACCGCCCGCCCGCAGCGACGCGACCTTCAGGTCGCATGAGCGAGGATTTCGCAGCCCGGACGGGCTGCGGAACTCAAATCACGCTCTTCCCTGCGTCGGCTCACCACCCTCGAACGACCACATGCGTTCAAGGTTGTAGAAGGTGCGCACTTCGGGGCGGAACAGGTGGACGACCACGTCGCCCGCATCGATCAGCACCCAGTCGGCAGCCGGCAGGCCTTCGATGCGCGCATGGCCGAAGCCAGCTTTCTTGATCTCTTCGGCCAGCTTCTGCGCCATCGACGCCACCTGCCGGGTCGACCGACCGCTGGCGATCACCATGTGATCGGCAATCGAGCTTTTGCCCTCAAGCGGGATGGTGACGATCTCCTGCGCCTGATCATCGTCAAGCTGCGCGAGCACCAGCTGGTGCAGGGCATCAGTAGCCATTTCAGGCTTGCCCAGCGACGTGGCTGTGGTGGCGGCGGCTTGCACCGCGCCAAGCGGAAGGGAAGCGACAAAGGCCTCGGTCATCGGCAATCGGGTATCTCCAGAGTTTGAGGTCAATGCAGGCCACAAGACGCAAGCGGGCAGAACACCGCGCCGAAACGCTGACGCGCCTCATGCCTTGTCCTCTTGCCTGAGCTTACGGAATGTCAGCCGGTCATGCACCTTTGCCCCTCGTTCCTGACTGTCCGATCCCTTGCCAAGCAAAGCATCGGCCCACCCGGCATGGGCACGGCGAATGGCCGTGGCCGAGCGGTAGTCCGGATCGAAACGCAATAACACCAGGGCTGGTGCGCTCCATTGCCCCCGTTTCCGAATGCTGGCGGCGGGCACACGATAGCGCCTGAGCCAGGCCATGGCGGGGCTCGTCATGGCATCTGCACCATAGCCCGGACGGGCGATCACCGCAATCGGCATTGTCCGGGCGATCCGGCGCCAGTCTTTCCAGCGGTGCAACTGGGCGAGATTATCGCTCCCCATCAGCCAGATGAAGCGCCGTTTGGGGTAACGCCGAGTGAGCTTGGCGAGCGTGTCGACCGTGTAGCGCGTGCCGAGTTGCTGCTCGATTGCAGTCGGCACGATCCGCGCGCGCCGCGACTGATTCCGCGCCGATTTCAGCCGCGCAGCCAGCGGCGCCATGCCCGCCTGCGGCTTCAGCGGGTTGCCCGGGGAGACCAGCCACCACGTCTCGTCCAGCTCCAGCGCGTCCATCCCAAACAGCGTGATTCGCCGATGCCCGCCGTGCGCTGGGTTGAAACTGCCGCCGAGCAGTCCAGTGTAGGTTGCGGGCATGGTTGGGCCAGATCAGGGGCGGGTCTGGCCCTGCCCTCGCACTTGCCACTTGTAGGTCGTCAGACCCTCCAACGCGACCGGGCCGCGCGCGTGCAGCCGCCCCGTGGCAATACCGATCTCCGCGCCCAGTCCGAATTCGCCCCCGTCGGCATATTGCGAGGAGGCATTGTGCATCACGATGGCGCTGTCGACCTCGGCGAGAAAGCGCTCGGCGGCAGTTTCGTCCGCCGTCACGATCACATCGGTGTGGGCCGACGAATGGCGGGCGATATGCGCCAGCGCCGCCTCCAGCCCGTCAACCACCGCGACTGATACAATGGCGTCGAGATATTCGGTGTCCCAATCATTCGCGCTAGCCGGGATCACCCGGCGGTCGAGCGCCTGCGCCCGCCCGTCACCGCGCACTTCGCACCCTGCGTCGATCAACGCGGCGACCAGCGCGGCGGCTTTGGGATAGGCCGAATCGATCAGCAGCGTCTCCATCGACCCGCAGATGCCGGTGCGGCGCAGCTTGGCGTTCACGGCGATGGCCTCGGCCATGGCCGGGTCGGCGGCGTGGTGAATATAGGTGTGGTTGATCCCGTCGAGATGCGCGAGCACCGGCACCCTCGCATCGGCCTGCACGCGCGCCACAAGGCTCTTGCCCCCGCGCGGCACAATCATGTCGATCAGCCCGCTCGCGGTCAGCATTGCGCCGACGCATGCGCGGTCCTGCGAGGGGATGAGCGGCACGGCTTCGGCGGGCACCCCACCTTGGATCAGCCCTTCCACCAGTGCGGCATGGATCGCGCGGTTGGAATGCACCGCTTCGCTCCCCCCGCGCAGCAGCGCCGCATTGCCGGCACGCACGCACAGCGCGGTAGCATCGGCGGTGACGTTGGGACGGCTTTCGTAGATGATCCCGATCACCCCGATCGGCACTCGGATACGCTGGAATTTCAGGCCGTTGGGCTGCTCAGACTGGTCGATGACCTGCCCCACCGGATCAGGCAGATCGGCGACAGCTGCGACCGCGTCGGCAATTCCGGCAATGCGCGCGTCATCCAGCGCCAGCCGGTCGAGCATCGCGCCTGACAAACCATTGGCCTTGCCCGCTGCAAGGTCCTTGGCGTTTGCCTCCAGAACCGCCGGAGTGGCCGCCCGCAGCGCATCTGCCGCAAGGTGCAGCGCGGCGGCGCGCGCAGCGCTCGGCATCGCCGCAAGCGTGCGCTGCGCCATTCGCGCGGCCTCAGCAAGGCGCGTCACCAGCGCGGCGGGATCGGCGGCTTCAGCGCCGGGTGAGATTGCGGTCATGCGATTCATGCGGTGCGGTCTAGCACCACGCAGCCCAACTGTCAGGCCCATCGCCAGAGGGTCGAATCACTTGCGGCTCAGACGATTCGCAACGGTCAGGGCCCGTGATTAACGCCGCAAAACTGGGGCACAGTCACTTCGTCGTGATTCCCGTTCGACTCAACTGGGAGCGCCACATAGGATTCGACCACAGGTTAACGCGCTGATAGCGGCGAAATCGTGGGGCATAGATAACAAAATCGGGGCCGCAGTTTGTCAGACAGAATTGCCGCGAAATCGTGGGGGGAACGGCTGCGCCAGTGGTTCCCTGATCGCGAATTCTTCATGCGCGCCGATGGGCAGGTGCGCTTCATCAAGGTTTCGTCGAAACTCCAAATTCGTGTCGCCGCTGGCGTTGTCGCGATGGTGCTACTGTGGCTCATCGCTCTCGCCGTGATGGCGTGGGGCCAATACCGTGCTGAAGCTGATCTGGCCTCCTTCGCCGAGGAAAAGGCGCGTGTCGCCACCACGGATGAACGGATCAAGGCCTATGGCGGCAATCTCGACAAGGTGGTCGATGATCTCAAGCAGCGGCAGGAATTCCTCGACGAGATGGCGCGGATGCTGCCAGAGGATATCGTAGCCGAAGGTGCAGCAAGCGGCACTGTCTCAGATTCGTCGACCGAGGCGGCCAAGACCGTGCAAAAGGTCGGCGCGATGATCCCGCAGGCGCGCGGCCTCGCCGAAATCGAAGCCCGCCAGCTGGCCTTCGTGGAACGCCTCACGCGCTTCGCCGATGCCCGCGCCCGCCGCGCCGAGAGCGCGATGCGCAAACTGGACCTCGATCCCAAAGCCATGAGCCGCGACACACAGCAGGCGATGGGTGGTCCCTTCGAAGCGATCAGCGGCGGAGATGACATCGACCCACGGTTCGAACGCCTGGGCCTCAGCCTCGCGCGTATGGCGGTGCTCGAACGCGCGCTCGATGGCATCCCGCAGGTCGTGCCCGCCAGTGTCGAGAATATCACGTCAGGCTTCGGCTACCGCCGCGACCCCTTCAACGGCCACGGCGCCATGCACGCCGGGATCGACTTCAAGGGCGCGATGGGCTCGCCGATCTTCGCCGCTGCGGAAGGCCGCGTGACCTTTGCCGGGTGGAAATCGGGCTATGGTCAGGCGATCGAGATTACCCACGGTAACGGAATGTTGACCCGCTATGCCCACTTGTCGCGGATCGACGTGAAAGTCGGCCAACCGGTCGCCGCCGGGGCCACCATCGGCGGGCTCGGCAGCACCGGGCGCTCGACGGGGCCGCACCTGCATTTCGAAGTCCGCATCAATGATCGCGCGGTCAATCCGCGCCCGTTTCTGGAGGCTGCCCCCGATGTTCTCAAGGAAGTCCGCAGCGGCCGACCTGACCGCCCCGCCGCCCCCGCGGCCCGCAAATAGGAGCAGCAGCATGGCATCGGGTTCGACCTTTTCCGTGATCGGCGCGGATGTGACCATCACCGGCAATGTCAGCGCCTCGGCCGACTTGCATATCGACGGCACGATCGATGGCGACATCACCTGTGCCAGCCTCGTGCAGGGCGAAAAGAGCAGCATCCACGGCGCCGTCGTTGCCGAAAGCGCACGGCTGGCGGGCAAGGTGTCAGGCTCGATCACCGCGCGCGAGCTGGTGATTCTCAAGACCGCGCATATCGAAGGCGATGTCCATTATGACGCGCTGACGATCGAGCAGGGTGCGCAGGTGGACGGGCGGTTTGCACCCAACGCACGGACGGCAGTGAAGGCCGTGCCCAGCAGCGTCGAGGCTGCGGAATAGGGCTTACAGCACCTCGGCCCGCAGCGTTTTGCGGTCCAGTTTGCCAATGATCGTCTTGGGCAGGCTTTCGCGCACCACCACCTGATCGACACGTTCGTGCTTGCCGATCTTGGCATTGAGCCAGCCCGCCAGCTCCTCGCCGGTGGCTGCAACGCCTTCGTTCAGCGTCACATAGGCGCGTGGCACTTCGCCGCGATATTCTTCGGGAACACCGATCACCAGCGCCTCCTTCACCGCCGGGTGTTCGAGAATCACGTCCTCGACCACGCTGGGGAAGACCTTGAAGCCGCCCACCGCGATCATGTCCTTGATGCGGTCGACGATTTCGAGGAACCCATCCTCGTCGATCCGCGCGACATCGCCGGTGCGCAGGTACCGCTTGCCTTCCCGCTCCACGAAAGTTTCGGCGTCGCTTTCGGGTCGGTTCCAGTAACCGCGCATCACTTGCGGGCCGTGGACGGCGAGTTCGCCCGGTTCGCCTTCGGGAGCGAGGTTTTCGGGGTGCTCCTTGTCGAGCAGAATCACCTCGGTCCCCGGTACCAGCTGGCCGATGGTGCCGCGCTTGCGGGTGCCATCATAGGGATTGGCCGACACCACGCCCGCGCTCTCGGTGAGGCCATAGCCTTCGACCAGTCGCACGCCGGTCGCTTCCTCGAAGCGCACATGCACCGGACCGGGCATCGGCGCGCCGCCGGAAATGCAGATTTTCAGGCTGCTGAGGTCAGTCTTGGCCAAATCTGGGTGATCGAGCATCGCCTGAAACATCGTCGGCACGCCGGGAAAGCCGGTGCAGCGATATTTCTGGATCGTCTGTAAAACCTGCTTGGTTTCAAACCGCGGCACCATCGCGATGGATGCACCGGTGACGCAGGCGTGATTGAGGAGCGCGGTGTTGGCGAAGACGTGGAAAAACGGCAGCGCCCCCATGAACACCTCGTCCCGAGCATTGCCGAAGGGATTGATTGCGGCGACCTGCTGGGCGTTCACGCTCAGCTGGTCATGCCCCAGCATCGCCCCTTTGGGCCGCCCGGTGGTGCCGCCGGTGTATTGCAGCAGGGCAAGGTCTTGCGCGGTGACATCGACGGGAGGGAGCGGGCCGTTCGGCGTCATATCCGTCCAGCGACGCACCTTCGGGCCATAGGCGACATCCGCGATCTGGCTGCGCTTGAGCAGCTTCAGCGCCAGCCCCTTGTACCACGGCAGCATGGCGGAGAGTGAGCCCACCACCAGCGTCTCCAGCGCTGTTCCGTCGAGCACCTTCTTGGCCGTTTTGTAGAGTTCCGGCACATCCAAGGTCACCAGCACCCGGGTGCCGGAATCGCCGACCTGCCAGCTCAATTCCTCAACCGAGTACAACGGCGAGAAGTTCACCACCACGGCGCCCGCCATCATCGCCCCGTAATAGGCGGCGGCATAGATCGGGACATTGGGCAGGAACAGGCCGACGCGGTCGCCTTTGGCAATGCCCATTGCGGTCAGCCCCAGCGCAAAGGCCTGCGCCTGCGCGAAGATCTGCTGGTAGCTGTAGGTCCGCCCAAGGAAATGCAGGAACGGCGCATCCGGATTGGCGCGAACGCTGCGTTCCAGCATCGCGGGCAAGCTCATCGGCGCGAACCGGGTGTTGAGGGGAGTGGGGTGGTGATAGGCAGCGTTACTGACAGGCATGTCAGTAATATTGGCTGACAATCACACGGCGCACAAGTGAAACTGCGGGGTTCGCGCCACTTCGTTACCCCAAAACCGCGTCACCCCGTGCTTGACACGGGGCTCGGCTTTTTCTTCGGCGTTCAGATCCGAAATTAGCCAAACCCCGTGTCAAGCACGGGGCGACGAACTTATTCAGAAAGCGTGCGGCCTCAGATAAACCCGCTTTCCGGGTCGATCTTCTGCTCGGCGGCTTCGGCAGCGCGGCGGGCGGCGAGCCATTCTGCGGCTTCGGCTTCCTGCGCGGCGGCGCCTGCGGCCTTGACGTTGGCGTCGCGTTCGGCGCGCAGTTCCGCAATCAGGTTCTCGCGATCATTGCGATCGGACTTGACCGGGGCATCGACGTCTTCGGTGATCCCGGCGCGCTTGGCGGCCTTGGCGACCATCGCATCAAGCTCACGCTGCGAACACAGGCCCAATGTCACCGGGTCTTTCGGCGTGATGTTCTGGATGTTCCAGTGCGTCCGGTCACGCAGCGCGCCAATGGTGTTGCGGGTCGTGCCGATCAGCTTGCCGATCTGCGCGTCCGACACTTCGGGATGGTTGCGCAAGATCCACGCGATGCCATCCGGCTTGTCCTGACGCTTCGACACGGGGGTGTAACGCGGTCCCTTGGTGCGAGTCACTTCGACCGGGGCCTTGTGCATCCGCAACGAATAGGTCGCGTCGGCCTGACCCTTCTCGATCTCGCCCTGCGTCAGCTCGCCCGAGTGGACCGGATCGCGCCCGGTATACTTGCTGCCCGCAAGGTCATCGGCCATCGCCTGCACTTCGAGGATATGAAGCCCGCAGAACTCGGCAATCTGCTCGAACGAGAGCGCGGTGTTGTCCACTAGCCAGGTCGCGGTGGCATGCGGCATCAGCGGCTTGGGCTGATCCTTGATCGCCATGGTGGGAATCTCCGTTGAAAATGAAAGGGCCGCCCCTTTCGGAGCGGCCGCCTTAGATTCCTAAATAGGCGAAAGCCGCGAAAACGGCAAGGAATGGATTCAGAAAGCGGGCATCGCTTGCAGCGAAACCGCTTCCCCCTCTTCCAGCGCGACCAGACCGGCGAGGAACTGGCGCGTGGCCGCTTCCCATGAATAGCTGGCGGCATGGGCGGCGCAGGCTGCGCGGTCGCAATAACGGGCCGCGTCGATCGCGCGGGTGAGGTCTTCGGACATAGCGCCCACGGCATCGGTGACGATGTCGAGCGGTCCCGCCACCGGGAAAGCGGCAACGGGCGTCCCGCAGGCGAGCGCTTCGATCATGACGAGGCCGAAGGTGTCGGTGCGGCTGGGGAAGACGAACACATCCGCCCCAGCATAGCAGCCCGCCAGCTCAACCCCCGACCGCTTGCCAAGGAACAGCGCTTGCGGAAACTTCGCCGCCAGCGCCGCGCGGGCCGGGCCATCGCCCACCACCACCTTGGTGCCGGGATAGGGGCAGGCGAGGAAGGCTTCGATGTTCTTCTCGACCGCGACCCGGCCGACATAGAGCAGAATTGGTCCCGCGATCCCGGCATATTCGGGCGGCGGCGGGGCCTTGGGCGAAAAGCAGGCGAGATCGACCCCGCGGCTCCAGTGCGTCAGCTGGGTCAGACCCTGTTCGCGCAAGCACGCGCGGATCGTCTCGGTCGCGACCATGATCCGCTGGGCCGGGCGGTGGAACCAGCGGATATAGGGCCAGAAGGTGCTCGCCGGCAGGCCGGTGCGCCGCGCGAAGTAATCGGGGAACTGGGTGTGGTAGGCGGTGGTGAAAGGCACCTTGCGCCTCAGGCAATACCGCCGCGCCGCCAGCCCAAGCGGGCCTTCGGTGGCGATGTGCACCGCGTCAGGCGCGATTCGCGCCAACTGCCGCCCGACTGCGCCGGGGGCCGTCAGCGCAAGGCGGATTTCGGGATAGGTCGGCGCCGGGATTGAAGGATAACCCTCGGGCGAAATCACCGTGACCTGATGACCCCAGCCGCGCAGCACCTCGCAAGTGGTCGAAAGCGTGCGCACCACGCCATTGGTTTGCGGATGCCAGGCATCGGTAATGATGGCGATCGAAGCTGGCGTCACGCCGCCACACGCGCGGGGGTATCGGCGGGGGTATCCATCGGCGCATCGGCACGCTCCCGCCGCTTCATCTCTTCAGGCCAGTGGAGAATCTCCATCCGCCCGTCGTGATGCTCGACCAGCGCGTTGCAGCCCTCGACCCAATCGCCGTCGTTCCAGTATTCGACCGGCTTGCCGTGGTGCTCGAACATCCGGAATTCGGCGGTGTGGATGTGCCCGCACACCACGCCGTCAACCCCGCGTTCGCCAGCCGCACGGGCGACGACTTCTTCGTATTTGCCGATGAACTCGACCGCGTTCTTGACCTTGTGCTTGGCCGCCTTGGACAGCGACCAATAGGGCTTGCCCCACCAGCGGCGCACAGTGTTCACCGTGACGTTGAGCTTCATCATCATGTGATAGGCATGATCGCCAACGAAGGCGAGCCAGCGGTGCGAGAGCATCACGGCATCGAATTCGTCGCCGTGCAGCACCATCAAGCGGCGGCCATCGGCGGTATCGTGGAACGCGGCGCGGCGGATTTCGATGCCGCCGAAATTCAATCCGGTGAATTGGCGGAACATCTCGTCATGGTTGCCGGGGATATAGACGATCCGAGTGCCACGATGCGCGCGCTTCAGGATGCGCCAGACGATGTCGTTATGCGCGGCAGGCCAGTAGAACTTCTTCTTCAGCCGCCAACCATCGATGATGTCGCCGACCAGGTACATCGTCTCGCTATCGGTGTGGTCGAGGAAGTCGATCAGCAGCTCGGCATTGCAGCCCTTGGTGCCGAGGTGGACATCGCTGATCCAGATCGTGCGATAGGAGCGACGTTCCGTCCCCTCAGGTTCGGGAATGCGGGGCGGGTTGAGCGGCAGGCTCGTGATGTTGTCGGTGATGATGTCGGTCAGGTCGGCAGCCGTCATGGGAAATCCCCGGATGTCATGTCGCTGGCCCACTCTGTGGCAGCGAAATGTTACAGGGGACTCACAGGCAAGTGACGGTTTCGGGTCAGTTTTCGGTCAGGGCCGGGTCAATTCCCAGATCAATCCCCGGAACAATCCATTGCCACAAAGCCGGGCAATGCCTGCACCCGCGCGATCCAGCTGAGGATGTGCGGGTAATCGCGCAGGCCGAAGCCGCCCTCCTCCGCTACGTGCGTGTACGGGAACAAGGCAATGTCCGCGAGCGTCACGGCCTCGCCACAGAAAAATGCGTGGTTCGCCAGATGCTTGTTCATTAAATCGAGCGCCGCGCAGCCCGCCATGCGTTTAGCCATGATCTGCGCGCGCTGCTGCTCCGAAAGGTTCGCCTCGCCCACGAAGTGCAGCCAGAAGCGGAGCGTGGCGATATTGGGTTCGTGGCTGTATTGTTCGAAGAACATCCAGCGCAGCATGTCGGCCTGCGCGAAGCGATCCTCCGGTATGAGCGCAGAACCATGCGCGAGATACCAGCAGGCTGCGTTGCTCTCCGGCAGGAAGCGCGCGTCGTCGCCTTCACCGATCTGAAGCACCGGAATGCGGCCATTGGCGTTGACGGTGGAGAGAAACTCCGGCGTCCGGGTCTCGCCCTTCATGATGTCATAGGCGCGCGTCGCCATCGGCAGGCCGAGAAGCGCAGCGGTGAGCTTGATCTTGAAGCAATTCCCGCTGCGGGGATCTTCGTGGAGGGTCAGGGCGTCAGCCACCCGCCACTTCCAGCACGATCTTGCCGACATGCTCTCCCGCTTCCATCCGCGCATGGGCAGCGGCGGCTTCGGCCAGCGGGAAGGTCATGTCCATCACCGGCGACAGCTCGCCATCGGCGAACAGCGGCCAGGCGTTGTCCGCGATCTCGTCAGCGAGCGCGGACTTGAAGCTGTCGGAGCGCGGTCGCAGGGTGGATCCGGTCAGCGTCAGGCGGCGCATCATCACCACCGCCATATTGATGTCGGCCTTCGCACCGCCCAGCACCGCGATGGTGACGTGGCGGCCATCTTCGGCCAGACACTTGAGGTTGCGCGCGACATAGTCGCCCGAGACCATGTCGAGCACCACGTGGACGCCCTTGCCCTCGGTATGAGCCATGACCGCCTCGACATAGTCGGTCTCGCGGTAATTGATCGCGAGATCTGCGCCGATCCGGGTCGCGGCGGCGCATTTGGCGGTGTCGCCGCAGGTCACGATCGCCTCAAGCCCGAAAGCTTTGGCGAGCATGATCGCCATGGTGCCGATGCCGGAGGTGCCGCCGTGGATCAGCACCCGCTCGCCATCACGGGCAAGGCCGCGCTCGAACAGGTTGTGCCACACGGTGAACAGGGTTTCGGGCAGCGCAGCGGCTTCGGCCAGCAGCATCCCTTCAGGCACCGGCAGGCAGTGCTGCCAGTGCGCAGCGCAATATTCGGCGTAGCCTCCGCCCGGCGTGAGGGCTGCGACATATTGCCCGATCATCTCACGCGGGACTTCGGTACCGACCGCGACAATCTCGCCCGACACTTCCAGACCCAGCAAAGGCGAGGCCCCCGGCGGCGGCGGGTAGGCGCCCGCGCGTTGCAGGCAATCGGGGCGGTTGACCCCGGCGTAGGCGACACGGATCAGCACATCGTCCGGCCGCAGGCGCGGAAGCTGGCTGGTTTGTAGCCGCAGCACCTCCGGTCTGCCCGGCGCGTCGAAGCCAATCGATTGCATGGTCTCCGGCAAGTCGACCCCGCTGCTTGAAACCATTATAATCTGCCCCCAATCCACCGCAGTTAACTATGTCTCATGTGCGAATAACCGTCTCGCCGATTGACAGCAAGCCGCTTGGGCCTGATGCTGCGGTGCAATGGAAGAACCCGATCGCCCACGGCCCAGCGGAGACGCGGCGAGTCGCCTCGGACACGAGGACCTCGCCCCCTATTCGCAGGCCGAACTGGACGAACGGATCGCCCTGCTCGAGACCGAGATTGCCCGGGTGACGGCCCACCGCGACAAGGCCGCCGCCCACCGCGCCGCTGCCGATGCGCTGTTTGGGAAGGGCGGCGGATGATCCGCGCGGTATTGTTCAGCGTATCACCCTTAGGGGATTCGCAATTTGCGCCGCCCATCCCATATTGTCGGAAACTGGCTTCCCCCGCTCCTTCGCCACGAGCATCCTCCCGCAGATAGAGGCCTCTCCCATGCCCAGCTTCGCCCAGAACCTCGAACGCACGCTGCACAACGCACTCGGCAATGCGTCCGAGCGGCGGCATGAATATGCCACGCTCGAACACCTGCTCTTGGCGCTGATCGACGATGAGGACGCCGCCGCTGTCATGGCAGCCTGCGGTGTCGATCTGGCTGAGCTTGGCGAGGTCGTGAAGCAGTATCTCGATCAGGAATACCAATCCCTCAAGACCGAAGACGGCGCCGATCCGCAGCCGACCGCTGGTTTCCAGCGGGTGATCCAGCGCGCGATCCTGCACGTCCAATCCTCGGGCAAGGACACCGTCACAGGCGCCAATGTGCTGGTCGCGCTGTTCTCGGAACGCGATAGCTACGCGGTCTATTTCCTCCAGCAGCAGGACATGAGCCGGCTGGATGCGGTGAGCTTCATCAGTCACGGCATCGGCAAGGGCGGCCGCCAGATGGAGCCCAAGACCCCGCAGGGCACCGACAAGGCGGATGAGCCTGCGCAGACCAAGGAAGCGGGCGGTGGCAACAAGAAGGAAACCGCGCTCGACCAGTTCACCGTCAACCTCAACGCCAAAGCCGAAAGCGGCAAGATAGACCCGCTGATCGGGCGCGGGCCGGAGGTTGACCGGACGATCCAGATCCTGTGCCGCCGTTCCAAGAACAACCCGCTCTATGTCGGCGATCCCGGCGTCGGGAAGACTGCGATTGCCGAAGGTCTGGCGCGCAAGATCATCGAAGGCGATGTGCCCGAAGTGCTGCTGCCGGCGGTGATCTACTCGCTCGACATGGGCGCGCTGCTCGCGGGCACGCGCTATCGCGGCGACTTTGAAGAGCGCTTGAAGCAGGTCGTGACTGAGCTCGAAGCCATGCCCAATGCGGTGCTGTTCATCGACGAGATTCACACTGTCATAGGCGCAGGTGCGACCAGCGGCGGGGCGATGGATGCCTCGAACCTGCTCAAGCCCGCCCTTTCGAGCGGCGCGATCCGTTGCATCGGGTCGACCACCTACAAGGAATTCCGCAACCACTTCGAAAAGGACCGCGCCCTGCTGCGCCGGTTCCAGAAGATCGATGTGAACGAGCCGACCATCGAAGACACGATCAAGATCCTCAAGGGTCTGCGTTCGGCCTTCGAAGAACACCACAAGGTCAAGTACACGCCCGATGCGATCAAGACCGCGGTGGAGCTGTCGGCACGTTACATCAATGACCGCAAGCTGCCCGACAAGGCGATCGACGTGATCGACGAAGTCGGCGCGATGCAGATGCTCGTGCCGCCGAGCCGGCGGAAGAAGACCATCACCGCGCGCGAGATCGAACTCGTGATCGCGACGATGGCGCGCATCCCGCCCAAATCGGTAAGCAAAGACGACAAGCGCGCGCTCGAAAACCTCGAACGCGATCTCAAGCACGTCGTCTTCGGGCAGGACGAGGCGATCACGCGCCTTGCCACCGCCATGAAGCTCAGCCGTGCAGGCCTGCGCGATCCGGACAAGCCGATCGGCTCGTTCCTGTTCTCGGGCCCCACCGGCGTCGGCAAGACCGAAGTCGCGCGCCAGCTCGCGACGATCATGGGGATCGAACTGAAGCGCTTCGACATGTCGGAGTATATGGAGCGCCACTCGGTCTCCCGCCTGATCGGCGCGCCCCCGGGCTATGTCGGTTATGATCAGGGCGGTCTCCTGACCGATGCGGTCGATCAGAACCCGCACTGCGTGCTGTTGCTCGACGAAATCGAGAAGGCCCACCCCGACCTGTTCAACATCCTGTTGCAGGTGATGGATAATGGCCGCCTGACCGATCACCACGGCAAGACGGTCGATTTCCGCAATGTGGTGCTGATCATGACCACCAACGCCGGTGCGTCTGACATGGCGCGCAGCGGGATCGGGTTTGGCGACGTGTCGAAGGCCGACGCTGGGACCGAGGCGGTGAACAAGATGTTCACCCCCGAATTCCGCAACCGGTTGGATGCGATCGTGCCCTTCGCCTATCTCGGCAAGAGCATCGTTGCCCGCGTGGTCGACAAGTTCATTCTCCAGCTGGAATTGCAGCTGGCCGAACAGAACGTCCACATCCAGTTCGACAGCGACGCGCGCACCTGGCTGGGGGACAAGGGTTACGACAAGCTCTACGGCGCCCGCCCGATGTCTCGCCTGATCCAGGACAAGATCAAGCAGCCGCTCGCCGAGGAACTGCTGTTCGGCAAGCTCGCCGATGGCGGCGAGGTGCATGTCAGCATCAAGGACAACAAGCCGTCCTTCGAAATGACCCCGGCCCCGCCCAAGGTGAAGCCGGTGAAGAAGGTCTCGACGAAGAAGAAGGCGCCCGCAAAGAAGCCCGCGACCGAGACGGACGAGGGCTGAGGCCAACCAAAACGCAAAACGGGGCGCGAGAAAGGAACATCTCTCGCGCCCTTTTTGTTTAGTGCACAATGACCGCCCCATTCTCCTGGATCCGGCCCGAGCCGCACGGCATCCATGTCGTCCCGGCCGACATCTGGGTCGATCCCTCGCGCGCGGCGCCGCGGGCGTTGGTGACGCATGGCCATGCCGACCATGCGCGTGGCGGGCATGGGGAAACCATCGCGACCCCGGCAACGCTGGCGATCATGAAGTTGCGCTACGCAACTTCGGCCGGCGCGGTGCCAGTCGCGTATGGCGAGATCATCAGCCTCGGCGGCGGTGTTTCAGCGACCTTCCTACCCGCGGGCCATGTGCTCGGTTCGGCGCAAATCCTGCTTGAGCATGCGGGCGAGCGGGTGATCATCACCGGTGACTACAAGCGCGCGCCCGATCCGACCTGCGCACCTTTCGAAGTCACCCCCTGCGATATCTTCATCACCGAAGCGACCTTCGGCCTACCGGTCTTCACCCACCCGCCCATCACCGAGGAAATCGGCAAGCTGCTCGATGCGCGCACGGAAAACCCCGACGTCTGCATCCTCGTCGGCGCCTATGCGCTGGGCAAGGCGCAGCGGGTGATCGCGGAATTGCGCGCGGCGGGGCACACGAACACGATCTGGCTCCACGGCGCGATGGAAGCGATGTGTCGGCTGTACGAAGAACATGGCGTGGCGCTGGGCGATCTGCGCCTCGTCAGCGATGCTACCAAGGATGAGATGCGCGGTGCGATCGTGGTCGCCCCACCCTCAGCGCTGAACGACCGCTGGAGCCGCCGCCTGCCCGATCCGATCACTGCTATGGCGAGCGGCTGGATGCGCGTGCGTGCCCGCGCCCGCCAGCGCGGTGTCGAATTGCCGCTGGTTATCTCCGACCATGCGGACTGGAACGAGCTGACCCGCACCATCGCGCAGGTAAACCCGCAGGAAACCTGGATCACCCACGGCCGCGAGGAAGCGCTGCTGCGCTGGTGCGAACTCAGCCAACGCCGCGCACGTGCGCTGGCGCTGGTGGGTTACGAGGACGAGGATGACTGAACTCCCCGTCCCCGTTTTTTCAGGCTTACTTGATCTCGGCCAGATCGGCGCTGATCTTGGTCAGCATGTCTTCGGTAATCATCCCCTGCGAAAAGGGCGCGACCGACTTGAGGCTCAGCGATTTGAACTGTTCGTAGGCCGGGTGCTGCGTCAGGTCCATCCCGTTGAAATGCTTGGCAACCACGGCCTTGGCGCGCTCGTCTGCCATCAGCGCTTCGATCGGCGTATCGATGGTGAAGGCCGCTGCGGTCGCGGCAGTGGGCGCGCTGTCGTCAGCGAAAGCCGGGGTCGTGAGGGCAGCGACGGCAAGGCCCAGAGCAGCAAGCGGAGCAAACTTCATAGCGGCAAATCCTTGTTGAAGACGCGCACCCATGCGGCGTCGGCGACGCCCTTTAGCCGATCCATATGGCGCTGCAATGAACGTATCGACGAACGGTTGGATCAGGGCTGATGGAGGAGTTTGCCGCCCTGCTCGACGCGCTGGTCTACACCACCAGCCGCAACCGCAAGCTGGCGCTCATCGCGGCCTATCTGCGCGCGGCGCCTGATCCCGATCGCGGCTGGGCGTTGGCGGGCTTGACCGACGGGTTGGATTTTCCGGCGGTCAAATCCTCGACCGTGCGCAATCTGATGATGGAACGGGTCGATCCGGTGCTGTGGGCGCTGAGCCGCGATTTCGTCGGCGATACGGCGGAAACGGCGAGCCTGCTGTGGCCCGAACCCGAGGATGCCGCCCTGCAACCGCCGCTCACGCTGGCCGAAGTGGTCGAGCGCCTCTCCGCCCTCACCCGCGCGACGGCCCCCAAAGAATTGCCGCTGCTGTTCGACCGGATGGACGCCAAGGGCCGCTATGCCCTGATCAAGCTCGCCACTGGCGGGATGCGCGTCGGGGTCTCGGCCCGGCTGGCCAAGACCGCCTTTGCTTTGGCCTTCGGTGTCGCGGTGGAAGAGGTCGAGGAATACTGGCACGCGCTGACCCCGCCTTACACCGAACTCTTTGCCTGGGGCGCAGATGGCGGGCCTGCGCCCGATCTTGCCGGGGTGCCACGCTTCCGCCCCTTCATGCTCGCCCACCCGCTCGAGGATGGCGAGGTGGACTTGGCCGACTACGCCGCCGAGTGGAAATGGGACGGAATTCGCGTGCAGCTTGTGAGGGCAGGCGGGGAAACGCGGGTCTACTCCCGCTCCGGCGACGATATTTCGGCGAGCTTCCCCGAGATGCTCACGGTGTTGCCGATGGACGCGGTGCTCGATGGCGAGCTGCTGGTGCGCGGGTCGGCCCAAGGGGGTGAGTCCGGCGGCGCGGCAAGTTTCAATGCGCTTCAGCAACGGCTTGGGCGCAAGACCGTGTCGGGCAAGATGTTGAAGGACGCCCCCGCCTTCGTGCGGCTCTACGATGTGCTGCTGCTGGACGGCACCGATTGGCGCGAACACCCGTGGAAGTCGCGCCGCGCGACTTTGGAAGGCCTGATGCCGCGTCTGCCCGCGTCGCACTTCGACCTGTCCGCGCTGGTCGAGGCCCAGGATTTCTCGGCGCTGGCCGCCATCCGCGACACCGCGCGCGACGAGGCGATTGAGGGCCTGATGCTCAAGCATCGCGACAGCCCTTACGTCGCGGGCCGCAAGGTCGCGCTGTGGTACAAGTGGAAGCGCGATCCGCTGCTCATCGATTGCGTGGTGATGTATGCTCAGCGCGGCAGCGGCAAGCGGTCGAGCTTCCATTCGGATTTCACCTTCGGCTGCTGGGACGGCGATCCCGATGCTGGGGCAGAGCTGCTGCCGGTCGGCAAGGCCTATACCGGCTTCACCGATGCCGAGCTCAAGCAGCTCGACAAATTCGTGCGCCAGAACACCCTCAACCGCTTCGGCCCGGTGCGCGAGGTGGAGCGCAAGCTGGTATTCGAGGTCGCGTTCGATTCGGTCCACACCAGCAAACGCCACAAGAGCGGCCTCGCCATGCGCTTCCCCCGCATCCACCGCATCCGCTGGGACAAACCCGCGCATGAGGCGGACCGGATCGAGAGTCTGAGGGCGCTGGTGAAGGACTGAGTCAGAACCTCGTCATTGCGAGCCGCAGGCGGAGCAATCCATGGTCTGCGCGCGCAAACTCTCGCAACGGACTATGGATTGCCGCACCGGCCCCTAGGGCCTCCTCGCAATGACGAAGGCGCAGGTGCATTGATAAAGGATGGGCCGCGGCCTACCTCACCCGCACACCATCGGGAGAGATCAATGTCCTACGCCACCGCCGCTTTGGCGACCTACACCAACATGCTCGGCACGCTCGACAATCTCGTCGCCAAGGCAAGCGCGCACCCGAAGGGCGATGCTCTACTTCAGGCGCGGCTGGCTGAGGACATGTTCCCGCTCCACACCCAGATCCGCTTTACCCTCGATCAGGTGACCACCGCGCTCAACCGGCTCGGCAATCTCGAGCTGGCCTCGGACGAGAGCGACATCACCAGCTTCGCCGATGCCCGCGCGCGGATTGCCAAGGCGCAGGAGCTGGTCGCCGCGACCGATCCCGCAACCTGGCCGGGCGCGAACGACATGGTGGAGTTCGACCTCCCCAACGGCATGGGCTTCGTGATGCAGGCGCATGAATACTGCCGCGATTGGGCGACGCCGCAGTTCTATTTCCACCTGATGGCGGCCTATGCGATCCTGCGCGCCGAGGGTCTGGCGATCGGCAAGATCGACTATGTCGGCTACATGATGAAATATCTGAAGCAACCGGCCTGAGATGCACCGCTACGACCCCGCCCGCCAACGCCTTGCCCTCGGCCTTGCCGGGCTGGCGGGGCTGGTGGATGCGACGGGGTTTGTGGTCGCGGGAGGCTATTTCACCTCCTTCATGTCGGGCAATACCACCCGCATGGGGGTGGAGCTGGTGGAGCGGCCCGCACTGGCGCTCGCGCCGCTGGGGTTGATCGCCTGCTTTCTCGTGGGCGTGATCGGCGGTGCGGTGATCGGGCGACGGGCGGGCGGGCACCGCAAGCGCGTACTGCTTGGGTTTGTCGCGGCGTTGCTGGGTGCCGGTGCGGGGCTTTTGTCGGCGGGGCTGCCCATCCTCTTCCTCGGCGCGTCGGCGATGGCGATGGGCCTCGCCAATAATGTCTTCGTGCGCGATGGCGAGGTGACCGTGGGCGTGACCTACATGACTGGCGCGCTGGTGCGCTTCGGACAGGGGTTGGCGGCGCGGATTGACCGCCAGCCGCTCACTTCGACGCGCGGCTATGGGTTGTTGTGGAGCGCGCTGGCGCTCGGCGCGGTCATTGGCGGAGGACTGTGTCTGACAGCACCGCTAGCCGCAGCAGGGATGGCTTTCTGTTTTGCGTTGCTGCTGTGGGGCGCGGCCTTGCGAATCGAGCGCGCGGCTTAATTCTCCAACCGGAACAGCTTCTGCCGCGATGTCGCCCCGCGCAGCAAGGTCAGGCGCGACAGGGGCATGTCGAGCGCCTCAGCCAGCAATTCGATCACCGCGTCATTTGCAGCGCCCTTGTCCGCCGGCGCGCGGACTTTGACCTGCACCGCGCCATCCACAATCGCCACTGATTGCTCGCGCGCACCGGGCGTGACACGCACTGCCAGCCGCCCAGCGGCATCGATGCAGGCACGCAGGGCCTCGGCGTCTGGCAGGTCCGGCTTTGGCCGTGCCATTATCCCCCTGCTTGGCCGAGCGCCGCGCGAACCGCCTCGGCGTGATGCTTGGCATTCTCGGCATAGTGCATCGTGCCGATCCGCATCCCGGCAATCGCCGCGTCATCGAGATCGCGCATCTTGCGCGCCGGACGCCCACCCCACAACTCCCGCGGTTCGATCACCTTGCGCTCGGTCAGCATCGCGCCTGCGCCCAGCATCGCGTCACTCCCGATCACCGCCTTGTTCATCACGATCGCGCCGAGGCCCACGAAGCCGCGATCATGGATCGTGCAGCCGTGGACCACCGCCATATGGCCGATCAGCACATCATCGCCGATGATCAGCGGGCAGCCATCGGGATCGCCCGGGCGCGGCGGGTCGCAGTGGAGCACGCTCCCGTCCTGCACATTGGTCCGCTCACCGATGCGGATGCTGAACACGTCGGCGCGCAGCACGCAATTGTACCAGATCGAGGAGCCTGCGCCGATCTCGACATCGCCGATGATCGTGCAGCCGGGTGCGATGAAAGCGGTTTCGTGGATCACCGGCGTCTTGCCGTGGATCGGGATGATGTTGACGCCCGGTCGGTGTGTCATTGCTGGCTTTCCCATTCTTCGCGGGTGATGGCATATTGGATCAACGGACGTTCATGCGGGTCCAGCGCCGGATCGTCAAAATCAAGCGCGGGCCGCCGCGTCATGCCGAGTTTTTCCATCAGCCGCCAACTGCCGATATTGGCCTCGCACGTCACAGCGACGAGATGCGGCACGGCGTGCACCGCAAAGCCCCAGTCCACCACCGGCCGCATCGCCTCATGCGCGTAGCCCATGCGCCAGCGGTCCTCGCGCACCAGCCAGCCGATTTCGTGATCGGTCGGATTGGGGGCGAGCGGATGGGCGATGCGGCGCAGCCCGCAATGGGCGACGATTTCGCCGGTGTCGCGTTCCTCGGCGAGCATGAAGCCGAAGCCCTCGGCGGCAAAGCTGGCGCGGGAAGCGGCGTGTTTGGCAGCAATCACCGCGCGCGGCTGCACCCCGCCGAGGTGCCGCATCACCGCGGGCGTGTTGAGCAGCACCATGTGCGCATCGAGATCATCCTCGCCGATCTGGCGCAGCACAAGTCGATCGGTCGTAAGCACGGGCGCCGTCATGCCGCCGCGCGCCATTGGGCAAGGGTAATGCCATGAGCGATGATGCGCGGATCTTCGGAGCCGAAGTCGGTGCTGTCGAAATCGAGATCAGCGCACCGCTCCATCCCGAGCCGGAGCATCAGTCCCCAACTGCCGGTATTGCCCTGAACCGTCAGCGCAATCACTTCATCCGCGCCGAAACGGTCGAAGGCAAGATCGAGCGAAGCGGTGGCGGCTTCCTTGGCATAGCCCTGCCCCCAGACATCCTCGCGCAGGCGCCAGCCGACTTCCATCATACCCTGCGGCCCGCCCGGCTGGTTGGAGCGCTTCAACCCGCAAAAGCCGAGCAGTGCGCCATCTTCCTTGCGTTCAACCACCCAGAAGGTGTGCCCGTGTTCCGCGCGATAGAACTCAATCCGCGCCTCGCCCGCCGCCCGCGCCGCCGTGTCCTGCACGCCGCCGAGCCAGCGCATCACGGCGGGCGTGTTGGTCGCCTCCCAGAACACGGGCCAATCCTCCGCGCGCCAATCGCGCAAGATCAGGCGTTCGGTTTCGTGGCGGAATTCGGTCATGCGGGGGCGTCCATCGACCATACGGTGGTGGGGTTGTCTTCGGGCGGGTAGTCGGGATCGTGATAGCCCAGCTCGGGCCGTGCGGTGAAGCCGAGCCGCTGCATCATCCGGGTAGAGGCCGCATTGGAATCACTGGTCTGCGAATAGAGCACCGGCAAGGCCAGCTCATCGAAGGCATAGGCGATAACGGCGCGCGCTGCCTCGGTCGCATAGCCGCGGCCCCAATGGGCTTCCGCGAAAGTCCAGCCGATCTCGCGCTGGCCTCGAAGCGCTTTGGGGGCGGCGGGGGAGCGGACATGGAACAGCCCGCAGCGACCCACCCGCGTCTCGCCGTCACGCAGCCACACCGTCCAGCGCTGATGCCCGCCGCTGTGGAAGGCAGCGATATCATCGGCGAGGCTCTCGGCCACCATCTCCGGCGCACGCACCCCGGCGAGATGGCGCATCACGCTGTCGGTGTTCATGTGTTCGAGCACCCACAGCAAGTCATCCGGCACCGGCGGGCGCAGGATCAATCGCTCGGTCGCCAGTGTGTCGTCAGCCATTCAGCAGGCGGGCAACATGGGCAGCGTGATAGGTCAGCACCCCGTTGCACCCGGCGCGCTTGAAGGCGATCAGTTTTTCCAGCACCAGCGCATCACGATCCCCGATCCCGGCGGCCTGCGCGGCCTCGATCATCGCGTATTCGCCGCTCACCTGATAGGCGAAGACGGGCATGTCGAAGCGCTGCTTCACCCGGTAGATGATGTCGAGATAGGCGAGACCCGGCTTCACCATCACCGAATCCGCACCTTCGGCAATATCCATCGCCACTTCGCGCATCGCTTCGTCTGCGTTGGCGGGGTCCATCTGGTAAGCTTTCTTGTCGCCCTTCAGCAGACCGCCGGAGCCCACCGCATCGCGGAACGGGCCGTAGAAGGCGCTCGCGTACTTGGCGGCGTAGGACATGATCTGGACGTTAGGATGCCCGTTCATCTCCAGCGCGCGGCGGATCGCGCCGATGCGGCCGTCCATCATGTCGCTGGGCGCGATGATGTCCGCGCCTGCATTCGCCTGATTGACCGCCTGATCAACCAGCATCGCCACGGTCTCGTCATTTACGACATAGCCCGCGTCATTCACCAGCCCGTCCTGCCCGTGGGAGGTATAGGGATCGAGCGCCACGTCGGTCAGCACGCCGATGCTGTCCCCGCAGGCGTCCTTGATCGCCTTGATCGCCTGGCACATCAGGTTGTCAGGATTATGCGCCTCGGCCCCGTCATCGCTACGCAATTCGCGCGGGGTGTTGGGGAACAGCGCGATCACCGGAATGCCGAGGTCCACCGCTTCCCTAGCGCGCGCCACAATCCCGTCGACCGACCAGCGCGAGACGCCCGGCAAAGTCGCAATCGGCTCCTCGACACCCGTCCCCGAGGTCACGAACAGCGGCCAAATGAGGTCAGAAGGGGTGAGCACCGTCTCGCGGTGGAGCGCGCGGCTCCAGCCGGTGGCACGGGTGCGACGCAGGCGGGTGTTGGGGTAATGTCCGGTCATGCGGGCAGGCTTACGCCCAATCGCGCACGCTCGACAAGTGCTCGTTACAGCGTGGTGGCAGGCTTGCCCGAGCGCGCGGTTTCGACCTTCTCGATCTCGCGCACCGGCTCCTTCACCTCGTTTGGCAGCGGAGCGAGATCCTTGAGCGCCTCACCCACGCTGATCTCCTTCAGGCGGGTCAGCTGGCGGCGGAAATCGATCAGTTCGGTGCCCGAAAGCTCGGCGCGGCTGACGAATTGCACGCTCGCCGGGTTGATCGCTCGCCCGCCGCGGTACATTTCATAATGGAGGTGCGCGCCGGTCGACAGGCCGGTCGAGCCGACATAGCCGATCACCTGCCCGCGCCGCACCTGCTGGCCGGAACGGACCGCCATCTGGCTCATGTGGCAATAGCGGGTTGCAAGGCCACCACCATGCTCCAGCCGCACCGCGATGCCACAACCGCCCGCACGTCCTGCGGCGCTGACCCGGCCATCCGAAACCGCGACGATTGGCGTGCCATAGCGGGCCTTGAAATCGATCCCGGCGTGCATCCGGTTGTAGCCGAGGATCGGGTGTCGGCGCAGCCCGAAGTTCGAAGTGACTGCTCCCGGCACCGGTGCCAGCAGCCCGCGCCGCTGCTCACCCACGCCGGAGGCTTCGTAGAACCGCCCTTCGCTCCCCCAGCGCATCAACTGGGTGCGTGGGCGGCCGCTGCGGTCGATTCCGGCATAGAGCAATTGCCCCGCTTGCCGCTCACCCGTGGCGGCACGGCGATAGGCGATGATGATGTCGAATTCGTCGACCGAGCTGACCTCGCGGTCCATGTCGATCTGCGCGTCGAGCGCTTTGAGATATTCCTGCACCGCGCTCGCCGGGACACCGGCCTGACGCATCGAGCGGTAGAGGCTGCTGCCGACCACGCCGCGCACCCGGAGCGGAGTTTCGTCGACGCGGATGATGTTGCGCTTCAGAGCGAGCGGGCCGGAGGGGGCGACCGGCGTGCCATCCTCCGCAATCGTGCCAGCGCCCGGACGGGTGAGTTCAAGCTCAAGATCGAAGCGGGCGCGGAAAGCCAAGCTGTCGAGCGGGCGGGGCGCACCCGGAGCCGGGCGGCGGCCGAGCAGCAGGTCCATCTGCGTGCCCGCAGCAATATCGCCCACGGCCACGGCTTGCCCCACCAGCGCTGCTGCGCGGTCGATATCGCCCGCGGCCACACCGGCGCGGCGCAGCATCGAGGCGAAACTGTCACCCGGCGCCAGTGTTACCACCAGCTGGATTTGCGGGCGTTCAGGCGCGCTCTTGAGCGGGATCACTGCTTCGGTCGGCCCCATCCGGCGGCCACTATCGGCGCCCAGCGCCAACGGCAGGATCATCTGGCTGCGCATTTCGCTCGCCACATCCTCGCCCTGCGGCATGGCGGGGTGGGCTTCGAGCGGCGTGAAATCGGGCCAGAACGCCAGCGCCACTGCACCAAGGCCCACCATCGTTCCCAGCCCGCGCAGCCAGCGGCGGCTGCCGATATCCTCCGCCAGATCGGGGGCCAGGTCGAGTCGGGCGAACCAACCCGAGGCGGCAAGACGCCATGTATCATACCGCTCGCCAAACCCACGCAGCCATGCGGCAGCCTGATGCTTGGCAGTCTGCGTCTTGGTGAGCGGGGCAGGCATGGTGGAATTGCCCTGATGGGGCAGCAGTTCGGCTACGTCTGATGCGTTGATCCGGTCGCGCGGCACCTGGGCAATCACGCGCGCATCGACCGCACTGTCAGGCGCGTCATGAGCCTCGGGCTCATCAATCAAATTCCGCGCATGATCCAACATTTATGCCCCGAAGGCTGCACCCGTAAGGACGTCTCGTCCGACGGCCGCGCGTGCCATGTCGCATTTCTTTGCCCGATCATAGTAAATGCACGGTTAACCAGCGGCCAATTGCATCGCCAGCGCGGTAAGACGTTTCCCTTATGCGCAACCCCGGTGGACTGGCGGCCTTGCCCCCATGGTGCAAGCCTGACAGAACCCCTGATACCGTGCCAGCTCCCCCGTCTGCCCGCCAGCTCGCCAGCCTCGGCTCTCCGCGTGAAGACGCCGCTGACGCGCGTGTGCGCGCAGTGCTGGGGCCGACCAACACCGGCAAGACGCACTTGGCGATCGAGCGGATGTGCGGGCATTCCTCCGGCATGATGGGCTTCCCGCTGCGCCTGCTGGCGCGCGAGGTCTATGACCGGGTGCGCGCGATCAAGGGTGACAAGCAGGTCGCACTGATCACGGGCGAGGAACGGATCGAGCCGCCCGATGCCCGCTATTTCCTCTGCACCGCCGAAGCCATGCCGCGCACCAGCGGGCAGCACGCCTTCGTGGCGCTGGACGAAGCGCAATTGGGCGCAGACCCCGAACGCGGGCATATTTTCACCGACCGGCTGCTGCACGCGCGGGGCCGGGAAGAAACGATGATCCTCGGCAGCGCCACGCTGGAACCGATGGTCAAAGCGCTGATCCCCAAGGCGGAGATCACCAGCCGCCCGCGCTTTTCCACGCTGTCCCACGCGGGCATCTGCAAACTCTCACGGCTGCCCAAACGCTCTGCCGTGGTCGCCTTCAGCGTCGAGCAGGTTTACGCTATGGCCGAGGCGCTGCGGCGCTTTCGCGGCGGCGCGGCGGTGGTGATGGGCGCGCTCTCGCCCGAGACCCGCAACAAGCAGGTCGCGATGTTCCAGTCGGGCGAGGTCGATTACATCGTCGCCACTGACGCGATCGGCATGGGGCTGAACCTCGATCTCGATCATGTGGCCTTCGCGGCGCTCAGCAAGTTCGATGGGCGCAGGAAGCGGCGGCTCACCCCTTCGGAAATGGCGCAGATCGCGGGCCGCGCCGGGCGGCACCAGCGCGATGGCACCTTCGGGACGCTGTCGGGGACCGGGAAGGGCGACGGGGAGCCGCTCGCCTTCACCGATGAGGAAGTCTATGCGATTGAAGAACATAAGTTCGCGCCGCTGACCCACCTGTTCTGGCGCGATGCTGATCCCCGATTTGACACGTTGGGCGCGCTGATCGCCGATCTGGAGGCGCGGCCCGATCACGCGGTGCTGCGCGCCGCGCCCGAAGCGATCGACATGGCCGTGCTGCGCCGTCTGGCCGAGGATGACAGCGGCCGTTCTGTGCGCGGGGCGGGCGCGGTGCGGCGATTCTGGGAGGCCTGCTCGCTCCCCGATTTCCGCAGCCTTGGCGTCGAACAGCACGCCCGCTTCATCGCGCGGCTGTGGGACGACTTGCGCGAAGGGTATCTCGGCGCGGATTTCGTCGCCGCGCGCATCGCCGAGCTTGACCGGATGCAGGGCGACATCGACACGCTTCAAGGGCGAATCGCAGCGATTCGCAGCTGGGCTTACATCTGCCAGCGGCCCGATTGGGTGCTGGCACGCGACGAAATGGCTGCGCGGGCGCGGGCGGTCGAGGCGAAGCTCTCGGATGCGCTGCACGCGCGGCTGACCGAGCGGTTCGTGAACCGAAGGACGACTCTCTTGATGAAATCGCTGGGGCAGGACGCGAGCGCGCTGCCCGTTACGCTCGAACCCGATGGCCACCTGACCGTGGAGGGGATGAGCATCGGGCGGCTTGAAGGCTTCCGCTTCCATGTCGATCCGAGCGCGGGCGTCGCTGACCGGCGGATGCTGGTGGCGGCGGGCGAGAAGGCTTTGCCCGCGCTGCTGGCGGACCGGGCCGACTGGCTGCTGACGCAGGGCCTGGGCGAGCTGGTCATCTCCGGTGGGGCGATCCGTTGGCAAGAACGTGCGCTCGCCGACATCACTTTCCCTGGCCAGCCTGGCGCGGGCAATTTCGGTACACCCAAGCTGGCGCTGACCCGCGATCTGGTGCTGGTGCCCGAAGGGGCACGGGCCAAGCTGGAAGCGGGGCTGGCCCAATGGCTCGACAAGCAGCTCGAACCACTTGAGCCCTTGCGCAAACTCGCCGAAGCCGCGCGCGATCCCGAGGCTGGATCACAGGCGCGCGCGCTGGTTATCACCCTCATCGAAGCGCGCGGAGTGATCAGCCGTGAGGATGCCGGGCTGGAACACCTCCCCAAGGAAATGCGCCCCTATCTGCGCAAACTGGGGGTGACCTTCGGCGCGCTCGACATTTTTGCAGCGCCGCTGCTGAAACCCGCGCCGCGCCGCTTGCTGCACGCGCTCGGCCTGGACTTGCGCCCGGTGCAGGATGCAATGCTGCCGGTGCTCGCCGAAGGTGGCTGGGCCAAGGGGCGGCTGCCTGCGGGCTATCGCTATGCCGGCACGCAGGCGATCCGGGTCGACCTAGCCGAAAAGATCCTGCGCGCCGCATTTGACGGACGCGCGGTGGCCACTGCGGCTCACCCCAAGGAGCGCAATCGCGCCTTCCGGCTCGACATGGCGCTGGCGGTGTCGGTCGGACTGGAAGCCGAGAACGCGCGCCGCTTGCTCGGCAGCGCCGGTTTCCGCTGCGACCGTGCGCGGCCCTTGGCGGAAGGCGCCTTCGGTCCGCCCGCGCCAGACCGTTGGCACTGGCGCCCGCGCCGACCTGGCGAGAAGGACGAACGGCGTCCTGACCGCCGCCCTGAACGTGACCATCAGCGCAAGGATCAGCGTCCTCCGCGCGGCAAGGGCAAGCCCGCCGACGCTCGGCCCAATCGGGATGGCGCGCAGCCCCCGCGTGACGGCGGCAAGCGGCCCCCTCGTCCGGCGCAGCCCCCCACAAGGCCCCCGGTCGACACCGGCCCCGCCCGCGCTGGCGGTGCCTTCGACAAGCTGGCGGACCTGCTCAAGGGATGAAAGGCGGCGGGGTGGGAGAGTCGATCCGGATCGACCGCCTGCTGGTCTATCTCCGCTTCGCCCGCACCCGTTCCGCCGCACAAAGCCTGATCGATACCCACGCTTTGCGCCGCAACAGAAAGCATGTGCTGCGATGTGCCGAACAGGCACGTATCGGGGATGTGCTGACGCTGGCGGTGGGGGGCAACGTGCGGGTGATCGAACTGCTTGCCCTCCCCGAACGGCGCGGTTCTCCCGCGCAAGCGGCTTCGCATTATCGTGAGGTTGATTCTGACGGGCTTGACCGTAAAGGGCAAATGACAATAGCAGCGTCAACTCTCACGGCGGATGCCCCGCCGGAAAATTCCGAAGACTTCCATTGAAAGAGCCGCAATGACTTACGTCGTCACTGAAGACTGCATCAAGTGCAAGTATACCGACTGCGTGGAAGTGTGCCCGGTCGACTGCTTCTATGAAGGCGAGAACATGCTGGTGATCAATCCCAGCGAATGCATCGATTGCGGTGTGTGCGAACCGGAATGCCCGGCCGAAGCGATTCTCCCCGATACCGAAGACGGGCTGGAAAAGTGGCTTGAGCTGAACACCCAGTACTCGGCCCAGTGGCCCAACATCACCAGCCAGAAGGCGCCGCCTGAAGATGCCGACGCGCACAAGGGCGAAAAGGGCAAGTTCGAGAAGTATTTCAGCGCCGATCCCGGCGATGGTGACTGATTTTCGGCAGCTTTTCGCGCAGTTTGCATAGTTCGGCACGCTCTCGCAAACGCCGACTCGCAATTTTGTTGCAGACCTGCTATATAATGTCTTGACCGCGCAGGGCTGTGCCCGCGCAGGCGTGAAAACCAGGAAGGCCCGACACCAGCAACCCCCCAACCGGATGATTACCACCCGGCGCTCGCTTTGTCTGAGGCACTCTTCAGCCAAGCCCCCGCGTCGCTGGGCCGATTGTCCGCTCTCTCGTTGCCAGGACGGCCGATTGAAAGGAACTTGCATGGCAAGCACCGCGAACGCATTCACCGTCGGCGATTATGTCGTCTATCCCAAGCACGGCGTCGGCCGGGTGATCGAGCTCCAGCGCGAGGAAATCGCCGGAATGCAGCTCGAACTCTACGTCCTTCGGTTTGAAAAAGAGCGCATGACTCTGCGCGTGCCGGTGGGCAAGGTCGAAGCGATCGGGATGCGTAAGCTGTCTTCGGACAAGACGCTGCGGCAGGCCATGGAAACCCTGAAGGGCAAGCCCAAGGTCAAGCGCACCATGTGGTCGCGCCGCGCGCAGGAATATGAAGCGAAGATCAACTCGGGCGACCTCGTGTCGATCGCCGAAGTGACCCGCGATCTGTTCCGCCCCGAAGACCAGCCCGAGCAGAGCTATTCGGAACGCCAGATCTTCGAAGCGGCCTCCAGCCGCCTCGCCCGCGAATTGGCGGCGATGGAAGAGACCGACGAGCCCACCGCGCTCGGCAAGATTCTCGACGTGCTGCGCGAACACGCGCCGCAATATTACGACACCGCCGAAGAAGCCTGAGGCTTTTTTCGCCGTGTGCGACATCAAGGGCTGCCCTGCGGGGCGGCCCTTTTTGTTTGTGCGGGGCGCAGGCTTGTGCCACGCGCCGGGGTGTATTATATCAGCAATACGCTAGCGCACTTCGGGAGAGACACGCCATGACCCAATTCACCGGCCGCCGCATCGCCGCCGCCGCCTTGCTCACCGCCGCGATCTCGCTGGCCGGATGCGAAGGGGCGGAGATGGAAATCAACGGTGAGAAGGGCGTGCCGCTTGCCGATGTCGTCCTCACCGGCACGCCGCCGTCCGAAGTGGTGCTGGCCTCGGGCGATACGGTGATCCTCACCGAAGGCGATAGTTTCACGATCAAGGTCGAAGGCGGCAACACCGAAAGCCTGCGCTTCGTCCGCGACGAACGGACCATCGGCATCACCCGCGAAGAAGGCTGGAGTGGTGAGACCAACGCCATCATCCGCATAACCATGCCCGCCCCTGAAGAGGTCGTGATCGCCGGCAGCGGCACGATTAAGGCACCAACGCTCGCCAGCGACGCCGAGGTCACAATCGGCGGTTCGGGCCTCGTCGAATTCGGCACGGTCGCAGCCGAAAAGCTCGGGATCAACATCGGCGGCTCGGGCACAATCCGGGGGGCGGGCACGGTCAAAAGCCTCACCATCAATATCGGCGGCAGCGGCGAGGTGGAATTGGCGGGATTGAAAGCCGACACGGCCGAAGTCTCGATTGGCGGCGCGGGCGATGTCGCCTTTGCCTCTGACGGGGAAGTGACCGCCAACATCGCAGGCGCGGGTGACGTCACCGTTACCGGCAAGGCCAAGTGCACCGTCAACGAGTTCGGCTCGGGCACGCTGAACTGCGCCGAGGGCACCGGTGCATCAGCCGCGCTGCCCCCGGCAGCTCCTCAGGCCCCGACCGCTCCGGTCGCTCCGGTCGCCGCAAAACCCGCAGAATAACAATTGCCTTATGGCGAGGGGCGCGCGACATAATGCGGCCATGCGCGCACTCAGACTTGCGGCCCTTGGCCTAGCTTCGCTCGCCTTGCAGGGCTGTCTTGCCCGTGCGGCGGTGAATGTCGTTACGCTGCCGGTCAGAGCGGTGAGCAAGGGTGTCGATCTGGCGACGACGAGCCAGTCGGAAGCCGACGAGAATCGCGGTCGCGAAATCCGCAAGCGCGAGGAACGGCTGGGTGAGCTGGAACGCGATCTCGACAAGCAGATGGACCGCTGTGCTGACGGGAATGACGAAGCCTGCGAGAAGGCGCAGGCGATCCGAGCGGAGATGAAGGCTCTGATGCCGGGCATTCCGGTGGAGCCTGAGCGCGGCGATTAAGCCGCCGCCCGCCTGAGCCTATCATTGATCGCGCGGCCCACGTCGTCCTCCGGCACCGGAGCGACCGCAATGCGCGGCTGCGACGCGCGGGCGGCTTCGTGAAGGCAGGCATAGAGGCGAGTTGCGGCCTCGGTCACATCACCGCTGGCCGACAGCGTGCAGTCACCGCCAACGGTGCCGAAGCCAATCAGGAATTCGTCTGCCTCGGCCCTGTCCGCATTCAATCGCACCGGCTTCCCTGGCGCATAGTGGCTGGCAAGTTGTCCCGGGGCTTCGATCTGCTTCGCGTTGCCCCGCGTGCCAATCTGGAGCGGGCCGGGGCGTAACTCCTCGATGCTGCCATCGGCGCGAACGGCGACAATGGTCGACTCCACCCCTGCTGTGGTGAGGCCGCCGTCGAGCACGAGGTCGATCCTCCCATCCAGCGAGGCGAGGACGTGAGCGGCGCTGGTGGGGCTGATGAAGCCGCTCCGGTTGGCGGACGGCGCGGCAAGCGGGAAATCCACAGCCGCCAGCAGCGCCCGCATGACCGGGTGAGCTGGCGCGCGCAGAGCGATCGTGGGCAGGCCAGCCGTCACCGCCTCGGCCAGCCCAGCATCAGCGCGGCGCGGAACAACCAGCGTCAGCGGGCCGGGCCAGTGCGCCTCGGCCAAAGCAATCGCCTCGGGCGAGAAGTCGGCATAGCGTTCCGCCTGCGCCAACCCCGCCACATGCACGATCAGCGGGTTGAAGTCCGGCCGGCCCTTCGCGGCATAAATCTTCGCCACCGCCTCGGCAGAATCCGCCCGCGCCGCCAACCCGTACACGGTCTCGGTCGGCACCGCGACCAGCCCGCCCGATTCGAGGATTCGCGCCGCCCGCGCTATCCCTGCGGCGTCTGCCAGCACCATGTCTGTAACGTTCTTGCCGCTCATGCCCCGGCGCTATATTCAAACCCCCGCCCTGCCAAGTGCGCAGCCCATCAGACACGCAAGGACGCCCCCGAAGTGACCCCCTTTACCCCGCCGACCGCCGACCAGCTGCTTGCCATCCGTGTGAACGCGGGGATCGACGAACTCGCTCAGACTGAGCGGTTTGCCCATGCCGAGCCCGATCTGGTCGAAGCCATCGTCGAAGGCGTCGGGCAGTTTGCAGCAGGCGAATTCGCCCCGCTGAACCGCAAGGGCGATCTGGAAGGCGCGAAGCTCGAGAATGGCGTGGTGCGCCTGCCAGACGGTTTCGACGCGGCCTACAAAGCCTATGTCGAGCAGGGCTGGAACGCGATTGCCTCGCCGATGGAGCATGGTGGTCAGGGCCTGCCCTTCACGCTGGCCTGCAACGTGCTCGAAAACCTCGGCGCGGCTAATATGGCCTTCACTCTGCTCCCGATGCTGAGCGTCGGCGCGATCGAAGCGCTCGAGCATCATGGCTCGAACGACCAGAAAGCGATGTATCTGCCCAATCTCGTCAGCGGCAGGTGGTCGGGCACAATGAACCTGACCGAGCCCGCCGCCGGCAGCGATGTCGGCGCGCTGCGCTCGGTCGCCGAACCGATCGTCAACGGCCCTCATGCAGGCAAATATCTGATCACCGGCCAGAAGATCTACATCACCTGGGGCGAACATGATCTGGCCGAGAACATCATCCATCTGGTGCTGGCAAGGCTCCCCGGCGCGCCCGAGGGTTCGCGCGGCATCTCGCTGTTCGTGGTGCCGAAGTATCACGTGAACGCGGATGGCTCGCTCGGCCCGCACAACGATCTTCGCTGCGTCAGCCTTGAACACAAGTTGGGCATCAACGCCTCACCCACCTGTGTGATGAGCTACGGCGATAATGGCGAGTGCATCGGCGAGCTGGTCGGGCATGAGAACAAGGGCCTCGCCGCGATGTTCACGATGATGAACAACGCGCGGATCAACGTCGGCAATCAGGGCGTTCAGATCGGTGAGCGGGCGACGCAGCAGGCGCTCGCCTATGCGCGCGACCGGGTGCAATCGGCGCGCGCCGGTTCGCCCGACAAGAACCCGGTGGCCATCATCGAGCATCCCGATGTGCGCCGCATGATCTTACGCATGAAGGCGCTGACCGAAGGTGCCCGGGCGCTGCTGTATTACTGTGCGGGTCAGGTCGATCGCGGGAATCTGGGTGACGAGGCGGCCAAGGCCCGTTCCGAAATCGTCGTGCCGCTGATCAAGGCGTGGGGCACGGATATCGGCGTGGAAGTCGCCGGGCTCGGCATCCAGATTCACGGCGGCATGGGCTTCGTCGAGGAAACCGGCGCGGCCCAGCACTGGCGCGATTCGCGGATCGCGCCGATCTACGAGGGCACTAATGGCATTCAGGCAGCGGACCTCGTCACCCGCAAGCTCGGCCTCGATGGCGGCGCGGCGATGGTGACTTTGTTCGAGACTATCGCCAGCGAGGCCGCCTCCGAATATTCCCTCGCCGCCTTGGCGATGGACTGCGCCCATGTCGCCCGCTGGATGCGGGATGAGGCGAGCCTTGATGATCGCCTCGCCGGGAGCGTGCCGTTCTGCACCATGGCCGCCATCACGGTAGCCGGGTGGCAGTTGATGAAGCAGGCCGAGGCCGTGGCGACCGGCGCCTCGCCGGAATTGGCGGCGACCAAGCCGGTGACGGTGCGGTTCTTCCTCGACCGGATCGTGCCGGAAGCCGCTGGCCTGAAGGCAGGCGCAGTCGCCGGGGCCGAGTTGCTCTACGCGCTGCCCGCCGCAGCACTGGTCGGCTGAGATGGAGCACGGCGACGCCTTGGAACGGATCGCCGCCGCGCTCGAACGGCTTGCACCCCCGCCCCCGCCGCCGACCGATTGGCTCGGCGCGCCTGCCTATGTGTGGGACGGCGAGACAGCGCGCGCGGTGGCGGTGCTGGATGCGGTGCCGCTCGCCCAATTGCATGGGATCGCCGCGCAGAAGTCCGCGCTGCGAGGCAATTGCGAGCGGCTCGCCCAAGGTGCAGCGGCGCATGATGTGCTGCTGTGGGGCGCGCGCGGGATGGGCAAATCGGCGCTGGTGCGGGCTGCCGTGGCCGATGTGCAGGCCAGCAACCCACAAGCCTTGGCGCTGGTGCAGATCGCGCCGGGTGCCCTGCCCACCTTCCCCGCACTGGTCGCCGAACTGGCGCAGCAATCCCGCGCCTTTTTGCTGTTCATCGACGATCTCGGCTTTGGCGCGGATGGGCGGGCCGAGATGCTCGCGCTCAGAAGCCTACTTGATGGCGGCGTCGCCCCGCGGCCGTCCCACATTCGCTTGGCTGTCACCGCCAACCGCCGTTCCATCGTCGAGCGGGAGGATACCTCCGCCGCGATCCACGAACGCGATGAGCGCGACGATGCACTTGCGCTGGCTGACCGCTTCGGGCTCACGCTGGGCTTCCACCCGGCGGACAAGGACACCTACCTCGCTATCCTCGCAGGTTACACCGCGCCGCTCGGCCTCAGTTTCGATGCGGAGGAGGCAATGGCCTTCGCGATCCAGCGCGGCAACCGCTCAGGCCGCACCGCGCTGCAATTCGCAACCGAACTGGCCGGGCGCGCCGGGTTGACGCTCAGTTGACCTTCTGGCCCGCCTGCTTGCGCAGGTAATCCGCCTCGAACGCCGCCTGCGGGTCTTTCAGCGCGCTTGGGGGGAGCGGATCGTCCTTCAGCCGCGCGATCGCCGGAGCGGGCGTGGCCGTGGGTGAGCGCACCCGCCAGATGATTCCGGCAGTATCGTCTGACACCAAGAGCGAGCCGTCGCCCGCCCATTCGACCCAGGTTGGACGGCCGCGGGTCGTGCCCTCGCCCGTCAGGAAGCCAGTCAGTACCGGCACCGGCTTGCCCACCGGATTACCAAGCTCGTCAAAATCCACGAACACCACGTCATAGCCCGAAGGCGGCTTGCGGTTCCACGATCCGTGCCGCGCGATAAAGGCCCCGCTGGCGAAGCTGTCCCCCATGCGGTTGCCCTCCTTGGAGAACACCAGCCCCAGCGCCGCGACGTGCGGGCCGAGCGCGAATTCCGGCTTGCGGACATATTCCATCAGGAAGCGCGGCATCGGCGCTTCGACCCGGCGGTCAATATTGGTGCGGTAATAGACCCAGGGCCAGCCATACTGCGCCCCGATTGGCACATTGGTAAGGTAGTCGGGCACAAGGTCCGATCCAAGCATGTCACGCTCGTTCACGGTGGTCCACAGCTCGCCGGTCCAGGGGCTGAAATCGAGGCCATTGGGATTGCGCAGCCCCGCTCCGAACTGGCGAGGACGGGCTGCGGCAAGATCATATTCCCAGATCATCGCCCGGCCTTCTTCGACCTTCATCCCGGCCTCGCCGATATTGCTGACCGATCCGACTGCGACGTAGAGCAGCTGCCCATCGGGCGAGAGTTCGAGATTGCGCATCCAATGCCCGCCGCCTGCCGGCAGGTCCATCAGCTTGCGCGGCGCTCCGGTGACCTTGTCGCTGCCGAGCTCATAGGGAAACGCCAGCAGCGCATTGTGATTGGCGACGTAGAGCGTGCCATCCTTCCACGCCATGCCCGAGGGCGAATCGAGGCCCTCTGACAAAATCACCTGCTTCACCTCGGCGGTGCCATTGCCGTCCGCATCACGCAGCAGCACGACCTGATTGGGGGATTCGCCCGCCGAACCAGCCTTCGAGAACAGCACGCCTTCAACCCAGCCGCGGATCGTACCCATGATCCCGTCATCGCCGTCCTTCTTCGCAGGAGCGCGGGTCAGCGTCACCAGCATATCGCCATTGGGGAGCGCAAACAGCGTGCGCGGGTGATCGAGCCCTTCGGCAAAGCGGACGACTTCCAGTCCCTTGGCAGGCGTCGGTGCCTCGCCCGCTTTCCAGCCCACCGGCTCGGCAATCTGGACGGTGGGGAAGTTCTGCGGATCACCCTCCTGCAGCACCGGTTCGGTGCCAGCGACCTCTTCGACCGAGAGATCGGCGGTGTCTCCGCGCGACAGGAAAAACAGGGCGACCCCCGTCACCACGATTGCGATGACAAGAGCGATTGCGATTTTGCGAAAAAGAGCCATGTGACGCGGGATAAAGCCCAGCCGCCGATGCGGCAACCGATAAGCGCCGGGGCGATGCGACGAAAGGCCACTGACCGCAATGTATGATTTCAAACCCGCCGCACCGCTCGCCTCGGATGAGCTTTACCGCGAGCTGCTGGGCGCGGCCGACGCGTTGACCGCGGGCGAGCCGGATGCGGTCGCCAACATGGCCAATGTCGCGGCACTCTTGTCGGAGTTTCTGCCTGATCTCAACTGGGCCGGGTTCTACCGGGTGGCTACAGCCAAGACCGGCGGCACGGACGAGCTGGTGCTCGGGCCCTTCGCGGGTCGCCCCGCCTGTATCCGCATCCCCTTCGGCATTGGCGTATGCGGCGCAGCGGCGCAAAGTCGCGCCACGCAACTTGTCGCCGATGTCCACGCCTTCCCGGGCCATATCGCCTGCGACGCGGCGAGCGCGAGCGAGCTGGTGGTGCCGGTGCTGCGCAATGGCGTAGTGATCGCAGTAATCGACCTCGACAGCCCCTCCCCGGCGCGCTTTACCGCCGCCGATGCCGCTGGAATCGAGGCACTGGCGTCCCTGCTCGCCGACCGGATCTGAGCGTTTCGCCCGGAGGACCTTCCCGAAACGGGACAGCGCTGACAGCACTGCTTGGGCGTGCGGCGGACTCGGTGGTAGGCTTTCGCTAACCATCAGCCCAATCCGGCTGATTCAGGGGGAAATTGCCCATGTTCAAGCTTTCGCCGACTGTTTCGCTCGCTGCTCTGGCCCTCGCTATCCCGGGGGCGGTGCAGGCGCAGAATTATGCCGATCTTCCGCCACTTTCGCCGATGAGCGAAGCTGAAATGCGCTCGATCCCGGCCGAATATCGCACCGCGCCGGTGGTGATGCAGGCTGAAGAGACCGTGACGAACGTCAACGGGGTCGAGACGATAACCCGTACCCGCCGGATCGACGGGCCGCCGCCGCGCCCCGCCGCGCCGCATCACGGTCACGCGCCCGCGCAGCACCAGGGCTATGCACCGCAGATGGGCTACGCCCCGGCCTATGCGCCTGCTCCGGTGGTGTTCGAGCGTGACCAGTGGATCGACGAGTGCCGCCGCCGCACAAAGGATCAGGGCAAGGATGACACCGGCCTGATCATCGGCGGCCTGCTTGGAGCGATTGCTGGCGGCTTTGCCGGTTACGAGATCGCTGGCGCAGGCGACCGCGTGCTTGGGACCGTCCTCGGCGTTGGCGGTGGCGGGCTGATCGGCGGATTGCTGGGCAGCATCTTCGACGGGGATGACGACGAAGACCGTTACGACTGCGAAGCGGCGCTCGACAGCTACCTGTCGCACTACGGCGCCCCCGGCCCGCGCATCGCGAGCCGCGAGATCGCCTACCCGGCGCAGAGCTACTCCTATGGCTACGGCTATCCGGCCGGCTATTCCTACGGTTACACCTATGCCCCGCCGCCGCAGATGGTGATGGTGCCGGTGCGGACCGAAGTGCAGCAGCAGGTGGTGGTGCGCGAGACCGAGCGTTACGAGACCTACACCGTCCCCGGAGCGGCACGCGTGATTGATCCGGCCCCGCGTCCGTCACCCAAGATGATCAAGAACCGCTGATTTGCGTTTCCCCCTCGGGGGATAACGAGAAAGCCCCGCAAGATCAGGCGACCTTGCGGGGCTTTTTTCATGCCCAATCAACTGTCGGCCAGTCGCGCATGGCAGCGACGCGCCCGAACGGCGTGTGAGCGAGGATTTCACACGCCGGATGGCGTGCGGACCCAAAAATCAGAACTCGCCGCCGGTCAGGCGCTGGCAGACCAGATCAAGCTGATCCAAGGTGGTGTAGCGGATCGTGATCGTGCCCTTGCGTGGATCAACCTCCGGCTTGATCTTGACGCTCAGCCCGAGAAACTCCTCGAGATGCTGCTGGACGGCCAGAATGTCAGCATTTTCAGTCGGTTGATACGGCGCGGGTGCAGGCGCATCGGCCCGCTTTGCCGGCTTGCGGGTGAGCGTTTCGACATCGCGCACGGAAAGCCCCTCGGACACCGCGATCTCGGCGATCTGCACCGCATCATCCCGCCCGATCAGTGCGCGGGCGTGGCCAATCGACAGCTTGCCCTGTTCGATGAAGCCCAACACCGGCTCCGGCAGCGTCATCAGCCGCATCATGTTGGCGACGTGGCTGCGCGATTTCTCGACCATCTTGGCGATGTCGACCTGAATCATGCCCTCCTGCTCGGAGAGACGATGATAGGCCCGCGCTTCCTCGACGGGGTTCAGGTCCTCACGCTGCAGATTCTCGATCAGCGCGAGCGCCATGACCTCACGTTCGGAGAGGTTGCGCACCAGCGCCGGGATCTCATGCAGCCGCGCCTTCTGCGCGGCACGCCAGCGGCGCTCCCCTGCAACGAGCTGATAACCCTCACCATTCGGGTGGGGGCGAACGATAATCGGCTGAATTACGCCCCGCGTGGCGATCGAAGCGGCAAGCTCCTCCAGCGCGGCTTCATCGAAATACTTGCGCGGGTTGCCTGGCAGCGGCTTGATCGACGCCAATGCGAGATTGCGCAGCGGCGAGCCGACCACTTGCGGCGCATCCGCCGAAGCATCATCACGCCGCACCAGCGGTTCCTCACGCCGGGTCTCGCCAAGCAAGGCGCCCAAGCCCCGGCCCAGCCGCCGCGGCTTGTCATCCCCGCGCGAAGTCACAGGCGAATCAGCGGGTTGTGTCACATTCTCACTCATGCGGCTTGTCTTTCTGCGGGAAATCGCCCGATCAATTCGCGCGCCAACGCCATATAGGCGCGGCTGCCGGTGCAATGCTGGTCATAGATCAGCGCGGGAAGCCCATGGCTCGGCGCTTCGGAGAGGCGCACATTGCGCGGGATCACGGTCTCGAACACCAGCTTGCCCAAGCAATCGCGCACATCGTCCGACACCTGATCGGTCAGGCGATTGCGCCGGTCATACATCGTCAACGCCACGCCGATGATGCCGAGATCGGGATTGAAGCGCTGCTGGATCTGATCGACGGTCTGGAGCAGCTGGCTGAGCCCCTCCAGCGCAAAAAACTCGCATTGCAGCGGCACAAGCAGCGTATCGGCCGCGCACAATGCGTTGAGCGTCAACAGGCCCAGCGACGGGGGGCAATCGATGAAACAGATGTCGTGCCCGGCATGGTTCGCCAGCGCCTTGTCCAGACGGTGAGTCCGTCCCTCAACCGCAACAAGCTCAATCTCCGCACCCGACAGGTCAACCGTGGCCGGGATGAGATCGAGGCGTGGAATGCTGGTTGGAACGATCGCACTGACGAGTGGCACTTCATCCACCAGCAGATCATAGCTCGAAACTTCGCGCGATTCGGCCCGAACGCCCAGCCCGGTCGAGGCGTTGCCCTGCGGATCGAGGTCGATCAGCAGCGTCCGCCACCCGGTCGCCGCCATCGCCGTAGCGATATTGATCGCGGTGGTGGTCTTGCCCACTCCGCCCTTCTGATTGGCAATCGCGATTACGAACATGGTTGTTCCCGTCCTTCCGCGCGCCGATTCACGCTGAATCCGCACAGTTTCGCGTGTCAGGCCTTCACAATGATTCCCGCGTCGGGATCGGTCAAGGAATGTTTCACGTGAAACATTGCTCGAATCGAAGGCTTGAGCGTTTCCAACTCCTGCGCCGCCGAACGCCCCTTGGGCAAGACATAGGCAGTGGCCCTTGTGGAGAAGGGTGCGGATAGCTCGAGAAGTTTGGGCAGCGGCGCGAAAGCCCGTGCCGAAATGGCGCGAGCCGGGAATGGCGTAACCCGTTCCAACCGCTGACCTTCGACGCGGCATTTGGGCAGGGTCAGCGCCGCAATCACCGTTTCGAGGAATTCAACCCGGCGCGCGCGCGATTCGACCAGCACCACCGGCATGTTGGGGCATAGAGCGGCGATCACGATGCCAGGGAAGCCCGGTCCGCTGCCAAGATCGAGCCACGGTCCCTGCGCATTTGGTCCCAATGTTTCACGTGAAACATTTTCGATGAGCTGGGCCGAGTCGGCAATGTGCCGTTGCCACAGGTGCGCCTCGGTCGCTTTGGCGATCAGGTTCTGGCGCTGGTTCTCCTCCAGCACCAAGGCGGCGAAGGCGTCGATCCGCGCCAAGCCCTCGTCATCGGTCAGCCCGGCGACATAGGCGCGGGCTTCCACTTCATTGATAATCATGCAGCGCGCTGCCCATTGGCAAGGCGGCGGGCGTGTACGAGAAGCGCAGACAGCGCGGCGGGTGTCACGCCCGGCACGCGTCCCGCAGCCGCTAGTGTTCCCGGGGCGGCCTTAGCCAGTCGCTCGACCATCTCATTGGAAAGGCCCGGTACTTCGCCATAGGGGAAGTCAGACGCGAGCGGCAGCGCCTCGCTGGCGCGCAAATCGCGCAATTCGGCGTCCTGCCGGGCGAGGTAGGGCGCGTAAGCGGCGTCTTCCGCCATCTCATCGGCCAGCAGCGGATCAAGCGCCGTCACTTCGCCCAGCCACGGTGCCAGCGCCTCAGGCGTGACGCCGTCATAGCGGAGCCATTCGGCTAGCGACCTTTCACCCTGATCACGGCGTACCGAAAGGCCGAGATCGGCGAGTTCGCGGGCGTGGACCTTCTGCGAATGTTTCACGTGAAACATTTCGCGAGTCGCTTCGCGCCGTTCCCACCACTGGCGGCGGTCTTCGCCGATGCAACCAGCCTCGACGCCCAGCCCAGTCAGGCGGGTCGCGGCGTTATTGGCGCGCAGGCGCAGGCGGTATTCGGCGCGGGCGGTGAGCATCCGATAGGGCTCGGACACGCCCTGCAAGGTCAGGTCATCGACCATCACGGCGATATAGGAATTGGCGCGATCAAGCCGGGGTGCCTGCTTGCCGAGGGCAGCTGCTGCTGCCTCCAACCCTGCGACAAGCCCCTGCGCCGCGGCTTCCTCGTACCCCGTGGTACCGTTGATCTGCCCAGCGCAGTAAAGCCCGGGGATCGCCCGCAGCTGTAAATCGGGTGTCAGCGCTCGCGGATCAATGTGGTCATATTCCACAGCATAGCCCGGCTGCACGATCACTACCCGCTCGCAGCCCGGCATCGTGCGCACCACGGTCTCCTGCACATCGGTCGGGAGCGAGGTGCTGATGCCGTTGGGATAGACCATGTGGGTGTCCAGCCCCTCGGGCTCAAGGAACACCTGATGCCCCTCACGATCACCGAAGCGGTGGATCTTGTCCTCGATCGAAGGGCAGTAACGCGGCCCCGCCGCCGCAATCGCGCCGGAGAACAGCGGTGAGCGGTGGAGGTTGGCACGGATCGCATCATGGCCCGCCTGCGTGGTGCGGGTGATGGCGCAGAACACTTCGGGATTGACCCGGCGCGGAGTGAGTGCAGACATCGTCCAGGCCTCACCGTCCGAAGGTTGCTCTTCCAGTACCGCCCAGTTGATGGTGCGGCCATCCAGGCGGGGCGGTGTGCCGGTCTTTAGCCGTGCCATCGGCAGCTCGGCGCCGCGCAATTGCTCAGCGAGACGCTTGGCCGCGTTCTCGCCGATCCGCCCGCCTTCGTAGCGCTCCTCCCCACGGAACAGCACTCCGCCGAGGAAGGTGCCTGTGCACAGCACAACGCGCGAGGCATTGAGGATCGTGCCGTCAGCCAGCTCCAGCCCGGCGACGTTGCCGCCTTCCAGCACCAGCGCGGCGGCTTCGCCCTGCACCAACGTCAGGTTCGCCTGCCCGCCGACAATCGCCTGCACCGCCGCCTTGAACCGCACCCGGTCAGCCTGCACGCGCGGGCCCCAAACGGCACTGCCTTTGGAGCGGTTGAGCATCCGGTAATGGATCGCCCCAGCATCCGCCGCGCGGCCGATCACCCCGTCAAGCGCGTCGACCTCGCGCACCAGATGGCCCTTGCCCAGCCCGCCAATCGCCGGATTGCAGCTCATCGCGCCGATGGCATTCAGGTCGAAGCTCACCAAAGCGGTGCGCGCACCCATGCGGGCCGCCGCGCAGGCAGCCTCAACCCCGGCGTGACCGCCGCCGATGACGAGGACATCGAAGGAATGCATGGAGGCGCAAATAGGCTGCGGTGGGCGGATCGTCAAAGATGATTCGCCCCGGCCAATGTTTCACGTGAAACATTTTGGCGGCGCCGGGCTCACTTGCCGATGCAGAAGCGCCCAAACAGGGTGTCGAGCATATCCTCGGTGGTTGCCCGTCCGATCAACCGGTCAAACGCCACGCGGGCCCGGCGCAGTTCTTCCGCGACCAGTAGCGGGTCGGTGAGTTGCTTTGCTGCCGTCAGCGCTTCCCCCGCCTCACTCAGCCGCGCGTGCTGCCGTGCGTTGAGCGCCGCTTCGCCCGGCTTGGGCAAAGCGTCTCGCGCTGAAGCCACAAGAGCAGTCTTGAGACCAAACAGCCCCTCCCCAGTCGCTGCCGACACTGTAAGGCGCGCTGTCGTCTTAGCGACAAAGTCCGCACGATCAGCCTGGGCCGCGATCTCCCAAGCACCCTCGGGTCCCTCGCCTTCAGCCCCGAGCCACAGCACCACATCGGCACGCAGCAACTCGGCCATGGCGCGGTCGATGCCGATAGCCTCGATCTGGTCAGCCTCGGCGCCCATCGCGACCTCACGCAGGCCCGCGGTGTCGACGAAAGTGAGCGGCACGCCCGCAATCGCGACCGAGCGCTCGATCACATCTCGGGTCGTTCCCGCAATGGGCGAGGTGATCGCCGCCTCGCTTTCCACCAAGGCGTTGAATAAGGTCGATTTCCCGGCATTGGGCGGCCCTGCGAGCACCACGCGGAATCCCTCCCCTAACCGTTCGGAGCGTGGGCGGGCGAGCCATTCGCCAATCTCCGTCGCCAGCACGCCAATGTTCCACGTGAAACATTCCGGCAGATCGGCCGAGTCTTCCTCGTCCGAGAAATCCAGCACGCCTTCGACTTCGGCGGACAACACCAGCGCCCGCTCCCGCCAGCTTTCCACCTGCCGGGACAAGGCCCCGCCGAGGTTAGCCAAAGCAGCGGCGCGTTGCAGTTCGGTCTCAGCGGCCAACAGATCGCCCAGCCCTTCAGCCTCGGCGAGATCAATGCGGCCATTGGCGAAAGCGCGGCGGGTGAATTCGCCCGGTTCGGCGCGGCGCAGCCCCGGGAGCGCCGCCAGCGCTGCCTCCACCGCAGCAATCACCGCGCGGCCGCCATGGCAGTGGAATTCGGCCAGATCTTCGCCAGTCGCGGTATTTGAGCCGGGAAACCACAGCACCAACGCCTCATCCAGCGAAGCGCCTGCACTATCCCGCAGCTTCGCGAGCGAGGCCCGCCGCTGCGCAGGCACCCTGCCCGCCAAGGCCTGCAAGGCCGCACCCGCTTGCGGCCCGGACACACGGATCACGCCCACACCCGCAGGCGGCGCGCCGCTCGACAGCGCAAAGATCGTCGGCCTGGAATTCATCGCAGACTTAATCGGAGCCTTTCGACCCGGCCGATCCGCCTTGCGCAGCCTTCATCCCGCTTTCGACGAAGCTCTGGAACAGCTTCAGCCCCACCTGCCCCATCGGCGCCAGAGCCTGCGCATATTGCTGCAATTGGTCAGGATTGGAGACGCCCTGCATCGCCTTGGTGATGTTGTCGACATAGACGTTGTTCGCCGCTGACACGTCAGGCAGGCCCATGAAGCTGCGCGCTTCTTCGGGGGTGCAATCGACTTCGATGGTGATCTTCATGGCGCCGCTCTCCTTGCCCCTCATTTGCGCTTGGCAGCGCGGCAAGGCAAGAGATAGACGATACGCTAGCCCCCCGAGCCACGAGAGAGAGATCCATGAGCCTCAACGCAACCATTCCCACGCTGGAAGCTGATGCCAGCTTCGGCGCTTATGTCGCCCGCCCCGAAGGCACGCCGCGGGCTGCGATTATCGTCATTCAGGAGATCTTCGGGGTGAACCCCGGCATCCGCCAGAAGGGTGACAAGCTGGCCGCAGAAGGCTATCTGGCGGTCGCACCGGACCTGTTCTGGCGGTTGGAGCCGGGGGTCGAAACCGATCCTGATGTCGAGGCGGAATTCCAGCGCGCGCTGGGCATGATGGGCCAGTTCGATCAGGACGCCGGCATCCGCGATATCGAGGCGACGATCCACCATATCCGCCGCACGCTGGGCGTCAGCAAGGTCGGCTGTGTCGGATATTGTCTCGGCGGGCGGCTCGCGTTCATGGCTGCCGCGCGCACCGATATCGACGCCAGCGCGGGCTATTATGGAGTCGGCATCGACGGGCTGCTGGGAGAGAAGCACGCCATCGCCCACCCGGTGATGCTGCACATCCCTACGGCGGACGGCTTTGTTCCACGTGAAACACAGGCCGCGATGCACGCCGGGCTGGACGATCACCCCAAGGTGACGCTGCACGATTACGAGGGGCTGGACCACGGCTTCGCGACCGAAACCGGCCAGCGCCGTGACGAGGCTGCCGCGACCCTCGCCGACAGCCGCACTGCTGCCTTCTTCGCCGAGCATCTCGGATGAGCGGTCACGCAGGTCTCGCCCGGTGGCACGACTACATGATGGGCGGCAGCGATCCTGCCGTCCTGTCCGCCCTGCTTGCGGAGGATGCGGTGTTCCACTCCCCCGTGGTGCACACGCCGCAGGCCGGCAAGGCGGTGGTGATGGCCTATCTGGTCGCCGCCTCGCACGTGCTGGGGAACGATAGCTTCCACTATGTCCGCGAGCTGGTGGACGGAGACGAGATGATGCTGGAATTCGTCACCGAACTGGACGGGATCGCGATCAACGGCGTCGATATCATCCGCTTCAACGATGAAGGCCAGATCATCGACTTCAAGGTGATGGTCCGCCCCTTGAAAGCGATCAACAAGGTCTGGGAGATGATGGCGACCCAGCTGGCGGCGGCGAAGGGTTAATTCAGCACCGCAAAATTGACGATCATCTTGCGCACTTCGGGGTCCAGCCCCTCGGGCAGATCCCGCTCAAGCATGTCCCGGCGGCTTGCGATGCTTTCTGCGATCATCACCCGCTTCATCGCCCAGTCAGGGCAGGTCCGGGCATCGATCCCGCGGCGATCAAGCACCGAGACGCCGCTGTGGCGCGGGTCGGCGGTGATTGTGTCCATCAGACCCGCGACCGCGCTCTCCTCGCCTTCCAGCAACTGGAGGAAATTGCGGCCGTTGAACAGCAGCAGTCCGGTGATCCCGCGCTCGGGATTGTTGCGCGCGCTGGCGGCGAGGATGGCGTCCACTTCCTCGCGCGGCAGGGTCGGCGCGGTGCTGATGTAGAGATATTGGCTAAGCACGAATTCCCGTCCTTTTGACCTCTTCACCGGGCCGACCCCATGGCCCGGATTGGCAATTAACCTACTGATTCATGGTGGCGAAGAAGTCCTCGTTGGTCTTGGAATCCTTCATCTTGTCGAGCAGGAATTCCATCGCATCTACGGTGCCCATCTGCATCAGGATGCGGCGCAGCACCCACATCTTGCTGAGGTTGTCCTTCTGGACCAACAGCTCTTCCTTGCGGGTGCCGGACTTGCCGACATCGAGCGCCGGGAAGATGCGCTTGTCCGAAACCTTGCGGTCGAGGACGATTTCCGAGTTACCGGTGCCCTTGAACTCTTCGAAGATGACTTCGTCCATACGGCTGCCGGTGTCGATCAGCGCGGTGGCGATGATCGAGAGGCTACCGCCCTCCTCAATGTTGCGCGCCGCGCCGAAGAAGCGCTTGGGACGCTGCAATGCGTTGGCATCCACACCGCCGGTCAGCACCTTGCCCGAGCTGGGCACCACGGTGTTGTAAGCGCGGCCTAGGCGGGTGATCGAATCGAGCAGGATCACCACATCGTGCTTGTGTTCGACCAGGCGCTTGGCCTTTTCGATCACCATTTCAGCGACTTGGACGTGACGGTTGGCGGGCTCGTCGAAGGTCGAGGAGATCACCTCGCCCTTCACCGAACGCTGCATGTCGGTCACTTCCTCGGGGCGTTCGTCGACCAGCAGGACGATCAGGAACACCTCGGGGTGGTTATCGGTGATCGCCTTGGCGATGTTCTGGAGCAGCACGGTCTTACCCGTGCGCGGCGGAGCGACGATCAGCGCACGCTGGCCCTTGCCCTGCGGGGCGATAATGTCGATCACCCGCGCGCTCTTGTCCTTCACCGTCGGATCGAGCGTGTCGAGGTTGAGCTTCTGATCCGGGTACAGCGGGGTCAGGTTGTCGAAATTGGTGCGCAGACGGACCGCGTCAGGATCGTCGAAATTGACCTTGGCGAGTGTCGTCAGCGCGAAATAGCGCTCACCTTCGCGCGGCGCGCGGATTTCGCCTTCGACCGTATCGCCAGTGCGCAGGCCCCAGCGGCGGACTTGGTTGGGCGAAACGTAAATATCGTCTGGCCCGGCAAGGTAATTCGCCTCGGGCGAGCGCAGGAAGCCGAAGCCGTCCTGCAGCACCTCTATGGTGCCGATGCCCATGATCTTTTCTTCGTATTCCTCGTCCTCGGCCAGTTCGCGCAGGATGCTGAACAGCAGATCCTGGCGGCGCATGGTCGAAGCGCCTTCGACGCCGAGTTCTTCCGCCATCGCGACCAGCTCGGCCGGGGTCTTTCGCTTGAGGTCTTTGAGATGCATTTTTGTTGTGTTCCGAAAGTCTTAGTGTGGCCGGATGGTCAGTGCCTCTGCGTGGCAGAGGTGCCCCGATTGCGACGGGGCTGGGCTTGGAGAAAGCAGACCTGTGGGAGCGCGATTGACGCTCCGATACCGGATAGGTGTTCGCGAAATAGGAGCGCGCAGGCCCGAGGTCAATCAGCGATTATGCGAGGCACGCGCCCGATCAGAACGGCTTGAGGTAGACCAGCACCACGATCAGCACCAAGAGCAACCCCGGCACTTCGCCGATCATACGCAGGGTCTTTTCCGAGAGCGGACGCTCCCCGCGGGCCATCTTCTTGGTCTGACCCACCAGCCAGCCGTGATAGCCGGTCAGGACCAGCACCAGCGTCAGCTTGGCATGGAGCCAGCCCGAGCTGAACCAGCCGCCACCATAGGCCATGGTGAGCCCCAAGACCCAGACGATGATCAGGCTGGGGGTGAGGATGATCGCACGCAGCTTGCCCATCCGGGTCGCCCACTTGGCCTCGCCCGCAGAACCCGGTTCGTGATCGAGCATGTAGATGCACTGGCGCGGCAGCATGAACAGCCCCGCGAGCCAGAACACCATGAAGATCACGTGCCCCGATTTGAGGAACAGGTAGATCGAGGAGATGAGCTCCTGCATCGGATCAGCCTCTCAGTGCAGCGAGGAGTTCCTCGACGTGCGAAATCGGCGTGAACTGCCCGATCCCGTGCCCGAGGTTGAAGACATGCGGACGGTCTTCGAAGGCCGCGATGATCGTCTTGACCCGCGCGGCGACCGCCGGTCCGCCGGCTTCAAGCAGCAGCGGATCGAAGTTGCCCTGCACCGGCATGCCTTCCGGCAGGCTGGCATGGGCCCAGGCCGGATCGAGCGTCTCGTCGAGGCCCACGGCATCCACACCCGTCTCACGGGCATAGGCGGGCAGCTTCGCGCCCGAACCCTTGGGGAAACCGATCACCGGGGTATCCGGGTGGGTTTCCTTGAGCTTCGCCGTGATCGCGGCATTCGGCGCAATCACCCACTTTTCAAACTGGTCAGGCGCAAGGCTCCCCGCCCAGGAATCGAACAGCTGCACAGCTTCCGCACCCGCATCAATCTGGCCGCGCAGGTAGGTGACTGAAACATCAATGATCGCATCGATGATCGCCTGCATATGCACCGGATCGCGGTAAGCGAGCAGCCGCGCCGGGCCTTGGTCCTTGGAGCCTTCGCCAGCGATCATGTAGGTCGCGACTGTCCAGGGGCTCCCCGCAAAGCCGAGCATGGTCACTTCGGGGCCGATCATGGCGCGCGTACGGCGCACGGTTTCGTACACCGGCTCGAACCGCTCGAACGCCGGGGTGAATGCATCGAGTCCGACCTCGAGCAGCGTGGGCGCCAGATGCGGGCCTTCACCGGCAGCAAAAGTCAGCCCCTGCCCCATCGCGTGCGGCACGATCAGGATGTCGGAGAACAGGATCGCGCCATCAAACCCGAACCGCCGGATCGGCTGCACGGTGATCTCGGCCGCAGCCTCGCTGTCGTAAACCAGCTCGAGGAACCCGCCCTTTTCGGCGCGAAGTTCGCGATATTCAGGGAGATAGCGCCCAGCTTGGCGCATCAGCCAGACGGGGGCAACGTCCTGACGGACACCTTTGAGCGTATCGAGAAGCGGACCGGGCATAGGGTTCCTATAAACAAATCAAAACAAATTATAAAAGGACTGATGGAGTCTGTTGGCCCTGTGGATAGCGGGAATTACCGGGCCCTGCCGGACTGTCCCCTGTTTCCTGTTGGCCCCAAGCCCCCACCGAATCCGCATGGATTGGACGTCAAGCTGGCTTTATCCCCACTCTTCACAGACTGTCGACAAAACTTGTCCCGTGTGCGCAAATAGCCCGAGGAAAAGGCTGGGAGCGGGCATGAAAAATGCTCCCCAGCTTGTCCACTGCACCCTGCCGTGGTTTATGCGCCCATCTGTCCACAGGCACTCGTGATGAACCGACTCAACCTCCACCTTGTATCGGATTCGACCGGCGAGACGCTGGAAATGATCGCCAAGGCGGCACTGGCGCAGTTCGATAACCCGAGCGTGAACCGCCACTTCTGGCCGATGGTGCGATCATTGCAGCATCTCGACCGGATCGTGCCCGATCTCGCTGCGCATCCGGGGCTGGTGCTCTACACGCTGGTGAACCCAGAGACGAGGAAGCGGCTTGAGGAGCATTGCCGCCATCTCGGCCTGCCAGCTGTCCCGGTGCTCGATCAGGTGACGGAGGCGCTGGAGGCGCAGCTCGGGCAGGAGGCGCATGGCCGCCCCGGCCGTCAGCACATGATGGACGAGAGCTATTTCAAGCGGGTCGATGCCATCCAGTACACCATCGCCCATGATGACGGGCTGGCGCATGAGGATTGGGAAGAGGCTGATATCCTTCTGGTGGGGGTGTCGCGCTCTTCGAAAACGCCGACTTCGATCTATCTGGCGAACCGAGGTTACAAGGTGGCGAACATCCCGCTCGTTGTGGAAAGTCCGCCGCCCAAGGCCCTGTTCGGCCTGCGCCATCCACTGGTGGTGGGGCTGACGACGTCCCCCGAACGGCTGGTGCAAATCCGCCGCAACCGCTTGTTATCACTGAATGAAGCGACCGAGACCGCCTATGTCGACAATGACCGCGTCAAGGCCGAACTGCAATATGCCCGGCGAATGTTCGGCGATAATGGCTGGCCGGTGATCGACGTCACCCGCCGCTCGATCGAAGAGACGGCAGCGGCGATCATCCGTCTGGCACAGGAGCGCGAGCGCAAACCGGCGAGCGAAGGCGGGGTGGGGAAGCCGATATGAGCAAGCGTCTGATTCTCGCTAGCAAATCCGCCTCGCGCCGGGCAATGCTCGATGCGGCTGGCATCGTTTACGAGAGCATTCCCGCCGATATTGACGAACGCGCGGTTGAGGCGGGGTTGGCCAGTGCTGCGCCCGCCGAAGTGGCTGAAGCACTGGCCGTCGCCAAGGCGGCGGCGGTCGCCGCGCAGCATCCGGGGGCGCTTGTGTTGGGGTCGGACTCGCTGGTGGTCGCGGAAGGTCGCCGGTTCGACAAGCCGCGCACGGCCGAGGAAGCAGCGGAGCATCTGCGCTTCTTCTCGGGCAAGGTGATGGAGCTTCACTCTGCCGCTGCTCTGGTCCGCAATGGGGGCTGCGAATGGAGCCATGCCAGCATCGCCCGGCTGCATGTCCGCGATCTGTCGGATGAATTTATCACGCATTATTTGAAGCTTGAATGGCCCGCCATAAGCCACACCGTTGGAGCCTTCCGCATCGAAGGCCCCGGCGTGCAACTGTTCGATGCGATCGAGGGCGACCAGTTCACCGTGCTCGGCATGCCGCTCGTCCCGCTGCTGGCGGCATTGCGCGAGGAAGGGGTGCTGATCGCATGAGCCGCGCCTATGCTGAGGTGATCGGCGATCCGATTGCCCAGTCCAAATCGCCAGCAATCCACAGCTTCTGGCTCGCCAAGCTGGGGATCCAAGCGGACTACCGTGCGTGTCATGTCACGCCTGAAGGCCTCGCCGAATATCTCGCAAGCCGCCGCGGCGATCCGCTGTGGCGCGGGTGCAATGTCACCATGCCGCACAAGCAGGCGGTCATGGAGCTGGTGGGTCGGATCGCGCCGCCTGCGGCTTCGATCGGCGCGGTCAATACGGTGCTGCCGAATGACGGTGGCGCCTTGACTGGCACCAACACCGACGCAAGCGGGTTCCTAGAGCCGCTCAAGGCTGATCTGGCAGAGACCCACTATTACCGCATGGCCCGGATCATGGGCACCGGCGGCGCGGCCCGCGCGATCATCACCGCGCTGGCGGGCCACGGCTTCACGCTGGTGGTGGCCGGGCGCGATCCGGGCAAGGCGCGGGCGCTGCTCGATGAGCTGGCACCCAAGGGCGAGCATCACGCGATCCCGCTGTCGCACTTCGCCGATCCAACTGATTTCGCTTTCGATGACCGTGAAGGGTGCCTCGATCTGGTGATCAATGCCTCGTCGCTGGGGATGCAGGGCCAGCCCCCGCTTCCTTTCGACTGGAGCCATGCCCCGCCCGGCAGCATTGCCTATGACATCGTCACTGCGCCGCTCGATACGCCGTTCCTGCGAGGTGCGCGCGCAAAGGGGCACCGCACCATTGACGGGCTGTCCATGCTGATCGGTCAGGCGGCAACCGCCTTCGAGCATTTCTTCGGCGCCCCACCGCCCCGCGAACATGATGCCGAATTGCGCGCGCTGCTGACCCGATGACTCGCCCCAAGATCATCGGCCTCACCGGCAGCATCGGCATGGGCAAATCGACCGTCGCGGCGATGTTTGCCGAGGCAGGGATCCCGGTGTTTGATGCTGATGCCGAGGTTCGCGCGATGCAGGGCCCCGGCGGCGAGTTGGTCCCGGCGATCGAGGCCGCCTTCCCCGGATCGACCGGACCGGAGGGCGTTGACCGCGAACGGCTTGGCTCGCAAGTCTTCGCCGACAAGGCGGCGCTCGCGCGGCTGGAGGCCATCGTGCACCCCGCCGTCGCCGCCCGGCGCGCCGCCTTCATTAACCAGCACCACACCAAGCGCGCGGTCGTGTTCGACATCCCGCTGCTGTTCGAACGCGGCGGGCACGAGGCGGTCGACACCGTCGTCGTCGTCTCCGCCCCCGAAGCTGTCCAGCGCGCCCGCGTGCTCGCCCGACCGGGCATGACGCCGGAGAAATTTGCGCACATCTTCGGCCTGCAACTCCACGACACCCACAAACGTGACCGCGCCCATCATGTCATCGACACCGGCACCAGTCTCGATGACACCCGCGCGCAGGTCGCCGCGCTGATTGCCGCGCTCTGATTGCTGCAATTTGATTGCAAGCACCCCTTGCAAGTGCCCGAACATGGGAGGATAGTCCGCCCAATGCGTGAGATTATCTTCGACACAGAAACCACCGGACTCGATCCCAAGACAGGGGACCGCATGGTGGAAATCGGCTGCATCGAGATGATCGGCCGGGTCGAAACGGGCCGCACATTTCACGCCTATTTCAACCCTGATCGCGATATGCCGCCCGAGGCTGAGCGGGTGCACGGCCTCAGCGCCGCATTCCTCGCCACCAAGCCGCGTTTTGCCGAAACGGCGGATGACTTGCTCGAATTTCTCGGCGATTCCGATCTGGTCGCGCACAATGCCGGGTTCGATTTCGGCTTCCTCAACAACGAGCTGGAATTGCTGGGCCGCGCCCCGATCAGCCTTGATCGGATGGTCGATACCGTCGCGCTCGCCCGCAAAAAACACCCCGGCGCCAAACTCAGTCTGGATGCGCTGTGCACCCGTTATGGGATTGATCGCTCGCACCGGGTCAAACATGGCGCGCTGCTCGATGCCGAATTGCTCGCGCAGGTCTATGTCGAACTCACCGGCGGGCGGCAGATCGGGCTGGGCCTCGCGCCGGCCGATTCTGGCGCAGGCCTTGCGGCCCAACCCACCACCAACGCGCCTTGGCACCGGCCTTATGCCGACAAGCCCTGGCGCGAACCACGCCCTCATGTTGCCAGCCCGGAGGAGCTGGAACGTCACCGCGCCTTCATCGCCGGAATCGCCGAGGCGATCTGGACACGGTGAAGCCTAAGCGCGGCTCATCGCCTTACATTGGGATCCTCAACCTGGACGGGAGGACTACACTTCATGGATATTCGGATTTCGGGCCACCAGATGGACACCGGCGCAGCCTTGCAGGAACATGCGGCTGACCGGCTCGGCGCAGTCGTCGACAAGTATTTCGACCGCGCGATCTCCAGCCACGTGACCTTTGGCAAAGCCCCCGCGGGCGCTTTCAGCTGCGACATCGTCACCCACGTGATGCAGGGCCTGATCCTGAAGGCGCAAGGCTCGGCCTATGATGCGCATGTCGCCTTTGACGATGCGATGGCCAAGATCGAAAAGCAGCTCCGCCGCTACAAGCGCCGGTTGACCGACCGCCATGAACAGGCCGACCACGCGCGCGGCGAGGAAGAAGCCGCCTACACCATCTTCGCCGTCGAGGAAGACGAGGAAGAGGAAGTGGTAGCCGACGCTCCGCTGGTAATCGCCGAAACCCGCGTCGACATCCCCACCGCCAGCGTTGCGGACGCAGTGATGATGCTCGACCTCAGGAACACCGGCGCGCTGTTCTTCAAAAACGCTGGCACCGGACGGCATAATATGGTTTACCGGCGCGCCGATGGCTCTATCGGATGGGTGGAGCCGAAATAGGGCCTGAATCAGCGGTTGCCGTAAGGGCGAAAGCCGCATGTCAAAGGCCCAGGCGGCGGAAGCAGGAGGGGTTTCGCCCTGAGCCGGCGGTGCCTTGAAAAGCATGACCGGACCGGATTTTCGCCACCCACGCGCGCTCGCAATCGGGATTTGCACAAGCATGGACGTCAACCTGGCTCTCTCACCGCAGGCGATTGCCTTCGCCCGGCTCGATACCAAGCCCAAGGTGCTGGCCCGAATGGCCCAGCTTCTCAGCTCAGCTTACGGGCTGGATGAAGGCGAGGTGCTGGAAAGTCTCGAAGCGCGTGAAGCCTTGGGCAGCACCGGCTTCGGGCGCGGCGTGGCGATCCCGCATTGCCGCTCCAAGGATATCCGCCGCCCGTCGCTCGCAGTGATCCGGCTCGACACGCCGATCGACTTTGCGGCGGCTGACGCGCGCCCGGTGTCATTAGTGTGCGGATTGGTCTCTCCCGAGAATGCCGGGGCGACGCATCTGCATGCGCTGGCTGCGATCTCGCGCCTGACGCGGGACGAGACGATGCTCCAGATGCTCGCCGATGCGCCTGACACCGATGCGGCCTATGCGCTGCTGACCAACCAATTCCTGCGCACCGCGGCCTGATCCGCGCCGATTTTCCATGCCCGGGAGTGATGGATTTCCTTCGGCGAGTGGGGCCCAGCAGCACTACCGGGCGCTGGAGCGGCTCTATGCTTCGGCCCCGGTCAACGCCAAGTTCGCCAGCAGCCTGAACATCACGGGTGAGGGGCAGTCGCGGCTGCGCTTCACTGTCACGCCTGAGGATTACCACGCGGCGGGCGCGGCGCATGGGACGATCTATTTCAAGATGCTCGACGATGCGGCCTTCTACGCCGCCAATTCGTTGGTGACCGATCGCTTCTTGCTCACCACCAGCTTCAATCTGTTCTTTTCAAAGCCAGTGCGCGCCGGGATTGTCACCGCCGAAGGTCGCTGGGTCAGCGGTCGCCGCCGGGTGTTCGTCGCCGAGGCACGGCTGGTGGACGAAGAGGGTGACGAGATCGGGCGCGGCACCGGCACCTTCATGCGCAGCCGCATCGCGCTTTCCAGCCTGCCGGGTTACGCCGCTGATGGCCCGTCCGGGTTGTGATGTGAGCGACCGGCTCCCCGCGCATCTCGAGGCCAGCGCGATCCTGCGTCTCGCCGAGTCGCAAGGTGGCTATGCCACGGTGCTCGCTAAGGGGGAGCATGATGCGGGGACGATCCTTTTGGTAATGCTGTGTCGCGGCGAGGCCGGTGTGCTTTACGAAAGGATGCCCCAACTGGACGGTTCGCGCCTTTTTATTGCCGCAAAGCGGGAAAACCATGATAATACTCAGGAATTCTCCGAATATCTGGCCCGAAGGCGGATCCAGGACCAAGATATGTGGTTAATCGAGGTAGACATCGCGGATCCTGAACGGTTCGTCGCTCAGTTGAACGATTCGCGTTGACGTAAACGGCAAGGTGGCTATCGGCCCCGCTCAATTCCTCGCGCAGGCTGGCAGGGCGGCAATTCGGTCGTAACCTACAGCACGCAGACGGGGAGCGGCCGGCAGGCTTCTTTGAACCCCCACATCCCGATTTCATCCGGATAAGGTTCCCGCCTGCGACTGTGCGCGCTCACCGCCTAATTTGTAGATTGAATGCGCCGTAAGACTGCCACGATTGTCGCGATTGCCGGGCTGGCTTTCGCAACCACAATGTTTCCGAGCGGCCGCGATGCCGCCGCGCTGGCGCAAGCCGCCACGGATGAGCCCACTCTCCCCGCTTTGGCCGAACAGGTCGAGCTCGTCCCTGAAGCGATCAGCTTCGTCTCCGAGCCGGTGGTGCAACCCCTCCCCGCCGAGACGCAATCGCCGACACTGACGGAAGCCGGATCGCTCACTGAGCTGGTCGGCATGGTCGATACCGACGCCCCGATGAACGAACAGCTGCGCTGCCTTGCTGGCGCGGTCTATTTCGAAGCCCGCGGTGAGCCGCTGGCAGGCCAGCTGGCCGTTGCGCAGGTGATCATCAACCGCACCGAAGACGGCCGCTTCCCGCGTTCCTATTGCGGCGTTGTCGCCCAGCCGGGTCAATTCTCCTTCATGCGCGGAAGCCGAATGCCCTCCATCCGCACCGGAACCGCCGCGTGGGATCGCGCCGTCGCTGTCGCGCAAATCGCGCATCAGGGCCTCTGGGAATCGGAAGCGGGCAATGCCGTGTTCTTCCACGCCCGCTACGTCCGTCCGACCTGGAGCCGCACCAAGACGCGGCTGGCGCAGATAGACACGCATATTTTCTATCGGTGATCCTCGCGGCTGATGTGGGGGCAAGCCCCCACGCCGCTGCGGGCGCCCGGTCGGGCTTGCGGTGCTTCGCGCCGATTGGCGCGATGCTGTCTGCGTTCTGCTCTGACCGGCCCACAGGGCCGCAAGGGCGACCGCCCGCCCGCAGCCGCTCGCGCGTAGCGCGAAACGCGGCGAGGATTACAAAGAAAGCCGTACCCAAACAGGCGCGTGATCGCTGGCCTTCTCCCGCCCGCGATGCGCCTTGTCGACGCCGCAGGCTTCCAGTCGGTCGGCGCATTCGGGTGACAGCAGGATGTGGTCGATCCGGAAGCCGTGGTCACGCTGCCAGGCGCCCGCCTGATAGTCCCAATAGGTCCACACACCCCCGCGCGGGTTGTGGGTGCGCAGCGCGTCTGTCCACCCGTCAGCGAGGAAGCGGGCATAGGCGGCGCGGCTTTCGGGCTGCATCAGCGCATCGCTCGCCATCGCCTTCACCGACCAGACGTCGTCATCTTCGGGGATGACGTTGAAATCGCCGAGCACGACGGCGGGGACTTCCTCGGCCCAGATTTCGGCCATGCGTCCGCGCAGCTTGTCCATCCACGCCAGCTTATAGGTGAATTTCGGCCCCGGATGGGGGTTGCCGTTGGGCAGGTAAAGGCAGGCGACCCGCACACCGCTGACATCCGCTTCAAGATAGCGCGCCTGTTCGTCATCCCCCTCGTTCGGGCCAGGGATGCCGAGACCGCGCTGCACTTCGGTAAGGGTGTAGCCCGCAGCCGTGTCGACCAGAATGGCGACCCCGTTGAAGCTCTTCTGCCCGTGCCAGATCGCGGAGTAACCCAGCGCCTCGATATCAGCGGCGGGGAAGCCATCGTCCTGCGACTTGATCTCCTGCAAGCAGGCGACCGCCGGGCGGGTTTCTTCCAGCCATTCGAGCAAGCGCGGCAGGCGCGCCTTGATACCGTTGATGTTGAAGGTGGCGATTTTCATGGCCGCTCTGATGCCTCAAAGCGCCGCTCGGGTCTAACCTAAATCCCGAAACTCGCCCCGCAACCGCAGCCAGCGGCGGCTTGCGGGTTTTCGACCTTGAAGGCCGCGCCGCCCAGTGATTCGACGAAATCGACCGTGCTGCCCGCGATCAGATCCAGGCTGACGGAATCGACCACCAGCTTCACGCCATCGGTTTCCGAGATCGAGTCATCCGCCTCGGGCCCGTCGGCCAAGTCGAACTTGTACTGGAAGCCCGAACAGCCCCCGCCTTCCACAGCCAGCCGCAGGATCGCGGGGCGCGATTGCTTGCTGGCGATCAGCGCGACGCGCTTGGCGGCGGACGGGGTGAGGATCAGGGGCTCGGCAGTCATGGCTCTCATTTAGGGCGCGCAGGCGCGTTCCTCAAGCGGTCACACCGCCTGAATGTAATTGCGCAGCGCTTCGGCCTCGTGCTGCACCTCGTCCATCTTGTGCTTCACCAGGTCGCCGATCGAGATGAAGGCGATCAATTGCCCACCCTCGACCACCGGAAAATGGCGGAAGCGGCGGCGGGTCATCAGGCTCAGCGCATCGTCGATCGTCGTGGCTGGCTCTACGGTAATCGCCGGCGATGTCATGATTTGCTCGACCGGCAAATCGAGGCACGCCCCACCATGGTCGGCAAGGCGATAGATCACATCGCGTTCCGACACGATGCCAACCACCTTGCCATCACGCAGGACCGGCAGCGCACCGATGCGCCGGGTGGCCAGAATGGCAACCGCATGGCTCACCGGGGTGGTGACGTCACAGGCGATGATGTCGGATGGACCGCGCTGGGCGATGATTCGAGCAATGGTCATAACGACTCCCTCTCTCTCAGACCGGAAAGGTGCCATGATCGCGGGGAAAAAGCGAATCCGGGTCAGCACTCGTCTTGCACCGCACGTATCAGGCCTTGCAGCTTTCGCGCGTTGCCAAGCGGGCAGCGGCACGCCATGTCGGGCGCATGACGCGCAAATCCCCGCTCGACGATCCTGTGAACGCCGCCCACGCCTGGGCGCGGTATCGGCAGATCATGAAGGTTCTGCTGGCCGCTACCATCCTGACCGTGGCCATCGCGATGGGCCTGCTATTTGCCTATAACGGCATGATTTCGGTGCATTTCTACATCGCCGTCGCGCTGGGGATCAGCCTCACCATGCTGCTCGGCGGTGGGCTGATGGGGCTGGTGTTCCTCAGCAACGGGACAGGGCACGACGAATCGGTCGATAGCCAGCTTCCGGGCAAGGACGAGTTCTGGTCGCCGAAGGATGATTAGGCGGGCGGGTTGAGGCGGAAGTCCTCGACCGGTACTCCGCCCACCAGATGCTCCTGAATGATCCGTTCGAGCACCTTGGGGCTGCACGAATGGTACCACACCCCGTCCGGCCACACGACCGCGACCGGCCCTGCCGCACAGATTTGCAGGCAATCGGCCTTGGAGCGCTGCACGCCCCCACCTTCGCCGCGCTTGCTTTCGTCGGTGCGCTGCGGGCCGACCAGCCCCAACTCCTTCAAGCGTGACTTGAGGAAGCCCCATGCCTCCTCGCCGTCCTTGCGCGAACAGCACTTCTGCTTGTCCGATACCGAACACAGCATGATGTGGCGGGTGATCTGCGTCCCCTTGGCAGGATCGCCATAATGCTTGGCGAGCGCGGTTTGCGCCGAGAGCAGTTCCTGGCGGCTCACTTCGCCGCCTCAGCCTTCAACCAGCGATCCAGCCACGCGAACACGGTGTTGTGCCATTGCAGCGAGTTCTTCGCGCCCAGCACCCAGTGGTTTTCATCCGGGAAGACCAGCAATTGTGAGGGGATGCCGCGTTCCTGCAAGGCGGTGAAGCTCATCAGGCCTTGGCTGTAGGACACGCGGAAGTCCTTTTCGCCGGTGACCACCAGCATCGGGGTTTTCCACTTGGCGACGTGGTTTGCAGGGTTCCACTTTTCGTAGGTCTCGCGCGCTTCGTCATAGGATCCGCCGAAGTCCCAGCGCGGGAACCACAATTCCTCGGTCGAATAATACATGCTGCGCATATCGAACAGGCCGTCGTGCTGGACGATGCACTTGAAGCGATCGGGCCAGTTTCCGGCAATCCAGTTGACCATGTAACCGCCGTAACTGGCGCCCATCGCGCAGGCGCGGTCCCCGTCGATCTGGGTATCGAGCTTGAGCGCGGCGTCGAGGCCCTTCTGCAAGTCCTCCAGCGGTCCGCCGCCCCAATCCTTGTTGATCGCGTCGGTGAAGGCCTGCCCGTATCCGGTGCTCCCGTGGAAATCGACCGAGATGACGGCGTAGCCCTGCGAGGCGGTGACACGCGGGTTCCAGCGGTTCGACCAGCTGTCGTTAAAGCTGCCCTGCGGCCCGCCGTGGATATAGAGCAGCGCCGGGATCGGCCCGGTCTGATCCGCAAGCCGCGTGATCTGGCCCCACACCGTGTCGCCATTGGCACCTTTGAAGCTGAAGCGGCGGGTGACGATGCTCGCCAGACCGCCCATCCGGGTGGTCGCCACATCGGTCAGTGGGCGGGCCTGACCCATGCCGTCCGACAGATAAAGCTCAGCCGGCTGCCCGAGCGAATCGCGGGTGAACAGCGCCCGGCCCCCCGGCAGCGGCACGAGATTGGCGATATGCGCCTCGTTCCCGGCCATCAGATTGAGTTCGGTGACCTTGCCGGTCTTGGGGTCGATGTTGAAGGCCGGGGTGTCGAGCACCTTTTGCGCGGTGGCGATCACGTGCTTGCCGTCTGCGCTCCAGGCGAGGCTGGCGAAGCTGAGGTCGGTGTCCTTGGTCAGATTGCGGCTCTCACCAGTGGAGAGATCGAGCAACTGCACTGCGAGTTTGTCCGCCTCGTAAGTCGGGCGCTCCATCGCCAGCCATGCGAGATAGCGGCCATCGGGCGAGATAACGGGGGTGGTATCGGTCGCCTTGTTGCTGGCGGTCAGCAGCTTGGGGGCAGCACCTGACAGGTCAGAAGCGTAGATATCGAGATTGGTCGAAGTGGGCTCCGCCGCGTTGGAAAGGCGCGCAGTGAAATAGAACGCGCTGCCATCGGGGGTGAAGGCGATTTCCTCTGCCCCGCCAAACGGCATGGTGGGGGTGTCGGCGGTGATGCCAGTGGCGGGATCGGTGCCGTCGACCGGAACACCCTCGCCCTGCGCGACGCCATTCTTCAGCGGGAAGGTGAAGATGCGGTTGGGTGTGCCCGGCGTCGCCCAGCGGTCCCAGTGGCGCACGAAGCCATCCTTGGCGTCATACAGCCGCCCGGTGCCGGGGCCGGGGAGGTGCTGCGGCTTGGCATCCGCGCAGCCGAAGGTCGGGCAATCCCGCGCGACTTCGCCCCACAGGGCGATGGCGGTGCCATTGGGGGCCAGCTTGAACCCGGCAATCGCGGCATGAGGTGCGTCTGCGACCATCTGCGGGGTGCCAATCGTGCCATCCTTCGCCAGCGTCACTCGCCACACGCGGCTGCGCTGCGGCGCGCCTGCTTCGGGATGCGCGCTGCTGAGGAAATAGAGCTGGCCGTCAGCGCCGAAAGCGAGATCGCTGCCCTTGAGCGGGAGCGTCAGCGCGGTCGGCGCGGCGCCCGGCGTGCTCAGATCGAGCAGATAATGCGCGGGGCTGCGCGACAGGCTCTCGGGATGGGTGATGGTGACACTGTACACCGCCAGCGTGCCAGCTGCATTGACCACGGGCGCGCCCAGACGCGGCAGGGTCACGAGATCCTCTGCGCTCATCGGCGGTGCGGTGACGCCCGGGATGGTGGAGGTGTCCTGCGCGGCAAGCGGCGCGACGATAAGGGCGGCGGCGATGACAGCGCCGAAAGCAGTGAGGTTACGCATGGCGGCGGGATTAGCCCGCCTTTGCCGATCCGGCTAGCCTTTGGGCGCCAGTATCAGCGGCGCTTGCCGACGATCCGGGCGATTTCCGCCTGCACGAGGCTTTCAACCATCGTCGGCAAGTTGGCTTCGAGCCATTCGGCCAGCATCGGGCGCAGCAATTCGCGGGTCAGGCCTTCGAGCGAGGTTTCACCCGAACGCACGATCTGCGGCCTTGCGCCGGGCTCCGCCAGCATCGCAAGCGCGGCGAGGTTTTCCTGCATCGCATCGCGCACCGTCTCGGCAATCAGCGGGGTTTCGTCCGCCCGCTCGAGCGGTAGCGCCGAAGGTTCGGCCTGATATTCCATTTCGGACAGGTCCAGCACTTCGTCAGTTGGCTCAGCGGCATCGCGCACCTGATGGGTGCGGGCGAGCGGGGCGGGCTCAGTCTCGGACTCTTCGGACACCAGCATCCGCCGACGCCGGGCTTCCAGCGCACCGACGCGGTTATCGCGCGCGATCACTTTCTTGATCGATTCAAGGATTTCTTCGACCGAAGCTTCGTTATCCTGCGCCATTTATCGCCCCGTCGTCATACCGCCCAGCTCGTCCCGAATCGGGATCGCACTCACTCACCGGGCAGCAATTGCGGGCCGATTGTTGCGTTGGCGGGGGGAATGTCAACGGTTCTGGTCGATTTCGGCTCAGCCTTGGCGTCGCGGTCCCAGTCCCACATCTTGCTGCTGACCCGGTCGGCATTGATCTGCGGATCATAGAGCACGCCGGCATCAAGGTTGAGATCGCGCGCTTCGGCCCGACCCATCAGCGCGAGCAGGTTGAAGCCCGCGACATAGGCATTGCGCCGCGCGGTCACCAATTGCGCGCGGGCGTTCACCAGTTCCTGTTCGGCGTTGAGCACATCGAGAATCTGGCGGTTGCCGATCGAGTTTTCCGCGCGCACGCCTTCAAGGCTGAGCTCGGCGGCTTCGACGGCAGACTGCGCGCTCTTGATAATCGCGCCCGCAGCGAGCCAGTTGGAATAGGTCGCGCGGGTTTCGGCGATGATCTGGCGCTCGGCGGCGATTACATCTTCCAGCGCGGCGGATTCGCGCGCGCCGGCCTGACGCTTTTGCGCAGCCGGGAGCCCGCCTTGGAACAGTGGGATCGTGACCCGCACTCCGGCATTGGCAGTCTTTTCACTCTGCGCGAAGTCAGCCGAAACCGGGCCGCCCAGCGTGCCGAAGAAGTCGCTGTAATCGCCGTTCACGAATACGTTGACCGACGGCAACCGGCCACTCCCGGCGGCCTTGGTGTCGAACCCGGCGGCCTGTGCGCGCTGCTTGGCCGCATCGAGGTTGGGGTTGTTTTCCAGCGCCGCGACAATGGCATCGCCGACGGTGTCGGGGAGGCCGGGCAGCGGCGGCGGGGATTCCAGCTCGCCGGGCTCGTTGCCGACCAGCCGGATATAGGTTTCCCGCGCGGCGATCAGATTGGCTTCGGCCCCTTGCAGATCGCCTTCCGCCACCGCGAGGCGCGAGCGTGACTGGGCCACGTCGGTGATGGTCAGATCGCCAATCTGGAACCGGTCACTCGTCGCTTCCAGATTGGTCCGCAGCACGGCGACATTGTTGCGCGCCAGCGCCACCAGCGCCTCGGTCCGCAGCACATCCATATAGGATGCGACGACCTGGCTGAAAATCGTGCTTTCGGTGTTGCGCAGATCGGCCTGACCGGCCTCGACCCGCTCCTTGGCCGCAGCGATGCCGTTGCGCACCGCTCCGCCCGAATAGACCGGCACAAGCAGTTGCGCATTCACGCCCAAGTTGCGTTCGGGCGCGGTGAAGGAGTTGGCCGATTGCTGGATGAACTCGACATGCGTCGCTGTCACCGCGACCGAGGGCAGACCCTGCGCGCGGTTGATCGGCACGCCTTCGTCGATCGCGCGCTGGGTGGCGCGGGCGGATTCGAGCGTCGGGTTGGTGGTGTAAGCCGCCGCCAGCGCATCACGCAGGTTATCGGCCTGCGCGGGCGCTGCCATAGTGGCGAGCGCCAGCAGGCTGGCCGAACCGGCCCAGATCAGCGAGGCGGGCTTGCGGTTCACGCGAAGGTCCAGGTCTTGGGCGCGTCGAAGGCGTGGAGCACCGGGATGCCGAGATCCTCGACCGGTTGGAGGTTGACCTTGCCTGCCACCTTGCGGCCCGTGGCCAGCCGCGTGACCTGCCGCAGCACGAGGCCGGTCACGATCCGGCCTTCATCGGTCAGCTGAGCGGTGAGAGTATCGGGCAATTGCTCGATCGCGCCATCGATCACGATAAGCGAATAGAGGCCGGTGCCGCCGGCGTTCACCGCCTCTGCGGCGCTGATCTCATGAAGCTCGGCCACCAGCGGGCGCAGCAGCGCGGCGAGGTAGTCGGTGCCGCCGCCGACCAACAGCACGCGGTCATCCGGCATCGGCGCTGCTTCGAGCAGCAGCTTGCCATAGAACAGGGGTGCCGCGAGGTGGCCGGCATCACCCAACATCACCGCACGGTCGATATAGGCCTGCGCTGCCTTGTCTGCGGGGAGGAAATCCTCACGCGGGACAGCGATCATGCGCGCCAGCACATATTCCTCGTTCACCCCGCTGGTGCGCAGCTGGCTGTCGATCATGGCGCGGCGCGCAAGATGAGTATCGGGCAAAGTCGTGGTCATGGTGTTCATCGTCTCTCGGGCTAACTGTATTAGTGACGCAATACAGTCCGTCAACCCTCTCCTTAAACGCGCGCGGCTCTGGTTCCAAGGCCTTTGGACCGCGTAGCAGCGCCGGGCCAAAATCGGCCCGCCCCTCCGGGTCGTGTCAGAAAGTCCGCTGGCTTCGTCGCGCCGCTTGCAGGGGCAACCAGCCCCTGCTGCGCAGCACTCCTGTCCAGCGGGCTTTCTGACACGATGCGAATACTTCCACCCGGCTGAAACAGGGTCTAGGGGAGCGCCGGACCCTTCGGGATTGTATTCGACTTAATGAGGGATGGCTTCGATGAGTGACATGACGGCAGCTGGGCAGGACGTGCGGATCGAGACGGATTCGCTGGGCGAAGTGGCGGTCCCGGCGCATGTCCATTGGGGCGCGCAGACGCAGCGCTCGATCGTCAACTTCCCGATCGGCGGCGAGAAGATGCCGCCGGCGCTGGTGCGGGCGCTGGGAATTCAGAAGCTTGCGGCGGCCAAGGCCAACATGAAGCTTGGGGTGCTCGATGCCAAACTGGGCGAGGCGATTGTCGCTGCCGCGCGTGAAGTGATCGACGGAACGCTGGCCGACCAGTTCCCGCTGGTGGTGTGGCAAACGGGGAGCGGCACACAGTCGAACATGAACGCCAACGAGGTGATCGCCAGCCGCGCAAACGAGATGCTCACCGGTAACAAGGGCGGCAAGTCCCCGGTTCACCCCAATGATCACTGCAATATGGGTCAGTCGTCCAACGACACCTTCCCCACCGCGATGCACATCGCTGCGGCAAGCGAAGCGCTCAATCACCTGATTCCGGCCTTGCAGAAGCTCCACGGTGCGCTCGACGCCAAGGCGCAGGAATTCGCCGACATCGTCAAGATCGGCCGCACCCACTTGCAGGATGCGACCCCGATGACGCTGGGGCAGGAATTCTCGGGCTATGCCAAGCAGGTCGAATACGGCATCGCCCGCGTGCGTTCGGCGCTGCCGCGCGTGCTGGAACTGGCGCAGGGCGGCACGGCGGTCGGCACCGGGATCAACGCCAAGGTCGGGTTCGATGTCGCCTTCGCCGCCGAGGCTGCTGCCGAAACGGGCCATGCCTTCGTCACCGCGCCCAACAAGTTTGAAGCATTGGCCGCGCATGATGCGATGGTGGAGATTTCGGGCGCATTGAACGTGCTCGCCGTCAGCCTGATGAAGATCGCCAACGACATCCGCCTGCTCGGCTCCGGCCCGCGTTCGGGCCTTGGCGAACTCTCCCTGCCCGCTAACGAGCCGGGTTCGTCAATCATGCCGGGCAAGGTCAACCCCACCCAGTGCGAAGCGATGACGATGGTTGCCGCCCAGGTGATGGGCAACAATGTGACGGTGACGGTCGCCGGATCGCACGGGCATCTCGAACTCAACGTGTTCAAGCCGGTGATCATCTACAACGTGCTGCAATCGATGAAGCTGCTGGGCGATGCCAGCCATGCCTTCACCGACAATTGCGTGGTCGGGATTGAGGCGAACATGGATCGCATCACCCAGCTGCTCAACGAAAGCCTGATGCTGGTGACGGCACTCAACCCGCATATCGGGTACGACAACGCCGCCAAGATCGCGAAGAAGGCGCACGCCGAAGGGACGACCTTGAAGGCAGCGGCGCTGGCACTGGGCCTGCTCACCGAGGAGCAGTTTGCCGAGTGGGTGGTGCCGGCGGACATGATTCGTCCCCGGGATTGAGCATCGCAAGTCGTTCGGCGTGTCTGAACAGCCGTTCATAATTCGACCAAGACCTGACCCCGCCCGACAATAAGCGCCAGTGCCAGTGGCGTTGAGCGGGCGGGGGCGTTATCGCTGGCCGTCACAATGGCAACGAACCCGACCAGCGACGCAGTTCTTGATCCACCCACCCCCACCGTGTCTTTCCGCACGGTGCTGTTTTCGATGGTGGTGCTGTGGGCGACCTACTTCGCGCTCACCACGGTCCGCGCGCTGGTGATGGATTTCGGCCTCCAGTTCGAACTCGGCTGGCGGCGTCTTTTGGTCACGGGCGTCGGCGTCCTTCTGACGCTGGTGCTGTGGCTGCTGCTGCGCCTGTTCGATAATCGGCCCTTGTGGCTCAAGATCTCGGGCGCGATTGTGCTGGCGATGCCGGTGGCCTTGGCGATCGGGCAGGTGAATTACGTTGTCTTCAAGGACATGGAATTCGCCCAGCGACAGGCCTATGCCGAGCGGTACAACCTCAATCTGCGGCGCGACGAATCCGGCAATCTGCTGATCGACGTGCCGGTGCGCCGCGCCGATCCTGCTGCGGGCGGGGCCAATGATCAGCCCGCTGATTCGCAGAGCGTGCTGATCGAGGAAGCGGAAACCTATGCGGATTTCTGGCGCAAGCTGCTCGACGTCGCGCTGGGGCGGTATTTCCTGCTGTTGGCCTGGGCTTCGACCTATTTTGCGTTGCTCGCCGGCGTTCAGGCGCGTGCAGCGCAGCAGCGTGAAAACAAGTTCCGCTCTGCCGCCAAGGCTGCCGAATTGCTGAGCCTGCGCTATCAGGTGAACCCGCATTTCCTGTTCAACACGCTGAATTCGCTGTCCGCGCTGGTGATGACCGGCAAGGCCGACCGGGCCGAGCGGATGATCCAGACGATCAGCCGTTTCTACCGCCACTCGCTCGCGACCGAACCGACCGCCGATGTCGCCCTGCGCGATGAATTCGACCTGCAAAAGCTCTACCTCGATATCGAAGCGGTGCGCTTCCCGACGCGGCTGGTGTGCGTGTTCGATCTTCCGCTGGAGCTTGAGGAAGCCCGTGTGCCGGGGATGATCCTGCAACCGCTGGTCGAAAACTCGGTCAAATACGCTGTCTCGCCGGTGTCGCGCCCGGTGACAATCACCCTCGCCGCGCGCGAGGAGTTTGATCGGTTGGTGATCACCGTCAGCGATGACGGCCCGGGCGTGCCGCCGGGGACGCCGCACGGGTTCGGCATCGGCCTTGCCAATGTGCGCGACCGGTTGGAGGCCCGCTTCGGCCCCGACATCGGCTTTTCCTCCGCCCCTGTGCCGGGCGGCTACCGCACCGAAATCCGCATCCCCCTGACCAGAATGACAGCCCGCCATGCCTGAGACCGACACTGAAACCACTGCGCTGCGTACCCTGATCGTCGATGACGAGCCGCTCGCGGTTGAGCGGGTGCAGGTCATCTGCGCCGAGATTCCCGCCGTCCGCGTGGTCGGCACCGCCAGCGATGGTGCCGCCGCGCTGCGCTTGGCTGAGAAGCTTGAGCCTGATCTGGTGCTGCTCGACATGACAATGCCCGAACTCGACGGGCTAGGCGTCGCGCGCCACTTCGCCAATCAGCCGCAATCGCCGGTGGTGATTTTCGTCACCGCGCATGATCACTTCGCGGTTGAGGCCTTCGATCTGGAAGCGGTCGATTACGTGCTGAAGCCCGTCTCGGCCGACCGGCTGGAACGCGCGATCGAGCGTGCCGTCGCCCGCCGCGGCCAGCGCCGCCAGAAGGCGAGCCGTTATCTCGACGAATTGTGGGTGCCGCACCGGTCCGAGCTGCTGCGCATCGCGGTGAGCGAAGTGCACCAGATCGATGCCGAGCGTGACTATGTCCGCTTGCACGTTGGCGGGCCGGAAGCGGGGCGCTCCTACCTGCTGCTCCAAACCATTGCCGGGCTGGAAGAACGGCTCGATCCCGAACAGTTCATCCGCATCCACCGTTCCACCATCCTGCGCCGCGATCATATTCGCGGACTGCGGCACGATGGCCTCGGCGTGTGGTCGGCAGAGCTGGTCAACGGCGAGGCGCTGCGCATCGGCCGCACCTATCTCGCGCGCGTCAAGGCTATGGCGGGTCGTTGATTCGCGGTCGCGCTGACGCGCGACGCAGACCACCCGCCCCGCCTCCCCACCCGGCCACCAATAGTACCACTATGTTATGGTGGCCGGGTGGGGAGGCGGGGCGGGTGGTCTGCCCCACTGAAGGTGGTCGCCAAAAAAACGGCCCGAACCCCAGGGACTGGAAGGGTTCGGGCCGTATCGACTGCGCTTTGAGGTAAGGCGCAGGATTGCAGCTGCGGTTAGCCGCCGCGCTGCTGTTCGAGTGTCCGGGCGGCGACCTGTTGTTTGGCATCGCTTCGCGCCTTGGCGAGGCAGGCGAGGGCGTCCTGGCTCATCATCCGCGAACCGGTGGTCAGGCTGGTGGTGCGGCACACTTGGCGCACGGCTTTTTCGACGCGCTTGTCGAGGATCTTCTGACCCTTCGCCGTGCCCAGATCGATGTCCGCGGTGCTGACCCGAATTGTCGTCTTCTGGGTGTCACCGGCCAGCGCCGGGCTGATCGCCGCGCTGGCAAGGCCAAGCGCCGCAAGGGCATGTGTGAGTGTTTTCGCAAGGGGTTTCATGTTCCATCTCCTCCATCTCGCAGGGGCCTAAGATCGGGCGGGGGTCCGATCCGGCGGGGTGCCAAGCGCCCTGCTGAAACCCTTGATACGCCCCCTTCCTGCCGCCCGCATTCGGCCTTCGATCAACCCGTGTACCGCCGTCGACAGACGCGGCAGCGCGATGACCAATGGTGCTGATGGCGGGACAAATGGCGGTTCCCAATCGACCAGCGCAGCGCCATAGTGGCGCCATGGGTTGGTCCACCGTCATCATCTTTCTGCTGGGAATCGGAAACTTCGCGATCAACCGCGCTGTGTTCAAAAGCGGCCACCCGCTGTTCGCGCGCCTGCCGCAGGTCAGCCAGACGCTGGGCAGCCGCGCCGCGTTGGTGAGCGAGTTTGCGGTGCTGTTCTTCGCGCTGCTGCTCTCGGTCGAGGGATGGCCGGGCTATGCCTGGGCCTATGCCGCATACACTGTCTTCAATGCCGGTGCCGCTTGGTTGATCCTGAGCGGGCGGGTATAGCGCCCAAGCCGGGGGCGCCGGAGCACAAACGACAATGGATTCGCACACCCCCTGCTGGCTCGTGGTCAACCCTGCAAGCGGGAGCAATGACCAGACCTCCGCCGAAACGCTCACCGCCGCATTGATGGCGCGGGGCTGGCCGGTCGAGCGGGTGGTGGCCTTTCCCGACGATCCCTTGCCCGATGCCGCCGCGCTGGATGCGGCCGGGATCGCGCATGTGGTGATCTACACCGGCGACGGCACCATGAACACGCTGATCAATCAGTTGTCGGGCTGGGGCGGCACGGTGCTGGTGCTGCCGGGCGGAACGATGAATCTGCTGCCGCTGCGGCTTCACCGGACGACGGACCTCGACACGATTCTTGATATTGTTGCTGGCGGCGGTGCGCGGGCGCGGCGGCCGGACTGCGTGCGCTGCGAGGCCGGGCTGGCACTGGCGGGGTTGCTGGTCGGTCCGGGCACCGCGTGGAGCCGTGTGCGCGAATCGATGCGCAAGGTCGACATTGCGAGCATGGCGAAGGAAACGGTCGAGGCGCTGCGCCACACCACCACCGGGGCAGGCGTCATGCTAGCCGACAGCCGGCTTTCGCGCGACGGCGGCTATCCGCTGGTCGAACTGACCCCCGGCGAGCACGGTGTGCAGATCGACGGATACTTCGCCGATGCCGCGCTCGACTATGCCGGGCAGGCTTGGGCCTTGCTGCGCCGCCGCTTCCGCGAAGGGCCGCACGACCGGCTCGGGATTGCCGACAGCATCACGCTTGTCAGCGCCGATGGCAGCCCGCTGGCCTGCCTGATCGATGGTGAGCCGGGCGAATGCCCCTCCGGTTCGCGCTTCTCGGTCGAACCATGCGGGGTGGATCTGCTGGCGACGTCGCATGAGCTCTGACCGGCTGCGCCTGTTCCACCTGTCCGACATCCACTTCGGGCTGGAGGACCGCGACGCCCTGGCATGGGTGCGCGAGGAGATCGCTACGAAGCGCCCCGCCGCGGTGGTGATCACGGGCGATCACACGATGCGCGCGCGCCATCACGAATTCGCCGCCGCCACCCGCTGGATCACCGCGCTCGACGTTCCGGTGACGATCAGCATCGGCAATCACGACATGCCCTATTTCAACCTGATCGAGCGCTTTTTCGATCCCTACAAGCGGTTCGAGGGGATGAAGACGCTGGTTGAGCGCGAAATCGACCTGCCGGGGCTGGCGATCGTGCCGCTCAAGACCGTGCGGCGCTGGCAGCCGCGCATGAACTGGTCGAAAGGCTGGGTGACCGCTCCGGCGCTGGCCGATTGCCTCGATGCGCTCGACCGGCTGCCTGCCGGAACGCGGGCGCTGGTGGCGGTGCACCACCCGCTGCGCGAGGCCGGAACGCACGGCACGGCGCTGACCCGCGGGGGCGAGAATGCCCTGCGCGAACTGGCGCGGCGCGGGGTGCTCGGGGTGCTGTCGGGCCATGTCCACGATGCTTTCGACATCGCCGAGCCGACCAGCGAAGGCGCCGTCCGGATGATTGGCGCGGGCACCCTGTCCGAACGCACCCGCTCAACCCCGCCCAGCTTCAACGAGTTGACGTGGGACGGCGTGCGGCTGGATGTCGCGGTGCGCAATCTCGAAGGTGTGCCGACGCCCGACATGCTGATCGAGGATGTCCCCGAGGATGCCACCCCGCCGCGCACGCCGGGCGAACCGGTCGCTCCGGTCGATCGTGTCCCCCCCGTCGATCCGCCGGTGCATTGATCGGCGTGCATCGGTAACATTTCGGGGCTGCGCCTTAACCTTTTCCCTAGGATTGGCCTTAAGATTTTCTTGGTCAAATCGCGGATGGAGGCTGGGATGGCATGCACGCGCTGGCCCTTTCCTGCCTGTCCTGTTCAACCGACGGCCGCTTGGGGCAAGTCTCCCCCCTGTGCGGCTGGTGCGACGAAGGGAATGGCGATGGATTTGATCAAGGCGATGACCTTCGGCGCGATCCTGTCTGCGACGATTGCGTTGGTGGTCGGCTCACAAGGATCGAGCGCCGGTCCTCTGGCGATTCACGCGGTGCACTTCGCAGATGCCAAAATGTATTGGTCGTGGCCGATCTTCCTTTCGGCGAGCGGGCTGGCTTTCGGGATCTCACTGCTGCAACGTTGATTGCCCGAGTCTCCCGGGCGGCAAAAGAAAAGGGCGGCTCCCTTCCGGGGCCGCCCTTTTCTGTATCCCTTGCGGGAAGAGCTTAGCGCTTCGAGAACTGGAAGCTGCGGCGAGCCTTGGCCTTGCCGTACTTCTTACGCTCGACCACGCGGCTGTCGCGGGTGAGGAAGCCTTCCGCCTTCACTGCGCTGCGCAGTTCCGGTTCGTACTTGCTCAGCGCCTGGGCGATGCCGTGCTTCACAGCGCCGGCCTGACCCGACAACCCGCCACCGCGCACGGTGCAGATCACATCGTACTGGCCAGTGCGGTCCGTGATGGTGAAGGGCTGGTTGATCACCAGACGCAGGGTCGGACGCGCGAAGTAGGTTTCCTGATCGCGGCCGTTGATGGTGATCTTGCCGGTGCCCGGCTTGACCCACACGCGGGCAACCGCATCCTTGCGGCGACCGGTGGCGTAGGACCGGCCCTGCGCGTCGATTTCACGATCGCGCAGCGGCATAGCAACGCGGGCGATTTCAGCAGCGTCGCCCTGGGGCACGCCAGCGGCGATGTCCTTCAGATCGGCGAGATCCGAGACGGTGGTGGTTTCGTCGCTCATTATGCGGCAACCTTGTTCTTGCGGTTCATGGAAGCAACGTCGAGCACCTGCGGCTTCTGGCCATCATGCGGGTGTTCGGTGCCGACATAGAGGTGCAGCGCACGCATCTGGTCACGGCCGAGCGGGCCGCGCGGGATCATCCGCTCGATCGCCTTTTCAAGCACGCGCTCGGGGAAACGACCGCCGAGCACCTTGGCCGGGGTGGTTTCCTTGATGCCGCCGGGGTGACCGGTGTGCTTGTAATAGATCTTGTTGCCCATCTTGTTGCCGGTGAACTTCACCTTCTCAACATTGATGATGATCACGTGATCGCCGCAATCGACGTGCGGGGTGTAGGTCGGCTTGGTCTTGCCGCGCAGGATGTTGGCGACGATCGCGGCGAGGCGACCGACGACGAGACCGTCGGCGTCGATGATGTGCCAGTTCTTTTCGACCTCGGCCGGTTTGATCGACCGGGTCTGCTTGCTGAGCGCCTTCATGGCATGTGTCCTTGGTTCGAAACTGTTCTGCCGGCAAATGTCCGGGAGAATCGCCCCCACGCGGCACACGACCGTGCGGAGAAGTGGGGCGCAAATGTCGCCGACCCCCGTGAAAGTCAAGCAAAAGCGCCATTTCGCGATGCGGTAAAATAATACCGTTAGCTGGAAACGGTTCCGGTCAGCCATGTGAGCGTTGCCGGATGGGCCTCATCGACACGCCAACCGAGAATGGCGGGCGTATCGTAGGGATGCAGCTCGCCGACCCGCTCGACCACGTCATCCAGCCGCTCGGTCACGGTTTTGAACAGCACGGCGGTCTCGGTGCCCGAAGCGCGGGTCCCCTCCCACACGAAGCGGGATTCGATAGTGCCGAGGATATTGGCGCAGGCGATAAGCCCTTCATCGAGCAGCGTGTCGGCAGCGGCGCGGGCGCTTTCAACGTCAGGGAAGGGACACCACACCAGCGCAGCGGCCATCAGGCGGAAGCTCCGCCTTGCCGTGCGACTCCCTTGCTGTGCATTGCCCACACGGTCGCTGCGACCGTGAGCGCGCCGACCAGTTGGTGCGCAGCGGCAATCCACAGGGAGACCCCGCTCATCACGGTCGCAATCCCCAACAGTACCATCGTCCCGAACGCAGTGTGCACCGCGATGCTCGCGAACCGATCCGTCTTGCGCACCGCCCGTCCCAGCCACACCAGCGCCGCGACGGCCACCCACGCCCACCAGCGGTGAAGGAAATGGAGCAGGAAGGGATCATGCGTCAGCGTCCACAGCGTGCCCTGCGACCAATCTACCTCGGGCAGCAGCCGCCCATTCATCAGCGGCCAATCATTGGCGGCAAGTCCGGCATTGAGCCCGGCCACCCACGCGCCGAGCAGCAGCTGGACAGATAATACGCCCGCTACCAGCGCCGCCCCCGCCGTCAGCGGTGCCGATCGCGCAGCAGGATCGCGGGCGAGCAGGCGCAAATCGCGCGACGTCCACACCAGACCCGCGAGCAAGAACAGAGCTGTCAGCAAATGGGCCGACAGGCGGAAATGGCTCACATCCGTCAGGTTGGTATTCCCAACGCCCGAGGACACCATGTACCAGCCCAGCGCCCCCTGCCCGAGGATCAGCGTGAACATCGCCGCCAGCCGCCAGCCATATCCCGCCGGAATCGCCCGCCTCGCGGCAAACACGATCAGCGGCAGCAGATAAGCAAGCCCGATCACCCGCCCGAGGATGCGGTGGAACCATTCCCAGAAGAAAATGAACTTGAACGCGGCGAGATCCATCCCCGCCGGGCCGCTCTCCATCCGGAATTCGGCGGTGAGCCGATACTTGGCGAATTCCGCCTGCCACGCTGCCTCGTTCAAGGGGGGGAGGATGCCGCTGACCACGTTCCACTCGGTGATCGAAAGGCCGCTCTCCGTCAGCCGGGTAATCCCGCCGACGACCACGATGCCCACCACCAGCAGCGCCACCAGCTCCAGCCAGCGCGCAATCGCCAAGGGTCGGGCGCGGGTGTGCGGGGCGGGTTTGAACAGGTTCGACACGGAGGCGGAGGTGGCCATAGTGGCTCGCTCTTTGTGCCGCGCGCCGCGCCAGTGCAAGCTTGTTCGGCGCAAATGCAAATGCTCTGCGCGCAAGTCCGCCTTGCACAATGTAACAACATTACATATGTGCGGCTGAGATCATGCCCCACAATGCGCTTCCCCCTGCGAGTCGGACCTCGCTCCGTCGCCGACTCGATCAGCTGGGAATCGGGCTGGCGGGCCTGTGCGCGGTGCATTGTCTGGCCACGCTGTTTCTGGTTTCGGCGCTGGGGCTGGGCGGGCATTTCCTGCTGGAAGAAAACATCCACCGTATCGGCCTGCTGCTGGCGCTGATCGTGGCTGCGGTTGCGATCGGCTGGGGTCTGCTGCGCCACGGGCGGATGCTGCCGTTCCTGGTCGCAGTGGTCGGTCTGGTGCTGATGGCAGCCGCGCTGGTGGTGCCGCATGGGACCAACGAATTCCTGCTGACGCTGGTGGGCGTGGCGCTGGTTTCGGTCGGCCATGTGCTGAACCTGCGCGCCGCGCGCTGACGCTCCAATCCAAACGCAGCCTCTCAAAACACTTGGGTTGCAGCCTTGGCCTGAGCGCCTATGTCCCGTGCCATGACGAAGAGCCTTACCCTGAACGGCGCGCCGCACCGTTCCGCCGCCGCTACCATCGCCGATCTGGTCCGCGAACTCGACCTTGCGCCCGAGAAGGTCGCGGTGGAACGCAATGGCGAAATCGTCCCGCGCTCGACGCTGGGTGACGCGCCGCTGGCGGATGGCGACAGGCTGGAGATCGTCCACTTCGTGGGCGGCGGGGCCCCCGCCGCCGATACCTGGCAGGTCGCCGGGCGCAGCTTCACCTCGCGGCTGATTGTCGGCACCGGCAAATACAAGAGCTTCGAACAGAACGCGGCGGCCGTTGAGGCTTCGGGAGCAGAGATCGTCACCGTCGCGGTGCGGCGCGTGAACGTCAGCGATCCCAAGGCGCCGATGCTGACCGACTTCATCGACCCCAAGAAAATCACCTACCTTCCCAATACCGCAGGCTGCTTCACTGGCGAGGACGCGGTGCGCACCTTGCGGCTGGCGCGTGAAGCCGGGGGCTGGGATCTGGTCAAGCTTGAGGTATTGGGCGAAGCGCGGACGCTTTATCCCGATATGCGCGAGACGCTGAAGGCGACAGAAGTACTGGCCAAGGAGGGCTTCTTGCCCATGGTCTATTGCGCCGATGATCCGATTGCGGCGAAGCAGCTTGAGGACGCGGGCGCTGTGGCGATCATGCCGCTCGGCGCGCCGATTGGGTCGGGCCTCGGCATCCAGAACCGGGTGATGATCCGGCTGATCGTCGAAGGCGCGAAAGTGCCGGTGCTGGTCGATGCGGGCGTCGGCACGGCGTCGGACGCGGCGGTCGGCATGGAGCTGGGCTGCGACGGTATCCTGATGAACACCGCCATCGCCGAGGCGAAAGACCCGATTCGCATGGCCCGCGCGATGAGACTGGCGGTCGAGGCCGGGCGCGAGGCCTATCTGGCGGGCCGTATGGCGCGGCGGATGTATGCGGACCCCTCCTCGCCGCTCGCGGGATTGATTTGACGCCACCATCGCGGCCTGCGCTGTAGCGGCTGCGCAGCAGCCGCAAGGCCGACTGGCCGCCCGCAGCGACGCGACCTTTAGGTCGCATGAGCGAGGATTTCGCATCGCGGACGCGATGCGGACAACAAGGAATCACCTAACCATAAATTAACCATGGCGTGCGACGTTCTCCTTGTCTGAAGGAGACATGCGCCATGATGATGCCGATTGCCGAAATGCGGGAGTTTGCCGGGTTCGCTCCGGCCGAACAGCGTTACATCAAGCGCAGCCTCGACATTGGCCTCGCCCGCACCGACGCGTTCCGCCGCTGGGGCCGCAGCGAGAGCGAGAATACCGCGATCCGCCGCCAATATGTCGCCTATCAGGATCTGAAGACCCTGCGCGCGCTGATCCCGCACGAAGGCACCCCGCAGGAGGTGGAGCGCTTCCTTGGCAAGCTGGTGCGGGTTGCTGCCTTCGATCTGGAGCAGGAGCGGCTGGGGTGCTTTTCGGCTTTCCGGTTCCTCTATGAACGCCTGCTCGGTGCCCGCGCGCGGCCCTATCTGCCCGCCGCCTTCTGCGCCGCCGCCGCACTGCCCTCAATCCGCCCGGAACGCCGCAAGCTGCTGCTGCAAAGCTTGAGCGAGGCCGCTGCAACAGCGCCGGGCTGGTCGGAACGCGAGCCGGGGTTCATCCCCGAATATGTGGACGACTTTGAAGCAGCGTGAGTGCTAGGGCAACGTCCATGGACGCGCCCTCCCCCTATCACCCCCCGGTCAAACGGTCGCTGAGCATTGCGGGCCACCAGACCTCGATCAGCCTTGAACCGCTGTTCTGGGACATGCTGAAGAGCGCAGCCGCGCGCGAGGGGCTGGCGATTGCCGCCTTGGTTGCCCGCATAGATGCCGAGCGGATCAAGTCACCCACGCCTCCGGGTCTGGCCAGTGCGATCCGGGTGTGGCTGGTGGTGAACCGTTCAGAGCCCCTTCCCTAGAGGAGGGGAGCGCCGCATCAATCATCCACCCGTTCAATATCCGCTCCCACCAGCTGCAACTTCTCCTCTAGGCGCTCGTATCCACGATCAAGGTGATACAGCCGCCGCACGGTCGTCTCGCCTTCCGCAGCCAGCGCAGCGATCACGAGGCTCATCGAGGCGCGCAGGTCGGTCGCCATGACTTCGGCCCCAGTCAGGCGGTCCACGCCCTTGACGATCGCGGTGCGGCCTTCGGTGGTGATGTCCGCGCCCATGCGCGCCAGTTCGGGCACGTGCATGAAGCGGTTTTCGAAGATCGTTTCCTTCAGCACGCTCGCGCCTTCGGCCTTGCACAATAGCGCCATCAGCTGCGCCTGCATGTCGGTGGCAAGGCCGGGGTAGGGCGCGGTGGTGAGGTTGGTCGCTTTCAGCGCGCCGTTCGCGCCCACGGTGATGCTCTTGGCGTCCCACGCCACGTCGCAGCCGATGGCCTGTAAAGCGTGGATCGTCGCCATCATGTCGTCAGCCTTGGCGCCCTCAAGCCGCACTTCGCCCCCAGTGATCGCGGCAGCGCAGGCGTAGGAGCCGGCCTCGATCCGGTCCGGCATCACGCGGTAGGTTGCGCCGTGCAGGCGCTTGACCCCGTGGATGGTGAGGTTGGAGGTGCCGATGCCTTCGATCTCCGCGCCCATCGCCGCCAGCATATTGCACAGGTCGACGATCTCCGGCTCACGCGCGGCGTTGAACAAGCGGCTGGTGCCGTTCGCCAGCACCGCGGCCATCAGCGCATTTTCAGTCGCGCCGACACTCACCACCGGGAAGTCGAAGTCCCCGCCCGGCATCCCGCCATCGGGCTGGATCGCGCGGACATAGCCCGCCGCCAGCTCGATCTTGGCCCCAAACGCTTCCAGCGCTTTGAGATGAAGATCGATCGGGCGGTTCCCAATGGCGCAGCCGCCGGGCATCGATACGGTCGCTTCCCCGCTGCGGGCCAGCATCGGGCCGAGCACCAGGATCGACGCGCGCATCTTGCGCACCAGATCATAGGGCGCGACATTCGAGGTGATCCGCGTCGCCTCAAGGCTCATCACCCGGCCGAAATCCTCCGGGCGCGTCCCCTGAATGACGGTGGTGACGCCGAACTGGTTCATCAGGTGCTGGAACCCGTCGATATCCGCCAGCCGCGGCAGGTTGCGCAGCGTCAGCGGTTCCTCGGTCAGCAGCGCGCAGGGGATCAGCGTCAACGCCGCATTCTTCGCGCCGGAGATCGGGATGGTGCCGGAAAGGCGGTTGCCGCCGCGGATGATGAGTTTGTCCATGATTCCGCCTTAGCGAAAAGTGCCTTTCGTGCAACTCGCCGGGGCCGGTTTCCGATCAATCATTGACCTCGGTTATGGCGCAAGGCACGAGGCGCGGGACACAAGGCAACCAGAAGCAAGCAATGAGGGCAGTGCATGTCTCCCAAGCCGATCCGGAAAGCCGTTTTCCCCGTTGCCGGTCTTGGCACCCGCTTCCTGCCCGCGACCAAGGTGGTGCCCAAGGAGCTGCTCCCCGTCGTTGACCGTCCGCTGATCCAGTATGCGGTGGACGAAGCGCGCGAGGCGGGGATCGAGCAGATGATCTTCGTCACCGGGCGCGGCAAGACTGGGATTGTCGAGCATTTCGACATCGCCTTTGAACTCGAACAGACGTTGAGCGAGCGCGGCAAGGACCTGTCGGTGCTTGATTGCACCCGCGCCACGCCTGGCGATATCATCGCGGTGCGCCAGCAGGTGCCGCTCGGCCTTGGCCACGCGATCTGGTGTGCGCGTGCGATTGTCGGGGACGAGCCGTTTGCGATCTTCCTCCCTGACGAGTTGATGGTGGCCCGCGAAGGGGGCACCGGCTGCATGAAGCAGATGGTCGAGGCCTATAGCGAAGTCGGCGGCAACCTCATCAGCGTGCTCGAAGTGCCGATGGAGCAGGTCTCGTCCTACGGCGTGATCGACCCCGGCGCGTCGCAGGGCGCGCTGACCGAAGTGCGCGGGCTGGTCGAGAAGCCTGCGCAGGCCGACGCGCCGTCCAACAAGATCGTCTCGGGCCGCTACATCCTCCAGCCCGAAGTGATGCGGGTGCTGGAGAACCAGGGTAAGGGCGCGGGCGGTGAGATCCAGCTGACCGACGCGATGGCCAAGATGATTGGCACCCAGCCCTTCCACGCCGTGACCTTCGACGGCGCGCGCTACGACTGCGGCAGCAAGGTCGGCTTCGTCGAGGCGACCCTGGCCATCGCACTCGCCCGCCCTGACATGGGCGATCAGGTGCGGGCGATTGCGCTGGACTTGCTGAATTAGCGCGCCGCTCCTGCCGCGTGTTGGAGACACATGAGACACTGTCCAGGAACAGAAAAACCGGCCCCGCCGCAGCCACCTTGCGCGGCGGCGGCGGGAAGAGGTGCTGCGGCAGGTCATGCGGACGATTCTGTCAGCCCGCCCGCAAGTAGGAAAGCGCTTTAGGCCCTAGCCCGCCGTCACCCGCAGCGGCAAAGTCTTCAGCCCGCCCACAAAGGTGCTGCTCGCCCGCTTGGCCTCGCCCGCCGGTTCCACGCTGGCGACCCGGTCGAGCAGGGCTTCGAACAGGATCTTCATCTCCAGCCGCGCCAAATGCAGGCCGAGGCACTGGTGTGCGCCTGCGCCGAATGCGAGGTGCCGGTTGGGGGAGCGTGCGGCGTCGAAGCGGCGGGGGTCGGGGAATTGCGCGGGGTCGTGATTGGCGGCAACGTAGTTGATCATCAGCCAGTCGCCCTGCTTCACCTGCTGCCCGCCCAGCTCGCAGTCCTCGGCGGCGGTGCGCATGAAGTGCTGCACGGGGGAGGTCCAGCGGATCGCTTCCTCGACGATGCCGGGCAGGAGCGAGCGGTCAGCCTTGACCCGCGCCCATTGCTCCGGGTCATTCGCCAGCGCCTGCATCGCGCCTGCCGTGCTGGCGCTGGTGGTGTCATGCCCGGCGGTGGCGACGATGATGTAGTAACCCGCCATATCGCGCGGGGGGAGCGGCTGGCCATCGACCAGCGCGTTGGCGATGACGCTGGCGACGTCCTCGGTGGGGTGCTTGCGGCGATCCTCGGCTAGCGACGCGAAATAATCCTCGAAGGTCTTCACCGCGCCTGCGACGATTTGCACCACTTGCTCCGGCGTCATCTTGTCCATGCCGGAGCCCGACAGGTCCTTGTCCTGCCCGCCGAACAATTGCTGGGTGAGCATCTGCATCCGGAATTCATCCTCGGGCGGGACGCCGAGGATCTGCATGACGACGCGCAAGGGATAGGGGCCGGAGACCTCTTTCACGAAGTCGACTTCGCCGCCCCAATCCTTCGAGTGTTCGAGCATCCGGTCGACTGTCCGCGCGGCCAGTGCACGCAGTTCATCCTCCAGCCGCGCGAGGTTCCTCGGCATGAACCATTCCTGCGTCAGCTTGCGATACTTGGGATGGATCGGCGCGTCGAACACCACCAGTGAATCGACGAGCATGTTCGATCCGGTCGCCGCGCGGCTGAATGCGATCGCCTGGTTGAAGCTGAAGACGACCGGGCGCGGGTTGTTGAGGAAGGCGGCGTTGTCCTTCGATATGCGCATCACATCGTCATAGCCGGTGACGAGCCAGAACGGATCGAACAGCCCCGGCGTGTCGGGCTGCACTTTGGCCACCGGGGTGGTGCTGCGGATGTGATCGAAGGTGTCGAGCAGCCCGTCCCATTCTGCGTAGGCGTGGGGATCGATGACCTTGCGGGCAATGTCGCCGGAGAGAACCGCCTCGCCGCTCACGCTGCTTGAGCCTTGGCCGCGTATTCATCCCGCAACTCGCGCTTGTAGAGCTTGCCGTTGGCTTCGCGCGGCAGTTCGGGGCGGAAGTCGAACAGCTTGGGCATCTTGATCTTGGAGAGGCTGGCGCTGAGGAAATCGCGCAGTTCCGCTTCCAGTGCAGGTCCGGCGTCCGTCATATCCTTGGGCTGCACCACCGCCACCACCTTCTCGCCCAGATCAGGGCAGGGCGCGCCAATTACGGCGGCGTCCATCACCTTGGGGTGGGTGACGAGCAGGTTCTCGATCTCCTGCGGGTAGATGTTAACCCCGCCGGAGATGATCATGTGGCTCTTGCGGTCGGTCAGGAACAGGAAGCCGTCGCTGTCGAGATGGCCGATATCGCCGAGCGTCATCCACCCGCTGGGGTGCATCGCCTCGGCGGTTTTGGCCGGGTCGTTGTGGTAGGTGGGGAGGTTGATATTCTCGAAGAAGATCAGCCCATCCTGCCCCGCAGGAAGCTCCTCGCCCTCCGGCCCGCAGACGTGAACCTTGCCATGCACCGCGATGCCGACTGTGCCGGGCTTGGCGAGCCAATGTTCGGACTTCACCAGCGTCATCCCGATCATCTCGGAGCCGGCGTAGTATTCGTTCACGATCGGGCCCCACCATTCGATCATCTCGCGCTTGATCGGCACGGGGCAGGGCGCGGCGGCGTGGAGCGCGCGTTTGTGGCTGGAGAGATCGTACCGGGTGCGCACCGCTGGATCGAGCTTGAGGAAGCGCACGAAGTGAGTCGGCACCCACTGGCTGTCGGTCACCTTGTAGCGCTCGATCGCCTTCAAGGCCTCCTCGGGGTCGAACTTCTCCATCATGACCACGGTGCCGCCGAGGCGATGGACGATCGAGCACCAGCCGATCGGGGCAGCATGGTAGAGCGGGGCGGGGGAGAGATAGACCATCGTGCCATCCGCTGGCATCCCGGCGCCCATGGTGGCGAGGCCCAGCAGCGGGACGGGCGCCATGGGATCGGGATCTTCGGGCGGGGCGGGGCGGATGCCCTTGGGGCGGCCGGTGGTGCCCGAGGAATAGAGCATCACCATCCCGGCCCGCTGATCGGGGATCGGGGTGCTCGGCTGCGCGGCCAGTGCCGCGGCGAAATCCTCTGCTCCGCCTGCATCCATGACCAGCACCTCAAGCCCCGGACACTCCTTGCGGATATCGCCGAGAATCTCGGTGAAATAGCCGCTGGTGATCAGCAGCGTCGCCTGCGCATCGCGGATGATATAGGCAGCCTCGGGCGCGGTCAGGCGCGACGAGATCGGCACCAGCATCGTGCCCGCGCGCTGCGAGCCCCAGATGATCGTGAAATACTCGATCCGGTTTTCCAACAGCACTGCAAAGGCATCGCCCTGCTTGATCCCCCGGGCGCGCAGCAGGTGGGCAAAGCGGTTCGATTCCGCTTCCATCTCGCCATAGGTGATCTGCTGGCCCGACCCGGTCATGATGACAGCGGGATGATCGGGGCGGGTCGCGGCGTGCGCGATCGGATGCATCGACATGGTTTTTCTCTCCCTTGCCATTTGCATGGCTTGGAGAGGAAATTACGCGAGGCGCGCTGCCCCGCAAGCAAAAACGGTATGGAAAATGCTACTCATCGCGCGACGTGTCGTCTGCGAAGCGTGCACGGACGGAAGGCACAAAAAAAGGCGGCGGGTAAACCCGCCGCCAATGATCGGACACCCTCTCCAATGTCCGGCCCACTTACAGCGGGCAATCTCGTGAAGCTTACTCGCCGGAGCCAATCGTGAGGGTCGCTTATTCGCCACCCTGGCCGGTCAGACGAGCATCGCGGGCATAAGCCAGCTGTGCTTCACTCTCTACCATATACGGAATCGGATTGACTGCAAGACCCTCGACGCGGACTTCGTAATGAAGGTGCGGACCGGTCGAACGGCCGGTCGAACCGACGTAGCCGATAAGGTCGCCCTTCTTCACATTGTCGCCCGCAGCCACTGCGAGGCGCGAGAGGTGGGCGTAGCGCGTTTCCATCGCAGCGCCGTGATTGATGCTGATGTAGAGGCCATAGCTCGAATACCAGTCCGCGCGGCCGATCACGCCGTCGGCGGTGGCATAGACCGGGGTGCCGGTCGGCGCAGCGAGATCGATTCCGGCATGGGCGCGGCGCCCGCCGAGCACCGGGTGGGTGCGCATTCCGAAGCCGCTGGTCAGCGATGCGCCTTCAAGCGGCATACGCGACGGAACCGAAACGGCACGCTGCGGAATCGGGGAGGAATAGGCGGTCACCTCTTCGCCGGAGCCGAGCGTGGGGCTGGTACGCTCCATCGCGGTCCAGCTGGAGAAGATCGACTTGAAGCGCGCATCGCCCGTGTCGACCACTTCGGGCTGACCTTCGCGGAGCGGTTGGGTGACGTCGGCGCTGGCGGTAGTGGTGGCGGAATTGGCGGTGTTGGCGAGCGCCGGAGCGGCAGCGGAAACCAGAATTGCAGAAGCAGCTGACACAGCAAGCTTCAACATGTGGCGCACGGCAAATTTCATACTGACCCGGTTCCCGATAGCGGCTTTCGCCGTTGGATGCCCCAGCACGTCTGTTGCGCGCCTTTGTTGAAGCGTTGTTATCCCGGTGAGTCGTTAATGCGCAATCTCTGCATAGAATCCGCGCGACAAACCGGCTGCAAGACGCGCTGAGTCGTTGAACGGCGGCTTAACGTGACCTTTGAAGTGCCGCTTTACGAGGTTTTGCCAAAGGGATTCGGGCTCGGACTGCGTTAGTTTGGCGCATCGCAAAAAGTGCTTGGTGCCTGCCGCGACATGGCGAATTTCGTCGTCAAGTATCCGCGTGAGGATTTTGGCGCCGCCTTCATCGCCGCTCGCGCGCACCCGGTCGAGCGTCGCGGGCGTCACATCCAGCCCCCGCGCTTCGAGCACCATCGGCACCACGGCGAGCCGTGCGGCGACATCGTCGCGCGTGGCATGGGCCGCTTCCCACAGCCCGGCATGGGCGGGCAGCGCGCCGTAATGGCTGCCGAGCTGTTCGAGTTTCCGCGCGAGCAGGGCGAAATGCATCGCCTCGTCCGCTGCCACATCCATGAAATCGCTGATGAATTCGTGCCCCATCTCGGCCCCGAACCGCCCCGCCATGTCGAGCGCCAGATCAATCGCGACGAATTCGATATGGGCAAGGCTATGCCACAGCGCGATTCGTCCGCGCTCGGAGCCGCCCTTGCGGCGCTTGGGCATCTGACCCGGCGGGAGCAATTCGGGCGCGTCGGGCCAGGCGGGCTGGTCCGGCATCGCCACGTCGAACTCCCACGCCAGCTTCCCCATGCGCCAGTCCCGCGCCACCTGCCGGGTGGCGAAGCACTTGGCGCGCGGGTCGGCGGTCAGCAGGGCTGAACGGATAGCGCGAGCGATTGTTGTCATAGTGGTGCGTTAGAGCGCTTTAGCTACCGCCAGAACCTCTTCGGCGTGGCCGGCGACCTTCACCTTGTCCCAGATGCGCGCGATTTTCCCGTCCGCGCCCACCAGATAGGTTGCGCGGACCATGCCCATATAGGTCTTGCCGTACATCTGCTTTTCCGCCCACACGCCGAGCGCGTCGGACAGCCCGCCTTCTTCTGCATCACTCGCCAGCGGGGCGGTGAGGCCGTGCTTGGCGATGAACTTGGCGTGCTTCTTGGCCGGGTCTTTGCTGACGCCGAGCAGCTTCGTGCCTGCCGCTTCGAACTCAGCCTTCAGCGCGGAGAAATCCTTGTTCTCGGTGGTGCAGCCGGGGGTGTCGTCCTTGGGGTAGAAGAAGATCACCAGCTTCGATCCGGCGAAGTCGGAGGGCTTCACCTGGCCGCCCTCGGGGGTTTCCATGGCGATATCGGGGATGGCGTCACCGACGCCGGGGAAATTGCTCATGCTGGGTTCTCCTGTTCGGTAGCGAGAATGTCTGTGCCCAAGATTTGTTTCCATGCCTGTGCGACCTCTTGGCGCGCGGCGGTGAAGGCATCTAGCAAGGCTTCGTAGCTGTCACACCCGCACGCCCGCGCCAGCGCACGCGCGCCGCTCGGCGGAGGTTCGCGGCCATCGGGGGCAAGCAGGCGTCCGGCGACCAGCATCCGGCTCATCAGCGCGTGCGGCGCGGTAAGGTCGGCGGGGAGCAGGCCGGCCGCAATCAGCCCCTCAAGCGCCGTGGCAAGATCGGGATCGAGCGCGCGGCGCGCGGTCTCGGCCAGCGGGGTGCCGTCTGCCGCTTCGCCTTTCAATTGCAGATAGTGGACGAGGAACTCGATATCGACGAGGCCGCCGCGTGCCAGCTTGGCATCGATCGGGCCGCTGGCGGGTTTGTGCTTCGCCATCTCGGCGCGCATCTCCAGTACGGCATCGCGCAGGGCCGCCCGGTCACGCGGGGCGTGCAGCACTTCGGCGAGCGCCGCCTCCAATTCGGCGCGCGCTTGCGGCGAACCATAAAGCACCCGCGCACGGGCGAGCGCCATATGCTCCCACGTCCACGCCGCTTCGCGTTGGTACTTGCCGAACGCTGCGCAGCTGACCGCCAACGGCCCCTGGTTGCCCTGTGGCCTGAGCCGCGTATCGACCTCGTACAGCGCTCCTTGCGCGGTCGGCACCGACAGCGCGGCGCTGACCCGGCTGGCGAGGCGGTTGTAATAGACCGTCGCTCCCAGCGGCCGCGCACCGTCCGATTGCGCGGCGAAATCGCCGGTGAACAGGTAGACGATATCGAGGTCGGAAGCATGGGTCAGCGCCCCGCCGCCCAGCCGCCCGAGGCCGAGGATCAGTAACTCGCTATCCGGCACCCGCCCATGCTTGGCCGCGAATTCCTGCACCGTCGCTTGGGCAGCGAGTTGCATCGCCGCTTCGGCGGTGCGCGACAGGGCGCGGGCGATGTCGAGCGGATCGGCCTGCCCTTCGATCAGCTGGATGCCGAGCGCGAAACGGATCTCGCCGGTGATGATGCGGATCGCATCCAGCAGCGCCTCGTAATCCGCCCGGATCGCCGCCCCGCGCATCCGCGCCATGATCTGCGGGACGTCTCCCGGCAGGTCGAGCGCGTCGCGGTCGATCAGCGTGTCGAGCAGTTCGGGCTTGCGCGCCAATTCGTCCGACAGCACGGGGGCGAGGGTGAGTGCTGCCACCAACCGGCGGGTCAGATCGGGCCGCGCGTCGAGCAGGCGGAAGGTCGTTATCGCCGATGGCACGCTCTCGATGATGCGCTCCCACCGGGTTATGGCGCGCATCGGATCGTCGCTGGCTGCCATCGCTTGGAGCAGCGCGGGGGCGAGCCGGTCCCATGCCGCCACGGCCTGCGGGCTGCGGATCGCCGCGTGGCGCCCGTCGCGCCAAGTCTCGATCCGTTCGGCGAGGGTATCAGGCTCGGGATAGCCCCATTCCCCAAGCTGGTGGGTCAGCGCGCTGACCGGCATGGCGACTGGCACCGCCACGGTCTCGGGCTCACCGATAAGTTCTTCGTAAATGCGCGCGGTTCGGGCAGTGATCGCGGTCAATTCCGCCACCAGCGCTGCGCCGTCCGGAAGTCCGTCAAGCTGCGCGACATTGTCGAGCGCCGCGGCTTCGGGCAGCGCGTGGGTCTGGCGGTCATTGACCATCTGGAGCCGGTGCTCGACCTGCCGCAGCCGGTCATAGGCGGCGCCCAGCGTGGCGGCGTTTTCATATGTGATCCACCCGGCGCTCGCCAACGCATCAAGCGCGGCGCGGGTGCCGCGCACCCTGAGCGATGTGTCGCGCCCGCCGTGGATCAGCTGGTGGGTCTGGGCGTAGAACTCAATCTCGCGAATGCCGCCGCGCCCGCGCTTCACGTCGAAGCCGGGGCCGGGGGCGGGCGGGCCTTCATGGCTGTGACGGATGCGGTGGGTAAGCGCGCGGATTTCCTCGATCGCACCGAAATCAAGCTGGGCGCGCCACACGAAGGGGCGGATCTGGCCGAGGAAATCCTCGCCCGCCGCGATGTCCCCCGCCGCCGCACGGGCGCGTGTGAAGGCCGCCCGCTCCCACGCCAGAGCGTGCCCCTGATAATGGGTCATGGCCGAGCCGACGGGCACGCACAGCGGGCTGACCTCACTATTAGGCCGCAGCCGCAGATCGACCCGGAGCGCGTAGCCCTCGGCGGTGCTGGAGGAGAGCAGTGCCACGATTCGGCGCGCGTAACGCTGCGCCGCTTCGCCCGGATCGTCATTGGCGCGGCGGGCGAGACGCTCACGGTCGAACAGCAGGATCGGGTCAATATCGGAGGAGTAGTTGAGCTCACCCGCGCCTTGCTTGCCGAGGGCCAATGCTATGAAGCCATCAACTGTGTCGGAATCGGTGCGTTCGGCAATCGCAGTGCGGATCGCGCGGTCCAGAGCGCGGTCGGCGAAAGCGGTGAGCTCGCTTACTACCTGCGCCAGGGGGAAGGCTCCGGCGAGATCGCCCACCGCCAGCGCCGCCGCCAGCGCCAGCCGCTCACGCCGGAGCGCGACTTCGGCGTCACCCCCATCGCCCTGTGCCTGCGCCCATGCCAGCGCCGCCTCGCCCTCACCGGCCGCCAGCAACGCGGCCAGTTCCGGCTGGCGGTCCAGCGCCCGCGCCAGAAACGGCGCGTGATTGCGGGCGCGGTGGAGCGCATGCTCCCAGTCTGGCGTTCGGTTCTCTCCCATCACCTGCCTCTCTGGCGCCCCTGCGCTTGCGTGTCCACCGAGGCTCTGCGATGGGGCGCCGCATGACCATGATCATGCCCCCCGAATGGGCCCCGCAGGACTGGCTGTGGATCGGCTTCCCGCATCTCGCCGAGGAATGGCCCGGCTGGCTCGAACTCGCACAGGTGCAGATGGCGGCCTTCGCCAGTGCTGTGGCGGACAGCGGGCAAGAGGTGCGCCTGTTGGTCCGCGACGATGCCAACGAAGCCCGCGCCCGCTCGCTTGTCAGCAGCAAGGTGTCGCTCGAACGCCGCGTCTATGGCGATGTCTGGCTGCGCGACACCGGCCCGCTGGTGGTGTCGGACGGGGCCGAGCGCACCGCGCGCCGGTTCGGCTTCAACGGCTGGGGTGGCAAGTATCTGATGCCGGGCGATCAGGAGATCGGCGTGGAATTGGCGCGGGATGCAGGGCTGGCGGTCAACTCGACCGCGATGATCCTCGAAGGCGGCGCAGTGGACGGTGACGGCACCGGGCTGGTCGCGACGACCGAGCAATGCCTGCTCAACCCCAACCGCAATCCGCAAATGACGCGCGAGCAGATCGCGGAAGAACTTAGCCAGCAGCTTGGCTTCGCCCGCGTGCTGTGGCTCGGCGATGGTCTGATCAACGACCACACCGATGGCCATGTCGATAACCTCGCGCGCTTCGTTGGCCCTAACCGGCTGGTGGTGCCGCAGGCAACCGGCGCGGACGATCCCAACGCTGCGATCTACGCCGACGCCGCTGCCCGCGCCCAAGCTGCTGGGGTGGAGGTGGTGCGCATCCCCTCACCGGGCCTGCTGACCCGCGACGGAGTGATCGAGCCCGCCAGCTATGTGAACTTCGCGATCACCAGCCATCTGGTGGTGGTGCCGACCTTCGGTTCGCCCCATGATGCGGAGGGAGTCGCAGCTATCGCCGCGCTGTTCCCCGACCGAGATACGATCGGTCTGCCGGGTGAGGCGGTGCTGGCGGGAGGGGGCGGATTCCACTGCGCCAGCCAACAGATGCCGTCGCTGTCGGGGTCAAATTAACGCTTCGTTAGGACATTGGGGCGAAGGTGAGAGTTATGACCCGCGCACTTGCCCTTGCCCTCCCGCTCGCTGCTGCGACCCGCATCGATTCGATCGATCTGGCGCGGCGCGTGATCGTACTTGGCTGCGCGACGGCCCTGATCCTCGCCGGACAGGCGCTGCCGTTCTGACACTTTCCGCGTAACCGGTTCACGGTTTGACGCGAACCCATCCTCGAACCGCGACGAGGATGACCCCATGACCCGCCAACAGACGCTTTCCGCTGCGCTCGGCGGCCTTGCCATGCTTGGCGCGGCTGCGCTTGTCTGGCCGCAAAGTGTGCCCGCTGTGGCCGGGGCCAGGCCTGATGCGCCCACTATCGCCGCCACGGGCGAGCCGGTGTTGCTCGAACTGTTCACCAGTCAGGGCTGTTCGTCCTGCCCCCCGGCGGACCGGCTGGCGGAGAAGCTAGCGACCAATCCCGATCTGGTGGTGATTGCCCGGCCGGTGACCTATTGGGACCGGCTTGGCTGGAAGGACACCTTGGCGCGCGAGGATAACACGACGCTGCAACAGGATTACGCCCGCCGCGGTCTGGCCGGGCGCAACGGGGTCTATACCCCGCAGCTGGTGGTGGACGGCCGCTTCGGCGCGGTCGGATCGCGGTCCGAAGATATCGCCGCCGGGGTCAAGCGCTTCGGCAGCGCGGGCGATGCGACGATCCGGGTCGCGAAGCGCGGCGCGGGCGGCTACGCGGTCAGCCTCTCCGGCACGGGGGAGGGTAAGGGCGAGCTGGTGCTGGTCGCCGTGACGCGCAAGGTCATGGTCGGGATCGGCAGCGGCGAGAATGGCGGGCGCAAGGTCGGCTACACCAATGTCCTGCGCGCCGAACGCAAGATCGCCGACTGGCAGGGCGGCACAGCGAGCGTCGCGATTCGTGCCGATCAGCTCAAGGTGGCGGGCGCCGATGCCTATGCGCTGGTGTTGCGCGGACCGGGCGGCGGCACGGTGTTCGCGGCCCGCTGGCTCACCTAAATCAGGCGCGCAAATGCCGCCGCCGCTGCCCCGCCGAGGATCAGGCCCACTGTCACTCGCCAAAGCGGATCGCTGACCCGCCCCGACACCCGGGCGCCTAGCCGGTTGCCCGCAATGATCATCGGCAGCAACAACAGCGCGAACAGCAGCAAGTCCGGTCGCAGGATGCCGAGCCATGTGGCGGACGCCAACCCCGCGCAGGCCGCGATGGTGAAGATCAGCTGCATCGACGCCTTGATCGTCGGGCGCGGCAGGTCTCGACCCGCATAGTAAGGCACCACCGGCGGCCCGGGCATCCCGGCATAGCCTGTCATCAGCCCGCTCAGCAGGCCGACGCCGCCCGTCACCAGGCGCCCCGGCACGGCCGCACCGCGCTTCGGCAGCAGGATCGCGACAAAGGCGCTGAGAGCGATCAGCGCAATCACCAGCCGCGCGACATCCGTGCCCGTCATGGCAAGCGCCCAGAGGCCAAGCGGCGTGGCCAGCACCACCGCTGCGCCGATGCCCCACGCGGTCGGCTCGGCATCGCGGACAAGGCTGCGGATCTCGGTCGCGCCAATCATCAACGACAGCGCATTGGTCAGGACCACGGCCTCGACCGGAGGGAGCGCCAACGCCAGCACCGGCACCAGCAGGATCGCCATGCCGAACCCGGTGAGGCCGCGCACGAAAGCGGACCCCAGCGCCGCTACCAGCGCAACGGCGATTTGCAGCGCGGTAAAGCCCCCGAAAATCTCCACGCGGCTACTGGACGCCGCGCGCTTTGAGCCACGCCTGCATCTCGGCGATCTCGGCCTTCTGCGCGGCAATCACCCGGGCGGCGAGATCGCGCGCCTGCTCGTCCTTGGCGTATTTCAGCGCGACTTCCGACATCTCGACCGCCCCTTGATGGTGGGCCAGCATCCCCTGCATGAAGGCCACATCGGCGTCCGCCGGAATGTCGGCCATCCCGGCGTGCATCCTGTCGTTGACCGCCTTGTAAGCGGCCTGCGCTTCGGTCAGTTCCGGATTAGCCGCGCCGGTCATGTCGTGGCCCGAATGGTCCATCGCCGAATGATCTACGGCAGCGGGCTTGTCGGCGGCGTCGGTGTCCGCACCGCAAGCGGCCAGCAGCACAAGCGCCGCGGGGGCGAGTATGACAATCGCCTTCAAGGTCAATTCTCCGACTTGAGGTCCGGCGGCGTGCCTTCGCTCCTCAGCATCGCGATGGCGTCGCCGAGCGGCATGACCTTCTGGTGCTCCGCGCCCAAGGTGCGCACCGCGACGGTGCCTTCCTCGGCCTCGCGCTTGCCGACCACCAGCAGGTGCGGGACCTTCGCGAGGCTGTGTTCGCGAACCTTGTAGTTGATCTTCTCGTTGCGGGTGTCGGTCTCGACCCGGATGCCCGCCGCTTTCAGCTGCGCCTCGACTTCGTGGGCATAGCCATCCGCATCCGACACGATGGTGGCGACCACCGCCTGCACCGGCGCGAGCCATGCGGGCAGGCGTCCGGCGAAGTGCTCGATCAGGATGCCGATGAAGCGCTCATACGAACCGAAGATCGCGCGGTGGAGCATTACCGGGCGGTGCTTTTCGCCATCTTCGCCGATGTAGTTGGCGTCGAGCCGTTCGGGCAGTACGCGGTCGGACTGGATCGTGCCGACCTGCCAGGTGCGCCCGATCGCGTCGGTCAGGTGCCATTCCAGCTTGGGGGCATAGAACGCGCCTTCGCCGGGGAGTTCCTCCCATTCGAGGCCGTTGGCGGTCAAAGCGTCGCGCAATTCCTGCTCGGCCTTGTCCCAGTCAGCCTCGCTGCCGAAGCGCTTTTCGGGGCGCAGGGCGAGCTTGATGTCATAGGTGAAACCGAAATCGCGGTAGACCGAATCGGCCAGCGCGAGGAAGCTCTGCACTTCAGCCACCACCTGCGCCTCGGTGCAGAAGATATGCGCATCGTCCTGCGTGAACTGGCGCACGCGCATCAGCCCATGGAGCGCGCCGTGGGGTTCGTTGCGGTGGCAGCAGCCCATTTCTCCGAGGCGGATCGGCAGATCGCGGTAGGAAGTGATGCCCTGCTTGAACACCATCACGTGCGCCGGGCAGTTCATCGGCTTGATCGCCAGCCACGCGGCATCGTCGGCGACTTTTGGAGAGGCCGCACCGCTGTCCTCGTCCACTTCGGGCACCATGTCGGGCACCGCGAACATGTTCTGCGCGTACTTCCCCCAGTGGCCCGACTGGGTCCACTGGCGCACGTCCATCAGCTGCGGGGTCTTGATTTCGCGGTAGCCAGAACCGTCCATTTTGCGGCGCATATAGGCTTCGAGCTCGCGCCAGATGCGGTAGCCCTTGGGGTGCCAGAAGACGCTTCCGTGGGCCTCTTCCTGCAAGTGGAACAGGTCCATCTCGCGCCCCAGCTTGCGGTGGTCGCGCTTGGCGGCTTCTTCGAGGCGGGTGAGGTGGGCGTTCAGCTGCTTCTTGTTGAGCCAGCCGGTGCCGTAGATGCGCGTCAGCTGCGCGTTGTTCTGGTCGCCGCGCCAATAGGCCCCGGCGACACGCATCAGCTTGAAGGCTTCGGGATCGAGCTTGCCGGTGGAGGGCAGGTGCGGCCCGCGGCACATATCGAGCCAGTCGGAGCCTGACCAATAGACCGTCAGCTCCACACCTTCGGGCAGTTCCTTGGCCCATTCCGCCTTGAAGGTCTCGCCCTCGCCCGCCCACTTGGCGATCAGCGCCTCGCGGCTCCAGACTTCGCGGCGCAGCGGCTTGTCGGCGCGGATGATGCGGCGCATTTCCTCCTCGATCGCGGGGAGGTCGTCCATGCTGAACGGCTCGCGCGAGTCGGGGGCCTTCACGTCATAGTAGAAGCCGTCGTCGGTCGATGGGCCGAAGGTGATCTGCGTGCCGGGGAACAGCGCCTGCACCGCCTCGGCGAGCACGTGCGCGAAATCGTGGCGGGCGAGTTCGAGCGCATCGGCCTCGTCCCGCGCGGTGACCAGCGCCAGCTCGGCGTCGCCATCGAAGGGGCGGGTGAGATCGCGCAGCTCGCCGTCAACACGCGCGGCCAGCGCCGCCTTGGCGAGGCCGGGGCCGATGGCTGCGGCGATATCGGCAGGGGTCGATCCCGCAGGCACTTCGCGCACCGATCCATCGGGCAGGCTGATCTTGAGCAGTTCGGTCATCGTCGCAGTTCCGTCTCGTTTGGGCGCGCCTTAGGGCAAAGGCAGGCGCACCGGAAGAGCGGTGTTGAGCGATTACCGGTCAGGGAAGGACACCGCGCCGCCCCCAAACCGGGCGGCGGGCTGCCGGACTTAAGCCGCGCGCCGCCGCCCCCGGATAGTCCGGGTGGTGGTGGTGGCAGTCGTGGTCAGCAGCTTGGCCATTGCGCAACCATAGCGGAACAGGATTGCCATGTCATTACCCGTGCCAACCGACCTGAATGGAAAGGTTTCTTGACATTGCGTGTACCAAATGACAAGCGTACTTTCCATAAATGAAAGGAAGCTTGTCATGGTCGAAGCCAATTCGCCGCCGGATGAATCGTCTCAAGCCATCTCTAGTAGCCGCCCGTGGCTCTGGGCGGGCAACTATCTTGCGGCGTGCGCGATTATTGCGGCACTGATGATAACCGAGGCGATCGAACCGCCCGTTCCTGCAATCCTGTTCGTCGCCGCCATGGCCTTGCTGGTGCCTGTGCTGCGCTCTGCCGAACAGCAAGGCTGCGGCAACCCCGTGATCACGCGATATAATCGCCGGATGCTGGCCGCCTCGATGGGCTATGTGCTTGGCCTCGGCATCGCGATTGCCTTGTGGGACAATTACGACCTGTCCGGCCCGGTTGTGTTCGCCATCGCACTGCTGCCCACCTTGCCGACCTTTGCGATGATCTGGGCGATGGGTCGCTATCTGGTCGAGGAAAAGGACGAATACTTGCGTTATCGCACAGTGCGCGCGGCCGTGATGAGCCTGGGGATGGTGCTGGCGCTGGGAATTTTCTGGGGCTTTCTTGAGATGTTTGAACTGGTGCCGCACGTCTATGCGTGGTGGGTGCTGCCGGTCTGGGCGATTGGCCTTGGCTTAGCCCAGCTGTGGATGAAGGTTCGCGGCGAATGAACAATCGCCTCAAGGTGCTGCGTGCTGAGCGGAACTGGAGCCAGCAGGATCTGGCCGACCGGTTGGGCGTCTCCCGCCAGAGCGTCAATGCCATCGAGAAGGGCCGTTACGACCCTTCGCTCCCGCTCGCCTTCACCATAGCCGATGTGTTCGGCCTGCCGATCGAAGCCATTTTCCTCAGAGACGGAGATTCCGAATGACCCGTGCCATGTTCGCTGCGCTTGCCGCCCTGTGCCTCCCCGCCGCTGCTTTCGCCGAGGAGGCCTGCCCGCCGTTCGAGGTGACCGGCTCCGGACCCGATCTGGTGCTGGTGCCCGGCCTTGGTTCGTCGCCCGCCGTGTGGGACGTGGTGAAGGATAGCCTCGTCAAGGATTACCGCGTCCACCTCGTCCACGTCGCAGGCTTTGCCGGACGCGCACCCGAGGGCGATCCGGCGACGCTGGTCGCCCGCACCGAAGCGGAGGTGATCCGCCATCTCGATTGCCAGAAGGTCGCCCGCGCTGCTTATGCCGGCCATTCGCTCGGCGGGTTCCTCGGCCTGATGTTGGCCGCTGACCACCCCGACCGGATTTCCCGTGTTGTCGTGGTCGATTCGCTGCCGTTCTATCCGCTGATTTTCGATGCCAGGCTCACGCCCGAGCGCACCGCCGCGCAAGCAGGCGTCATCCGCGATTCGATGTTGGCGATGGACGAGGCGGCCTTTGTCGCCAACCAGCGCATGGGCGTGCAGTCGCTGGTGCGCGAGACGAGCTTTCACGAGCAGGTGGTCGGGTGGTCGCTAACCAGCGACCGCGCAAGCTTTGCAGGCGCATTTCACACCTTGATGACCACCGACATGCGCCCGCGCCTCGGCGAGATCACCGTGCCCGTCACCGTGCTCGCCGCCGCCAACGCCTACGCCCCGCGCGACCGGGTCGAGGCGCTTTTCGCCCCGGCCTATGCCGGACTGTCGGGCGTCAAGCTGACCTATATCGAGGACAGCTTCCACTTCATCATGTTCGATCAGCCTGCGGCTTTCGAAGCTGCGCTGCGGGCGGGATTGGGAGATTAAACTGCCAGCGTGCCTGAGCCCTTGTCGGTCGCGATCCGCTTCGTGCCTGCGAGCGTTGTCGAACGCTGCTTCACGCCGGTGCTGAAGCGGTATTCGGTGGTCGCGCGGGTCTGGGTCAGCTCAACCACCATATAACCGCGCTGCGCGGTGTCGGCCCATTTGAGCTGTTCGTTCTCCGCCACCAGCGAGGCGGCCAGCGTGTCGGGCGAGATGGTGCTGAGGTAACTTTCGAACCCGGGCGAACTGACCGAGCAGACGCCCAGCTCCACCCCGACCTTCGCCCCGTCCTGCGTCAGGTCGAAGGCCCAACCGTTGTGGGTGTCGCCCGCCAGCACGATCAGGTTCGCGTCCGCCGCCAGCGCCGCCTTGAACACCCGCTCGCGCGCGGCGGGATAGCCGTCCCACGCGTCCATGTTGAGCGGCAGGCCCGCCTTGCTCGCCATGGCGGCGGCGGTGAGGCGCTGCCGGACGTAATCGGGCAAGCCGTCGCCGATCTGGGCGTAAAGCGATTGCGGGCTTTTGAGATTGCCGATCAGCACCTGCTGCACCAGCACCTGCCAAGCGGTGCCGCTGGCGGTGGAGGCGGCGAGGCCGTCCGCCAGCCACGCATCCTGCGCCGCGCCGAGCAACTGGCGATCGGGATTAGCCCACTCGCCCGTCCGGAACGCGTCGAGGGCGGCGATGGCGGCTTGCGGATCGGTTTTGCCTGCCAGCACGGTTTCAAGGCTGAACTGTTTCTCGCGCCCCTCCAGCCGGGTATCGAGCCGGAACAGCGTCGCCAGATCGCCGACCTGATAGGCGGCATAGGGCGCATCCGACACCGGCATCCATTCGCGGTAGGCCTGCTTGGCGGCGGCCTTGCGCGCGGCCCAATCGCCCTCGGTCTCGCTCTGATGGTTCTGCGCGCCGTCCTTGTAGCTGTCGTTCGCGCTTTCGTGATCGTCCCACACGGCGATCATCGGCAGCACCTGATGCAGCCGCTGGCAATCGGGATCGGCGCGGTAGGTGGCGTAGCGCAGGCGGTAATCGGTGAGCGCGACGATCTCGGTCGTCGGTGCCAACACGCGCTCGGGGTTGGCCGCACCGGTATCGGGATAGGTGCCCGCGGCATATTCATAGATGTAATCGCCCAGGTGCACCGCGAGGTCGGCGTCATTCGCCTCGGCGGCGTGGCCATAGGCGTTGAACCAGCCAAACCCGAAGTTGGAGCAGGAGAACACCGCGAGGCGGAACGTCGCGGACGGCCCTTCAGGTAGAGTGCGGGTGCGGCCTACGGGCGAAGCGGCGCCACCGGGCGCGAGGAAGCGGTAGAAATACCAGCGAGCCGGCGACAGGCCCGTCACCACGCCCTTGGCGCACCAGTCGCGCGCCGGGGAAGCAGCAACGCTGCCCTCGGCAATCGGCTTGGCGAAGTCCTCGGTCTCGCTCACCTGCCACGTCAGCGCGGTTTCCGCTTCGGCGACGTAGCGGGTCCACAGCAACACGCTGGTCGCCGAAGGCTCCCCGCTGGCGACATTGTGCGTGAAGCCGGTGCCGAAGCTGCGCGCGGCGAGCGGGGTCGCTGCCAAGGCGGCGGAAGCCCCCGCAAGCGTGAACAGGTTGCGGCGCGTCAGAGCCGTGGGCGAGGGGGCCGGCTGAGCGGCAGAATCGGTGGTGAACATGGCGTGTCGCGTAATCCTCTCCCGTTGCGCTGCTGTGACAGTCGCACGCCGACAATGGTTGCCTTTGCGCCTCCGGGCAAGGCATGGTTGTGCGCATGACCGATCATCTGCATCACACCCTCTATGATGGCCGCCGCGTGGCCTTCCGCTACACGCATGGCGCCCAAGACTCCGGGGGGCCGTGCCTCGTATTCCTGCCCGGCTACATGTCCGACATGAGCGGCAGCAAGGCGACCGCGCTGTTTGCCGAAGCGCAGGAGCGCGGGCGGGCCTGCCTGCTGCTCGACTATTCGGGCTGCGGGCTGAGTGATGGCGATTTTGCCGAAGGGATGCTGAGCGGCTGGCGCGATGAGGTGCTGGCGCTGGTTGCGTCTTATGTCAGTGGGCCAGTGCTGTTGGTCGGCTCGTCGATGGGCGGGTGGCTGATGCTGCTGGTGGCCGAGCACCTGAAGCACCGCCTCGCCGGGCTGATCGGTATTGCCCCCGCGCCAGACTTCACCCGCTGGGGCTATACCGCAGAACAACGCGCCAAGCTGGCGGCGGGAGAGACGATCTTCGAGCCCAACCCCTATGGCCCCGAACCCACGCCCACCTATGCCAAGTTCTTCGCCGATGCCGAGTGCCACCTGCGGCTTGAGAGCGGCATCGCCATCACCTGCCCCGTGCGGCTGCTGCACGGCAAGGCGGACGCCGATGTGCCGTGGGAGGTCAGCCTCAAGCTGAAAGCGGCGCTGCGGTCGGACGATGTTCAGGTGACTCTGATAGAAGACGGTGACCACCGCCTGTCGCGCCCCGCTGACATTGCCGCCCTCAAGGCCATCGTGGCCGAATTTTACGGATAGATCATTTGTCCCTGCTCCTCGCACTGCTGCTTCAGGTTGGCCCCAATCCTATGGCCGGAGGGATGGCGGGCGACGACCTGATGCGCGACCGTCCGCCCCGTGCCGATGGGGTGAAGGGTGATATGAACGCGACGAGTGAATGGCTCCAGACCTGCCTTGATCAACTGGCTGAAGACCCGGCGCGCGCCCACACCATGGCGCAGATCCGCCGGAGCGAGACCAAGGGACCGGACCGCGTGCTCGCCAATCATTGCCTCGGCACCGCTGCGAGCGAGCTTGGGTTGTGGCAGGATGCCCGCACCGCTTTCCTCGCCGCGCGCGACGAAACGCCCTCGGACGAGACCCGCACCCGCGCGCGCTTTGCCGCGCTCGCCGGGAATGCCGCGCTGGCGGGCGGGGATGCCGAAGGTGCGCTCACCTTGTTGACCGAGGCCGAGGCTGATGCCCGTACCGCCGGTTTCGCCCCGCTCGAAGCCATCGCCGCGACCGACCGTGCCCGCGCGCTGGTGGCCCTGTCGCGCGGTGACGATGCGCTTGGCGCATTGGAAGCGGCCACAAGGCTCGCACCCGAACGGGCCGAGGGCTGGCTGCTGAAAGCCACCCTGCTGCGCCGGCTCGACCGGCTGCCCGAGGCGCAGACCGCCATTGAACGCGCTGCTCTGCTCACTCCCGGCGATCCCGATATCGGGCTTGAAGCCGGGGTGATCGCGATCCTCGCCGGGCGCGAGGATGCTGCGCGGGCGAGCTGGCAATCTGTGCTCACCCTTGCACCGGAGAGCCCCTCCGCCGTGACAGCCAAGGATTACCTTGCGCAGCTTGGTCCGGCAGGCGAGACTGCGCCCGAGGAGGTTCCGCAATCATGACCCGATTTTCCGTGCTCGATCTCGTACCGGTGCGTGAAGGCGGCACGCTCTCTGAAGCCTTCGCCGACACCACTGCGCTTGCCCGCGCTGCCGAGGCGCTGGGGTGTGACCGCTTCTGGGTCGCCGAACATCACGCGATGGACGGGATTGCGGGCGGAGCGACGTCGGTCGTGCTCGCCCACATCGGCAATGCCACCAGCCGCATCCGCATCGGATCGGGCGGGATCATGCTGCCCAACCACACCCCGTTCCAGATTGCCGAGCAGTTCGGCACGCTGGACGCGCTGTTCCCTGGCCGGATTGACCTCGGGTTGGGCCGCGCGCCGGGGGCTGGGCCGGAATTGCAGCGGGCCTTGCGCAAGAACCTCCATCAGGCCGCCGAATACTTCCCGCAGGACGTGGTCGAACTGCGAGCGCTGCTGACCGGGGACTACGACCTGCCGATCCACGCCACGCCAGGCCTTGGCGCGCAGGTTGAACTGTGGATGCTAGGGTCGAGCCTGTTCGGCGCGCAATTGGCCGCGAAGCTGGGCCTTCCCTATGCTTTCGCCGCTCACTTCGCGCCTGACCATTTGGATGCCGCGCTGGCGGTCTATCGCCGCGACTTCCAGCCCTCCGAAGCGCTCGCCAAGCCGCATGTGATGGTGGCGATGAATGTGTTCGCCGCCGAGACCGAAGCCGAAGCGCGCCTGCTCGCATCGAGCCAGCAGCAGAGCTTCGTACGACTGCGCAGCGGCTCGCCCGGCAAACTGCCGCCGCCGATTGAAGGCTATACCGACACACTGCCCGTGCAGGCACAGGCGATGCTCGCCCATCTGGGGCAGGCCGCAGCCGTTGGCACGCCAGCGCAGGTGCGTGAGCAGGTCGCCGCTTTCGTCGCCCGCACCGGCGCGGACGAGATCCTGCTGTGCGGCGCGACCTATGACGCAGCGGCGCGTATCCGCAGCCTCGAACTCACTCTGGAAGCCTGCGAAACCGTCCTCGCGGCGTAACACTGCGCAATCATCACGCTTGCGCCAGACGCACGAAAGCGGGTATCGCGCCAGACACGATAACAACAATCCGGAACAACAATATTGCGCGCAAAGCGCAGCCGGAACGCAGGATGAGCAGGAGCCAAAAATGGGGTCCAAGACCGTTGCCGCCGCGGCGCCCAAATCCACGGCCCAAGCGCCCCAACGCGCGTTGATCAAGGCCTTGCGCCTACAGCTTGAAGCCTCGCTGCTTCCCGGTGACGCGCCGGTAGAGAAGGCTGCGCTGGAAGAGGCCGCCGCCTGGCTGCTCGCCGCTGCCGCCACCCGCACGCCCGGCCAATCACTGGTCCAGATCGAATCCGCAACCGGTGAACGCCGCCACCTGCGCATCGCCATCATCAATGACGACAAGCCGTTTCTGGTCGATTCGATTGCGGCGGCGATTGCCGCGCAGGGACTGGCGATTGATCGGCTGCTGCACCCGGTCATCCCGGTCGAGCGTGACAGCGCAGGTGCGATCACCGGGCTGGGCAAGGACGGCGCGCGCGAATCGCTGATCTATATCGAAACCCCGCGTGTCGATGCCCGTCAGCGGCGCGACCTGCTCGAAGCGCTGCAATCCACGCTCGCCGATGTCCATGCCGCGGTGAGCGATTGGCCCGCGATGCAGACCGCGATCAACGCCGATGCGGCGCTGGCCGGAGGCATGGATGCCGAAGCGGGCGCGCTGCTCGGCTGGTTGGGCGGTGGGATGCTGACCCAGCTCGGCCACCTCACCCGCCACCGTGACGGGACGACCACCCAGCAGCTCGGCATTTGCCGCGCTTCGGCGGGCGAGCTGCTCGCCGAAGTCAGCTACACCCGCGCGTTCGAGTGGTTCGACCGGCACGAAGCCGCTGGCAGGCCCAAAGCGCTACTGGCGATCAAGTCCAATGTGCAGGCGCGCGTGCACCGCAAAAGCCCGCTCGATCTGTTCATCGTACCCGTGCGCGAAGGCGGCGCGATTACCGCGCTGTCGATCCATGCCGGGTTGTGGACCAGCGCGGCGCTGAACGCGCGTCCGAGCGAAGTGCCGGTGCTGCGCGCGATGGTGGCGGGCATGACCCAGCGGCTCGGCTTCGATCCCGCGGGGCATAATGGCAAGGCGCTGGTGCATGCCTTCACCTCGCTGCCCAATGACCTTTTGACCGCCTTCGAACCTGCGCGCGTCGCCGATCTGGTGACCGCCAAGATGGCGCTGATCGACCGACCGCGTCCGCGCCTCATCATGGTGCGCGCCACGCTTGAGCGGCACGTGTTCGCCTTCGTATGGCTGCCGCGCGATCAGCTGTCGACCGATGTGCGCTTGCAGATTCAGGCGATGCTGCTCGGCACGCCGGGCGCGGCGCTGCTTGACTGGAGCCTTGAGGTCGAAAGCAGCACGCTCGCGTTGCTGCGCTTCCTTGTCGATGTGCGCGCCTGCGCCGATCTGCCCGATGATGCCGCGATCGAAGCGCAACTGGTTGATCTGCTGCGCGGCTGGAACGAAGCGGTCGCAGGCCATCTCGCCGCCAGCGAGGAAGAAGGCCGCGCTGCCGCGCTGGCCGCGCGTTATGCGCCTGCCTTCCCGACCGGATACCGCCTGACCTACGGCCCGCAGGAAGCCGCGCGTGACATCGCCAAGCTACGCACGCTCGCGGTGGCCGAAGGCGAAGTGACCCGCGCCACCCGCACTGTGCGGCTCTACCGGCTGGATGGTGACGGGGCCGATACGTTGCGGCTGAAGGTCTATGTGATGACCGGCACGCTCGCCCTGTCCGATGCGGTGCCTGCGCTGGAGGACTTCGGCTTCCGGGTCGCTGCCGAAGTGCCGACCTTCCTGACCGATGCCAGCCTCGGCTCAATCCACGATTTCATCCTCACCGTGCCCGCCGGGCGCGATGCGGGCGCGCTGCTGGAACGGGCCACGCTGATCGAAGGCGCGCTGGCCGAGGTGCTGAATGGCGCAGGCGAGGACGATCCCTTCAACCGCCTGATCCCCGCCGCCGGCCTCGCCCCGCGCAGCGCCAACTGGCTGCGCGCGGTCTATCGCTATCTGCGCCAGACCGGGGTGAGCTACACGATCTACACCGTGGTCGACGCGCTGGTCGCCGCGCCGCAGGTGACGCGGGCGATGATCGACCTGTTCGCCGCGCGCCACGATCCGACCTTCGCCGGTGATCGGAACGAGGCGATTGCCGCCGCGCAAAGCGCCTTCACCCGCGGCCTCGCCAAGGTCACCGCGATCAATGACGACCGCCTGCTCAGGCTCTACCGCGCGGTGATCGACGCGGTGCTGCGCACCAACGCCTTCGCGCCTGCTGCTGCCGAGGCGCTGGCGTTCAAGATAGATTCCGCGCTCGTCCCCGGCCTGCCCAAGCCCGTGCCGTGGCGCGAGATCTTCGTCTATTCGCGCCGCGTCGAAGGCATCCACCTGCGCTCGGGCGCGGTGGCGCGCGGGGGGCTCAGGTGGTCCGACCGGCGCGACGACTTCCGCACCGAAATTCTCGGCCTGATGAAAGCCCAGCGCGTGAAGAACGCCGTGATCGTGCCGACCGGCGCGAAGGGCGGGTTCTATCCCAAGCAGCTCCCGTCCCCCGCGGTCGACCGCGAGGGCTGGGCCGCTGAAGGCCGCGCCGCCTATGAAATCTTCATCCGCACCCTGCTGTCGGTCACCGACAATATCGTTGGCGGGACAGTTGTTCACCCCGACTGCGTGCAGGTGCTCGACGGCGAAGACCCCTATTTCGTGGTCGCCGCCGACAAGGGCACTGCGACCTTCTCCGACATCGCCAACGGGATCGCGCAGAGCCGCGACTTCTGGCTGGACGACGCCTTCGCCAGCGGCGGGTCGAACGGATATGACCACAAGGCGATGGGCATCACCGCGCGCGGCGCGTGGGTCTCGGTCCAGCGCCACTTCCGCGAGATGGGCATCGACGTGCAGACCCAGAGCGTCACCGTGGCAGGCTGCGGCGATATGTCGGGCGATGTGTTCGGCAACGGGATGCTGCTGTCCAAGGCGCTGAAGCTGGTCGCCGCCTTCGATCACCGCCACATCTTCATCGACCCCTCGCCCGATCCGATGAGCAGCTGGAAAGAGCGCAAGCGGATGTTCGAACTCCTGCGGTCGAGCTGGGAAGATTACGATACGTCGCTGATCTCCAAGGGCGGCGGCGTGTTCCCGCGCTCGGCCAAGGTGATCAAGCTGCCCAAGCAGGCGCGCGAGGTGCTGGGGATCGAGGCGAAGGAAATCGAGCCTGAAGCGCTCATCAGCGCAATCCTGCGCGCACCTGTCGACCTGATGTGGTTCGGCGGGATCGGCACCTATGTGAAGGCGCCGCAGGAGAACAACATCGCGGTTGGCGACCCGGCCAATGATGGCCTGCGCGTCGATGCGACCGAACTGCGCGCCCGCGTGGTTGGCGAAGGCGCGAACCTCGGCGTGACGCAGGCCGGGCGCATCGCGTTCTCGCTGGCGGGAGGCCGTATCAACACCGACTTCATCGACAATTCGGCCGGCGTCGATTGCTCGGACAACGAGGTCAACATCAAGATCGCGCTCGCCGCGGCAACCGCTTCGGGCAAGCTCGCCCCCAAGAAGCGTAACACGCTGCTCGCCGCGATGACGGACGAAGTCGCCGCACTCGTGCTCGAAGACAACCGCTTGCAGGCGCTCGCCCTGTCGGTCGCGTCAAGCGGCGGGGCGGGCGCCACGGCGTCCTATATCCGCCTGATCGAGCGGCTGGAGGAAGTGAGCGATTTCGACCGCCGCACCGAAGGGCTCGCCGATGGCGAGACTCTGAGCCGCCGCGCAGCGGACGGGCAGGGGCTGACCCGCCCCGAACTCGCGGTGCTGCTATCCTCGGCCAAGCTGGCGCTGCAATCGGCAATCGAGGCGAGCACGCTCCCCGATGATCCGGTGCTGGAGCCCGTGCTGCTGGCGCGCTTCCCCTCAGCCATGCGCAAGACCTATGCCGCCGAAATTCGCGGCCACCGGCTGCGGTCCGAGATGATCGCGACCAGCCTGTCCAACCGCATCGTCAACCGGCTCGGCATGGTTCACCCCTTCGAGCTCGCCGAGGAAGAGGGCGTGGGCCTCGCCGAAGTTGCCGCCGCTTTCGTGGTGGCCGAGCGATTGTTTGGGCTCGACCCGCTGTGGCGCGAGCTTGATGGGGCCGACATCCCCGAAGCGGCCCGCCTGGTGCTATTCGACCGTTTGGCGGCGGCGGTCGGCAACCTGATGTCCGACGTGCTGCGCACCGCTTCGGGCAAGGTTGCCGCAGGCGCAATGATCGGCGAATTGCAGGATGGCGTGGCGGCGCTGGTTTCGGGCCGTGACGAATTGCTCACCGACGAACCGCGTGCGCGTTCACGGGCGCTGCGTGACCGCTTTGTAGCCGCCGGAGCGCCCGAGGCGCTGGCCGCCAAGGTCGCCAACCTGTTCGATTTCGACGGGGCGGTGGGCCTTGCGCAAGGCGCGCTCGTCGCCGGGATCGAGACCAAGCTGCTGACCCACGCCTTCACCGATATCGGCACCCGGTTGGGGCTCGACTGGGCGCAGGGGACGGCGGCCTATATGTCACCCTCCGACGTGTGGGAGCGGCTGCTGGTGTCCGGCCTCGCGCGGGATTTCCAGCAGATGCGGATCGAGTTTCTGCGGCGGCTGATGCAGGCCAAGTCGGGTACGGACGATCCGCGCGGCGCGGTGGCCGAATGGGTCGAGCGCAATGCGCAAGGCGTCACGCAGTTCCGCGCCATGATCGCCCGTGCACAGGCACGCCCGCCGGTGGGCGCAGCGATGCTGGCGCAAATCGCCAGCCAAGCGCGCAATCTGCTCGAACGGTAGCACTCGTCGTTATGGCGGGTTGACCCTCCGGCTGTTTGCGCCACATCAAGGGCCGCAAGACGCCGGAGGGGCATAGCAAGCACATGAGTTCCACCAACCAGCACGCAGATGTGGTCATCGTCGGCACCGGCCACGGCGGGGCGCAGGCGGCGATTGCCTTGCGCCAGCACGGCCACGAAGGCTCGATCCTGATGATCGGGCGCGACAATGCGCCGCCCTATGAACGCCCGCCGCTGTCGAAGGAATACCTCGCCGGGGACAAGGGGTTCGAGCGGATCATGATCCGGCCCGAGAAGTTCTGGGCGGAGAAGAACATCACCCTGCGCTTGGGCGCGGCGGTGACGGGGATCGATCCGGCCAAGCACACGCTCACCCTTAGCGACGGCGCGCAGGTGACCTATCGCAAGCTGATCTGGTCAGGCGGGGGCGATCCGCGGCGCTTGCCGGTGCCGGGCGCGGTGCTTCCGGGCGTTTTCTACGTCCGCGACAAGTCCGATGCCGATGCGATGATGCAGTCCCTCGCCGATGGGGCGAAGCGTGCGGTGGTGATCGGCGGCGGCTATATCGGGCTGGAGGCAGCCGCCGTGCTGCGCAAGCTCGGCTGCGAGGTGGTGCTGGTCGAGATGCTCCCCCGCTTGCTGGCGCGTGTGGCGGGAGAGGAGCTGTCGACCTTCTATGCCGAGGAGCACCGCCGGCAGGGCGTCGATGTGCGGCTGAGTACGGGCGTCCATGCGGTGCTGGGCGAGGAGGCTGGCCGGGTGACAGGCGTGCGACTCGACAATGGCGAGGAGGTCGCCTGCGACATGGTGATCGTCGGCATCGGGGTAGTGCCTGCTGTGGCGCCGCTGATCGCGGCGGGCGCGGCGGGAAGCAACGGGGTCGATGTGGACTTCTGCTGCCGCACCACGCTCGATGACATCTACGCCATCGGGGACTGCGCCGCTCACGCCAACGACTTTGCAGATGGCGCGGTGATCCGCCTGGAATCGGTCCAGAACGCGCATGACATGGCGAACACTGTGGCCAAGGCGATCATGGGCGAGAAGGAGCCTTACCACGCGCTGCCGTGGTTCTGGTCGAACCAGTATGATCTCAAGCTGCAAACCGCAGGGCTGAGCCTCGGCTTTGATGCGACTGTGCTGCGCGGCGATCCCGAGACTCGCAAGTTCACGGTGGTGTACCTCAAGGACGGCAAGCCGATCGCCTTCGACTGCGTGGGGACGATGAAGGACTATGTCCAGGCGCGGAAGCTGCTGGAAAGCGGGGCGGGCCGGATCGATCCGGCGCTGCTGGCTGACCCGGACGTGGCGATCAAGGATTTGATCTAAGCCTCGCCAAAGCCCACTCGGCCGCCTCTGCCACCACCGGATCGGGGTCACCGGTTAACGCGCTGACCTGCGCGGTTAGCGCCCGATTGCCGCTATTTCCCGCTGCATAAAGGCAGTTGCGGATGAACCGGTCCCGCCCGATCCGCTTGATCGGCGAGCCGGAAAACAGCGACCGGAAACCCGCATCATCCAGCGCCAGCAACTCGCCCAAGCGCGGCGCGACCAGTTCGGCGCGGGGGAGGAATTCGCGGATCGCTTGGGCTTGGCTCGCGAACTTGTTCCACGGGCAGACCGCAAGGCAATCGTCGCAGCCATAGATGCGGTTGCCGAGGCCCTCGCGGAATTCCTCCGCAATCGGGCCTTTGTGTTCGATGGTAAGGTAGGAAATGCAGCGCCGCGCGTCCAAGCGGTAAGGCGCGGGGAAGGCGTCGGTCGGGCAGGCGTCGAGGCACGCGCGGCAGCTGCCGCATTGGTCGCGGTGCGGCTCGGCGGCGGCCAGGTCCAATGTCGTATAGATCGCCCCGAGGAACAGCCAGCTGCCATGCGTCGGGCTGACGAGGTTGGTGTGCTTGCCCTGCCACCCGATCCCCGCCGCCTCACCCAGCGGCTTTTCCATCACCGGGGCGGTGTCGACGAAGACCTTCACCTGTGCGTCCGGCACCTCGGCCACCAGCCAGCGCGCGAGGGCTTTCAGGCGCTTCTTGACCACATCGTGGTAATCCTTGCCCTGCGCGTAAACCGAGATGCGCGCGTGGGTGTCCGACCCCTCCAGCGCCAGCGGGTCATGGGCCGGGGCGTAGCTCATGCCGAGCGCGATCACGCTGCGCGCCTCCGGCCACAGCCCCTGCGGCGAGCGGCGGTGGTCCAGCCGCGCCGCCATCCACTCCATCGAACCGTGCTGCCCTTCTCCCAGCCATTGCTCCAGTCGGGCGACGCGCAGCGGATCTTCGCCCGCGCTCGCAAAGCCGCAGACGGCAAAGCCCATGGCCGCCGCCTCCCCCGCAATCCGGACTGCAAGGTCAGATGCTACCGGAGCATTAACCATATTCGGAGAGGCTCCCGTTTAATCCTGACCGCTAACCGCGTAGGCTATGGATATGGCGGTAAGCGATCACAACAAGGTGGGCAATCACGCGGAGGGCTTCAGCGCCATCCCGGCCGATGCACGCCCCCTCGCAATCGAAGCCCGCGGGCTGGTCAAAAGCTTTGATGGCACGCGCGCGGTTGATGGGGTGGACATTTTCGTCCCCGAAGGCGCGATTTACGGGATTCTCGGGCCGAACGGCGCGGGCAAGACCACGACGCTGCGGATGCTGCTTGGCATCATCGATCCCGACGAAGGCGTGCGCCGCGTGTTCGGGCATGACCGCCCGCATGATATCGGCCGGTTGATCGGCTACCTGCCGGAAGAGCGCGGGCTCTACCCGGCGATGAAGTGCATCGAGGCGATTGCCTTCATGGGCGCACTGCGCGGGCTTCCGCTCAAAGAGGGCCGCAAACGCGCGGTCGAACTGCTGGAACGCCACGAGCTTGGCTATGCCGCGGACCGCCAGATCCGCCAGCTGTCGAAAGGCATGGCGCAGACCGTCCAGCTGCTCGGCACACTGGTGCACCGCCCGCGATTGGTGGTGCTGGACGAGCCGTTCTCCGGCCTCGACGCGATCAATCAGGGCAAGCTGGAACTGATGATCCGCGCTTTGGCCGAGGATGGCGTCACGGTGATCTTCTCGACCCACGTAATCCACCATGCCGAACGGCTGTGCGAAGGCGTGGCGATCATCGCCGGGGGCAAAGTGCCTTACGCCGGTTCTGTCGAGGCTGCGCGCGACCGCATCCCGGCGCAGGTGCGGCTGGAGACGCGGGCGCGCGAAGGCGCATGGCTTTCGGCCTTGCCCGCTGACACCCGCCGCAATGGCGATTTCTTCCAGTTCCCGCTGCCCGAAAGCGGGATCGAACCGCTGCTGCGCCAGCTGATCGAAGGCGAGGCGGGCATCCTGTCGCTCTCGATTGAGCGCGCTGGTCTGCACGATGCCTTCGTCGCCATTGCGGGTGAGGCCGCAGCGCGCCAGCTCGAAGCTGATAATCAGGGGAACCGCGCATGAGCGATACCGAAATGCTTCGCCCGCGCCTCACCACGCTGGAAGCCGCCTGGGTCATCGCCCGGCGCGATTTCGTCGCGGTGCTGTTCAGCCGCGCGTTCCTGTTCTTCCTGCTCGGTCCGCTCTTCCCGGTGCTGATCGGGGGATTGGCCGGCAGTATCGGCGGGCAGGTGCAGCGCAATGCTGTCAGCATCGAGGTCGGGCTGGCGCTTTCGCCTGAGGACAACGCGGCGATGATCGCCGCAGCCGATGTCCTGCGCCCGCAACTGGCAGGGCAAGTGCCCGAATTGCGGGTGATCGAAGAAGCCGCGCAGGACAGCACCTTCGATGCGCGCGCCTTTCTGGATCAACGCCGCGGCAATTACGCCGCAATCCTGACCGGATCGCTGGCCGCGCCGCAACTGGTCGGCACGCAGGGTCAGATCGATCGCTGGTCGGGGCCGATCGAGTTGATCGCAGCGACAGCGAGCGGCGCTTCGCCCTCGCAGTTCCCCACGGCCACCAGCGAAGTGGTCGCCACCAGCGCTGCGTCCGAACGCACCAACCGGGTGCGCACCGCGCAGGCAGCGCAGATGGTCTTGTTCCTGCTGACGATGCTGCTGGGCGGCATGGTGCTGTCCAATCTCGCCGAGGAAAAGGGCAACAAGATCATCGAAATCCTCGCTGCGGCCTTGCCGATGGATGCGGTGTTCATGGGCAAGCTGTTCGCGATGCTAGGCGTGTCCTTCGTCGGGATTGCGGTGTGGGGCACGGTCGGGTGGGCGTTCTGGGCGATTGCCGAGGACGCGATTGTGACCGTCACCCAGACCAATTTCCGCGAGCTGCCCGGCCCGGCGGTCGGCTGGCCGATGTTCATGGCGCTGGGGCTGATCTATTTCACGATGGCCTATCTGCTGCTCGGCTCGTTGTTCCTGACGATTGGCGCGATGGCGGCCTCGGTGCGCGAGGTGCAGACCCTGTCGATGCCGGTGACCATGCTGCAACTGATGGTGTTCTTTCTGTCGGCGGCCAATATCGGCCAGACTGGCACCCCGCTGGAGCTAGGGGCGATTGCCTTCCCCCTGTCCTCGCCTTTCGCCATGCTGGCCCGCGCCGCGCTCGAGGAGACCCTGTGGCCCCATGCGCTGGCGGTCTTGTGGCAGGGCGTTGCGGTGATCCTGCTCGTCAAGGGCGGATCGCTGCTGTTCCGCAAGCGGGTGATGAAGTCGGGCGGCGCCGGGCGTGCCAAGAAGAGCTGGTTCGCCCGGCGCGCGCCTGCCCCGTCTCAGCCTTCCTCTGGGCCTGCCGAATAAGTCTCCATTCGCAACTCACTATTGACATTGCTGTCAGTTAGTCTGAGGATGCGACTCGGATCGGAGCGGCCCAACCACGAGGCTGCCTGACGGGAGACAGACATGGCCACCATCGCCCCCACCCCAGCTGCGATTCAGCGCCCGCAAGTGCGCCGCGAGCCGAGTTCTTACGATGCGCTCAAAGCGCACTTCGCCGCCCATCCCGAAGAACGCCTTCGCCATTCGCATCCGTGGGATGTGAGCCGCTCGGAACTCTATGCCGAGGATACCTGGCAGCCGGTCTTCGCCGAAATGCGCGCGGCGGGCCAGCTGCACTGGATCCCCGAAAGCCCGTTCGGCCCCTACTGGGCGGTGGTCGGCCACAAGGCGATCCAGCATATCGAGGCTCTGCCCGAAACCTTCTCGTCGAGCTGGGAGCATGGCGGGATCACCATCCTCGAACGGCCCGATGATGCGCAGCTGGCCGAAATGGGCGTCGAGCGCCGCGAGCTACCGATGTTCATCGCGATGGACCGCCCGCAGCACACCGGGCAGCGCCGCACCGTTGCGCCCAAGTTCACCCCCACGGCCATCACCGAGATGGAAGCCGAAATCCGCCAACGCACGGGCGAAGTGCTTGACCGCCTGCCGCGCGGCGAAGTGTTCGATTGGGTCGACACCGTCTCGATCGAACTCACCACCGGGATGCTGGCGATCCTGTTCGGCTTCCCGTGGGAAGACCGCCGCCTGCTGACCTTCTGGTCGGACTGGGCAGGCGATACCGAGCTTGGCGCGGTGCGGGCCCTGGATGAGACCCGCTGGGGCATCCTTCAGGAAATGGCGGCCTATTTCCAGACGCTCTGGATCGAGCGGACGATGGACAAGGAGCCGGGCAATGATCTCATCTCGATGATGATCCACTCGCCCGCGATGAACCAGATGAGCCCGGAGGAATTCATGGGCAATCTGGTGCTGCTGATCGTGGGTGGGAACGACACCACTCGCAACACCATGAGCGGCATCATCCATGCGCTCGACAAGTTCCCCGATCAGCGCAAACTCTATGAAGAACGGCCGGAGCTGATCCCCAATGCCGTGCAGGAAATCCTGCGGATGCAGGTGCCGCTGGCCCATATGCGCCGCACCTGCACCGAGGATACCGAGGTGTTCGGCCAGACCATCAAGGCGGGCGACAAGGTGGTGCTGTGGTACATCAGCGCCAATCGCGATGGGGAAGTGTTCGACAACCCCGACAAGCTCGACATCAACCGCGAGAACGCCCGCCGCCACCTCGCCTTCGGCTACGGTATCCACCGCTGTGTCGGTGCGCGGCTGGCCGAACTGCAATTGCGGGTGCTGCTGGAAGAAATGCACAAGCGCCGCATGCGGGTGCATGTTGCCGGCGATGTCGAGCGGGTGCGCGCCAACTTCGTCCATGGCTTCCGCAAGCTCGAGGTTGAGATCACAACTTTCTGATCACCGGACGGGCAGGTGAAACTTCGGGCGTGTTCCGGGCGTATTAAGGACAGAACCTCCAAGCCCCCCAGATGGAACATGCCCCGATGCGCCTGCCTGTGATTGATCGCCGCTGCCTGCTCGCCATTGGCGCTGCGCTGCCGTTTATCGGCGCGTGCTCCGCCGCGCCCGCGGAAGCCAAGAACTACCCCAAGGGCAGAACCGAGGCCGAATGGCGCAAGGCGCTGACCAAGGACCAGTTCTATGTGTTGAGGCAAGCAGGGACAGAACGCGCGTTCACCTCACCGCTCGACAAGGAAAAGCGCAAGGGCACCTTCGTGTGCGCAGGCTGCGCCAACCCGCTCTATGCCTCGACGCACAAGTTTGACAGCCGCACCGGCTGGCCGAGTTTCTGGCAGGCGATCGACAAGGGCGCAGTCGGAACCTCGACCGATTACCTGATCGGCTACCCCCGCATCGAAGTGCACTGCGCCGATTGCGGCGGGCATCTGGGGCACATCTTCGATGATGGCCCCAAGCCCACCGGCAAGCGCCACTGCATCAACGGGGTCGCGATGAAGTTTGTGCCTGCCTGATTTCTGGCAAGCTATTCGCCGAGCAGTGCCGGGGCCTGAAGCTGGGCAGCCAGCCGCGCAAATTCACCGAGTGTGAAGGTGTCGTCGAACACCACCCCGTATTGGCGTTCACGCCGCCAGCGCACCTTGGCGCGGACTTCACGGGTCTTGTCCGTCAGGCCCGGCGCAGCGATCCGCACATTCTGGTCGATCGCCAGCAGCTGGTCGCAGGTGATCCGCGCACCCTGCTGCGAGAGGTTTTCGACCACCGCATCGAAACTCCCTGACAAGGTGTGGACCATCACCGGGAAGCACAGGCCGAGCCTGAGCCCGCGTTTGGGATAATCGCTCGCTTCGTTGACCAGTTGGCCGACTTGAACGCTTTGCGCAAAGGTGAAGCCGGCTTCGTTCTCTCGCTGCCAAACGCAGCTGACTTCGTAGGTCGCGCCTGCGGGCATGTGCAGCGCGTAATCCTTGCAGCTGGGCAGGGCATGGAATAGGCGAACGCTCACCCCGGTTTCCGAAACGTCACGGATCACGCACACGAACTCACCCTGCGCCGAGACCAGTTTGGCCGCACGGATCAATAATGTGAAACGCGGCGCAGCGCGCTGGTCAGCGCCGGGCGTATCGGATGCCTCTTCGAGACGTACGGTATTCGTCGCTATGTCCATGCCCTGTTGTCCCAACCCGACAGCCCCTGGTCCTGGCACTGGCGAGACATGTAGATGGGACGCGCCTGTCCCATGTTCTAAGAACTGACATAGGTAGAAGGCGTTAAGGGGGAGATAATGAGCGCCAAGGCATCAACGTGCGTTGCTTACGCTGAATGACGTATCTGGTACGGGCGGCGGGACTCGAACCCGCACGAGCAAAGCTCAGGGGATTTTAAGTCCCCGGCGTCTACCATTCCGCCACGCCCGCATCTCAGCGCCCTTGCCACAGATTGCGGTTCCAATGCCAGAGCTTGCCCGAAAGCTTGCCAGTCGGCGTATCATCGCCCATTTCGGCCAGGATATTCACACAACAAGGGCGCAGCATGGCGGGCGAAGCATCTGACGCGCATTCGGTGGTGGCGACCATCCAGCCGGCGATCTCGCTGCTGGGCCTCGGCATCGGCGCGGCGCTGGCGAGCCGGGCACTGCGGCTGAACCCAATCGTCGGCTATCTCGGTCTGGGGCTCGGGCTGGCGAGCCTCGGCATGGCGTCCGATTTTCGCGGGCCGGTGGTCGCCGCGATGGCCGAGGCGGGGGTGATGTTCCTGCTGTTCAATCTCGGCCTGCACTTCTCGCTGGGGCGAATCCGGGCGGAGGCGGGCAATATCTTCGGTTTCGGCAGCTTGCAGATGGTAGTGGCGGGCGGGGCCTTTGCGGCGCTGTTCATCGCGTTCGGCTTGCCGCTGGCCTTCGCAATCATCGCGGGCTTCGGCATGGGCCTGTCTTCCACCGCCGTCGTGATCGGGCTGGTGCGTGAGCGTGGGCAAGAGGATTGCCCGGTCGGCCGCGCGGCGCAATCGATCCTGATCTTTCAGGATATTGCCGCGATCCTGCTACTGGTGACCGCAGGCGCGCTGGCGAGCGGCGGGGCGTTGGCGCCAGCGCTGGGACTGGCGGGGGCGAAGGCGCTCGCCGCATTCGGGATCGCGGTGCTGTTCGCCCGCTACCTGACCGAGCCGCTGTTCAGCCTGATCGCCCGCGCCGGAACAACCGAGGTCTATACTGCAACCGCACTATTCATCGCGCTCGCTGCCGGGTGGGCGACCGGGATGGCCGGTCTATCGCTGACACTCGGGGCGTTCCTGGGCGGGATGGCCGTGGCGGATTCGCGCTATCGGATTCTGGTGCAGACGGAGATCGACGCGTTTCGCGGGCTGTTCCTGAGCTTCTTCTTCATCTCGGTCGGGCTCAGCATCGATCCGGCCTTGCTGGTGGCGGACTGGATGTTGGTGGTGGCTGTGACCATCGGCATGATCGTGCTGAAATGCGCCTTCAACGTGGTGGCCGCACTGCTCAACCGCTGGTCGGTCCCCGGCTCAATCCAATTGGGCTTCCTGCTCGGGCAGGGGAGCGAGTTCACGCTGGTGCTGTTGGCGCTGCCCGCGGTGGCTGGCCTTGCCGAGCCGCGGCTTGTGTCCGCGATGGTCACCGCGATCGCGATCAGCCTGGCGGTTACGCCGCTGGTGTCGAACATCGGGCGCAAGCTGGCCGGACGCCTACGCGCAGGGCCGCCGGACATGAAACTGGCAGGCGATGACGCGCCGGTGCTGATCATCGGCATGACGTCGGCGGGTCGTACGCTGGCCGATGCGCTGGCATACAATGAGATTAGCTACCTCGCGGTCGAGGCGGATCATGATCGCTTCCAGATGGCACTGGCCGATGGCTACCACGTCCACCGCGCCAACCCGGCCGACCCGCGCAGCTGGGACGCGATTGGGATCGACCGGCGGCGGGTGCTGGTAGTGGCGACCGGCGATACCTCGGTCTCGCGTGAGGTCACGCCCTTGGCGCAGCAGCGAATGCCGGGGCTGGCGCGGATCATCGCGGTGCCGGGGCCGGACGAGATCGACGAGATCGCCGCGCTTGGCATGCTGCCGGTCGACATGAGCCTGAGCGGCGGGGGTGAGCGGCTGATCGAACTGGTCTTCGCCGCCTTGGGCGAACAACGCGCTCTGCCGGTGCCGAGCCTTGCCCATGACGAAGTGCGGCCGCTCAAGGTAGCGTGATTTGTGTCGCGCACCCGCCTGCGCGGGTGCGTCCTCGGCGCTGTTTCAAGCCCCGCAGGCTTGAGCGCCTGCGCCTCGGGCGCGTGCCCTCGCGGCCCTTTGGGCCGGTTTGGCGGTGCTGGGAGCTATCAGTGCGGTTGCACTCGGCGGACACGCGGGTCCTTACGGCCGTGTTGGCCGATCATCGCAACGGCGGCAGTGCGGCTGTTCCTTGCGCTTCGTCACGAGGCGGTCCCGATAACCGCTCTTGGCGAAGCGCAGGGCCGCTTACTTGTTCAGCCGCTCGCGGATTTCCTTGCCGGCCTTGAAATAGGGCACGCGCTTGGAAGGCACGTCCACTGTTTCGCCGGTGCGCGGATTGCGCCCGCTGCGCGCTTCACGCTCTCGCGTAGAAAAGGCGCCAAAGCCGCGCAGTTCGACCCGGCCGCCTTCGGCCAGCCGTTGCGCGATTTCATCGAAGAAGATGTCGACCACCTGCTCGATTTCGTCCGCGCGAAGCTCTGGATTATCCTTGTGCAATTCCTGCAGCAATTCGGATCTGATCATGGCGATCTCCCGACGCCCATGGACGGTCTCGCCGCCATATCACGCCGTAAATGCGGGTTACCCCGTCGTTTCGTTTACGCGCCCCCGACCCGTGGAGCGGCCCCCTTTACTCTCAGCGCTGCAACATATGCAACCCGTCGCTGAAGAGTGTGAACAAACTGTCAGAATTCGGGAAAGTCCGCAACCTGCATTAATGTCAGTAAGCTAAAACCTTACAAAACGACCGCAAGATCGGCCGGATCAAGTCCGAGGCGTTGCATCCGGCTGCGGATTTCGGGCCATTCTTCGCGCAGGAACGTCTCGCGTTCGGCGGCGCGCAGCCGCTCGGCCGCGCCGCGCACGACATACATGCCGACGCCGCGCTGCACTTCGACGAGGCCGTCGTTCTGGAATTGCTGATAGGCCTTGGCCACAGTGAGCGGGTTCGCCCCCTGCTCTGCCGCCAGAGCCCGCACCGAAGGCAGCATCGCGCCTTCCGGATAGGCGCCGTCAATGATCGCAGCGGCGATCTGATCGCGCAGCTTGAGGTAGACAGGCCGGTTGGAGCTTGGGCGATTGGGGTTCATGGCAGCGGTGTCCCTTGCGAGGTGCATCAGTGCCATAATACAGCCATGCGGTCAAGGCGAGGTCTCTCCCCATCAGGGAGGAAATCCGGGTGCGGCGGCAGGCTCCGGCACAGTTCTAACAACCGCGCGCAACAAAAGCTTCACACAGGCGCAGGAGGCGTTAGGGTATCCCCCCATTGCGGCGGCGTGGTCAGGGCTGCCTTAACCAAACGATGGGGATCGTATTGATGAAAGATATGTCGCTTTGGGCGGAGGCTGATTGGATTGCAGCCATCGCCGTGGTGGTGCTGATCGTGTTTCTTGCCATCGGCGGCAAGATCGCGGCGCAGAAGGAACCAGAGTTCGCGGGCCACCCCAAAGGCCTCTACATGCTGTTCTTCGCCGAAATGTGGGAGCGGTTCTCCTACTACGGCATGCGCGCGATCCTGATTTTCTACCTGACCCAACACTGGCTGTTCAACGACGGCAAGTCGAACCTGATCTACGGTGCCTATACTTCGCTGGTCTACATCACCCCGGTGCTCGGTGGCTGGCTGGCGGATCGTTACCTCGGCCAGCGCCGTGCGGTGCTGTTTGGCGGGTTGCTGTTGGCGGCGGGCCATACGCTGATGGCGGTCGAAGGGACGGGCGGGCAGAGCGATCCGACGATCAACGTGTTCTGGGCTGCGCTCGCTTTCATCATCGTCGGCTCGGGCTTCCTCAAAGCCAATATTTCGGTGATGGTCGGGCAGCTCTACAGCTTGACCGATGTTCGCCGCGACGGGGCCTATACGATCTTCTACATGGGCATTAACGTCGGTGCAGCGATTGGGACGATCTTGGTCGCCTATCTCGGCCAGACCGTCGGTTGGGGCTTCGGCTTCGGGCTGGCAGGCATCGGAATGCTGGCGGGTCTGATCGTCTTCGTGCTTGGCAAGAAGACGCTCAACGGCGCAGGCGAGGCACCCGTCCCGCTTACCAAAAGCAAGGAATTCAGCCTTTACGGCGTCGGCCTTGGCGCGGTGGCGGTGATCTGGGCGCTGGTGCAGTATCAGGACGTGATCCAGTCGCTGCTGGCGGTGTCGGGCATCGCATTGCTCGGTTACGTGCTGTTTGAAAGCTTCAAGCTCGATAAGGAGCCGCGTGAACGGATGTTCGCGATCCTGTTCCTGATCAGTCTCAACCCGCTGTTCTGGGGCCTGTTCGAACAGGCGGGCGGTTCGATGAACCTGTTCACCGACCGCTTTGTCGATCGTGCCGGGGTGCCTGCGGGGATCTTCCAGTCGATCAACCCGATCTACATCATCCTGCTCGCCCCGCTGTTTGCCGGGCTGTGGCAATGGTTGGGCCGCAAGGGCAAGGAGCCTTCGGCACCGGCCAAGTTCGGTCTGGCGCTGGCGCAGATGGGCCTTGCCAATCTGGTGCTGGTGTGGGGCGCGGAGGCTTACGGCGTTGTCGCCATGACCCCGGTGATCCTGGTATTCGCCTATTACCTGTTCGCCACTACGGCGGAACTGTGCCTGTCGCCGGTCGGCCTGTCGGCAATGAACCGGCTGGCGCCAAAGCACCTCGCCAGCCTGATCATGGGCGCGTGGTTCTACATGACCGCGGTCGGCAATTTCGTTGCCGGCAAGATCGGCGAGGCGACCGGCGGGCACGACGGCGAGATGACCAAGCAGGGCTTGCTCGATGTGTACGAACTGTTCGGCTGGGTCGCCATCGGTGCCGCCGTGGCGGTGCTGCTGGTCAGCCCGGTCGTGAAGAAGTGGATGCACCTCGACACTTTGGCGGACGACAAGCCCGCCCCCACGCTCGAAGGCGCGGAAGAAGGCTATCCCGCCGCCCGCCCGGCCGAGTAACGCTGGCCTGACACTTTAATCGTCGAGTTGCATAGACAACCTGCCCGTTTCCCGTCACACAATGTGACTGGGAAACGGGAAAGGTTTTCGATGCTTTCACACTTCAAATTGCGAGCGCGCATGGGCGCGCTGGCCACTTTGGCAAGCGCGCTGGCGCTGTCTGCTTGTGCGACCACCGGCGGTAGCGGCGATACCGCCAGTGCCTCGGACAAGGCCAAGGACGACGCTTTCGCCGCCACCCCGGCAGGCGAGCCGGTCTTTGCTTCGACCTACAAGCCCTACCCCAACATCGCCACCGCGATCCGCGGCGCGACCGTCTATGACGGCAAGGGCGGCAAGATCGAAAACGGCGTCGTGTTCATGTCGGGCGGCAAGATCACATCCGTCGGCGGTCCCGATACCCCGATCCCCGCCGACATCGCGGTGTTCGACGGCACCGGCAAGTTCGTCACTCCCGGCATCATCGACATCCACTCGCACCTCGGCGACTATCCCTCGCCCGGCGTCGAAGCCCATTCTGATGGCAACGAAGCCACCGCGCCGACCACGCCCGAAGTCTGGGCCGAACACTCCGTCTGGCCGCAGGACCCGGGCTTTAGCCGCGCGCTGGCGAATGGCGGGATCACGGCGCTCCAGATCCTCCCGGGCTCAGCCAACCTGATGGGCGGGCGTTCGGTGACGCTCAAGAACGTTCCCGCGCGCACCATGCAGGGAATGAAGTTCCCCGGCGCGCCCTATTCGATGAAGATGGCCTGCGGGGAGAACCCCAAGCGCGTCTATGGCAGCCGTGGACGGATGCCCTCGACCCGGATGGGCAACCTTGCGGTCAACCGCGAAACCTGGCTCGGCGCGATCGATTACGCCAACGACCCGAAAGCCAAGCGCGATCTCGGCAAGGAGACGCTTGTGGGTGTGCTCAAAGGCGAAATCCTGATCCAGAACCACTGCTACCGCGCCGATGAAATGGCGCTGGTGCTCGATATGGCCAAGGAGATGGGCTACAAGGTCGCAGCCTTCCACCACGCGGTCGAGGCCTACAAGATCGGCGATCTGCTGCGCGAAAATGACGTGTGCAGCGCGATCTGGGCCGACTGGTACGGGTTCAAGATGGAAAGCTACGACGGCATTCTGGAAAACGCAGCGTTCCTGCAACGTGAAGGCGCCTGCGTGGTGATCCACTCGGATGACCAGAACGATATCCAGCGCCTCAATCAGGAAGCCGCCAAGGCGCAGGCCGCCGGTGCGCGGGTCGGGATCGACATTCCCGATGCGACCGTGATCCAATGGCTCACCTACAACGCGGCCAAGGCGATGGGGATTGCGGACATGACCGGCAGTCTGGAGACCGGCAAGATGGCCGATGTGGTGCTGTGGAACGGCGATCCGCTGAGCGTTTATTCGCGGCCCGAGAAAGTGTGGATCGATGGCGCGCTGATGTTCGATGCGATGAACCCCAAGACACGGCCCGTCAGCGATTTCGAGCTTGGCCAGCCCGGTGAAGGAGATGTGAAGTGAAGCGGCTCCCCATCACAACGGCCAGCCTTCTGGCCCTCACCGCATCGCCTGCCTTCGCGCAGGACATGGTCGTCACGAACGCCAAACTGGTGATCGGTGACGGCGGCGCCCCGATCGAAGGCGGCGTCGTGATCGTCGACGATGGCAAAGTGGTGTTCGCGGGAGTGCCCACCCCCGGCCAGACTTTCTCGACCGACGTGGTGATTGACGCGGGCGGAGCATGGGTCACCCCCGGCCTGTTCGCCACAGTGACAACACTCGGCCTGGCCGACGTGTCGGCGGTTGATGAAAGCAACGACATCACCGCGCGCGAAACGCCGTTCAGCGCCGCGCTCGATGCGGCGACTGCGATCAATCCCACCTCGCAGCATATCCTCGTCCACAAGGCTGCCGGGATCACCCGCGCGGCAACGTCGATGATGCCGTCCGGTTCGATCTTTGCGGGACAAGGCGCGATCATCGACCTTGATGGCGATGCAAAGCCGGTGATGCAGGCGCGCGCCTTCCAGATGATCAATCTGGGCGAGGGCGGGGCGGACCGCGCGGGCGGCAGCCGCGCTGCGGCCCATGCGCTGCTGCGTTCGGCGCTGCGTGAGGCGCAGGCGCTGGTCGGCAAGTCCGGCATCCCCGAGACAACCGAAATCGGCAAGGATGACGAGGTGTTCCTCAGCCGCTTCGATGCCGAGGCGCTGGTGCCGGTGGTGACGGGCAAGCAGAAGCTTTACGTCGCCGTCGAACGGATGGCCGATATCCGCGCCGTGCTGGCGCTGAAGGCGGAATATCCCAAGCTTGATCTGGTGCTGGTCGGCGTGACCGAAGGCTGGCTGGTGGCAAACGAAATCGCTGCCGCCGGGGTTCCGGTGATCGCCAACGGGTTGAATGATCTGCCCGAAACCTTCGAGCAACTGGGTGCGACCCAGTCCAATGCCGGGCGGATGGCGAAAGCGGGCGTCAAGGTCGCGATCAATGCCGAAAGCCTCCAGAACCCGCGCCGGTTGCAGCAGGTGGCGGGCAACCTCGTCGCGCTGACCCGGATGCCGGGTGCGAGCGGGATGGAATGGGGCAAGGCCTTTGCCGCAATCAGCTCCGTCCCCGCCGAAATCAGCGGCATGGGCGGCAAGGCGGGCGTGTTGAAGCCCGGTGCGCTGGGCGATGTGGTGATGTGGTCCGGCGATCCGCTCGAGGTCGGCTCGGTGCCGACCAAGGTGTTCATCGCCGGGGTCGAGCAGGACCTCAGCAACCATCAGACCCGCCTGCGCGACCGCTATATCGACCTCGATGAAAGCGACCGGCCCAAGGCCTACGACTGGTAATGGCGCTGCATTCAAAGCCGGTGGCTGCCACCTTGGTGGCCTCGCTCCTGCTCGCCCTACAGCCTGTGCAAGCACAGGAGGGGGCGGGCGAGGCTCCCGTCGATCCAAGGGCGCAAGACTCCGCGTGGCACGCGGCGCAGCAGATCTATCTGCTGGGCCTCACACCCGAAGACGGCTGGCATTTTGTCGATGGCGGGGTGCGCTGGCGCTGGATCAAATACCTCGCGTCAGACCGCAAGCCGACCACCGCTGACCGGATCACCGTCCATTACGAGGGGCGATTGCTCGACGGGACCGTGTTCGACAGCTCCTACGCCCGGGGGGAGCCTGCAACCTTCCCGCTGGGCCGGCTGGTCAAGGGCTGGCAGCTTGCGGTTCCGCAGATGGGCGTGGGCGAGATCATCGAAATCGCCATTCCCGCAGACCTCGCTTACGGCCCGGTCGGGCGAGGGCCAATTCCGGCGAATGCGACGCTGGTTTTCAAAGTCGAGCTGATCGCGATCGAAGACCAGACCTAGCCAGCGCGTGGCGGCCATTGCGGCACCTGCTCGCCTTCCGTGAATAGATGCGCGGTGCTCCATCCGGCCATCTGGTCGAACATCGGCGCCAGCGCGCGGGCCTTGTCCGTCAGGATATAGCGCGCGCGCTTTCCGTCGGGCGGGTCGCGGCGCATCAGCCCCGCCTCTTGCAGGATCGCCAATCGCGAGGTCAGGGCGGCACGGTTGATGCCAAGGCGGTCCACGAACTCCTCGAACCGCTCCGCCCCAAGGAACGCATCGCGCAGGATCAACAGCACCCAGCGGTCGCCGAGCAGGCGGGCGGCGCGGCCGATCGGGCAAGGTGCGCGTGAGGGCGTGTAGGTTTTCATCGTCTGATTATCAGACTTGCGCGCGGACAAGACAAGCGGCATAACATCTGCATAACAGACTTAAAGGAAGCCCGCCCATGACCGCATCCCGCTTCGCGTCGCCTGAAGATTCCATCGCCTATATGAAGAAAGTCGCCGTCGCGCGCTCGGGCTTCTCGGCATGGCTTGATGTCGAGCCGGTGACAGTGTGGGAGGGGGAGAGCGAATTGCTGCTGGTGATGCGGCCCGAAATGACCCAGCACCACGGCTACGCCCATGGCGCGATTGTCGGGCTGATGGCCGACAATGCTTGCGCCTGGGCAGGAGCATCGGTTGCGGGCGATGTTGTGACGGGGGGCTACACCATCGATTTCCTGCGCCCGGCGAAGGGCGAACGGCTGCGCGCGCGTGGCACAGTCGTCAAGGCAGGCAAGCGGCAGGTGGTGGTGCGCGCGGACGTGTGGGCCGAAAGCGACGGCGAGGCGCCGGTCCATGTCGCGGTGGCACAGGCGACGATCGTGCCGACCGGGATCGGGGCCTGATCCAAGCCCGCTAGGCGCGCCCCCTCACCCATGTTAGGTTCGCCGCCATGGACGGGGCAATCATCAAACTCATCGCGGCCAATGTCGCATTCGTTGGCACGCATTTCGCCATGTCGCACCCCTTGCGGGCACCGATGGTCAAGGCCTTGGGGGCGGGCGGGTTCCAGGGGGCCTATACTGTCGTCAGCTTCGCCACGCTGGCGTGGGTCTATTTCGCCTTCACCGCCGCGCCGCCCGCCGACCTGCCGGGATCAGGTGAGATCGGTTGGGTCCTCGCGACAATCATCACGCTTCCGGCAATGATTTTGCTAGCGGGCTCGTTCATGGGCAATCCCGCGCTGCCGACCCCGATGGCCGAGGCGCAGGCGCGCGCCGAGCCCAAGGGCGTGTTCCGCGTTACCCGCCACCCGATGATGTGGGCGATCGGCCTGTGGGCGGCCTCGCATATCATCCTGTTCTGGAGCACCCGGACGCTGGTCACCGCGCTGGCGATGGGCGTGCTGGCACTGGTCGGCGCGAAGTTTCAGGACGCCAAGAAGGAAGTCCTGATGGGCGAGAGCTGGGCCGAGTGGGAGAGCAAGACCAGCTACTGGCCGCGCTGGGGGGCGCTCTTCAGCGTCGGCGCGGTGCCGTTGATCGCGGGGACAGTGTTGTGGCTGGCGGGCAGCTATATCCACCTGTGGCGCGCAGGCATCCCGGCGGGGGTGTTCAAGTGGCTGGCCTAAACCCCTGCACTACTCGCCCGTAAACACCGCCGCCCGCTTCTCTATAAGCGCGGCGACGCCCTCGGCGTGGTCGGCGGTGGTGTGCATCATCGCTTGCGTGTTCGCGGCGAGTTCCAGCGCGGTGTCATAACTCGTCTGTTGTCCCTGCCGCAGCAGGTTCTTGGTGTGGCGAAGCGAATGCGGCGGGAGCAGCGCGATCCGGCCTGCCAGCGCCCGCGCTTCGTCCATCAGCGCCTCGGGCGCGACCACGCGGCTGACGAGGCCCCAGTCCTTCGCGGTGCCTGCGTCGATCACATCCCCGGTGTAGAACAGCTCCGCCGCCCGGCTCATCCCGATCACTCGGGGAAGGATCCATGTCCCGCCATCGCCCGGGATGATCCCGAGCTTGAGGAAGGTCACCCCGAACTTTGCGCTCTCGCTGGCAATGCGGATATCGGCAAGGCAGGCGACATCGCAGCCCAGCCCGATCGCCGGGCCATTGACCGCCGCGATCACCGGCACGCGCAGGCCATAGAGGGCACGCAGCATCAGGTGGATATTGTCGCGGTAGCCGTCGGAGATCGCCGGGGTGGTGCCGCCAAACGTGCCGGTCTTGTCCCGCATCGCCTTCACATCGCCGCCCGCGCTGAAGGCCCGCCCCGCGCCGGTCAGGATCACCACCCGGCATTCCATGTCGCGGTTGATCGCATTAGCGACCCGGACAAACTCATCCCCGTCGCCCGGCGCGCCCAGCGGGTTCATGGACTCCGCCCGATCGAGCGTGAGAATGGTGACAGGGCCTTCTTTGGCAATCTGGATCAGTGACATCAGCAACCTTGCACGTTTGCGACAGATAATTCACCTTGCGTATAGGCGGGGGATGGCAAGGGCAAGGCTGGCGCCCCGCGGCCCGTGCTAATGATAGGGGTCGAAGCGGAGAACTTGATTGCCCAGCCTGACCTTGCTTGCGACCCCGCCCCAGCTGCTGAGCGCCGCGCTCGCGCTGGCCGCGCCGCAGCCTCAGGCACCCCCGCCGCCACCGCAGGTCGTCCCGCTCGAATGGAACCTGGCCGCGGTGCAGGACAGCGCGCTGCCTGCGACAGATGGCCCGCCCGATGACGCCGCACCCCCGCCGCCCGAAGGTGAGTCGGCCAACGAAATCGTGGTCGAGGGCGAATATGGCCCGCCCAAAAGCGATCCGCTCGAACGCGTCAATGAAGAGAGCTATCGCCTGACCCAGGCGGTCGATCAAACGCTGGTCGAGCCGATGGCCAATGCCTATCGCGATGGCCTGCCCGAACCGATCCGCGACGGGCTGGGCAATGTCGTGCGCAATCTGGCCGAGCCGACCAATGCGCTGAATTTCCTGCTGCAAGGCAAGGTCGGCAAGGCGTTTGAGACGTTGGGGCGGCTGGCGATCAATTCCACCATCGGTGTGGGCGGCCTCTTCGACGTGGCGGGCAAGAAGGCCGATCTTCCCTATCGCCGCAACGGCTTTGGCAACACGATGGGCTATTACGGCATCGGGCCGGGGCCGTATATGTTTGTGCCAGTGACAGGGCCAACAAGCGTGCGCGATATCATCGGACTTACGCTGGATCAGGCGCTGCTGCCCTTCGCGTTCGGCAAGCCGTTCAACAAGCCGACCTATACGGTTCCGTATTTCGTGGTGAACTCGCTCGACCAGCGGCTGGAGTTCGACGCGGAGATTGCCGCTATCCGCAACTCGGACGATCCCTACCTGATGCGGCGCGAAACATATCTCGCCAAGCGCCGCCGCGATATCGCGCTGTTGAAGGGCGAACCGATTTCGGAACTGGACCAGATGCGGCTGGAGGAGCTGGAGGGGACGCCTTCTTTTGACACTGCCGCGCCGCCTCCGGTTGCGAATGTTGCGCCTGTCGAAGCGCCGGATAATCCCGAGGCTCTGCTGATCACCCGCCCGCGCTGACCGGCGGAGCTAGCGGTTCGCCGCGATGGTTTGTGCGAGCTGCTTTTCGAAATCCGTTTGCGGACGATGGGCTGCCAGTGCTTCGATAAAAGCGGATTGCGGCTGATCCAGCATATTGGTCCAGATCCACACATCGCCGAAGAACTCCCGCGCCGCGCTGCCGTTGATACGGTAGATGAATTGGCGGTGGCGGGTTTCGATGGGATATTTTGCGGGCTTGTGCAGGGTCAAGCTAAGTCGGCCCATATCCGTGTGCAGCCCTTTGATGGATCGCGGGGCGATCCGCTTGTCGCCATGGGAGCGCACATAGATTCCGTGTCGATCGATGATCACCTGCGGGCGGCGGTCGAATAAGCGCAAGGTATGGACGGCTGCGAACCCGCCGAAAAACAGCGCCCCGACACTGCCGAGCAGCAGCCCCAACGCGTTCAGACTGAGTGCCGCCATTCCTCCGGAAAGTCCGGCCCACAGGATGAGTCTGAGACGTGAGAAGTGCGCCACGAAAGGTTCGGGCTCGCTCCTGACCGCAGCTGTTACGCCCGCGCCTCTTCGCCCGTGATCCCCGTGCTGTTGTGCTTCAACGCCTTGAGCACCGTATCGACGATCTGCGGTGCGTTGAGGCCAGCCTCATCATACTGCTTCATCGGATCGTCGTGATCGATGAAGGTATCGGGCAGGCGCAGCGTGCGCACCTTCAAACCGTTATCCGTCAGGCCGGTATCGCTGGCGAAGGTCAGCACGTGCGCGCCGAGCCCGCCGATCGAGCCTTCCTCGACTGTGACGATCACCTCATGGGTGCGCATCAGCTTGGCGATCAGGTCTTCGTCCAGCGGCTTGGCAAAGCGGAGGTCGGCGACGGTGGTGGAAAGCCCCTTGGCCTCCAGCGTGTCGGCGGCCTTGAGCGCTTCCGTCAGGCGCGAACCGAGCGAAAGGATCGCCACCTTGGTGCCTTCACGCACCAACCGGCCCTTGCCGATTTCGAGCTTCACCGGAACCTCCGGCAGCGGAACCCCGGTGCCATTGCCGCGCGGATAGCGGAAGGCGATCGGCCCTGCGTCATACTCGGCGGCGGTGTAGGTCATGTGGACCAACTCGGCTTCGTCAGCCGCAGCCATCACCACCATGTTCGGCAAGGTGGCGAGATAGGTGATGTCGAAGCTGCCTGCGTGCGTCGCTCCGTCGGCGCCGACCAGACCGGCGCGGTCAATGGCGAAGCGCACCGGCAGGTTCTGGATGCACACATCGTGCACCACCTGATCGTAGGCACGCTGGAGGAAGGTCGAGTAAATCGCCGCAAACGGACGCATCCCTTCGGCCGCTAGCCCTGCTGCGAAGGTGACCGCGTGCTGTTCGGCAATGCCGACGTCGAAGGTGCGGGTGGGGTGCGCCTTCGCAAATTTGTCGACGCCCGTGCCCGAAGGCATGGCGGCGGTGATCGCGCAGATCCGGTCATCCGTCTCGGCGAGCTTCGCCAGCGTCAAGCCAAACACATCCTGATAGGCCGGCGCGCTGGGGGCGCTCTTGGCCTTTTCACCAGTGATGACATTGAACTTGGGCACGCCGTGATACTTGTCGGCAGAGTTTTCCGCCGGGGCATAGCCCTTGCCCTTTTCGGTGACGACATGGATCAGCACCGGGCCTTCCGAGGTATCGCGCACGTTCTCCAGCACCGGCAGCAGGTGATCGAGATTGTGCCCGTCAATCGGCCCAACGTAGTAAAAGCCCAGCTCCTCGAACAGCGTCCCGCCGGTCACCATGCCGCGGGTGAATTCTTCCGCCTTGCCGATGGTGTCGTGCATCCGGCGGCTCATCTTCTGGATCACGCGGCTGGCGAGGCTGCGGATGCCGAGATATTCGCTCGAAGACACCATCCGCGCAAGATAGGCGGACAGCCCGCCCACCGGCGGCGCGATCGACATGTCGTTATCGTTGAGGATCACAATCAGCCGGTTGCCCGCTTGCGCGGCGTTGTTCATCGCCTCGTAGGCCATGCCTGCGCTCATCGAGCCGTCGCCGATCACCGCGATGCCGCGTCCCGCCTTGCCCTGCATCTTGTTGGCCATGGCAAAGCCCAGCGCCGCCGAAATCGAGGTCGAGGAGTGCGCCGCGCCGAAGGGATCGTATTCGCTCTCGCTGCGCTTGGTAAAGCCGGACAGCCCGCCGCCCTGGCGCAGGGTGCGGATCCGGTCCCGCCGACCGGTGATGATCTTGTGCGGGTAGCACTGGTGGCCCACGTCCCACACCAGCTTGTCGGTGGGTGTGTTGAACACATAGTGGATCGCCACCGTCAGTTCGACCACGCCCAGACCCGATCCCAGATGCCCGCCCGACGTGCTGACCGCATCGATCATCTCGGTGCGCAGTTCATCGGCGAGTTGGCGGAGCTGTTCGGGCTTGAGGCGGCGCAGGTCGTCAGGGGTGTCAACCTGATCGAGCAAAGGTGTGTAAGGCGATTGTGTCATAGCGCCCAGCTTTACACAGGGAAAACCGGCCTGTCGATGCAGGGTTGATCGAGATCAAGCCTGGCGCGCCCGTCACCCGTCGCAGGCTTTGGCCCCGGCCTGTTGGAGACACATGAGACACGGTCCAGAAACGAAAAGCCTGTCGCCGCACGGTGCGGCAGCGCAGCACAGGCGGAAAGGCGAGAGGGTTCGGTCATCCGGTGCTTATGCCCGTTGCGTCAGCAGTAGGAAACAGCTGGCAGCGTCAGGTGCAGGCCTTGCACAGCCCGCGGATCTCGAGCACCGGCCGTTCCGCCTTGAAGCTGCGGGCGGCGGCGATGGCGCGGACGGCGCGGCTCACATCCTCGTCATCGACATGGGCCGCCTCGCCGCATTCGTCGCAGACGAGGAAGATGCAATCATGCGCGCAGCCCGGGTGGGTGTTGGCGAGATAGGCGTTGGCGCTTTCCACCCGCATCGCGAGGTTGTTCGCCACGAACACATCGAGGATTCGATAAACGCTGTTCGGAGCAACCCGCTTGCCGCGCGCCGCCGAGAGATTGTCGGCAATGTCATAGGCCGAGACCGGGCGTTCGTGCCGGGCGAGTTCCGCGAATACCGCTTCACGCATGGTGGTCCACTGCTCGCCCGCAGTCACGAGCGCGCGCGCGGCCTCAGCGACAAGGCCGGGGCCGCGATGTTCGTGATGGCTGTGCTGCTGTGCCTGCTGTCCCATGTCCCCAATATAGGCGTGCATGGGACATTCGCAAAGCGTGCTTGTGTGGAAGTCAGCCTGCGTCGCGCAGAAAGCTCGCCCGGTACATGGTCGGGAACATGGTCTTGAGCGCTGCCACCTTGGGCGCGTCCCAGCGCACGATGTAGCGGCTGGTCGGATTGATCGCCATGTAGTCCTGATGATAGGCCTCAGCCGGATAGAATGCCTTGTAGGCTTCGATCCGGGTGACGATCGGGTTCTTCCAGATCCCCGCCTTGCCGAGCTGGGCGATATAGGCCTTGGCGACGGCGGCCTGTTCGGCGTTCAAAGGCACGATCGCGCTGCGATAATGCGCGCCGGTGTCCGGGCCCTGACGGTTCTTCAGCGTCGGATCGGCGACCACCGAGAAGAAGATCCGCAGCAATTGGTCATAGCGCACCACCGCCGGGTCATAGGTGATCCGCACGGCTTCGGCATGATCGGTCACGCCGCTGGAGACGAGGTCATACTTGGCGCTGGCTGCGTTTCCCCCGTGGTAGCCCGAGACGGCGGAGGTCACGCCCTTCACATGGCTGAAAACGCCTTCCACACCCCAGAAGCAGCCACCAGCGAAAACGGCGGTTTTCAGGCCTTTCGCTTCCTTGGCCACGCGGGTCGCGGCGGGAGCGTTGACGGCTTCTTCGGCCACCGCGGGTTCCGCGCAGGCGCTCAGGGCCAGCGACGTGGCGGCGAGCAGGGCAGCAATCTTGTGCATGGGGTCAGCGTCCTTCGGGCGCGATCACGAACTCCGCCGATGGGCCGGGTGTCTCATGGCGTTCGGCAGCCTGCGCGGCTGGAGCCAGCTCGCCCACCCAATTCTCCGCATTCGCACCCGCGATCAGCAGGGCTCCGAAGACGAAGCCGATGCCGAAATTGCGGAACAGGTCAGGAGAGAACATGCGCATGGGGAACTCGTGATTCGTGTGGTTGCCGCCAATGCCTCTGCCCGATGCCGAATTGCAGCGGGATGAACATGGCGGTCAGGCCCGATTAGGTCGCGGCCCTAACTTAGTTACGGAACCGCTGAGAAAAAGTTGAGATGCAGGATGGTTCGTGCCGAGCCGTGCGCGCGGTGCGACGAATGCGGGGGAATGCGTAAGGCGGCACGCGCGCTCGCCCCACCACCACCCTGCGGGTGGTCCCCCTCCCCGAGCAAGCTCGAGGAGGATTAACGGGCCGCATGCCCGCGAGCGCACGCGCGCGAGCCGCAGGTGCCCCGTAGCGAAGCGGAGGGAATAGCACCGAGGACGAAGGCGCGGAGGCGCCTTCGAAACCAACCGGCCCGCAAGGGCCGCAAGGCCGACCGGCCGCCCGCAGGTGCTCTGGCGCGCAGCGCCAGAAACAGCACCGAGGACGAAGGCGCGGAGGCGCCTTCGAAACCCAAATCAGTGCCGGAAATGCCGCATCCCGGTGAACACCATCGCGAGGCCCGCTGCGTCGGCGGCGGCGATCACTTCATCGTCGCGGATCGAGCCGCCCGGCTGGATCACGGCCGTCGCCCCCGCTTCAGCCGCCGAGATCAGCCCGTCGGCGAAGGGGAAGAATGCGTCCGATGCGACCGCGCTACCTTGGGTGCGGGGCGCGTCCCAGCCGTGGGTTTCGGCAGCTTCCTTGGCCTTGATCGCAGCGATTCGCGCCGAATCGCGGCGGTTCATCTGACCTGCGCCGATCCCGGCGGTCGCACCGTCCTTCGCATAGACGATGGCGTTGGACTTGACGTGGCGGGCCACGGTCCAGGCGAACAGGCAATCCTTGAGCTCCTGATCCGTCGGCGCGCGCTTGGTGGCGACCTTGAGGTCATCAAGGCTCACTGCCCCCGCATCGCGCGACTGAATCAACATCCCGCCCGCGATAGTTTTCATCGCAAACCCGCCCCGACGTGGGTTCGGCAGCGTTCCGCATTCCAGCAGGCGCAGGTTCTTCTTCTTCGCGAAGATTTCGCGCGCCTCGGCGCTGACGCTGGGGGCGATCACGACTTCGGTGAAGATCGCGGAGATCGCCTCGGCCGTTGCGGCATCAAGCTCGGTATTCACCGCCACGATACCGCCAAAGGCCGAGACCGAGTCGCAGGCCAGCGCCGCTTCCCACGCTTCCAGCAGCGAGCCCGATTGCGCCACGCCGCAAGGGTTGGCGTGCTTGACGATCACCACCGCAGGCGACTGCCCGGCAAACTCCGCCGCCAGTTCCAGCGCGGCATCGGCGTCATTGAGGTTGTTGTAGCTCAGTTCCTTGCCCTGCAACTGCACCGCCTGCGGCACCCCAGCAGTACCCACCACCTGCGGCACATAAATGGCCGCGCTCTGGTGCGGGTTTTCGCCATAGCGCAGCGTGTCGGCGCGCTTGAGGGCGATGGGGAGGGTATCGGGGAACAGCGTGGGTTCGTCGCTGGCGGCGGGCGAGAAGGCGAACCAGCTGGCGATAGCGGCGTCATAGGCGGCGGTGCGGGCATAGGCCTTGCCTGCCATCCGCGTGCGGAACGCGTGGCTTGTCGCGCCGCCATTGGCGTCCATCTCTTCGACCAGCGTGGCGTAGTCCGCCGGGTCAGTGAGGATGGTGACAAAACCGTGGTTCTTCGCGGCTGATCTCACCATCGAAGGCCCGCCAATGTCGATATTCTCGATGATTTCTTCGCGGCTGGCGCCCTTCGCCACTGTCGCTTCGAAGGGGTAGAGGTTCACCACGACGAGATCGATCGCGCCGATCCCGTGGGCTTCCATCGCAGCGACGTGTTCGGGGTTGTCGCGCAGGGCGAGCAAGCCGCCATGGACTGTGGGGTGGAGGGTCTTCACCCGCCCGTCCATCATCTCGGGAAAGCCGGTGAGGTCGGAGACGTCTTTCACGGTCAGCCCCGCGTCGCGCAAAGCCTTGGCCGTGCCGCCGGTGCTGACCAGTTCGACGCCGCGCGCGGCCAAAGCTGCGCCCAGTTCAGCCAAACCCGCCTTGTCGGACACTGACAGCAGCGCCCGCTTGATTGCCATCTCGCTCATGGTGGAATTCTACCCTGTTTTCCTCAACAGCCAGGAGAAGTGCCCCCCGCTGCGCAATGCCAGTCCTTCGATCACCAGCTGCTCGGTGGCATGGGGCCGGCCGTCACCGTCGACCCACAGGCTATCCTCGGCAGTGAGGGTGATTGCGTCGGCGCCCGCCCTATCGCCGCCGAGCCGGAATTGCCAGAGCCGACCATCGGGCAGCAGCAGGCTCGCGCCGCGCTTGTCGCCCGAGAGCTGCACCTCGACCCCGCGCCCGAGATGGAACCGCAGCGCAAAGGCGATCTTGCCGCGCTTGCCGTTCTTGGAGGACGGGATCAGGAGGTCTTCACCCGCCAGTTCGGTACCATCGCCCGACAGGGTCAGGATGCGCTGGTGGGTGAGGCCGAAGCGGCTGGCGTAACCATCATGCGCGGCGTCAATCCGGGTCGCCTCACGCCCGCGTGACGGCACGGTGCGGCGGTCGAAATTGACGGTCTCGACCCCCTTGCCGAGCTGGCCATTGAGCAGCACCGCGGTGGAATTGGCGTTATCGAGCACCAGCGTCGAGAACGCGGCCGTGGCCCGCAGCCCTTGCCCGATGCGCGCGGGAACCTGTCCGCCTGCGAGCGCCGCGCCGCCGCAATTGACGATGACCCGCTGCGGCCCATCGGACAATTCGAACGCCAAGGTCGATGCGCAGCCCGTGCGCGCGTGCTTGGCGCGGGGCGGCGGGGCGGTGTCGAATTGCAGCAGGGTCTCGCCCGCCTTGGCTCGTTGATAGCCCCAGCCCTGTACCATCGACAGCGGCCGGGTGCGCACGCCGCTCGCTTCGATCACGGCATTGAGTCGGTCAGCGGAAATCGCGCCTTGGCCCTGCCAGCTGCCCAGCATCCCGTCACCATGCCGCAGCGCCAGCAAGGGCGGCACCAGTAATTCGCGCATCACTTTGAGTGCGGCGGGCGGGGTGACTTCGGCGGCTTCGTAACAGGCGATGAGATCGGTCAGCAGGCGGATCGCATCCAATTGCGCGGCGGGACAGCGCGACAGCAGGCCGCCATCCTCGCCCACCATGTCGCCAAGCGCTTTGACCAGACCCGCCTCGCCGAACAGCCGGCGCGGCTTGCCGTGGGGGAGCAGCAGGCCTGCCGCCACCACGCCCGCCCATGCCGCGACCTGTCCGAACCCTGCGGCTTCCCGCGGCGCGCGCTTGTCGAGCCAGCCTGCGGTTTCCGCGATGGCAGCAAGCAGGCGTGATTTCAGCTGCTTGTCCTGCCCGCCCAGCACCAGCGGGGCATGGACCAGCCACGCCACCAGCCTGAGACCGGCGTGCTCGGCCTCCCACGCCGGACCCTTGCCCAGTTCGCGGTGAGCGTGAAGCCATTGCGTCGCGATCCGCTCAGCCACCGCGGCGCCATCGGCACGTGCGGCACTGGCGGCGAGATCGGCGAGCCAACTGAAGGAATGCAGCACCCGCTCCACGCCCGGCGCATGGCGCGCGGCGGCGGAGAAATCGAAGCTCGCAATCGGCAGGCGCGCGCCGTGGATCAGGAAGTGACCGGCGCGCAGCGCGGTCCCGGCGGCCCGGTCCCCGCGATTGGGGCTCTCGACCGTCGCCAGCACCCGCAGCGGCTGCGGTCGGCGGAACGGAGCCGCAAGCGCATGGCCCGGAACGCCCAAGCGATAGGCCAACCGCATCAGCGCTTCACCGGGGCCAGCCTTGACCGCGATCACATCGGATAGTGCCAGTGCCCGCGAGGGTTCGGTCAGTTGCGGCTGTTCGGGGGAAGGGGCAGGGGTTGCGCCCAGTTCGGCCCCGGTGGCCAGCGCCAGCACCGGATTATCGGCAACCCGCTCCACCAGCGCATCGGCACGGATGGAGGCCGGGGTGCGCAGCAGCGTCGCCATCAGCGCGCGCCTTTCAGGCCTGCAATATTGGCAGGATAGGCATCCGGCCCGCCCTTGAACGTCGCCGAGCCTGCCACGAGCACATCGGCCCCGGCCTCCACGCACATCCGCGCGGTTTCCGCGTTGACCCCGCCATCAACCTCAAGATGGATCGCCCTGCCCGAGCGCGTGATCATCGAACGGATGCGCGCGATCTTGCCCAGCTGCGAAGCGATGAAGCTCTGCCCGCCGAAGCCGGGGTTGACGCTCATCACCAGGATCAGGTCTGCGAGGTCCATAAGATTGTCGAGGACTTCGACCGGGGTGCCCGGATTGATCACCACCCCCGCCTTCTTGCCGAGCGCCTTGATCGCTTGCAGCGTGCGGTGGATGTGCGGCCCCGCTTCGGGATGGACGGTGATGATATCGGCGCCCGCCTCGGCAAAGGCCTGAAGGTAAGGGTCAACCGGAGCGATCATCAGATGCACGTCGAACGGCTTCTTGGTGTGCGGTCGCAGCGCCTTCACCACATCCGGGCCAATGGTGATATTGGGCACGAAATGCCCGTCCATCACGTCGATGTGAATCCAGTCTGCCCCTGCCGCATCAATGGCGCGCACTTCCTCGCCCAGCCGAGCGAAATCGGCAGACAGGATCGAGGGAGAAATCAAAGGTGATGGCATGGCGCGGGCTTAAGGCCTTTCTGGGACGCTATACCAACCATACGAGTGCCGCGAATCGCGCCACAAGGCGTTCAGCAGACCTTTTCCACCGTCAACATCCCTGTTGGGGGCAATTAAGCCGTAATTCAGGCACGGATCGTCATAAGCTCTTTATGCCACGATGGCTTTGACGACGTGTCCTTGCTTGCGCGCACGCCCCTCTCCCCTTAACCATGAGATGTCCATGACCGGTTTTTTGCCCTCTGCCCGCTTGCCTGAACGCAAGTCGCCTGCGCTTTTGCCGGTGGTGGTGACGGGTCTGGCTCTCGCCGGATTGGTCGCTGCGCCGCTCGCTGCGCAGCCCTTTACCTATGCCCGAACCGCCCCGAACGACATGAGCCAATGTGCGCCGGGCAAGGGTCCGGCGGTGCGCGTCGTGGTGAGCGGGCTGAAATCATCCGCAGGCAACCTGTTCGTGCGCGCCTATCCCGCCAACAGCCGCGATTGGCTGGAGAGCAAGCGCTATATCATGCGGGTCGATGTCAAGCCGCAAGCTGGCAGCGTGACCGTGTGCGTGCCGCTGCCTGCGACGGGCGATTTTGCGATCGCCGTCCATCATGACGTGAACGGCAACCGCAAGTCCGATCTGTCTGATGGGGCGGGGATGTCGAACAATCCTGGGATCAAAAAGATTCTCGGCCTCGTCCCGCGTCCGCCTTCGGTCGACAAGGTGCGCTTCAACGCCGGTTCGGGTGTCACCCGGATGGCGATTTCGATGCAGTATATGTGAGGCTGGTTATCCCGCCCGCTGCCGGCGACGGTGGCGGCGCAGGTCCAGCAGCACTTGCGGCGCGGCCAGCAAGGGGAAGCGTTCGCGGAACGGCGTGACGGCGACGGGCATGCCCGTGTGCCGCTCGATCTTCCACGCGGCATAACGCGCCGCGCCTTCGAAGGTGGTGCTGGCCTTGACCAGCCGCAGCAGATTGAGCGGCTTGCCCATGCGGCGGCGGCGTTTCCACCAGCCAAGGATGCGCGAACGCTCGGCAGGAGCAAGCTGCGGCGTGAGGGTGGAGCCATTCTGGCCGGACGGGATGCCGCCTGCCTCCAGCGCCAGCGGCAGTAACCCGGCGAAATGCTCGGCATTGACGCTGAGGATGTCGTTCTCGCGGCCTGATTTCTCGACCCGGAATTCCGCGCTGTATGTGGCGCGGAACAGCGCGCGCCAGTAATCCTCCGCCGTGCCGCTGGCGGGGCCAAGCGTTGCCGCCAGCCGTGCGGCGGTGGTGGCGGCTGAGGCGATGGCGGCGATCACTTCGCCGCGCGCTGTATCATCCACCGCCCAGATCAGCGCGCTTGGCTGGACGAACCGCGCCCAGATGGTGGTGTCAGTCAGATCACCACCTGCGGCGCGCGCGAAGGTGGCCAGCCGCATGGTCGCTACCTTGGCGCGCAGGGTCACGCCTTGATGGTCGCGCTCATGGTAAGAGACTGTCGGCCAGATTGCGCTTTCAGTGGTGCCCGGCAGCAGGATGTAGAAATCGAGCACGCCATCGAGCGATCCGGTGCGCAGGTTCGATCCATAGAACAGCACCGCCCGCGCGCCTGCCGCATCGCCCAGCGCGCGCGCGAATTCTGCCACAGCAGGATCAATCGGGACGGCAAGCCGCGCGGCGATCCGTTCGGCGAGTGCCGAAGGCCCCACGCTCATTGTGTACCGCTCATGGCGCGATGAAGGCGAGCTCCGGCCCCTGCTCGATCAGATAATCGCCTGCCGGGAACGCCTCGCCATCAAGGATGAACTGATCGTCGATCGACAGGCTGAACTGGGTCGCGGCGAGCTGGTGGATGCCGCGCTCACGCAGGGAGCCACGCAGCTTGCCCAGCAACGCCAGCGGCACCAGCGCGGTGGTGCGGCGCGAAATCTGATCGACCGCGACGAGCTTCAGCCCGCTCTTGAGCGCGCCGAAGGGCTTGATCCCGGCGGGCAGGCGTTCGAGCGTCGAGGCGAATAGCAACTGCCGCATGTCGGGATCACCGTGGCCGCTATGCTCCATCGGTGCATCCGACGTGCCGAGCCCGATCTGCATCCGCGCGCCCTTGCGCCACGGGTTGCTCCGTCCGGCGAACAGCGATTGCAGCAGCGCCCAGAGGCCGGTGACCGCCACGACCATACTGTCGAACGCGCCGAGCTTGTGCGCGCTTTGCCCGGCTTGGGTCGCCTTGCTGAAGGCCCCTGCGCCAAGGATGAAGCCGGCGACACGCGAACCGGGCTCTTCCTTCCGCGACACCGCCATCGGGCGGCGCCACACACGGGTGCCGTGATCCAGCGCGTCGATCGCGTCTTGCAGCGTCCAATCGTCCGGCACGCCGAGATCGACGGTGAGCGCGTTGGTCTTGCCCTTGGGGAGCACGGCAATCGCCGGCCATTCATCGCCAAAAATGGTCTGCCCACAGGTCAGCACGTCGCGCACGGTGCCATCGCCGCCATTGATGACCAGCAGATCGATGCCCTTGGCGGCGAATTCCGCCAGCGCCAGCGGCAACTGCCCTCGCTCGCGCGGTTGGGCGATGTGGACGTGCGGACACACGCCGCAATCGAAATCGGCGCCCAGATTGCGATGGCTGCGCGGATTGTAGATCACGCCGACGGTGGGCGCCTGGCCCACGTCACGCACACGCCGCGCGCGGCCGCGCGGCTTGGCCGCAGGGTCAACCCGCGGGATTTGCGCAAATTCGTAGATCGGCGTGGCCATGCTCGTCCTATACTTGTCGGAAAACTAACTTTCTACCGCAATCTTGACCCGGAACTGTCACAACGGTCTTGTGAGATCGGCGATCTGCCCTGAAAAACAAGGGGGCCGGCGACGGAAGCCAGGCGGTTTGCGACGGGTGTCTTGCGAGCGATGGTTGCGCCGGAGGGCCGGGGCTGTCCGAGCAGCGCAGCCTAATCGCCGCCTTCCAATGTACGGATGGTGAACTGGCTCACCAGCCGCTGCACGCCCGGCAGCGCGGACAGGATCTCGCGGTGGATGCGTTCGTAACTGTCCTGTTCGCGCACCAGCACCTTGATCAGATAGTCGGATTGCCCGCTCATCAGATAGGCTTCGACGATCTGCGGCGTGCTCGCCATCGCGCGTTCGAAGGCGAGCATGGTCGCCTGCCGTTGATCGGTGAGAGTGACCTGTACGAACACGGTCGAAGGGTTCCCGCGCGCCGCCGCTGAGAGCCGCGCCCGGTAGCCGATGATCGCGCCGCTTTCCTCAAGCGCCTTCACTCGCCGATGCGCGGCAGACGGCGAGAGGCCGACCCGCTCGCCCAGCTGCTCGCCGGTGAGGCGCGAGTCTGTGGCCAGCAGATCAAGAATTTTTCGGTCAATGCGATCCATGCGCGGGTTTTCTGCGCCAAATGGGACAAGCGCGCAAGATTTTCCCGCCAGCCCACCCCGCCATGCCGATCATTGCGAAGAACGCGCAAGCCCCTTCTGCTAAAGGCGCCGCAGAGAGATACAGCAGGAGAGATACCATGCGCGTCGGCGTTCCCACCGAGATCAAGAACAACGAATACCGTGTCGGCCTGACCCCGGCAGCGGTCGCCGAACTGACGCGCGCAGGCCATGAGGTCGTGGTACAGAGCGGCGCGGGCCTTGGCGTGGACTTCACTGACAGCGCCTATGTGGCGGCAGGCGCGGCGATCCTCCCCAATGCGGCGGCGGTGTTCGAAGCGGCCGAGATGATCGTCAAGGTCAAGGAACCGCAGGCCGTCGAAGTCGCGATGCTGCGCCCCGACCATGTGCTGTTCACCTACCTCCACCTCGCCGCCGACAAGCCGCAGACCGAAGGCCTGATGGCCTCGGGAGCGACCTGTATCGCCTACGAGACCGTAACCGCGCCCGACGGCACTTTGCCGTTGCTGAAGCCGATGTCCGAAGTCGCCGGGCGGATGAGCGTCCAGTGCGGCGCGCATTACCTCGAAAAGCATCAGGGCGGACGCGGCGTGCTGCTCGGCGGCGTTCCGGGTGTGGAGCCGGGCAAGGTCGTGATCCTCGGCGGCGGGGTTGCGGGCGTGAACGCGGCGCAGATGGCGGTCGGCTTGCGCGCCGACGTGACGATCTTCGATATCTCCAACCGCCGCCTCGCGGAACTCGACATGGTGTTCGGCAACCAGATCCGCACCGCCTTTGCCTCCACCGCCGCGATTGCCGAAGCGGTGGCGGGGGCCGACCTCGTGATCGGCGCGGTGCTGGTACCGGGTGCCGCCGCGCCCAAGCTGGTGACGAGGGAAATGATCGCTTCGATGCGCCCCGGCACGGTGGTGGTCGATATTGCGATCGATCAGGGTGGTTGCTTTGAGACCAGCCATGCCACGACCCACGAAGACCCAGTATTCGTCGTCGACGGCGTCATCCATTACTGCGTCGCCAACATGCCCGGCGCAGTGGCACGCACCTCGACCATGGCGCTGGGCAATGCGACGCTGCCGTTCGCGTTGAAGCTGGCGAACATGGGCGCCGAAGCAGCGATGGCGGCCGATCCGCATCTGGCGGCCGGGCTCAACGTGTCGGGCGGCAAGCTGCACATTCCCGCCGTAGCCGAAGCGTTGGGCCTGCCGCTGGGCTGAGCGGTTGAGGCCGGGGCGTCAGCTGCCGGTCAACACCGATCGCTTATACGCCAGCCAGAGCGTAGTCACGGCTCCGGCGTCGCGGCAAGACCGCAGCCATTGTCGCCGACATAGGCCGCAATACCCGCCACGCCTGCTCCACGACCTGCTCCACGACCTGCTCCGGCCGCGCTGCCTGGCTTGCGGCGAGTTTCGCGCGCGCCGCCCATGAAAAGTCGCAGGGAGTTCACGGGCCCCGAAATCAAATCCGCGTGAAAGCGGTGCGCCGTTCCCTCACCACGCAAGTGCTCCTGCTGTTGCAATCCCGCCCTGAAAGGCGGACACTCGCGCCCGAGAACCGGGGAGCAAACCCGGTGGAGCCACAGAACGATGACAACCGCCACCGCCCACCCCGACGATCCGCACTATGTCCACCGCACCGGCTGGCTGCGGGCATCGGTGCTGGGGGCCAATGACGGGATTATCTCGGTGTCTTCGCTGATTATCGGCGTGGCGGCGGCGACGCCTGAACCGGGTGCGATCATGGTCGCCGGGGTGGCGGCGCTGATGGCCGGTGCCATGTCGATGGCGGCGGGCGAGTATATCTCGGTCTCCAGCCAGGCCGATTCCGAGCAGGCCGACATCCGCCGTGAGGCCGAGGCGCTGGCCGCCACGCCAGCCGACGAGGAGGCGGAGCTCGCCGCGATCTACCGCGCGCGCGGCCTGAGCGAACAGACTGCTGCTGCTGTCGCACGCGAGCTTACCACGCTTGATCCTTTGGCAGCGCACGTGCGCGACGAACTCGGCCTGTCGGACCAGCTTTCGGCGCGCCCATTGCAGGCGGCACTGGCATCCGGGCTGACCTTCAGCGCGGCGGCGGCCGTGCCGTTGGGGGCGGCGTGGCTTGCACCGGCCGACGCGATCACCTTCACTGTGGTGGCGGTATCGATCCTTGCGCTGGCCATCCTCGGCGCGCTCGGCGCAAAAGCCGGCGCCGCGCCGCTTGTCCCCGCAACGCTGCGGGTGGTGGGCTGGGGCGCGTTCGCCATGGCGACCACGGCTCTGGTCGGACGCCTGTTCGGGGTCAGTGTCTGAGGCGCTGGCCATAAGCACCTGCTTAGGCAGGGCCGGATAAGCAGATCGCCAATCGCGCGGTGGCTCAGGCCGCCTCACATGACGCGGGTCAGCGGCTCGCTTGTCCCCAATGTCCCGAGCGGTCGCTGGCACCTTTCGCAAAGGATGCGCCATGACCGCTACAACAACACCCGCCCGCCGCCGCTGGGATCCGATCGTCCGGATCACGCACTGGTCGATCGCCTTGGCGGTGCTCGCCAATGCCCTCGTCACCGAAGAAGGTTCCGGTCCCCACATTTGGGTCGGCTACGGGCTCGCCGCAATCCTCGGACTGCGCCTGTTGTGGGGGTTGGTCGGCCCGGCCGAGGCGCGCTTTGCCGCCTTCTGGCCGAGCCCGCGCAAGGCGCTCGCCCATCTGCGTGACATCCGGGCTGGCACCGTCACCCCGCACACCTCGCACAATCCGCTGGGCGCGCTGATGGTCTATGCCATCTGGGGCTGTCTGCTGACGATCATCGCCACCGGGATCACGATGGCCGGACCGCCTCCATGGGACGGCGCGGAGCGGGAAGAGGAACATCGCAGCATTGCAGTCTCGGGGGAAAGCCATGACGAAGAAGGCGAAGAAGAAGGCGAAGAAGGCCTCCTCGGCGAAATCCACGAAACCGCCGCCAACCTGCTCTACCTGCTGATCCTGCTTCACCTTGCCGGGGTAATCTTCGAGACCCGGCGCAGCGGCAAGCAGGTTCTGGTGGCGATGGCCCCGTTCGGGCGATAGGCACGTGACATGAACGCAAGAGTGCGCAGCATTGAACGCAAGGCCGCCGGGATCAGCATCCTGGTGGCCTTGCAAGCCTTGGCCTGCGCGTTCTTTCTGGCCGATTTGGTCGGCGATGTTGTGGCAGACGGAATCGGCCTGCATTTGGTCATCGAAGGCATGGCCGCTATCGCCCTGCTGGTCGCGGTGGTGCTGGGAAGTTTCCAGGTGCGCAGCCTGATCGCCGCTGCCCGGCGCGACGAGGCCGCGGTTGCCGCGGCGCAAGGTGCGATGTCTGACCTGATCGCTCTGCGCTTCGCGGAATGGCAGCTCACCGCGGCCGAGGCTGACGTGGCTCTGTTCGCTCTGAAAGGCTGCGATATCGCCGAGATCGCAGCCTTGCGCGGCTCGGCGGCAGGCACCGTTCGCGCGCAGCTCACCCGGGTTTATGCCAAGGCCGGTGTCGATTCCCAGTCAGGCCTGATCGCGCTGTTCCTCGAAGAGCTGATCGCGCTGCCTGATGGCGGGCCTTCCGCGCCGCTCGGCTGATTTCTCGGCACTGGCGCCGCCGCGCCCATTTGGTATGCTTGTCCCGGGGAATGCACGCGCGTGCATATTTGCGAGTCTGACGGCGGGGTAGCCGGGCAGGCCGCGAGAGGGGGGAATTACGATGCGTTCGATTATCACCACGATCCTGTTGTTATCGGCCTCACCGCTAGCGGCTCAGATTGCCACGCCCGAGCGGCCGGTCACTGATCCCACGACCATCGAATCCCCGGTAAACCCGGAGGCGAGAGCGGTGCCGCTTGAGGATATCGGCAATTCGCGCGGATTCGCAGGCGTCACCTGGAGCGCGGACGGCAAACACGTGTTCATTTCGACCAACCTCACCGGGCGGTACAACATCTGGCGGGTCGATGCCGAAGGCAGCTGGCCGCTGCAAATGACGCAATCGGACGACGCGCAAAGCGGCCTTGCCGCTTCGCGCGATGGCAAGTGGCTCTATTTCACCCAGGATAATGGCGGGGACGAATATTACGATCTCTACCGCGTCCCAACCAGCGGCGGCGCGGTCGAGCGGGTGACCGCAACCCCGGACCTCAGCGAGCGGTCGATGGTACCGGGCGGCGCGGACGGGCGGATTGCGCTGTCGGTCAAGAAGAAGAGCGAGGCGCAGTCCAATCTGGCGGTGCTGAGCCCCGATGGCACTGTACGCGTGCTTACCGCCGAGGCCGATCCCGACTTCGAATGGTCGCCCCGGCTCTGGGCGGATGGCGGCCAGACGATTTTCGTCAACCGCGACAAGATCGATTCGACCATGACCGAAATCTGGCGCGTCGATGTCGCGAACGGCAAGGCGATCAAGGTGCTCGGGCAGGATGGCACGATCTTCCGGGTGATGGACGTGAGCGCTGATGGTGAATGGCTCGCCGTCACCACCGATGTCGAGATTGGCCGCCCCCGCGCCGGGCTGTACAACCTCAAGACCAGCCAGTGGCGGTGGCTGAAGCCGATTGTCTGGGATCAGTCGGCGCTGCGCTTCACGCGCGACGGCAAGGCCCTGCTGGTCGAAAGCTCTGACGATTTGCGCAGCACCTTGGTCAGGTACGATCTGGCGACCGGCGCGGAGACGGCGCTGAAGCTGCCCACCGGCATCAATTATACGACCGGTAACGATCCGCGCTCGCCCGATGGAAAGTCGCTGCTGGTGGTGAACATGGCCGCGAATGTCGCGGGCGAGCTGAACCGCTATGACCTTGCCAGCGACACTGTGACGCCGATCACGCAGCTGGCCCTCGCCAGCCTGCGGCCCGAAGCGCTCGCGGGCTCGCAGATGGTGACCTACACCAGCTTCGACGGCACCCGCATCAGCGCGCTGGTGACGATGCCGGCGAACCTCAAGCGTGATGGCAGCAACCCCGCAATCGTCTTCCCCCACGGCGGGCCGACCGGCAAGACTGACGACTATTTCGACGATATCGCCGCCGCGCTCGCCAGTCGCGGGTTCATCATCATCGCGCCCAATTTCCGCGGCTCGACCGGCTACGGCAAGGCATTTCAGGCTGCCAACTACGACGATATGGGCGGCGGCGACCTTAAGGACGTGATCGCGGCCAAACAGTTCCTCGTCCAAAGTGGCTATGTCGATCCCAAGCGCGTCGGCATCTTCGGCGGTTCTTACGGCGGGTTCATGACGCTGATGGCGATCGGCAAGGCGCCTGACGAATTCGCCGCCGCAGTGCAGTTTTTCGGTATCATCAACTGGCGCACCATGTACCGCGACATGGACGAGGTGCTGAAGGCCTACCTGCGCAGCCTGATGGGCACGCCCGAGGAAAATTCCGAGGGCTATGACCGCGCCTCACCCCTCACCTACATCGCCAATGCCAAGGCCCCGCTGCTGACGATCCAAGGTGACAACGACATCCGTGTGCCGCGCGGTCAGGCACAGGAGGTGGATGACATCCTCAAAGCCAAGGGCAACACGGTTGAGACGGTGTTCTACCCCGCCGAAGGACATGGCTTCAGAAAGCGCGAAAACCAGCTCGATTCGCTCAAGCGCACAGTGGATTGGTTCGAACGTTACCTCAAACCGGCCCCGCCGAAATAGAAAGCGGCAGCGGGCAGCGCCGCCTGCTGATCCAATTGGTAGTTGTTCGGAGGTGGCGCACCCGACAGGATTCGAACCTGTGACCTCTGCCTTCGGAGGGCAGCACTCTATCCAGCTGAGCTACGGGTGCATGGTGCCATGCGGTGCGCGCTATTCTTGCGCGCGGCGCGGCGCTTAGCAAGAGGTGGGGCGTGATGCCACACAATTGTTCCTGAGCCCGGGCAGGTGCAGATGGCCGCGCAATCGCCAGGATCGGGCTTAACCAATCGGCAAGGACGCCCGCCTAGGCTCCTGCTATGGCCACGCTTCCGCCCGAGATGATTCCCCCGCAGGCCGCGATCCTGCCTGCGGACAGCGCCGCACCCGAGGCGTTGGCCGAAGCATTGGTAGCGCTCCACGGTCAGGCGGCTGGACTGGCGTTGCTCGCGCGTCTGGCGCCTGAACCGGTGGAGATCGGCGGCGAGCTTGGCGCGGTGATTGCCCGGGCTGCGCCGTGGCAGCGGGCGCTGGTCTCCCAGACTGTCGCCGATTGCGCTGCGATGCTCGACAGCGGGCTGGCTGCGCTTGGCACGTTGGCGCGCCGGGGGCAGGACCCGGCGGCTCCGGCGCTGGCGCTGTGGCGCGAGTTTCATGCTGCCCGCGCCGCAATGCTGAGCGTGCTCGCGAACCCGCGACCCGACTAAAGGCGCTTGCCTGATAGCATTCGGACGCGACTTGACTGCGTTCCGCTTTCGTTCCAACTCTGCCATATGAACGGCAGGCCGATTTCCTCCCCTGATTCCTCCATGCCGCTGGCCGCACCTTTGGCGCTCGCCGCTGGCGATGTTGCGCGCGGGATCGGGCGGTTGTTCGCGCGCAACGATATCTGGTGCCTACCTGAAGTGCCGCTGAGGAACGGTCGCCGTGCCGATCTGATGGGGATCGATGCCAAGGGGCTGGTCGTGATCGTGGAGATCAAGGTCGCCCGCGCCGATCTGCTCAGCGATGCCAAGTGGCCCGATTATCTCGATTACTGCGACCGATTCTTCTGGGGTCTGCCGCCGGGGCTCGACCGTACACCGCTGGAAAGTGAAGCCTACAGGCCCGGCACCTGCGGGGTGATCGTCGCCGATGGCTATGATGCCGAAATCCTGCGCCCCGCGGCGCTCGAACCGCTGGCGGCAGCGCGGCGCAAGACGCAGGTCGAACACCTCGCGCGGATCGCCATGCGGCGGCACATGGCGCTGCTCGACCCGCTGGCAACAGCGCTCGATTCGCACGGATGAGTTTGGCCCCCTGACTTAGCCCACCTGACTTAATCCTGTCGCGCCGTTCGGATTTGCGGCATATCCTTGGGCGATGCTCCCCGCTGACACACCCGTTCCGATTGCGCTGCTGATCGTCAGTCTCGCCGTCACGCTGATCGTGGCGCTGCGCTATCTGCTGACCAGCGGGCTGTTCGCCTATGCCACGGCGAAAATGCGACCCGGATTGTATGACGGCAAGCGCGCACAGATCGCGCGCGAGGTGCGCTGGTCGCTGGTGTCCGCGGCGATTTATGGCGCACCGGCGGGGATCGTGCTGTGGGGCTGGCGGCATCATGGCTGGACCCAGATGACCGCCGACTGGACGAGCCTGCCCTTGTGGTATCACCCGCTTTCGGTGCTGATCTACCTCTTGGTGCAGGACACCTGTTTCTACTGGAGCCACCGCTGGATGCACCGGCCCAAGTGGTTCCGCCTCGCCCATGCCGTCCACCACGACAGCCGCCCACCGACGGCGTGGACCGCGATGAGCTTTCACCCGATCGAGGCTGTGACGGGCGCGATCGTGGTGCCGGTGCTGGTGTTCTTTGTGCCGATCCACGTTGCCATGCTCGGCCTGGTGCTGACCGTGGCGACGGTGATGGGCGTCACCAATCACATGGGCTGGGAGATGTTCCCGCGCTGGCTCGTTCACTCGCCGTTGGGGAACTGGCTGATAACCGCCAGCCATCACGAGCGTCATCACGAGGAATACAGATGCAACTTCGGGCTATATTTCCGCGTGTGGGACAGGCTGTGCGGGACCGACAAGGGCTTGTCGCGGCGGATCGTGACCGAGGCGGGGCACGGCGCGCAGGCCCTCACGCCATGAAAGCGGTCGCACTGGTGCTGACAGGGCTTGGCGCGAGCTTTGGCGCTGCGCTGGCGGCGGCTCCGGCGCAGACCGGCGAGGTGGTCATCACCGTCACCGACATCCGCTCCGCCAAGGGCGTCGTGCGCGCATGCATGACGACGCGCGCGGATATCTTCCCCAAATGCATCAAGGATCCGGCCGCGCATCGCACCGTGGTGCCGGCCAGCGGCAAGGTCGAAATCCGCTTCACCGGAGTCAAGCCGGGCCAATATGCCATCGCGCTGCTGCATGACGAGAACAATAACGGCAAGGCCGACCGGGCGATGGGGATGATGCCCAAGGAAGGCTATGGCTTCTCGCGCGATGCGCCGGTCCGTATGGCGCCGCCCAAGTTTACGGACGCCGTGTTCGCGCTGGGCGCGGGCACCAGCCGCGTAACCATCAAGATGCGGTATTTCCTGTAGTCTGATCCACTTACGGCTGAAAGGAATCTCTGCAAGATCGAAACATCCCACCTTCGTTTAACGGGATGTTTACCACGCTGCGCCAGAAGCCTTCGTGACTAGGTTCACCAAGGGGCGGATTACAGCCATGGACACTCTGCGCGGCACCTTTGATTCCGACGCGAATGCGGATCGGGGTTGGGATGCATCTGACGATGACGGCCCCGAGTCGTCCCAGCGCCGCGACCTGCCGCCGCATGCGATCGGCCAGGACGAGCGCCGGATGCAGGTGCGTGCCTACAATCACTGGGCCAGCCTTCTGGGCGAGCGCATGTTCCCCAATATCGAAGACCTCGAACCGGCTGCCCTCCCCGATTTCGGCCCGCATTCGGTGCTGCTCGATTTCTCGGGCGGGATCGACAATCCTACGGTCTGCTTCCTCGGCGCGAAGCTGGGGCAGGAATGCGGCGCCACCGGCGTCATCACCCGGCTTTCGGATGTGCCGCCGCGCTCGTTGCTGAGCCGCATCACCGATCACTACATGCAGATTCTCGCCAATCAGGCGCCGATCGGGTTCGAGGCGGAGTTCGTCAACTACGCTGGCGTCGCCCTTCTATATCGGGGGATCCTGCTGCCCTATTCCAGCGACGATTCCACGATCGACTTCATTTATGGCGTGATCAACTGGAAGGAAATGGCCGACCAGCTGACCGCGGATGAGCTGCTGCTTGAAATTGATCAGGCGCTCGAACTGGGTTCCGAACTTGAACTTCAGGCAGAGCCTACTCTGCGCCCCGCCGACCCGGTGACCGAGTGGGCCGATTCGCCCGCCCATGAAAGCGCGGATGAAGGCACTGTGGCCGAACAAGGCTTCAACGATTTCGCTGCGGAGTTCCCCGATACCTATGGCGATGACTTTGCCAGCCTCACCGCGCTTGATGGCGGGGCCGGGGAAGGCATCCAGATGCCAGACTTCAGCCAGTTCGGCCTCGGCGATGACGACGAGGATTATGACGAGGACGAAGGCGAGGGCGACCTTGCCGGATACAACTTCGCCAGCCTCGCCGATTACATCGAAGCGCCGATCAAGAAGGCGATCGACCTCACTGGCCTCGAACCGCTGCCGGAACACGAGGACGTGCCGGAGCCCGATTACGGCACCGCCCACTTCAGCCCGGAGCCTGTGGCGGAACCCGAACCCGAGCCCGCAATCGAAGCTGCGCCCGCCTTCGCGCCCGTGGCGCCCGTCGCCGATCCGGTGGCCGAAGACGACGATTTCGCCGACGATCTGCCCGATGATGCCGGGCTCTATGATTGCCTTGCCGCAGCGCGTGAACTTGCGCGTGCCGCTGACAGCACCGAAGATCGCAGCCGCAACGCGCTCTATGCCGCAGTCAGCCGCGCCTATGACTTCAGCCTCGCGGCACAAGCTGCGCCCGAGGACTATGCCGAACTGATCGCGGAAAGCGGCCTCACCGTGCAGGACCGCGCGCCGATGACCCCGGTGGTCAAGCTCGTGTTCGGGCATGACTACGACAAGACGCGTCTCACCGAATATGCCGCCGTGCTGACCCACGCCCACCGCCTGCAGCTTGAGCGCGGGAGCCTTTCGCGCTTCCTCGGTGAAGTCGAAGGCGGGGTGAAAGCCGTGGTCAAGGCCGAGCGCCGTCTGCGCCGCGAAGAGCAGGGCAAACCCGTCGAAGATGCTGCCGCCGTGCGCGAAGCGCTGGCGCAGCAATTGCGCGCGCTGGATGCGATCTCGCTCGAACATCTCGACGGGGCCGGGCCGGAATTCGCGCTGGTGCTGATCCGCCGCGATGAAATCGGCTGCGCGGAAATCCTCGCCGAAGTGCCCGAAGACCTCGCCCAGATCGAACGCGCGGCACGCAAGCTGTTCGGCTGAGGGCGCGCGCTTCAGTTTGAGTTCAGGCTGAAACGCAGTAGGGTCGGCGTAATGCGTCGCCCCCAACCTCTCGCCGCCCTGCTCGCCCTGCTGGCGAGCGCGATTGTTGCAGTCCAGCCGGTCGCCGCGCAGTCGATCCTGCGCGATGCCGAGACCGAGGAACTCCTGAAGGACATGGTCGCCCCGCTGGTCGAGGCGAGCGAGCTTGAGCCCGGCAATGTTGAGCTGGTGCTGATCAATGACGGTTCGATCAACGCTTTCGTGGCAGGCGGGCAGGCGATCTACGTCCACTCGGGCCTGATCAACGAGGCCGAGACCGCCAACGAAGTGCAAGGCGTGCTCGCGCACGAGCTGGGGCACATCACGGCTGGCCACGTGGTCCGGTTTGACGAGCGTACCAAGCGGGCGACCAATATCTCGATCCTGTCGCTGCTGCTCGGCGTCGGCGCGGCGTTGGCCGGGGCCGGCGAAGGCGCGATGGGCATCATCGCCGCCGGACAACAGGCTGCGATGGGCAGCTTTCTCTCCTTCAACCGCGATCAGGAAGCCTCGACCGATCTGGCCGGCGCGCGTTACCTTTCGGGCGCTGGCATCACCGGCAAGGGGATGATCAAGTTCTTCGAGCGGCTGCGCGGTAATGAAATCCGCGCTGGCTACAGTCAGGCGGACGAAGCGGCCTATGCCCGCACGCACCCTCTCTCAGGCGACCGCATCCAGGTCCTGCGCGGGTTGCTGGAAAAGGACCCGGCGTGGGATGCGCCGCCCGATCTGGCGCTGCAAGAACGCTTCGTGCGGGCCAAGGCCAAGCTGTTCGGCTACCTTGCCGAACCGCAGCGCACGCTCAACGCCTATCCCCCGCGCGATACCAGCATCCCGGCGCGCTATGCCCGCGCCTATGCCTATCACAAGGAAGCGCGGGTCGACATGGCGCTGGCCGAGGCTGACGCGCTGCTGGCGGCAGAGCCCGACAATCCATGGTTCCTCGAGTTGAAAGGGCAGGTGCTGCTCGAATCCGGGCGGCCGATGGACGCCTTGGCTCCTCTGCGCCGCGCGACCGAGCTGACACGCTCGCACCCGCTGATCGCCGGGATGCTCGGCCACGCCCTGATCGCGACCGAGAACAAGGCCAATTTCCCCGAGGCCGAGCAGGTGCTGCGCGCTTCGGTGCAGAAGGATCGCTACAATCCCTTCGCATGGTATCAGCTGGGCGTGGTCTATGAAGCGCGCGGCGATATTCCGCGCGCACGGCTGGCCAGCGCGGAGCAGCAGGTGATGAACCGGCTCTACCCGCAGGCTTTGATGAACGCCCAAGCCGCTGAGGCGAGCCTGCCCTATGGCTCACCCGACTGGATCCGCGCACAGGATGTTGCCCTGGAAGCGCGCGCTGAACTGGAACGGCTGCGCGACCGGCGCTAGGCTGACGCGCATTCACCCGCTGACCGACGGAACCCTCGCGAATGTCCTCCCAACCGCCTGCCTCCACCCCCGCAGACGCGCCCCGCACGCTGACGGCGACCTTGCTGACCGCCTTGCTGGCGCTGGTGTTCGGCTTTCTGGGCGCGGCGGCGTGGTCTTATTCCGGGCTTGCGGACAATCGCACCCGCACCTTCCTGCTCGCTAATCCCGACCTGCTGCCGCAGATGGCGCAGGCTTACGAGGAGCAGGAATCGGCCAAGCGGCTGGCGCAGATGGGCGGCGAAGTGCGCGAGCCCTTCCCGGGCGTGGTGCTCGGCAATCCCAACGGCAAGACCGTGCTGGTCGAGTTCACCGATTATAACTGCCCCTATTGCGAGGCGAGCCTCAAGGACGTGAACCGGCTGATTGCCGAAGACCCGAACCTGAAGGTCGTGATCCGCGAATGGCCGATCTTTGAAGGCAGCGATGTCGCCTCGCGCATGGCGCTGGCGGCAGGGTTGCAGGGCAAGTACCGCGCGTTCCACGATGCCATGTTCGCGACCGGCGATGTCACGGCTGCGGCAAAGGCAGCCGGGCTCGACATGACGCGGGCCGAGCGTGATGCGGCGTCTGATGCCGTCTCGACCGAGATCGCCCGCAACCTCGATTTCGCCCGCTCGCTGGGCTTCACCGGCACGCCGGCATGGATCGCGGGCAAGACCCCGTTTGGCGGGGCGGTCGGCTACGAAAAGCTCAAGGCCGCGCTCGCCGCTTCGACCGAGGCGCGTTGATGCGCGTTATTGCGCTTGCCGCGCTGATGCTTGCCGCCCCGTTGGCGTCGCAGCCGCAGGAGGCGCCGCCGGTGATCGACTACGCGGCCGAACGGGCGGCGATTGGGCGCTATCAGGACGCCGACCAGCGCTTGCAGGATGTGGGCTGGCACCTCGCCCGCACGAATGCCGCGTTTTGCCCGCGTGTCGTGCCGAGCATCGGTCTGCAATTGCAGGATATGGCGAGCTACGGCGTGCCCGCTATCGCCCGCGCCGCGCTGGGGCTGGAACGCGACTTCGCGGTGCAGACCGCCGCGCGCGGATCGCCCGCTGCGCTGTCGAGTGCGTTCACCCGTAACCGTGAGGTCATCGCGCTCGAGCGGTTCGACCCCAACCAGTGGCCCGCAGGCGCGGCGATGGAATGGCAGCGGTTGGTGCGCGCGCATGAACACATCGAAGCGATGCTGACCGAACACAGCGGCATCGCGATTGCCTTTGCGGATGGTGAGGAAGCGCGGGTCCTGCCGGTCGAGGTCTGCGCCACTCGGTTCGAACTGATGGGCGATGGCAAGCGGGCGGTCGCCGATGGCGCGCGGGTGGTGATCGGGATCGGTTTTCCCGCCTTCGGCTATGCGGAGGAGCCACTATTCGCCGCGCTGGTCGCGCATGAGCTGGCGCACAATGTGCTCGGCCATAATGCCTGGCTTGAGCGCAACGGACGCAAGGCCAAACACGTGCGCCGGGTCGAGCGGGAAGCCGACCGGCTGGTGCCGTGGCTGCTCGCCAATGCGGGCTATGATCCGCAGGCCGCCGTCGCCTTCATGACCCGCTGGGGTTCGACCCATGATGCGGGGCTCAGGATGCGGCGCCATCACGAAGGCTGGGACGAACGGGCCGAAGCCATGGCCGCTGAAGTTCCGCTGGTTCAGAGCCTGATGGCGGGTCAAGGCAAGGCCGACTGGGCCACCCATTTCCGCCGCGAGATTGACCCGGCCGGCGGCCTCATCTCCCGCTCGAAGCGGTAATCCTTGCGCTGAGCCGTGGCGGCCCCGCGATGATGCGACCGATTAGCCGTGTGGTTTGCGACGAAATGAGTTAGGACTGTATGGCTATGGCAGTGCTCCAGATCCAGGCGGCGCCGTTCTTCGCCAGCAAGAACCGGGCGTTCTGGAACCTCCAGTTGGCAGGCTGGGGCGCGGCTTTCCTGTTGCGCGCAGTCTCGGCCCTCGCGAACGAGCAGCCGCTCGATTTGCTGGCGCTGATCCTTGTTACCACCATCACCGGCTTTTCGATCAGCCTGATCCTGTCGGTGATCTACCGCAAGTTGATCCACCAGACCCCGCTGGTGACGTGGGGGCTGACCGCCGTGGTGCTGTTCTTTGCGGTGGTGCTGCACGCTTCGATCGATGCGTGGGTGCAGGGGGTCTATTACGCCGCCAGCCGTGAGACGACCTTCGCCCAGCGGTTGATCGGGCTGCTCTATCTGCCGCTGACCCTGCTCGGGGGGTGGAGCGCGCTCTATTACGCGATCAACTTCTTCCTGACGGTGGAACAGCAGGCCGACCGGCTGGAGCGGCTGGAAGCGCAGGCGACCGCGGCGCAGCTGGCCATGCTGCGTTATCAGCTGAACCCGCATTTCCTGTTCAACACGCTGAATTCGATCAGCACGCTGGTGCTGCTGAAGCAGACCAAGCCCGCCAATGCGATGCTCACCCGCCTGTCAGGCTTCCTGCGCCATACCCTGATCGCAGAGCCCGGCAGTCAGGTCACGCTGGCGCAGGAGGTCGAGACCTTGCAGCTCTATCTCGATATTGAGCGGATGCGGTTCGAAGAACGCCTGCGCACCCATTTCGAGATCGAGGACGCCGCGCTCGCTGCGCAACTGCCGGCGATGCTGCTGCAGCCCTTGGTCGAAAACGCGATCAAATATGCCGTCAGCCCGCAAGAGGAAGGTGCGCGTATCTCGCTCACCGCGCGGGTGATCGGCGATCGGCTGCGCCTGACGGTCGAGGATACCGGGCCGGGTATCGAAGACATGCAGCGCTTCATGGCGGGCGATCCGTCCGGCACGCCTGCGCCAGGCCGACCGGTCTCCACCGGGGTCGGCCTTGCCAATATCCGCAATCGGCTGGCCCAAGCCTATGGCGACACACACCTGTTTGAAACCCGTTCGGAAGCTGGGGGCGGCTTTACTGTGCTGATCGAAATCCCCTTCACCCGGGCTGATGTGCCCGAACCCGTTCCGGCAGCCCCCTCTGCCGTGGCCGGGGGAGACAACATCATCCCCCTCAATCCCCCCCAACGAACTATCGGAACCCCCGCATGACCATCAGAACCATCCTCGTCGATGACGAAAAGCTCGCGATCCAGGGCCTCCAGCTGCGGCTCGCGCCGTTCGAGGACGTCGAGATCATCGACACTTGCGCCAACGGGCGCGAAGCGATCCGCAAGATCAAGACCGAGAAGCCCGATCTGGTCTTCCTCGACATCCAGATGCCTGGCTTTGACGGCTTTTCCGTCGTGAAGGGCGTGATGGAGATCGAACCCCCACTGTTCGTCTTCGTCACCGCCTATGAAGAACACGCGATCCGCGCGTTCGAGGCCAACGCCGTCAACTACCTGATGAAGCCGGTCGACGAACAGAAGCTCGCCGACACCATCGAACGCGTGCGCCAGCGCCTCGCTGAGAAGAAGTCGGCCGAGGATGCCGGCAATCTGCTCGACGTGCTGGCGGAAATCGCGCCGGACCGCGCGGCGGACTTCGTCGAGACCACTGCCCCGGCGGCCGAAAGCGCCGACCGCTTCGAAAAGCTGATCAACGTCAAGGACCGCGGCCAGATCTTCCGCGTCGAAGTCGACACGATCGAACATATCGAGGCCGCGGGCGATTACATGATCATCTCCACCGGCGACAATTCGCTGGTACTGCGCGAGACGATGAAGGATCTGGAGCGACGCCTCGACCCGCGCAAATTCCAGCGCGTCCACCGCTCCACCATCGTCAACCTCGATCTGGTGCGGCAGGTGAAGCCCCACACCAACGGCGAATGCTTCCTGGTGCTGGAAAGCGGCGCCGAGGTGAAGGTGAGCCGCAGCTATCGGGATGTGGTCGCCCGCTTCGTGCATTGAGCTTTTCTCACACAAAGGCACAAAGACACAAAGATGTTGCATCCGGCCCGCGAGGGCCCTTTGATGTGGCAGGCATTCGAATGAGGGCGGCTTCGCCGTTCTAACCGCCCTCTTTGTGCCTTTGTGTCTTTGTGTGAACCCCAACCGCCTCTCGACTTGGCGTAACGGCAAGAGGTAGGGAGAGTGCATGACCACCTTCACCCTCCCCGGCTTCGACCTCGCCAAGTTCATCCGCGAAACGCTGGCGGAGGACTTGGGTGAAGGCCTCCCCGGCGGTGGGCGCGATGTGACCAGCGAAAGCGTCATCCCGGCCGACGCGCGTTTTACCGGGGTGATGGACAGCCGCGATGCCATCGTCGTCGCAGGCCTGCCGCTGGCCGAGGCGTTCTTCCGGCACCTTGATCCCGAATGCACCATCGAAGCCTTGGCGCATGATGGCGACAAGGTGCCCGCCGGCACCGATCTCATGCGGATCGAGGGCAAGGCCCGCGCGCTGCTCACCGCAGAGCGCAGCGCCTTGAACATCGTCCAGCACCTCTCCGGCATCGCCACGCTGACGCAGGCCTATGTCGCCGCGATGCGCGGCCCGGGAGGCAACCCCGCCTGCACGCTGCTCGATACGCGCAAGACCATCCCCGGTCTGCGCTTCCTCGAAAAATACGCCACGCGTCAGGGCGGCGCGCAGAACCACCGGATGGGGCTGTGGGATGCGGCGATGATCAAGGACAACCACGTCGCGGTCGCAGGCAGCGTCGGCGAAGCGGTGCGCCGCGCACGGGACGCCGGGGTCGCCAAGATTATCTGCGAGGTCGACAACCTCGACCAGATCGAACCGGCGCTGGCAGCAGGCGCGAGCCATCTGCTGCTCGACAACATGGACCCCGCCACCCTCGCGGAAGCTGTGGCGATGGTCGTAGGCCGGGTGCCGACTGAGGCGAGCGGCGGCGTGAACCTCGATACCATCGCGGCCAAGGCGGCGAGCGGGGTCGATTACATCTCGGTCGGGCGCCTGACCCAGAGCGCGCCAGCGGCTGATATCGGGCTGGATTTCAAGCCGGCATGATCCCGCTTTCGCGCACGCGGCCGCTCAGCATCAACATATTTGCCGCAGCGTTTCTCGCCGCCGCCCTGATCGCCTTTGTCGACGGAATGCGTGACATCGCCGGGTATCAGTCGATGATGAGCGCAAACGCGCCGCAGATCGTCTGGACGCGCGACGCTGTGATCGTGATGCTGAGTGCGCGGCTATCGATCGCGCTGATCCCAATTGCGATGGTTTGGCTTTCTGGGGTGCGCTTTGCCCGCTGGATGTTGGCGGCGCTGGGCCTGGGCAAGCTGCTAAACCTGCCAGACGGGATGCGACTGATCGCCGAAGGTGCGCCGATTGATACTGCTTGGTTGAGCTCGCTCGCGCTCGGTCTGTTCGCGGTCGTGATGCTGTTCACCCCCGCCAGCAACCGCTGGTTCGCTGACAAAGGAGGCGTCGACCCTGCGGTGTTCGAATAGCCTCCTCGCCGCACTCGCGCTGGCGCTCCCCGCCGCCGCGAACGCGCAGGCCTATCAATGCCGCGCCCCGCAAGTCACCAGCGTCCCCAAAGTCACGCCCGATGGCCCGCGCCGCGTGATGCCGATCACCGGCTACACCATGGCGCTCAGCTGGAGCCCGGAGTTCTGCAAGCCCCGCGCCGATGATCGCAGCCATGCGGTGCAATGCTCGGGCACCAACGGGCGCTTCGGTCTCGTGGTCCACGGACTATGGCCGGAAGGCGGGCAAAGCTGGCCGCAATGGTGCGAGGCCAAAAACGCGCTCACCCCCGCCGCAGTGCGCAGCAACATGTGCCTGATGCCATCCGAACGCCTGATCGCGCGCCAATGGGCCAAGCACGGCGCCTGCATGGTCAAGCGCCCGGCCAATTACCTCAAGATCATCCGCGTCCTGCGCTCAGGCCTGCGCCTGCCCGATTACGACCGCATCAGCCGCGAGGACGGGCTCACCGCAGGCCGCATCCGCGCCGCCTTTGCCGATGCCAATCCCGGCTGGCGCGAGGAGGCGATCGGGGTCAAACTCAACGAGCGCGGGTGGCTTGAGGAAATCAGGCTGTGCTATTCCAAGACCTTCCGCCCGGCGCGCTGCACGCCGTCACGCTGGGGCGCCAAGGACGCAGCCCCCGCCAAGATCTGGCGAGGGCTGTAGGCGTCAAAGCCTATTCGGCGTCCTTCCAGCCCCAGGCGAGGCGGCAGGGGAGGATGTTGAGCAGCTCGAACCCGCTATCGACCCGGTCGAAATGCTGGGCGGTGAGGTTATGCGCCGCCTTGCTGAACTGGTAGGTGAGGAATGCGCCGCCCGGCCGGATCGCGCGATGCGTGGCGGCGGCGATGCGGGGGCCGAGGCCTTCGGGCAAGGTCGAAAACGGCAGGCCCGACAGGATGTAATCTGCGTGGTCATGGCCATGCGCACGGATGATCGCTTCCACATCTTCGGCCGAGCCATGCACCGCGATGAAGCGGCTGTCTGTGATGGTACGATTGAGATAGTCGATGAACAGCTTGTTGGTGTCGATCACCAGCAGCGTGCCATCGCGTCGCAACTGATCGAGCACCGGACGGCAGAAGGTGCCGACGCCGGGGCCATATTCCACGAACAGCTGGCAGCGCTCCCAATCGACGGGCGCAAGCATCTTCCGGATGGTGTAGCCGGAGGACGGGATGATCGAGCCGACCATCACCGGGTGTTCGATAAAGCCTTGAAAGAACACTCCCCATGGCCCCAGAATGCTGCGAAACTTCTGCTTCCAGCGGGTCAGCCTGCGGGTCTGCGTAACTTCATAACCGGCCATTATCGATCAGTATCCCTTGCCTCGCCCCCGGGCATGAGGACCATCCTGAACCCCACTGCCCGTCGCAAATTCGTCGCAAGTTTGCAAGGAATTGGCTTATGACCCGCTGATGGTCGGCCAACCCGTGGCGCGTTTGCGACGAAATTCGCACGCAAAACTGGCGCCTCAGCGCCGCTTTTTGAAAAACTCCCGGAGTATGTCCGCCGCCTCAGCCTCGCCGATGCCGCTATAGACTTCGGGGCGGTGCAGGCATTGCTCCTGCTCGAACACCCGCGCACCATGTTCGACCGCGCCGCCCTTGGGATCGCTGGCCGCGTAATAGAGCCGCTGGATACGGGCATGGGCAATCGCGCCGGCGCACATCGCGCAAGGCTCCAGCGTGACCCACAACTCGCAGCCGGTAAGCCGTTCATCGCCCAGCGCGTGCGCGGCGCGGCGGATGGCGAGGATTTCGGCGTGGGCGGTGGGATCGTGGTCCGTGCGGGGGCTGTTATGCGCCTCGGCGATCACGTGACCGTCCTTCACGATCACCGCGCCGATCGGCACCTCGCCCGCGTCCGCCGCCGCACGGGCAAGCGCAAGGGCGCGAGGCATGAAGCTGCGGAACCCCGCATCACTCACGCCCCGCGCCCCTGCCGGATGGGGTTACTCGTCGCCGGTAGCCGGCGTGCCCTTGGCGTCGGGCATGGTGATCTTGACATCCGGAACCTCGACCGTCGTTTCCTTGGTGCCGACTTCGACATCGGCAGTTTCGACGTCATATTCCGGCAGCTGGCCTTCCTTGACCTCGACCTCGGGCATTTCGCCTTCCTTGGTCTGGTCGACATCGCACGCGGCGAGCCCGATTGCCAAGGGGGTGAAGAGGCTTGCGATGAGGATACGTTTCATGCTGGTGTTCTCCTGTCAGCCTGAAACGGCGGGCGGTGCCCGGTTCAGGTCTGGCGCATCAGCACGATGGACGGGCCGATCCGGCCATCACATGTGTTAGACTTGTGCGAATAGGCGGCGGGAATGCGACGAGCTGTTTGTGACTGGCCCGACGCGCGGGTAGTGTCTCAGTTTGAATTTTCCCAGCCGGACAGCCTTTGCGCCAGCGCCGCGCATCCTGTATGCTTAGCGGTATGCAACGAAACAAGCCACACGCCCGCCTCACCGAAATCTTAGAAGAGCACCGAAGTGATCTGCTGCGGTCGCTTCAAGCGATGCGCAACGGCGACTTCACAACCCACTCAAACGGTGAAGACACCACGGAGCAAAGCATCCAAAGCACACTTCGCCGCCTTGGCGAGTTGGACGAGGCGCTCAAAATTCAGGAAGGCCGGTCAGATGCCTAAAGGCCCCAACGGACAGAAGCGCCCAGCCGACGCGGTCGGCCTTGCCGTCTTAATCGGCAAGATCGCCACTGGCGAAGCAGAAGACGAGCGCGACGAATTGAAAAGCGCCGCCGCCCAGCTTGGGAGCGAAGGCGGCAAGAAGCGCGCGGCAAATATGACCCCCGAGCGGCGCAAAGAAATTGCCCGTGAAGCGGCTAATCGTCGGTGGAAAGGTCAAGCTCTGGCTCACTCGGAAAAGAAAGCGCAGAAAGAGCCGACGCGGGAATAAGACCTTCATCAATGCCACGCATCACCACATAAGGCTGCATCATTGGGTCACGGAATCTAAACTTGAAAGCTCTAGGTTTCCCGCGCCTTACCAATGCGGAACCGCGATCTTGCTCAATGAATTTCAGCAGATGCTGTTGGAATGCATCGATCCTGACTGGCCTTTTTAAAATGCTTGATAAAGGCTCTACTACCGAGTTTGGACTGAACTGGCCTCTTTCATCAGTTTTTGCGAGCGCGCAAGCCAATAGCACCTGCCGATATAGGCTGTCGGATCTGTTGCTATGAACAGCAAGACTATAATCCGATTGAGTGGACTCTTGAGATTTTTCAAGCGCGCGCTGAATCGCGGCGTCAACGTCAGTTTCCAGAATTGTTAAGCTACGCCTGACTATCGCCGCCTGTGTCGAATAGAGGCCAAGGAGGTGCACATACGAGGGCAAGCCTCGGGATAATTCGATGACCTTCCAATACGCATCTGGGTGCATCTTGATGCCGAGACGGGGTAGTCGCTTGTCTATAATTTCCCTAAGCTCTTCTTTATTCATTCGCGGCATAGATATTTGCTCTAAGCATCGGCTTATAGACGGGTGCTCCCCAATCAAATTATTGACATCATCCGCAACTCCTACAATTATAACAGTGGCATTTACTGCGTAATCGGACAGATGCTTGATTGTATTGGCCATCATTTCATGAATTGTCTTGTCGTGAGATTCTAAGGCCTTGTCAAATTCATCAATGATAATGATGGGTAGGTCATTCGGCATGAAGATATCCTGAAATTCACGCCTTATATCATCCGGCTGAATTGACCCAGGATAGTCATTCGCTAGCGGCTCGTATGCTTCGCCGGACTGCGGATTGACCGCCCTAACCTTCAGATCTTTAAACACCTTCCGCCAAATCGATGAGAAATCATCGGAAGGGTCCGCTTGCACACGGACGGCCAAAATGTGGCGGAGAGTCTTGGGAAACATTGATTGGAACACACGGCTAAGTGAAGTTTTCCCAACACCGCGCTCCCCATAGAGAACAGCGTGCTTACCTTTCTCGGCGACAGCTTCGAGCATCTTGTCGATTTGCGGCTTACGGCCCGCAAATAAGTCCTTTTCGTCAATCGGCGCGGCAGGACTAAATAGCTGTCCCGCCTCAAACTCCAGCGAAAACCAATCGTCATCCGTCATGCGAGCCATTGCTGAATCCTCAAGTTTGGAGGCTACTTGATAAAGTAAGCCGCCTACTTGGTCAACTAGATGGGTTAGTGATCGTTTTATGCTTGCGATAAAGCAATATGTTCAGTATGAAAATGAGCATGAACAAGCTGCCTATCGAAAAGCGTCGCCTGATCCTCAACATGCTGTGTGAGGGTTCATCCATGCGGTCGATCTCGCGAATTGCGGACGTGTCGATCAACACGGTGACGAAGCTGCTTGCTGATGCGGGCGATGCTGCGCTGGTCATGCACCACGAGAATGTTCAGAACGTCACCGCCTCGCGCATCCAGTGCGATGAAATCTGGTCGTTCTGCTACGCGAAGCAAAAGAACGTGAAGGCTGCGAAGGCCGCGCCGGAAGTAGCTGGCGACGTGTGGACGTGGACCGCGATTGATGCGGATACCAAGCTGATTGTCACTTACCTGATCGGCGGGCGCGATGCGGACTATGCGCAAGAGTTCATCGAAGACCTGAAGACCCGCCTAGCCAACCGCGTGCAACTCACCACGGACGGGCACCACGCCTACCTTCAGGCCGTTGAGAAGTCGTTCGGTGAAGACATCGACTATGCCATGCTTGTGAAGTTGTATGGGCAGGGGCCGGAAGGCCAGCACCGTTACAGTCCGCCTGAGTGTGTCGGCACGCGCAAGAAGCGCATCATGGGCCGCCCCAAGGCTGAGCATGTCTCAACCAGCTACGTGGAGCGCCAGAACCTCACAATGCGTATGTCCATGCGCCGCTTCACTCGTCTGACAAACGGGTTCAGCAAGAAGTATGACAACCACGTTCACGCGCTGGCGCTCTATTTTTACCACTACAACTTTTGCCGCATCCACAAGTCGCTTCGCGTCACCCCTGCGATGGAAGCGAACCTGACTGATCGCGTGTGGTCGTTCGACGACCTGATCGCGAAGATTGACGAAATGGCCCCGCCGCCTGCAAAGCGGGGATCCTACAAGAAGCGGGGGTCAGTTTCATAAAATGTTGACACCAGACTCCTAGATTCTTATTTCTCAATCACCGGTTCCGATACGCCCGTAGGCGGGCAACATACGAGACCCCCTGAGCGGCAACGTTCAGGGGGTCTTTTTATGCCGCGCATCGCCTTACTAGTTGACGGTGGTCATCTACGCGTACTAGCGCGCAGGGCTAATAAAAACTACAACCCTGACTTTGTTGAAAAAATAGCGTATGCGTGTTTGGCAGCTGACGAAAACCTGCTGAGAGCGCTCTATTACGATTGCGCACCATTCAACGGCACAGTCCAAATGCCAGTCAGTGGCGCAGATAAGATATTTGATAAGCAAGATTCTTGGCTTCGCAGCCTTGCTGCCAGAGATTTGTTCGCCATTCGGCGGGGGGTTCTCAAGTTCCGGGGGTGGGAGCCCAAGGCGGTCCCAATTGCTCCGCAAGTTCCAACGGACGACGACTTTCAGCCGGTTTTCGAGCAAAAGGGAGTCGACATGCGCATCGGCTTGGATGTGGCCGCATTCTGCGTCAACCGAAGTGTTGACCGCATTGTCCTCATCACGAATGATACAGATTGCGTACCAGCGATGAAGTACGCGCGGCGCGGTGGCATACAGACGGTCATAATCAAATTCCCGAATGGTTCGGTCGCATCAGAGCTAAAATACCACTCAGACTATGTTCGCGGGGTAGGTTGGCCCTAATTTTCAAGCTTGAAAATTTCCGCTGGCCTGCATGTAAGGCCCGAATTTCAAACTGAGACACTACCGACGCGCGCAACTTGCTTGACGATTCGCCCCTCGCCCGTTATGCGCGCCGCTTTCCTTACACAGGCCCGTGCTTAGGCCCGATTTTTACGAGAAGAGACACATCATGGCTCGCATCTGCGAACTGACCGGCAAGGGCCGCATGACTGGCAACAATGTCAGCCACGCCAACAACAAGACCAAGCGCGTGTTTCTGCCCAACCTGCAGAACGTGACGCTGATGAGCGAAAAGCTTGACCGGAGCTTCAAGTTCCGCGTGTCGACCCACGGTCTGCGCTCGGTCGAGCACAATGGCGGGCTCGATAACTGGCTGCTCAAGACCAGCGACGAAAAGCTTTCGACCAGCGCGCTGAAGGTGAAGCGTGAACTGGTGAAGGCTCAGGCCGCCGCCTAAGACGGCGCTGTCCTTCGGGATAGCAGCTTATCGATCAAGCGCTCGGGGTTCCGGGCGCTTTTTCGTTGTCTGCGGCTGACGCGTCCCACTCAAATCTCACCAAAATGTTGCGCTGGAAGACCGAGAAATTGTCGTCGGCGATCAGCCACAGGCTGCCCCGCGCCGGATCAGATGCAGACGGGACATAGGCCAGGCCTTCGAAATTGTCGGCGAAGACGCCGCCCGTCAGCCGCTGGATGATTCGCGCCTTCCACGGCTCACCGGCGCGGATTGTCCGCGGATCGGCGATGGCGATGGCGGCGTCGAAGCGCGCGGGCAGGGCATAGGTGACGCGCCGCAGCAGGATCAGCACGCGCCCATCGGGAAGCTGGGTCGCATCGACCGGGTCATAATCGCGCGGTGCGGCAAAGTGGAACGCGGTCGGCTTGCCCTTTGCGATCGGATCGGCCGGATAGAGCAGCGCCTGGTGCAGCGTATCGCTGCCGCGCTCCGGCCCTTCGGCGATGATCAGAAACCGTCCATCAGCGAGCCGCTCCATCGTTTCGGGGCCGCTGTTTGGGCTCCACCGCGCCATTTCGCGCGGGGCGCGGGTCTTGCTGGTGCCATCGGCGGCGCGGCGCATGATGAGATTGTCGTTCTCGAACCCCGCCCACAGCGTTCGCGTGACAGGATCATGAGCGAGCGATTCGAGATCGACGACCTCTCTGCGCCCGCCGTCGCTGATCCCGACAAAGCGGAAGCTGCCCGGCACGGCGCGGGGCGAGGTGTCTGACAGGTCGAGAGCGAGCAGGAAGCCCCGGTCGGTCCCCGCGATCAGCCCGCGCTGGCCATCGGCAACCAGCGCCGAAAAGCCGCCGAACCAGCCATGCCCGGCGGTCAGCTCCCACGCTCCGGTGAGAGTGAGATCACCCGAAACACCCTCTCGCGCATCCAGCGGGGTGACAGTGATGTCGGCGGCATCGCTGCGCTGACCGATCGTGGTCTGGACGATGGTGCCGGGCACCAGCCCGATGGCCACCAGCGCCAGCAGCGCGAGCCGCCCCGCCCGCAGGCGTGCCCCAGGTTTCGCTCGAGCCCGGTCCTTCACAGAGGGAGTGTAAGTCAGGCGCGGGCCTTGGGGTGCGGTGTTGTCCTAAGCGCGAAGATCACTCGACGCCGAGCAGCCGGCGCGTGGCGATTTCGCAGGATGCATATGCCTCCTGCCGCTCGGCGCTCCAATAGCGCAGCTCAGGCAGGGGGATGGCTTCACCGGTGACCGCGCAGAGCACATGGCTCCCCGGGCGCAGCACGCGGAAACTGGAGGGGCCGTAATAGAGTTTGGCGGCCTTGTCGGACGGGGTCATCAGCATGGCGCGAACCATAGCACCGTGCGGCTAGCTGAACAAATCATCTTGGGTCGCCGAGCTTGGCGCAGCGCGTTTGCGCGGCGGGGCAGCGGGGGGCGGGGGAGCAGTGGGCGCGTGTCCAGCGGGCACTGCCGCCAGCGTCCCATCCCGAAATTGCAGCGTCAGGGCAGCCTCGCCCGCAGCCTCAGCGCGGGTCGTGAGCGCCTTGCCGCCAGCATCTCGGACGATTGCATAGCCGCGCTCCAGCGGCTTTTCCGGGTGGAGCTGGCTCATCACGCGGGTGAGCGCGGCGAGCCGGTCGGTGCCTTGGCGCAAGGGCCGTTCGATCAGGGTGGGGCTGAGCCGCGCGCGGTCAAGGCGGCGCTGCGCCTCGGCGGCGGAACGGGACAGCAGGCTGGGAGACAGCCGCGCCGCCACGCCTGCCAGCCGCTCACGCCCGCGCGCCGAACGATCGCCGAGCGCGCGCCGGAGCCGCTCTGACAGATCGTCGAGCCGCTGGGCTTGGGGTTGCAGCAGGTTCTCGGGCCGGGGCATCATCCGCACCCGGGCCGCGAGACGCTCGCGCCCCAACTCCACCGGGCGATAGACCGCGCGCCGCTGACGGGCGGCGAAATCGGCGAGGGTCAGGGCGAGGTCAGCGCGCACCGGCACCGCCATTTCGGCCGCCGCCGTGGGCGTGGGCGCACGGCGGTCAGCAGCGAAATCGGCGAGCGTCGTGTCGGTCTCATGCCCCACCGCGCTGATCACCGGGATCGAGCATTCGGCGATGGCGCGTACCACCACTTCCTCGTTGAAGCTCCACAAGTCCTCGATCGACCCGCCCCCGCGTGCCACGATCACCACATCGGGGCGCGGCACCGGGCCGCCGGGCTGGAGCGCCGAGAACCCACGTACAGCGGCAGCCACCTGGTCCGCCGCGCCCTGCCCCTGCACCAGCACCGGCCACACCAGCACATGGCTCGGGAAGCGATCCGCCAAGCGGTGGAGAATATCGCGAATCACCGCTCCGGTGGGCGATGTCACCACGCCGATCACCTGCGGCAGATAGGGCAAGGCGCGCTTGCGGCCCGCGTCGAACAAGCCTTCCGCCGCCAGCCGGGCGCGGGTCTTCTCCAGCAACGCCAGCAGCGCGCCCTCACCCGCCAGCTCCAGCGAATCGATCACGATCTGGTACTTGGAGCGCCCCGGATAGGTGGTGAGCTTGCCGGTCGCGATCACCTCCAGCCCGTCTTCGGCGCGGAAGTTCATGCGCGCGGCATTACCCTTCCACATCACCCCGTCGATCACCGCGCCTTCGTCCTTCAGCGCGCAGTAGAAATGCCCCGAAGCGGCCCGCTTCACCCCCGACAATTCCCCGCGCAGCCGCACAAAGCCGAAGCGATCCTCGACCGTGCGCTTAAGCAGCGCAGATATTTCGCTGATGGTAAGAGGCTGCGCATTGTCCCCCTGCGGCGTGCGCGCTACCAGCCCGGCATCATCACTTGTTGGCGGAGGGGCCATGAATATCCTGCTTCTGGGTTCGGGAGGCCGCGAACATGCGCTGGCATGGAAGCTGGCGCAATCCCCGAGTCTCACAAAGCTCTACGCCGCACCCGGAAATCCGGGCATCGCGGAAGAAGCGGAGTTGGTGGCGCTCGACGTGACCGACCACGCCGCGGTGATCGCGTTTTGCGCGCAGCGGGACATCGCACTGGTCGTGATCGGGCCGGAAGCGCCCTTGGTCGACGGCCTGTCGGATTCGCTTCGGGCGGCGGGCGTGCCGGTGTTCGGCCCTTCGCAGGCGGCGGCGCAACTGGAAGGCTCCAAGGGCTTCACCAAAGACCTGTGCCAGCGTGCCGGTATCCCCACCGCAGGCTATGTCCGCACCGCCTCGCTGGAAGAAGCCCGCGCCGCGCTGGCCCGGTTCCAGCCGCCCTATGTGCTCAAGGCCGATGGGCTGGCCGCGGGCAAGGGCGTGGTGATCGCCGAGACCCTGCCCGAGGCCGAAGCGGCGCTCGCCGACATGTTCGGCGGCGGGTTCGGCGGCGCGGGTGCGCAGGTGGTGATCGAGGAGTTCATGGAAGGCGAGGAGGCCAGCTTCTTCGCGCTTACCGATGGCACCGCGATTGTGCCCTTCGGCAGCGCGCAGGACCACAAGCGGGTGGGCGATGGCGATGTCGGCCCCAATACCGGCGGGATGGGGGCCTACTCCCCCGCGCCGGTGCTCACGGCGGAGCTTCAGGCCCGCGTCATGGCCGAGATCATCGAGCCGACCGTGCGCACCATGCACGCGGACGGGAACCCCTATTCCGGCGTGCTGTTCGCCGGCCTGATGCTGACGACCGAGGGGCCAAAGTTGATCGAATACAACGCCCGCTTTGGCGATCCCGAATGCCAGGTGCTGATGATGCGTCTGGAAAGCGATCTGGCGGAAATCATGCTCGCCTGCGCCAAGGGCGAGTCGGGCGGAGTGGAGGTGCAGTTGCGCGCCGAAACCGCCCTAACCGTGGTGATGGCGGCCAAAGGCTATCCCGGCACGCCGGAAAAAGGCGGGCGCATTGATCTTTCGGGCGTGGAACCGGGCGGGGCAAAGGTGTTCCACGCAGGCACCGCGCTGAAGGACGGCGCGCTGGTGGCAAGCGGCGGGCGCGTGCTCAACGTCACCGCCATGGCGCTGAGCGTGACCGAGGCGCAGGCCCGCGCCTACGCCGCAGTCGACCAGATCGACTTCCCCACCGGCTTCTGCCGCCGCGACATCGGCTGGCGCGAAGTGGCGCGGGAAGCCGCAGGCGAGCGCGCGCACCGGAATTGAGCGTCATCAGAGCCAGACAGAAAACGACGGCCGCTTTGCTGCGTGTTCGGAAGTAAGCTGCCGTGCGGGAAGCGACCCCATAGCCGCCATCTCCGCAACCCTTGGGATGATGGAATGGGCAAAAATCTGCCCACTTCCAGTCATTCACACTCCAAAACAAATTGCTCGAAAGCCGCCGCTACCCCTGCCCTCTTCCCCGTTCCTGCACAGCAACGCGACGGGCTTCGACTTCATCGGGGGCCACGGCTGAGTTGGCGGCGCTGCTGCGCTCTGCCTCCAGCGCCAGCCCGTCCCCAAAGCTGTACGCATAGCCATCGTCGATCAGCCGCTTGTAGTTCGCCAGAAACGCTGGATCGATCCCCGCCATATCGCCCGCCAGCTTGCGCGCCAGCGGGAGCAGGTCGTCAGGTTCGACCACATGGTTGACCAGCCCCCATGCCTGCGCCGTCGCGGCGTCGAGGAAGTTGCCGGTGAAGGCCAATTCCTTGGCGCGGCTGATGCCGATCATGCGCGAGAGTTTCTGCGACAATCCCCAGCCCGGCACGATCCCGACCCGCGCGTGGGTGTCGGCGAAGCGGGCGTTGGTGCTGGCGATCAACACATCGCAGGCGAGCGCGACTTCGAACCCACCGGTGATCGCCACCCCATTGATCGCGCCGATCACGGGCTTGCGGCAAAGCTCAATCGCCTTGACCGGATTGTCGGCCGGATCGGTCGCATTGGCACTGCCGAGCGCGCCCTCTTCGCTGCCCAATTCCTTGAGATCGAGCCCGGCGGTAAACGCCCGCTCCCCCGCACCGGTCAGGATCACCGCGCGCACCGCATCATCCGCATCGAGTTGCCGCATCACCTCGGCGAGGCGCTTGCGAAGCGCGCGGTTCAGCGCGTTCATCGCTTGCGGGCGGTTGAGCGTCACGGTGGCGACGCCGTCGACAACTTCGCACAGGATCACGTCGTCACTCATCATAATCTCCAATCAATCGCCCCGCGCCCATGCTCTTCGAGAAACGCATTGGTCTGACTGAACGGGCGCGAGCCGAAGAAGCCATTGTGCGCCGATAGCGGGCTGGGGTGGGCCGAGGCGACTATCAGATGATGGGAGGCGCGCGCCAGTGCCGGCACGCGGCTCGCCTTCTTCTTCGCGTGGCTGCCCCACAGGATGAACACGGTCGGCTCCTCCCGCTCCGCGACCGCCGCAACGCAGGCGTCCGTCACCGCATCCCACCCGCGCCCCGCATGACTGCCCGCCTGCCCGGCCTCGACCGTCAGGGTGTTGTTGAGCAGCAGCACGCCCTGCCGCGCCCACGGTGTCAGATCGCCAGTCTGCGCGCGGGGCAGGCCGAGGTCCGCCTCCAGCTCCTTGTAGATATTCACCAGCGATGGCGGCACGCGCACGCCCGCCTGTACCGAGAACGCCAGCCCATGCGCCTGACCCGGCCCGTGATAGGGGTCCTGCCCCAGGATCACGCAGCGCACCTCGGGTAGCGGTGTCAGCGCCAGCGCCGCCAGCCGGGTGCCGCGCGGAGGATAGACCTGCTTGCCCGCGGCTTCCTCCGCCTTCAGCCACCCGCCCAGCTTGCGCGCCTCGGAGGTGCTAAGCACCGGCTCCAGCGCCGGGCGCCACGTTTCAGGGATGGTCTCTGTCGCCATAGCTGGCAAACCTACACGCCCCATCGCCGCGCGCCACTCGCCCCTTCCCCTCTTTCCCCAATCGGCGTAGGGCGAGCGGCATGGCAGTGCATTTTCATGAAGAAGACCTCCCCGCCGGCGTGTTGACCGGCACCACCGATCTTGCGGTCGATACCGAGACCATGGGCCTCATCACCGCGCGTGACCGGCTGTGCGTGGTGCAGATTTCGGACGGCACGGGGAACGAGCATCTCGTGCGCTTCAATCCCGGCAGCCGCTATGACGCGCCGAACCTGAAGGCGGTGCTGGGCGATCCGTCGCGGGTGAAGATCTACCACTTCGGCCGGTTCGATCTCGCCGCCGTGCACTACTATCTCGGCGTGATGGCCGGGCCGGTGTTCTGCACCAAGATCGCCAGCAAACTGGTGCGCACCTACACCGATCGCCACGGCCTCAAGAACCTGGTCGAGGAACTGCTGGGCGAGAATATCTCCAAGCAGCAGCAAAGCTCTGACTGGGGCGGGCCGGTACTGTCCGATGCGCAGCGCGATTACGCCGCGTCGGACGTGCGCTATCTCCACCGGCTGCGTGATGAGCTCACCGTGCGGCTGGAACGCGAGGGGCGCACCGCGATTGCGCAGGCCTGCTTCGATTTCCTGCCGACGCGGGCGCTGCTCGATATCGCCGGCTGGGCCGAAAGCGATATCTTCAGCCACATGTAAGGACGCCCGAGGCACACCCACGTCATGGCCCCCGCCGAAACCAGCATCGAAACATCCGAAGCGCGCGCGCTCCGCAGCCGTCGGCAGACGTTCGCTGCGCCCGGCGGCTCGCATGACCGGCTGGTGCGGTTCCTCGCACGGGCGCTGCCGATGGGCGTGGGCGTGGTCGCGGCGCTGATGATCATCACCCCCCTATCCCCGCGCGGCGAGGTCAGCTTCCTGCTTGATCGCAACAAGGTCGCCCAGATCGACGAGCGCCTGAGCGTCGACAATGCGATGTATCGCGGGCGCGACAATCAGGGCCGCCCCTTCTCGCTCCTCGCGGGTGAGGCGGTGCAGCGCTCCAGTGTTGAAGGCTTGGTGCGGATGCGCGATCTGGTGGCGCAGCTGCTGCTGACCGAAGGGCCTGCCCGCCTGAGCGCGGACGGCGGCGTCTATGATCTGGATGCCGAGACCGTGACGGTCGACGGCCCGGTCCGTCTGACCGCGTCGGATGGCTATGCCATGATCGCGCGCGGCGTTTCCATCGATCTCAAGGCGCGCACCATGCAGGGCGATGCCGGGGTTTCGGGCGAGGTTCCGGCCGGGACCTTCTCCGCCGACACGATGCGCGCCGATCTGCCCGCGCGCACGATCACGCTTGAAGGCAATGCCCGCCTGACGATGATACCCGGCCAGCTGAGGATGCCGTGATGGACCAGAATGCCCCCGCCTCCCGCACCCCGCTTGCCCGGCTCGCCCTCATCTGGGGGATCGGCGGCTTTGCGCTGACCGCCGCGCTGATGGGCGGGATGAGCCTTTCCGCACAGAGCATCGCCAGCCACGATTCCAAGGCGCCCGTCACCTATGACGCGGGCAAGTTCGTGCTGGATGACCGCGCCAATCAGGTGATCTTCAGCGGCGGGGTGATCGTCAATCAGGCGGACCTGCGTATCCAGTCCGACCGGATGCTGGTGAACTTCACCGATGCCGGCAGCCTCGAAATCCAGCGCATCACCGCGACCGGCGGCGTCGTCATCACGCGCGGCGATGAACGCGCGAGCGGCGACAATGCGATTTATGATTTCAACCGCCGGATCATCACCATGGCGGGCAATGTCCGCCTGCGCCGTGGGACCGATACCCTGAATGGCGGGCGCCTGGTGATCGACCTCGCCAGCGGGCTATCGACGGTTGACGGCACCGCCTCGGGCTCCAGCATTGGGGCACCCGGCGCACCGGCGGGGCAAGGCCGCGTCACCGGCAGCTTCACGGTCCCGCAAAAGAACTGACCGGATAGCGTTATCGTGGTTCGGCACCCTCGCTGTGCGCGGGGGGCTTGCTACCGCTTCGCCGCAAATCGCGCGATTTCAGCCAGCTCCTGTGCGAGCAGCAGCTCGGCGGACTGGCTGTTGGCAAGGAGGCTGCGGTGCAGCGCAGTCAGGCGCGGGATCAGCCGGTCGAGGCGCGTTTCGCTGGAACCGCGCGCGGCAGGCAGGGTCCAGCGCTTGAACTGATTGCCGATATCGCGCTTCTCCTTGAAGAAGATGCCGAGCCGCATTTCCGCGCCCTTGTCGATCTGGTCGAAATTGCCGCGCGGGCCGAGGTAGGCGGCGATCTGCGCCAGCTGCGCCGCCCGCCGTTCCAGCGCCAGCGCCACGCCGACCGGGTTCAGGCCCAGCTCGCGCATTCGCTTGATCTCGCCCGCGATCTTGCCGAGCTCTCCGCCCAGCACGGCGTTGACGAGCGGCGCAAACCCGTCCTCCTCGGTCGCCGCGCCGATGGCGGCATGATCCTCGGGCGTGGCGGGGCGGGGGGCCTGCGGATCGGCATCGCAATAGAGCGCCAGCTTGGTGACTTCGGACTGCGCCAGTCGCACATCAAGCCCCGCGCCGCGCGCGATCCGGTCGGCCAGATCGCCGCCGAGTTTCAGCCCCGCCGCGCCCGCCATGTCGCGCACCGCCTGTGCCACGTCCTTCAGATCAGGCGGATGGAACATCGCTACCAGCGCATCGTGCCGCTTTTCCAGCAGCTTGGCGGTGCGCGATTTGTCGGTGGCGGAGGTTGCGACGACGATCACTGGCGCCGCCTCGCCTGCGCCGGCATCGGCCGTTTCGATCAGGAATTGCAGCGCGTCATGGGCATCATCGCCGGTGGCGCGCACCCAGATATGGCGCGCTCCGCCGAACAGCGAGGTCGAGCGCGCTTCATCACCCAGCAGCGCGGGATCGCGTTTGAGGTCTGCGCCCGCCAGTTCCACCCGGTCACCCGCATCGGGAAAGGCGGCGGCCAAGCGGTTGGCGGCAGCGGTCGCCCCGGCTTCATCCGGGCCGCAGAAAAAGAAGATGCGGGCGGCGAGCGCGCCTTGCGGCAGGCCGCGGGCGAAGTCGCTGTTCTTGGCCTTCACTGGCCCGCAGCGGCGCGACTGCGCAGCGTGACGGCGATCTGCGTCGCCATCCGGTCAGCGACTTCGAGCGCGAGGTTTTCCAGCGCCTTCTGCTCGGCGGCGATGGTGGCATATTCGCTGGACACCACATCGATCCCCGCGTCCGAACCTGCGGTGGCATCGAGCAACACCGAGCCCGTCGCCAGCTCGACCAGCTGATACCGCGCGCGCAGGATCCGGCGTTCGCGGCTGATCGTGTCATCGTTGAGCACGCCCAGCGCTTCGAGCGAATCGTCGAGCCGGACGTCGAGCCGGTATTGCGGCGTCACCTGGCCGGCCATGCCAAGCCGCGCATCGAGCGCATTCTTGATCAGCCACCCGCCGCGCCCCTGAATCGCCGGGATATCGACCGCGGCAATCCCCCGCGCCGCGCCCGAACTCGTCCCGCCCGCATACATCGGCGACAGGCCGCAGGCGGAAAGGGCCAAGAGGGCCAGCAGGGCGAAGACAATGCGCATCAGGTGACGATATTCACCAATCGGTCGGGCACCACAATGATCTTGCGGATCGCCGCGCCATCGACCGAGCGTCGCAGGTTCGCCGAGGCGAGCGCCAATGCCTCAAGCGTGTCCTTCGATGCTCCCTTGGGCGCAGTGACGGTGTCGCGCAGCTTGCCCATGTGCTGGATGGCGATGGTGACCTCGTCATCGACCAGCAGCGCGGGGTCGACTGCAGGCCACGGCGCGTCGGCGATCAGGCCTTCCCCGATTGTCGTCCACGCCTCTTCGGCAAGGTGCGGCATCATGGGGGCGGCGAGATGCACCAGCGCGCGGATCGCAGCCGAGCGGCTCGCGGAAGGCGCGGCCTTTTCGACGGCGCCGGTCAGCTCGTAGATGCGCGCCACGGCCTTGTTGAAGCCGAGCGCCTCGATGTCGCTGGCGACGGCGGCGATGGTCTGGTGGGTCTTGCGGTCGAGGCTCTTGTCCTCGCCCTCGGCGGCGGCGTCGTAGGCCGCGAACAGCCGCCACAAGCGCTGGACGAAGCGCGCACAGCCCTCGATCCCGGCGTCCGACCACGGCAGATCGCGTTCCGGAGGCGAGTCCGACAGCATGAACCACCGCACCGCATCCGCGCCGTGGCGGGCGATGATATTGTCCGGGTCGACGACGTTCTTCTTCGACTTCGACATCTTGATGACGCGGCCGACGTCTACTGGAGCCTTGTCGGCAAGCAGCGTTGCGCCGTCGGAAGTGCGGTCCACTTCTTCGGGGCCGAAGAACACCGGCACACCGCGCGCTGCATCGATGCGGCTATAGGTTTCGTGCGTCACCATGCCTTGCGTGAACAGCGCGGCAAACGGCTCCTGCACGGTGATCTTGCCGATGTGGGCGAGCGCACGCGTCCAGAACCGCGCGTAGAGTAGGTGCAAAATCGCGTGCTCGATGCCGCCGATATAGTGCTGCACCGGCATCCACTTGGCGACCTCTTCCGGGTCGAACGGACGGTCGGCAGGCTGGCTGGCGAAGCGCAGGAAGTACCATGAGCTGTCTACGAAGGTGTCGAGCGTGTCGGTCTCGCGCCGCGCCGCCGCGCCGCACTTGGGGCAATCGACGTGCTTCCATGTCGGGTGGCGCTCCAAGGGATTGCCGGGGATGTCAAAGCTGACATCCTCGGGCAAGGTGACGGGAAGCTGGTCCTTGGGCACCGGCACCACACCGCAGGTATCGCAATGGATGAAGGGGATCGGCGTCCCCCAATAGCGCTGGCGCGAAACGCCCCAGTCGCGCAGACGCCACACGGTGCGACCCTCGCCCCAGCCGCCGCTTTCGGCGCGGGTGATGACGGCCTGCTTGGCGTCCTCGACACTCATGCCGTTGAGGAAATCGGAATTGACGACCACCCCGTCACCCGCCTCGGCCTCGCCCTTGAAGGGCTCGTCCGCACGCGCCGGATCGGCGGCGACGACGCGCAGGATCGGCAATTCGTACTTGGTGGCGAATTCGAAGTCGCGCTGGTCGTGGCCGGGCACGCCCATCACCGCGCCGGTGCCGTATTCCATCAGCACGAAATTGGCGATGAAGACCGGCAGCGCCTCACCCGTGAAGGGATGGCGCGCTGTAATCGGCGTGCGATAGCCCAGCTTTTCCGCCGTTTCGAGCGCTGCGGCCGTGGTCGCGCCCTTCTTGCACTGGTCGATAAAGGCGGCGACCTCGGGGTCACCCGCCAGCCCTTGGGCAATCGGGTGATCGGCGGCGATGGCGCAGAAGCTCGCGCCGAAAATCGTGTCGGGGCGGGTCGAGTAAACCGCCAGCTTGCCGCCGTCGGAGAGATCAAACGAAAACTCCAAGCCCTGCGACTTGCCGATCCAGTTCTCCTGCATCAGGCGAACCTTCTCGGGCCAGTCCTCAAGGCTCCCGAGACCCTCCAGCAGATCGTCCGCAAAGTCGGTGATCTTCAGGAACCACTGGTTGAGCTTGCGCTTCTCAACTTCAGCGCCCGAGCGCCAGCCCTTGCCGTCGATCACCTGTTCGTTGGCGAGCACGGTCATGTCGACCGGATCCCAGTTGACGGTCGATTCCTTGCGGTAGACGAGGCCTGCCTCATAGAGGTCAGCGAACAGCGCCTGTTCGTGGCCGTAGTATTCAGGATCGCAGGTGGCGAATTCGCGCGTCCAATCGAGCGCGAAGCCGATGCGCTGCAACTGCGCTTTCATCTGCGCGATGTTCTGGCGCGTCCAGCCGCCGGGGTGCACGCCCTTTTCCATCGCGGCGTTTTCGGCCGGCATCCCGAAGGCGTCCCAGCCCATCGGGTGCAGCACTTCAAACCCGCGCATCTTCTGGTAGCGCGCCAGCACGTCGCCCATCGTGTAGTTGCGCACGTGGCCCATGTGGATGCGCCCCGAAGGATAGGGGAACATCTCGAGGATAAAGCTTTTCGGCTTTTCGCTGTTCGAATCGGCGGTGAACGTCCCCGCGTCTGTCCAGGCACGCTGCCAGCGTGCGTCTGCGTCTTGCGGATCGAAGCGATCCGCAGGGGCGACCGCAGGGTCGAAACGGGTATCGGTCATGGACGGCTTTCAGTGAGAAGCGTGAACTCGGGAAGCGCCTAGGATGCAATCGCCTGGCGGCGCAGATCGCGGGCCTTGGTGAGGATGATGTCCTCAAGCTTCTGCACGGTGGCAGCCTGCACCGGGGCTTCGACCCAGTTGCCGGCTTCATTCACCTGACGGCTCGCCGCGACGCGCAAGGCATCGGCGCGCAGATCCTGATCGAGGATCGTCACGGTCAGCTTGACCCGCTCATTGGGGTTGGAGGGATTGGAATACCAATCGGTCACGATCACGCCCCCGCTGCTGTCAGCCTGAAGCAGCGGCGCAAAGCTCACCGTGTCGAGCGCGGCGCGCCACAGATAGGCGTTGACGCCGATGGTGTTGAGCTGGGCCGCGGACAATTCAGTGCGCGGACGGGCACCGCCGCCGCAGGCGCTGACGCCAACCAGCGAGACGCCCAGCAGCACGAGGCCGAGAGTGCGGCTAAACGCCGGGCGACCAGTGGCCTTGGAGAAAGTGGCGGAATTGGCGCGTGTCACAGCCGGATCATCCTCATCATCTGTATCGGCCTCGCTCTATAGCCCCAAGGGTTGATGCGGCAAGCATCATCCGCGTGGGGGTCCGGGCGAGGCGGCCAAGCCCTACGCTGGAAGAGCGCCCGCGGGCTTTACCCAGCCTGAATTTACCTAACAGTGCAACATTCTGTGTGCATGGTGCCACAGGTGCGGCGCGAATCTGTTTCGTGTCGCAGCAACCCCATTGCAAGCGGTCGGCGCGAGACTATCACTATATTTCAAAATCACCGCGACTCAGCCGACGTTAAGGCGAAGCGTGGTGAAGCAACATCTCCCGGCAGGAAATCCGGGCCGCACATGAATAGGAAATGGGTAGCATAATGGCACGCGAGTCGGACAGGTCAGCAAGGGCGCAGCAACCGCTGCGGTCGTTTGCCCTGTACGCGCTGGCGTGCGGCGCGCTGGCCCTTGCCGTGCCGAGCGCCGGACTTGCGCTGGCGGGCGAAATTGCCCCGGTGCGCACCGCTGCCTCGCTCGATGCGCTGGGCCTGCGGATGTTCACCCCGGCCTCGGTCGACCCTGATCTGGCCGCCCGCGTGGCTGACAAAGCCCGCGCCCGCGGTATTCGTTTCACGCCTGCAAGCGCGCCGACCATGTCGGGCAAGCGCACGGTGACGGTCGCAGTGCGTATGGATGATGACACTGCCCGCGCGATCACGGTGCGCAAAGCGATTGACGCCGTGCCGGGCCGCGGGCTCGGCCTCACCGGCTTGGATTCGAGCAAGTTCCAGCTGGGTTCGGCGCGTGGCTACAAGAGCTTTGCCCGCTCGGTCGATCTGTCGGCCAAGGTCAGCAACGTCTCGCTGCCCGATCTGGCGCAGTTCGAACCGTCACGCCCCAAGGCCGAAGACAAGCCCAGCCGCCTCCAGCCGCGGATCGAGCTTGAGGATCGCCAGATTGCCGGCCGTTCGCCCAACACGCTCGATTCGACCGCCGCTCAGACCGTGGGTCTTGGCGGCAGCTTCCGCCTTTCGCCCAATCTCAACGTGACGGCAGGTGTGCGCTACTCGCAGGAGCGCGAACGGCTTAATCCGCTGACCAATTCGGTGCAGGATAGCCAGGCGGTTTACGTCGGAACCCAGATCAAGTTCTGATCCCGCGCTAAGTCCGCCGGTCGTTGGTGCTTCAACAGGGCCGACGCGCATAGGTATTCCCCGCTTTCCCTGACCCTACGGCACGGCTAGGTTGCGGTGGTACAACCGCATCACGTCAAGGGGAGAAGAGCATGGGCCGGGTAGCCATCGTCACCGGAGGAACGCGCGGAATCGGGGAGGCGATCTGCAAGCGGCTCCAGCGCCAGGGCCACACCGTCATCGCCAATTACGCCGGGAACGAGGAGAAGGCACGCGCCTTCACCGAAGCCACCGGCATCCCGGCACGCCGCTGGGACGTGGGCGATTACGAGGCGACTCAAGCGGGCTGCGCGGCGGTGGCGGAGGAGTTCGGCGCGGTCGATATCGTGGTCAACAACGCCGGGATCACCCGCGATGGCACCTTGCACAAGATGAGCTTCGAGGACTGGAACGATGTCATGCGCATCAACCTCGGCGGGTGCTTCAACATGGCCAAGGCGACCTTCCCCGGGATGCGCGAGCGCGGGTGGGGGCGGATCGTCAACATCGGCTCGATCAACGGGCAGGCGGGGCAATACGGGCAGGTCAACTATGCCGCCGCCAAGAGCGGGATTCACGGCTTCACCAAGGCCTTGGCGCAGGAAGGCGCGAAGTTCGGGGTGACGGTGAACGCTATCGCGCCCGGCTATATCGACACCGACATGGTGGCCGCCGTGCCCGCTCCGGTGCTGGAAAAGATCGTCGCGAAAATCCCGGTCGGCCGGCTCGGCATGGCCGAGGAAATCGCGCGCGGGGTAGCGTTCCTCACCAGCGAGAACGGCGGCTTCATGACCGGCTCGACCATGAGCATCAACGGCGGGCAGCATATGTATTGACGCGGGCAGCCGAGCAGCAAAGCTGCGAGGCGCTGGCGCGGAGCGACAGCCCGCGTCGCGGCCAGCGGGTCGGCGGGCACGCGCCCGACGAACCCGTCTGACGTCAGCCGGCGGCTTTGCCGTCGGCGCTTTTTGCCGTCGGTCCCTGCCCCCGGCTCACCCAATCACAATCCCCACCACGCGCCACGCACCATCTTCCCGCTCGAGCGAGACGCTTTCGACCTGGTTGGTCCCGTCCGCATAGCTGCTGGCGAACTTGACCAGCTGGTATCCTTCGGGCGGGGCGGGGACGAATTCGTTGGTAACGAGATTGCGGGTCAGCACCGTGCCGAGCGGCGGGCGCACTGTCTCGGACACCTCGGTCCAGCGCTCCAGACTGTTGAGCTTGCGGAACTGCGTTCCCGTGGCGGCATAGCTTTCAGCCCAGCGGCTCTCGTCGATCAGCGTCAGGAAGGCTTCGGCCGCCCGGGCAGCGGCGGCGGCATCAGCCTCGGCGGTGGCGGCGGCGGAAACCGCCGGAGCGGGTGCCAGCACCGAAAGCGGCGAGGTGGGGAGAAACAAGGCGGCGAGGACCAGGGACATGGCAAGCACTCCGGCAAGGGTGAGAGCAAGGCCCGGCCCAAGGCCGAACCACGCCCGCCGCTGAGTAGCGGATGCCATTCCCTCTGCCGCGCCAGCCCCCTCTGCCGCATCCCCCAAAGCCTTGTCCCCCAAGCTTTCGGGGGTTCGGCTTTCCTCCGCCAGCAACCGCCGCGCCGCCTCGCGGCTGCTGGTGACGCCGAGCTTGCGCCGCGCATCGCGCAGCCGTTCGTTCACCGTGTGCACCGACAGGCCCAGCGCCTGCGCCGAGGACTTGGCATCATGCCCGCGCAGGATCAGGCGGAGGGTCTGCTTCTCCTTCTCGGTCAACGTGTCGAGGTCGGTGGTCATGGGCTGCGGTCTAGGACGCGCACCGGGGGCGGGCCACCCCGAATTTTTCGGGGGCCGCACGGCTGCCACGACTCGGCAGGAATCAGCAAGTCTTCGCCCCCGCCGTCCACTAGTATCGCTGGCAAAGGAGATTTCCCATGGCTGACCGCATCCTCGTATTCTACGGCTCCTACCGCCGCGATCGGCAGGGCATCCGGCTGGTGGATTACTGCGTCCGCCAGCTTGAGGCGCGGGGGTGCGATGTCGAGCTGATCGATGCCAAGGCGCTCGATCTCCCGATGCTAGACCGGATGTACAAGGAATATCCCAAGGGGGCGGCGCCCGAGGCGCTGGAGACGCTGGCGGGCAAGATCCGCGCGGCGGATGCGTTTCTGTTCGTGGTCGGCGAATACAACTGGAGCGTGCAGCCGGGTCTGAAGAACCTCACCGACCACTTTCTGGAGGAGTGGTTCTGGCGGCCCGCCGCCATCGCCAGCTACTCCGCCGGGCGCTTCGGCGGGGTGCGTGCAGCGCTCGCGTGGCGCGATATTCTCGGCGAGATGGGCATGGTGGTGGTGTCCAGCACGATCGCTGTGGGGCCGATGAAGGACACGCTGGACGAGGAGGGGAAGCCGGTGGGAAGCGGCGGACCGTCGCTGGAAAAGCAGTTCCCGCGCTTTGCGGACGATCTGGCGTGGTGGACAGCGGCGGCGAAGGCGCAGCGAAAGAAGGGGGCTGTGCCTTATTGATTGGACCTTGGGTGACGGAAGATTAAGGCCTTGTGTTTTATGGGTTGTTTATGCCGGAACAACCCTCCTTTGCCGCCTTCGAGATACAACCCGAACCTGTCGAGCCATTTGACTGGCTCGGGCGCGTTCTTACGCAATTCGCGATTGCCGAACGCGCTATCGGGCAATTGTGTATCGCCTTGGACCTGCCCATCGACAAGGGACCGCTTTCGAGCCTGCTGACGCTGTGCAATCGCCTGCTTCGCAGCAGCGACAAACGCTGTCAGACCCTTCTCAAACGGATTGAACGCTGGAGATCGTTTCGCCCGCTCAGACATCTTCTGGCACATGCGTCGGTCATGGTTGTGTATGACAACGCGGGGAACAGCTTCCTTCTCACCCGCCATTTGCCGCTCGACCGGTACGACGTGACCCCGGATAGGCTTTGGACTCGCGATGAGTGTCAGCAATTGCTCAAGGTTGCATCCAGCGACGGGCGCTCGATCACCGATCAGATTCGCAACCTGATGCAGACCCCGGCCCTCATGACCGCACTGAAGCAGCCCGACCCCGGATCAAGTCCGGGGTGACGGCGAGGGATGATTGGCGCCCCGCCTACTGACCCTTGCTCGCAGCAACCGCCGCGTCCCATTCCTCCCACGCGATGGCCCGCCCCGGGTACGCGACGTTCCGGAAGGGCCAATCGCGCGCGATCCAGTCTTTCGTCCAGGAGTATAGCTCGGCATCGAAGCCCGCTTCGTATTCCTCCGCCGTCACCCACAGCCGGACCTCGGCGTCATAGCTTCCGGCCCTGCCCGGATAGACATAAACGCAGCCCCGTTCGCGCAAACCATCGGGGGTGAGCACGGCGTAAGCGAAAGATTCGCGCCGTGCGAACCGGCCCGCTTCGGTGTCCATGTCGAGGGCCGCGTCCTTCAGCGTCAGGCCCTCGTGCGGCCAGCCGGTCGAACGGGTGAAGGTCCTCTGCAAGTGCGGGATCGAGCTCATGTAGGCGCGGTAATCGACCTCGGTCAGCGCGGGGCCTAGGGGCACGAGCTTGAAGCCCGGCCCCTCGATCAGGGTCGGCACCGCGAAATCGGGGGCAATCCACGCAGGCGACGCGGGCGTCTCGGCCGATGCGGGAGCGGGGAGCATTCCGCCCAGCGCAAGGGCGACCGCGATTGCTGTAGTCCAGATCTTCATGCCCCACACCTTCACGCCGCCATCTCCTCGCCCCGGTTCCCGCAGGCCTATCCGCGCCGCCGGACCGCCGCCATGCGTCATCCGGGCAGCAGCGAGGCGTTGAAGGCCGCCGGACACTGTCAGCAGCGCCCCCTAGCTGCGATACAACCCGTCGATCCGCTCCTGATACCGCTTGCAGATCTTGCGGCACCGGATTTTCCTACAGGGCGTGACCGCGCTACGGTGATCATCGGCCCTTTGACATCGTGATCCGTGCGCCCATCAGCGCAAAGCTCCCGAAGGGGAGGGGGGGCCTCTACAGCGAAAGTGTCAACTTCGATTTTTCCGCGCGACTTGCTGTTATTACAAGATAATTCACTCAGAAACGCGCTTGACACGGTGTCAACTTTGTCAACTTCGCAAGGTCATTGCGCGGCGCGCTGCACTCACCCCCGATACAACCCGTCGATCCGCTCCTGATACCGCTCGCGGATTTTGTGACGGCGGATTTTCATGCTCGGGGTCATTTCCTCGTTCTCAATCGAGAACGCCTCGTCCGCGAAGGCGAACTGGCGGACCTTTTCGATCACGGACAGATCGGCATTGGTCCGGTCTACCGCCGCGCGCACCGCGTTCTTGAAAGCGGGGAGTTCTTGCAGCGCCTTCATGTCGAACTTCTCGTCATTGGCGCGCGCCCATTCCAATGCCCATTCGGCATCGGGGACGATCAACCCGACCACGTAAGGCCGCTTGTCCCCGCTCACCATCGCCTGCGCGATTTCGGGCTGGAGCGTCAGCATCCCTTCGACCTTCTGCGGGGCGATATTGTCGCCCTTGTCGTTGACGATCATGTCCTTCTTGCGGTCGGTGATCTTGATCCGGCCCTTGTTATCGAAGTGGCCGATATCGCCGGTGTGGAGCCAGCCGTCCTGAAGCGTCCGCGCGGTCTCGGCGTCGTTGCGCCAATAGCCATGCATCACCAGCTCGCCGCGCACCAGCAGCTCGCCATCCTCGGCGATCTTCACCTCGACCCCGCGCAGCGGCGGGCCGACCGTGTCCATCTTGAGCCCGACCTTGGGGCGGTTGCAGCTGATCACCGGCCCAGCCTCGGTCTGGCCGTAGCCTTGCAGCATGGTCAGCCCCATCGCGTCGAAGAAATTGCCGACTTCGGGGTTGAGCGGCGCGCCGCCTGACACCATCGCCTTGATCCGTCCGCCGAACTTCTGGCGGATCTTTGGCCGCAGCGTCTTTTCGACGAGGAAATCGAGCGGTTTGTCGCGCAGGCGCTTCTTGCCGTCCTTGCTGTTGCCAGCGATCCGGAGCGCGGCGTCCATCATGAAGTTGGCGACTTTGCCCTGCTTTTCGATCTGCTTCATGATGCGGGTGCGCAGCACTTCGAACAGGCGCGGGACGACGACCATGATCGTGGGCCGGGTTTCCTCGATGTTCGAGGCGAGCTTCTCCAGCCCTTCCGAATAGAAGATTTCCGCGCCGACCCCGATGGGGAGATATTGCCCGCCGGAATGTTCATAGGCGTGGGAGAGTGGGAGGAACGACAGGAAGCGTTCGTCCGTGATGCCGAAATCCTCGATCAGCACTTCGGCTGCGCCTGCCACGTTGCACAGGATTGCGCCGTGGTGCTGCATCACCCCGCGCGGTGCGCCGCCGGTGCCGCTGGTGTAGATCAGGCAGGCGGTTTCGGAACGCTCGATGCGGGAGATACGATCATCCACCGCCGCGCGCGCGGCGGCCGCGTCGCCGGTGATCAGTCCGGCCCAGGCGTGATATTCAAAGCTGCCCGATTGCTGGCGCTTGAGATCGTCGATCCCGATGACATGCTCGACCAGCCCGGTCTGCCCGATCGCGCCAACCAGAGGGGCGAGAAGCTTCTCGGTCGAAACGAACACCGCCCGCGCGCCCGAATTGTCGAGGATGTGCGCGTGATCGCGGCGGGTGTTGGTGGTGTAGGTCGGCACGGTGATGCACCCGGCGGCCATGATCGCAAGGTCGGCGATGCACCACTCGGGTCGGTTTTCGGAGACGAGCGCCACCCGGTCGCCATCTTCCAGCCCCATGGCGCGCAGCGCTTCGGCCAGCAGGCAGACGTGCTCCGCCGCCGATCGCCAGCTTTGCGTCACCCATTGACCGCCAGTCTTGTGCCCGAGGAACGGGGCATCGCCCTTTTCATCCGCGCGCTTGAGGAACAGTTCCACAAGGTTCTGCGCGTTATCAATGTCCTGCAACAGCTGGTGTTCCGCCGGGTTGGCGACAGCACGGGCGGCGTGCGGAATGGTGGGGGAATGCACTGGCAAAGGCTCCTGATCCCTTCGAGTTTATCATTCGCAGGTTCAGGTGCGACCCGCGTGTGGTGCACAGACTAGAAGGTCAAATCCGTAGCGGCAAGCATGGGGATGGGTGTCACCCCCAAGCGGAGGCTCAGGGCGTGACGACGCTCACGAGACGCGGCTCGGTCGCCGCTTCCCACGTGCCGTCTGCGCGCAGACCCAGCGCATTGGCCTTGATCGGCGCCGCGCCCAGCCGGATGTTGGTGTGACCCAGCGCGATCAGCTGCTCCTTCATGGCGGCGAGCGTGGTGCCTTCCTCGACCAACAGCATGTCGCCGAAGGACATGGCAAAGGGCAAGGCCAGCGCGTCCTGCGCGCCCAACTTGAAGTCGATCACGCCGATGATCGCGCGGGCAACTGTGACAGGGATGGTCGGGCCACCGGCAGCGCCGATCACCAGCACCACCCGCCCTTGCGCATCATAAACGATGGTCGGCGCCATCGACGAACGCGGGCGCTTGCCGCCTTCAACGCGGTTGGCGACCGGCTTGCCGTCGCCCTCGGGCGTCAGGGTGAAATCGGTCAGTTCATTGTTGAGATAGAACCCGCGCCAGTGCAGTCCCGATCCGAACGCGCCTTCGATGGTCGAAGTGTAGCTGACCGCATTGCCGGACGCGTCCACGACCGCAAAGTGGGTGGTGCCGTTCTCCGGCTCCTCCGGCCCGTCGCCGCGTGCAAGCGGTGCGCCCGGAGGCACACCGGCCTCGGGATTGGCAATCCTTGCCTCGGGCGAAATCAGGCCTGACCGGGAGGCAAGGTAACCGGCATCCACCAGCCCTGCGACCGGCACTTCGACGAAATCGGCATCGCCCGAATAGAGCTCGCGGTCGGCATAGGCGAGGCGCTGGCTCTCAATGAACAGGTGCCAGAATTGCGGACTGTCCGGGCCCAGCGCGGCGATATCGAAACGCTCAAGCTGGCCGAGCATTTGCGCCACGGCGATCCCGCCCGAAGACGGCGGCCCCATCCCGCACACCCGGTAAACGCGGTAGCGGGCGCAGACGGGGGCGCGCTCCTTGGCGACATAGCCGGTGACATCGGCGGCGGTCATCCGGCCGTCCTGCGGAGTCTCGCCCGCGACATAGGCCGCCAGCGCTGCGGCGGACGTGCTGCCATACATTGCCTGCGGGCCTTCGGCGGCAAGCGTGCGGAATGTGGCAGCCAGTTCCGGCACCCGGATCGTGGTGCCGAGCGGCAACGGGTTCCCATCCGCGCCGAAGAACACCGCCTTGGCGGCAGAGCTCTTGTCGGCCCGGCCCTTATTGCCGTTCAGCGATTCGTAGAGGCGGCGGTTCATCACGAAGCCGTCTTCGGCCAGCGCGATGGCGGGCGCGAACAGCTTAGCCCAAGGCAGCTTGCCATGCTCGGCATGGGCCTTGGCGGCGATTGCGACATTGCCTGGCACCCCGACGCTGAGGCCGGAGAACACCCGCGCATCGCGCCCCAACACCTTGCCGTCCGCATCGAGAAAGCGGTTCGGCGTCGCGGCGGCAGGCGCGGTTTCGCGCCCATCATAGGTCACCAGCGTGCCATCCTGGCCATCCGCCCGCACCATGAAGCCGCCCCCGCCGATGCCGGAACTTTGCGGCTCGACCACGGTCAGTGCCAGCATCACTGCAATCGCGGCGTCCGTGGCAGATCCGCCCTGCGCAAGGATCGCCTCGCCCGCCGCGGTCGCGCGCGGATCGGCGCTGCTGACCGCGCCTGCGGTGACGGGCGGCGCATCTGCTGCGGCGATGGTCTGGGTGGCGGCACAGCCCGAAAGGGCCAGCGCCAAAAGGGCGATCAGGGACGGAAAGATACGCATCACAGCGGTGCTATTCGCTTCCCACCGCTTCCGCAATGCTCGCGAACCCGTCGCGCCGCATCAGCCGCTCCAGTCCGCGCACAATCTGCGCACCAAGGCCGGGGCCTTCATAGACCATCGCCGAGTAAAGCTGCACCAGACTTGCGCCAGCCCGGATGCGCTCCCACGCGTGCTCGGCGGTGGCGATGCCGCCGACGCCGACCAGCGGGATCGCCGCCCCGGTCGCGGCGCGAAAATCGCGCAGGCGCTGGGTCGCCAGACTGCGCAGCGGCGCGCCCGACAGCCCGCCCGTCTCACCCGCATGGTGCGATCGGAGCGCGGGGCGACTGATCGTGGTGTTCGATACCACCAGCGCGCCCAGCCGCTTGTCGATGGCGATGCGGGCAATGGCGTCAATGTCGGCCGGTTCGAGATCGGGGGCGACCTTGAGGAAAATCGGCGGCGGTGCGGACGGCACGGCTTCATCGCGCGCCGCAATCACCGCGTCGATCAGAGCGCTCAGCGCGCCCTCATCCTGAAGCGCGCGCAGGCCCGGGGTGTTGGGCGAAGACACGTTCACGCAGAGATAGCTGGCAAAGGGGGCCATCAGCCTCGCCATCACCGCATAGTCGGCGATGCGGTCAGCGGAGTCCTTGTTGGCGCCAATATTGACCGCGACGATTCCCGGCTGCCCGGCACGCGTGCGCAGCCGCATCAGCGCCGCCTCTGCCCCGCCATTGTTGAACCCCATCCGGTTGATCACGGCCTGATCCTCGACCAGCCGGAACAGCCGCGGCTTGGGGTTGCCCGCTTGCGGTAGCGGGGTGATCGAGCCGACCTCGGTGAAGCCGAAGCCCAGCCCCAGCAGCGCGTCGGGCACCTCGGCATCCTTGTCGAAGCCCGCCGCCACGCCAACCGGATTGGGGAAGGTCAGCCCCGCCACCTCCACCGTCAACGGCCCGCCTGCCACAGCCGGCGCGCGGCGCGGCAATGCGGCGAGGGAACGGATCGCTAGGCGGTGTCCGGTTTCCGAATCGAGAGCGAACAGGGCGGGCTTGATCAGGCGGAACAGCATGGTTTGGCGCCTATGTCAGCATGCCCAGCATGTCGAGCAAATCGGCCTGCTTCGGGGCCGCATCGCACGATTTTAACCTGTGTTAGATTTTTGCGAGCTTTCCCGCTGATTTGGGGCGATTTCGTGTCGCTTGCATACAATCCAGCGGCGAATTCGCAGGTTATGCCGCTTGTGCGACCCGAAGGGCTCGGAGCAGCAATGCAAAGAGTTCCTCAACTCAGATAGGCGGCGTTCCCGATGGAGCGCCGCCTCTTTTTTGTGCTGTTTTGACTGGGAAAGAAATGTGGCATCAGGTGTTCATTGACATCATGGACGCCCCGCTTGCCTCTTCCGAAATGACCAGTGGGCTGCCGGGCGGGGAGCAACGGCTGACCTCTGCGGCCCTGATGGCCGTCGATTACATCCCGCCGCCCGCGCCCATCGCGCACTTTGTGACCACGCTCTACCACTTCCGCTGCGACGAGCCGGTGATCCGCGACATCCAGCCTGCCGCGATTGGCAATCTGTGCCTGTTTCCGCATGGCACAGGCGAGATGCTGTTTGCGCAAGGGCACCGCGATCCCAATCACACAGTCGGCCTGATGACGCCGCTGTCACGCGCGACGCCGATCGTGGTCGAAGGACCGTTCCATGCCTTTGGCGCGGCGCTGACACCGGTGGGTTGGGCGGCGCTGACCGGGCTTCATGCCGGGCAATGTCGTGACCGGCTGCTGCCTGCGTCCAGCGTGCTCGGCCCGGAGATCGATGCCTTGGGTGAGCGGCTGATAGCCGCCTATCGTCAGGGCACCATGAGCGGGCGGGACTGCGCCTTGGCGGTCGGCGACTTCATCGAACGCAACGTCAAACCGATCAATCCGCGCCATCTCGAACTGGTCGCAGCGACCGGCCGCTGGCTGAGCGCATCGTTCAATCCCGAAGTCAGCGAGCTGGCTGGGGTCGCGGGTTATTCGGATCGGCAGGTGCAGCGGCTCGTCGAACGCTATTTCGGCCTGCCCCCGCGTGCCTTGGCCCGCAAATATCGCGCCTTGCGCGCCGCCGCGCTGCTTTCGGCCCCGCAATTGTCGATGGAGGACGAAGCTGCGATTTCCGAAGCCTTCTTCGATCAACCGCACATGATCCGCGAAATCGCGCATTTCGTCGGCCGCACACCGGCGCGGCTTGGCGACCAGTCGACGCCATACTTGGCCGAGATGATCGACGGCCGGAATCTGCGCGAACTCGACGTCTGAGCGCGGGCCGCATTGGCGGTTGTAATGCGAGCAAAATGCTCCTAATTCCAATTCGGACTGATTCCGTCCGAATTGAGAACCGCTCGCAAATGCGCCTGTCCAACCTTGCTGATTATGCCGTCATCACGATGTGCCAAGCCGCTTTGCACTGCGGCAACGGGCGGGTGAGCGCGGCAGAACTCGCGTCTGAGACCGGTCTGCCGGTGCCGACGGTGCAGAAGCTGGTCTCGAAGCTGACGGGCGCAGGCCTGCTCCGCTCCGTCCGCGGCGCGCATGGCGGCTTGCAGCTTGGGCGGCCGGCAGCGGCGATCACGGTGGCGGACATTGTCGAGGCGATCGAGGGGCGCATCGCGCTCACCGCCTGCGTCGATCACACCCCCTGCGATTTCGAGGCCGCTTGCAACATGAAGCCGCACTGGCCGATCATCAACAACGCGCTGCGCGGGGCGCTGGCGGGGATTACCCTAGCCCAACTGCGCGGACCGGTCGCAGCGCCGACCCCCATTGTCGAGGACCATCTGGCATGACTGACCGTATCGACCTTCAGGATAAGCCTGAAACCGATGTTGAAGCCCGCGAAGCCGCCGCCAAGGTCGCCGATTACGAGCATGGCTGGTCATCGGACATCGAGACCGAATTTGCCGAAAAGGGCCTGACCGAAGACACGGTGCGCTTCATCAGTGCCAAGAAGAATGAGCCCGAATGGATGCTCGAATGGCGGCTGAAGGCCTTCCGCCTGTGGCAGACCATGGAAGAACCCGATTGGGCCAAGGTCGGCTATCCCAAGATCGACTATCAGGACGCCTATTACTACGCCGCGCCGAAGAAGAAGATTGAACTGGATTCGCTCGAAGACCTCGATCCCGAGATCAAGCGGATCTACGACAAGCTGGGCATCCCCTTGGGCGAGCAGGAAGTGCTGGCAGGCGTAAAGGGCGCCAAGAAGGTCGCGGTGGATGCGGTGTTCGATTCTGTCAGCGTAGCCACCAGCTTCCGCGCGGAATTGCTGCGCGCGGGCGTGGTCTTCCTCTCGATCTCCGAGGCGATCCGCGAATATCCCGAGCTGGTGAAGAAGTGGCTCGGCCGCATCGTGCCGGTGCGCGACAACTATTTTGCGGCGCTGAACTGCGCGGTCTTTTCCGACGGCACCTTCGTTTACGTGCCCGAAGGCGTGCGCTGCCCGATGGAGCTCAGCACCTATTTCCGCATCAACGCCGAGAACACCGGCCAGTTCGAACGCACGCTGATTATCGCGGAAAAAGGCAGTTACGTCAGCTATCTCGAAGGCTGCACCGCCCCGATGCGCGATGAAAACCAGCTCCACGCTGCGGTGGTCGAACTGGTCGCAATGGACGATGCCGAGATCAAATATTCGACCGTGCAGAACTGGTATCCCGGAAATGCCGAGGGCAAGGGCGGGATCTACAACTTCGTCACCAAGCGCGCTTTGTGCCAGGGGGACCGCTCGAAGGTTTCGTGGACGCAGGTGGAAACCGGCTCGGCTGTGACGTGGAAGTATCCCTCCTGCGTGCTCAATGGCGAGGATTCTGTGGGCGAGTTCTACTCGGTCGCCGTCACCAACAATTATCAGCAGGCCGACACCGGCACCAAGATGATCCACAACGGCAAGAACAGCCGTTCGACGATCATCTCCAAGGGCATTTCGGCGGGCAAATCGTCGAACACCTATCGCGGCCTTGTCCGCGTCGGCCCGACCGCCAGCGGCGTGCGCAACTTCACCCAGTGCGACAGCCTGCTGCTGGGCGATCAATGCGGCGCGCACACCGTGCCCTATATCGAGGTCAAGAACCCCAGCGCGCAGATCGAACACGAGGCGACCACGAGCAAGATCAGCGACGAACAGCTGTTCTACGCGATGCAGCGCGGGCTGGGCGAAGAGGAAGCCGTGGCGCTGATCGTCAACGGCTTTGCCAAGGACGTGCTGAAAGAGCTGCCGATGGAGTTTGCGGTCGAAGCCCAGAAGCTGCTGGCGATTTCGCTTGAGGGGAGCGTGGGGTGATCGGCGCCCCGCCCAACACAACCGCCACCCTTTCCGTCACCCCGGCGCAGGCCGGGGCCCAGAGCGGCAAAGTGCTGTGCCCCGCGTCACTGGGTCCCGGCCTGCGCCGGGATGACGAGAGTGAAACAAGCAAATGACTGAACGCAAAACCCTCGCCCTCAACCCCGAGGCTGCCACCGCCGAAGGCCCCGCGCTCAAGAAGAAGGGCCGCGGGTGGGAGATTTCGGACAAGCGGCTCGATGCCCTGCACGAACAGGCGCGCGAGCTGCGGCGCCACTCGTCCGAGGCGCACAAGGCGCTGGCCGAGAAGTTCAGCAAGGCTGATCTGGGCCGCTACACCTTCAAACGCTTCGCCGTGGTCGGCAGCGCGATTGTCGATTTCAACTGCCACAACCTCGGCCTCGCGCTCGCGATTGACGAGGAGGGACAGAACGATGCCCTCGTCAAACGGCGCGACAAGAGCCTCGAGAGCGTCGGCATCAAGGTGATGCGGATCGCGGCCAGCGACATCCTCACCGATATCGACGCCGTGCTGAAACAGCTCACCCAAGTGATGCGCGACCGGATCGAGGAGCGGAAATCCGCTGCACGCGCGCACAAGGCAGCCAACCCCAAGCAGACCTATTCGCGCCCCAAGCCGCCCCCCGGCGACAGGGACGCAGCCCCCACCCGCAACCCCAAGCCCCGGAGCCGCACTTGATCATTGCCACCCTCTTTGCCCCCCTCCTCGCCCTGCAATCGGCTGGCGAAGCTGTTGTCGCGATCAAGAACGACAATCCGGAAACCTGGTCGGTGGAATATCCGCGCCTGATCCAAACCTATGTGGCCGATTACCGCCGCTGCCTCACCGTCGCCAACCGCCGCATCGCGGGCACCGCCGATTTCGAGCGGCAGCACGCGCTCGACGTGACCCGCTGTGCGGAGACGAAAGCCGCCGCCATCGCCAAGTCGAACGCCGATCTTGCCGGGGCCAAGACCACCTTGAGCCCTGAACAGGTAAACACGCTGTACGACAATATCGGCAAGATCCATGTCGCCCGCGGACGCGATCTCGACCAGCAATTCACCGCGCGCATGACCGGCGCCGCCGCCGCGAGCGATGCCTATGACGCCGCCCGGCCCAAGGGTCTGGTGATCGAACTGCGCGATGCCAGCGTGGTCAAGGCCCGCACCGACGCCACCGCGCCCGGTGCGACCAACGAAGACAAGGACTCCAAGTAATGTTGACCATCACCGATCTGCACGCCTCGGTTGGCGATAAGCCGATCCTCAAGGGCCTGACGCTGGACGTGCCTGCGGGCGAGATCCACGCAATCATGGGCCCCAACGGCGCGGGCAAATCGACGCTGGCGAATGTGCTGGGCGGCAAGCCGGGTTACGAGGTGACGGGCGGAAGCGTGATGTTCCGCGGGCAGGATCTGTTCGCGCTGGAACCGCATGAACGCGCGGCAGCCGGACTGTTCCTCGGCTTTCAATACCCGGTCGAAATCCCTGGCGTCTCCAACGTCCAGTTCCTGCGCGAGGCCCTCAACGCTCAGCGGCGGAGCCGGGACGAAGTACCTCTGACCGGCGGCGAGTTCCTGAAGCTCGCCAAGGACAAGGCTGGGCTGCTAAAGATGGACATGGACATGCTCAAGCGGCAGGTAAATGTCGGCTTCTCCGGCGGCGAAAAGAAGCGCGCCGAGATGGTGCAGATGGGCATCCTCGACCCGGCCTTCGCGGTGCTGGACGAGACCGATAGCGGCCTCGACATCGATGCACTGCGGATCGTCGGCGCCGGGATCAATGCGATCATGCGCTCGCCTGACAAGGCGGTGCTGCTGATCACCCACTACCAGCGCCTGCTCGACGTGGTGCGACCCGACAAGGTCAGCATCCTTGCAGGCGGCCGGATCGTTGAGACCGGCGGCCCGGAACTCGCCCTGCGGCTTGAGGCCGAGGGTTATGATTCGGTGATGGCATGATGACGCTGGCGCTTGCCGCCCTGTTGCAGTCGGCCGCCGAGCCGGTGAAGGAACCGGAGGTGGACAATGAAATCCTGGTGATCGGCCGCAAGTTGCAGGACTGGCGCGGCACATGGCGGCTGAACGACGGGACGGTGTCGTGCAAGACCCGGCGATCGACTGGCGACAAGGCGATCGATGCGATCGGATGCGACGCCATGGTGCAATGCATCGCGCCAATCGCCCCGGATTTTGCCGCGATCGAAGACGCCAAGCTGCCCAAGACCGAGGCCCAGCAACGCGCAAACGTTCTGCTGGAGTCCGCCAAGATCGGCGACTGCATTTTTGCCAAGCGTGAAGCTGGAATCGCCGCACTTGCCGCTGAGCGTAGGAGCAAGCGGCCATGAGCACCGCAACCCTCCCCACCCGTCGCGACGAAGCATGGCGTTATGCCGATATGGACGCGGTGGCGCGGCTGGGCGTGGTGGCGCTTGACCAGTGGCAGGCGATCAACGTCGCCGCTGGCGAGAGCGTGACGCGCTGCATGATCGTCGGCAGCGACGCGCCCGAACTGCATCGCTTCCGTGTCAGCCTGGGGGAAGGCGCAAAAGCGGCTTTCTTCGTCACCAATCGCGGCGGCGACTACACCCGGGTCGAGCTGGAAATCCGCCTCGCCAAGGGCGCGCATTTCGAGTTTGGCGGTGTCACCATCGGCGGCGGCTCGGCCACGCGCGAATTCGTGACTCAGGTCATTCACGCAGAGCCAGATGCGACCAGCAACCAGACCGTTCGCGCGGTCCACTGGGGCACCGGCACCGGCAATTTCCTCGGCGAGATCAAGGTGGCTCGCCATGCGCAGAAGACCGACGCGGCGCAGGATTTCAAGGCTTTGCTCCTCGAAGCAGGCGCCAGCGCCAACGCAGTCCCACAGCTTGAAATCTTCGCCGACGACGTGAAGTGCGCGCACGGCGCGACGGTGGGCGAACTCGACGAGGCGGCGCGTTTCTACATGATGGCGCGCGGGGTCGATCCGGCCACCGCGCAGCGCCTGCTGGTGCAGGCCTTCATCGGCGATGCCTTCGTGTCGCTGGACGACGAGGCGGAGCGCGAGACGCTGCTCGATGCGGCGCTCAGCGCGCTGGAGGGGGCACGGCTGTGAACGCCCCCACGACCATCAAGCGCGACCTGCGTGCGGAATACCCCGGCCTCGTCACTGCCGAAGGCAAGCCGTGGCATTACCTCGACACCGCCGCCACCGCGCAGAAGCCGCGCGCCGTGATCGACGCGATGGCGCGCGCGCTGGGCGAAGATTACGCGACCGTCCACCGCGGGGTCTATGCCCGCTCGGCCGAGATGACACTCGCCTACGAGGCCGCACGGCGCAAGGTCGCCGGCTTCATCGGCGGCACCGAAGAGGAACTGGTCTTCACCCGCGGCGCGACCGAGGCGATCAATCTCGTCGCCAACACCTGGGGTCGGGTCACCCTGAAGGCCGGTGACCGCATTCTGCTCTCGCAGCTTGAGCACCATTCGAACATCGTGCCGTGGCAGATGATCGCGCAGCAAACGGGCGCGGTGATCGATGTTTGCCCGCTGACGGCGGACCACCAGATCGACTTGGGCGCCGCCGAAGCGATGCTGACCGAGGCGCACAAGCTGGTCGCTTTCGGCCATGTCTCCAACGTGCTCGGGAGCGTGCTCGACGCCCCGCGCGCCGCCGCGCTGGCGCACAACGTCGGCGCGATGCTGCTGCTCGATGGGTGCCAAAGCGCGCCGCATATGCCGGTTGATGTCGCTGCGCTGGGCTGCGACTTCTACGTCTTCTCCGCCCACAAGCTCTACGGCCCGACCGGGATCGGTGCACTATGGGCCAGGGCCGAGCTGCTCGCCGACATGCCCCCGTGGGAAGGCGGCGGGGCGATGATCGACCGTGTGACCTTCCAACGCACCACCTACGCCTCTGGCCCGCAGCGGTTCGAGGCCGGGACGCCCGCCATCACCGAGGCGATCACCTTTGGCGCGGCGGTGGACTACGCCGAGAGCATCGGGCTGGGTCACATCCACGCCAACGAGCAGGCGCTGGTCGCCCGTCTGCGCCGCGAACTGGGTGCGATGAACGATGTCACCCTGTTCGGCCCGGAGGGCAGCGCCGGGATCGTCAGCTTCACCATCGACGATATTCACCCGCACGATCTCGGCACGATCCTCGACGAGGCGAATGTCGCGATCCGCGCCGGGCATCACTGCGCCCAACCCTTGATGGACTATCTCGGCGTTCCCGCCACCGCACGCGCCAGCTTCGGAGTTTACTCGACCGAGGCCGACATTGACGCGCTCATGGCCGGGATCGCCCGCACCCGTAAGATTTTTGGAAAAGGATGAGAGCGATGGACAGCTCAACCGATCACCCGGACATGACCAAACCACCCCGCGCCCGTGTCGAGGACGCGGTCGATACCGACGCTGCGCCCGAAACCCCGCGCAACCGCGACTATCTTGAAGGCTTCCTCGCCGCCAAGACCGGAACGGCCGTCGGCGGTGAGGGTAGCGACCTTCAGGCTGACGTGATCGCCGCCCTGCGCGAGATTTTCGATCCGGAAATCCCGGTCAATATCTACGACCTCGGCCTGATCTATGGCGTCGAGGTGGACGATAACCGCGACGCCACCGTCACGATGACGCTGACGACGCCGCATTGCCCGGTCGCCGAAAGCATGCCGGGTGAGATCGAGCTGCGCGTGGCGTCCGTGCCGGGGATCCGCGACGCCGAAGTGGTGCTGGTGTGGGAACCTGCCTGGGGCCCGCACAAGATGAGCGATGAAGCCCGGCTCGAACTGGGGATGCTGTGACCCTTTCACCTGCCCTGACGATTGATTTGGCCGACTACGCCGATCCGCGCGATGCCGCTGATGTGGTCGCGTTGCTCGATGCCTATGCGCGCGATCCGATGGGCGGCGGCGCGCCGCTGGGTGAAGACGTCAAGGCGCGGCTCACGGGCGATCTGGCGGCGAACCCGCACGCCTTTTCGATGCTGGCGCGGATCGACGATGAAGCCGTCGGCCTCGCCAATTGTTTCATGGGCTATTCGACCTTCGCCGCCGCGCCGCTGGTCAATATCCACGATTTTGCTGTCGTTCCGGGCCATCGCGGCACCGGCATCGGCAAGGCGCTGATGGCGGCCATCGAGGCCGAGGCCTTGAAGCGCGGGGCCTGCAAGGTCACATTGGAAGTGCTGAGCGGCAACCACCCGGCCAAGGCGCTCTACACGGCGCAAGGCTATGGCGATTACCAGCTCGATCCCGCGTCAGGGCACGCATTGTTCTGGCAGAAGAGGCTGACATGACCGAGACCATCACAACCACCCGTCCCGCGCCCAAGGCGGCCGTCATCCTCACAACATCCGCCGAAGCGCGGATCGCCGAGTTGATGAGCAAGGCCCCTGTGGACGCGATCGGCGTGAAACTCTCGACCCCGCGCCGCGGCTGTTCGGGCCTCGCCTATTCGGTCGACTACGTTTCCACCGAAGCGAAGTTCGACGAGAAGATCGTCACCCCCGGCGGCGTGTTCTACATCGACGGGGCGAGCGTGCTCTACCTGATCGGCAGCGTGATGGACTGGCGCGAGGATGATTTCACAGCCGGTTTTGTGTTCGAGAATCCGAACGCCAAGGGCGCCTGCGGCTGCGGTGAGAGCTTCATGGTGTGAGGCGGACTCGTCTTTTCCGTATTGCCGTGCTAAAACAGCGGCATGGCAAAGCGCAGCAAGCAACTTGGCCCCGAGCGGCTCGCAGAAGCGAAAGCCCAGCGCGCGCGCGAGTTGCAGGCGATTATCGACCGACTTGCGGGTGAGCTAGAGCGGCTTGAGGCTAAGCTCGCGGCAACCACTGATCAGAGCGAGCGCATCTTACTCAAGGCCGAGATCGTGCACTTCACCCTGGCGCTGAAGCAGATCGATCGTGGTGCCGGCTCGAAGCGCCGCAAGCCGCCGGAGACTGGACTCGCGGTTCCGGCGGTTCCACCGGAGGGGCCGCAAACCGGGCATGGCGGCGCCACCGCCCCGCTGGAGTTCGATAGCTAGGCGCTCAAACTTCCGCTGCCAGCCGTGCGATCAACCGGCTTTCGAGCTCGTCGACTTCGCCATCGGCAGCGACCATCTTTTCGAGCCATTCGCTCTCGTAATCGGTGACGACTTCGCCGGCTGCGGCCAGGGCTTCGAAGTCCGTGCACCCCGCCTGCTTCTTGCCGAACACCCGGCCAAAGTGGTTCATCACCTGCGGCACTTCACGCGCGACGCGGCCCATGAAGCGACCGACGTTGACCGAGCTGTCGGCGACGAAGGCTTCCAGCTCGCGCTTGCGTTCGTGGCTGACCTGCGCATTCGGCAGGACGAAGCCTTTGAGGAAGTTCGCCACGCCGTCGATGAACAGATCGTCCCATTCAGCCGCGTTTTCCTCGGCTAAGGTGGCGTCTTTCAAGCGGAACAGCATCTCGGCATCCCAGCGCGTCACCGCGGCCGGGCCGTGGCCGCCGCTGGCGAAGATCACGCGGCGGATGATGCGACATTCGGCGGCGCTGATGTGGGTCGCCGCCAGCGCACCGCCGCAGCGGGTTGGACCGGTGCCGGTGAGCACCTCGCGCTCGACCACATCGAGCACGTAGTTCTTGAGCCGGTCAGGCGTGTTCTCGGCCCGCTCAAGGATGCGGACCATCGTTTCCAGCTCGACCATGCTTTCGACGACGCCGTCATGATCGATCTGACCGATCAGCCACTCGGCCTCCTCCAGCGAGCATTGCAGGCGCGGCGGGGTGCCGTTGAGCACGAATTCGCCGATCGCTTCGACGAAGAAGTCGCACCATTCGGGCGTGCGCTCGTTGAGGGCATTGTTGACCGCGAACAGCGCTTCGGCCTCGGCGCGGGTCATGATCCCGTCGCCCCAACCTTCACGGCGCAGGCTGAGCAGTTCTTCGGCGGTGATCCGTCCATCCGCGACAGCGGCCTGCGCGACGGCGATGAATTGGGTGGTCATGCGGCGGTCTATCCCCTGAAAATCGCGCGCAGCATGGCACGAACAGGCTTAAGACGGCGTTACCGCTTTTCCACCTCGCGGATGCAGGCACCGGGATCAGCCGCTGCTCCGCCCTGCCGCAGGCGCGCCTCGACGTGGGTGGCGGTCGGCTGGGCAACGGCGGAGACAGGGTAGATGAAGATGTCGAGCACGCACTTCGAACCTGCGAACTGGAGCTTGCGCGCGTCCCCTTCGATCAGATCGATACGCGGCGTGCCGAACCGCTTGAGCAGCGCTTCGGCCGAGGCACCGATCACGCCCTCGAGACCCTTCGGCGCCATTACGTCCGGCACGCGCACCACCGTGCTGCGCGGCTGAGCTGAAGCGGCCGGACGGGCCGGAGCAGGCTTGCTCGACCCGGCGCAGCCCCCGAGCAGCAACGCGAGCGCCGCGAGTGATAGCGCAGCGCTCCTCACCGCGCCGCCGCCTCGGCCTCAAGCCGCCGCAGCACCAGATGCGTGCCTGCCGCTGCGCCGATCACCGGCGCGACGAAGTTCAGGAATGGCACCAGCATCATCCCCGCGATGGCTGCCCCCAGCAGCGACCGCTCGGCCCAAGGCGACGGAGTGGCCGCCTCGTCGCCTCCGCCAGCCGCCTTGTGATGCCGCAGCCACGCCATGTCGGTGAACTCGCGCCCGAGCAGCACGGCATTCACCGCCAGAAACACCACCGCCGGGCCGATTGCGGTAAACAGCAGCACCGCAGCCAGCGGTAAGGCGAGCAGGTTGTAGCCCAGCGCCCGCAGCAGGCCCCGCGTCGCCACCGCCACCTCGCGCGTCAGCGGCAAGGGCTGTGCGCGCTCAGCCAAGGCCGGATAGTGCCGTGCCTCGACCGCAACGACGATTTCGTCTGCGAAGAACTGCAGCACCACCAGCGCCACCACCCGGAACAGCAGCCACATTGCAATCGGCACCAGCAGCACCGCGGCAAGGCCCGCCCAGCTCTCGTCCACGCCGTACCGCTGCCCCGCCTCGACCAGCCCGAGATAGAGGCCCACTCCCAGCCCCGCGAACAGCACCAGCGTGATCACGATGCTCTTGACCAGCACTGCGACGACCGCGCGGTCGCCCAGCTGCCCAAAGGCTTTCACAATCGCGGCGGGGACGGCTGACATGCCGCTGCGATGGTATGCCCGCGCGGCGAAGTCAACGCGAGTATGCTGCGCCGCACACAGATGGCTTGGCCTGTGGGCAGAAGGGGGCTAGGCGGCGCGAAAGCCAACCAAGCAAGCCCAAGGAACCCTCTGTGCCCGCCAACACCGACACCCGTTATGACGTGATCGCCATCGGCAATGCCGTGGTCGACGTGATCGCCTCCTGCACGGAAGAGCTGATCGACGAGCTGCAATTGAACCGCGGCGGCATGACGCTGATCGACGAAGCGCGGGCTGACGAGCTTTACGAAGCCATGCCGCCTGCGCGCGAGCTTTCGGGTGGCTCGGCGGCCAATACGCTGGCGGGCCTCGCCACGCTGGGCCTGCAATGCGCCTTCATTGGCCAAGTCGCCGACGATCAGCTGGGCAAGGTGTTCCGCCACGACATGCGCGCCACCGGCATCGATTTCGATACCCCGGCGCGTGACGGCGAACCGGCCACCGGCCGCGTGCTCATCTTCGTGACGCCCGATGGCGAGCGGACGATGAACACCTTCCTCGGCGCGGGCCAGTTCCTCCCCGCTGCCGCGCTCGACGAAGAGTTGATCGCCAGCGGCGCGATCCTGTATCTCGAAGGCTACCTTTGGGACCCGGAAGAGCCCCGCCGCGCCATGCGCCGCGCCATCGAGGTCGCGCGCGAGGCGGGTCGCAAGATCGCCTTCACCGCGTCGGAAAGCTTCGTGATCGCCCGCCACGGCGATGACTTCCGGGCCATGATCGCAGACGGCGTGATCGACATCCTGTTCGTCAACGAAGGCGAACTCGCCACTCTGACGGGTGAGGATGACTTCGAAGCAGGCCTCGCCGCCGTCGCGGGCAAGGTGCCGGTGCTGGTCGCCACGCGTTCGGAAAAGGGCGCGGTCGCCGTCGCCCACGGCGAGCGCGCCGAAGTCGCTGCCGAGCCGGTCGCCAAGGTGATCGACACCACCGGCGCGGGCGACCAGTTCGCTGCGGGCTTCCTGTCAGGCTATGCCAAGGGCGAGCCGCTGGCGCAGTGTCTCAAGCGCGGGGCGATCTGCGCCTCCGAAGTGATCGCCCACTACGGCCCGCGCCCCGAAGCCGACATGCAGGCTTTGATGGCCGAACGGCTGTGATGTTTTGCGCTCGCCCCTCCGGGCGAGCATCCTCGGCGCTGTTTCAAGCCCTACGGGCTTGAGCGCCTGCGGCTCGCGCCGTGCGCTCGCGGCTGCTGCGCAGCCGAGCTTGCGTTTGCCGAGTCGGTCGTGGGGCCGCTTCGTTCAGCTTGGGTCGGGGTTTCCTGTCTGTAGGAGACGCATGAGACACTGTCCTAGATCGGAAAAACAGCGCTTCGGGCAAAAGCGGAGCGGGGGTCTGACGATGGCAAAGAGCGGGCCGCCACAAGCGGCTTCGCACGCGTTCTAACCCCGCTCGGCTGCTGTAGGAAAGTCCTGCGCTCAGGCGGTGGCAGGCACGCGCTGTGGCCGCACCTTGCCCGCTTCCCAGCCTAGCCACGTCGCCGCGCCTCCGGCTACCACGCCGAGAGCTAGAGTGACGGCAGGAGGGATCGCAGCATAGGCGGCAAAACCGGCGCCGATCAGTGGCATGTCCGGGGCGACCCACATCGCGACCGCCTGCAAGCCCATGAACCCCGCCGCCACCAGCCACGGTGCGCCGTATTTGCGGTTCATCGCCCACAGCGCCAGCGCGAACAGGATCGCCAGCCCGTCGCTGATCACGATCGTGTCGAGCACATAGCGCGGCCCGTCGCTGTTGATAATGTTCATCCACGGCAGGTAGTCGCTCATTACCCGGCTGAAGGGGCTCTCGAACAGGATCAGCGGGGTCGCCAGCATATAGCCCGCGTGCAGCTTGAGGTTGCGGCGGTGCTTCAGCGCAAGATAGAACAGGGTCAGATAGGCCGCGATCGCGATCCCCATCCCGATCCCGAAGCTGGGGCCGAGCATCTGGATGAACTCCCCTGCGTCAGGCGCGCTGTAGCGTGCTGCCGAGACGTTGATGATCATCATGAAGCCGAGGATCAGGAAGGGAAACAGCACGAAGCTGGCCCGCCCCATCTGGCGGTGCAGCGCGTTGGCGCGGCGGTTGATGGTCATATGCTGGGCGATCAGCAGCGCCAGCCAGGTCATCGCGGAAATGGCATGGACGTGAAACGCGACCGGAACCGATCCGGCGACCGCGAAATAGCTCATCCAGAAGCCCGTCATAATGACCAGCAGCACGAACCCGACGAAATAGTGCGCCTGACGATACGGCATCGAGATCCCCCCCCCCCTCGAATGCGACCGGCCTTAGGTTAGCACACTGCCGCCTGATCAACCAAACGCAGGCCCGGCGCGCCGCAATCCGGTCACTCGTCCGGCACGTAACCCGCCTGGCGCAGCGTCACCATGTAGCGCGCGATCTGGTCGATCTGCGCGCGGGTCAGAGTGAAATCCATGTCCTCGGGGTAATTGTGCGCCTCGGCCAGCCAGTCGGCGAGCGATGTCTCGGACAGCCCTGGCCGGTTCGCGATCGACGCAAAGCTGGGCGAGGCCGGGTTGGGCGAAAGGAACGGCGGCTCAACCGCATGGCAGCCTCCGCAAGCCGCTTCGACGAAGGCCGGTGCCCGCGTATCGGCCGAGCGCGAAGTGGACTTGCCCACCATCGGCGGCGGGTTCTCCGACCCCGGCGTCTGGCAGGCAGCGAGCGCGAGCAGCGGAGTTGCGAGAAGGACGAGCGCGCGAAGGAGGGTCTGTGTCATGGTGCTGCAATACGCCTTTCCCGTCACCGTGTCCTTGATCACGATCAATTATCGTGCGGGCGGGGCACGACAGGCGGCACAGTGCGTTGGTTTAATGCTGCGACCATCACGCCGCTGCGCCCTAGGAAATCTACTCATGCGTCCAGCTTCTTCCCATCTGCGCCGCTCCTTGCACCACTGGAGCCTTGCCGTGGCGGGCCCGCTGCTGCTGGCAAGCCAGCCTGCGCTGGCATCCTCCCAAGACGATTGGGCAACCGCGAGCGACATCGGCGTCGGCTCGCTGGTGCTGTGGTCGATCGGAGTGCCCGCGGCTAAGGGTGACACGCAAGGCGCGTTTCAGGCGGGCGCCTCGGCCGCAGCGGGCTTTGGTGTGGCACAAGGCTTGAAACAGGTCTTTCCAGAGGCACGCCCCGATGGAAGCGGCAATGACAGCTTCCCATCCGGCCACACCGCCACCGCCTTCGCTGCGGCGACCAGCATCCTCGACCGGCGCGGGGCGGCGGAGGGCATCCCGGCGCTTGCGCTCGCCAGCTTCGTCGGCCTTGCCCGGGTCGAGGCGGACAAGCACCACTGGTACGATGTCGTCGCAGGCGCGGCGATCGGCACGGGGGTGGGGCTGGTGATCACGCACGCCAAACCCGACAAGGACGGGCGCGTCGCGGTGATTGTCCCGTGGGGCGACACGCACAGCCTCGGCGTGCACGTGGCGGCGCGGTTTTAGTGGGGCTCCCTTTTCCGTCATCCCAGCGGTTGCGAAGCACAACCGAAGTTTGAACGCTGGGGTGACGGTCACGGCTGGAATGGGGACCCAAGTCGAACGACAGGATTGCTTGCGCACCCGCGCGAAAGCGGACGCACGACTATCCCCCGTGCGCCGCGATCCATTCCTCGACCACTGGCGCGACTTTGGTGCGCCAGCGGCTGCCGTTGAAGATGCCGTAATGCCCGGCGCCTTCGGCCATGTAGTAGCGCTTCTTGCTCTCGGGCAGGTTCGGCGTCAGCTTGAGCGCCGCCTTGGTCTGGCCGAGGCCGGAGATATCGTCGCGCTCGCCTTCGATCGCCAGCAGGGCCGTGTCGGTGATCTTGGTGATGTCGACCAGCTCGCCCTTGTGGCGGAACTCGCCCTTGGGGATCGAGTGCTTTTGGAACACCTCTTCCACGGTCTGGAGGTAGAACTCCGCCGTCATGTCGCAGACCGAACGGTACTCGTCATAGAAAGTCTTGGTCGCCTGCGCGGAGGCATCGTCGCCCGCGGTCAGGTGTTTGAACATCTCGTAATGGCTCTGCATGTGGCTCGAGAGGTTCATCGACATGAACGCATTCAGCTGCATGAAGCCGGGATAGACGCGGCGGCCCATGCCCGGATATTTGTGCGGCACCGTCGCGATCACAGACTGGCGGAACCACTCGATGGGACGCTGCATCGCCATGTTGTTGACCACGGTGGGGCATTCGCGCGTGTCGATCGGGCCGCCCATCATGGTCAGCGTTGCCGGGGTCGCGGGCGAGTTGTGCAGGTTCATCAACGCGACGGCCGCAAAAGCCGGAACCGACGGCTGGCAGACCGCCATCATGTGAATGCGCGGGCCATTCGCGTCGGCGTGCACATGCTCGGTGAATTCGATCAGGTAGTCGATGTATTCATCGAGGTCGAAATTCCCCGCATCGGTCGGCACCATCTTGGCATCGGCCCAGTCGGTGATGAAGACGTCGGCGCTTTCCAGCATCCGTTCCACCGTGCCGCGTAGCAGCGTGGCGTAATGGCCGCTCATCGGCGCGACGATCAGCAGACGGGGCCGGACTGTCGGGGTGCCCTCCACGGTGAAGTGCAGCAGATCGCCGAAGGGACGCTTCAGCGCGACGCGTTCGATCACCGTGTGCAGCTGGCCGCCGATCTCGACTTCAGTGATGCCGAACGCAGGCTTGCCATAGTGCGCGGTCGCATGGGCAAACACGTCCAGCGCATTGGCGACCATCGGCCCCATGCCCATGTAGCCGAACGGATTGGAGGGGTTGTTCAGCATCCCGGCGCTGATCGAAGCGAGCGCGCTGGCGCTGTTCAGCCAGCTGCGCTGGAGCTCATAAGCATGATAAAGCATCGATTTACCTCAGGCGACGAACGGTTTGGCGCCTTATCCCGTGGCACCTTGCCGATACAGATGCGCCTTCGCTGGCCGTTGTGCAATGCACAATTATGGGGAAAGCCCGTGAGGGCACCTGTGGGCTTGCCGCTTTTTGCACGTGAAATTCGTGTCCCGGCCCGCTAGAGCGCTGCGATCATGCAAGGTGAACTCCAGAAGCGCGAACCCTCTGACGTCCCGGCGGATGCTGAGGCCCCGGCTGCAATGCCTGAAACGACGGCGGTGGTAGGAGACGCGCCTGCGCCCAAAGCGCGCTCGCTCGGGCCGCTGCGGATGGTGTTCGGCACCGCCGTGCAATACCCGCGCGAGATCGCCTTTGCGCTGCTGGCGCTGTTCATCACCTCGGCAGCAACGCTGGCGATTCCGTGGCGCTTCAAGGTCATCATCGACGAGGCTTTCACCGGCGCGGCCAATGCCGATGATATCGCCCACGCGTTCCAATACCTGCTGATGATCGTGGTCATCCTCGGGCTGGGGACAGCGCTGCGGTTCTATTTCGTCAGCTGGCTGGGTGAGCGGGTGGTGGCCGACATCCGGCTGAAGGTGCAGGCCAATCTGCTGCGCCTGTCGCCCGGATTCTACGAGGTCAACAGCCCCAAGGAAATCTCCAGCCGCATGACGAGCGATACGGCGGTGATCGAGAATGTGGTCGGCACCACGGTCTCGGTCGCGCTGCGCAATTCGCTCACCGCGATCGGCGGGATCGGGCTGCTGGTCTATCTCGCGCCGTCGCTGACGCTGGGCCTGTTGATCGGCATCCCGCTGGTGATCGCGCCAATCGTGTTCTTCGGCCGCAAGATCCGCGCCGTCTCGCGCACCAGTCAGGACCGGATCGCGGACGTCGGCGCCTATGTCACCGAAGTCCTCTCGGCGATGAAGATCGTCCAGAGCTTCGGGCAGGAACGGCGTGAGAGTGAGCGGTTTGCTGGCGTGGTCGAAGGCACGTTCGAGACCGCGCGCCGCCGCATCCTGCTGCGCGCAGCGATGACGTCGGTGGTGATCCTGCTGGTGTTCGGCGGGGTGGTGCTGGTGATGTGGCGCGGCGCGCTGGCGGTGGCCGATGGGCTGATTAGCGGCGGCACCATTGCAGCCTTCGTGCTGACCGGCGGGCTTGTGGCCGGTGCCCTGGGCTCGCTGACCGAGGTGTACGGCGACCTGCTGCGCGGGGCTGGCGCGGCGAGCCGGCTGGCTGAACTGCTCGAATCCAAGCCCGAAATCGCCGCCCCCGCTCGGCCCGAGCGTCTGCCCGAGCCTGCACGCGGGAGCCTCAGTTTCCGCAATGTCACCTTCCGCTATCCCGCGCGGCCCGAAACCGCCGCGCTCAAGGACTTCACGCTCGAAATCGAGCCGGGTGAGACCATCGCCATCGTCGGCCCCTCGGGCGCGGGCAAATCGACCATCTTCCAGCTGGTCGAGCGGTTCTATGATCCGCAGGCGGGCACCATTCGCCTGGACGGCGTGCCGCTGACCAGCGCCGATCCCGCCGAAATCCGTTCGCGCATCGCGCTGGTGCCGCAGGACGGGGTGCTGTTCAGCGCGAACGCCCGCGACAATCTGCGCTATGGCAAGTGGGACGCCACCGACGAGCAAATCTGGGACGCTGCGCGCGCTGCCAATGCGGAAAGCTTCCTGCGCAAGCTGCCTCAGGGCTTAGACACCTATCTGGGCGAAGGCGGCACGCAGCTTTCGGGCGGCCAGCAACAGCGCGTTGCCATCGCCCGTGCGTTGCTGCGCGATGCGCCGATCCTGCTGCTCGACGAAGCGACCAGCGCGCTCGATGCCGAAAGCGAGCAATTGGTGCAGCAGGCGCTGGACGGCCTGATGCAGGGCCGCACCACGCTGGTGATCGCGCACCGTCTCGCCACCGTGCGGGCGGCGGACCGGATCGTGGTGCTGGATGATGGCCGGATCGTCGAACAGGGCACGCATGAGGTGCTGAGCAAGGCGGGCGGGCTCTATGCGCGCCTCGCCCGGCTGCAATTCGCCGACGCCGCTGCCTGATCGCCTGACGCCTGACCTTTTTCGACGAAGAGCGACCTTCGCCGGATGAGCGGCAACCCTTTGCCCTGTGCGACGTTAGTGTGACGCATCGCAGATCCTCTGCCGCCGCTTTTTCGGGGACACACCAGACATGATCCACAAGACCGCCGCCCTTATCGGCGCAAGCCTGCTCGCGCTCGCCGCCGCGCCCGCGTTTGCGCAGGACGATGGCCATGACCACCACGACGATGTCGACACGCTGCTTGCCGCTGCCGACGAAGCGCCCGCCGCCGCGCTGCCGGCGATGAGCTTCGGCAGCTGGGGGGTCGACCCCCTGCTGCTCGCTGAAGACATCAAGCCGGGCGATGACTTCAACGCCTATGTCAACAAGCGCTGGATCGACGCCACGCCGCTCCCCGCCGATTTCAGCCGCATCGGCGCCTTCGTGCTGCTGGGCGAAAAGAGCACCTATGACGTCAAGGCGCTGATGGACGAGCTGGTGGCCAAGGACGCCGCCAGCCTGTCGGGCGACGAGCGCCGCATTCTCGATACCTATCGCACGTACCTCGATACAGCGGCGATTGAAGCGGCGGGCCTTGCCCCGGCGCAGCCCTATCTCGTCCGGATCAAGGGCGCCAAGACGCTGGATGATCTCGCCATGCTGTGGGCCGAGCCGGGCTTTGCCAGCCCCGTCGGCGGTGGGGTCGGCGTCGATGCCAAGCAGCCGGACCGCCACATCGCCAATGTCGGCTTCGGCGGGCTGGGGATGCCGGACCGCGATTACTATCTCGACACCTCGGAAAAGGGCGTCGCGATCCAGGCCAAGTACAAGGAGTACCTGACCTTCCTGCTGGGCGAGGCGGGTTATGCCAACCCGGCGGCGATGGCCGAGACGGTCTACGCTTTCGAAGACACCATCGCCCGCAAGGTTGCCTGGGACCGCACCGTCCGCCGCAACCGCGACCTCACCTACAACCTGCTGACCGCTGATGAGCTCAGCGCAATCGGTGGCAAGGTGCCAGTCACAGCGATGTTGACCGCAATCGGGATCGAGAAGAGCCCCGGCTTCGTCGTCAGCCTGATGCCGCCCACGCCGGAGGAAATCGCCAAGTTCAAGCTCGACGAAGCGACGCAGGCCAAGATTGGCACCGGCCTTCCGGGTATGTTCGCGCTGCTCGGCGAAACTCCGGTCGAAACGTTGCAGGCGTGGATGGCCAAGGAGTTCCTATCGGGCAACGCTGCCGTGCTGCCCGCGCGCTTCGATGCGGCGAGCTTCGAATTCTTCGGCAAGACCCTGCGCGGCACCCCTGAACAGCGTCCCCGCTGGAAGCGCGCCATTGGCGAGGCGGAAGGCCTGCTGGGCGAGCTGATCGGCAAGGAATATGTCGCGCGCTACTTCCCGGCCGAAAACAAGGTGGCGATGGATGAACTCGTCGCCAACCTGCGGCTCGCGCTGCGCGAATCCATCGGCGAGATCACCTGGATGGGCGCGGAGACCAAGACCCAGGCCCTCGCCAAGCTCGACAGCTTCGATCCCAAGATCGGCTACCGCCCGAACCTTGAAACCTATGACGGCCTCGCCATCGCCGCGGGCGATCCGATTGCCAACCGCATGGCGGCGGCCAAGTGGGGGCAGGCGGATAACGTCGCCAAGCTCGGCCAGCCGATCGACCGCACCGAATGGGGGATGCTGCCGCAGACGGTGAATGCCTATTACAACTCGGTGAAGAACGAGATCGTCTTCCCCGCCGGTATCCTGCAACAGCCGTTCTTCGCGCTCTCCAACGATGTCGCGGTCAATTATGGCGCGATCGGCGGGGTGATCGGGCATGAAATGGGCCACGGTTTCGACGATCAGGGCTCCAAGTCCGACGCGACCGGGATGCTGCGCAACTGGTGGACCGACGAAGACCGCGCCGCTTTCGACAAGCTGGGCGATCGGCTGGTGGCGCAGTATAACAGTTTCTGCCCGCTCGATGAAGGCAAGACCTGCGTGAACGGCCGCCTGACGCTGGGCGAGAATATTGGCGATGTCGGCGGGCTCTCAATGGCCTACCGCGCCTACAAGATCGCCACCAAGGGCATGGACGTGCCAGTGATCGACGGGCTGACCGGCGATCAGCGCTTCTTCCTCGCCTGGGCGCAGGTGTGGCGTTCGACCCAGCGCGAGGCGAATTACCGCAACCGGCTCGTCACCGATAGCCACAGCCCGGAAGAATACCGGGTCAACGGCGTCGTGCGCAATCTGGACGAATGGTACGAAGCCTTCGGCGTGAAGCCCGGCGATGCGATGTATCTGCCCCCGGAAGAGCGCGTGCGCATCTGGTAAGCTTGCATTCCCGTCCCGGGCTTGACCCGGGACCCCGCTTCTTTCCTTGTCTGATCGAAAGAAAGCTAGGCCCCGGGTCAAGCCCGGGGCGGGGAAATCGAGGTTTGGGTTTGACACCCCGCGCCGCCTCGTCGATGCGGTGCCCCCATGACCGATACCTTAGCCGCGATCCTGCTCGGCATCCTTGAGGGGTTGACCGAGTTCCTGCCCGTGTCATCGACCGGGCACCTGATCCTCGCCACCGAGGTCCTCGGTTTCAACCAGGACGAGTGGGAGGTGTTCAACATCGCGATCCAGCCGGCCGCGATCCTCGCGATCGTCGTGCTGTACTGGCGCACCTTCTGGGATGTGGCCAAGGGGCTGTTCGGGCTTGAAAAAGGCGCGCTGGCGTTTGTGCGCAACTTGCTGGTCGCCTTTTTCCCCGCAGTGCTGCTCGGCCTGACGTTCGGGGACGTGATCCAGGGCTGGCTGGGCAATCCGGTGCTGGTGTGCTGGTCGCTGGTGCTTGGCGGCGTTGCCATTCTGGCGGTGGAGCGCTGGGCCAACCCGCCCGCCGAAGGCCCGGGCGTTGCGGGCGTGCCGTTGCGGACATCGGTGCTGATCGGCCTGGTCCAATGCCTCGCGATGATCCCCGGGGTCAGTCGTTCGGGCGCGACGATCCTCGGCGCAATGGCCTTCGGGGTCGACCGCAAGACCGCCGCCGAATTCAGCTTTTTCCTCGCCGTGCCGACGCTGACGGGGGCGACCGTGTACCAGTTGGCCAAGCACGGGGCCAACCTGACGGCGGACGATGCGCAGCTGATCGGGATCGGTTCAATCGCGGGGTTTGTGACCGCGTTGGTGGTGGTCAAGATCTTCGTGGCCGTGGTGACGAAGATCGGATTTGCCCCGTTTGCCTGGTATCGCATCGTCCTTGGCCTTGCCGGCCTGGCCTGGCTGACCCTGCGTTAAAGCACTTTTCCGGAACCGCTTGGCGCTCCGCTGGTTAGGGAGTCGAGCCGGCCCGACTGAATCGGGCGACGGTGAAGATGGAGACTCAGGGTAAAATGGCGTTGCTGGTGCTGATCGTGTTGGGGGCAACTCTAGGCTGGCTGGCCTCGATCCTCGCGCGGACCGAGGCGCCGGGCACCATCCTGCGTCAGGTCGCGCTCGGTATGGCAGTATCGGTGGTCGCGGGCGAGATCGCCAATGAAGGCACGATGATCGGCAGCCTCTCGTTCCTCAGCCTCGGCATTGCGCTGGCCGCAACCGGGGTCGCGCTGGTGCTGTATCACGCGGTGGCTCGCCGGAGCGTGAAGGCTTAAACCGGGACCGCCCCGCTGCCGCGCCCGCCGCGCAGGTGGTATTCCTGTGTTCCCCGGTGCAGCACATTATCGACATCAATGACCGCGCTGTTCGCGTAGGTGAACCCGGCAGGCAGGCTGCGATAGAGCCGGTCGAAATCGCGCTCCACCGTCTGGCGGTAGAGGTCGGCGAAGCTCTCGATCACGAAATAGGTCGGTTGCAGATCGCTGATGACGTAATCGGTGCGCATCACCCGATCGACGTTAAGCATGATGCGGTTGGGGCTTTGCGCCTCGACCGCGAAGCGAGCTTCGGTTGGCCCTGACAGAATGCCAGCGCCGTAAGCGCGCACGCCCTCCGCTTCCTCGATCAGCCCAAATTCGACCGTGTACCAGTAGAGCGCGCCCAAGGCCTTCAGCCGGTTGTAGCGCATCGCCTTCCACCCGGCGCGGCCATATTCCTGCATGTAATCGGCATAGGTGGGGTCGGTCAGCATCGGGACGTGGCCGAACACATCGTGGAACACGTCCGGCTCCTCGATATAATCGAACGTCTCGCGGGTGCGGATGAAGTTGCCTGCGGGGAAGCGGCGGTTGGCCAAGTGCCAGAAGAACACGTGATCGGGGATCAGCATCGGCACCGGGACCACGCTCCAGCCGGTCAGCGCGCCCAATTCCTCGGACAGCACCCCGAACTCCGGCACGCCGCCGCGTGCGAGATCAAGCTTCTCCAATCCCGCGAGGAACACCGAGCACGCACGGCCCGGCAGCACCTCCATCTGGCGCGCGAACAGATCGTTCCACACGGCGTCATCCTCGGCGGTGTAGGTTGTCTGCGCCGGTTCCAGCCAGTCCGCGCCGACGTGGGCGGGCTTGGCGAGCGGCGCGGTAAAGACATCCGCCGCCATGTCTGGCAGGATGGCGAAGTCGGGCTGGGGGTCTGCGAGCGTGGCCATATCGTTGCAGATGATACTACCTTTGCGAAGGCAGCACAAACAGGAGGGATGCCAATGGCGATGAAGCGCAAGGATTACGAGGCGGCGCTCGAACCGCTGACACGTGAGCTGGTCAGCATGACGCGGTGGGCCAAGGCGACAGGCGCGCGGATCGTGGTGTTGTTCGAAGGGCGCGACACTGCGGGCAAGGGCGGCGCGATTGGCGCGGTCCGCCATGGCCTCAATCCGCGTCAGGTTCGCACCGTGGCGCTGACAAAGCCGAGCGAGGCCGAGCAGACCCAGTGGTATTTCCAGCGCCACATCGCCCACCTGCCCGCTGCGGGCGAGATCGTGCTGTTCGACCGGTCGTGGTACAATCGCGCGGGCGTCGAAAAGGTGATGGGCTATGCGTCCAAGGAGCAGGTCGACGCTTTTCTGAAGGCGGTCCCTGCCTTTGAAAAGCTGCTCGTGGATGACGGCATTCTGCTGTTCAAATACTGGCTCGGTGCCGATCAGGGCGAACAGGAAGCGCGGCTGCGTGAGCGGCTGGAAGATCCGCTGAAGCGCTGGAAGCTGTCCCCGATCGACCTCGCCGCCCGCGGAAAATACGACGATTATACCAAGGCGCGCGAAGCGATGTTGAAAGCGACGCACACCGATCACGCGCCGTGGACTTTGGTGGATTTCAACGACCAGCGGCGCGGGCGGCTGACCCTCATCCGCGACTTGCTCTCGCGGGTGCCGGACACGCACGAGGAGCCCGAGGCGATCGATTTTCCAGAGCTGGGGCGAGAGCCGGTGAAGGAACGCTACAAGGTGCTGAAGCCGATCAAGGATTGGGAAGGCTAAGGCCTTAGATTGTGGCGCTCGCCTGCGTGACCTGCCGACCATCCTCGGCGAAGGCGGCGAGTTCATACCCGGCTTCGCCCTTGCGCATCACCAGATGCAGCGCCTCGCCAGCGATGGCGGGTGACAGGCCGCGGAAGGTGAAGGTCCGCACGCGGTTCTCGCCCAGCTTGTCAGCCGCCAATTGCAGCAGCAGGCTGGCGGTCAGCGGGCCATGCACGACGAGCCCGCGATAACGCTCGACCTGCTCGGCGTAAGGCGCGTCATAGTGGATACGGTGGGTGTTGAAGGTCAGCGCCGAGTAGCGGAACAGCAGGCGCGGATCGGGTGTGAGGGAGCGGATAGCCTCCCACCCGGCGGGATCGAACGCGCCATCACCCGGCGGCGGTGGGCTGAGCGGCGCGTCGGGTCCTGCCGCATCGCGGTACACCAGCGTCTGGGTCTCGATCACCGCGATGGTACCGTTGGCCTTCGTCACATGCTCGACATCGACGAAAGCGAGGCGGCCCGAACCGCCCGACTTTTCGCTCACTGATACCACCCGGCTGATCCGGTCGATCACCGCGCTAATGGCGATGGGGGCGTGGAAGGCGATCTTGCTGGACGCCCACATCCGGCGCGGCATGGGGAAGGGGGGGAGGAAGCTGTCGGGACTGTCGTCGCGCGCCGGGTGACCGTCTTCACCGAGGCAATCGGTGCGCGCTTGGGGCGTGCAGAGCGCAAAGTGGATGCCCTGCGGCATGATTTTGTCGCCTGGCCATTCGAGGTCGAAGGTCGAGCACCATTGGAAGGCGTGCTGCGAGGTTAGCCGGTCCCGCCCGACCTGCTCGCGCCCGATCCACGCCTCGAAGTTCATACCGCGCGCTCGAACACCGCAGCGATGCCCTGACCGCCGCCGATGCACATGGTTTCGAGCCCGTAGCGCGCCCCGCGCCGGTGCATCTCGTGCGCCATGTCAGCGAGGATGCGCCCCCCGGTCGCGCCGATGGGGTGGCCAAGCGAAATGCCCGATCCGTTGACGTTGAGGATGTCGCGGCGCGAATCGTCCTCGCTCCAGCCCCAGCCCTTGAGCACGGCGAGCACCTGCGGGGCGAAAGCCTCGTTGAGTTCGACCATGCCGATATCGTCCCAGCTATACCCACGCCGTTCGAACAGGCGCTCCACCGCTGGCACCGGCCCGATGCCCATGCGCGAGGGATCGCAGCCCGCCGCCGCCCAGCCGCCGAACCACAGCATCGGGGTGAGGCCCAATTCTTCCAGCTTGTCCTCCGCCACCACCAGACATGCGGCTGCCGCATCGTTCTGCTGGCTGGCATTGCCGGCGGTGACGATGGCGGCGGGATCGCGCTTGCCGTCGATGGGCGCGAGCCTGCCGAGTGTCTCCATGCTGGCGTCAGTGCGGTAGCCTTCGTCATGGTCGAAGATCACCGGATCACCCTTCCTCTGCGGGATAGCGACGGGGACGAGCTGTTCGGCAAACTTGCCTTCCGCCCATGCCTTGGCCGCGTTCTGGTGCGAGCGCACCGCGAAGGCGTCCGCCTGTTCGCGGGTGATATCGTAATCCTTGGCGAGGTTCTCGGCGGTCTCGATCATCCCGGTGATGACGCCGAACCGTTCGACCGGCTGGCTCATCACCCTGCCCCGGCTGAGGCGGTCATGCAGCACCATGTCGCCCATCCGCACGCCCCCGCGCGCGGCTAGCGTGTAGTGCTCGACGTTCGACATCGACTCGACGCCGCCTGCCACCACCACATCAGCCATCCCAGTCTCGACCATCATCGCGGCTGTGGCGACGGCCTGCACGCCGGAACCACAGCGGCGATCAAGCTGGAAGCCGGGCACTTCGATGGGAAGACCTGCCGCCAGCCACGCCCAGTGGCCAATCGCGGGCGCCTCGCCATTGCCGTAGCCTTGCGAGAAGACGACATCGTCCACCCGCGCAGGATCGATGCCGGAGCGCTCCATTAGTGCCTTCAGGATCACTGCGCCCAACTGTCCGGCGTTCATGCTCGAAAGCCCGCCGAGGAACTTGCCCACCGGGGTGCGGAGCGGGGTGCAGATGGCGGCGCGTCTGGTCATGGTCATTCCTTGTCACTCAAAGCCACAGTCCCGGCATCCACCAGCTTGCCGATGGCACCGGAGGAGAGGCCCAGCTTCTCGCTGAGCACCTCTTCCGAATGCTCCCCAAGGTAGGGCGCAGGCGCGGGATCGCCCGCCTCTTGCCCCGGTAGGTTCGCGAATGAGCGGGTCGCGGGGTAATCGAAGCCTGAGGGGTTGGCGGGCGCGGGCCCAAACAGCGGATTGCCTGCCACTAGCACCGGATCATTCGCGGCCTCATATGCGGTGCGATAGCGTTCGAAGGTGCAGCCCTCCGCCGCCATGCGCGCTTCGAGCTGCGCGTAATCCATGCCGTCCGCCGCGCTGTGGAACAGGGCGAACAGTGCGGCGCGGTGTTGGAAACGGGGAGTGTCCCCATCGGCAAAGCGCACGCCGACCTCGGCCTCCATGGCGGCGATACCCGCCTCCAATCCGAACGCCTTGACGAGGCCCGTCCACTGCTTGGGCGTCAGCGCGGCGACCATGAAGCGAACGCCGTCACGGCTGCGGAAATCTCGCCCGAACGCGCCCCAGATCGCATTGCCAAGCCGCTCGCGGTCAGACCCGCGATAGAGCACTTCAGCCATCAGCCCTGCGTTGGCCATGGTGCCAATCGCGACGTCGCCCAAGGGCAGGCGCACTTCGTTGCCCTCTCCGGTGCGGTCGCGGTGGCGAAGGGCAGCGAGCATGGCGAACGCGCCGTAGGCCCCCGTGATGAAGTCCCATGCGGGCAGCACCTGGTTGACTGGCGGGGCCGTCGCTGCGTCCCAATCCTCCGGCCCAGTCATCAACGGGTATCCGGCGGCGGCGTTCACCGTAAAATCCATCGCCTGCCGCCCGTCATGCCAGCCCATGACGCGCAAGCTGATCATGTCCGCGCGCTTGGCGGCCATCGCGGCGTGGCTGAGGAAGCTTTGTTCGGGCAGGTTGGTGATGCATTGGCCGACCGCGCCCGCCAGCTCCACCAGCAACTCGCGCCCCTCACCCGATTGGAGATCGAGCGCCACCGATTTCTTGGCGCGGTTGAGGTTCTCCCACGAGAGCGAGCGCCCCTCACGGGTAAGCATGTAGCGGTTGTAATCGAGCCCGCCCGCCTTGTGGTCAACGCGGATCACCTCCGCCCCCAGCTGCGCGCAATACAGTCCCGCAGTGGGCGAGGCGACGAAGCTGGAGACTTCGACGATGCTCAGGTCATTGAGAAGATTATACATTCCTATTCCATTCGCGCAGCATATGCTTGGCGATCTGGAGCTGGAGGATCTGCGTCGTGCCTTCGTAGATGCGGTAGATGCGCGCATCGCGGAAAAACCGCTCCGCGTCATATTCGGCGAGGTAGCCCGCGCCGCCATAAATCTGCACCACGCGGTCGACCACGCGGCCGCACATCTCGCTGGCGAAGACCTTGAAGGCGGCGGCTTTGGCCAGAATGTTCTCGCCCCGGTCAGCCCGCGCGGTGACGTCCGCCATCATGCTTTCGGCGGCGTAGATTTCGATCTCGCTGTCGGCGAGCATCGCCTGGATCAGCTGGAAGTTGGCGATCGGCTCACCAAACGCCTTGCGCTCATTGGCGTAGCGCAGCGCCGAATCGAGCGCCCGCCGTGCGTATCCGGTCGCCGCCGCGCCCACAGCAATGCGCCCATTGTCGAGGCTCTTCATCGCGAAGACGAAGCCCTTGCCGGTCTCACCGCCCAGCAGCGCATCGCCCGGCACGCGCACATCGTCAAGCATGATGTCGGAAATATGCGATCCGCTCTGCCCCATCTTCTTGTCGGGGCTGCCGGTCGAAACCCCCGGCGCGTTCATTGGCACAAGAAAGGCGGACACATGCGCGTTCTTGGGCAGCGCTTCCTTGTTGGTGCGCGCCATGATCAGCGCGACTTCGGCATGGGGAGCGTTGGTGATGTAGCGTTTGGTGCCGTTCAAGATCCAGCCGTTGCCATCCGGGTCGGGCGTGGCGGTGGTCGCGAGACCGGCGCTGTCGCTGCCCGAACCCGGCTCGGTCAGGCCGAAACAGGCGATGCGGCCCTCCGCGATCTTGGGATACCATTCGGCCTTCTGGGCCTCCGTCGCGCCGTTCTTCAGCGCGCTCGCGAACATGCCGACATTGATCGAGAAGATCGACCGGTAAGCAGGCGCGGCATAGGCCATGATATTCACGACGCGGGCATACTGCGTCATGTTGAGCCCCGCGCCGCCGAACTCCTCGGGCACGGAGAGGCCGAACAGCCCCATCTCGCGCATTTCCGTGAGGATGTCCTCGGGGATGCGGTCATCGGCGATCACTTGTGCTTCGGCCGGGATCAGCCGTTCGCGGACATAGCGCTTCAGCTGCTCGGCGAACTGTTCGAAGGTGTCCTCGTCCATGCCCATGTTGACCGGCGCGGCGAGATTGGTGGGGGCATTCATGGTGAGTAATCATCCTTGGGCAGGAAGGCAGGCTGGCCTGCTCGCGCCTAATTGCGCGGAGCAGCTGCGTCGCCTGTCATTTCGGCAGGGGCTGGCGCAGCCACTTGGGACGGCGTGTCAGACGGCGCATCCGAGGGTAGGGCCTCGGGCGGCAGGCGGCGCTCGTCCAGCATCGCGGCGGCATCCTCAAGCGCCTTGGCCTCGCCCGCGCTGACCCCGCCCGGCGCGCTCGCCCCCTCGCCCCCGCACGCGGCGAGGGTGAGGGCGAGGCCCGCGGCGATTGGCCAGCGCGGCATTGCGCGGCTTACTCGGCCGGTGCTTCAGCCGCAGCCGAGGCTTCGGCAGCGACATTGGCAGCAGCTTCGGCCGATTGCTCGGTGGTGGCTTCGGTCGCCGCATCGGTCACAGGCGCGTCAGTCGCGGTGGCAGACGGATCGGCCACCGGAACTTCGGCGACCGGCGCAAGCGCGCTGTCGGCGGGCATTTCCACGGTATCGGCGCTCGCTTCCGTCGAGGCATCATCGGCGCTGCCGCAAGCGGCGAGCATCAGGGCGGCGCCAGCAAGGGCGGTGAAGTGGGCAGCTTTGCGCATCGGGTAGTTCCTCTCGTCGGTGACGTTATGGCGGGGTTTAGCCAAGCCTTGGGGGATACGCCAAGCGGCAAATGGTGCCTTAACCATTGTCGGTTAGGCTGCCGCGCATGACCCGCAATCAATCTCTCGTGCTATCTGCGCTCGTCGCTGCCGCTGCTACTGCCGCGCTACCTGCCGCTGTGCTCCTCGCCCAGCCCGTTCCCGGAGCCTTCACCGTGGTCGAAACCGGGCGCAGCTATGGCACCTTGCAGGACGCGGTGAATGATATCGGCAACAGCCGCGCCACGATCCGCATCGCGCCCGGCACCTATCGCCAATGCGCGGTGCAGGAAGAAGGCGTGATCATCTACGAAGCCGCCGAACCGGGCACCGTCACGCTGGCGGGCCGCGCGTGTGAGGGCAAGGGCTCGCTGGTGCTGCGCGGCACCGGCGCAGAGATTCGCGGGCTGACCTTCAGCAACATCAATGTCGAGGACGGCAACGGCGCGGGCATCCGTCTGGAAGCGGGCGCGCTGAATGTCGCCTATGCCCGGTTCGAGAACAGCCAGCAGGGCATCCTGAGTGCCGCCGACCCTTCGATCCGGGTCTACATCACCCGCTCGACCTTCACCGGGCTTGGCACCTGCGAGAACGACGCGGGCTGCGCGCATTCGCTGTACATCGGCGATATCGGCTCGCTCACTGTGCGCGAAAGCCGGTTCGAACGCGGCACTGGCGGCCACTACCTCAAGGCGCGCGCCACCGAAGTCGTGATCGAGGGCAACAGCTTCGATGACGCCAATGGGCGCACCACCAATTACATGATCGATCTGCCCGCAGGCAGCGTTGGCCGGATTGCGGACAACTGGTTCGTGCAGGGGCGCGACAAGGAAAATTACTCGACCTTCATCGCGCTGGGAGCAGAAGACCTGCTCCACCCCTCGGATGGCCTCAGAGTCGAGAACAACGAAGCCCGCTTCGTCCCCGGCCTCAGCCGCGAGACGGCCTTCCTCGCGGACTGGACGGGATCGCGGATTGTGATGCAGGGCAACAAGCTGGCCGCCGGGATCAAGCAGTACGAGCAGCGTTAGCGCTTGCGCTTCGGGAAGGCGCGCCGAATGCCCGCTTTTGGGAAGCCGGGGCCATTGTGCAAATGGCGGTTTGTGGGTGGAAACCCGAACGGCGGATTTCGGACTGAAGCGGGAGGGCAAAGAGCAATCTGCACCTCACCTTGTCTAGCGTGCGAGGTGTTCGTTCAGTAGCTTGTGGAAGTGCCGGATCTTGGTCTCACCGTAATTGGCAAAGACGATCTCCTTCGATTTGATTGACCTCATTCCCTTCTGCACATGCGGCAAGTTGACCACGTCCTGATTGAAGACCTTGGCCAGCACCCCAAGCTCGGGCGCGTCGCAATAGTCGTCGTCGAAATCGAGCCAGTGGACCTTGGCCGGTGCCGGGCGCGGCTGCCCCTTGCCTACGGGCAGCATGAACATGATTTCGTGGATGCACTCCTCGGGACTGTCACCATAGGGGCGGAACCGGTAGAAGATCGGGTTGAGGCATCCCCACGGGCTGATGTTGGGGAAGAGGTTGTAGTAGATCGTGTCGACGAACTCCGCGTCGCTGATCGTGTCGACCTCGTCGCCCAGCGAGGCGCGCCATTTCTCGCGGGACTCGTGTGCCATCGCCTTGCGTCGCTCGGGCACGGGGCCGCTGGTGGTGTGGTCAGGCAGGGTCTCCCATCCGGCCGGCAGCATCCCGCCGACCCAGTCGCACAGCTGGATATCGGCATGATCGAGCGCACCTTCGATATGGTGCGCGGCGTGATCGAAGATGCCCCAGCGCCCGTCGCGCGCGGTGACCTTCACCCGGTCCTCGCCGAGCCGTTCGTAGACATTGCCGGACAGCGCATGGCGCACCTTGGCGAAGGTCTTGGCGCCCTCCAGCGGCTCGGCCACCAGCGCCGGATTGACGTGCGGGCTGAGCAGCCCGTTGGGCGAGATCGCGCGGCTTAGGTTGCCGAACACGTCATACTTGGAATTGGCATCGCCCATCACATCGAGCAGCGTCGGGTGGGTGGCCACCACGTGATAGGCCTCCATGAAGGCCTCCTGTGCAACCTTCCAGTTGCAGCGCAGCTTCTTGGCGACATGCACCGCCTTGTAGCGCCGCTCGAACGGGATCGGCTCGAAGTGCCGGTCGATATCGCCGAGGAAGTCCTCGAAGGGTTCGGCCTTGTCATCGGGGTTGATGAACACGAAGCCGCCCCAGCGTCCGACCCTGACCGGCGGCAGCGAGTGGGTGCGCTCGCTCACGCTCGGAAAGTCCCACTGGCACGGCACTTCCTTGAGCGTGCCGTCGATCTTCCAGCCCCAGCCGTGGAACGGGCAACGGAACTCGTGCAGCCCCTTGGCATCCTCGGTCAATAGCGCGCGGCCACGGTGGAGGCAGGCATTGGGGAAAGCCTTGATCTCGTCCGGCGCGGTGCGCACGATGATGAACGACAGATGCGCGATGTCATAGACATGACTGTCGCCGACATTAGGAATGTCGTCCTCGTGGCAGGCCATCTGCCACACCTTCTTCCACAGCCGCTCGACCTCGAGATCGAAGAAGTCGCGCGAATGATAGATCGCCGGATCGACGATCGTCGGCCCCGGCGGCATCGGGCTGTCCTCGCGCAGGCGCTCGGGCACAGTGTGGGTGTCCATGTCGAGCAACTCGTCATAGGTGATGCCCTTGGAGCGGTTGGTGCCCGTCAGTGTTTCAACCATTGTTTCTCTCCCGTCTTTCTGTGCCCGGCTCAAGCCGGATCGAAATGGAGCCGCAGCGTCTGCATCCCGCGAAGGATATGGCTGGCGGCGAACTGGAAGGGGTTGTCCGGATCGGCGAAGCGCAGGCCCGGCAGGCGTTCGAGTACGATCGGCAGCGCGGTCGCCATCTCCAGCCGCGCAAGGTGCATGCCCAGACAGGTATGCACCCCGGCTCCGAAAGCGATGTGCTCGCGGACATTGGCACGGGTGACATCGAACTTGTCGGGATCGGCGAATTTGGCCGCATCGCGGTTTGCCGAGCCGTAGCGCAGCAGCAACGGCTCGCCGGCCTTCAGCGCGACCCCGCCAAGCACCGTGTCTTCTTTCACCACCCGCCACATGTTGTGCGACGGGGACAGGTGCCGCGCGGTCTCCTCGACCCATCCAGGAACAAGCGCCGGATCGGCCATGATCGCCGCCCGCTGCGCCGGATTGGCGAGCAACTGCGCAACGGCATAGGCGAGCGCGTGGGCGGTCGCCTCCTGCCCGGCGGTGAAGATCTGCTGGATGATCGAGAAGGCTTCCGCATCATCGAGCGGGCGTTCGCTCTCGCCCTCGGGAATGGTCGCGGCGACCAGCGAGGAGATCACGTCGTCCCCCGGCTGTTCGCGCCGCTCGGCCATGATGCTGCGGAAATAGGCCTGCATCGCGATCTCGCTGCGGGCGAGGTCGGCGCGCTCTTCGGGCTTTGCATTGCCGTTGAGGCGCAGGATCGCCGCACGCACCCAGTCCTGGAACATCGGCAGATCCTCACGCGGCACGCCGAGCACGTCGGCGATGACGATGCCCGGCAGCATTTCGGCGAATTGCGACTTGAACTCGACTTCGCCCGCATCGGCGAAGCGGTCGATCAGCGCGTGGGTGACCTCGGCGATATAGGGCGCCATGCCATTGATGCGGCTGAGCGGCAGCGCGGCCATCGCGATCCGCTTGTAGCGCGTGTGCATCGGCGGATCGGCGGTGAGCAGGGTATCGCGCCGTTCGAGCCCCCGAGCGAGGATCGCCTCTTCCTCGGGCGCCAGGCTGCCCTTGCCGCCCGACCCCAGCAGCGCGGCGAAATTGCTGGAGAAGAACTTGGGCTTCTTGTTGACCTCAAGCACGAGCTCGTAGGTCGAGACCGATACAATGCCGGTCTTGGGGTCGCGGAACACCGGCGCTTCACGGCGCAGCCGGTCATAATAGGGATAGGGGTTTTGGAGTGTCTCCGGGCTCGTAGCGTCAATCCGTTCAAGCGCATCCATCAGCTCTCTCCCAACCTTCGGTTACGGAACAGGCAATGCTCTGGCGATCCCGCACCGGTGAGGGAGTTGTGGCGCAAGCGATGGCAGGCCGGCGTTGACCTGAGTCAAACCGCCGGCCTGCCAAAAATGAGAGCGTAGAAAGGCGAGCGGGGCCACGGGGCGCAGGTCACGCAGCATCCAGCGTGTCCCGCATGAGCTGACGAGAGCAACCCAACGAAAATGAAGCACCGCGGTTCGAGCCAAGTGGCTAGCATGCTCCCATTTGAGGTCGAGCATCTCTAATGTCAGCTTAGGGGTCGATTGCTGAAAGGCAGCTTTTGGGCCCGGAATGTGGAAACCGGACACAACCCGCAAAGCGGTTCACGACCTGACGAGTTATGCTGCCGGCCCTCAAATCAGCAAATGCCCTGACCGATCCCGCTTGGTCGCCAGATAGCGGGCGTTGTGCGGGTTTTCGGGGAGCTGGTGCGGCACGCGCTCGGACACGGTGATCCCGGCGGCTTCCAGTGCTGTGACCTTCGCCGGGTTGTTGGTCAGCAGGCGGATCGTCCGCGCGCCCAGCAGTTTGAGCATCCGCGCAGCCACCGGGAAATCGCGGGCCTCGTCAGGCAGGCCGAGGCGCTGGTTGGCCTCGACCGTGTCGAAGCCCTGATCCTGCAAGCGGTAGGCGCGCAGCTTGTTGACGAGGCCGATCCCGCGCCCCTCCTGCCGCATATAGAGCAGCACGCCCCACCCGCCTGAGTCCTGCGCCTCATGCGCCATCGCGTGCAGCGCGGCGTCCAATTGCGGGCCGCAGTCGCATTTGAGGCTGCCGAGGATGTCGCCGGTGAGGCACTCGGAATGCAGCCGGACGAGCGGCTGGCGGTCGCCCGATTGCTTGCCGATGACCAGCGCCACGTGTTCGCGCAGGTCGGCGGCTGAACGGAAGGCGACAATCTCGGCATCCTCGCAAGCCGAAACGGGCAGGCGGGCGCGGGTCACGATGCGCAGAGCGCCCGCAGCGGAATAGGCGGCAAGATCGGATGCGGCGACCGGCACCGCCTCGCCCGCGTCCACCGGATTGACCAGAAACGCAGGAAGAATCCCCGCGATCCGCGCCAGTTCCAGCGCGGCGCGAGCGGGTTCTTCCCAATCCAGCGTCACCGCCTTGAATGGGCCTTTCAAGGGATTGCCCAGGTCGAGCGCTGGGTCGGCAATCGGCAGGGCATCCCGCATGGTGAAATCCTCACCCCCGACGATCAGGACGGGGGCGTGCGGCACGGCGGCCTCGCGCTGGTTGGCGAGTTTCAGCGTGGCGGCGCGGGCGGCGGAAATCAGCATCCGCGGCGCGCTGGCACCCTGCGCGATAGCGGTTTCCACCGGGAGTAGAACCGGCCCACCCTCGAACGCCAGCGGCCAGCCGTGGCGCAGCGCGTCCACCGCCTGCGCCGCGCGGCGGGACGGGGAAGGCGGCTCGCTCAGAGGTCGAACTCCGTGATCAGCGGCACGTGATCGGACGGCTGCGTCCATGCACGCGCATCTTCCAGCACGCGGTGCGAGCGAGCCTGCTTCGCCACCTCGGGCGAGGCCCACATATGATCGAGCCGGCGGCCCTTGTCGTTCTCCTGCCAGCCCGGATTGCGATAGCTCCACCACGAGTAATAGCGCGCCGGAGCGGGCACATGCTGACGCCCGAGATCAACCCAGCCGTGGGCGTCCTGAAACCGGCCCAGCGTCTCGACCTCAATCGGCGTGTGGCTGACGACCTTGAGCAGCTGCTTGTGGCTCCACACATCGCTTTCCAGCGGGGCGATGTTGAAATCGCCGACGATCAGCGTGGGGCGGTCGAGCGTATCGGCCCACTTCGTCATCCGCCCGAGGAAATCGAGCTTCTGGCCAAATTTCTTGTTCACCTCGCGGTCCGGCACATCGCCGCCGGCGGGGACATAGACGTTCTCGACCAGCAGATCCTTGCCCAGCACTTCCACGCCGATATGCCGCGCTTCGCCATTGTCCTGCCAGTCGTGGCGGGTGACTTCGCGGATCGGCACGCGGCTGACGGTGGCGACGCCGTGATAGCCCTTCTGCCCGCTC